>Ga0179596_10000003_pt1 | contig 482076 bp, 417 predicted proteins | sample CZODoug1_1_08_16_FD_155494 | JGI IMG/M metagenome (GOLD analysis project Ga0179596, IMG submission 155494) | Vadose zone soil fungal communities from Angelo Coast Range Reserve, California, USA - CZODoug1_1_08_16fungal (Illumina Assembly) | ecosystem: Environmental > Terrestrial > Soil >... | reverse complement strand
TGACGCCGGCGGTGCCGAGGGTGCGGGTGCTTGGGCGGGCACCGGCGGTGGATCCTCGGCCCCGGCCGGGATGGTTGTCGACAGCGACAGCAACAGCGCTGTCGCCAGTGTGACACCCCGACAGCTCATCTCAAGGGGCCGCCGTTCCCGCGAACTGCCGGCCGTACATCTTGCTGTAGACGCCCTTGCTCCGCACCAGCTCGGCCGGCACGCCATCCTCGATGATCCGCCCCCGCTCCAGCACGACGATCCGGTCGAACGAGTTGAGCGTCGAGAGCCGATGGGCGATCGCCACCACCGTGCGGCCTTTCAGCAGGCGCATCAGCGCCTCCTGGATCGATTGCTCGGATTCGGTGTCAAGTGCCGAGGTCGCCTCATCCAAGAGGATGATCGGGGCGTCCCGCAGAAATGCGCGCGCGATCGCCAGCCGTTGGCGCTGGCCGCCCGACAGCTTCAGACCGCGCTCGCCGACGACGGTGTCGAAGCCTTCCGGCAACCGAGCGATGAATTCCGTGCATCGGGCCGCCTCGGCCGCCTGATACACCTCGGCATCCGTCGCATCCGGCCGGCCATAGCGCAGGTTCTCCAGCACCGAACGGTGGAACAGCGAAATGTCCTGCTGAACCAGCGCGATCGATTGCCGCAGGCTCTCTTGCGTGACATGGGCGATGTTCTGCTCGTCGATCAGCACATGGCCGTATTCCGGGTCGTAGAACCGTTGTAGCAGGGCGAAGATCGTCGATTTGCCGGCGCCCGACCTGCCGACCAGACCGACTTTCTGGCCGGCGGGAATGACCAGCTTGAACTCCTGCAGCACCCGCTCGCCGTTGGGATAGCTGAACGATACGGAGTCGAAGGTGATCGAGCCGCCGAGCTTGATCAGCGGCGCCGCATCGGGCGCGTCCTTCATCTCGTGCGGCAGGGCCAGGACCTGCACCGCCTCGCCAAGCTTGGCGAATTGTTGGACGACATCGACCAGGGCCATGGCGAGATCACGCGACGCGTGCAGCACCGTGAAACCCAGTGTCGTCGTCAACACCACATCGCCCGTTGTGATGCCGCCCCCGCGCCACAGCATGATCGACCAGACCAGCACGCCAGCGGTCACGACGAACACCGAGAGGGCATGGAACAGGCGCAGCCGCTCGATCGATTTCAGGCTGGCCCGCTGCGCCGACATCTCGCCTTGGATGCGCTTTTCCAAGCGGGCATGTTCGCGACCGGCGGCGCCGAAGGTGCGCACCAACCCGATATTGCTGACGACATCGGTCAATTCGCCGCTGACCGCGGCCGCTTTTCCTGCGAACCGCTCGTGAAGATGGTTATTGCGGATGGCTAGCCGGCCGATCACCGCGCCCAGCACCATGACGATGACGGTTAGGACGGCTGTCATTTGCCAATCGATGATGCCCAGCAAGCCGATGCTGCTGAGCACGGCGATGGCCGGTGGGATCGTCGTCCAGGTCAGCGAGTTTTCGATGGTGAAAGATGCGTTGGCGGCGGTGGTGATCCGTCCGGCCAAGGCACCGGGAAACTGATCGGTGAAGTATTGGGTGCCATGGCCCGACAGATGCTTGAAGAGATCGAGGCGCAGATCACCGCCGACTGCGACGAAGACATAGGTCGCCACCCACCCCGCGACCCGCCAAAGCAAATTGTCGCCGGCAACGAGGCCAAGCAGAAGGGTTACCGCCATTGCTAATTGGCGGTCCGTCGGCTTGCCCATGCTCAGAACATCGACCAGGTTCTTGACGGCGTATTGCGAGCCGATCGCGCAGCCGACGGCGGCGAGGACGGCTATCAATACGACAAGATGGCCGAGCAACCGGCGTCCGACATAGTGCAGCAGAAAGCGGGCGGGACCGCGCGATGCGTAAGTCGGCAAAGACATAAGGCCTCCGGTTAATGGGCCCGGTCGAAGGCGTCGGCGAACCAACATCCTGGCACGCTGACGTGCAATCCAAGGCCCTCGGGGAACGGTGCGACCCAGGGCCTGCTAGGTGGTGAACACCAGTTTGACCGGTCCGTCCTGCCGGACGACCTCGATTGCGACGGTTTCATCCCTACGGCGAAGCTTCAGGTCGACATGGGTGTCTCCGACCTTAAGATTGGTGATCAGCAGATCATCCATCCAGGTCGGCAAGATTGGTCGGGTGAAATGGATCTGGCCGAGTTGCGGCGCGAACGAGATGCCTAGGATGGCACCCAGACCGGCGAACGCCGTGGCCGAGGACCAGGCCTGCGGGCTGCAGGCTACCGGATAGCCGGTCGGCCCGGTGCCCCACCGTCTGTCGAAACCGCAGAACAACTCGGGCATGCGGCGAAGGTCCATGAACAGCGCCGCGTCGAACAACCCGGTCAGCAGGCGGAGCAACGGTTCCCGCAGGCCATAGCGGCCGAAGCCCAGGGCGATCATGCCGTTATCGTGCGGCCAGACCGATCCATTGTGATAGGACATCGGGTTGTAGCGGGCCTCGGTCTTGGCGATCGTGCGGATCCCCCAGCGCGAGAACGATGTGTCGCTCATCAGCGTCTCGGCCACCCGCTTCGCCCGGCTCGCCGATGCGAGACCGCCCAGCAGCACGTGGCCGGCATTGGATGCGCGCACCCTGCACGGCCGCTTGGCGCCGTCGAGCGCCAGTGCATAGGTGCCGAGATCCTCCAGCCAAAAGGCCGCCTCGAACCGTTGCCTCAGGGTTTCCGCCGCCGCGCAAAGGTCGCTGTGCCGCGCGGCGTCGCCGAGAGCGATCGAGAGGTCGGCGGCACCGCGATAGGCGGCATAGGCATAGGCTTGCACTTCCGCGAGCGCGATCGGCGCTTCGGCCAAGGTGCCATCGGCATGGAAGACCGCGTCTTTGCTATCCTTCCAGCCCTGGTTCACCAGGCCGTTCACGGACTTCCGATCGTATTCGAGAAAGCCGTCGCCATCCGGGTCGCCGTAGCGCGCCATCCAGCCAAGCGCCGCCTCGATGTTCGGCCATAGCTCTCGGATGAGATCGAGATCGGCGGTGCGCTCGAAATAGGCGGCCGCCAGCATGACGAAGAGCGGGGTGGAATCGACGCTGCCGTAATAGAGGCTGAACGGCACCTCGCCCAGGATCGCCATCTCGCCCTTGCGCGTCTCGTGCAGGATCTTACCCGGTTCGGCATCCGCCGCCGGATCCAGCACCGTCGCCTGGTTCGCGGCCAGAAACCGCAAGGTGCCTGATGCCAAGGTCGGGTCCAGCCAGAGGCACTCCAAGGCCGTGATGATGCCGTCGCGGCCGAAGGCGGTGGAGAACCACGGGATGCCGGCATAGGCGTAGAGCCCTTGCGGCGTCTCGGTCACCAACATGTCGAGATCGGCGCGTGACCGGTTCAACCAGTCGTTGAACGCCTCGTTGCTGCTGTGCAGCCCCGCGGCGCGCGCCTGTCGCTGGCCCGCCCGGACGGCCGCCACTGCCATGCTCGCTTCCCGCGATGCGCTGCTGGGTGCTACACCTTGCTGTTCGCAATGGAGCGTCATGCCAATGGTCCGGCTGCCGCCGGGTGGTAGCTTGATCGACCAGCGGGCGCTCCGCCGCGTCCCCGCCATGTCGGGCGGCGGATCGAATTCGAAAGACGCCCGGCGCACGGTGTCGTCGAGACCGCCATAGGCCAGCACCGGACCAGCCGGTCGCGCCTCGTCCGGCAGCAACAAGCCGCGCCGTGGTCGGATTGACCCGCGCACCTCGAACATATCGACGAAGTCCGCATCGTAGCTCAGCCCGAGCGAAAACTCCGCGGTCAGCTCGCCGAAGTTTTCCAGATACCAGGTCTCGAAGACCGTATCCGTGCCCAGCACGATGGAGCGCAGGATATGCACCGTCTCCTTGGCCAGACGGTGGTCGCCCGGCATGGTTAGCTCGGGGTTGGCGAGATCGACTTCCAGCATCGCGTTGTCCTCGGTCACGGTCGAGGACAACAACAGCGGCCGGATGCCGTCTATGGTCAGCGCCGAATAGGCGAGGTATCGGGTGTCCCGAAAGAAGACGCCTTCCGCGGATGGCCCGCTCGCCTGGATATTGCCGAACGGATCCAGCACGGCGAAGGTGTCGGCGTTTTTCAAGACGCGCGGCCGATAGGTCGCGGCCGGTGACGGCGGCGCGTCGAGCTGGGAGGCGAGTTGTCCCGTCAAGGGGTCACGAACTCCGGGGCTTCGGATTGATAGGGGGCTGCGGTGGTGCCACGAGGTCAGATGGCCTCCCGCAAGAGGTGCTTGCCCGCGATCAGTCGGCGATAGATCTGGACGTAATCCTCGGCCATCCGGCGCGCCGTGAAGCGCTTGTCGAAGACCTGCCGGATGCGCGGGCGTTCCAGGCTCGGCAGCTTTTTGACGGCGGCCACTGCTTCGTCCTCATTGCCGACGATGAAGCCGGTAATGCCCTCGTCAATCACTTCCGGAACCGATCCGTTGCGCATCGCGATCACCGGCGTGCCACATGCCATGGCCTCGATCATCACCAAGCCAAAGGGCTCGGACCAGGCGATCGGGAAGATCAAACCGGCCGCGTTGCCCAAGAATTCACTCTTATCCTCATCGCCGATTTCGCCGATGAACTCGACATGCGCCTGGCTCAGCAGCGGCTCGATCACCTCGGCGAAATAGAGCCGGTCGACAGCGTCGACCTTCGCCGCGATTTTCAACGGCAGGCCGGACCGGGCGGCGATTCGGATCGCAGCATCAGGTGCTTTTTCCGGCGAAATCCGCCCCAGAAAAGCCAGATACCCACCGGCTCCCGACCCGGCGCGCAGCAGGTTCTGCGGCAGACCGTGCGGCACCGTGGCAACGTAGTTCGCCGATGCCAGAGGCTGGCGTTGCGAGTCCGAAATCGATACCACGGGGACGTCGCCGAACGCGGTATAGAGCGGCCGCAATTCAGGCAGATCGAGCCGGCCATGCAGCGTCGTGACATAGGGAATGCCGGTACGGCGGAGTACCGGAAAGCCGAAATAATCGATATGCAGATGCACGATGTCGAAGTCCTCGACACGACGTGCGAGGTTCTCCAGCATCAGGACGAGCGGCGCCATATGGTCGCGTATCGTCGCATCGAGCCGCAGGGCCCTTGGCCACATCGGTTCGAGCTGGGCGGTCGTGACACTGTCTCCGCTGGCGAACAGCGTGACGTCGTGCCCCAGTGCCACCAGCTCGTCGGTGAGATACGCGACGATCCGCTCGGTCCCGCCATAGAGCTTCGGCGGAACGGCTTCCATTAACGGCGCGACTTGAGCGATCTTCATTCCACCTCCCGGTTTACAGCCGACCATCGGCACATGGCCGAGGGGTCCTTGCCGTTAAATCGGCTGTCGGTGGGTTAACGGCGGACCCGCGGGAGCGTTCCGCTGCAGCGCAACAAAGTGACGCTAGGGATGACCGGTGGGTGTTTCGGGGTAGAATTCCCGTTCGAGATCGACGACGGAATGGGCGTAGGCGGCGGTCTTGCCGTCGAGCGGGAAAAACTCCACGAAATCGGAGGTGGCATTGCCCAGTCGGTGCAGTTCCAGCAAAACCATCAACCGGTTGACCCGCACGCCATCCTCGCCCAACGGCAGCACTAGATAATCTCGCACAGCCTGTTGAACGCGGAAGCCGGTGACCACGGAGGGGCGTTTGATCAGATGGGGGATGCCGGTCTGCCAGACCCGCCGATACGAGGCGATGGTCAGTGCCGCAAGTCGTGGCTCGGGTGCCTCCGACATCAATTTGCCGGTCATCTCCCGGCCGATATATTGGGCGATATTGGTGCCGAAGATGAGATAGCGAAAATCCGAGCCGTCACCCTCGGCCTTCAGCATATGCAGGTCGCCGAGCCATGGTTTGAGGTCGAGTACATCGACATCTTGCCGCGCCGGCATGGGTTTGCCGTTCCGGCAAGCCAGCCACAAATCGAACAACGCGCGCTGCCGGACGCTGAGCAGGACCGCGTCGGATATCGGGTGTTTTTTCGCACGCGGTCCGTTCGGTGTTTTGTCTGGACGCGCTGAACGTTTGCTCTCGGCAGTCACCGGGTCCACCACTTTCACGGCCATGGGCTATTCCCCGAAGTAAAAAATCGCCGATCTTCTTCGGGGTCGCGAAGATTTTCCCGCCATGGTTGAATCCCAGTGTCGGTGATTTTCACGGCTAGTCAACCGTTTAGCGCCATAGTTTCGGTGGTCGGGTGATTGGGCTGTCGATGGGGTGGTTCGACGGCGAAGTGCCTCGCTCATTATTCGGGTCGCTAAGTTGAGCGATCATTAACTTCCATGGTGCATCGTGACGTCGGCGGCGCCACAGATCGCCGTGAAATAAGGAATGGAACGCCATGGCGGGGTCGGCCGCAGACGTCACCAACTGGATGCATCTCTTCCGATGGATCGTCAAAGCCATGCGAGACGAATACGGGATCGACGAGAAGGTCCTGGTCCGCACGGCGGAACTCGAGACGGACCTGGGTCTGACGACCGAACAGGTCGAGCAGGTATTGGAGTGGTTGCAGGAATCCTTCGTCATCCGGTTTCCGGATGGCGCCCTGGACGAGGTTGTTCGCCTCGAGGAACTCTGTCTGCTCGCGAGCTGGCTGAAGGGTCTTTACAAGCAGCCAACCTTCATCGGCGACAGCTACGCACAGCGCTGCAGGGAACTAAACCCCGCCGCCGCGTGACGGCGAGCCGTTCTTACGAAGCCGGCTTGGAAGGTGAAGGAGAAGCCGGCGCCGATCGGATTTCGCAAGGGTCGAATTTTGCAACCGCCGAGAAAGGGGAGCGCCGCCGGCTCCCTATCACGCGTTAGGCGCTGCGGAGATTAACCGCGGAAACCTTGCCCTGCTGACCCTTTTCCAGGTCATAGGAAAGCTTCTGCCCTTCGGTCAGGTTGCCCAGATCCGAACGCTCGACCGCCGAGATGTGCACGAACACATCCTTGGAGCCGTCATCCGGCTGGATGAACCCGTAGCCTTTTTGGCCATTGAACCACTTAACCGTACCAACAGACATGTCTTCTCCAGATCGAAAGCACTGTCGCACGAAAGCACGCGACAGACCCAATCGCCAATGAGCCCTGCAACCGAACACTTTTATCGATGATAAACGTCCAGCGCTCAAACCACCGCGAGGTGAGCGATTAAGACATAGCACGGTTTATTAATTCCGGCCTCCCGAAAAATGTGAGCGGCTCCAAAGGAGGCGGTCAGGACGTCGAAGCGCGCGGCCCGAGCACGGATGCTTTGCCTTCGGCACCGGTCGCGGCGGCCGGGAAAGCATCCGGCTGCAGGGCATGGTCGAGCATGCCGCGGGCGAGCTCCCGCTCGCCCATGACGATCCCGTTGGCGCCGCGCCCCTTCAGGTACACCACCTCCTCGTCCGAATGGGCACGGGCGACGATGTCGAGCGCGGCATTGGCGCGCCGGGCCTGCTCGACGACCTGACCGGCCTCGAAGCCGTTCGGGATGGCGACGAACAGATGCTCCGCCGAAGCGATCGCCGATGCCAGGAGGACTTCGGCCGCGGCGGCGTTCCCGACCAAGGCCTCAAAGCCGTCGGCCCGGGCCTTTTCCGCTCGCTGTGCCTGATCCTCGATCACGAGCATGGGGAGGTTCGCCGCCTTGAGGCCCGCTGCGAGAGCCTGGCCGACCCGGCCGTACCCGACGATGACGGCGTGCCGTGTCAGCGCCGTCGGCACCAGATCCGTGTCCGGTCGCTTGGCGGTCTCGAGATCCTCGGGTACCGCCGGAGGAGCGAGCAATCGGCCGACGAGGCCGAACACGATCGGGTTCACCAGGATGGACAGGATCGCCGCGGCCAGGATTAGGTCCCGGCCGGCTTCGGGAAGCAGCTTCAAGCTCACGCCCAAGCCGGCCAGGATGAAGGAGAACTCGCCGATCTGAGCCAAGCTGGCCGAGACGGTCAGCGCCGTCGTGGTCGAGTGGCGAAATATCCGGATGATCAGGAACGCGGCGATCGACTTGCCGACCACGATCACGGCGATCGTGCCCAGCAGCGGCAGGGGGTGCTCGATCAAGACGACCGGATTGAACAGCATGCCGACCGAGACGAAGAACAGCACGGCGAAGGCGTCCCGCAGCGGCAGGGTCTCCTCCGCGGCGCGCTGGCTGAGCTCGGACTCGCTCAGGATCATGCCGGCGAAGAAAGCGCCGAGCGCGAAGGAAACGCCGAACAGGCTCGCCGCTCCGAAAGCGACTCCGAGGGCGATGGCCAGCACCGCCAGGCGAAACAACTCGCGCGATCCAGTATGCGCCACATAATGCAGGACAAGCGGGATCACCCGCCGACCCACGACGAGCATGAAAGCGATGAACGCGGCCACTTTGCCCAGGGTGGTGGCGAGGACCACCCATGCCGCGTTGGATCCGCTTCGAGGTTCGCCGAGCGCCTGTGCCAGCACGGGCAGGAGTACCAGGGCCAGCACCATCGCCAGGTCCTCGACGATCAGCCAGCCGACGGCGATCCGGCCCCGCTCGGTCTGCACCAGCCGGCGCTCCTGCAAGGCGCGCAGCAGGACGACGGTACTGGCGACCGACAGCGCCAGGCCGAACACGAAACTGGACACGAGCGGCCAACCGAACGCGGTGCCCAGGCCCATCCCCATGAGGGTGGCCGCCGCCATCTGCGTGATCGCGCCAGGGATGGCGATCATGCGCACCGACAGCAGTTCCTTGAGCGAGAAGTGCAGGCCGACGCCGAACATCAGCAGGATGACGCCGATCTCGGCCAGTTCCGAGGCAAGCTCCTGATCGGCGACGAAGCCCGGCGAGAACGGGCCGACGGCGACGCCGGCGACGAGATAGCCGACCAGCGGCGAGATCCGCAAACGATGCGCCAGCACGCCCATGATGAAGGCGAGCCCAAGCCCCACGGCGATGGTAGCGATCAGGGGCGTATGGTGCGGCATCGGCCTCCACGCGTCTGGTTTGTTCGGAGTCCCCTTTCTAGCGGACGGGCGCCCCTATTGGTAGGTCGGTAACCCCCGATGCGGCTCTCAGAGGTATCCGAAGCGCCGCATCTGGCGGGCGTGGTCGCGCTCGATGCGCGCGGTCTGGGCGGTGGTCAGGATCCGTCGCCAGTGCCCGGCGGTGCCGAACCGGAAAAACCCCTCGGTATGTTCCGAGCGTTCGATGAAGCCGTGGCGTCGTTCCTGACCCTGCAAGATCTCGAACGCGCTGAACCGGATGGCGCGCCCGATCCTGTCCGGATCGGGATCGAAGCCCAGGAATCGCAGGACCTTGCCGAACGTCTCGGCGGGTCGGGCCAGCATGTCCTCGTAGCGCAGAATGCGCATCGCCGGGTCGAGGTTCCAGGTCCAGCTCTGAACATGCGTCGACCAACTGCTGTGGCGCTCGTACACCCTGGCGTCCGTGCCGCCGGTCGCCGCCGCCTCATCGGCCATGAACTCGATGGTTCGATCGATCGACCAACCCAGATGATGGCTGTAGGAAATCACCACGTCGCGCGGGTCGCGCAGGATATAGACGGCGCCCGCCGTCACCTCCGGCGTCAACAGCGGTACGCCTTCCACCTTCACCACGGCGTTGTGCGTCTTCACCATGACGAGATCCGGGAAGGCGCCGGTGAGGTCGCGGTGCACGGCGGGCCGCATCCGCTGCACGTCGGCGATCGAATATTCCGAGGCCGGCCTTGGATCGTAGGGCTTGTACAAGGCGGCCATATTCTCGCCGGCGGTGAAATCCGCCAGCGCGTCGATATCGTGCGGTTCCGCCGGATCGCGCAGGAAGTTGTGCATGAACGCCCGCAACCAGGTATTGCCCGATTTCGGATAGGAAGCGAGCCAGATGAGATTGCCCAATGGTGATGCCGCGTTAGGGTCGCCGATGCCGGATCATCTGATCATAGCAAGCTCCGCGGCGGATGCGTATCGCGGCGAAACGCGATAGAAGGGGCGCTCTGCCTCACGAACGAGCCCGGATCGAGGAAAGATTGCCATGGCTGTGAGGTTTCGTGTGGGGGCCGTCGCCTATGCCAAGGACGGCCGCACCTATGTGGTCGACGAGGTCGATGACGGCATCGTCTATTGCTCCTCGCCGAACGGCGCTGAAACCGAATTCGCCGAAGATCTCCTGATGACCGAGGCGGAGTGGTCGGCGCGGTCGGGTGGTCGGCGCGGCACGCTGTACGACCGGCTGAGGCGAGAGGGTGCCTATGTGGCACCAGCCGGCAAGCTCGACGGAGCCGCCGCGACGCAGCTGCTGGCCAAGATCGATCGGCTATCGCCGGGTCTGCTGGATTTCACCGCCTTCACGGTGGCGACCCGGGTCATGAATGCCTCCGGCGACCAGGATCTGCTCGGCGAGCTGTCGATCGTCAAATGCCGGGCGGTGTTCGAGGCGGCCTCGCCGGAAAGTCGGGCCAACCTGCTGGCGGGACTGCTCGGTACCCAGCCCGACGTGCTGATCGGCGCCGGCCGCCTGGGCGACAATCTGATGCGTGCCATGATCGACAAAGGCCTCGCCGCCCATGCCGACGCTTTCGAGAGCTTCGGCAGCCGTCCTCGTCGCTGACGGTGAGGCCGCTGAAGTTTAGGCTGCTGAATTAAGCCACCGATTGGCGCCATAAAACGCTAGGGTGGCGGCGATGGGCAGCGGCGTTTCGCTGTCCGAACGAGATCGATCAGAGTTTAGGAGACGACCAACGTGGCCCAGGAACCCCGAAACACGTCAGGCCCCAAGGGCGGCAAACCCGGCGGCTCGCGCGACGGCCGGCCTGGTGATGGGCGTTCAAAAGATGGACGTCCCAGGGGACGCAAAGGCGGGTTCGACCGGGATGGCGGCAAACCCAGGACGCCGACGAATACCTTCGAGACGCTGAAGGAGCTGGAGCGCGGCCCCGATTACCGGATCGACAAATTCGTGTTGGCCGATAAGGAAAACCACAAGCCGATCAAGACCGAATACCGCCTGACCCGCGAGGGATTGGCCGGCACGCCGGTGTTCAGCCGGTTGGTGGATGCGAAGACCGCCGCGACCGGGCCGCTGCCCGAGCCGGAGGCCCCCGAACCTGCGCCCGAAGCGGAGGTCGCTGAACCCGTAGCGGCCGAAGCAGAGGCACCCGAAGCAGAAGCCGAAACCGCTTCGGCCGCGTCGGAGCTGGCGGAAGGGCACGAGCCGCCGGCCGCCGAGGGGGAAGTCGACAAACCGGCTTGAACCCAACTTGCGATGCTTACTCCGCCGCGGCACCGACCAGCCGCGCGCGGGGGCGCAGACGATCGATCAGCAGATAGGCCAGCGGTGTCGTGTACAGCGTGAGGAATTGCGACACCAGCAGCCCGCCGACGATGGCGATGCCCAGCGGCTGGCGCAACTCGAAGCCGGGACCCGTGCCAATCGCCAGGGGTACGGCACTCAGGATCGCCGCCAGCATGGTCATGGTGATCGGCCGCACCCGCAGGCGCGCCGCCTCGCGGATCGACCGGTCCGGCGACAACCCCTCGATACGCTCCAGGGCCAGGGCGAAATCGACCATCATGATGGCGTTCTTCATCACCATGCCGACCAGCAGGATGCAGCCGATCGAGGTGATGATGGTGAACTCGGTCTTGGTCAGCAGCAGTGCTGCCAGCGCGCCGAACGCAGCCGAGGGCAGGGTCGACAGGATGGTGAGGGGGTGCGCGTAGCTCTCGTACAGCACGCCCAGCACCACATAGATCGCGACGATCGCGGCCGCGAACAGCAGCATCTGTTTGGCGCCGGATTTATTGGCCTCGCCGGCCTCGCCCTTGAACTCTACCTTGAGCTCGTCGGGCCGATTTGCCGTGGCCTCGGCCTTGCGGATGGCGGTGATCGCCTGGCCCAGCGAGACCCCGGGCTTGGTGTCGAACGAGATCGTCATCGACGGGAACTGGTCCTGGTGGAACTCCCACATCGGCGCATGGGCGCGGGTTGGCCGCATCAGCGTGGCCAAGGGCACCGCGGCATTGTTCACCCCCGGCACATAGATCTGCTCGAACACCGACGGGTCGGTCTGGAAGCGGGGATCGAGTTCCAGCACGACCCGCGTATAGTTCAGCGGCAGATAGATCGTCTTGATCTGGCGCTGGCCGAACGCGTCGTAGAGCGTGTTGTCGATGCCCATCGGCGTGATGCCCAGGCTGGCGGCACGCATCCGGTTGATCTCCAGCCCGGCTTGCAGGCCGATTGCCTCGACATTGGTGATGACGTCGGTCACCTCGGCTAGGGCCACGATCCGCCGGCGCATGACCTCGCCCCATTGCAGCACTTGATCGGTGTTGATCCCCGACACGGTGTATTGATAGCGCGACGCCGAACCGCCGACGCCGATCTGTAGATCCTGCACCGGCGTGAACAACGCCCGGATGCCATCGACCTTGCCCAGGGTGGTCCGCAGGCGGGCGATCACCTGCTGGATCGACAGCTTGCGCTCGGTGACAGGCTTCAAATTGACCAGCATGGTGCCATTGCTCAGGATCGAACCCTGTCCACCGATATAGGAGACCAGGTCGTCTACGGCGGGATCGGCCAGGATCGCGTTGGCGACCGCCTGCTGACGATCCTCCATCGCCGCGAACGAGATATTGGCGTTCGTGATGGTTCGGACGAAGAGGATGCCGGTATCCTGCGTCGGCATGAAGCCCTTGGGCAGTGCCAGGTAGATGCCGATCGTCGCCGCGGTCACCACGAGGGTCAGGCCCAGGCTGATCCAGCGATGGCGCAGCGCCCAATCCAGACTGGCGAGATAGCACCGGACCGTGGCCGAGAAGCCCCGCTCGAACCAACTCGGCCGAGCCCGGGTGCCAGCCGGGGAAGCGGCGGTCGGGTTGGTCAGCAGTTGCCCACACAGCATTGGCGTCAAGGTGACCGAGACCAGTGCCGAGGCGATGATCGCCGCCACCAGGGTCATGCCGAACTCGCTGAAATACCGGCCGACGACATCGGGCATGAACAGCACGGGGATCAGGGCCGCGACCAGCGCGGCGGTGACCGAGACGATGGTGAACGCCATCTGCCGGGCGCCGATCAGGGCCGCGTCGAACGCCGTATGGCCTTCCTCGATCAGCCGGATGATGTTCTCGATCATGATCACGGCATCGTCGACGACGAAGCCCACCGCGATCGTCACGGCCATCAGCGACAAATTGTCGAGCGTATAGCCCAGCAGCGCCATGGCGCCGAAGGTGGCGGCGAGCGATACCGGGATGGTCAGCGCCGGGATCGCGGTCGCCCAGAACCGCTTCAGGAACAGCGCCATCACCAGGATGACCAACCCGGTCGCGATCGCGATGGTCAGCTGCACATCCGCGATCGATGCCCGAATCAGCGTCGTCCGGTTATAGACGACATGCACCTTCACCGATGGTGGCATCCAATGCGCCATCTGCGGCAGGGTTGCGATCACCTGGTCGACGACTTCGACGACGTTCGCGTCCGGCTGCTTGGTGACATAGACCATCACGGCCCGACCGGTATTGTACCAGCCGGCCAGCTTGTCGTTGATCACGTTGTCCTCGACCGTGGCGATGTCGCCCAGGCGGACCGGCGCCTTGTTGCGCCAGGCGACGACGATCTCCCGGTAGTCGACCGCCTTGAACAGCTGGTCATTGCTGCCGATGGTGAAGGATTGCTGATCGATCGATATCGCCCCCTTTGGCGTGTTCTGCGTTGCCAGCACTACCGCCGAGCGGATCTCCTCCAGTGATAGCTTCATGGTCGCTATCTGACGCGGATCGACGCGGATGCGCACGGCGCCGCGCTCGCCGCCCGTGATGTTGACCTTGGCGACCCCGTCGATCTGCGACAGCTTCTGCACCACGACGCTGTCGGCCAGGCTGTAGATTTCGGCCGGATCGACGACGTCCGAGGTCAAGGCCAGGACGATGACGGCGAAGCCCGACGGGTTCGCCTTGTAGTATTGCGGCGGCTGCGGCAGGTCGTGGGGCAGGTTGGGACCCGCGGCGTTGATCGCCGCCTGGACCTCGGCCGCCGCTTCGTCGATATCCTTGCCGAGGTCGAATTGGATGGTGATCGTGGCACCACCCTGGCCGCTGAACGCGACCATTTCGGCGATGCCGGGGATGGTGCCGAGCTGGCGCTCGAGCGGTTGGGCCAGAGACACTGCGACCGTGTCCGGGCTGGCGCCCGGCAGCACCGCCGAGACGCCGATGGTCGGCCGGTCGACCGAGGGCAGCGCCGCGATCGGCAGCTTCGCATAGGCGAGGGCACCCAACAGCAACACGCCCAGCGTCAGCAGGGTGGTGGCGACCGGCCGCCGGATGAACGGCTCGGAGAGGCTCACGGGGCTGGGCTCACGGTCCGTGGCTCTCCGCTTCATAGCCGGTCGGCGCCGGCGCCGTGGCGGGGACGCGGCGTGGTCGGCTGAAGCGCCGCTGCAGCCGCGCGAAGGCCAGATAGATCACCGGCGTCGTGTAAAGCGTCAGGATCTGCGAGACGATCAAGCCGCCGACGATGGCGATGCCCATCGGCCGGCGAAGCTCCGACCCGGTGCCGACGCCGACGGCCAGCGGCAGGGCACCCAGCAAGGCGGCCATGGTCGTCATCATGATCGGCCGGAAGCGCAGGATGCACGCCTCGGTGATCGATTGCTCGGCGGACCGGCCGTGGTCGCGTTCCGCCTCCAGCGCGAAATCGACCATCATGATCGCGTTCTTCTTGACGATGCCGATCAGCAGGATGATCCCGATGAGGGAGATCAGGTCGAGATCGAGCCCGAACAGCATCAGGGCCAGCAAGGCGCCGACACCGGCTGAGGGCAGGGTCGACAGGATGGTGATCGGGTGGATGTAGCTCTCATAGAGCACGCCCAACACGATATAGACCGTGATGATCGCCGCTAGGATCAGCAGCGGCTCGCTTTGCAGCGAGGATTGGAACTCGGCGGCGGCGCCGGTCAGCGTGGCGGTCACCGTGTCGGGCAGGCCCACCGCCCGTTCGCCGCGGCGCAGGGCCGCCAAGGCTTGGCCGAGCGAGCCGCCCTTGGGCAGGTTGAACGACAGGATGGTCGCGGGGAACAGGCCCTGATGGGTGATCGCCAGCGGCGCCAGCCCGCGCTCGATCCGGGCGAAGGCGGAGAGCGGGATGGCGGCCGAGGCGGCGTGGAACCCGTTGCCGATGCCGCCGGCGGCATCATTGGTGGTCGAAGCCTGGGAGCTGGCGGCGGTGACATAGATCTTGTCGAGGATGCCCGGGTCGTCGCGGAACGCCGGATCGACCTCCAGGATCACATGGTATTCGGTCAGCGGCGAATAGATCGTCGCGATCTGCCGCTGGCCGAACGCGTCGTAAAGGGTGTTGTCGATCGAACTCAAGGTCACGCCATAGCGGGCGGCGGCGGCGCGGTCGATCGTCACCATCATCTGCAGGCCTTCGTCCTGTCGGTCGCTGGCGACATCGGCGAGCTCCGGCTGGCGGGCCAGCTCGGCCAACAGCTTCGCCGCTGCCAGCCGCAGCTCCCCCTCGTCCAGATCCTGCAGCACGTATTGGTACTGCGTGCGCGACGCCCGCGTCTCGATCTGCAGATCCTGCACCGGCTGGATATGCAGGTCGATGCCCTGTACCGGGGCGACCGCGCGTTGCAGGCGGTCGATGATTCGGGCGGCATTGGCGCCGCGTTTGTCGGGCGAGCCGATATTGATGTAGAGCCGGCCGCTGTTCAGGGTCGGGTTCACCGTGCCGGCGCCGACGAAGCTGTCCACCGATACGACGTCCGGGTCCTTGCCGATGATCGCCGCCAGCTCGTTCTGCCGCGCCGACATCGCCGCGAAGGAGATGTCCTGCGCGGCATCGGTGATGCCGACCAGCAGACCGGTATCCTGCTGCGGCAGAAATCCCTTGGGCACCGCGACGTAAAGCCAGCCGGTGGCGATTACGGTCAGCACGGTGAAGGCGAGGGTGGCCGGCTGGTGCCGCATCACCCAGCCGAGGATCGTCTCATGCAGGGCGTTCAGCCGGTCGAACGCCCGCTCGCTCCACCGGAACAGCGCGTTGGGGCGATGATTGTGATCGACCGGCTTCAAGAGATGCGCGCACATCATCGGGGTGAGCGTCAGCGACACCACGCCCGAGATCAGCACGGCGAAGGATAAGGTCAGCGCGAATTCTCTGAACAGGCGGCCGACCACGCCGCCCATCAGCAACAGCGGGATGAACACCGCGATCAGCGAGATGGTCAGCGACACGACGGTGAAGCCGATCTGCCTAGCACCCTTGATCGCCGCTTGGATCGGCCGCTCCCCGGCCTCGATGTAGCGCACGATGTTCTCGATCATGACGATCGCGTCGTCGACCACGAAGCCCGAGGCGATGGTCAGCGCCATCAGCGACAAATTGTCGAGGCTGAACCCGGCCAGTTGCATGGCCCCGAACGTCGCGATCAGCGAGACCGGCAGCGTGATGCTGGGGATCACGGTCGCCCAGAGCTTGCGCAGGAACAGGAAGATGACCAACACGACCAGCGCCACGGTCAGCAGCAGGGTGAACTGCACGTCCTGGATGGCGGCCCGGATGGTGATGGTCCGGTCGCTCACGATCGACAGCTTCAGTGCCGGCGGCAGCGAGGTTTGCAGTTTGGGCAACAGCGCCTTGATCGCGTCGACCACCTCGATGGTATTGGCGCCGGGCTGCCGCTGGATGTCGAGGATGATCGCGCGCTGGCCATTGTACCAGCCGGCCAGCTCCGCGTTCTCGACGCTATCGACCGCCCGGGCGACATCGCGCAGCAGCACCGGCGCGCCATTGCGATAGGCGACGACGGCGCCCAGATAGGCGTCGGCGGTGAACAGCTGGTCGTTGGCGCCGATCTGGAACGCCTGCCGCGCGCCGTCCAGCCCGCCCTTGGGATTGTCGACGGTGGTCGCCGCGACCGCCCGCCGGACGTCTTCTAGCGACAGGCCCAGCCCGGCGAGCCGCGCCGGATCGGCTTCCAGGCGCACCGACCGGGTCTGGCCGCCCTCGATGGTGACGGCGCCCACGCCGGCGACCTGCGACAGCTTCTGCACGATCACCGTCTCGGCATAGTCGTCCACGACATGCAGCGGCAGCGTATCGGCGGTCAGCGCCAGGATCAGCACCGGGGTATCCGCCGGGTTCACTTGGTGATAGATCGGCGGATAGGGCAGCAGGCTGGTCGGCACTAGATCCGACGCGTTGTTGATCGCGGCCTGAACGTCTTGCGCCGCCGTGCCGATCTTGCGCGCCAGATCGAATTGCAGGGTGATCTGGCTGGTGCCGTAGGAACTGGTCGAGCTCATCAGGGTCAGCCCGGCGATTTGGCCGAAGGCATGCTCCAGCGGGGCGGTGATTGAGGACTCGATCACATCGGGGGCGGCACCCGGATACCCCGTGGTGATCTGGATCGTCGGAAAATCGACCGACGGCAAGGCCGCCACCGGCAGAAAGCGATAGCCGAGCAACCCCAGCAGCACGATCGCGAAGATCAACAGCGTCGTCGCGATCGGCCGCAGGATGAACGGCGTCGACATGGCGCTAGGTCGGTCCGGGTTTCGGCTTCTGTGCTCCGCCAGCGGGCGGTGCCGCGGGTTCGGTCCGCGTGATCTCCACGGGGCTGCCGTTTTCGAGCCGGTAATAGCCGTCCAGCACCACCTGATCGCCGCGTTGTACGCCGCGCTCGATCAGGGTGCGGCCGTCGAACACCTGGCCGATCACCACGGCTTTCGTTTCCGCAGTCTTGTTCGGGTGCAGCAGCCAGACGAAATCGCCGCGTGGCCCGTGCCGCACCGCCGCCGACGGCACGGTCAACCCGTCATGCCGCGTGTCGACGACGAGCCGGCCATTGACGAAATTCCCCGGCCACAGCGCGATCGCCGCATTGGGAAAGCTGGCCTTGACCTTGATCGTGCCGGTCGCCTGGTCGACCTGGTTATCGACCAGATCGATGGTCCCCTTGTCGATCTCCGTCCGGTCGTCATTCGCCATGGCCATGACGGTGAAATGCGCCATGCCCGGCGTCATATGGGTCGCGGCCACGGCGGCCGCCGACAGGGTGAAGACCGCCGAGATCGGTTGCAGCTGGGTGATGACGACAATCGTCGTGCCATCGCTTGCGCGGAGGTAATTGCCGCTATCGACCTGCCTGATGCCGACGCGGCCGTCGATCGGCGAGACGATCCGCGTATAGCTCAACTGGGTTTCCGCATAGCGGATCTGGGCGTCGTCGCTCATCAGTTGTGCGCGGTATTGGTCGACCAGGGCCTTTTGCTGATCGACCGATTGCCGGCTGGCGTAATCCCTCAGGACCAGATTCTGGTAGCGCGCCAAATCCAGCAACGCGCCGTCGAGCAGCGCCTGATCCTTTTGCTTGGCCGCCTTCTGCTGCTGCAATTGCGCCTCGTAGGGGCGCGGATCGATCACGGCGAGCGGATCGCCGATCTTCACATCCTGCCCCTCCTTGAACAGGATCTGGATGATCTCGCCATCGATCTTGGTCTTCACGCTGACGGTATTGTAGGCCTGTACCGTGCCGATGCCGGAGAGGTAGATCGGCACATCCTCGGCGCGCACGATGGTCGCCACGACGGGCACCGGCGGACGTGCCGAGGCCGCCGCCGGGGCGGCCTCGGATGGCAGGGCGAGTGTCGCGAGGCCGGGTAGCCCCGCCAGCCAATGCTGTTGGGCCAGCCATGGCTTTACAGCAGGCGGCACCCCCTCGACGGCGACAAAACCGCCGATGCCGAGGGCGAGCAGCCCCAGAAACAGCAGCGCGATACGCATGGTGGGTTGCTCACCATTGGGTTGTATTCCAGCATTCTACGGGCGATGACACGCTCAAATCCCCACTTAATTCCCGGTACCCGCATTTTTTTGAGGCAGGTCATCAGGAACCGCTTGCTCGTCGCACCAGGCCTGCCACATCTCGCGATAGGCTGCGGCGAGGTTGCGTGAAAAGCCTTGGCCATCGCAAAGCGGCGATGCCTCCAGCCGCGCGCGCAGCGTGGCGCGCAGGGACGCCAGGCGCCGCGGGTCTTCGGCCAGCGCGGCCGCGACCGACACATACTCGTCGACCGTGTCCGCGACCAATTCGGGCAGGCCCAGCGTCGACAGAATGCTGTCGCCCGCCCGTGCTACCCAGCGCGGCGCGCGCAGGCAGACCACCGGCACGCCCATCCACAGGGATTCCATGGTGGTAAGGCCGCCGCCGTACGGTGTCGGGTCCAGCCCGATATCGACGCGGTTATAGGCCGCCAGCAATTCGGCGCGCGGCGCGTGCCCCTCCAGGATCAGCCGGTCCGCCGCGATGCCGTGGCCGGCGAACTGTGCCAGCAGCGTCTCGCAGGTGAAGCTGTCTCCCAAATTCTTGGTCTTTAGCAGCAGGCGTGAGCCGGCGACGCGCGCCAGTACCGCCGACCACAGCGCTACCGTCTCCCGGGTGATCTTGGTCCGGTTGTTGAAGCAGCCGAAGGTGACCCCGACCGCCGACATCACCGGCAGCGTGCCGATCTCGATCGCCGGCTCCGGCGGCGCGAAGCACACATAGCTATCCGGCAGGCGGCAAACCTTCTCGACGTAGAACGCCTCGTCGCCGGTCGGGACGACGTAGCGGTCGGCCAGGATATAATCCATCGCGGCGAGGCCGGTCGTACCGACATAGCCGGCCCAGGTGACCTGGATCGGCGCCGGCTTCAGGGCGAACAGCGGCAGCCGGTTGTTCGCCGTATGGCCGGACAGATCGACCAGAATGTCGATGCCGTCCTGGTGGATCAGGGTGGCCGCATCGGTATCGCCGAGGCTGGCGATGCTCCGCCAATGATCGGCCGCGGCGCGCAGCCGGTCGGTCAGCGCATCGGCGGATTTGCTATTGGCATAGCAGAATACTTCGACGGGTGCCCGGTCGCGGTCGGGCAGCGCGCAGGCCAGGAAATAGCCGACGGGGTGGCTTTGGAAATCGGCCGAGACATAGCCGATGCGCAGCCGCCGGGCGGGATCCCGACCGTTTGGAAAACGGGCGCGATCCGGTGGGGCGTCGAATTTGGCACCGAACCGACGCGCCGCAGCCAGGATGTCGGTGTTGGACGCGTCGGCGCTGTAATGCAAGTTCATCAGCAGGTTGCTGTGAACCCTGGCCTCCTGCGGGTTGATGTCAAGGGCCTGTTGGAACCGGGCCAGGGCCTCGTCATGGCGGCCTTGGCCGAGCAGTACCGTGCCGAGATTGCTCAGCGCGTCGATCATATCCGGCGACGCGTCGACCGCCTGTTCAAAATAGGTGAGGGCCTCCTGGAGCCGCCCCTGACCCTGGCGCACGGTCCCCAAATTATAGAGCGCTCGCGAGAAACCGGCGTCGATCGCCACCGCCCGCTCATAGTAGTGCGCCGCCTCGTCCAGGCGCCGAAGCCCTTGCAGGACCGTACCGAGATTGTTGATCGCATCGAGATGATGCGGCTCGATGTCGATCGTCCTGGCATAGCTGGCGACCGCGTCCTCGGACTTGCCCTGGGATTGCTGCACCCAGGCCAGGTTGAAATGCGCCCGGGCAAAGTCCGGTTGCAGGGCCAGAACCTGTTGGTAGCGGGCCATCGCCTCGTCGAGGCGGCCCTCGCTTTTAAAGATGGTCGCCAGGTTGTAATGCGCCTCGGCATTTCCGGGCTGCAGCGTTAGCACATGCTCGTATAGCGCCACCGCCTCGGCAGGCCGTCCCTGGCTTTGGCGGATCGTGCCCAGATTGTAATGCGGCTCGGCGAAGTCGGGGTTAAGGGCGATCGCCTGGTGGTAGTGCTCGATCGCCTCCTCGCCGCGGCCCTGGCTGTGGCGCACCGTGCCGAGGTTGTAATGTGCCTCCGGATAGGCGGGATTGAGGGCGAGTGCCGCTTGATAAGATGCCGCCGCTTCCTCGAACCGGCCCTCGTTCTTCAAGATCGTGGCGAGGTTGTTGAGCGGATAGGCGAAATCCGGCTTGAGCGTCGCCGCCCTGGCATAATGCTCTTTCGCGTCGGCGGGTCGCCCGGCCGCCTCGAAGGCGCGGCCCAGATCGTTGTGGAACTCGGCCTGGCCGTCGATCGCGACCGCGCGGCTCAGCAACTCGATCGCCTGATCGGGTCGGCCGGTCTCGTAGGCCAGCAGGCCAAAGCAGTACAGCGTCGGGACATGCGCCGGGGCGGTCGATAGGATCGTCCGGTAGGTCTCCTCGGCCGCGGCGATCCTGCCGAGTTGATGGTGCGTCCGCCCGCTGACAAAGAGGGGCTCGATTCCGGCGGGGGCCATCGGAGCGGGCTGGAGGACGAACTGCTCCGCCGCGACGGGAAAGATCGCTTCGGGCAAGCTCGGCTCAGGAAAGATTGCTTCCGGGAGGGTCGCTTGGGGAAAGATGGATTCCGGTAAGCCCGGTTTCGGGAAAATTGGCTCCGGAAAGATGGGCTCGGGAAGCACCGGATCCTCGGCGGTCGGGGCGGTGATCATTTGTTCGGCGAAGCGGGCCTCGGCCCGCGCCGTGGGATCGGACGCCAAGCCCTGTCGGGCCGCCATCCGACGTTGCTTCCGGTTCATCGGCCGACGCTCGTTATCATGGTGATCCTTGGTTGCTACCGGCCTGGCTGTGACCAGATAGCTGCAATTTTAGGAAAATTTGCTTGATCGACCGTTAACCTGCCGCTTGGAGCCCCGCATTTAGTCGTCTCTCTACGGCTGATCGACACCCAGCGTGTCGTTGATGAACGTCAACAGCTGCTCGGAATTGTACGGCTTCTTCAGGATTTTGCCGTGCAGCACGCCGTGATGGGCCGAGGTTGCCCGCATATCGGCGTAGCCGGTGGCATAGACGACGCGAAGCCCGGGCCGACGGCGTTTCGCAAGGTCGGCGAGGATGAAGCCGTTCATGCCGGGCATGACCACATCGGTGAACATCACGGCGATGTTGGGATTCTCCTCCAGGATGTTCATAGCCTCCAGTGCCTCGGCCGCTTCCAGCGAGGCGTATCCTCCGCGGGACAGCATCTCGACCGCGGTCTCCCGCACCATCTCATTGTCTTCGACAACGAGGACAGTCGCTGTTGCCATGGTATCGATGTCCCCTCCAACGTTCGGACCAGGCATAACGCGCGATCGTCCCGTCAATCTTAGGCGGTCATTGGTTAATTATTTCCGATGACTGCCCCTCATGAATGCGGTTTTGGTCAATACATGACGCCACATCGGCATGGCGCCATCCGGCGGATCGCTCTCCGAAGGGCGGGGCCGGCCGGGCTCAGGCCGAGTTTCCGGGCGACGCCCAGCGACGCCAGGTTATCGGGGTGGATCTCGGCGATGACCTCGTCGAAGTCGATTGTGCCGAAGGCGTGGCGCAGCACGGCGGCGGCCGCTTCGGTGGCATAGCCCTGGCCGCGCGCCGCGCGGATCAGGCGCCAGCCGATCTCGATCTCCGGGCCATGGGTATCGACCGGCATCAGCAGGATCCAGCCCAGAAACACCCCCGGCTGGCGCGTGGCTTCGATACTCCAATACCCCATGCCGGGCGGATACCAGGCGGCGATGCGGGCGGCGACGAACGCCCTGTGTCGGTCCGGATCCGCCCAAGGACCCGGGATGAACCGCGCGACGTCGGGATCGGTATCCATGGCGAGACAGGCTTCAAGATCCGCCATCACCCGAGGGCGCAACGTCAGCCGGGCTGTCCGAAGGCTAGGCAACATCGGTCGCTGCTTGGTCGCCGGTGGGAAATGCGCTATAGAAATCGCTCGTTCCGTGAGGAGGGTGTGATGCGTGGTTTGTCATTGAGGCTGGCACTCATGAGTGCGGCGGTTGCGTGCGTGGCGGGCTTTGCCATGACCGGCGCGGCACATGCCTTCACCATCGATACCCGGACCAACCAATCGTCCAGCGCTGCCGCCTTGCAGGACCCGGATGCGGCCCTGCAAGGCGGCAGCGCCCTGTCGAACCCGAATAAGAGCGGCCTGCATTTCTTCTTGGGTGGTTCGAACACCAACAACGCGCCGAGTAACGCGGAAAGCCTGTTCCTGCCCAGCAGCAACAGCGCGATGCAGTCGCCCTATACCGGATCGGGCCTCACGCCGCTGATGTCTCGCTAAGGCGTTCACGGCGCCGGTTGGTGCAATAGACCGCCCGGCATCGGATACGGTACCCCGGTGGTGCCGGGCAGGCTGAGCGGCAGGCCTTTCAGCGATCGGACGGCCAGGAAGGCGAAAGCCTGCGCCTCCAACGTGTCGCCGACCCAATTGACCGTTTCGACCGGGCTGACCTCGACACCATCCAGCGCCTCCGCCAAGGCTGCCATCAGCGCCGTGTTGTGGCGGCCGCCGCCGGTAACCAGCCAGCGCTTCGGAACGACGCCAAGATGCGCGCGGGCTTTGGCGACCGATCGGGCGGTGAAAGCCAACAGCGTCGCGGCCCCATCTTCGAGCGACAAGCCATCCATGGCGGCGAGCGGAAAGTCATTCCGGTCCAGGGATTTCGGCGGGGCGCGATCGAAATAAAGGTCGGCCAGCAGCCCGACCAGCCGGCTCTCGTCGATCCGTCCCGCTGCCGCGATCCGACCGCCGTCGTCATAGGCGGCACCGGTATGCCGGCGCACCCAGTCATCTAGCAGCGCGCTGGCTGGTCCGGTATCGAAGGCCAGCAACCGTTCACCGTCGATCAGCGTGACATTCGCGACGCCGCCTAGGTTGAGGATCGCCAGCGGCCCAGCAAGCTGCCGCGCCAAGGCCGCGTGATACACCGGGACCAGCGGCGCGCCCTGGCCGCCCGCCGCCACATCCGCGTCGCGGAACCGGTTGACCACGGGGATGCCGGCAAGCTTGCTGAGCCACGCGCCATCGCCCAGTTGTCGGGTCAGGCGTCGCTCGGGCCGGTGCAGCACGGTCTGGCCGTGAAAGCCGATCACATCGACCGCCTCGGCGGCGATGCCCTCGCGGGTCAGCACATCGGTCACCACGGCGGCGTTGGCGGCTGCCAAGTCCCGCTCCAGCTCGGCGAATTCCCCCGTCTCGGCGAGCGCCGGATCGCGCATCACGGCGAACAGCCGATCGCGCAGAGTGTCGGCATAGGGCAGCATGGTCGAGGCACCGGTCCGAAACACCTCGACGCCATCGGTCTCCAGCAGCGCGCCATCGACCCCATCGGCCGAGGTGCCGCTCATCAGGCCGATCGCCGTGAAGCGCTCCTTCGTCGGGCTCATGGGGAGGCTCATCGGGTTGGGCTGTCCCGCAGCACCATCAGCGAGAAGATCTCGAACAGCATCTGGGCGCCATTCTGCGCCGTCACGGTGGTGCTGTCGTATTGCGGGGCGACTTCCACGACATCGCCGCCGATGATGTCGAGGCCGCGCAGCCCACGCAGGATTTGCTGGGCTTCGCGCGGGGTGAGGCCGCCGACCTCGGGCGTGCCGGTGCCGGGCGCGAAGGCCGGGTCCAGGCTGTCGATGTCGAACGAGATATAGGTCGGGCCGTCGCCGACCACCCGCCGGGCCGCGGCGATGACGCCTTCGACGCCCAGCCGATCGATCTCCTCGGCATGGATCACGGTCATGCCGCTGTCATAGGAGAATTCCCAGAGGAATTCCGCCGAACCGCGGATGCCGATCTGGATCGTCCGCGCCGGGTCCAGCACGCCGTCCAGCACGGCATGCCGGAATGGGCCGCCATGGTTGAACTTCGATCCCTCATATTCGCCGCCGGTGTCGCAATGGGCGTCGATATGGATGAGCCCGACCGACCGCTCGCGGCCCAGCGCCTTCAGGATCGGATGGGTGATGGAATGATCGCCGCCGACCGAGAGCGGCCGCACCCCGGCCGCGGCGATGCCGGTATAGAACGCCTCGATATCCTCGATGCAGCTCTCCAGGCTGAACCGGCTGCGCAACGGCACGTCGCCGATATCCGCCGCCTTCACTTCGGCCATAGGGACGACCTTCAAGGCATGATTGTACGGCCCGATCCGCTCGACATTCCGCACCGCGCGCGGACCCATCCGGGCGCCGGCGCGGTTGGTGACGCCCAGATCCATCGGCACGCCGATCAGGGCGACGTCCAGGCCGCCGAAATCCGGCAGGCTCGGCGCGTCAGGCCGGTAGGGCGCGTCCAGCAAGGTCGCGATATCGGCATAGGGCAATTTGCGCCGATCCTGGCCGGCGAAGACGAGGGCCACCACCTTCTTGAACTCGGCATCGAAAACCTCGCTCCCCTTGCCGGACAGGTATTTCCGTTTGAGCGCTTCGAGCTTGGGATTGTCGGCCACGGGCGGTTCTCCGATAGACAGCAAGGCGGGGCGATGGAACGACGCGGCGCGTATCGAGCTGTCGCTCATATTCCCCCTCGGCGCGTCAACCTTAGGTCAAAACGGTGCCAACCGAAAACCGGCGTGTTCCGTTCGCCGATCGGAAGGTCGCCACCGCGATCGAAGCATGGTGTCGCGCCATGCGCATGCCGGCCGGCCAGTTGCGCGCCCGGCATCGCTCAATAAAGCGCGTTGGCGACGCTTAACCGCAGGTTTCCATATTTAATTTTCGTTAACCTTACCCTGTAATACTCGGCTCCATGAGTATGCATTCATCGCAGCAACGTAAGATGCCCGAGACGCGCGAAGAGGCTGTTTCCCTGATCGAGGCTTATCTCGAAGTGCCCCGGGTGCTCGAGCGGATGCACCGACGCTTCCTGGATATCTTGCAGGGCCAGTTGACACAGATGGGAGTCACGGATCTGACGCCCGTGCAAATGTTCATGCTGCTGGATATCGGCGAAGACGAGATCAGCCTGCAGGACCTGATCAATCGGGGTCACTATCAACGCTCGAATGCGCTCAACAACACCAAGAAGCTGATCGAGACCGGCCATTTCGAACAGTCGCGCTCGGCCAACGACCGTCGCACCGTCCGTCTGAAGCTCACCCCCAAGGCTCTCGTCGTCTGCACTGAAATCCGCCGCCAACAACACGCGCTCGCCGAGACGTTGAGCAATCATGACGTCAACCCGGCGGAAATGACCGTCACCCGGCAGGCCCTTCGCCGCCTCGAGCGCAGTTGGGACGAATACCTGCGATATGGCGGCTTCTAAGATCCCCTTCGACGGCTGCGTGGTGTGTCAGGTCGCCCCCATCCGCGGGATCGCATGGCGTTCCTGGGCCGCCCCCCGTTCTGCGGGTCGCCATTTTACAGGGCGAATTGGATTAGATCTTCCTCAGTCACCATGTTATGCAGATGGATACAAACTCGTTAACCGAACCGAGGTTTGTTAATGATGACCGCTCACGCAGTCTTGGTCGTCGATGATGATGACGATGTTCGAGAATTGGCTGCAGAGGTATTCGACAGCCTTGGCCACGAGGTTTTTCAGGCGCCGAACGGTTTCGCGGCCTTAGCTTTGCTGAATGAACATCCGGCCATCAGCGTCCTGTTTACCGATTTGAAGATGCCCGGCATGTCGGGAGAGGATCTCGTTGCCGAGGCGATGCGTCGTTTCCCCCAGCTGACGGTGCTGCTGACTTCCGCCTATACCAACGCCGCGGCTTTACCGAACCTGCCTTTCTTCAGCAAGCCCTGGCGGTTGGCCGATCTGCGCCGCAGCCTGCAAGATCTGATTTAGAACCAGCCCGTGGTGGTGCGGCAGAGCGCCCAGGCGATCCCCTCCGACAATCAGAGTTCGACCGAGCCGTCCGCGTCGGATCCGGTCGCGGCGCTGTTGGCGACGGGCGGCGACGTTCGTTTGCAGATCGACCCGATGACCGGACTCAACCGGTATGGCTGCAGCCCCTGGCCGCGCCCCTGGGCCGTCACCTTCGCCTCCTCCACCGCTTCGTCGATCTCCGAACGGGGCTACGCGGCGGCGGAAATCGTGCATCGACGGCTTGTCCAAGGTGCCGATCCCGCTGCCGAAGCAGCGATGATCCGCCGCCGGATCCTGGCTCATTACGGCATCCTCGATGCGGCCCCCGACATTGCCCCGGACCATTTTGCTCGGGCCGATTTTACCCTGGCCAATTTTATCCCGGCCGACGATATCGGCGTCATCCTGACCCCGTCCGGCACCGATGCCGCCTTGATCGTCCTTGCCATCGCGCTGGCGGCTGATCCGTCCCGCACCATCGTCAATGTTCTGATGGCGCCGGAGGAGACGGGCAGCGGCGTGCCGCTGGCGGTGCGCGGTCGGCATTTCGCCGATACGACGGCACTCGGCCAAGCCGTCGCGAAGGGCGCCCCGATCGACGGCTTCGGCATCTCGACCGAGCTTGCGACCGTGCCGTTGCGGCATGCCGATGGGTCGGTGCGGCCGGCGGCGGCGATCGACGCGGATACCGAGCGGGCGGTGACCGAGGCTATCGGCCGAGGCTGCCGCGTCGTGCTGCATATGGTCGATCTGTCGAAAACCGGGCTGCTCGCGCCCAGCATGGCGGTGGTCGAGCGGCTCCGTGCCCGCTATCCCGGCGCACTCGACGTCGCGGTCGATGCCTGCCAGGCGAGGCTCGGGGCGGTGGTGGTGCGGGATTATCTCGCGGCTGGTTATGCCGTGTTGCTGACCGGTTCGAAATTCTACACCGGCCCACCCTTTGCTGGGGCCATTCTGCTGCCGCCAGCGCTGAAGGCGCGTCTCGACGATCCGGCTTGCCTCCCCTCCGGTCTTGGCGACTATGCCGGCCGTTTCGAGTGGCCCGATCTGCCGGCGGCGACGCGGCTCGCCCCGGGCATGAATCTGGGCCTGTTGCTGCGCTGGAATGCCGCCCTCGCCGAGATGGAGGCCTTCGCGGCGGTGCCGGACGTCGGGCGATGCGCCATTCTCCAGGTCTTCGGCGAGGCGGTGCGGAGCGGCGTCGAGAGCAATCCCGATCTCCTGCTCGCCGAGGTTCCGGATCTGGCGCGCGGCGAGGGGTGGGATCGCCTACAGACGATCTTCACGATCCTAGTGCTGGCGCCCAGCCCAGCGCCCCGCCGACCCCTGCCGGTCGATCGATTGGCGTTGCTGTACCGCTGGCTCAACATGGATCTCAGTGACGTGCTGCCGGCGGATATGACGGCGCGGGACCGGCGGCTTGCCGCCCTGCGCTGTCATATCGGCCAGCCGGTACCGCTCGGCCCCTGCGGCGCCTTGCGCGTTTCCGCCGGTGCCCGGCTGGTCTCGGGTGAACCGTCCCATGCCGGATTGGATAGGCCGGCGCGGATCGCCCGCGAAATTGGCGACGCGCTGGCGGTGCTCGACAAGCTCTCGCTGTTGCTGCGGCATCTCGATCGCTTGGAAGCGCTCGACCCGCAGCCGGGAACGGACCGCCCGACCGATTAGCGGTCCCCTAGGTGTTCGGGAGGTAGGTTCGACGCCGCGAGCTTGGTGAGGCCGACGACAAGGGAGCCCAACCCGTTGCTGCGCAAGGGCAGGTAGGGCTTGCGCGCTTGGCGACAGAGACGTTTCACCGTCGCAACCGCATCGTGGCTTACGCAATCGACCGGAAAGCAGGCCGCCTCGGCGCGGCTGATCAATCCGGCCAGTAGTCCGGCTCGGTCGTCGATCCCGCCATCGTGATGCAGCAGCGCGATCCCCGCTTGTTCGGTGAATTCGCGCAGCCGATGCACTTGGCTCGGTCGGCCACCGACATACAGCAGGGTCGAAAGCCCTGTTGGAAGCGCCAAGGCGGCTGAACCCAGCGTCAGCTCGTCATCAATGGGGTACCGCTCGAGGACGGCCAGTTCCGCGGCCAAATGCGCGCTTTGGGCTGCGGCCTCGCGGGCTTCGGCTTCCACGGCAATCTGGTTCCTGCGCGCCTCCTCGGCTCGTTCCTCGGCGCGCATCCGGCGCAGGGAGTCGGTCCGCAAGCGCGTCTCCAACTCGCCAACGAGCCGTCGGAGAGAGATAAGTTCGGTCGCGGCCGTGTCGCCTGTCTCCGGCTCGCTTCCATCCGACCGCGCCACCGCGGCGGCTAGGGCGATGCTCAATTGACGAATCGTCGCGTTGGCGTCCTGAAGCCGGGCTTGGCCCTTCTCGAGCTTCTGCGCGAGTGCTGCGTTCTCCGCTTCCAGCGCGGTCAGCCGCCGGATATCGGCCCGATTGGCGGCACCGACCAAGTGCGACAACATATGGACATCGGCGAAGACGGCTTTGATCAAAGCGTCCGTACTCGCTGGATGGCTGAGAACCGCCCAATAGGCGCCGGGTATCTCGCCGGCCCGCTTGGCCTCGTCCCAAAAAGCCGCAACGGCGCCCGCGTTCTCCGCTTTGGCAAAGCGGTAGAGCGTGGTCTGGTGGCGCTTGTCCAGGGCCTTGTTCAGCAGCTTTCCCGGACCGTCATGGCGCCCGGCCAAAAGCACGCCCTCGCCATGGAGTTCATGGTCGGTCAGACCTCGGAGCTCCGATCCACGCACTTTCAAAATGATTTGGCGGAGTTCGGCCGTGGAGAGACAGGTGCCGATGATCGAGCAATGCAGGTAGGGAGAGAGCTCCCAAAGCCGGCTGCGCTTGCGGGCAGGGGCCTCGAGCAGTTCCGTCAAGGCGACGTCGCTGGGTGACCGATGAAACGGCTTATCGCCAAGACCGGCCGGCGGGGACATCCGGTCGAGTAGCAACGGCACCGATGAGGCCAAAGCGCGTCCTCCCAACAAGGATTTCGAATAGCGCTATATTTGACTGAATATAACGATATGGCTAGAGACACCTGAGAAAAATCCTGGCCGCCATCGCGGTTCAGTCGCCTTTCTGACGACCGGCGTCTTGATGGCCCGCTTCCTATCGTTATATTCAGTTGGATATAACGATAGGAAGCGCTGGGCCGAATCAGCGCTTGATCGTCAGCCGGCAAGCATTTTCCGAGGACGATGCCGCGGATCTCGCGATCGGCATGCAGGCATCGTCGACCGATCCCCCGCCACAAGCTTTCGAGGCAGAACCGATGTCCCATGACCTGCAATTCTATATCGACGGCACCTGGGTCGATCCGATCGCGCCGAGGGCGTTCGATGTCATCGACCCGTCGAGCGAGGAAGCCTTCGCCAAGATCTCACTGGGCGGTGCCGCCGATGTCGATCGCGCCGTAGCCGCGGCGAAGGCGGCATTTCCATCCTTTTCGCAAACTCCGCGATCGGAGCGGCTTCGGCTGCTGCGGCGGATCCTGGACGTCTATAAGGCGCGCTATGACGATGTGGCCCGCACGCTCAGCCGCGAGATGGGCGCACCGCTGAAATTCGCCCACGAGTCGCAGGCGGCGATGGGCACGGCTCATCTCGCAAAGCTCATCGAGGTGTTCGAACACTTCCCCTTCGAAGAACTGCGGGGCACGACGTTCATCGCCAAGGAGCCGATCGGTGTCGTCGGCATGATCACGCCCTGGAACTGGCCGATCAACCAGATCGTCTGCAAGGTCGGACCGGCACTGGCCGCCGGCTGCACCATGGTGCTGAAGCCCAGCGAGATAGCGCCCTTGAACGCGATCATCTGGGCCGAGATCCTGCACGAGGCCGGCGTTCCCAAGGGCGTCTTCAACCTTGTGAACGGCGATGGCCCGACGGTCGGCGATGCGCTCGCCCGGCACCCCGACGTGGACATGATGTCGTTCACCGGCTCGACCCGCGCCGGTATTTCCGTCGCGAAATCCTCGGCGGACACGGTGAAACGGGTGCACCAGGAACTCGGCGGGAAGTCGGCCAATATCATTCTGTCCGACGCGGACCTCGAACGGGCGGTCACGAGGGGTGTCGCCGGCTGCTTCGGCAATAGCGGTCAGTCCTGCAACGCGCCGACCCGTATGTTCGTGCCGGCCGATCAGCACGCCGTCGCGGCCTCCTACGCCAGGGCGGCCGCCGAAAAATTCAAAGTCGGCCCGGCCTCGGTGGAGGGCTCCATGCTCGGTCCGGTCGTGAGCCAGGTTCAATACGACAAGATCCAGCGCCTGATCGAAGCCGGCATCAAGGAGGGGGCCGAACTCCTGACCGGCGGTCTCGGCCGGCCGGAGGGGCTGAATCGCGGCTACTACGTCCGACCGACCGTATTCGCGCATGTGCGGCCGGAGATGACCATCGCGCGGGAGGAGATCTTCGGCCCAGTCCTCTCGATCCTGCCCTATGAGACCGAGGAGGACGTCATCCGGATGGCCAATGACACGGTCTATGGTCTGGCTGCCTATGTGCAGTCGGGAAACATCGAGCATGCGCGCAAAATCGCGGCGCGGATGCGGGCCGGCAACGTCTATATCAACTATCCCGCCTGGGATGCCGGGGCTCCGTTCGGCGGGTACAAACAATCCGGCAACGGCCGCGAATACGCGGATTGGGGCATCGAGGAATTTCTGGAGATCAAAGGCGTGGTCGGCTACGAGGCCGCGTGATCTGATCGCGGCGTAGGCGGGGGCGACGATGCCTCGGCCTACGCGACGCCTGCTAGGTCCTTCCGGACCTGCCCGCGCCGAGTGCCACCAGGGTCTCGGCATGCCGGACCGCGCAGGCCGTGCCGTCCAGCAGCGGCACCGCCGATGTCCGGTTCAGGTGCCGTGCCAGGCCGGCCAGCGGCCCGCCGCCCAGTACGATCGACGACACCTCGCCACCCTCGGCCGCCGCCCGGCATAGCTCGGCGAGGGTGGCGCCGTAGGCCTCCTGCACTTGGTCGGCTGCGACGTCGGGCGTGTCGAGCATGTGGAGATCGACCAACAGATCGGTGCATCCCGCCCGCCGAACCGCGGCCTCGATCAGCGGACGCATGGCGGGTCCGAGGGTCACGATCGAAAATCGTGGTCCGATCATGCGGGCGGTAAGCAGCGCGCTCTCCGCGATGCCCAGTACCGGAACCCTTGCCAGCGCGCGGGCCTCGGCGAGGCCAGGATCGGAAAACGCCGCGAGGATGATCGCGTCATAGATGTCGGGCAGACCGTCGACGAGGTCCACAACCGCCTTGGCGGCGGTCGACGACTGTGCCGGGGTGGTAATGAACGGCGCGCCGAAAGCGGCGGTGGCACCGATGATCTCGGTTCCATCCGCCGCGTGGTGCAGTGCCTCCGCCACCAGATTGTCGGTGACGGCGGCCGAGGTGTTTGGGTTGATCAGTAGAAGTCGCATGATGCCGGGCTTTGTCCTTGGCGGCGCCAATCTGTCGGGCACGGTTAGCCTAAAGCCGACGTTTCACAGCCGCCCGGCTAAACTCGAAAGACGCCGCCCAGGATCATATTGACTGTCTTGCCATCAGCCGATAGCGGCAGCATCAGGCGCTTATAGCGAGGCAGGAAGGCCGTGGCGTCCGTGTATTGAGGTTTGCCGAGCGCGATCACCGCCTCGTAATCGGCGGCGGCGTACTTGCGAAACTCGTCCGGCATCTCGTCGACATACTTGCCGCGCAATTCGCACCCCAACCGGTCCGTCAACTCGGTGCCGACCAGCCGATACTGCAGGCGCAAAGGGTCGTGGGTGACGTCCACGAGAAAGAGGTGCGGCAGGATGGATTTGAGATCGATCGGGTCGATATCGGCTCGGCTGGGCATCGGCCGATCGAGACGGCGATCGTCCCAATACTGAAACAGCCGCGCGAGCTGGGGATGCGCGATGTCGCTAGCGCGGATCGGGAGATCCATATCGGCCAATGTCATCAACATGCCGTCTATCTCATCGAGTACGTCATATCCGTACGAAAGATATGATCCCATGTCAGTCGGGTTGGATCGAATCGCCGGTCGATCCTTCCCTTCAAGCTGACATGTTACCGAGCGATACTATACTTGTCGAGTGGTTGGCCCCAGCTTGTTTAGTCAGGCCCCCATTTAGTCAGGCAGGGTCTGGCCGCGCGTCTCGATCGCGAACGGGATGATCAGGATGCCGATGCCGAAGGCGATCGAGGTCATGGCGACGGGTATGCCGAGCGTGCCCATATCCCGCACCATGGCGCCCAGCAGAAAATTGACGCCGGCGCCGACGAACCGGCCGATCGAGGTCGAGAAGGCAAAGGCGGTGGCGCGCACATCCGTGCCGTATTGTTCCGGCAGCCATAGGCTGAACACCGCGAAATTGCCGCCGGAGAAGCCCAGGAAGAACAGGACGATCAGGAACGGTATCAGCCCGTTCGGCAGATAGAAGGCCCAGCCGAAGGCGGCGACGATCGCCACCATCATGCCCGCGAAATAGCCGGCCAGCGTCGGCTTGCGGCCGAACCTCTCGGCCAGGATCGGCAGCACCAGGCAGCCGAGGACGGTACCGATCGACAGGATGCCGGTGCCGAACGAAACCATCCGGGTGGTGCTGACCGCATCCATGCCCTGCTGTTTGGCTAGGAAGACGATGGCGCTCGGCTCGTAGACGGAGCCCGCCCACAAGCCGATGATCGCGACCGTCAGCAAGGCCGAATTCACGACGGTCCGGCGCCGATATTTCGGCCCGAAGATCACGCGCAGCGGGCTTTGCCGGTTCGCCGGGCGGGCATGCCGCTCCCACCGTGCCGGCTCCTTGACCCGGGCCAGCGTCACGATCGCGACCAGGACGGGGGCGAGGCCGCACAGGAACATGGCGCGCCAGCCATAGGTGGCCCCGACGGTGAAATTGAGCGCCGCGGCCACGAAGAAGCCGAAGTAATAGCCGGTTTGCAGGTATCCGGCACCCATCTTGCGCCGATCCTCCGGCCAGGCCTCGGCGACATAAGTACCGGCCATCGCCCATTCGCCGCCGACGCCGATCCCGGCGAGGAACCGAAAGATGGCCAGTTCCCAAACATTGTCGGCGAAGACGGCGGCTCCGGTGAACACCGAATAGACGATGATCGTGGCGGCGAGCGATCTTGTGCGCCCGAACCGGTCGGCGATCGGGCCCCAGATGAACGACATGCCCCAGCCGATCAGGAACAGCGCGAACATCATCGAGCCGGCGAAGCCGATATTGCCGGCGGTCGCCTCATAGCCGGATTTCGGCAGCAATTCGGCGAGTGCCGGGGTCAACACCAGCGCATAGATGACGGAATCCATACCGTCGAGCAGCCAACCCGCCCATGCCGCCCAAAAGCCGATGATCTGCTGTGCGTTCAGTTTGGTCTTGCTTGATGCCTTGGCGGCTATCGATGGGCTTGTCACGCGTTGCCTCCCGCTTTTATTTTCCGCATTTTGTATCCGCTGCCCAATTCAACTGTCCGCCGGAGGAGGCGGCTGGCCGATAAGGGTGCCGTCCGCTCGCAACATTCCTGTCTGCTTGAACGGGAAAGTCAGCTCAATCAAGCGCTTTTGACGTCGTTCGCGGTTTTTTCGGATCGGTCGGCGCCGCTGGGAGCATTCGGCGGTTGCCGTCCGGGGCGAGGTGACATGTAATCGCGCCGCATGATTCGGCGGCTGTCCCCAAGGTCTCAAGGATTTCGGTCGAATGACGGGAAATGATGGTGATGCGATCCAGCCGTCGGCGGTACTCTGGGATGCGGCTTCCAATCGTGGCCGGAGACCGTGACCTTGGGATCGTTTGAGGACTGGCTGGATGCGATCGGCATGGCGAAGTATGCCGGCATCCTGCGCGACAACGACGTCGATCTCGATACCCTGCCGGATTTGACCGATGCCGATCTGCGCGATCTTGGGATCTCGCTCGGCGATCGCAAGCGCCTGTTGCGCGCCGCCGCTGGTCTTCGCACCATCACTGCAGTTGATGTCCTTGCGGAGCCGCGTGCCGAGGGCGCCCCGGCGCTCGACAAGGCGCTGGATGGTCGGTCGATAATCCCCCGCTCCCAACCGGGCGAGCGTCGCCATCTCACCGTATTGTTCTGCGATCTGATCGGATCCTCGGCCTTGTCGGAAGACCTCGAGGCGGAAGATCTGGTCGATGTGCTGCAACGCTATCGCGATGCTTGCGGTAAGGCGATCGCCTCGTTGGAAGGGGCTATCCTGCGGTTTCTCGGGGACGGCATCCTCGCATGCTTCGGCCATCCGGTGGCCCATGAGGACGATGCGGAGCGCGCGGTGCGTGCCTCGCTGGACATCGTTCGGGCCATGCGCACCATCGAGCTGCCGGATGGTTCGGCGCCGCGCGTCCGGATCGGCATCGCGACCGGACCGGTGCTGGTAGGCGAGCTGTTCCAACACCATGCCGAGGAAGCCAACGCGATCGTCGGCGTCACGCCGAACCTCGCCGCGAGGCTGCAATCCCTGGCGCCCTTCGACGGTATCATCATCGCCGACGCGACCCGACGCCTGGTGGTCAAGCGCTTCGAATGTCGGGATTTCGGCCTGCAATCGCTGCGCGGCTTCCGGGTACCCGCCCGGGTATGGCAGGTCACCGGCGAGATCGAGCATCGCTCGCGCGTCCAACGGGCGCGCCTGGGCGGCACGCTCAGCCAGATGGTCAACCGGCTGCCCGAACGCGCGCAATTGCGCAGTGTCTGGGAGACCTGTCTGGCCGGACAGGGACGGGTCATCGTGATCGCGGGCGAGGCCGGGATCGGCAAATCTCGGCTGGTCGCGCATTTCCTCTCGATGATCGAGGATGAGGGGGCGGTAATCCGGCGGCTGCTATGCTCGTCCTTCACGACCAACAGCCCCCTGGCGCCGTTGATCGCCTATATCGCCGCTTCCGCCAATATCCGGGACCGTGATCCGGTACCGGTCAAGCTGCGCAAGCTGCAACGCCTCGCCACCGGCACCGATGTCCAGCGCGACGAGGTTCTGGAGGTCTTCGCGACGCTGCTGTCGCTGTCGAAGCCGGATAGCGACCCGGATGTCGGCAGGGCCGAGTTGGAGCCGCGGCAGGTGCGTGCCGTCACCCGTCGGGTGTTGGTCGACCAGTTTCTGCGCCTGACCGATGATGGGCCGTTGGTCGGCGTGGTCGAGGATCTGCACTGGCTCGACCCGACTACGGCCGATGTGCTGGATGCGCTGATCGGCAGGATCGCCAACCACCGCATCCTGCTGCTGCTGACCTGCCGGGAGGAAGCTTTGCCGGCCTGGCGCGATCGCCCCGGCGTCGAGATCCTGAGACTGGGCCGCTTGCCGCCAGAGGAAGCGGCTGAGCTGGTGCGCAATGTGCTGGGCACCTCGTCGATGACGGCCGCCATCGCCGAACAGATCGTCCGCAAAACCGATGGCGTGCCGCTGTTCATTGAGGAGTTCACCAAGACGATCGTCGAGACGGCGCCCGCGCCGGCATCGAGCGGCGGCGGCCAGGCCGCCGCGACCGCGGTCCTGATCCCGCTGACGCTGCATGATTCGCTGCTGGCGCGGCTGGATCGGGCCGGTCCCGGCAAGTATCTGGCGCAGGTCGGCGCCGTGATCGGCCGATCGATCACCCGCGAACTGCTCGAAGCGGTCGCCGAACTGCCGCCGGATCAGCTCGACGATGGGTGCGAAACGCTGTTATCCGCCGGCATCTTTCTGCGCGACGGTGACGCTTCCGACGCTTATGTCTTCAAACACGCGCTGGTCCAGGACACCGCTTACGACAGCCTGGTTCGGCATCGACGGGTGGCGCTGCATGCCCGTGTGGCGGATGCGCTGATCACCCTGAAACCGGCGCTCATCGTGGCCCAGCCGGAGCTGTTGGCCCACCAATTGACCGCGGCCGATCGTCCGCAGGAGGCGGTGCCCTGGTGGTTGCGCGCCGGCCGCCACGCGCTGGAGCGGTCGGCGGTGATGGAGGCGGCGATCCATCTACGCAGCGGTCTCAAGGCGCTCGATCGCCTGCCGGCGACGCTCGAAAACCGCGAGACACGCCTGGAATTCATGGTGCTGCTGGGCCCGGCGCTGATTTCGGTGATGGGTCCGGGCACCCAGGAAGTCGAGCAGCTCTACGCGGAGGCGGTCGAGCTGTGCCAGGCGCTACCGGATTCGCCGCGGCATTTCGCGGTGTTTTGGGGGTGGTGGCGGCTGTCCCGCGACTTCCGGATCATGCGCGATCGGGCCACGGCGCTGCACGCCCATGCCCGCGCCCGCGATGAGAGCGGCCTGTTGCTGCAGGCGCATCACTGCCAATGGGCCAGCCATTTCAACGCCGGCGATTTCACCGGTTCGAACGCGCATATCGAGGACGGCCTCGGCATCTATACGCCCGAGGATCACCGACACCACGCATCGCTCTATGGCAATCACGATGCCAAGGTATGCGCGCATGGTGAACGTTCGCTGGTGTTGTGGATGTTGGGCCGCCCGGACGAGGCCTTGGCCGAAGAACGTGTCTGCCTCGCCTGGGCGGGCGAGCTCGACCACGCCGGTAGCCTCGGCCACTCCATGGATATCGCCCTGGCGCATGGCTTCTATCGCCGTGACCCGAACGCGGTGATGGCGCGCGCCGAACGGTACCTGCGCTTCGCCGAGGAGCGCGGCTTTTCCGATCACGAGGCCAAGGGGATGATCTTTCGCGGCTGGGCGACGGCGAAGCTCGGGGATACCCAGCGCGGGCTCGCCGATGTGCGGGCCGGCTTGCTGCGCCAGAAGGAGATCGGCACCAGCGAGGATTTTCCGCTTTATGTCTGCATGCTGGGCGAGACGCTGGGCTTGGCCAATCGATTGGACGAGGCTCATGGCGCGGTGCTGGAGGGACGGCAGGAAGCCGAGCGCACCGGCCTGGCCGTCTGGCTGCCCGAACTGATCCGCTGGGAGGCGGAGATCCTGCGGCTCGGTGGTGATCGCGGCGATGCGGTCGAGGCGGGATATCGGGCCGCCATCGTGGTCGCCCAGGGCCAACAGGCGCGGGCGCTGGAGCTGCGCGCGTCGGTCGGCCTGGCGCAGCTGTTGAACGATCGCGGCGATCGGCCGGCCGCCCTCGCCCAAGTGGCGACGGCGCTCGCCCTGATAAAGGGCGGCCGAGACACTTCCGACATCAAGGAGGCCCTCAGCCTGCAGCGCCGCTTCCATAATGCCGAAACATAGCCAGCCGGTTGTGGCGCCGGGCATCGCGACATTGGGTCCGGCACCCAAGCAGTATTGGGCCGGCACCCATCGCACCGCCTCGCCGGAGGCGACGTTGGAACGATTCCAGCCGTTGGCGCCACGGCTCGGGATAACCCGTCTCGCGGACATCACCGGCCTCGACGATCTGGGCGTGCCGGTTTTCGCCGCGTATCGGCCGAATTCCCGATCGCTCGCGGTGTTTCAGGGCAAGGGGCTGACACCGGCCGCCGCCAAGGCCTCAGCCTTCATGGAGGCAGCGGAGGCGTATCACGCGGAGACCTGCCAACTCCCCCTGAGATGGGCTCGGCCGGACGAGATGCCGCTCGACCTCGATCGCCTGCCGCGCATCGCGGATGCACCGTCGGAGTCGGGGCATCCATTGCTGTGGGTGGAGGGGCACGAGTTGGCCAGTGGTGCCGCGGCCTGGGTGCCTTACGAGCTGGTATCGGCCGACTACACCCTGCCCCAACCGGCCGGCAGCTATCGGTTCGCGGCCACGACCAACGGCCTCGCCTCGGGCAATCATCCGCTTGAGGCGATCGCTCATGGCCTCTACGAGGTGATCGAACGGGATGCCCTGGCGCTTTGGCGTGCTGTCGGCAAGACACACCGGCACCAGCGCCTGATCGATCCTTCGACCGTCACCTCCGACGCCTGCCGTGATGTGCTCGACCGCTTCGCTGCGGCGGGTGCCGAGCCGCGCATCTGGGATGCCACCTCCGATATCGGTGTCGCGACTTTCGCTTGTCTCCTGACCGGTGCCGGCGAAGACGAGCCGGAGATGGGCAGTGGCTGCCATGTCGATCGGGAGGTGGCGCTGCTGCGCGCCTTGACCGAGGCCGCGCAGGCCCGCACCACCTTCATCGCGGGCGCGCGCGACGATTTTCAGCCCGCCGCCTATGCGGATGAACGGCGGTTGGCGCGCCGACGGCTGGCGCGGGAATGGGCCGCCGGTAGCGCGCGGCATGATTGGGCGGCGGCGCCTTCCTTCGCCAGCGGCGCCATCGACACCGATCTCGGTCTCGTTCTGGCACGCTTGGCAGCGGTCGGCCTCGACCAGGTGATCCATGTCGATCTCAGCCGGCCGGAGCTCGGCATGCCGGTGGCGCGGGTGATCGTTCCCGGCCTCGAAGGGCCGCAAGGCAGCCGTCCCGGTGCCCGCGCCGCCGCTCTTTCAGCCGCCCTCGGCCGATGACGACAGTCGTCTTCCTGGGACCGACCCTGCCCCTGGACGAGGCGCGCCGCCTGCTCGACGCGACCTATCTGCCGCCGGCGCGTCAGGGCGATATCTACCGTGCCGCGCGCGATCTGCGGCCGGTGGTGATCGGCCTGGTCGATGGCACGTTTCGCGAGACGCCGGCGGTCTGGCACCGTGAAATCCTCTGGGCCTTGGCCAGCGGCATCCATGTGTTCGGTGCTTCCAGCATGGGCGCGCTGCGGGCGGCGGAGTTGGCGCCGTTCGGCATGCGCGGCGTCGGCACGGTATTCGAGGCCTATCGCAATGGGGTCTTCCCGCCTTATCCGCCGCCATTCGACGCGGATGACGAGGTCGCCGTCACCCACGGCCCAGCCGAGAGCCGCTATATCCGGCTCTCCGAGGCGCTGGTCGATATCCGCGACGCGCTGGCCCGCGCGGCCGAGGCCGGGGCGATCTCCCTGCCGATGCGCGACAGCCTGCTGCGGCTCGCCAAGCAGACCTTCTATCCGAACCGGGTGTGGCGCAGCCTGCTGCGTGCGGCCAACGGCCTGGTCGATACGGCGGAACTCGACCGCTTGGCCGGTTGGCTGCGCGACCATCCGGTCTCGCGCAAGCGCCTTGATGCCGAGGCGATGCTGATCGAGATCGGCCGGTTTTTGGAAACGTCGCCCGCTCCCTTCGTGCCGGGCTTCCGCTTCGAGAACACATCGGTTTGGGCGCGTTTCCAGCAAGCGGCCGATCGCGGTCTCGACCGCCTCACCGAGCGCGAGGCAGCGGCACTTGCCGAAGTGCGGCTGAATCCGCCGGAGTGGCAGGCGCTGCGCCGGCGAGCGGTTTTGCGCCGGGCCGCTCTCGCCGATCCGCTGACGGAGTTGCCACCCCCGGCATCCGTGCCCGACGATCTGCGCACCGCCTTGCATCGGCTGCAGCGGCGCCTGGGCTTTGCGACCCGGGCCCAGCTCGATGCCTGGATGCGCGATCATGGCTTCGATCCCACGGGTTTCGCCCGTTTCGTCGCGGATGAGGCACGGCTTGACGCCCTGGCGTCTGGCCTCTGTGGTATCGAGCGGGAAATACTCGATCAGCTCCGCCTGTCCGGCGCGTTCCCGGCATTTGCCGAGCGCGGTCTGGCGAAGCGGGCATACTTGGCCGCTCTGGACCCGGCGGATCGGCCGGACGAGGCGGCGGTGGCGGAGCTGCTGGCCCGCTATGCCGCCGACCACTTGGGGGGATTTGTATCGGCGGATCCGGCCGACGATCTCGCCGAGCATGCGGTGGCGCTGGGCTATCCCGGTGAAGCGGAACTCGCGGCGGCATTGGTTGGCGAGTACTTGTTCGGGCGTGCGCAACCAGCAGGCGTATGATAGAAGAATGCCGGAAGCACTTGATCCAATCGGGTTTTGTGCCGATCGAGCGTGCCGGCGATATCGGCGACAGTGCTGCGAGGCGTGTCATGCGGCGACCCCAAGGGGGAACCAGGATCCGGCTATTTCCAAAGCTCCATGAGGGTTTCGCGGAGCCGGAACTGGTCGTCTTATCGCCGCCGCCCGGCACGGTCGGCGCCGGTCCGTCCGATGCGCATATGTATGTGACGTCGGCGGTCGGCAAAACCGGTCCGTATGATCCGCCGCGCCTGGGGCCGCCTTGGCGCGGCTCCACCAGGCCGCCGGCGATCCCATCGCCCGACGGTCACTTCGATCACTTGCCGGTCGACAGCGACGAATTCCTCTCCGCGCATATGTATGGCTCCGTCCGTCGGGTGCTGGACATCTGGGAGGGGTTCCTCGGTCGGCGGATCCGCTGGTATCACGCCGAGACGCATCCCCGGTTGGAGCTGCTGCCGCGGATCGATTGGGACAACGCCCAATCCGGGCCCGGCTTCATCGAGGCGGGGGCACGCGCCAATCACGCCGGCCATATCGAGGTCTTCGCCCTCAACTTCGAGATCGTGGCGCATGAGACCGGCCACGCCATCATCTTTTCCGAGGTGGGCGTGCCGGCGCCGGCGGCGTTGACCGGCGAATATCTGGCTTTCCACGAATCCTTCGCCGATTTGATCGCCCTCATCTCCGTGATGTTTTTCGATAGCGTGCTTACCGGCGTGCTGGATCAGAGCCACGGCAATCTCTATGTCGCCAACATGCTGAACCGGATCGGTGAATTGTCCGATACGGAACAGATCCGCATGGCGGACAACACCACGGTGATGGCCGATCTGGCCGGGCTGCGCTTCGATCCGGTTCGCCGCGACTGGACGGATGCGACCGGGAAGAAGCGCAACGCCCATGATCTGGCGCAACCGCTGACCGGCGCCATCTTCGATATCCTGGTCGAGATCTATCAGGACCGGCTGGCCGAGCGGGGTCTGATCGATCCGGATACCGACGCGCGCGGCTGGTCGCGTGCCGAGGTCGAGGCGAAAATGGCCAGGTTTGCCGAGCATTTTCGCCGCCGGTTCGATACCCGCCGGGCGGATTTCATCGCGGCGCTGGTCGAGGCCCGCGACACCGTCGCCGCCTGCCTCGCCGGCGTTCTCGATACCGCCTATCCGGATCGGCTGAGCTTCGACGGCATCGCCGGCCACTTTCTGCGGGCGGCGGCGACGCTTGGCCATCGGCGCAGGCTGCCGGCTTTCCGCCAGCATTTCCTCGATCGCGGCATCGTGCCGGTCGCCGCCGGCGTTCGGATCGAGCGCCTGCTCGCGGCGTCGCCCGCCTGGCAGCCCGCCTCGGGGCCTTGCTACGCGGAGGCGCGCGCCGCGGCGGGGCGGGCACGGTGGGCGGCTACCGAGGCGGTGGCCCGACGGCACATCACCGCGGTGGCCCCGATCGACCGCCTGATCCGCAACGGCCATCGCGATGCCGGCACGTTTTGAGCTTTGATCTGACCCTGTAAAAGGAAAAACCATGGCGAAGACCCCCGATAAAATACCCGGCGATCCGCGGCTGGAAGAGACGCTGCTGTCGCCCTCGATGATTCGGTTCTTCGGTCGCGAGTTCAAAGGGCTCCGGATCGAGCCCGGGGAATTCGGCGGCAAGCTCGTCGCGGGGCTGACGCCCGGTCTCGCGCGGATTTATGGGTTCAGCTATGAAGGCGCCTATCACAAGCTCGGTCGGCCGACGATTTTCGTCGTATACGGTCCCGGCACGCCGGTTGGCGACGGCTCGGCCACGCTCAGCACGCTCGGCGTCGAGACCCTGCCGGAGCCGTTCGTCGCCGGGGTGCTGATGTGGGCCGGTGATCGGCTCGACACATCGGCGCGCCTCGATCTGGTCGCGGGCACCTTCGAGGAGCTATTGCTGCGGCCGTTCCTCGCGGATAGCGGTGATCTGACCGGACGGGCGGATCTCACCGGGCGCGCGGACCTTACCGGGCGTGCCGACCTCGTGGGCCGCGCGGATCTGATCTCCCGCAAATAGCGCTCGATCATGGGGGATGATCCGGCGCCACGGCCGGCTATCGCCGGCCTGATCGCGACCCTCCGCGACGGCTTCGCCATTCTGCGCGAGGCGGTCATCGTCGGTGTGATCCTGTTCTTCATCGTCAATCCCGGCCGGGTATCGGCGTTTCTCGAAGCCCGTGGCGTGCACAATCTCAACGTCATGGGCATCGATGTCTCCCTGGACCAATTCCACAGCCAGGCGCGCGCGGTCGATGCGATCGAGCAGGCGGTGGAATCGCCCGATCTGCCGGAGGCGACGCGGACGCAGCTCGGACCGGCGCTGCAGACGTTGAACGAGAGTCTGGCGTCGCTCGGCAAGGCGATCAACCAGGCCGATCCGGCGGCGCTGCCTCGCTCCGGCTGGGTGTTGCTGGGTTTGCTGGATGCCGCCGGCACGGGGTTTCAGAAGGGGCCGGCGCTGCATGTCGACGTCGCCTGGCCCCTCACCATTGGTCGGACCGTGACGCTCAGCAGCAGTGTCGGCCTGCGGCAGGACACGCCACCGCCGCATAACCGAGCGCCGATCGTCTCGGTGCTGCCGACCGGCACGGTGGTCAAGATCGAGGATCTCCAGCAATTGCCCGTGACCCTTGGATCCGGCAAGACCGTCACGCGGGTTTGGGCCAAGGTCAGTGCCCAATCCTGACGCCCTACCGGCAGCGGCCCACGGTGTCGGGCGGGATCGATCCCCAAGTAGCGACGGCGAGTGCCGCCCAGCGCGCCGCCCGGCCCAAAGCCTCGGCCATGTCGTCGCCGGTGACCAAGCCGTCGATCAGCCCGGCGACGTAGACATCGCCGGCGCCGGTCGTGTCGACGACCTGTGCCGGGGCGGCCGGGACCGTGATCGTCTCCGTGGCGCCATAGGCGACCGCGCCCCACTCGCCACGGGTGACCACCATCCAGCGCAGTGCGTCGCCGGCCAAGGCGCGGCCCGCCTCATAGGGCTTCGCCGCGGCTTCGGCCGGTAGATCGCTTTCCGACGCGACCAGAATATGGGCCGGCCAGCGGGTCGTCTGCCGGCCGGACCTCGGAAGGCGGGGCCATTGACCGACGACCAGCCGACGGTCGAGCGAGGTCGCCATCAGTTCGGCGACCTCGGCACTGGCGGAGTTGACGTAAAGGCAGGCCGGATCATGCGCCAGGCTTTCGGCCGGCGGTAGGTAAGGCGGCGGGGCGTCGATCGTCAGGATCGTCCGCGTCCCATCCGGCGAGATCAGCAGCAGCAACTCGGCCGAACCGCCCGGTCGCCGAGCCACCAGATCGAGGGTGAGACCATGCCCCCGCGCGGCATCCAGTATCCAGTCGCCGGCCGCCGTGTCATCGACGGTGCAGGCGACCCTGACCTCATGCCCGGCACGGACGAGCCCGATACCGGTATTGGCACCACCGCCGCCCAGCCGGACTTCGCGCCCGTCGGCGGCGACCCGCCCCCCGGCCAGCAGCGGCCGATCGAGCGCGATGGCCCGGTCGCGGTGCAGGCTGGCGATCAGCAGGATTCGGGACATCGGCACTCCGGCGGCGAAGATGGTCCATGACATAGCCTCGGGCGGTCGGGATGACCAGCATGAGCGATGACCAGCATGAGCGCTGGGCGGATTCCCGATGGTCCTTGACGTAAGCTCTGAGTCGCAGGCGGCTCCAAGGGATATGTCAAATACGCGCGGGTCGGCATAATGGCCGCGCATGCGCGCAACAGCGTCTTACGGTCGAGGGTCGAGATGGCAAATCCCGAGGGTCTCACGGTTGCGGTCGGCAGCCAGTCGGCCGCGGCTCATTCGGATCTCGGATCCGGTATGAACATGGATCATTTCGGGATGATGGGCGATCGTCTGGAGACGGTCTCGAGTCAGCTCGGCGCCGCGATCCGAACCATGCTGAGCGACGCGGCCGAGGCGCCAGGACGGCTCGGCCATGCCGCGGCGGTGCTGACCGGGAGCGGCGCCGCCGGGTCGCCGGCCGCGGTGCTCGGCAGCTTCGCGCTGGCGCTGATCGTGGCGACCCTGCTCAGTATGCTCGCCCGGTGGCTGACCGGCGCGGCGCGGCGCCGTCTCGCCCGGGCGACGCCCGATCATCCGGTACAGCTGGCGCTCCTCAAGGTCGAGGCGCTACTGATCGAGTTGGTGCCGCCGGCAAGCTTCCTGATAGCGGCCACCGCCCTCGTGCATTGGCTCTTCTGGGCTGACGGCCTGCTGTTCACCGGTCCCGATGTCCTCCGGATGCTGGCGACGCTGTGGATTTCCAGCATCGCGGCGGGCTGGGTGGTCAGTGTCGTGCTGTGCCTGCCGCTGGCGGTCGACTATCCGGGCTTGCGGCTGGTGCCGCTCGACGATGCGCAGGCGGCTTGGGCGACGCAGGTGTTGCGCCGGATCATCGTCCTCGGTGTCGGTAGTTGGGTCATCGCGGCGGGGCTGTATTTCGCCGAAGTTGGCAGTGGCTTGCCACACCTGATCCTGATCGTCGCAACCGTCATCATCGGGATCATCTGCCTTCATGCCCTGCGGCAGATCCGCGGCGGCTTGAGCGGCTTCGCGCTGCACTGGCATCGCCTGGCCATGTTCAGCGTGTTCGGTCTGGGGGCCACCTGGATCGTCGGCGTGTTGCTCGATCCGGTACCGCCGCTCGACCGCGTGCTCAGCACGTTGCTGGTGCTGGCCGTGATGCCGGCGGTCGATGGCATGGTCATCCTGATGCTGCGCCGGCTCAGGCGTCGGTTGACCCGCGTTGTGGTATCGGCGCGGCTGATATTCATCCCGACCGGCGAGAACCAGGAGATGACCGCCGTCGAACGGCCGTTTGCCGAGGATGCCGACAGCGCCGGCTCGGCCGACCTCCAAAACGCCCTCGACAAGTTTGTCGGGGTTCTGCACGACGCTGCGTCCTGGGCCATCGCCCTGGTCGCCACGGTCGTGCTCGCCAACGCCTGGCAGATCGACTTCAGCCGCGTTTTGGGTCACCGCGAGGCCCGGACCTTGTTGGGCAGCGGCTTGGACGCGGCCATCACCCTGTTGGTCGGCTGGTATGCCTGGCGGCTGTTCGAAAGCGGCTTGGCGATCAGCCTCGCGCGGGGCGGTGGTGGTCCGCAAACCCGGGCTCAGACCGTCCGGCCGGTGCTCAGAAGCGTCGGCGCCGTGCTGATCGGCGCGGTTGCCTTGATGGCCGGCTTGTCGGCGCTGGGCATCAGCATCGCACCGCTGCTCGCCTCCGCCGGCGTGCTCGGCATCGCGGTCGGATTCGGTGCCCAGACACTGGTCAAGGACCTGTTCTCCGGCGCGTGCTACCTGATCGAGGACGTCTTCCGGATCGGCGACTATATCGAGGCGGGCACCGCCAAGGGGACCGTCGAAAAGATCACCTTCCGCACGGTGGCGCTGCGCCATCAGAACGGGCCGCTGCACTTCGTGCCCTATGGCATGCTGGGCAGCGTGCGCAACGATTCGCGCGATTGGGTGATCGATAAGTTCGAGCTGCCCTTGCCGACCGATGTCGATAGCGAAGCCATCCGCAAGATGGTGAAGCGGATCGGCGAGGATATGCTGAAGAACGAGGAACTCGCCCCGCTCATCATGGCGCCGCTGAAGGCCAAGCTCTATCGCATCGATCCCGGCATCAAGGTGTTCCGCTGCAAGGTCCAGACGCCGCCCGGCAAGCAATTCGAGATTCGCAGCGAGGCCTATCGGCAGATCGAGACGGCGTTGAAGGCGGCGGGTATCCCCTTCGCCAACAACACGCCCCAGGTCACGGTCCATAACGGGGTACCGGTCCCCGCCCCGCCGGAGTCGTCCGCGGTGCCGTCCGACACTGTCTCGGCCGTCGTGCAGCCCGCCGCGGCGGAATGATCGCGCTTGCCGGGGCGGCGGTTAGAGGGCATTGCGATTGGCCTGAAAGCTGCAGCTTTATCGCGGGAGCTTTGGACCATTGCGCAATACCGGGGGATGAATCGATATGAGTTGCACTCGACGGATCGCCTATGCCGCGCTGATCGCGATTGGCCTGCTGGCGGTCGGGTTGCTGACCGGGGGCCAATCCTCGGCCGAGGCCAAAGAGTGGAAGAAGATCCGCATCGGCACCGAAGGCGCCTATCCGCCCTTTAACTTCATCCAGCCGGACGGCAAGCTGGCCGGGTTCGAGATCGACCTCGCCAATGACCTATGCCAACGCATCAAGGCGGAATGCGAGATCGTGGTGCAGGATTGGGATGGCATCATCCCGGCGCTGAACGCCTCGAAGTTCGATGCGATCATGTCGGGCATGAGCATCACCGATAAGCGTAAGGAGGTAATCGCCTTCTCCGCGCCGTACACCTCGACCCCGTCGGCGTTCGGGGTGCTGACGACCAGTGCCTTGGCGAAGCTGCCGGGTGCCGGTCAGAAATTCTCCCTGGCGACCGATCCCGAAGACGCGCAAAAGGCGATCGACGCGATCAAGCCGATGCTCAAAGGCAAGGTGATCGGTGTACAGGACGCGACCATTCAGCTGAATTTCTTGGAGAAATACCTGAAAGACGTCGTCGAGATCCGCCGCTACAAGACGATCGAGGAGCACGCCCTGGACCTGCAATCCGAGCGGATCGACGCGGAGTTCACGTCGCTCTCGGTGCTTAATCCGGCGATCGAAAAGGCCCCGGACAAGAATTTGACGGCGGCCGGTCCGATGTTCACCGGGGGTGTGTTCGGCCTCGGCTCGGGCGTTGGCATGCGCAAGAGCGACGAGGATCTGAAGGCGCTGTTCGATACGGCGATCAAGTCCGCGATCGCCGATGGCACGGTGAAGACCCTGGCGATGAAGTGGTTCAAATTCGACGTCACGCCCGGTTGAAGGATCGGCTGAAGCAGGCTCATGAGTAGCTATTTCGCGCTGATCGGTTTTGGCCCGACCGGCTGGGGTCTGCAATTGCTGCAGGCCAGCCTGATGACGCTCGCGGTCGCCTGCGCCGGTTTCCTCTTCGGCCTGGCCTTTGGGGCGATCGGTGCCTGGGCCAAGCTGTCGGGCTCGCGCATCGCCCGGGCGGCGTCCGACGCCTATACGACCGTGTTGCGCGGCGTACCGGACCTGCTGGTCATCTACCTGTTCTATTTCGGTGGCTCGGCGGTGATCACCGGCCTGGGGCGATGGCTCGGCGAGGAGGGGTTCATCGGCCTCAACTCCTTCCTGGTCGGCGCGCTCGCGGTCGGCATCGTCTCCGGCGCCTATCAGACCGAGGCGTTGCGCGGCGCCTATCGCATGATACCGCGGGGCGAGTTGGAGGCGGCCCGAGCGGTCGGCATGGGCCGGGCGCTGATGTTCCACCGTATTGTCATTCCCCAGGTGCTGCGCTTCGCCCTGCCGTCGATGGGCAATATCTGGCAGGCGGTGCTGAAGGAATCCGCCCTGATCTCCGTCACGGGGTTGGTTGAGCTACTGCGCGAAACCCATCTCGCAGCCGGTGCCACCCGCCAACCCTTCACCTTCTACATGACCGGGGCGGTGATCTATCTGGTGCTGACCACCCTGTCCGGCGTGCTGTTCCAAGGTGCCGAACGGCGGACGACCCGTTCGGTCCGGCTCCCGCCGGTGGCGATGCGCTGATGGGCCACCAGTGATGGATTGGGTGTTCCTCCTAGACACGCTGCACCAACTGCTCGAGGGGGTGCCGCTGACCCTTGAACTCGCGGCGTGCTCGATCGGTGCCGGTGCGCTGCTGGCCCTGGCGCTCGCTTTGCTGCGGCAGAGCGGTGTGGCGCCCGTGGCTTGGTTCGTGCGCGGCTATGTCTTCGCGTTCCGCGGCTCGCCGCTCCTGGTGCAGCTCTTCCTGATCTATTACGGCCTCAGCCAATTCCCGGAGATCCGACACAGCTTCCTCTGGGTCTTTCTGCGACAGCCGTTCTGGTGCGCGATCCTGGCACTCACCCTCAACACCGCGGCCTATGGCAGCGAGGTTATCCGAGGCGGCTTGCAGGCGGTGCCGCCCGGCCAGATCGAGGCGGCACGCGCCTGCGGCATGTCGGGGTTTCTGCTGTTCCGGCGCATCATCCTGCCGGTCGCCCTCCGCCAGGCGCTGCCGGCCTATGGCAACGAGATCATCATCATGGTGAAGACCACCTCGCTTGCCAGCATCGTCACCTTGATGGAGGTCACCGGGATCGCCGCTCGGCTCATCTCCGAGACATTCCGCGCTTTCGAGGTCTTCACCTGCGCCGGTGCCATCTATCTGGTGCTGAATTTTCTGATCGCGCGCGGGGTCGGCCTCGTCGAATACCGCCTGTCATCGCATCTGCGACCGGCACAAAGTTAGGACCGCAATGTCATCCACCCTCGATCAGGCCTCCCTCGGCACCCGTCCGACCATCGAGATACGCGATCTCCACAAGCGCTTCGGGGCGTTGGAGGTCCTGAAAGGCGTTTCGCTGGAGGCGCGCGACGGCGACGTGATCTCCATCATCGGGTCGAGCGGCTCGGGCAAAAGCACCATGCTGCGCTGTATCAACCTGCTGGAGACGCCGGATTCCGGCGAGGTCGCGATCAACGGCGAGACCATCCGGATGCGCGGTCGCGGCGGTGGGCGGGTCGAGCCGGCCGATCGCGCCCAGGTCGACCGCATCCGGAGCCGATTGGGCATGGTGTTTCAGAGTTTCAATCTGTGGTCGCACATGACCATCCTCGAAAACGTCATCGAAGCGCCGATCCATGTGCTGAAGCGGCCGCGCGCCGATTGTGTCGCCGAGGCGGAGGCGATCTTGGCGCGGGTCGGGATCGCTGAAAAACGGCATCACTACCCGGCGCATCTCTCCGGTGGACAGCAGCAACGCGCGGCGATCGCCCGCGCACTGGCCATGCAGCCGCAGGCGATCCTGTTCGACGAACCGACCTCGGCACTCGATCCCGAACTGGTCGGCGAGGTGTTGCGGGTGATGCGCAGCCTGGCCGAGGAGGGCCGCACCATGCTGATCGTAACCCATGAAATGGGTTTCGCGCGGGATGTGTCGAACCACACGATCTTCCTCGATCAAGGCCGCATCGAGGAGCAGGGGCCGCCCTCCCAGGTATTCGGCGAACCACGCTCCGAACGCTGCCGCCGCTTCCTGTCCGGCCATCTGAAATAGTCGCCGCTCCGGCTTAAGCGTTCTGGTTTAACCGACCGCGCCGATCTGATATGCGATCGCGGTGCCGATGCGCAGGATGAGGGTGTGGAGCCGCAGCATCGGCTCGAACAGCGTCTCGTGCTCGCGGGCATAGCTCTGCCCCGCATTGCTTTGATAGGTGGACGGCTCCTCCCCTGCGTCGCCTGGTATCGCCGAGGCGTCGACCCGGGGGAAAATCTCGCGCAGCAGGCCGACGGCGCCCGGCACGTCGAGGCGCAGCAGCCGGGCGACCAGATCGCCTCGGGACACGCCGTGCTGCGGGCTGAATTCGGGTATATGCACGGCCAGCAAATAGATCCGCTGGATCAGCATCAGTCGGGTGACGTGCAGCAGCAGCAGCGTCTGCCGCTGCTCCGCCGCGAGGCTGCCGGTCAAGCCACCGCGGGTCACCCCCGGCCGATCGACTAGGTCCAGGAAATCGGCCTGCAGCCGGCGGTACAGCTTGGCCAGCGGCGGGTGCAGATCGAGCTGCTCCAGCGCCTGCGACACCAGACTCAATTCCTGGGCGCGCGCACCGCGCGCCGTCCGGCCGGCGCGGGTCAACCAGACGCCCGGATCGAACAGGTCGATATACGCCTTCAAGACGCTCGTATCGGAGGCGCCGAGGGCCGCTTCGCACATGGCGATGGCGCGGCGAAAGCGCGGTGAACGCAGCCGCATATGCTCGAACAGCTCGGGATCGTTGGACCGGGCCCGCCCAACGCCGGACAGCGTGTTGGCGAACAGCCCGACCTGCTGCAGGATGGCGTTGTTCGGGATCGCGCGCAGCTGCGCGACATGGGTGACGTCCATGACCTTGAGGCCACCTTCATGCTGTCGCTTGACCGGGCGCGACCCGGTCGCCGGCAGCAGATTGGTGCCGAACGCGCCCAGCAGGGTGGCATAGGTCGGATCGTCGACCAGGGTTGCGAAGACCTGCTTGATCGTGGCGAAGAATTGCACGGCGAAATCATTCTCCGCGTAGATCGGATCGCCCTGGGCTTCCGGATCGGCCCGCAGCACGGCGCTCAAGGCGCCGCGCACCACGGCGAAGGCGGGGGCGGTCCCCATGAAGTGTAGAAAGCCGTCGCCGCCCTGGAAGCTGACCTCCTCGACCACCTTGATGCCGGCGCGTTCGAACACGCCACGGGTCATCGGCGGGCTCACATAGCGGATCCGGTCGGCCAGGCTGCCGGGGTGTCCGCCGCGACCGATCGACTCGCCATGGGTGTTGAACAGCACCAGCTCGATATCGGTCAGCCCATGTCGCTCCATGACCGCGGCGAGCCGCAGCCGCAGCCGTTCGATCTGAAACGTCGCAGCCATCTGGCCGAGATAGCGGCCGGAATCCGAGAAGCCGAACTGCACGCAAAGCCGGCCGAGCTTCCTGACATAGGCGTGGTAATGCGGGCTGCGCAGCGCTTCGTCGACGATCGCGTCGCCACGCTCCAGCGCCTCGGCGGTTTCGAACAGCGGCGAGATCTCGACCTTGTCTTCGACGCCGAACAGCCGGGCGTAGTAGAGCGCCGTCAGCAGCGTGAAGCCGGCCTCCGTCTCGGCGATCAGGAAACGCACCGGCAACTCGGCATCGATGTATCGCGCCATTTGCTGGACGATCATGAACAGCCGCTTGGCCGAGGCCCGTTCGGCCATCAAGGTCGCGAAATTGACCGTGACCGGTGCCGCGCGCGACAGGAGATCGTTGATCGCGTTCATATAGCTGCGGCGATGGCTGGGATCGTTGGGGGCGGTTTCCATGCCGACGATCTTGCGGATCGCGTTGTGCAGCTGGCTGCCGTTCAGCCGCACATGCGTGCGGGCCAAGGCCAGGCCATGGCATCGCAGGCTGGAGCGCAGCACCGCCAGGTCACGCCGGCGGGCGCCATCATCGGTATCCTCGATGGCGCGGGTCACCAGCTGGCGCAGCGCCCCGGTATCGGTGAGCGCCCGGCTCCGGCCGCCGCGAAAAACTTCGACCAGCTGGGGCAGGGCCGCCGGGTCCTGGCCCACCGCGGCGATCGCGGCGAGCTGCCGGTCGACCTCGACGATCGCCGCGTCGACCAGGCCTAGGGCTTCCGACACCGGAGTCCCCGGCTCAGCGCCGATCAGGCAGGCCAGCGTGGCACTATGTCGTCTCAACTGCGCCGCCTTGACGGTCAGCCGTTTCGCCAGCGTATCGGTCCAGGCGATGTCGGACCGGCCGTCCAGATCATAGCCGACCCAGGAGGCGGTGGTGATCAACCGGGGCTGCAGCTCGGTCCAGCGCTCGGGGTAACGTTCCGCCGCGACATCCAGTACGCATCCGGCCAGCCGGTCGGTGGCCTCCTGGATATGCATCAATGCTTCGATCGACCAGCGATGTTCGAGGTCGAGCGTCAGGGCGCTCGGCGGTAGGTGGTCCGCCGTGGCGATCTCGCCCAAGGTCGCCGTCACCTCGGCCGGGGCCAACGGCTGGCCATCGGCGTCGCGCCCGGTGACGACGCGCAGCAGCGCCCGCGCCAGCTCTACGGTCATGCCGAAGGTCGGATGGGCAGTCAGCACGATGCCGAAGCGGACTTGCTCGACAGCGGCCTGAAAGCTCTCGAACGATTCATGCGTCGCGGCGATCGAGCGCAGCAGGGCGATCAGCGCCGCCTCGTTCGCCGCGATATCGGTATCGGCGAGGTAGTGCCTCAGCCGGTCGGCCCGATCGGCGAAGCTGCGCACCGCCAAATGCTGTACCAGGCCGTCGATCGCATCGATCGTGACCTCGCCGCGATCGACCATCCGCGACAGCTCGATGGCGGCGATCTGGATCGGGTTGCTCATCGGATCGGCGGGCGCCATGCCGGTCAGGGCGGCCAGCCGCTCGCGCAGCCGCGGCTCCAAACTCTCGCCGTCGCCGATCTTGGCCGCCGCGTCGATCATCTCGCGCAGCGCCTCTGTTCGGGGGTTGGCCGGGCTGTCCGCAGCGCGTGACGGTACCGGCGTTTCCGGGGCTTGGGTCAGGGGGATGATCCGATCGGCCAGAACGATTGCCCGCTCGGCAGGGTGGCCGGATCGCTCGGATAATGATGCGCCGCAAGCCAGCGTTTCATGACCACGCCCCCGTTAGCGTCAAGCCGATCACCTCTGGAAAGTACCGATCAGGTTACCCGCTTGCTGGCCATGGGGACAGCCTAAACTCGATTGGTCATAGCAGGGACTGTCATGACGGTGTATCGCGTCCGATACGTAGCGCCGCGCCATCCGGCCGCGCTATCTCGACCATCGTCTCCAGGCGCACCAGGCGTTTCTCGTGGTCCGCCAGGCCGACCGCCACTTTTGCCTTCAACCCTTTCAATGTCTCGTCGAGAATCTTGGTTCGCTCTTCGATCGGCACGGTTATTCGAAGGCCTGAAAGGATGTGCCCGCCGAAACTCACGGCTCAACCCCTCTCGCGACGATCGTCGATATCGTCGGGGCCGACACGGCGCCGCACGAATTCGGCAGTAGAAATCCCGGCGCTCCTCGCCCGTGCGTCGAGCGCCCTCTTCTCCTGCGGCGTCATCTGCACGACCAGTCTAGCCGTTGCCGCCATGGCATTTCCTCTGTCCATGTGCCATCCATGGACATATCGAACCTAGGCGCACTATCCGTCAATGACCAGCGGGGTGGCCGGCGATCACGCCATTGTGTCTCGCCCCGGGGTTGCCGGGTCCGCTTAGATCCTCGGCGTAAAACTTCATTCTTGGCGCCTATCGCCGGACCCGGAAGACCCCCATGCTCGACATCGCCCTCGCCCTGTTGGCCGGCATTCTGACGATCGCGGCGCCCTGCGTTCTGCCGATGCTGCCGATCCTGTTCGGCGTCTCGGTCGGACAGACCAGCGGCACGCGGCCGATCTTCATCACGCTGGGCTTCACCCTGACGTTTTCCCTGGCGGCCCTTGTCTTCGGCAGCTTTACCGAGGTGCTGGGCCTGTCCGCCGAGGCGCTGCGCGAGGCGGCGGTCGGGTTGCTGCTGGTGTTCGGCGGTCTCATGGTGTGGCGTCGGCCCTTCGAGCGGATCGCCGCGCGCATGAGCACGGTGTTGAACCGCGTCGACACCATCGGCGGCCGGGCCGGGTCGGGCAATCTCGGCGGTCTGGTGTTGGGCATGACCCTGGGCGTGGTGTGGACGCCCTGCGCGGGACCGGTGCTGGGCTCGATCCTGACCTTGATCGGCACTTCCCGGCAGCTCGGCTGGGCGGCCCTCCTGCTGGTTTGCTACGCGCTGGGTGCCGGCATCCCCATGCTGGTGATCGCCTATGGCGGCCAATATGTCGGCGGCAGGGTGCGGTGCGTCGCCCGCTACGCACTGCCCCTGCAGCGGGGTTTCGGCGTCGTCGTCATGCTGATCGCGATCGCCATCCATTACCAAGTCGACGCGCTGGTCACGGCCCGGCTGTCGGCCTTCTTTCCCTCCTTGCCGCAAGGATTATGATGATGCGCCTGGTATCCCGAAGAGGCATCCTCGTCGCGGCTCTGGTGACCGCTTTGGGGGTCGGCGGTGTGGTCCCGGCGCGGGCGGGCCAGCGACCGCTCGACGATTTCGGTCCGGCGGCTGATTTCACCGGCATCGAGCAGTGGCTGAACTCCGAGCCGCTCACGATGGCGTCGCTGCGCGGCAAGGTCGTGTTGGTGGATTTCTGGACCTACACCTGCGTCAACTGCCTGAACACCTTGCCCTATGTCACAAAGTGGTATGAGCGCTACAAGGATGCGGGGCTGGTCGTGGTCGGCGTCCATACCCCGGAATTCCCCTTCGAACGCCAGACATCCAACGTGCGGACCGCCATCCAGCGCCTGGGCATCGCCTATCCGGTCGCCCAGGACAATCGGTATGCGACCTGGCAAGCCTATGGCAATCAGTATTGGCCGGCCGCCTATCTGATCGACCAGAACGGCCGGATCGTGCTGAAGCATTTCGGCGAGGGCGCCTATGCAGAGATGGAGGCGGCGATCCAGACATTGCTCGCCACCGGACCGCGCGCCGCCGCCCAATAGCGGCCCAGCACTCTCCAAGCACCGAGAGCGGCTTAGCCGCGCCCCAGCATATGCCCGCCTATCTCCTGAGCGTCGGCGCCGCGGGCGGCGGTCTCGTGCACGATCCGGCCTTGCCGCATCACGACGATGCGGTCGGCGAGTTCGAGGATCTCGTCGAGGTCTTCGGAGACCAGCAGCACGGCGGTGCCGGCGTTACGCGCCGCCATGATCCGCGCGCGCACCTCGGCCACCGCCTTGACGTCGAGGCCGAAGCACGGGTTCGCCACGATCAGCAGCTTGACATCGCCATCCAGCTCGCGCGCCAGCACACAGCGCTGCACGTTGCCGCCGGACAGCACGCCGATCGGCGCGTTGCTGGACGGCGTGCGAATGCCGTAAGCCTCGATCATGCGGCGCGCCCGGTCGGCCATGCCGCTGAGGTTCAGCCAATGACGGGGACGCCCCGCCGCATCCCGGTCGAAGGCGCGCAGGTTGAGGTTGTCGGCGACCGACATGCGCGCGACACAGCCATTGCGCAGCGGCTCCTCCGGCAGGACGCGCACGCCCCGCACCTGGGCGGCATCCCGGGTCGCGTCATAGGGTTTGCCTGCGACGGTGAGGTCGCCCGCCTCCGGCTGGCGCTGCCCGCCCAGCACCTCAACCAGTTCCATCTGGCCATTGCCGGAGACGCCGGCGATGCCGACGATCTCGTGGGCATTGACGGTGAGCGTCTCGATCGCCAGGCCGGCGCGTCCGGCATCACCAGTAGTGCGCAACCCGCGCACCGCCAGCCGGGTCTCGGCGGTCACCGCGCCCTGGCGTTCGGCACGGGCCGGTGCCTGGGGTTCGCCGATCATCATTGCCGTCAGTTGGGCCGCATCGAGCACGCTTTGCGCGCCGCCGCCGACCATCTTGCCGCGCCGCAGCACCGTCACCTCGTCGACGAACAGCGCCACCTCACGCAGCTTATGGGTGATGATGACGATGGTCAGCGCGCCGCCATGGGCGAGATCGCGCATCAGGCCCAGCATCTCGCCGGCCTCTTGCGGGGTCAGCACGGAGGTCGGTTCGTCGAGCACCAGAAACCGGCGCTCCAGATAAAGCTGCTTCAGGATCTCGGTCTTCTGCCGCTCGCCGGCCGCCAAAGTGCCGACCGGCGCGTCGAGCGACACGCTGAACGGCATCCGGCGCATGAAGTCGTCGAGCGTCGCCCGTTCCCGCCGCCAATCGATCAACGCCGGCACCTTGAGGCGCGACATGACCAGATTCTCGGCCACGGTCATCGACGGCACCAGCGTGAAGTGCTGATAGACCATGCCCAGCCCCAAGGCGTCGGCATCGGCAGGCCGTTCGATCGCGACCTCCCGGCCATCGACCAGGAACGATCCGGCATCCGCGCGGTAGTAGCCCAGTAGGCATTTCACCAAGGTGGATTTGCCGGCGCCGTTCTCGCCCAACAACCCGTGCACGCTGCCTGGTGTCACCGTCAGCGAGATGTCGTCGAGCGCCATAAACCCGCCGAAGCGCTTGGTGATGCCGATCGCCTCGATGCCGATGGCGCCAGCGGTCACCGGAACGACAGGTGCCGGGATGCTCACGGCAAGGCCGCGATCAAGCTGACGCTGTCGCTGACCGTGCCGAACACGCCGCCCTGCATCTTGATCATATGGAGGGCGGCCAGGTGATTGCCGTGATCGGTGGCGCCGCAGCAATCCGCCAGCACTACGCATTCGAAACCGCGATCATTCGCTTCGCGCATGGTGGTATGCACGCAAACATCCGTGGTGATGCCGGTCAGGACCAGATTGCGGATGCCGCGATTGCGCAGGATCAGCTCCAGGTCCGTGGCGCAGAAGCTGCCTTTGCCGGGCTTGTCGATGATGAGTTCGCCGGGCAGCGGCGCCAGGTCGGGAATGATCTCCCAGCCCGGTTCGCCCCGGATCAGGATGCGGCCGCAGGGGCCCGCGTCACCAATGCCGGCGCCGATCCGCTGAGACCGCCAGCGCTTGTTGGCCGGCAGGTCCGACAGATCCGGCCGATGTCCCTCGCGGGTATGGATGATCGGATAGCCGCCCCGGCGCATCGCCGCGAGGGTGCGGCCGATCGGTTCGATCGGTGCCCGGGTCAGCGACAGGTCATAGCCCATCGCATCGACATAGCCGCCGATCCCGCAGAAATCGGTCTGCATGTCGATGATGACCAGCGCCGTGTTTGCGGGGCCAAGATCGCCGTCGAACGGCCAGGGATAGGGATCCGCCTCGATCGTGACCATCGGCTACTCCGCGGCTTGGCTGCCAGTGCTCTCATATTTAGCCGGGCCTTCATATTTAGCCGGACCTTCATATAGGCGGGTGGGCGCCGGCAGGCCGCAGCCGGTGCCGTCCGTGACCTTCACCTGGTCTTCCCAGGGCAGACGATAGCGGCCGGCGGCCAGATCGTGCATGTAGGTATATGGGCAATCCCCGGCGCCGCCCGCCACCGCCGCGTAGCCGCGATGGCCGAGCTGGTAGATGTTGTTCTCGACGCCCCAGTTCAGGCGGGCTTCGCGCACCAGATCGGGTCGTGTCTCGGCATAGATGATCTCGTCCGGGCGCCCGGATGTGCCGTGGGCGATGATGCTGCCGTCGAAATTGACGATCATGCCTTCGCCCATCGAATCGAAGGTGCCGTCCGAGCCGCACATGCAGACATTCGCCGTCACCATCAGGTTGCAGAACGCATTCGACTGATTGGTGAACCGCCAGGAATCCCGGATCGGTGCGGTGTAACCGGCGGTCCGCAGCATGATCTCCGCGCCCTTATAGGCGCATTCCCGGGCCATCTCCGGGAACATGCCGTCATGGCAGATGATCAGCGCCAGCTTGGCGCCTTTCGGCCCGTCGATGACCGGGATGCCGAGATCGCCCGGTTCCCACGGTTCGACCGGCACCCAAGGGTGCAGCTTTCGGTAATAGAGCTTCAGCTCCCCGGTATCGGAGAACACCAGACCGGAATTATAGGGGTTGCCGCCGGGGTTGTGCTCCATGATCGAGAAGCAGCCCCAGACCCCGTTCGCCTCGCAGGCCGCGGCGAAGGCTGCGACCTCCGGCCCGTCCAGGCTGCACATGATCGCCGGGTTGGTGTCCATCGACAGGCCGTGCAGCGCGTATTCGGGAAATACCACCAGATCCAGCGTCGGCATGCCGCGCTTGGCCTTGCCGACCATGGTGACGATCCGCTCGGTCTGCCGGGCCAGATCAGCCGGGGTCTCGACCACCGGCAAGTGCAACTGCACCAAGCCGATGACCACGCCGTTCGGCGATTTGTTGAGGCCGCCCAATCCGCTCATAGGTGTTCTCCCTCTTGCATCAGCGTCCGATCGACAACTCGCCGGGCATGCCACGCAACGACCGGCCGGGCAGTACGGTCAACACCAGGATGACCAAGGTGACGACGTAAGGTGCCGCGTAGAACAGGTAGTAGCCCTGGGTGACGCCGACGGTCTGCAGCGACGGGCCCAGCGCGCCGGCGGCGCCGAACAGCAAGGCGGCGGCGATGCAGGTCAGCGGATTCCAGCGCGAGAAGACGACCAGCGCCACGGCCATCAGCCCTTGCCCCGAGGACAGGCCCTCGTTCCAGCTGCCCGGATAGCACAGCGACAGAAAGGCCCCGCCGATCCCGGCAAGACCGCTGCCGGCGGCGGTCGCCAGCAGGCGGATGCGGGCGATCGGCAGGCCCAGCGCGCGGGCCGCGTCCTCGCTATCGCCGACGATGCGCACGCGCAGGCCCATCCGGGTGGTGCGCAGCACCCAATGCAGCAGGACAGCCGCCAGGATGCCGATGAAGAACAGCGGGCTCACCGCCAGCGCGCTTTTCACCTGCGGCAGATCCGACCAGAAGCCCAGCGGGATGGTCGGCAGCAGTGGGGCGGTCGGCTGGACATAGGGCTTGCCGAAAAAGAACGCGATGCCGGTTCCGGCCAGCATGATCGCGATGCCCATGGCGACGTCGCTGACCCGGGTTAGCGCGCAGATGGCGCCATGGGCGCCGCCCAGCAGCATGCCGGCGAGGGCCGCCGCGAGCACGCCCAGCCACGGGCTGCCGGTGTGATAGGAGATCGCATAGGCGACCATGGCGCCCAGCACCAGCACGCCCTCGTTGCCGAGATTGATTCGGCCGGATTTCTCGGTCAGGCATTCGCCCAGGCTGACGAACAGGAACGGTGTGCTGACCCGCAGCGAGCCGGCCAGCATGGCGACGGCGACGGTCGAGACGGAAGCCGCGTCGATCATCGGCGCGTGTCCCGGGGCTGGAACCATTTGATCCGGCCGTAAAGCGTCTCGCTCGTCAGGATCGAGACGAAGATCATGCCCTGCAGCACCATCACAGTCGCGTCGGGCAGGCCCATGCGCCGCTGCAGCAAGCCGCCCGCCGCCCCGATCCCGCCCAGCAGCACGGCCATCGGCATGATCGCCAGGGGGTTATGCCGGGCGAGGAAGGCGATCAGGATACCGGTATAGCCGTACCCGGCGGCAAGCGAGGCGTTCGCCCGGCCATGCACCGCCGCCACCTCGATCATCCCGGCCAAGCCCGCGAAGGCGCCGCCCAGCGCGCAAGCCAGCACGATCAGCCGTGCCACCGGCAGGCCTTGTAGCTGTGCCGCGCGCAGATTGCCGCCGGTGATCCGTGCCGCGAAGCCGATGCTGGTCTTGGAGATCAGCACCCAGCACAGCACGCAAGCGACGGCGCCGATCGCCAATCCCGGATGCAGGTCGGTGCCGGGCAGCGGCCCCAGCATATTGGCCTCGCCGATGCCGTAGGTGGAGGGTTTGTTCAGGCTGGCGGGATCGCGCAGCGGCCCTTCGACCAGATGATTGAACAGCGCCAGGCCGATATAGGCGAGCAGCAGGCTGACGATGGTCTCGTTGATGCCGCGTTTGGCGCGCAGCAGACCAGTCAGGCCCATCCAGACGGCACCCACCCCGGCACCGGCCAGCGCCATGGCCACTTGAACGACCAGTGGCGGCGCGCCGGCCGACAGCAGGGCGGCCACGGTGGCGGCGAGGCCACCCAGCACGACGGCGCCCTCGCCGCCAATCACCACCAAACCGAGCTGAGCCGGCAGCGCCGCGCAGAGCGCCGTCAGCAGCAGGGGCGAAGCGCGCTGCAAGGTGTTCTGCAGCGAGAACCAACTGCCGAACGCGCCGCGCCAGACCAGATCGAAGAAATCCGCCGGGGCCTTGCCCAGCACCAGCAGGAACAGCGAGAAGGCGGCGGCGGCCAGCAGCATCGCCGCGACCGGCGCGCAGAGCGCTTCCATCGTCCGGCGCAATGGGTAGAACCGATCGGTATTCGTCGGCACCGGTGCCGCCCGCAAGGCGGCCGGCCGGCTGGCCAAGGCTGCGTCTTGCGGCGCGGTCATTGGCTCAGCCGATCGAGCCGTTCACGCCCTCGACCAGATAGTTCATCGATTCGATCTCGATCGCCGTCTCGGGATAGGCCTGCCCGACGGCGATCACCTGATTGCCCTTGTTGTCCTTCAGGGGGCCTTTGAAGACCGCGAATCCGCCCTTCATGATTTCGGCTTTCACCGCATCCGCATGGCCACGGGCGGCGTCGGAGACCGCCGGGCCATAGGCCGACATCTTGACGAAGCCTTCGGCCAGGCCACCGCGCACGAAATTGGGCAAGGGCTCGCCCTTCTGCGCCTCATCGATAAATTTGCGATAGACCGTCGCCCAATTCCATTCGGCACCGGTGAGATAGCCCTTTGGTGCCAGCGGTGCCTGATTGGCGTGATAGCCGCAGGTATAGATGCCCCGGCGCTCGGCGGTTTCCACCACGACCTTGGGGCCGTCGACATGGCAGGTCACCACATCGATGCCTTGGTCGGCGAGGCCGTTAGTCGCCTCCGCCTCCTTGACCGGCATCGACCAATCGCCGGTGAAGATAACCGTCGCCGTGATCGTCGGATCGACCGAACGCGCCCCCAACAGGAAGCTGTTCACATTGATCAGCACCTGCGGGATCGGCTTGGCTGCGATAAAACCGATTTTCTTGGTCTTCGAGGTATGGCCGGCAACGATGCCGTTGAGGTATTGCGCCATGCCGATATAGCCGAAATACGACCCGGCATTCATCGGATTCTTGTCTTTCGACCACAAGCCGCCGCAGTGCCGGAATTGGACGTTCTTGTACTTGGCCGCCTCCCGCAGCATGTACGGGTCGAAATAGCCAAAGCTCGTCGGGAACAGCAGCGAGGCGCCGTCCAACTCGATCATGCTTTCCATGGTCTTCTGAACGTCGTCGGTCTCCGGCACCTTCTCTTCTTCGACGATCTTGACGCCGGGAAGCTTTTTCAGCGCCGCCGCCGCTTCGGCATGGGCCTGATTATAGCCGTAGTCATCCTTTGGTCCGACATAGATAAAGCCGACCGTCAGGTCCTTGGCCAGCGCTGGCTGCGCACCGAGGCCGCTGCCGAGGATCAGGCCGGTGGCGCCGACCCCGAGACCCTGGAGGACGCGACGACGTGATGGGCCCGTATGGCGCTGTGGCATGACATCCCCCCGGAAGCTGCGGCAGGCGAGACCTCATCCGGGCTCGCCCGTCAGACGGGGGAAAGGCAGCAATCTTTATGCCATGGAGGATGTGGGGTGGCCCCCGATCGGATGGCTTCCCACCGGGGGCATCCGATCGGGGGCGTCTTAATGAATGTGCAGCGGGAAGATGAAGTTGATGCCTGGCGGCGGTGGCGGCGGCCCATAGATCACCGGCGGCGGGGCATAGACATAGCGGGGAGCGGGGCTGTAGTAGGTCGGCGGAGGATGATCGTCGCGCCGTTGCCAGCCGTGATGGTTCCATTCCCGTTCCTGGCGGTAACGTTCGTGATCGTACCGATCCCCATCATCGGCGCGCGCCGGCAGGGTGGCGGCGAGCGTCACCACGCCGAGCGCGGCGGCGAGCAGCAGGCGGGATATCCCGCCGGCTCTGCGCCCCGTCTTTGGCTGATGCTGTATTGTTGCATGATCTTGCATGACTGTTCTCGATCTCTGTCAAATATGTCCGGCGTCGCGGGGTGCATCACGGCGTCGCGGGCTTGGCGGGCCGGTGGTGCTCGCCATGCGATTGCATGTTCCGAAACACGGCATCGGCGTTCAGTTTCTGCGCCGGCGACATCGTGTCGTAGAGCGCTTGGAACACCGGGACGAGCTTGCGCACGCCATCCGCGTGGGCATCGGTCAATTGGCTGTAGGATTTCATATCGTCGACCGCCGAGCCGGCGGATACCTGCTGCGCGCGCTGTCGCAGCAGGTCTGTCATGGTTTTGGCATTGGCCCGCGACGCATCGGCGAAGGCGGCCCATTGCGGTTCCTGCGCGGCGGTGATGTGTAGCTTCTTGTGAAGCTCGGTCAGCCGCTTTTCGACGTGATCGACCGGGGATTGTTCCGGCGACGTCGCGGGGGCAGGGGCGGTGACGGGTGCCGCGGGCTGCTGCGCCAAGGCGGGTCCGGCACCGGCGATCAAACCGAGGCTGGATACCAACCCGCCGAACACCACGGCGCCGCAAGCAACGCGGGTCGCGACGGTACGAAATCTTTGGTCAAGGGGATGAAACATCATGCATCCTGATCGAAGCGAAAAAAAACGGCCGACTATCGGCCATGCATATAAGCGAACACGATTGCAGTCCGTCGGTTCCGATCGATCTGTGATTTAGGCGCGGCTGGCTAATTACGTGCGGAATGCCAACAGCGCTTCCAACTCGACTACTTCGGCGACATGACCGTCTCGTGCCACGGCATTCAGCACGTCGCGCAGGGCGGCGACCAACTCCGGCTGGCGCGTGCCCAACCGCTCCGGCGAGGTGCTAGACAGCGACAGGGCACGGTCGATCAGCCGATCGGTCGGCGTCTCCAGGCGCCGGATCACCGAGACGCGCTGCAGGTCGTTGAAGGGGGAGGCTAGCAGGATGGCCTCGTGCCTGATCCACGCGGCACCCTTTCTTTCGGCACGGTCCGGATCTTGGTCCGCGAAGGGCTCCAGGATCGCGTCGAAATGCTGTTTCCAGGCGTTCTCGGGCAATTTCAGCGATCGATCGCCGAACAGCGCCACGGCGCCGCCCTGCTCGATCATCTGGTCGAGCCGCCGCAGCGTGTCCGGCCGATCCATCCAATGGAATGACCGCCCCATTACCGCCAGATGGAACATGCCCCAACTGGCATCGAGGTCATAGCTGCTGCCTTGGCGCAGGGTGGCCGTGACACCCTGCGCCTCGGCGTAAGCGCGCGCCGCGGCCAGCATCGCGGGCTCCGGGTCGACCCCGACAACCTCCCGCGCATGCCGGGCGAAGGCCGTGGCGAGGAAACCCGGACCGCAGCCGATGTCGAGCACCCGGTCGTCCGGCTCAAGGCCGGTCAAGGCGACGACCCGGTCGATCAGTGCCGTCGGATAACTCAGCCGGCCGCGCACGTAATGGTCGACGGTCGACTGAAAGCGGTGTGGCTCGAACGGGATCGGCCGCATGGTAGCCTCCTCGCCATGGTTTCAGCGGAGCGTCGGGTCCAGCCGGTCGCGCAGCCAATCACCCAGCAGGCTGATCGACAATGTCGTCAAAACGATGACGCAGCTCGGCGACAGCATGATCCAGCAGGCCCGTGTGATGTATTCTCGGCCATACCCCACCATGTTGCCAAGCGAGGTCAGCGGCGGCTGCACGCCCAGCCCCAGGAAGGACAGCCCGCTTTCCAGCAGGATGGTTTCCGGAAAGCTCAATGTCATCGACACGATCAGCGTCGAGGCGATATTGGGCAGGATATGGGCGCCGTAGATGCGCGGCGGCCGCGCGCCCAGTTGACGGACCGCCGCCGCGTAGCCCTGCTCCTTGGCGGCGATGGTCAGCCCGCGGGCGATCCGCGCATAGCGTTCCCAGCTGTTCAAGCCCATCAGGCAGATGAACAGCGGCAGGCTGTTGCCGAAGAAGGCGAGGACCGCCAGCGCGATGATCAGGAACGGCATGCTGGCCTGAAAATCGATCAGCATCAGCACCAACGCCTCGACCTTGCCGCGACAATGCGCTGCGAGGAAGCCCAGCGACGTGCCGAGGCACGCTGCGATCAACGTGCCGAACAGGGCGATCAATATGCTGAGACGGATCGACATGATCAGCCGGGACAGCACGTCGCGGCCCAGCTCGTCGGTGCCGAGCGGATGGCCCCAGCCGCCGCCGAACAGCGCCGGCGGCACCAGGCGATGGCGCAGATCGAAGGCGGTGAAGGCATAAGGGGCCAGATGATCGGCGCCGAGGGCGATCACCAGCATCAGCGCCACCCAGGCGAGGGCCAGGATCACCGAGACCGGCCAACGGCGCAACCAGCGCGCCAGCGAGCGGCCCCCGATCGAATGGCGCTGGGCGACTGTCTCGCCACCAGCCGCGTCCAAGGTGTCGGCCTCCTGGATCATCCGCCGCCCCCGGCCGACGGTGCGACACCGGTGCGCATCCGGGGATCGAGCCAGCCATAGGCGAGGTCGACCAGCAGATTGGCGACGACCATCGAGGCCGCGATGAACAGCAGGATGGTCTGCACCACCGCGAGGTCGCGATTCGCGACCGAGGCCACCAGCAAGCGGCCGACGCCGGGCCAGGAGAAGACGCTTTCGACCACCACCGCGCCGGCGATCAGGCTGCCGACCATGAAGCCGATGATGGTGACGGTCGGGATGGCGGCGTTCGGCAGAGCATGGCCGATGACCACCCGCCGCCAGGCGAGGCCCTTGGCGGAGGCGCTGCGAATATAGGGCTGACCCAGGACTTCGAGCATCGCCGAACGGGTGAAGCGCGCCAGGATCGCGGCCCCGCCGGTGCCCAGCGTGATGATCGGCAGCACCGCCGATATCCAATGATCATTGCCGCCCGTCGGCAGCCAGCCCAGCCAGACCGAGAAGACCAGCACCAGCACCAGGGCGAGCACGAAGCTCGGCACCGCGAAGCCCGCGACCGAGGCGACCATGGTTAGCCGGTCGGCCAGCGAATTGCGGTGCAGGGCGGCGTAGACCCCGGCCGGGACGCCGATCGTCAGCTTCAGCAGCAGGGCGGGCAGGGTGATGGCCAGGGTCAGCGGAACCCGCTCCCAGACGATATCGAAGGCCGGTCGTCCCTCGCGCATCGACGCCCCGAAATCGCCCTGCGCCACATTCAGCACATAGGTCAGGAATTGCCGCCAGATCGGTTGATCCAGGCCCCATTCCGTTCGGAACGCGGCCATCGCCTCGGGTGGGGCATCCACCGACATGATGGTCAAGGCTGGGTCACCGGACAGGCGCAGGACGATGAAGGCGAAGGTGACGACCAGAAAGATCGTCAGGATCGCCCGCATCAGCTTGGCGGCGAGAAACCGTGTCATGCCCAATTTCTCCCCGGGTTTCTCCCCAGCTTATTCCACCGCATGGGCGATACCCGTCTTGAGGATGCCGGGCTCGGCGAGGTGGCAGGCGACCCGGCGACCATCCGGCAAAGCGCGCAGCGCGGGGCTCTCGGTCCGGCACCGGGCGATGGCCGCGGGGCAGCGCGGATGAAACGCGCAGCCGGCGACCGCGGTCATCGGGTCCGGCGGATCGCCGCTGAGGATGACGCGCGGCCGGCTGCGCCGCGCCCGCGCGGTCGGGATCGCCGAGACCAGGGCCGCCGTATAAGGATGCGCCGGGGTCATGAACAGCAGGTCCGGATCGCCATGCTCGACGATGCGGCCCAGATACATCACCGCGACGTCGTGGCTGACCTGCCGCACGACCTTGAGATCGTGGCTGATGAACACGTAGGCGATGCCAAGCCGTGCCTGGAGGTCGAGCAGCAGGTTGACGACCTGCGCCTGGATCGACACGTCCAGCGCCGAGACCGGCTCGTCGCAGACCAGCAGGCTCGGTTCCAGGATGAGCGCGCGGGCTAGCACCACCCGCTGCCGCTGGCCGCCCGACAGCTCATGTGGATAGCGATCGAGCTGAGAGGCCTGCAGCCCGACCGAGGCTGCGATTTCGCGGACCCGTTCGGCGTGATCGCGACGATTGCCGTCTTGGTGGATGGTCAAGGGCTCGGCGATCTGGCGGCCGACGGTCAGCCGCCGGTCGAGGGCGCCCAGCGGATCCTGGAACACCATCTGCAGCCGTCGACGCAAGGCGCGCCAGGCCGGCGTGTCCGGCGCCGGCATGTCCTGCCCATCGAACCGGACGGTGCCGCTGGTGGCCGGGATCAGCCCCAGCACCAGCCCCGCCGTCGTCGATTTGCCGCAGCCGGATTCGCCGACGATGCCCAGCGTGCGGCCCGGCTCCAGCCGGAACGACACCCCATCGACCGCGCGCAGCGTGGTTGTTCTGCCGAAGAACGGGCCGCCACGGCGAACCGCGTACTGCATTTTGAGGTCGGTGACCTCGAGCAGCGCCGCCGTCATGCGCGCCGTTCCAGCCGTTCGACCGCGGCGATCGAGGTGGCGTGATGACAGGCTGCGACATGATCCGGATCGATCATGCGCAGGCTGGGCCGGGTGGCGGCGCAGGCGGCGTCGGCCTCGTCGCAGCGTGGGGCGAAGCTGCAGCCGGCGGGCAGTCGCCCGGGCTCCGGCACCGTGCCGGGGATCGCCCGCAGCGGCCGGCGCGGACCGTCGAGATCGGGCAAGGCCGCCAGCAGGCCGCGCGTATAAGGGTGGCGAGGCCGGTCGAACAACTCGTCGATCAGTGCCGTCTCGACGATCCGCCCGGCATACATCACAGCGACCTGATCGGTATTCTCCGCGACCACGCCCAGATCGTGGGAGATCAGCACCAGCGCCATGCCGGTGTCCCGCCGGATCTCGCGCAGCAGGTCCAGGATCTGCGCCTGGATGGTGGCGTCGAGCGCGGTGGTCGGCTCATCGGCGATCAAGACATCCGGTTGACCGGCCAGCGCCATGGCGATCATCACGCGCTGGTTGGTGCCGCCGGAGAGCTGATGCGGATAATCCTGGAGCCGCCGCGCGGCCCCGGCGATGCCGACCCGATCCAGCAGGTGCCGCGCCTCGATGGCGGCGGCCCCGGCGTCCAACCCGCGATGCAGCCGCAAGGCCTCGCCCAGTTGGTGACCGACGGTGTGGACTGGGTTCAGGCTGCTTGACGGGTCCTGGAAGATCATCGCGATCCGCCGGCCGCGCACCGCCTCGAGCGCCTGGACCGGCGCGCCGATCAGCGGCTCCCCGTCGAAGGTCACCATGCCGCCGATCCGCGCCCGCCCGCCGAGCAGGCCCAATGCCGCGAGCCAGGTGATGCTTTTGCCCGAGCCGGATTCGCCGACCAGCCCTAAGGCCGTGTCGCGCTCGATGGTGAGATCGATGCCGTGCAGCGCGCGGATCGTGCGGCCGTTATCGGTCTCGAAATCGACCGTCAGACCACGGATCTCGATCAGCGGGGGCTTCACGCGCGGTTGATCGCGAAATTGCCGGCCCGGAAATCCATCGCGAAGGCCGGTGCCGCGTTCCACTGGATATCCTTGCGCTTGGCGGTGAAGGTCGCATTCTGGTGCAGCACCGTATAGGCTGGATCCTCCCGCTCGCAGATCTCCAGCATCCGCTTGAAGATGGCCTTGCGCTTGGTCATGTCGGTTTCGGTCTCCAGCATCGGCGACAGGCGATTCATCTCCTCATTGGTCCATTCGCCGACCTGCTGCTGCTGGCCGTTCGGACCGTGCGAGGCGACGATGGAGCTCACCGGATCGTTGAACGGCGCGCTGTTCGACCAATCGCGGATCGCGCGCTGGCCATTGCGCTCGAACACCTGTTCCCAGCTCTCCTTCATGCCGAGTTCGATGTTGAGGCCGACCGAGCGCCACATCTCGGTCAGCACCTGCGCGGTCGCGGTCTGGTTGGTGTAGTAGTTGTTGAGCAGCCGATAGGGGATGGCGCCGCCCTTGTAGTTCGCCGCCTTCAGTAGCGCCTGCGCTTTTTCCGGATCGTAAGCGGGGACGGTCCAGCCCTCGACGAACATCGGGCCGTAGAACTCCCATTGTAGACCCGGCGGGACGCGCGTGCGGCCGGCCCAAAGGCTGTCGACAATCGCCTGCCGGTCGATCGCATGGGTGATCGCCTGGCGGATCCGCGGATCCACCAGTTCGGGGTGGGTCTTGTCGAATACCGTCAGGCGGTGATTGGAGATCAGGCCGCCCTTGACCTCGAAGCGTGGGTTGCTTTCGATCCCGGCGATCTGGTCCGGCGGCATGTCGCAGGCGAAATCGTACTGGCCGCTCAGCAACCCGTTGATCCGCGACGCCACCTCGGGCACAACCGCGATGCGGATGGTCTTGATCGGCGGGCGGCCGCCCCAATACTCGTCATGCGCGTCCAGGATCAGCATCTGGTCGGGCTGGTACTCCCGCACCTTGTAGGGGCCGGTCGCGACCGGCTTGCGTGCCCAGTCGACATAGCTGGCGGCTTCCATGTAGCCGCGCTGGCTGATGATCTCGCTGCCCGAGCGCAACAACCGGCCTTCGAGCGTGACATCCGGCACGTGATTGACGAAACGGACGGTATACTTGTCGATCGCCACCACCTGTTCCAGCGCCGGCCAGGCGCGCTTGGCGATGGCGATCACCTCGACCGGCAATTTCTTGCCGTTCACGGAATCGCGGGCCCGGACGCTGTTGATGGCGACCGTCTGACCGCTGTTGATGTCGTAGTCGGGTCCGAACATGCGGTCGCGGCTGAACGTGAAGACGACGTCATCGGCGGTCATCTCGTCGCCGTTATGGAACTTGACGCCCTTGCGCAGCGACAGCTCGACGGTTCGGTCGTCGATCCGGCGCCAGCTTTCGGCGAGCGCTGGCATCGGCTCCAGCTTGCCGCCCAGATTGCGGCCGATCAGTGCCTCGAAAATGAATGAGAAGGTGCGCTCGCCGACATTGGATTGTTCGCGGGTCGGTTCGATCGAGGCGCTGGTCGATACTTGCTGCACGGCGATCGTAATGGTCGGGCGGTCTTCTGCCCGGATGATCGCGGGGGCCTGGGCAAGCGCCATGCGGGGTAGGATGAAGCTGCTGCCGGCGATGGCGGCGCCACCCCTAAGCAAACGGCGGCGGGACAGGTCGAGCATGGCGGTCTCCGGAGAGAGGGGAGGGCTGTGTGAGGCGGCTCAGCCGCGCTTTTCGAGGCCGCGCGGCGTGGCGCGGTAATGGGTCAGGGTCCGGTCGGCATAGGTCAGGCGCCAGGACAGCATCCGCTGGGCATAGTCCTTGACCCGCCCCGCATAGGCCGGGTCCTCGGCGCGGTTGACGAATTGATGGGGATCGTCGACCAGATCGAAGAACAGCGGCGGCAAGGCGGCGAAATGGACATATTTGTGCTGCTCGTCTTCGATCACCGCGAGCGAGCATTCGTCCATACCGATGCCCAGCTCCCGCTCCGGCGTGGAATAGAAGACATCGCGGAAATCGAATTCGTACTGGATCTCGGTCCGCCAATCCGTCGGCGGCTGGCTATGGCAGAACGGCAGGACAGAGCGGCCATCGGCGGTCCGCGGGATTTCCGCGTCCAGCCAGTCCAGGATCGTCGGCATCACATCGATCGAGCCGGTGAACTGGGACACGATACTGCCGCGCGACGCCTTCGCTGCGGCCGATGGGTCGCGGATGACCAAGGGGATGCGGAAGCTTTCGTCAAAATAGCCGATCTTGCCGAGCATATGGTGGTCGCCCAGCTGCTCCCCGTGATCCGACGTGAAGATGATCAGCGTGTTGTCCCATTGGCCGGTCGCTTTGAGATGATCGAAGACCCGGCCCAGATAATCGTCCACCTCGGTCATCATGCCGAAATAGGTCGCCCGCATCTGGCGAACTTCCGCCTCCGCCATCTCGGCGGCGCGGCCATCGCCGTCTTGAAAGAAGCTGTTCTGGCCGATCGAGTTTAGATAAAAGGCCAAGAGTGGATGCTGTGCCGCCTCCGCTTCGATCGACCGGGCGCGTACCGGCGGCGCCATATCGGCGGCGTCATACATCGCATGATAGGGGGCCGACGCGATGAATGGCGGGTGCGGCCGGTAATAGCCCAGATGCAGGAACCAGGGCTTCTGCCCTTTGCCTTTGAGGTAGGTTAGCGCCCGTTCGGTGAAGAACGCGCTGTCGGACAACTCGCTCGGGACTCGCGCCGGGCGGGTAGTGGCGCCTGGTGCTTCGTCCTCGCCTTCGGGTAGCCAGATATCTGACCGTTTGGCCGGCAACTCGAACCCCTTCTGGGCCAGCCAGCCGAAATACCCGTCCATCTCGGGCTCGAACGCGCCGACCGGGCGGAAGCCGTCCATGATGTCGCCCAGCGATAGGAAGCGCGGGTCCTTGGCCGAGGTGGTGCGTGGGTCCGGGGTCGTCGTCGTATAGCCGATCAGGGCGGCGTCATATCCCGCTGCGCGCAGCGCATGGGCGAGGTTGCGGTGTCGGGCATCCAGCGGAACGGTGTTTTGCACCGCCCGGTGGTTCATCTGATACATCCCCGTCAGCAGGCTGGCGCGCGCCGGGCCGCAGGGGACGGTTTGGGTGAAATGGTTGCGGAAGGTGACGCCCTCCCGACACAGCAGGTCGATGTTGGGCGTCTTCAGATGCGGCGTGCCCAGCTTGGTCAAGATATCGCCGCGCCATTGGTCGACGACGATCAGCAGAACGTTTCGCGGTACATCCGCCATCAGCCCACCCACCCGCTCAAATTTCCCGAGCGGAATGTGCCTGCTTATTATGACAGTCGTGTGTAGCTTGGGCGATCACCAAGCATGGCTGATGCCTTGCGGTTGTCGTCGATTCTCGCGTTGTTGTCTGGAAGTAATGGTGGGGTAATGGGCCATATTTTGCTAAAATTTTAGCAATATGCGCCACACTATATCGCTGACAAACTACACTCGGAATGCTTAATTATTCCTTACTGCTTCGATATCGCTTATCGTTGGTCTCGGTTATGGAGTGGAAACATGAGCATTTCCGAAGCGGATGCGGTCCGCGCTGCCCGGTACCTCATCGATAAATATGGCGAGATCGCTCATCACCGAGCCAAGAGTCGGATACGCATGCTGTCGCAGCCAAGTACCGCGTCGCTCGCGGCCGATTGGCGGATGATCGAGGCGGCGATCGTCAAGGTTACAGCGGGCGCGCGGATCGACGAGCCGATGGCGCCCCGATCCCTGGCCGCCCTATCGCAATCAATGGAGAGTGCGATGCGAAATCGCCAATACCAGCCTCATCATCAATCCCCGGTTCATCAATCCCCAGTTGGCCGATCCCCGAGCCAGCGCAGCCACATCGTCGTCGTCGATGACGATGTGGGAATCCGCGAGGTATCGGCCGAGGTGTTGGAAGATGCCGGCTATGTCGTGTCCCGCGCGGCCAGCGCACAGGAGGCTTTGGCCCTGCTCGAGGCGCATGTCGAAACGGCGTTGTTGTTCACCGATGTGGTGATGCCGGGCATCGACGGCTTCATGCTGGCCGATATGGCGAAGGCCCGGTGGCCGGCGCTGCGAGTCGCCTATGCGACCGGCTATAGTGACATCATGGCCGCGCGATCGCGGCCGGGGCTGATGCACGGGCCGGTTCTGAACAAGCCCTATACCGCCCGCCAGCTCTCGGGGGCGGTGACCTCCCTGCTCGAGGCGGAGGTTCCGGCGGACGGCTATTGGTAAGAGACAAGAATCGCGAGAGTCCTTGCCGAGAAACCGTCCAAGGCACATTGTTTATTACGAAGACGCTACTCAGCCACGGCAGAAAACACGTGGCGGGCAACGACAAGAATTAAAGCTCTGGAGGAAACATCGCTATGAATAGTCCGACCAAGGGGTTTTCCCCCTTTCACGCCGCCCTCCGCCCAACGACCGACCCGACTGGTTTCGTGACGATCTTGCGCCGCGGCTTCAATTTTTCCGCGGCGAACACCTCGGAGTGGAGCTTCGAGGATTGGGAATTGGCGGTCGACGCCATCGATGACGAAGACGGCTGCGGTGTCGCCCATCCCGTTGGTTGCGACGTCATCGATCCGGAGGCGACCCCCCATTGCGAGTCGCGTTTCGAGGGGCACGGCATCTGGACGCTGCTGGCGCTGGCCTATCTGCGCGGCCGCGGCGCCTTCAAGTCCGGCGTGTCGAAGACCGCCCGGCCGTTCCGCACGGTGCAGATCAAGGAAGTCAATGTACCGACCGGCGTCGGCGACACGCTGGAGATGCAGTTCCGGAACGGCTTCGACGATGCGCTGGCGGACGCGGTATCGGGCGGCGACCGGACCCCGGAATGGGTTCGCCAGGCGGTGCACGGCCCGCTGATGCGCTCCCGGGAGGAACGGTTCGGCGGGCATCACCCCCATCATGCCGGCGGCCGGCCGCACGACCATGCCTTGGCCGCGCATTCGCGATAAGGTGGCGAGATAAGGTGGTGTTTATGACGAAGGAGGCGTCGTTTTGACCGATATCGACAGCATGCGGGTGGTGGCGGCCGAGGTTCGCCATACCGCGGCCATGGTCGAGCAGGCTCGGGCCAACGCGGTGGCGGCGGGTATCGATCCGACGGACGAGTCGGCTTTCGCCGCCTATTGCCGACGCAAGGTCGGTGCGTCGGGGCAGGCGGTGTTCGACGCTGGGTTCGCGCCGGGCGAGCATGCGCCGGAGCACTATGCCCCAGAGTACTATGCCCTATCGCAGATGATGACGGCTCCGGCACCGAAGGCCGGCGTCGTCACGCCGCATGACGGGTTGGGGGTCGCGCTGCACGAGACCTATAGCTGCGGCTGACGGCGTTATAGAGCGACCGCCAGGCGTGCGCTGCGCTGCCAGGGGACGCGGTAGAGGCCCTGCAGTACCAGGGAGGCGGCTCCACGGGCCCCGACCTCGTCGCCCGTATTGTGCAGGAACACCTCGCAGCGGCCGTTCAATACAGCGAGGCAATTGGCATTGATCGCCGCTGTGATCGACGGGCCGAGCAGGTCGGCGGCGCGCATGCCGGAACCGGCGATGATGACTTTCGCCGGGTCGAGCACATTGACTAGGTTGGCGATGCCGATGCCGAGGATTTCGCCGGCGGTCTTGAACACCTTGAGCAATCCGGCATCGCCGCGACGCGCCAATTCGGTGATCCGGCGCATCGCCAGTTCCGCCTCCGCGTCGTCTTCGACCGGCGCTATGTCGACCAACTTCATCGCCTCGCGGAGGATCGCGCTGTCGCTGGCGAAAGCCTCGATGCAGCCGAATTGACCGCACCGGCATTGCGGTCCGCCCCGATCGATCTTCACATGGCCGAGTTCGGTGCCCATGCCATGGTGGCCGCGATATAGGTCGCCATTCATGAACAATCCCATGCCGATGCCGGCCTCGACCGTGACGACGATGAAATTGTCCACGTCCTGGCCATAGCCGAACCAACGCTCCGCCAGCGTCACCAGATTGGCGTCGTTCTCGATCACCGTCGGAACGCCCAACCGCTGACTCAGCATCTCGGCGAAGGGGACCGGCTGGGCGCCCAGAATCGGGCTCCAATGGGAAATGCCGGTAACCGCGTCGATGAAGCCCGGGATGCCGACGCCGATGCCGGCGATGCTGCCGAGATCGACTTGCGCCTTGACGAGGGCGGCGCGGATGCCGTCCTCGATGATCGCCGCGGCGACTTCCGCACCCAACCGCCAGGTGCGCACGGGCAGCACCAGCGACGCCAGCGGATCGGCCCGCAGATTGGTGACGCTGATACCGATCTGGTGCATCGACAGCTTGACGCCGACGACATAGGCGGCGTTCGGGTTCATCCTGAGCCGTCCCCGTGGCCGGCCGCGGGCTAGGGCGGTCGGCGTGTCGCTGTCGTCATAATAGATCACCCCCTCGTCCAGGAGGGCGGCGATGACGGCCGAGACCGTGGTGCGGCTGAGCCGCGCGCGTTCGCCGATTTCCGCTCGGGAGATCGGCTCGAAGCGCCGGACCGCGTCCAGCACATGGAAGCGGTTGATCGCTCGAATCAGTTCTGTATCGCCGGTTTGCTGCATCGCCATCATGTACTTGCCTAGCCGAGGGCCGGATGCGCTCGCGCCACCCCAACCCCGTCGGCTTTATAGCATGGTATGTTTTTGTACAGGATGTTGACAAATATAATGGCGCGAAAGCCTATTTTTATGCAGATGTGCGGATTTTTATGCAGATGCTCGGAAGTCGGCCGGCGCTGGGGGCTATTGTTACATGTTGTTACGGGCGAATTCCGTTGGTTATGCCTTGACAGCCTGCGATCCGCCGCTGAATTATGTTTAGGAGACGTACAAAAATCGCTGATGTGACACGTCGGCAAGAACAAGTTGGAAAGCCGACTGCAACACGGGGAGAGGAAACATGGATCCGATGATCATCCCGGGTCGTCAAAGCTTCGGCGGTGCCGATACCGACTGCACCCCCATCGACAGCATTGCCGCTACCGGCGCCTGACGCGTCCACGGTTCCGTTCTCCAGTATCCCCGAAACAACGAATATCGCCGAAACAACAAAAAAATTGGGAGGCGTGACGAGATGAAGAGCTTAATTTCAGCCATTTTCGGTGTGGTCCTGATCGGTGGCCTCGCCGTGATCGTGACACCGGCCCAGGCGCAGAAAAAGATCGTGGTGGGTGTGAGTTGGTCGAACTTCCAGGAGGAGCGCTGGAAGACCGACGAAGCGGCGATCAAGACGAAATTGACAGCGCTCGGCGCCGATTATCTCGCGGCCGACGCGCAGAGTTCGCCGACCAAGCAATTGGCGGACATCGAGAGCCTGATCGCTCGGGGCGCCACCGCGCTCATCATTTTGGCCCAGGATAATGACGCGATTCAGCCGGCGATCGCCAAGGCCAAGGCCGAGGGCATTCCCGTCGTGGGCTATGATCGGCTGATCGAGACCCCGGGCATCTTCTATCTGACCTTCGACAATCGCGAGGTCGGCCGCCTGCAGGCTTCGGCGGTGTTCAAGAGCCAGCCGACCGGCAATTACGTGTTCATCAAGGGCTCGTCGTCGGATCCGAACGCGGATTTCCTGCATGCGGGCCAACTCGATGTGCTGAAAGCGGCGATCAGCAGCGGCGCGGTCAAGGTCGTCGGCGAGGAATACACGCCGGGCTGGTTGCCGGAAAACGCGCAGCGCGAGATGGAGCAGATCCTGACCCGCAACAACAACAAGGTCGATGCGGTCGTGGCGTCGAATGACGGCACCGCCGGCGGCGCCATCGCGGCGCTGGCCGCCCAGGGCATGGCCGGGATCCCGGTATCGGGGCAGGATGGCGACAAGGCCGCCCTCAACCGGATCGCGCGCGGCACCCAGACGGTCAGCGTCTGGAAGGATGCCCGCCTGTTAGGTGCCACCGCCGCCGAAGCGGCCGTCGCCATGGCCAAGGGCACCACCCCCGACAAGCTGCCGAATGTGACGAGTTTCACGGGTGGCCCAAAGAAGGTCAACATGAGCGCGCGGCTGCTGACCCCGGTGGCGATCACCCGGGATAATCTGGACGTGGTGATCAAAGCGGGTTGGATCACCAAGGAGGCGGCATGCCAGGGTGCCGAGCCGGCCAAGGCGCCGGCGGCCTGTAAGTAACCCCGGATCCCGCGTGATCAAAGGTTTGGCTCGATGACCTCCGTGGCGCATATGCCGGTCCCGCTTCGTCAATCCCAGGCACCTGGCTTCAAGGCGGCGCTCGAGGTCGATCTGCGGTTGCTGGCGATGGTCCTCGCCGTCGTCGCGGTGTGGGTGGGCTTCGACCTGTTGACCGGCGGGATCTTTCTCACCGCGCGCAACCTGTGGAATTTGGCGGTGCAGACCAGCGTCGTCGGCATCATGGCGACCGGCATGGTCCTGGTCATCGTGACCCGCCATATCGACTTGTCGGTCGGCTCGATTCTCGGCTGCGTCGGCATGGTCATGGCAGTGCTGCAGGCGCATATCCTGCCGGTCGGCGCCGGTTGGAACTGGATCGTGTCGGTCGCCGCCGGCCTCGCCTTGGCGGGGCTGATCGGCGCGGTCCAAGGGTGGTGGGTGGCCTATCGCGGCGTGCCGTCCTTCATCGTCACCTTGGGCGGGTTGCTGATCTTTCGCGGCCTCGCCTGGTCGATGACGGAAGGCCAGACCGTGGCGCCGCTCGACGAGACCTTCCAATTGCTGGGCGGTGGGTTGCTCGGCTCGATCGGCGCCGTTTGGAGCTGGGTCGTCGGCGGGGTCGGCATCGCCGCCGTGATCGCCAAGGCGATCCTGGGGCGGCGGCGGCGTGACGCCTATGGCTTCATGCAGCGACCGATCTGGGCGGAACTGCTGGTCGCCGGCGTCGCGATCATGGCGATCATCGGCTTCATCTCGGTCATGAACGCCTATAACCGTCCTCGTACCGAGATCGCGCAGGGTATCCCGATCCCGGTGTTGATCCTGATTGCGACGGCGGTGCTGATGTCGGCGCTGGCCAAGGTCACTCGGTTCGGCCGGTATGTCTTCGCGATCGGCGGCAATCCGGAGGCGAGTGCCCTCGCCGGCATCAACACCCGTCTGGTCGTCCTCTCAGTCTTCGCCCTGATGGGTCTGCTCGCCGGGATCGCCGGGGCGATTCAGACGGCGCGTCTCAATGCCGGTGCCAATTCGACCGGCGAATTGCTGGAATTGAGTGTCATCGCCGCCGCGGTGATCGGTGGCACCTCGCTGGCCGGCGGCACCGGCACGATCTCGGGCGCCATCGTCGGTGCCGTCTTCATGCAAAGCCTGCAGAGCGGCATGGTCCTGCTGGGTTTGCCGACACCGATGCAGAACGTGGTGATCGGCTTGGTGCTGGTCCTCGCCGTCTGGATCGACAACAGCTTCCAGCGGAGGCGCCTGTGATCGGCCTCGCCATGGATGATCGTCCCACCGGACAGCCAGCGGATCGGGGTGTTCCTCTGGTCGAGATGCGCAATATCTCGATCCAGTTCGGCGGCATCAAGGCGGTCGACGATGTCAGCGTCGACCTCTATCCGGGGGAAGTGGTGGCCTTGCTCGGTCATAACGGCGCCGGCAAATCGACCCTGATCAAGATCCTGTCCGGCGCCTATCGGCTGTCGGGTGGCGAGATCCTGATCGATGGCGAGCCGTCGGTGATCCAATCGCCGCGCGACGCCAAGATGCTCGGCATCGAGACGATCTATCAGACCCTGGCCTTGGCCGAGAACATCGACGCGCCCGGCAATCTGTTCCTCGGGCGGGAAATCACGACCCGCTGGGGCACCCTCGACGACGCAGCGATGGAGCATGCGACGCGCCAGGCAATCGCCGAGCTCAACCCGAACTTCACCCGCATCAAGGAGCCGGTGAAGAACCTGTCGGGCGGCCAGCGGCAATCCGTGGCGATCGCCCGGGCACTGTATTTCAATGCGCGTATCCTGATCATGGACGAACCGACGGCGGCGCTAGGTCCCCATGAGACGCGCCAGGTCGCCGATCTGATTCTGCGGCTCAAAGCCAAAGGCATCGGCATCTTTCTGATCAGCCACGACATTCACGATGTGTTCGATCTGGCCGATCGGATCAGCGTGATGAAGAACGGCAAATTGGTCGGCACCGTCCGTACCACCGATGTCACCCAAGACGATGTGCTCGGTATGATCATCTTGGGCAAACGGCCGACGATGGGCACTTAAGGAGGAGCCAAAGATAAAGTAATAATAAAAAGTATTTCCAGGGAATTTTTTCCCCTACGGCTACCCCAGAACCTTATCTGAAGGCGCGAACACCGGAGAATTTTCAATCGACCGTCTTGGTTGAGCGAGTGAAGTATTGTCCGCATGAAGCTTGGGGGAGGCATTTTCGGGTGCGATGCCGGCTCAACTCCAGGGGACCAAGTCAAGTAAGACCAAAAAGACGCATCTAGTAAGGGAGGAAGCGGTGATAAAATTTCAAACAAAGACCCTGGTCGGTGGGGTCATGGCCGTGACGGCCTTGGCGCTGATCGGCGGCGCCACGCCGGCGGCCGCCCAGGCGACCGCCACGGAGCCGGGCGGTGCGATGACCTCGATCGGCAATTCGCTGCTCGCCCACGGGATCTATCTGCGCGGTGACTATATCGGTGAGTTCGCGGCGAATCCGAGCGGCGGCATTAAGCAGAGCGACCGGTATGCGGGCCAGGTCGATGCCGGTGCCGATTTCGACCTCAACACCATAGCCGGCATTCCGGGTGCCGCGGTGCACCTGACCTTCAGCCAACGGCATGGCCAGAACCTGGCGGCCAAGGATATCGGCAGCAGCGTCTCGGTTCAGGAAGTCTATGGCGGCGGCCAGACCTACCGCCTGTCGGAATTGTCCTGGGATCAGGCGCTGTTCAACGACAAGCTGGAATTCCTGGTCGGGCGCATCGATGTCGGCTCCGACTTCGCGGCATCGTCGATCTACTGTAATTTCCAGACCAACTCGGTCTGCGGCAATCCCAGCCTCTTCGGCCAAGACAACTCGCTGACCTATTTTCCGGTACCGACCTGGGGCGGCCGCTTCACCGTCAAGCCCACCCCGCAATACTATATTCAGTCCGGAGCCTATGAGGCTTCGGCTTATCAAGGCCTTAGTACCCAGCACGGCTTCGATTTTTCGACCGACAAGTCCACGGGCGTGATCATCCCGTTCGAGGTCGGCTACCAGACGAGTTTCCGGACCGATGCCATGCCGCGGCATTACCGGCTTGGCGGCTTCTACGATTCGGCGCAGTATAACGACCCGTATTTCGATACAACGGGCCGTTCTCAAGCCGTCACCGGCGGAAGCTTCCAAACGCATAGTGGCCGCACGACCCTTTTTGCCCTGTTCGATCAGATGATCTGGCGGCCCGATCCGGCAAAGGAGCGTGGCTTGATTCTGTTCGGCGGCCTGACCACCGGGACATCGAGCGATCAGGTCGCCGATTACTATCTGCAGCTTGGCTTGCTGCAGCGCGGTACGTTCGAGGGGCGTGACGCGGATACTGTCGGGTTGGTCGTGACCGACCTTAAATTCAGCCAACGTACCGAGAATTTCATCATCGATAGCCGCCGTTTGGCCGGCGGCACCGGTAGCCCCAATGCGAACATGATCATGATGGAAGTGAATTATGGTGCGCAGGTGACGCCCTGGCTGCGCTTCGTGCCCAACCTGCAATACATCATCAATCCGGACAACATCAACGAGCCGACGCGCAAGACCAATATTCCCGACGCCTTCGTCATCGGTCTCAAGATGGCGGTCAGCTTGCCCAGTCTGATCGGGTTGCCGACCAGGAGCTACAGCCACTAGGGCAAACCCGAGGCAGATAAGGCAACCACCTGGGCGGAGCAGGCCGGAATCGATCGTCGTCGTTTCCGGCCTTGCCTGTGTATCGTGCTCGGGGGCGGGATCTATGCAACCAATTGGAAAGTGGGCTGTTTGCTCCTTTGACGCACCACGTCCGGCTAACAGCGGTCGATAGAGCCGCGGGAAGAACAGGGGGAAGAGATGAAGCGCGCGTTGGATTTTGTGGCGGTCGCCGCTTTGGTGGGCGCGCTGGGTACCGGCATCGCCGCCCGGGCAGCGGCCGAGACGATCCCGGTCATCGTCAAGGATACCACGGCGCAGTATTGGCAGATCGTGTTGGCCGGCGCGCGCGCCGCCGGCCGTGATTTGCATATCGACGTGCCGGCCATGGGCGCCCAGAGCGAGAGCGATATTTCCGGTCAGATCTCGGCGCTCGAAAACGCCGTTTCGGGCAAGCCGGCGGCGATCGTCATCGCGCCGACCCAGGCCGCGGCCCTTGCCAACCCGATTGCCGAGGCGTCGCAGAAGGTCAAGATCATCGGCATCGACAGCGCCGCGAACACCGACACCTTCACCGCGTTCCTGTCGACCGACAATACCCATGGCGGTGCCGTGGCGGCGGACGCGCTGGCCGAGGCGATCAAGGCCAAGACCGGTGCCGCCAAGGGTGATGTCGCCCTGATCGTGTCCCTGCCCGGCGTCGGCTCGCTCGACCAGCGAACCAAGGGTTTCAAGGACGAACTGGCGCAGAAATGGCCCGACATCAAGATCAAGGCGGAGCGGATCGGCGATGGTCAGGCGACCAGCGGCCTCAACATCATGACCGACCTCATCACCGGCAACCCCAACCTCAAGGGCGTGTTCGCCAGCAACCTGACGATGGCGCAGGGCGCGTCGCAGGCGCTCGCCGAGAACCGTGACAGCGGCATCGTGATGGTCGGTTTCGACAGCGATCCCAAGCTGGTCAAGATGCTGTCCGATGGTGTCATCGCCGGGCTGGTCGTGCAGGACCCCTATCGCATGGGCTATGATGGCGTGAAAACAGCCTATGCGGTCGCCAAGGGCGAAAAGGTCGATAAGCAGATCGACACCGGCGTCACCCTGGTCTCCAAAGCCAATCTCGGCGATCCTAAGATCCAGCAGCTGGTGAATCCGAAGACCGATTAGGCCGAAAACCGAAAGGGTAGGCGCCTTGAGTGATGTCACGCTCCCGACCAAGCCGGCCGATGGGGGTGTTGATAGCCTGCTGGAACTGCGTGGCATCGAAAAGCGCTTCACCGGCACGTATGCGCTGAAGGGGATCGATCTCGATTTCGCGGCCGGCGAGATCCATGCCATCGCCGGCGAGAACGGTGCCGGTAAGTCGACCTTGATCAAGCTGTTGACCGGCGCTCATGCGAAGAGCGCCGGAACGATGCGCTGGCGCGGCGTCGAGGTCGAGTTCAAGGCACCAGCCGATGCCCTGGCGCTCGGCATCAATGCCGTGCACCAGGAGGTCGTTGCCTGTCCGCACCTCAACGTCGCCGCCAATTTGTTCCTGGGCGACGAGACCTGTCGCGTCGGCTTCCTGCAAAAGCGGGTGATGATCCGGGAGGGGCAACGCATCCTCGACGGCTTGGGGTTCCAGATCCGCGCCGATGCGATGCTGGGCGATCTCACCATCGGCCAGCAGCAACTCGTCGCCACCGCCCGCGCCGCGCATCGCGGCACCCGGTTTCTGATCTTCGACGAACCGACCGGCTATCTCACCCGGCAGGAGACGCTGCAGCTGTTCCGGCTGATCCGTTCGCTGCACGACGAAGGGGTGACGATCGTCTATATCAGCCACCGGCTGGAGGAGATCTTCGAGCTGGCCGATCGCGTCTCGGTGCTGCGCGACGGGCGCTTGGTTTCGACCCGGCGGATCGCCGACACCTCGGAAGCCGAGCTGATCCGCGACATGGTCGCCCGCTCGCTCGACGAGATGCATTACAAGCGTGAGGTGCCACGGGGCGAGGTGTTGGTCGAGATCGAGGGTGCTTCGGGACCGGGCTTCGAGGATGTGTCGATGACCGTCCGGCGGGGCGAGATCGTCGGTCTTTACGGGCTGGTCGGGGCGGGGCGCAGTGAATTCGTCCAATGCCTGTTCGGCCGCCATCGAATGACCGCCGGCCAGGTGCGCTGGAAGGGCCAAAAGGTGATGATTCGGCGCGAGGCGGATGCAATCGGCCGCGGCATCGCCCTGGTTCCGGAAAGCCGGCGCGACCAGGGCCTGTGCCTCAATCTTGGCGTCGGTTTCAATCTGGCGCTGCCAATCTATGACCGGTTGAGCCGCGGCGGCCTGATCGACCGCCGGGCGGAGCGGGCGGCCGCGGCGCGTCAGATGATCGATCTGCGCATCGTCGCGGCCGGCCAGCGGGTCCATGCCGAGACGCTGAGCGGTGGCAATCAGCAGAAAATCGTGGTCGGCAAATGGCTCGCCCATGGCGCCGAGCTGTTCATCTTCGACGAGCCGACGGTGGGTGTCGATGTCGGTACCAAGGCGGATATCTACCATGTCTTCGCCGATTTGCTGACGGCCGGCGCCGGCATCATCCTGATCTCGTCCTACCTGCCCGAGGTCTATGATCTCAGCGATCGCCTCGCGGTGTTCCGCCGCGGCCGGGTGGTGGCGGAACACACCCATAAGGCGGTCGGGGTCGAAACCATTCTGACGGAGGCGATCGGTGTCTGACAATGTCGCCACGGCGCCACTGCCCGCGCCAAAATCCCGCGGCCTGCGGCTGAATTTCCTGCTCAATCTCACGCTGCTCGGCCTGTTGCTGCTGCTCTGCGGGGCGCTCGCCCTCGGCACCGAGAACTTCGCCACGATCAACAACCTTTCCAACCTGCTGCGCCAGGGTTCGATCTGGGCGATCATGGCGATCGGCCAGACTTTCGTGATCATCACCGCCGGCATCGATCTGTCGGCGGGGGCCGTGGTGGGCGTCGCCAGCACGGTGGTCGGCTTGCTGATGGTCCATGGCGTGCCGGTGCCGCTCGCCGTGCTGGCGACGATCGGGGTTGGCATGGCGATCGGCTGGTGCCATGGCTTCGGCATCGTGCGCATGGGGCTGCCGCCGTTCATCATGACGCTCGCCTCGCTGACTGCGCTGCGCGGCATCGGCCTGCTGCTGACCGGCGGGCAGACCCTCTCGGGCTTCCCAGCGGAATTCGGTGCTTTCGCGCGCGGCGAGCTGCTGGGCATCCCCAATCTGTTCGTGGCGGTGATCGCGGTGGCGGTACCGTGCCATCTGGTGCTGCACCACACCAGATGGGGCCGCTACCTCTACGCGGTCGGCTCGAACCGCGAGGCCGCCCGGCTGAGCGGCGTATCGATCAATCGGGTGATCTACCTCGCCTATATCGTCTCGGCCGGCCTCTCGGCGCTGGCCGGCGTGCTGACTGCCTCGCGCATCGGCGTCGGCGTCGCCACTACCGGCGATGGCTGGGAGCTGCAGGCCATCGCCTCCTCGGTGATCGGCGGCGCGAGCCTGTTCGGCGCGGTCGGCAGCGTGCCCGGCCCGCTGCTTGGCGCGATGCTGCTGACGACCATCAATAACGGCGCCAACCTGCTCAACATCAACCCGTTCTGGCAACGCATCATCACCGGTGGCCTGATCGTGCTGATCGTCTATCTGGACCAGTTGCGTCGGCCGAAGCGATAGGGGGTCGAACAACGACGTCAGGGGACGCCGTTGCGGCCGTGCTCGATGAAGGCGGGGCGCTGGCTCAGCCTGTCGTAGTAGGACGTTACCGCGGGATAGTCCGGCCGCTCCATGGGCGTCATGAACCAACGGTTCACCGACAAGCCCAGGACGATATCGGCGAGGGAGAAGACCCCACCGCCGACAAAGCCGGCGGTGTGCGACAAGTGTTGTTCCAGGATGCCCATCTCGCGGTTCCAGTCCCGGATGCTCGCCTCGATCTGGTCCGGATCGGCGCAGGCTGGGTCGTCGCGGACCAGTGCCAGGAACGCGTAGCGCCAGGCCCCATTCAGCTCCGTGGCCTGCCAATCCATCCATTTCTCGATCTGCGCTCGCTCCCAGGGATCGTTGGGGAGCAAGTCCGGACGTCCGAAGCTGCTCGCGAGATAGCGGCAGATCGTGTTCGATTCCCACAGGAAGCCGTCCCCGACCTGCACGACCGGAATCTGCCCGTTCGGGTTCATGGCCAGAAAGTCGGGCGTGTCGGTAGCGCGGAAGCCGCTGCCCCAATCCTCGCGCAGGTAGCGCGCGCCGACCTCGTGGCAGGTCCACAACACCTTGCGGACGTTGATGGACGAAGCCCTCCCGAGGATGCGCAGGGGTGCGGGCGATGTCACCGCTTTGCCACCTGGTCGGTCGCATCCACCCTCTCAAGTGCGGCGAGCAGGATACAGAGTGCGATGCCTTCGGACGCCGCGCGGACCTCCTCCAGGCTGGGAAAGCTCGGCGCCAGGCGCAGGACTCGGTCATGTGGGTCATTGCCGCCGGGCCATGTGGCCCCGGCGGGCGTCAGCGTGATGCCGAGGCCCTGGGCGAGTTCGACGACGCGGCGGGCCGTGCCGTCCATCGCATCGACGCTCACGAAATAACCGCCTTCCGGCCGCGTCCAGCGCGCGATGCCGAGATCGCCGAGGTGACGATCAAGCGCTTCCAGTGTCGCGTCGAATTTCGGTGCCAGGAGTCGTCGATGCCCCTCCATGTGACGGCTCAGCCCGTCCAGATCGCGCAGGAATCGGATGTGGCGGAGCTGGTTCAGCTTGTCCGGCCCGACCGTGCGCTTGCTGACCCGCGCCAAGTACCAGCGCACATTGGCGGGCGAGGAGGCGAAGAAGGCCAAGCCCGCCCCGGCGAGCGTGATCTTCGAGGTCGAAGCGAAGATGAACGGCCGGTCCGGATACCCGGCCTCCCGGCACAAATCCAGTATGTCCGGCACTGCCGGTCGCCGGTCCGTGAGGTGGTGCACGGCATAGGCGTTATCCCAGAACAGCCTGAAATCCGACGCCCCCGTCCGCAGGCCGGCAAGCCGCCGGACCACCTCGGCCGAATATACCGTCCCGGTTGGGTTGGAATATTTGGGAACGCACCACATGCCCTTGACGGCCGGGTCGGCGGCCAGCGCCTCGACGGCGTCCATGTCCGGACCATGCTCCGTCATGGCCACCGGCAGCATGCGGATGCCGAACTCCTCACACAGGGCGAAATGCCGGTCGTAACCCGGGACGGGGCAGATGAAAGCGGGCGCTTCGGTGCGCGACCACGGCGCCACGGAACCGGGAACACCCTTCAGGAGCGCCCAGACCAGGCAGTCATGCATGATCGCCAGGCTGGAATTCTCGCCCACCACGACCTGCTCGGCGGGTGCATCCACCACAGCCGAGAACAGCTGCCGAACCTCCGCCAACCCTTGCAGCCCGCCATAGTTGCGAACGTCGTCGCCGGCATCACTGTAATGGTCCCGGTTGCCGGGCAGGGCGAGCATGCCGGTCGCAAGGTCGAGTTGCTCGGGCGACGGCTTGCCCCGCGTCATATCGAGCTTCAGCCCCCGCATACGGAACGCCTCGTATGCACCGCGTGCCCGCTGTGTCCGTTCGCCGAGTTCCTCGGCAGGAAGATCAGCGAGGATCGGCATGGTCAACTCCAGAATGATGGTGCCTGGGCGAAAGCGGCGACATGCCGTCAAATTCGGTAATCCAATCGCTCAAAGCAACCTCAACAATGTCCTGGGACAATGTGGTCGTGGCTTACCCTCGCCGCGTCAGGCCGTCGCGATCGAAAACCGATATTCGGTAGCCGAGGTGAACGTCTCCCCCGGGCGCAGCACCGTGCTGGGGAAGCCGGGATGGTTTGGGCTGTCCGGAAAATGCTGGGTTTCGAGGCAGAGGGCGTCGCTCTGCCGATAGGCCCGGCCGCTCTTGCCGATCCGGTTCCCGAGCAATTGATTGCCGGTATAGAGCTGCACTCCGGGCTCGGTCGTGAACACCTCCATCACTCGGCCGGATCGGGGCTCGACGATTCGGGCGGCGCGGAACGGTTCCGCGCCAGGAGACGGGCGCAGCACATAGCAATGATCATAGCCGCGCCCGACCATCAGTTGCGGATCGTGGCCGTCGCGGATGCGGTCGCCGATCCGGTGCGGTTCCCGGAAATCGAAGGGCGTGCCGGCGACCGGTCGAAGCTCCCCGGTCGGGATCAAGGTCTCGTCGACCGCGACGATCGCATCCGCGTCGATCGTCAGCTCATGATCCAGCACATCGCCGGAGCCTTCGCCCGCCAGGTTCCAATAGGCGTGGTTGGTGAGGTTGAGCACCGTCGGCCGGTCGGTCGTCGCCAGATACTCGATGCGCAGTCCGCCGGCATCGGTCAGCCGATAGGTCACCGCGACGTCGAGCGTGCCGGGATAGCCGCCCGTGCCGTCCGGGCTGTGGTGGGTGAGGCGCACCGAAGCGTCATCGGAGCTGGCCTGCCAGACCGCCTTGTCGAACCCGTCCTCGCCGCCATGCAGCGCGTTCGGCGGTTGGTTCACGTCGACGGCGTGTTCCCGGCCATCCAGCGTGAAACGTCCGCCGCCGACCCGATTGGCATAGCGACCGATCAGGGCGCCGAAATACTGGTTCCGATGCACGTAATCGTCCAGCCGGCCATAGCCCAGCACCACATCGGCGAGCCGTCTATCCCGGTCGGGCACCAACAGCGACAGGAGAGTGCCGCCATAGGTCAGGATTTCCGCTGTCATCCCCCGCCGATTTACCAGCGTGAAGACTTCGACCGCCCGCCCGTCGGGCAGCGTACCGAACGGTGCCCGACGGACGGTCATCGCGGTCTAGTGTGAGTCGCGCGGGATCGGTGCCCCGCTGCCGCCGACCAGGAAATCCAGATCGGCGCCATCGCTCGCCTGCATCACATGCTCGACATACAGCCGCGCCCAACCGCGTTCGGGCAGGGCCGGCGCCTTCCAGCCGGCCAGCCTCTGTTGCAGCTCGGCGTCCGAGATCTCCAGCTGCAGCAGGCGCTTGGAAACGTCCAGCGTGATCATGTCGCCGGTCTGGACGACCGCCAGCGGGCCGCCAGCCGCCGCCTCGGGCGAGGTGTGCAGCACCACGGTGCCATAGGCCGTACCGCTCATCCGCGCGTCGGAAATCCGCACCATGTCGGTGATGCCCTTGCGCAGCACCTTGGGCGGCAACGGCATATTGCCGACCTCCGCCATGCCCGGATACCCCTTGGGCCCGCAATTCTTCAGAACCAGGACGCAGGTCTCGTCGATGTCCAGATCCTCGTCGTTGATCTGGGCATGGAACTCCTCGATGCTCTCGAACACCACGGCGCGGCCGCGATGCTGCATCAGATGCGCCGTGGCGGCCGAGGGCTTGATCACCGCGCCATCCGGGGCGAGGTTGCCGTGCAGCACCGCGATGCCCGCATGGTCCTTGAACGGCTCCGCGAAGGGATGGATCACCTGGGTGTTGTAGCAAGGCGCCTCGGCGATATTCTCGCCGATGGTCCGGCCATTGACCGTCAGCGCGTCCTTGTTCAGCAGATTGGCTTCACCCAGCTCGCGCATCACCGCGGGCAGGCCGCCGGCATAATAGAAATCCTCCATCAGGTATTGGCCCGATGGCTGCAGATCCAGCAGGCATGGGATTTCCGCGCCCAGCCGGTCCCAATCCTCAAGCTTCAAGGGCACGCCGATGCGCCCGGCGAGCGCCAGCAGATGGATCACCGCGTTGGTCGATCCGCCGATCGCCGCGTTGGTGCGGATGGCGTTCTCGAACGCCTCGACCGTCAGGATCTGCGACATGCGCACATCCTGGCGAACCATCTCGACGATTCGCCGGCCGGTCAGCTGCGCTTGGGTGAAGCGCCGGGCATCGACCGCCGGAATGGCCGCGTTGCCGGGCAGGGCCATGCCGAGCGCCTCCACCATGCTGGCCATGGTCGAGGCGGTGCCCATGGTCATGCAATGACCCTTGGAGCGGTGCATGCAGGATTCGGCCGCGATGAAATCCTTCAGCTCCATCTGGCCGCCGCGCACCGCTTCGGACATCTGCCAGACGCCGGTGCCCGAGCCGATATCCTGGCCGCGGAACTTGCCGCTCAGCATCGGCCCGCCGGACAGGCCGATCGTCGGCAGGTCGCAGGACGCCGCCCCCATCATCAGTGACGGCGTGGTCTTGTCGCAGCCCATCAGCAGCACGACGCCGTCGATCGGATTGCCGCGGATCGATTCCTCGACATCCATGCTGGCGAGGTTGCGGAACAGCATGGCGGTTGGGCGCAGCTGCGTCTCGCCCAGCGACATGACCGGGAACTCCAGCGGAAAGCCGCCGGCTTCCCAGACGCCGCGCTTGACCCATTCGGCCAGCTCGCGGAAATGCCCGTTGCACGGCGTAAGCTCCGACCAGGTGTTGCAGATGCCGATGACCGGCCGGCCGTCGAACAAGTCGTGCGGATAGCCTTGGTTTTTCATCCAGCTGCGGTGCACGAAGCCGTCGCGGTCCTGCCGGCCATACCAGCCTTGGCTGCGGAGTTTTTTCTGTTCGGACATGTTCGGTTCCGTTTCGGGTTTAAGGTCGATGGAGAAGCGGCTGGGGATGCGATCAGGTCCAGCCGCCATCGATGACGAAGCTTTGCGCGGCGACCAACCGGCTGTCATCGGCGGCCAGCCACAACACCATACGGGCGATATCGGGAGGATACAGCTTTTCCGGGATGCATTGGCCCTTCAGGACCTCGGCCTCGGCCTCCGGGTTCAGCCACAGCGCGATCTGCCGCTCGGTCATGATCCAGCCCGGTACCACCGTGTTGACCCGGATGTGATGCGGCCCGAGATCGCGGGCGAGGCCGCGTGTCAGGCCGATGACCGCCGATTTCGCCGTGAGATAGGCCGGCATGCCGCCCTGGCCCAGCAGAAAGCTGACCGAGCTCATATTGATGATCGATCCGCCGCCGGCGGCGATCATCTCGTCCTTGACCGCTTGAACCGCGAAAAACTGGTGGCGCAGATTGGTCGCCATCCGTTCGTCCCAGTATTCGGGCGTCACGTCGTCGATCTTGTGCCGGTCGTCGCGCGCGGCATTGTTCACCAGCACGGTGATGGGGCCGCCCAATTCGGCGCGCAGCTCGGTGATGGCGCGCTTCAGGGCATCGATATCGCGCAGATCCGCGATCGCGAAGCGGCATAGGGCCGCCTTGTCGCCCAATCCCTCGATCAGCTTGCTGGCGGCGTCCCGGTCGAGATCGATGAAGCCGACCCGGGCGCCTTGGGCCACGAAATGCTCGACGATGCTGGCGCCGATCCCCGAGGCACCGCCGGTGATCAGGACGGTGCGTCCTCGGAGGCTTGGATAGGTTGCGAACTCGGTCAAACTCAGTCTCCTTTGGCTGCGACGGTAGTCTGCCGCGTCATCGACGCGTCTGTTTCCACCGGTCGAACGCTACGGCGAGCAACAGGATGCCGCCGCGGATAAGGTACTGATAGAAGGTCGGCACGTTGAGCAGGCTCATGGCGTTCTGCACGCTGCCCATGATCAAGACGCCGACCAGCACGCCCGAGATGGTCGCGACCCCGCCGGTCAGCGACACCCCGCCCAACACGCAGGCCGAGATTACCGCCAATTCCAATCCGACCGAAGTCTTAGGATCGCCCAACCCCATGCGCGAGGTCAGCAGAACGCCGGCCAGACCGGTCAGCAGGCCTTGCAGGGTGAATACGATGATCTTCAGCCGATCGACCGGTACCCCCGCCAGCCGCGCCGCCTCGGTATTGCCGCCGATCGCCAGCACGTTCTTGCCGAATGCCGTGAGGTTCAACAGCACGCCGAACACGACGAAGCTGATGATGGTTACCCAGACAGGCGCCGATAGGCCGAAGACGGAGGCGCTGCCCAGCAGGAAGAAATCATCTTGGCCGATCGGCAACGCATCGCCGTGGGAGGTGATGTAGGCGAGGCCGCGCACGATCTCCATGGTCGCAAGTGTCGCTATCAGCGAGTTGATCCTCAGCTTCGACACGATCACGCCGTTGACGAGGCCGATGACGCCGCCGGCCAGCACGCCACCGATGACACCGATCGTCGAGCTTTCCGTGGCGTTGGTGATCAGTGCCGCCGCGACCCCGGCGAAGGCCACGATGGAGGCGACCGACAGATCGACCTCGCCCAGGGCCAGGACCATCATCATGGTGACCGACACGGTGCCGATCAGCGTCACCGACAGCAGCAGGCCGATGATGTTGCGCTCGGTCATGAAGTTCGGCACGATCGCCGAGAAGGCTAGGAACAAGACGACGAAGATGATGACGATGCCGGAGTTTTCAAGCCAACCGCGCAGCGTGGCGCCTCCGGTCTTGCGCGACACTTCCGGGGTGGTCGCGATATCGGCCTGAGAACTCATCCGATGATGCCTTTGCTGATAGTCCGGTATCGCTTCCGTCTCTCGATGCGGGTCATGTGGGCAGTGCCATGGTGAGCAGCCGTTCCGGCGTCGCATTCGCCCGGTCGACGATGCCGACCAAGCGGCCTTGCCGCATCACGGCGATCCGATCGCAGACCGACATGACCTCGGACAGGTCGCTCGAAACGACGATAATGCCTTTGCCTTGCTCGGCCAGGCTATAGAAGATCGAATAAATATCGCTGCGGGCGCCGACATCGATGCCGCGCGTCGGTTCGTCCATCACCAGCACCTTGATGGTCTCGGCCAGCCAGCGGGCGATGATGACCTTTTGCTGATTGCCTCCGGACAGCAGGGCGATGCGCGTTCGGGCGTTGCGGGTCTTGATTTTCAGCCGATCGATGAACCGGTTGGCATTCGTCGTCTCGCGGCCGGGATCGAGGAATATGCCGAGCCGGTTGAAGAACCGGCGACAGCTTATGTTGAGGTTGTCGGAGACGCCGGCGACCGGGAAGATGCCCTCCTGCTTGCGGTCTTCCGGGCAAAGGGCGATGCCGGCCCGGATCGCATCACCGGGCGTGGCGAAGCGGGTCGGCCGATCGTCCAGCCGAACCGTGCCGCCGCTGGCTCGGGTGGCCCCGCAGACGATTTTCATCAATTCGCTGCGACCGGCGCCGACCAGGCCGAAGAACCCCAGGATCTCGCCCTGCTTCAAGGTAAAGCTGACCGGTTCGACGACGCCCGGACCGATGACGTCCTGGGCCTCCAGCAAGGTCGGCCCATGCGGGCGGGGGCGATAGCCGTAGATGTCCTCGATCGCCCGGCCGACCATCCGGGTGACCAATTGGTCATGGGTGACGCCGCCGATCTCGTCATAGGTCTCGATCTTCTGGCCGTCGCGGAACACCGTGACCGCGTCGCAGAAATCGAACACCTCATCCATACGATGGGTAACGTAGATGATCGCCCGGCCCTCGTCGCGCAGCCGGAGGATGATGCGCTTCAGGTTTTCGGTCTCGCGGATCGACAGGCTGCTGGTCGGCTCGTCGAAGGCGATAACCTTGGCGTCGCGTAGCAGCGCCTTGCCGATCTCGACCATCTGGCGCTGACCGATCGGCAGGGATCTCACCCGTGTATCCGGGTCGATCGCCTCGCCCAAATCGCGCAGGATGGCGAGCGCCCGCTCGCGCAGCCGGCGGCGATGCAGCAGCCCGGCACGGACCGGCAGATGGCCGATCATCAGGTTCTCCGCCACCGTCATGTTGGGGACGAGATTGAGTTCCTGATAGATCACCGCCAAACCGGCGGCCAGCGCCTCGCGGGCGTTGCGGAACACCCGGGGTTGCCCGTCGAGACGGATCGACCCCGAGGTCGGTGTATTGACGCCGCTCAATACCTTCAACAGCGTCGACTTGCCGGCGCCGTTCTCGCCCATCAGGGCGTGAACTTCGCCGGTCTTGACCCCGAAGCTGACCCGGTTCAGCGCTTTGACCCCAGGGAACTCCATCGAGATGTCGTCGAACGCCAGATAGGGCGCGCTTATCGCCGCTGTTGTCACGGTATGCCCAACTCGTTTCGGGCCAACTCGTTTCGGGCCGTTGGGATCACAGACCCAGCTTGGTCTTGACGGCCTGCCAATCGGCGCGGGTCATCAACTCGCCGGTGGTCTCGGTCAGCAGCGGCGGCTCGGTGCCGTCCTTGATCCATTTCACCAGGTTGACCGCGGTCTCGCGGCCGTGCCGGGTCGAGCTTACCGCGATCGTGCCGAAGAAGCCGGTCGGCTGCGACTTCTGGAATTCGGCGAAGGCGGCGCCCGAACCGTTGATGCCGACGCCGATGACATCGGTCGCCGGGATCTTGAACTGCTCGGTGGCGCGCACGCCACCCAGCACGCTTTCCTCGTTCAGCGCGTAGATCACCCATTTCTTGAACTGGCTCTGCTTGGCCAGCACCGGCGAGGCCGCGGCGAAACCGCTTTCCGTGTCGGTCGAGCGCTGCGGTGCGTCGAAGATGTTGTCCTTGAGAAAGCCCGCCGCAAGCAGCGCCTTGGTGGCGCCGTCGGTCCGCTCCTTCGCGGTCGGCAGCTCGTAATTGCTCAGCCGGATCGCGCCGACCTCCTCGGGCTTCCAGCCACGCCGCTTCATCTCGGCGGCGATCGTCTCGCCGACCTGGGCGCCGATTTTGCCGCCCGACATGCCGAGATGCGGCACCGCCGAAATCGGCTTGCCCGATCCGTCGACGAACTGATCGTCGACCGTCACAACCTTCATCCCCGCGGCCTTCGCCCGTGCCGAAATCGCCGAACCCAGCCGAACATCGGGCGGGCAGATCACGAAACCCTTGGCACCCTGGGAGGCGAGATTGTCGATGGCGTTCAGCACCTTTTCGCCGTCGGTCCCGTCGAGTTTCACGACGGTGAAGCCCATCTCCTTGCCGGCCGCTTCGGCGGCGTTCTGCTCGTTGATGAACCAGGCTTGCTCGGGCAGCTTCACGATAAAGCCGATCTTGATCGGATCGGCGGCGTGACTGGTTGTGACGCCCAGCGCCAAGCCGCCCAGGGCCAAGGCGCCCACCGTCGCGGCGGTGATGGTGTGTTTCCAGTTTTTGAGCATGGGGTCGGCCTCCCTCTGTTTTGTTCGGCCCGCCATTCAGCGGCGGTTGTCGACTGGACGTTAAGAGTCCTTCGGTATAACCGTCCAATACATTTTTTCGAAATATTGATATCTATATAGATATGTATGGTCTAGCCGAAGGATGCCGTCCCTTGAAACGTCTGCCTGTCGACTGGTTTTTGCGCATTCGCTTGAAACTGCGGCATCTGCAATTGTTTCTGGCCCTCGACGACCACCGCAACCTGCATCGCGCCGCCGCCAGCCTCCATATCTCACAGCCGGCCGCGTCCAAACTGCTGGGCGAGGTCGAGGAGATGCTGGATGTTCGGTTGTTCGAGCGTCTGCCGCGTGGCGTCGAACCCAATACCTATGGCGAGATCCTGATCCGCCACGCCCGCATGATCTTGTCCCAATTGGCTCAGGCGGGCGAAGAGATCGAGTCGCTGAACAGAGGTGATAGCGGTGTCACCTCGATCGGCACGGTCAATGCGCCGGCGGTCGAGTTGGTCGCCCCGGCGGTCGAACGCGTGCATCGCCTGCAACCGCGCCTGCAGATCAACGTCCAGGTCGATACCAGCGATGTGCTGGCCCAGCGCGTGTTGGACGGCAAGCTCGATTTCGCGCTGGCCCGCATCCCGGTGGATTTCGATCCGGCGGCGTTTTTCTATGACGAGATCAGCGACGAGAAGCTGTGCTTCATTTGTCGCGCCGGGCATCCGCTGCTGGCTCGCGAGGCCGTCACCTTGAGCGATCTCGACGGGCACAGCTGGGTCTTGCAGCCGCGCGGTACCCTGCTGCGCCGCAAGATCGACGAGATGTTCCGTTCCCGCGCCCAGCCCTTGCCGGAGCGGGTGATCACCACCGCCTCCGTCATGGTCACCATGGCGGTGGTCGGCAAGACGGACGCGCTCTCGGTCATCCCCGTGGCGGTGGCGGCGCTGTATCGCTCGCCCGGCCGCTACGCGGTGCTGCCCTTCGCCGAACCCTTCGCGGTCGAGCCCTTTGGCGTGCTGCGCCTGAAGGATCGCGCCTTGTCGCCCGGCGCCTTGACATTGTTGCGGGCGATCGGCGCCATCGCCTGGCCCGGGCGGGCGGCGCTCGTGCGGTGAGGGGATTGCCGGCGGCATAAAGCTTTACTGGTGGGACGCGGCGCGAAACAGCATCGCATCCATCTCATCGGCGACCTGCTCGAACCGTCCCATGAGCACGGCGAGCGTCACCGGATCAAGCATTGCTCCATCCCTTTTAGGCTCGAGCTTAAGCCCTTTTTGCCAATCGCTTGGCCAGATGCGGCAGCAAGCCGCCATCGGCGATCATCGTCATCAGATGGTCCGGCAAGGGCTCGCAGGTCCAGGAACGGCCGGTGTCTTGGCCGGCGCCGTCCAACTCTCGTGCGCGGCCGGCGATCGGATCGACCGCCAGGCGGATGCCCGACGGGATCTCCACGGCTGCCGGGCAGACCAGCACGGGCAGGCCCAGATTGAGCGCGTTGCGGTAGAAGATGCGCGCGAAGCTGCGTGCCAGGACCGCCGCGATGCCGAGCGTCAGCAGTACCTGGGCAGCCTGTTCGCGCGACGAGCCGGTGCCGAAATTGCCGCCGGCGACGATGACGTCGCCGGGCCTCACGCGGGTGGCGAAACCTGGATCGAGCGCTTCCAGACAGGCCGCCGCCAAGTCGTCGATCGGCCGTTTCATCAGGCGGCCCGGCGCCAGCATATCCGTGTCGATGCCGTCGCCGAAGCGATGCACCACGCCGCCGCCCGTCCGCTCGCCGCTCATGCCACGAAGTCCCGCGGGTCCGCGATCCGACCCAGCACGGCGGAGGCGGCCACCGTATAGGGCGAACCCAGATAGACCTTGGCGCTATGCGCGCCCATGCGGCCCTTGAAGTTGCGGGCGGTCGACGAGATGCATACCTCGTTCTCCGCCAGGACGCCGGCGCCATAGCCGGCACAGGCGCCGCAGCCGCTGGACAGTAGGATAGCACCCGCCCCGGTCAAGGTCGCGAGCGTCCCATCGGCGGCGGCCTCCGTGGTGATCCGGGTCGAGGCGGGTGCGATCAGCAGCCGCACGCCGGCGGCGACCTGTCGCCCGGCCAGGACGCGCGCCGCCATCTTGAGGTCGACCAGCTTCGCCCCGGTGCAGGCGCCGATATAGGCCTGGTCGATCGCGACGCAGCCGTGGTCGTCGACCGGCGCCGAATTCGTCGGGCTATGCGGTGCCGCCACCTGCGGGGCGAGTACGGAAGCGTCGAACCGGTGGACCGCCTCGTATTGGGCGCCGGGGCTATCGGCCCAGTCGGCGACATCCATCATCTCGCCCGCATCGGTCGCGGCGAGCGCCTCCGCCGTCATCCGGTCGGGTGCGATGATGCCTGTTTTGGCGCCCAGCTCCGCCGACATGTTGCACAGGGTCATCCGTTCGGTCATCGGCAGCGCCGCGATCGCCGGTCCGGCATACTGTACGACCTTGTAGGTCGCCGAATCGAGACCGAGGGTGCGGCACAGATGCAGCATCATATCCTTGGCGGCCACGGCGGGGCCGAGATGGCCGGACCATTCCAGCCGCAGGGTGGGCGGCACCCGCACCCAGATCTCGCCGGTCGCCAGCACGCCCGCCATCTCGGTGGCGCCGATGCCGATCATCACGGCCCCCCAGGCGCCGCCGGTCGGCGAATGGCTGTCGCCGCCGACCGCGAACATGCCGGGCCGGATCAACCCGCGCTCCGGCAGCACCACATGGCAGATCCCCTGCATATCGTAGAACCGGGCGATGCCTTCGGCGCGCACCCATTTGCGGGTGAGGTCCAGGATCTCGGCGCTGTCCGCGTCGAAAGCCGGTACGTAATGGTCGCTTACCACCACGACTCTCTCCGGATCCCAGACACGGACGCCAAGCTGGTCAAGCATCGGCTTCACCCGCCGAGGCCCGCCGCTGTCATGCATCATAGCGAGATCGACCCGGCAGGTGACGATCTCGCCGGGAACCACCCGAACCCGGCCGGCCGCGCGGGCGATGATGCGTTCCGCGAGGGTCATGGGGCGGCGGATCCTATCGTGGCCGTTGCAGGACGAAGACGCCCATCAAATGCGGTTCGCGGGTGCCGCTGCAAGCCTGCATGACGTAGTCGGCATAGGGCTGGGCAGCAACCATGATGGCATCGGCGTCTTTCCTGCCATACCCCATGCAATAGCACAGGTAATCGCCCATGAAGCGGTCGAAGACCATCCGATCCTTTATGACCCGATCGGTTTCGAAATCTTCGAATTCATGATTGGAAAAAAACTGGGTCTCAAGTGACGCGGCTTTTGCCCAGTCGTAGATTTGCTCGGGGCGAAACAGATGCTTGTCCTCCCAGGCCGATTTATCCAGATCGACGCGATTGTAGGCGGCCATGGTGTCCGCCATCTGCTGCGCCTTTTGCCGCTGTGTCGGCGTCAGTTGGTCCGCGGGGGCGTCGACAACGAAACGAGACAACATGCCCATCAACAGATACCCGCTGGCGCATGGTTCCTGAAAGATCAGCGCGCCGCCCGGGCGTAGCGTCGCCCCGGCGTCGCGGATGAACCGAGGAACATCGAGGAAGTGATGCAGGGCCGACCGGATGATGATGGCTGACAGGCTGGCGTTGGGAAGCCGGTCCATGTCCTCGTCCATCAAGGTGGCGAAGCGCGTGTTGGCCGGCAATGAGCCGTGATCCCGCAGCTTTGCCTTGGTCAGATCGAGGAAGGCTTGCGAACCGTCCGTAATGAGATAGGACGGGAATGCCAACGACCGACAAAGCCCGATGGTCAATTTCCCCGAGCCACATCCGAGTTCGAGCGCCGGGCCATCGAAATCCGCCTTGCAGGAACGAAGGAGATTGACGACGCCGCGCCCACTCGCTTCGTCCGAAGGATCGATTCCATAATAGCTGTCATATTCGCCTTCGGCGAACTGGTATGGCCGATTGGCGGAGATTAGCGAGACGCCACCATCGGAGGCATAGTTCGCAATCCAGCTCGGGAATGCATCGGTCGATCTATCTGCGGGGGCAACGAGACTCATGATGTTAGCTCCGAAGCAGTGGGTGTGCGGGGGGAGATACCCGACGCGGCGTCTGGGGACCCGCCGGGGGCGTCGCAGCGCGTCGAAGGTTTAAACCAAGAACAGGTTGCCGATCCACTGCTGTTCGGGTTACCCAGCGATCCCAGTCCATCACCCAGCCACCGATTTATAGAAAGGTGTGGGAGAAACGGAAAGGGTCAGGACCGAAAAGGTCTACAGAATCTACATTTTTCTATGGTATTGTAAGATATCTCTCGGCGACCTCAAGCACAACGATATCCGGGTGAGTTTCATTTATGAGATCGTAGTCTAATGTTGTCCCATTGTGATGGGTATATATCGGATCTTTAAATGTTTCATAGAGAAATAGCGGCCCCATCACGTAGTCGGTAAAGGAGTCTCCCTGAACTAAAAGTCTTGGTTTGTCGGAGAGGTCGGTTTTAATGTGGTTTTCCGGCCATCCCCATGGCCGTTTTCCAGGTATTCGGGAGACCTCTAACTGATGGGATTTGCCACGCCAATAAAAACCATCCTCGGGATAGAGTAGCACGTCATACAAGCTGAGTTGCGCCGCGAGGTCGCCCGGCGTGGGTTCGACCTTGATGTCGTAATTGTCGAGGGCGACGGGCTGGGCCGATGGAAAACGCAAACGAATGCGATCCATCAGCATCTTGTATGCGATGAATGCGCCGCGTGGGCCCCAATGACTGTCAGCGTAAGGATAGATCCGATGCTCCGCCTTCGCCGCGCGCAGCTCCTGACGAGGGTCTATCAGTTCCAAATCGGGGCTTTTCTGTAGTCGAGCGACCAACTGATCAAGTCTCGTGGTCGAATTCGGGAGAGGTGGATAGTCAGGCAAATATTCCGGGTAGATCGTGCTCTTATCGGGTGCCACGACGATGTAATACGCGATACCGCGTTCGGCCAGCCATTTCCGATTTTCCTCGGCCGTCGCGACCCAACGTTCGAGTTCGGCCGGTTTGTAGACATCCTCTCCCGTGTGTTGCTCCAATAGTCGTTCCGGATGATAGGCATAGAACAGAAAGTGCTTGCGACCGATCGCAACTGCCGAGGCGCTGCTCACGCCGAGTTTGAGGCGTACCATGCTGTTCCAGCGGATGAGCGTGGTGCGCAACCCAAAGCGGTCATCGAGGAAGGCATCGATTTTGTGAGGCAAGGCGATCAAGGTGGCTCTGTCCACCGGCATCTGGGGCGGTGCCGCGAGGACCCGATTTTCCTGGGTGCCAATGGTCCCCGCGCCGATCAACTGCAGGCCACCGGGGATCGCCAGCAACACGAAGAAACAGCCGACGAGAAAATAATCGGCGACCGAACGGGACCGTGCCATGGGTCGTTCGGAGCGGGGGTGTACGGTCGTCTTCACACCGCGAACCGCGAGTGGATCGACAGGGTCGTTTGGAGCGCGGGCAGGGACCGATTTCAAAGGGGGCGACATCGCGGGAGCCGATCAGAATCGAAAATAGATGAACGGGTTATAGGCGCCACCCGCGATACTCATCGATGAAAGCAGCAGGAGTACGAGCAAGGCGACTGCGCTGGCGAAGCGGCGCGGGCCGATCGCTACATGTCGGCCCAATCCCGAGCCAAATTCTGCCAGCCAAGGGCCGCTTGCACAGATCCCCACGACAAGTGCCAGGGCGACATCAGCATGTAGGAGGCGGCTTGCGGGTATGCCGGCAGCATAAGTGGCGCCAAAACCGGTCATGGCATGGAGGAAGGTGGCGGCATGGGAGAACGAGTCGGCCCGGAACAACACCCATCCGGTCATGACGGCCAGGATGACATAGGTTCGGCGAATGATCGGCGGAACGGTGAGCAGAGCGCGACCCAACCCGGCACGCTCCGCTGCCAGAAATGCGCCGTGAAACAATCCCCAGGCAACGAAGGTCCAAGCGGCGCCGTGCCAGACGCCGCACAGAAGGAAAACGACGATCAGATTGAAATAGGTCCGTGGAGGTGAACCACGGTTTCCGCCCAGGGGGATGTAGACATAGTCGCGGAACCAGAACGATAGCGACATGTGCCAGCGCCGCCAGAAATCCGTCATGGATACAGCCGAATACGGGTAGTTGAAATTTGGGGGGAATCGGAAGCCGATAATCAGCCCGAGCCCGATCGCCATCGTCGAATATCCGGCGAAATCATAGTAGATCTGGATCGTATAAGCGCTGATGCCGATCCAGGCGTCGATCGTCGACAATCGGTCCGGCGATAGTCCGAACACCGCATCGGCGGAGGCGGCAACGGAATTCGCGATCAGGACTTTTTGTCCCAACCCGATCATGAACAGACGAATTCCTTGAGCCGTTCGCTCCAGATTGATGGCGGGGTGGTGCAAATCCTCAGCGATCGTTTTGAAGCGGATGATCGGCCCCGAGACGAGTTGCGGGAACATCGCGATATAGACGGCAAGATCGAGAAATCGTCGCTCCGCGGGCACATCCCGTCTGTAGACATCGATCAGATACGACATGGCGTGGAATGTGTAGAAGGAGATGCCAAGAGGCAGGGGTACGTCGCGAAGTATCGGGAGAAGACTGCCCTGCCAATTTTGGCTTAGCAGGTTGGTCGCGAGAAAAGCCGAATACTTGAAAAAGATCAATGGCAGCAAATTGACAACCAAGCCGATGCCGACGACTAAACGATCACGGCCGGCAGTTCTCGTCCGCTCAATCAGCAACCCCAATCCATAATTCGCTATGATTGAACCGAACATCATCAAGACATAGATCGGCTCTCCCCAGGCATAAAAAACCAAACTGAAAGAAAGAAGGATAAATTTTCTTCCGATTCCTGTCGCGTATAGAAGGAGGAATGCCGGTAAAAAATAAAAAAGAAATGTTATTGAGCTGAAAACCACTATGGACCTGTTGCCTTGCTACATTCGAGACCGTGCTCTGTATTTGCGAACGCCTATCGCGATGGCCTTAACATATAGTAAGGTAGAGGTTTGAACTGAAAGGACCTAGTGACAGTCCTGTGTAGCCGACACGGTATGATTTGCCCTCGGGAACGAGCGACGACAGGAGCCGCTTCGACATGAGGGTTAGTTCCTCTTCCTGAGTCCATTTGTGTTTTCCGGTAAGGGCGCAGGCCAGCCGGAAACTGCTATCTGTCCAATGAGCCAAAGGGAGTGCCGTGTGGTGTTCGATTGGAAAAAAGCGATTGGGTACGGTTATGAAGACCTGACGCGCTACACGCACCATCTCGCTTATGAAATGGGTCTGCTTCTCTCGATTGCCGACATGCTCCAATACAGCATTGGAGGCGGCGATATCGAATTCCTTGTCGGTATATGGTAGCGCTTCGGCGGGGGCCAACTGGAGATACCGAATCTGCGGGAAAGCAGTCTGGAATTCCTTGGCCTCACCAAGCCCACAGGCAGAGATCTTCTCCGGACGCGGATATAGTCGTTCCAACAGGTTCGCGCCATCGGTCAGCACATCTGAAACGCCGATATCGAGGATGGTGTCTTCTGCGGTAGGCGAGCACATCGCCATGAAGTCAGCGTATATGCGGTCTCGCGCCAGGATCAAGGCGCGCTCACCAAAGCTCGCTGGCTTCGCAACTTCGTAAAAGCGAGTGTCTAAGACACTAGGAAAGGCTTGGCGTTCATTGGCCATGATGTATCACCTATAGCGATCAACTGCGGTCTGGTCGGAGTACGCCGCCGATCTAATAGTCTTATTGCGACGACGAGGAAGCTGCGACGTGGATATCTTGTAACCCAGGCTGCTCCCAGGTGCCCTGCATTAGGTAGAGCAGGCGTTTCACTTCACGTCTACCTCGGCTGACGCTGTCAAGGATAATCCCCGTAAAGATGCAGAGGCAGGCTAGCAGCATGACCGACGCGGACAGAATCGCCGTGGGAAAGTGCGGCACTGTACCCTGCTGGAGAAAATCCGAGATTGGAATAATCCCTAGGCCTAGGCCGGTCGCACTCAAAATGGCTGCAATCCAGCCGAAAAAAAATAGAGGCCGAATTTCCTTAAGTAAATAAAAAATAAACAATAGAATCCGAGATCCATCACGATAGGTTCTCAACTTGCTTTCGGAGCCATCATCGCGGCTGGAATATCCAACGTCTACTTCCAAAAAGCGAAGCTTGAGTTCCAATGTATGGATGCTTATTTCAGTTTCAATCTCAAAGCCAGATGAGAGAGACGGAAATGATTTGACGAAGCGGCGGGAAAACACCCGATATCCCGAAAACATATCGGCATACTGCTCGTTAAAAACGGCCTTGACCACCCAGTTGAACAGACGGTTGCCGATGATATGCCCAAGGCGATACGCCGAATCGTCGATATGGCGCCTGACACCCACTACCATGTCGAGATTTTCGTCGCGGAGCAAAGCCGTCATGACGGGAGCTGCGTCAGCATCGTAGGTCCCATCGCCGTCGGCGATGACGTAAATATCCGCATCGATATCTGCGAACATCCGGCGCACGACATGACCTTTGCCTTGCAAACGTTCGCTTCGAACTTTCGCACCCGCGCGCTTTGCTTCGCTCACAGTATTGTCGGTCGAATTGTTGTCGTAGACGAAGATATCGGCCTCGGGGAGCGCGCGCCGAAAAGCCTGTACCACCGAGGCGATAGGTTTGCCTTCATTGTGACAGGGCAATAGCACGGCGATCCGCTCGGCGCGTCGGTGCACAGAGGGGCGCCCTCCCGTCATTGCGACAGAGGACCCATCTCCCATGGAGGCGGGTGCCTCAGTTTCCATCATCGCCATTCGGGTCAAGCCATCTTCATACGAGCCGTGGGCTGCAATTAGCATAATCGTCCACCAAACGCCATTGCTGCCGACACGCGGTCGGCCGATGGCGCGGTCTTGTAAACGCCCGATCTATCCCGTCGCCGGAATGAGCGTGAGCGAACGCAGCATCATCACGAGCGGCCGTGCCTCGTCGCCATGAGCGGGCTGAAATCTATCGTACCCGATCTCGATGACCTGATCCTCAGCGCCGGTCAAATCGACCGGCACGGTGACGAGGGTACCTTCGTCCGTCTGAGGCAGGGTCATTTCGAGCAGGTGGCTGCCATTCACCGCTATGGTGATCTTAAGTCCGATCAGCCACCGGTTGACGCAGTCGATGATTAGGATGTGCCTGCCGATTGGCGCAGCACCCAGGCCGATGCGGGTGGCTGGCGCGAAGCACCAGAAAAACGCTTGGGAGATGCCGAGTTCGGGATAAGGTCCTTCTCGTCGAGACAAGCCGGACAAAGCGTACCAGCCTGTCGCAGCCCGTCGTTGCAGATCGATCGCCGTGCCGGGGCCCGTGGCTTCCTGTGAGAACGCCACCTTATGCGGCAGGCCGATACGATCGATCAGACCGAGGCGACGGAGAGCGGCGTAAAGCCGTTGGCCGCAGGCCTCGAGGGACCACTCGTTCTCGGCATAGACGCGCCCCCAGAAGGCCATGGCACGGCGCGTCCGTGGCCGATGATAAAGGTCGAGAACCGCGGCCTCGAGCTCTGCGGCCGTGGCGGCCCGGGTTACCAGACCGGTTAGGCCGTCGACGATGGAATCGGCCGTGCCGGTCAGTCCGTGGCTGATCACAGGGGTGCCGCAGGCGATGGCCTCGGCGAAGACCTGACCGAATGTTTCCTCGGTGCTGGGGCCGACCAGCAGATCCACGGCCGAGTAGATTAATGCCATCTGATCTTCGGTTTCGACATAGCCGAGCGAGCGGAACTTATCCGCCGGGAGCCCGATCTGTTCGGCGGTGCCATGTCCCGTCGAGACGAACAGCACATCGGGAAGGCGCATATTTAAAACCAGCGAGCGGACTTGTTCGCCGCCTTTGCGGCTATCGAGGATCGATGAGGCGCTGAAAAGAATGAGGAAGCGATCATGGGGCAGGCCGAGCAGGTCGCGGCTCGCTGCACGGTCGCGGGGACGTAGCACGTTCAGGTCGAAGCCAAGGCTTATCCGATCGATCTTCGGTCGGTCGGCTTCGCCGAAGGCCGCCTTCGCGAATTCGGCCGCCCAGGCCGATTGGCAGAGCAGGATCGGTGCGTTGGGCAATTTGAACAGCAGTCGTTTGCTGGACCAGGCCGCCGAGATTTCCTCGGGGGGAAGTGACGGATACTCGTCCGGCGTGGGGCACGACGCGTCACAGCCGGTGAGAAACTTCTCGCAAGGTCCTGTATAGGCGCAGCGGCCGGTGAGCCACCAGAAATCGTGGGTGACGATCAGACTTGGCCACCGTTTGAACACTTCGGTCATGACGAGGGCGTCAAGTTTAACGCCATGCAGGTTCCCGAGCAGGATGATATCGGGATTCGCGGCGCCCAGTTCGGTCATCAGCTCGTTCGTCCCGACGCTGACCGTACTCCGACTCCACAGTTCGCCCTCGCTGAACGCGATGGAAACAACATCATGGCCCGCCCGTCGCAGCGCGGCGGCGAGGCGCGATTGAGCGATGCCGGCGCCCCAATGCCAGCCGTGATCGTTGATGACGGCGACCCGCAATCGGCGGGTGAAATCCGGAGGACTTCGAAGGCTTACTTCCGGCGCCCTTCCAAGGGCCTCGTAATAGGCCGCGTTCAACGTCTTCAGCTCTTCCGTGAAGCCATTGGCTACATTGGTCTTTTGGTCGTCGTGATGGCGAAACAGCGCGATGGGACGGCCGATGACGTGGAGCCGCGCGCCGATCTCGGCAAAGCGGCGCCACAAGTCGTAGTCCATGCTGTAGGTAAGATGCTCGACCACGTGGCCACCAGCGGCATCCCAGATCGCCCGGGAGAAGAATACTTCCGGTTGGTAGAAAAACTGGCTCCCGTTCCAGCCGTGATCGAGATCGAGCAGGTCGTTGAGGGGCAACGGCCCGTCGTCGCAGGATGTAATGTGCTCTCTGACGAGGCTGCCGTTGCGGTAGATCTCCACGATGCCCGCCACCAGGTCCGCATCCGAGGTCGCGAAGGCGAGCGCCATGGAGAAGAGGGCGCCGGGGGCCAGCATGTCGTCACTATTCAGCCAAGTCAGGATCTCTCCCGTCGCCAGTCGCATGCCTTTATTGATTGCGTGGCTCTGGCCGCGATCAGGTTCGCTTACCGCATGGGTGAGCAGATCCCTATAGCGCTCCATGATAGCGGTCGTCCCGTCCGTCGAGCCGCCATCCATGACGATGTGCTCGACATTCGGATACCCCTGCTGTGCCACCGAGAGGAGCGTCTCTTCGATGAACAGCCCTTGATTGTAGGATGGCGTCACGATCGAGATGCGCGGCCATGGGCGGCCATCCGGAAGGGTCTCGGGCACCGCGGCATCGACCGGGCGGACATAGGGCCAACGGCCGTATCCGCTCGGCGAAAATGGGCCATCCATCAACCAGTCCTGACGGAATGGTTGCAGCAGTGTGGCAATATCGCAGTCGGCGGTCGGCTCCTTCAAGGATTGACCGATCAGCGCGGCCCGGGTCAGGGACCAGTTGGCCGGCCGCCGAGTGGCCGGCATGCGGGGCAGTGTACCGGGCCCGGCGAGCATACATTCCGATGCCAATGTCGGATGCGCGCGAGCGTGGCCCGTGCTGATCAGCCGGGCGATCGCCGAGAGTGCCGTGGCGTCCGCGCGGTGCCAGAGCAACTCGCCCTGTGCCGCCAATTGATCGACCAAGTCGCGCAACGCGCGTATCGGAAGCGTGCTCCCCGATCCTTCGATCACCGCAAGCTGCCAGCGGAACGGCACGTCGCGCAACACGTCGCGCAGGGCGCCATGGTAAACAATGACAGATTGGTGCCGGTCGAGCAGTGCGGATTGGGCGACCAACTCGCGACAACTCGCAAGATCTTCATCGATACAGACGATGGCGAGCGATGCGGGCTCAGGTGCCAGGGCCAGAAGGTCACCCAGCATTTTAAGCGACGGCCGAATCAGGAGAACCGCGTCCTGCGCGCGTTGCAGGACAACCGCTTCCAAGGGCGCCTCGATGGTTCCATCATGCTCGGTCAACCCAACATTCTCCAGTTTGCCAGCCAGATCAGCTGGCGCTAACTGTTCCGAACCCATTTCCATCCTCGGAACTGCCTCTCGCACGCTCATTCGGGGCCCTGTACGTCTCGTCGTCGGATCAGCGTTCGAACGACGCTTTCCGAGCAAGACCTAATCGCTTCCCCAAAGCACGCCAACGCGAATTCGTCATTTCGAAAACCAGCTCTTGCTCCCGCGCCTGGCAAGCCTCGAGCTTTTCACTCAAATTCTGATTGCGGGCGCTCAATTCGGTCTCGCGGGCTTTCACGGCACTCAATTCATCGACCAGCTTGGTGATGAGAGGATGAAGCCGAGCGGCTTCTTCCTTCGCGGCGGTGGTGGCCTCCATCTGCATCTTCGCGGCGAGTTCATGTTGTCGCCCCGACAATTCCGCCGCGTGCAGCGCCGCTGAGAGATCGGCATATTGCTGCATCATGACGTCCAGTGTCGTCACTTGAGTCCTTAGCGCCTGGAATTCCGCCTGCAGGAATGACATCGAACCCGCCATGTCGTGCATCGGTGCGAAACTGTCGAGCAGCAGAGCGTCGTGCAGCGTCGAAGTCGCCAGCGAGGGGACCGCCTTTTCGATCGTGTGTGCGAGCGTGGGCGGGGCCAGCACCACGCAACCCCGGCGAGCACCCGTCTCGCCGGCGGAGGGCTGGCGTGGGAAGAAGATTGCCATGTCGTCACCCAGGTTTCGTCGCAGGTTCAAGGCCGACAGCGCCTTCTCCGGTCCCTGATCGTCGTAGGAATAGCCGGGATCGCCTGGCACGCGGAAATCGTCGATCATGATGACCGCGTTTGGATGCCCCCGCAGAATGAGATTGATCTCAGCCCAGACGGGCAAATCCTCTTGCGAGTTCGAGGCGAGATAAAACAGCGTCGGCTTGTCGGAGAGCACGTTTCTTTCGAATAGGGCGGATAAGAAGATAGAGTGCTCGCCGCAGAAAATCTCGACGTTCTTGAAGGGAGCCAGACGAAGCTTCGCATATTTACAATATCGAGGGTGCTTCTCGCAGGCGAATATACGGAGATTTGCTTCCGCCATGAATGTGGTGGAGGTGGCGCGGAAGGTGCCGGTCTCGACAACGGTGGAAATGCCGAGGCCGTTCACCAGCTCATTGAAGATGGTGCGCCGGAGCATCTGTCCGTTGAATGGACCGATCGACGCATCCATGTTGGGATGCATTTTGAAATCGAGCTCGGCGGCCATTTTGTAGGCGGTATTCGCCGCCACGGGAACTCCAAGGCGGGAGAGCACGACCGCCAGAGCATCGAAACTATCCGGGGCGGGGGACAAGTTTATCAAGGCGTCCCCGATGGCTCGATATGCCTCGATGAACAAAGGCACGCCATCTACATCGGCCAGAATTGCGGTTACCGTTTCAGAAAAATCTTTCGGCAGTTTTGATGCGACGAGTTGGAACACAGTCTCGGTTTGGTGAGTTCTTAGAAGATAGCCGATATAGTCGCCCGTCTTCTCATAAGTGTGTTCCGTCATCACGTCGATATGCCCTGTCTTGAACGGTGGAAATACGCAAGGGATGATTTAGCCTAAGCGGATCGTGCGTTAACCAAGCTTGCTCAGCACGCAGAAATGTCCGGCGAAGGGCAGGGGTATCTGGAAGCTATAACGGCCGCCCATGGCTTTGACGAACTCATCGACCGCGAGCTGGGCTCCCTCCGAGAAAAATCCGTAATCATCCACGACTATCTGACCTCCTGCCGGCATGACGCCATCCAGGAAATGCAACGCATCCTTGATCGGCTCGTAAAAATCGAAATCCACATAGGCGAACGCGACATGGGCCGGCAGATCGGCGCTCTTCAGCGCTTCGTTGACCCACCCCTTCTTGATGATCGTTCGGTCGCGAGGAAATTGGACCTGGGCTAGCTTGTCCAAAACCTCGGTCTCGGGGGAGGCCATCGTGCCCTGATAGCTGCTCATCGATCCAAGATTGAAGATATCGTCGATCAGACGGTCTTCCGGCCCAGGGGCCGGCAAACCTTCGAAGCTGTCGAACAACCAGAGCTTGCGGTCGGTCAGGATGATTTCGGTCGCGAGCATGCGTGAGGTTGCGCCTTGGGCGACGCCGAACTCGCAGATATCGCCGGGCACACGCAGCGCCTGATGCAGGAATTCAATAATGTAGATCGCTTCGCTGATCGTCGTTCCGATAAGATCGTTCAACAGCGCCGCGCGGCCCTCCCGCTTGGGCAGGTCGGGAAATACGAACTGGCGATACAGCGCCTCGATTTCCACCGCGTCCTGCCAGTGGATCTGTCGCATCGTCTTGCATTGGCTGAGTTCGTCGGCGACGCGTTGGCGGTCCTCGGATGCGACCTGCGCGGCGGCACTTGCTTCCGACCTCGCCTGCGCCTCAGCCGCGGCACTGGCTTCCGCCGCCGCTACCGCCTGGACCGCCGCGCTCATCCGTTCTTCTAACGCATGGCTGCTCAGCTGTGCGGCCGCCACCACATGAGCCGGCAGAATTTCGTATCCGAGCGTGCGAACGACCGAAAGAATCGTGGATTTCAGAAAAGTCAGCATTTCAGCCTTGTTGGAGGAAAAAGTGGACAGGTGGAGCCAGGCGAGGCGGGGGTTATAGAATGGAAACTTGGCACATCACATGCCGTCGGATGAGGCCGAGGTTTTATACCGGCTCGACGATAAACTATAGCGCTTTCCCCGGGGTATCTTGGGCAGTTTGCAAACCCGTCGTTCGGCTTGGCGGGAACACCGGCAGGAACACCTTGGGCATGCCTCGACGATCCTACCGATGCGGTAAGAGCTTTGGGCGGGGTGAGTTTTACGTTATGGCATCAGCCCTGACGCCCTCATTCGCACTTGGGAGCGCTTGGCGGTCATGCCTGCCAAATTTCTCCCCGATTTGGATCTGACGCAGAGAATGCCTGAGCTTAATCCGCCGAATCCGCCGAGCATCGACACGATACCGCTTGATCGATGCTGGTGCGGCTCCGACAGCTTTCAGCCGTTCAACGACGATTATCGGATCTGCGAGCGCTGCGGTACCTTGCTCTGCCGTTTCAAGCCCAGTGAAGGCGATCTGGGCGGCAGCGACGACGGTGATTTATACAGTAAGGAGTATTGGCTCGCCCACCAGACCGAAGGCTTGCATCAGCCCACGGTGGTGGAACGGGCGCGCAGCGATCTATCCGAGCGCTGCCTATATTGGCTGAGGACCCTGCTGAAATATAAGCAGCCTCCCGCGCGGGTCTTGGAAATAGGCTGTGCCCATGGCGGGTTCGTCGCGACGATGAAGGCAGCCGGGTTCGATGCGGAAGGTGTCGAACTCAGTCCCTGGGTCATCGATTTCGCCAAGCGAACTTTCGACATCAACGTCCTGCAGGGGCCACTCGATACCAGCAGCGTCGCACCCGGCAGTCTGGACGTCATCGCCTTGTTCGACGTCCTCGAGCATCTGACCGATCCGTCGGTCGCGATCAACGAATACCGCCAGCTATTGAAACCCGACGGCATCTTGCTGATCCAGACGCCGTGCTGGCGTCCGAACCAGACCTATGAGGAGATGCTCAGCAACAAAGCGCCATTCCTTCACCAGCTGATGCCGCTTGAACATCTGTTCCTCTTTACCGAGGCATCGGTCGTCGAATTTCTGACGGGATGTGGGTTTGCGCATATCGCGTTCGAGCCGGCACTCTTCAGTATCTACGACATGTTCCTGATCGCGTCGCCGGCACAATTGCGGCCCGCCGAGACCGAAGCGATCGAGCGTGCCGTCAACGACGCCGCGTCGACGAAGCTGATCATACCCATGCTGGACCTCTATGCTCGCGAAGAGGCGCTTTCGAAAGAGCGGCTGATGCTGCTTGATCAGCACTTCGAGACGGTCAAGGTCATGACCAAACTGGAAGCCGACGCCAAAAACATTATCGATGCGTTTTTCGCCAAAGATAATGAGCTGCGCCTGAAAGATGAAGAACTACGCCTGAAAGAGGTGGAATTGCAGGCCAGATATGAAGATGCCCGCGCGCGGGATCTTCAGTTGCGTTCCAAGGACGAGGAATTACGCAGCAAGCAACAGGTCATTTCCGAAGTTAATCGGGTGAATGAAGAGTTGACGGTGAATTTACAGGAAGCTCTGCACCCTACACCAAAAAAAGTAGTGACCATGGGTAAGCATGTCATAAAATATGGAATATTGTCGAGGCTGAGGATGGTTCGCGCCAAGATATCTTGGCGTCGCCATTTATGACGCTTGCACCCGTGGAAGTCCTCCGTTCGACATCGAAGTCGGCTGGGTCGGTTCAATGGTTCGGTTCTTTCTGTCGTCGACGGCCTTAAATGCAATATCTCGCTTTAGTACATTTTTTTCTGCTTGTTGCCGTCCTTTCGGCAGGAGTCCGAACCCACCACCTGCCGCGCGATGCCAAAGTCATCGCGGTGTTCGTGCTGGGTTGGGCGGATTTGGCCATCACGGCGCAGATATTGTCGCCCTTTTCGGCCTTGAACGTGACAGCCGCTTACCTGCCGCTTTCGATCGCGGTCGGTGCTCTCGCGTCGCTTGGGCTGCGGGCGGTTCGACCGACCTGTGGCGTGCCCCTGGCAGAGGCCTATGGCGTCATGCCGAGACGATGGGCCGGCCTTTTGATGGCTTTCTTCCTGGCGACAGGCGCCGTCGCCCTGATCGGCAGCCTGCTGATCGCCGGAACCCATTACGCGAGCAATCCCGACAGCATCGTCTACCGTTTTTCCCGCGTGTACTGGTATTTCGGCGGCGGCTCGCTGAGACATTTTTCAAACAGCCTCGATCCGAGAGTCGTCTACTATCCGGTAAACGGCGCCTTGGCTTATTTGCCGTTCATCCACTATCGGCTAAGCCCCCTCATGTTCAACGCGCCGTCGTTGCTGTGCTGGGTCATGGTAGGCGTGACAACCTGGCGCTTTGCACGCGAGTTGGGGGGGGGCCGGATCGCCGCTGTGGGAACAGCGTGGCTGGTTTGCCTGACGCCGAATATTCTGGTGCAGGCGACGTCGACCAATGATGAAATCATCGCTGCTTCCGCGGTGCTTGCCGGCCTATATTTCCTCCATCGCTGGTTCAAGGCGCGGCAGCATTTCGATTTTCTTTTGGCGGTGACCGGCATCGCGCTGGGCGCCGGAACAAAACTTCATCTCGTCTTCTACTGGCCGATCTTCCTATTCATCGGTGCGGCACTGATCGTCCATCGCTACGAGACGGGCAGGGAAATCCGGCGGTGGCTCAATCGCCGCGGTCTGGCGGTGCTCGGTGTTTCAACCGTCCTTGTCGCGACGCTATTCCTAACCTTCATGATCTACAATTATCAGGCGACCGGCCAACTGATGGAAGGGAACCTTGCCTCTCAGATCGTGAATTCGCCGTTTCATGTTCGGGTGGCCATACAGAATATCGTTGTCTATGCGTCGCAGATCGTGCTCGCGCCCTTCCCGGATTTGATCGTATCGGGCGATAGCGGGCCCCGTTCGGCCCACTATGCGGCCTGGAGCGCGTTGCTGCAGCCCCTGTTCACCTGGGTTGACAACGGACCGGATTTCGTATCGGCCAGCTATCGGTTCACCGGAATCGAAAGCCTCTCCGCCACGTTGTTCAACGAGCAGACCATCTTCGTCGGCTTTATCTGGGTCGTCGCGCTCATCGCAGCGGCTAAACTGGCCGCGCGATCGAGCGCGCAAGCCGTGTGGGGCCGCTTCCAGCTTGCGGGATTGTTCATCTGGTTTGTCACCTGGGCCGGATCGACGCGGTACATCGAAGGCATCTCGGTTTACCTCAGCTACGGCGTCGTGCTCGCCGGGCCGGCCTTTGTTTTTGCTTGGGCGCCTATCCGGAATGTTTTCCTGTCGCGCCTGCGATGGTCGCTTCTGGGCCTCGTTATCGTGGCCCATGGCATCATTACCGTGAACATTCTGGCGAATAATTCATCGCGCAACCTCACCTATTTGCTTCAGGCTGTAAAATTGCCGATCTCACGCGGTTTCCTGGTCGATCAATCCGTAACCGACGAAATCGCACAGGCGAGCACGGGGGTTACCGACCATACGATCGCCTGGGGCCAGCCGCATTGGGCCTTCATGGCTTTCACGCCGCGGATCAAACATTACCTTGCCGGTGTTCCGCCAGCCGCGGAGACGGCGGGCCTGGATTTCAATACGGCGATGAGCTTGAAGATGACGATGCCCGGCAATCCCCGGGACAAGACGCTCCACATCTACTCATTTCGCAAAATCCCGGCTTATGGATTCGTGCCGCTTCATATCTCTCACAAGGCTTCCCCGGGCTTGACGCTCATCGGTACCGTGCAGTTCGCGCTCGGGCCTGAATGGGTTTTCGCGGCCGGCGACAGCATCGAAACCAAACATCCTGGCCATGGCGACTATATCGTCCTGAACTTCGGCGAGGGGGTGGATGCGACGGATCCGACCCGCCCAACACTCAATGTCATACCGTACATGTACGGTATGGGCCCTAAAGACAAATTTTCGTACCACTACACGTTGAGGATCGGCGATCACCCGCCCGTGGTGAGCGCATGGGCCGGCAATCCGGGTGTGTCGCTGGATACCACCGGACTGACCGCCGATAACGGCCGGCTGCTCATCGAGGTGCGGAACGATAGTGCCGACGGTGAGATCGATCGAGTCGAAGTCAAGCTGCGTAGTGCGACGCCGATGACTCTGGAATGACGACATCCGTTTGCGGCCGTGGTGTCCGCTCGTCCGGGCTGCTCGACGCCAGCCTTCAGAGCGTGCATTGGGTGGGAATTATCCGCGACAATGCCAGGGATTTGACCGTATGACTGATCAAGGTGTCGGTCAATTGTTCATCCAGTGTGGCAATTTGTCTTTGGTTTTTGCCAAGTGGCGGTGAATTTTGAGACATTGTTCGGATTAGGATCGAAAGTGAACAATATTGCCTCTTGGTTTCGTTTTCAGGCCAGCGACGTGTCGCTAGGCGTGCAAATACCGATTTATCCCCGCCGTGCCATCGTCATCGCATTGATCATCATCCTCGCGGCACTAACGGCGCTGTGGTCCCGGGGGAGCACGCAGAATTTCCTGCTCTGCGATATGGAGTGTGGTGAGACCGTGCTCGCGGTAGGCGCGGCCGATCAATTCAAGGCACAAGGCGTCCAATTCGGCCTGCTTGAAAATTTTGGCAGCGCTGAAAATCCAAAGCTGTACACGCATAATGTCAATATCGGTGACTTTTTATTTATTGCCTTACAAGCGGCGGGAATCGACAGTTTCTCGATGAAAATGATTGCCCCCCTTCTCGTTTTTGGGGGAGGTCTTCTGTACATATACTTTACCGTATTAATATTCAGCAAATCTAAGTCCGCTGCACTAATCACTCTCACCGCCTTTTCCACGACATATTGGGGATTTGGCGCATTTGCGCTAAATCCCCTTCGCTCTTGGCATTCCCTCGCTTTCTTCATGGTCTGCTACCATGTCGGACGCTGGACAACCGTCAGAAGACGCTCAGTGGCCGATCTTATAGGCCTCTGTATTGGAGCCGCTCTGGCGTTTGGGTGCGGTTATGACTTCTGGGTTATTTGCGGCGCCGCTGCAGTGAGCATCTTGTTGATGCAGGCCTCGGGGTATGCGGAATGGCGGCTGATGGTCGTTCGTCTCGCTTCGCTCGGTGCGGCCTTCGCGTTTCCATTCATCCTGAGGCAGCTCAACATTATTTATGTTTTGGGCGCAGCCGACTGGTGGCAAGATCTCGTTTTCAGCCTTGCAATCAAGATCCCGGGCGCAAGCCGTATAATAACGATCCCATCCATGGCTGAGATCGACGCCTTTTATACGGCAAGTCACATTATGCGGGCGCCGGCAACTCCCTCCAGCGACTGGCTTCCGATTTTCAATGCTGGTATACACATGGTCCAGTCGGTGACGATACCTCGTTGGGGGATTGTCACTGTGCTTATCTACTGCTTTTTATTGCTCGTCGGTGTGATTGACAGGGTTGGTCTACTCCCTCGGCGTATTGCACCGCCCCGCGAGGTCGCGTGGCTTGCTGGCCGACTGTTGCTTCCCATGACCATCGGCATCGCGATCGGTTTGGCCGCGCTGTCACCGTTTTCTCTTCACGTCTATCTGAAACATGAATTCCCGCTCATCGCCTTCCCGCTATTGTTGGCCAGAGGGATAGCGCTTTATTGGTTGGCGTCCCTGACGTTCGCGTATTGGCGGCAATCCGTCAGCTACGTCGCTGCCGTAGCATTCGTGGCTATGGTAATCGATGCTGGAATGGTCCACTGGAATGCGTTAACGATGGGGCATTATCTGAATTCCGATTTCAGACGCTTCGTTATTGAGCGCCCTAACTCGAAATTTCTCATATCGAACTATTGGGGCAATTATGGGAGAGTAAACCAACTTCTCGGGCTACCCGATAATCCCCATACATACGCCTACCACGCTAACGTTCGAGAGACATTGGCGACGTTGAATACCGGGGGGCCGGACGCTCCGGATTTTTGGATCTATCAACCGGACGACCAAGTCGTGGAATTCGATTCCGATCACCCGACATGTCGGTGGCAAGATTGGATTTTGCACGAAGTTTCAGATGTCCAGTTCGGTAAGCCCCGTCTTTCTGGAGCGTGGATGACACCAACCACGGCAGGACCTGGAACGACCATCAGTTTCGGCGGAAGCGTGAAGCATTTGAAATCCTCGGATACAATCTCGCTTGCCGTCTCGCCGCCGTTGTCTCCAGTACCGAGCCTCACATATAATTGTATCTATGGAACACTTTCTGCCTGGGCGACTGTAACTGAGCCTACTTCGGTCGTATCGAACATGAAACTGTTCGTTAGGCGGCAAGACGGCCGTGAATTTGACCTACATGATTTTCGAATTCAAACCAATCTCGTACCATATGTCGTGCAACCGGCCGGCCCTTTTCACCAGGCACAACTGTCAATTTCTGACGCTATCATGATCGCCGGTCACTTGAAGGTGGTGGAGCGAAGCGACAAGGGAATTGGGTACGTGATTTTTGAAGTGCCAAAGTGACGTTCTCAGAAAATCTTCCTCATAAACATAACCTCTCTTGACCGGATTTTTATTTCGGCAGCTCAAAAATTACATAGCCTATTCCCGTGTCGCTGCGTTCCACCACCTTTAGGTGATTGGCGAGCCCGATCATCTCCGACACGGTCGGTTCCTTAAGTCGGCCGAAACTCACCGGCCCTACCGATTGGTTTGTGGCGTTGGCCTGTACGGAGAAGCGATAAAGGTCACTGCTGCTTCCATCCGGTCGTCGAACCACCAATTTGATCCCGAGTTCGCCGGAAGCTGGTTGATCGAGTGCCTGCCAGCCGACGAAGGTTTTGTAAATGCAGCTGTACCGAGGCGGCGCGGTCGTCAAGAGCGGCGGCGAACCGATGACGTCGATCGCCTCGGCAGGATCGAGCCCACGGACTTGACCGCCGAAGCTGATCGTCGTGCCTGGTCCGGCGGTGGAGGGCGTCACCCAAAACCCGGTGAGCCGCGGGCTGCTCACTTTGTGGAAAGGTGTCTTGGCGTAGCCGCGCAAAATCCAGTCGCCCCAACGACACGTCGGATGTACCGAATCGAAATCGACCGCTTCTTCCGCCGGTTGATAAATCCAGAAGTCCGCGCTCGGGGCCGCTTCATCGCTCAGCATCCGAAGCGTATCGCGCGCCTTGGCTGGATCAGCGAATTCTTTTTTTATGGTCGCGGTGTCCGAGACCCGATCCCCCGCCGGAAATTGGGCAACCGTAGACAGCAAGAATTTCGAGTCCGGATGATCGCGGACGAATTGCCGCCATTTGAAATTTGGGTAGAGACCCGTCGTGGAAGCGTTCCAGTGGACCATGGCGGCATCGACCACGAACGCCGCGATCACGACCGTCGCGACATACGCAACGGGACGCCGCCAATACCTGACAGCGAGGGACGCCAGCCAAGCGAGGGTTAAGCCCTTTGCCAGGAGGAGTGGGAAACCGACCAGCGGAAATTCATGTTTAAAATAAACGTGAAACGAAAACGGCGCGAGGGCGGCCAGGCCCAGGGCGCAGCCCAGGGTCATCGGCAGCAGCAACCGTCCCGCGATCCCGGCGATTCCGTCCGGCGCGGAGAACCGTCGGGGAAGAATGTGGAGCCTGTCGAGGAGACCGACGCTTAACAGGATGCAATAGGTCGAGATCGTCACGATCCCCCACCGCGGAATCGTTACCGATAGGATCATATGCCTAAGGGTATCGAGCATCTGAAACCAATCATTCGACGGGCTGGCGGGTGCCCGAAGGATATGGCGGCTGGCATAGAAGGCGTCGATTTCCGCGAGGGATGGAATGGCGATGACCTGGCTGGCGCCGGGGATCTTGATCGCCAGGCTGAACACGATGTCCTGCCACCAGAACGCCGGACCCAAGGCATAGAGGATCTGAAACTGGCGTAGCACGAAGGGAAACGCGAAAGCGGCGCCGACCGCGGCCGTCTGACCGACGATCGGCCGCCAACCTGTACGCCGCGAGATCCGTGACAGGATCATCATCCCGCCAACGGCCCCGCAGATCAGCCAGAAATCGTACCCACAGCCGAAGGCTATCATCGCGCTCAGACAAAGCCCGACGATATCCGCGCGTCGGTACATGCCGCCGGAGGTCAGCCGGCCGACATGATAGCAGACGCCAAAGAAGGCCAGCATGTGCCACACCCTCAAGGCGTTGAGAGCATACGCGCCGATTCCCCAATACGTCGTCGCGAAAACCGCCAATACCACTAACCCGACAACACGCGATCGACTGAAGAAAACAACGGTCAAATAAACGTAGAAAAGTCCTATCCCATATGCCATGAGAGACAAAAGACTTTTTCCCGCGAAACTATGGATACCCACTCTTTCGAGAACGACAAATGTTAGCTCGCCGATATTTACGCTGTGAGTATAGAGCAACGGCTTTTCGTAGGAGCCGACATTTTCCAATAGACCATATTGCACGCCATGGGCGGCGAATTGATCGCCTGCGTCCACCGCGAGGAGGGTCTCGCCGCATTCCATGTCGCAGAGCAGGAATTTGTCCTGGCGGCCATAGCTCCAAATCGCGATGAGCGCCGCGGCGATGATGACCAGCGCCACGATGACCGCGCGACGGGAATTGCCGGCATCATCAAGTGCATTGCCATGCGAGAACTGGAACCCAGAGGAATTAGCTTCCATGCATCGAAGATCCCAGAAGTCGATATGCCCAGCGATCGAACCAAGCCCGGCGAGAGCACTACCCCACGGGATTGAGCTGCCACAACATAAATTTTTTCAATGTCACCGCCCCATAATCGCAATTATGACAAATAGAAATTGGCTAGTTCTGGAAAATTTTATCATAAAATGATGCGTTATTATTCCGGAAACGGAAATAGAAAGGAAATTGTCCAATTTTTTACGATAAGTTTCGCATGTAATTAATTTGATGGATCTATATTTACCTTTTATGTACTTTACGAATCGGTATTTTTATTGAGGCGCTGCCCACGGTTTTTTCATTGAATGGCAAGCTTCGGCTGACCGCGAAGTTGCTTGTTGGCCCGCGACCGATCATGCTACGCCTCAAAATAAGCCGCATCCGTGAAAGGCAGTTACGTTGCAACCAGATCGACATGAAAGCTCGGCGTTCTCCCCTTCCGGGGAGCGCTTGGTGGCACTTCACCGTGAGTTGCTGAGGATCCGCAGCTCCGAAGAAACGATCGCAGCGCGATACAAAGATCAGGAAATGCGGACGCCGACACATCTAGGTACCGGTCAGGAGGCCGTGGCGGTCGGCGTCTGCCAGGCGCTGCGCCTCGATGATGTGGTGTTCAGTCACCATCGCTGCCACAACCACTTTCTGGCCAAAGGCGGCTCGGTGTTCCAGCTGGCGTCGGAGCTTTATGGGCGCGCGACCGGCTGTTCGGGGGGGCGTGGCGGATCCGTGCATCTGACCGATCGCGAGAGGGGCGTCGTCTTCACCTCAGCGATTCTCGGAGAGGCGTCGGCGGTTGCCACCGGTGCCGCGTTGTCCTTCCAGATGGACGGCGGCGATCGCGTCGCAGTAACGTTTTTCGGCGAAGGATCGATGGACGAAGGCGCGATATACGAATGCCTGAATTACGCCGCGATCAAACGGCTCCCCGTGCTGTATGTCTGCGAGAATAATCTCTACGCCACGGAGACCCGGTTGGATGTCCGCCAGGCTCCGGGGAGCGATCTGTGCGAGCGGGCGCGGTCATTCCGCCTTACCGCCGAACGGATCGACGGAAACGACATCGTGGCAGTCCTCGAGGCAAGCCAAAGGGCGGTAGACCAGCTGCGCCGCGGCGAAGGTCCGGTGTTCCTGGAGTGCATGACCTATCGCTGGCGCGAGCATGTCGGCCCCTATTTCGATCATGAACTCGACCGAACCTATCGCAGCCAGCAGGAGGTCGAGGAGTGGATCGAACGGTGCCCGATCAAACGCAGCGGGGAACGGCTGGTCCAGCAAGGGTTGGCGACGCGCGCGGAGCTCGATGTCTGGGCCGAGGCCATCCAGGCCGAGGTGACCACTGCCTTCGATCAGGCGCGTCAGGCGCCCTGGCCGGAAGTCTCCACCCTGTTCGATTTCGTTTAAGGCGCCAATCTCGATGAGGACGCTCACCTACGCCCAGGCACTCTCCGAAGGTCTGGTTCAGGCGATGGACCGTGACCCCGCCATCTTCGTAACCGGCATCGCCGTCGATTATCCCTCGGGCATCTTCGGCACCACGGTGGAAGCAGCCCAGAAATTCGGGCCCAAGCGTGTGTTCGATTCGCCGGCCATGGAAAACGCCTTGACCGGCATTTGCATCGGGGCCGCCGCGATGGGCAAGCGCCCGGTCATGGTACATCCACGCAACGACTTCATGTTCCTGGCGTTCGACCAATTGATCAATGTGGCAGCCAAGTGGAGCTACATGTTCAACGGTCGCACCGGCCGGATGCCGCTGGTGGTTCGCGCCGTCATCGGCAAGGGCTGGGGGCAAGGTGCCACTCACTCGCAAAGTCTGCAGGCACCGCTGGCGCATTTCCCGGGGCTAAGCGTCGTCATGCCGACATTTCCCGAGGACGCCAAGGGCCTGACCATCGCGGCACTCCAACATGACGGCCCGGTGATCATTCTCGAGCATCGTTCGCTGTTCGGTGTAACCGGTCCTGTGTCGGAGGATCCCACCCCGACGCCGATCGGCAAGGCGAAGGTGGTCCGTTCGGGCAGGCATGTGACCATAGTGGCCACCTCCTTCATGGCTTACGAGGCGGTTCACGCCGCTGAGGAGCTTGCGCGGCAAGGTGTCGAAGCCGAGATAATCGACCTTCGGTCGATTCGCCCCTTGGATGAGGAGACGATCCTGGCCTCGGTCCGCAAAACCGGTCATCTGGTCGTCGCCGACACCAGTTGGGAGCTGTGCGGAGTGGTGAGCGAGGTAGCCGCGTTGGCCGCCGAAAAGGCGTTCCAGTATCTCAAGGCACCCGTCAAACGCATCGCCCTGGCCAATTGCCCCGCCCCGGTTTCGCAAAAATTGGAAGAAGTTTTCTATCCGAAGGCTTCGACGATTGCCCGAGCCGCGCTTGCGACGCTCGGCTACGATCCGGGCAATATCGGCGAGATTGATCGAATGGATCAATTCAAGGGGCCGTATTGAGGTGTAGGCGCGTCTTGATCGGTCGGCCTTTGATGCAGTCGATTCTTCCCGCGAAAGCTCCCGTCTAGTGGGCCAAGCGGCGGTGTTTCTCGATCGGGACGGCGTCCTCAACCGGTCGGAGGTGCGCGATCGAAAGCCCTATGCCCCGCGCCGCCTGGAGGATTTTCGGCTGCTTCCGAACGCCGCGCGCTCGGTCGCCCGACTGAAGCAAGCCGGTTTTCGGGTGATCGTGGTTACCAATCAGCCGGATATTGGCAATGGTTTGGTTGGCCGGGAGGTTGTCGAAGCCATGCATGAACGGCTTCAGGCGCGCGTTCCGGTCGACGCGGTGCGGATGTGTCCACACAGCCAGACCGCGGGCTGCGATTGCCGCAAGCCTAAGCCAGGCTTGCTGTTGCAAGCGGCCATCGAGTTCGATATAGATCTCCCTCGAAGCTTTATGGTGGGGGATCGCGCGAGTGACATCAGCGCGGCGAATAATGCTGGTTGCAAATCAGTATTCGTCAATCGCGGCTATGCAGAAACACCTCCGAAATACGCCGATGGTGAAGTGACATGCTTGGCGGGGGCCGTTCGGTTCATTGTGAATTCTTCCTCGATTGAAGCCAACTTGCTCCGCGATGACGGGCATTCCTTCAATCCGCGCAGGTCTGGTGATCAATGGTGAAGAGACCTTCCACCACCGGCCGGAATGACTGTCTAATCGATCACCGATGAGGAGAAGGCCAGTGGCCTATGAGCGCGTGTTTGTTACCGGCGGTGCCGGTTATGTGGGAAGCCTGCTGGTGCCGAGCTTGCTCGACAAGGGATACCAGGTCACCGTCTATGACGTGCTCTATTATGGGGATAGCTTCCTACCCAAGGATAACCCGGGCTTGGCCATCATCGAGGGCGATATTCGGGATGTCGCCAAGCTGGCGGCGGCGGTAAGGGGGCATGATGCCTTCATCAATCTCGCCTGTATCTCCAACGACGCCAGCTTCGCGCTCGACGAACATCTCTCGACATCGGTCAATCTCGATGCGTTCGAGCCGATGGTGAAGGCGGCCAAGGAAGCTGGCGTGAAGCGCTTCGTCTATGCGTCATCGAGTTCGGTCTATGGTGTGTCCGACGAACCTGACGTGACGGAGGACCATCCGCTCGTGCCCTTGACTCTATATAACAAGTACAAGGGGATGTGCGAGCCGCTGCTCCAGAAATACACAGATGACGACTTCGTCGGGGTGATCTTCCGTCCCGCGACCGTCTGCGGCTACGCCCCTCGGTTGCGCCTGGATCTCTCGGTCAATATTCTGACCAATCATGCCGTGACGAACAACAAGATCACGGTGTTCGGCGGCAGCCAGCTCAGGCCCAACCTCCATATCGCCGACTATGTGGAAGCCGTTCACCAGCTTCTGGAAGCGCCGGCGGAAAAAGTCCAAAATGAGATCTTCAACGTCGGCTATCAAAACATGTCGATCAGCGACCTAGCGGTACTGGTCAAGAAGGTGGTCGCCGAAGAATTTCCGGACAAGCCCGAAATTGCGATCGTCACCACGCCGAGCGACGACGACCGCTCGTATCACATCAATTCGGGCAAGATTAAGCGGGTGCTGGGCTATGCGCCGACCCATACGATCGAGGACGCGATACGCAGCCTTTGCCAGGCGTTCAAGGAAGGCAAACTGCCCGACAGCATGACGAACGACTGGTATTATAATATCCGCACGATGAAAAAGCTGAACGCCGCATGAGCAAGTCGGTCGCTGTTGTCAGTGGGGGGGCAGGCTTCATTGGCTCGCATATGGTCGATCTGTTGCTGGATCGGGGCTATCGGGTTCGGGTGATAGACAATCTGGTGGGCGGGCGAAAAGCCAACCTCGACCACCACGAAGGCAATGCCGACCTGGAATGCCATTGGACCGATATCCGGGAGTTGGAAGCAGGCTCGCCGATTTTTGACGGCGCGCGTTTTGTCTTCCACTTCGCCGGCATCGGCGACATCGTGCCGTCGATCGAGCAGCCGATCGACTATATGGACACCAATGTTCAGGGTACCGTCAGGGTGCTCGAATGCGCGCGCCACGCGCGGGTGGAAAAGCTCGTATATGCGGCGTCGTCTTCCTGCTATGGCCTAGCCGCGACACCTACCCGTGAGGATCATCCGATCCAGCCGATGTATCCTTATGCGCTGTCCAAATACCAGGGCGAGCAGGCGGTCATGCATTGGCACAAGGTCTATAAGCTGCCGGTGAACTCGGTCTGCATCTTCAACGCCTATGGCACGCGGGTACGGACGACCGGCGCCTATGGCGCGGTGTTCGGGGTCTTCTTCCGACAGAAACTCGCGGGTAAGCCGTTCACCGTGGTTGGCGATGGCTCGCAGACCCGCGATTTCATCTACGCGTCGGATCTCGCCACAGCATTTCTCGCGGCCGCCGAAACGGATATTGTTGGCGAGCGGTTTAATGTGGGAAATGGCAAGCCGCAATCGGTCAATCATCTGGTTGATCTGCTTGGCGGCGACGTCGTCTATGTGCCGAAACGGCCTGGCGAGCCGGATTGCACCTTTGCCGATATCAGCAAAATTACGACGCAGCTGAATTGGCGACCGGTGGTCTCCTTCGAAGACGGTGTCCGGCGCATGGCCCAGCAGATCGACCACTGGAAAGATGCCCCGCTCTGGGATCCGGAATCGATTGCGACAGCCACCAAGAATTGGTTCAAATACCTCGGCACCTGATATTCCCGTATATCTTTGGATCACGACCGGCACCATGATTGCTTCTCTAACCGATCAATATAAGTTCAAAATCAAGACGGCCGCCGAGTTGGCGGAGATCCTTGGTCCGCGGCCAAGGAACAAGAAGGTCATCATGTGCCACGGCGTCTTCGACGTGGTGCATCCAGGCCATCTGCGTCACCTGATTTATGCGAAGAGCAAAGCGGACATCCTGGTCGCCAGTCTCACCGCCGATCGTCATATCGCCAAAGGCACTTACCGGCCCCATGTCCCACAGGACCTGCGAGCGCTGAATTTGGCGGCGTTCGAACTGGTCGATTACGTGCTGATCGACCCCAACGACAAGCCGTTAAACAATCTCAAGGTGTTGCAGCCCGATTTTTTTGCCAAGGGCTACGAGTACACTGCCACCGCCTTGCCGGCCAAGACTCAGGAAGAGAAGGACGTGATTACCGCCTATGGTGGAGAGATGATCTTCACGCCGGGTGACATTGTCTATTCATCTTCCAAGCTGATCGAACTTGAACCGCCCAATCTCCACACGGAAAAGCTTCTGACCCTGATGGATTTGGAGGGATTGACCTTCGATAAGCTGCGGAACGTTTTGGGTCAATTCGCCGGCAAACGGGTGCATGTCGTCGGCGATACGATCGTCGACACGCTCACCCAATGCACCATGATCGGTGGTCAAACCAAGACACCGACCATGAGCGTGCTCTTCAACGAAAGACAGGATTTCATCGGCGGTGCCGCCATTGTCGCCGAGCATCTTCGGGCGGCCGGGGCCGATGTGGTTTTTTCCACAGTGCTGGGCGATGATGCCTATAAGGACTTCGTACTGGAGGGGCTGAAGAAAAGCGGGGTCGACGTCCGCGCCGTTATCGACAGCACTCGGCCGACGACCAACAAAAACGCCATCGTTGCTGGCGGTTACCGCTTGATCAAGGTTGATACGCTGGATAACCGGTCGATTTCAGACGAAATTCAAGCAAAGCTCGCCGCCGTGATCCGTGAGGTGCCGGCTGACGCGGTGGTGTTCAGCGATTTTCGCCATGGAATGTACAACCGCCGCACCATTCCGGGTTTGGTGGAAGCCATTCCGCCAAATGCCTTCAAGGTTGCCGATAGCCAGGTCGCCAGCCGCTGGGGCAACATTACGGAATTCCAGAATTTCGACCTGATAACGCCCAATGAGCGCGAGGCTCGGTTCGCGCTTGGCGATCAGGATTCAGGGATCCGGCCGCTGAGCAGTACGCTTTATGACGCCGCCAAGTGTAAGACGCTGATCCTCAAGATGGGTGATCGCGGCGTCATCACCTGCCGCTCGGCCGACCATGTGGCGCTCGACAGTTTCTTCGTCGTGGATAATTTCGTCGATCGTCTCGTCGACGCGGTCGGGGCCGGTGATGCCTTGTTGGCCTATGCGACCCTGTCCATGTTGACGACCGGTTGCGCCGTGACCGCGACGATCATCGGGAGCATGGCGGCGGCGGCGGAATGCGAAGCCGATGGCAATTGCCCGATTCGCCCGATCGATGTGCTCGCCAAAATCGATGCTGTCGAGAAGCGCGCCAGTTACGAGGGCTAAAGCATGCGTGCCATCGTGGTTGGTTTGGGTGTCCAGGGTTGGAAGCGTCGGAAATTCGCCGGCGGCGACTTCGTCTGCTCGGTCGATCCGGTAAATCCGGAAGCCGACTATCGATCAATCGAAGAGGTGCCGCTTGGCAGCTACGATGCGGCCCTTTGTTGCGTCCCGGATGACCCAAAGGTTGAGCTGCTGACGTTTCTTCTGGGGAACGGCAAGCATGTGCTGGTGGAAAAGCCGCTCTGGGCGGCCAGGAACGAAGACATCATGATTCTCGACGCGCTGGCCAAGGCCAAGGGCGTCGTTTGCTACGCCGCTTACAACCACAGGTTCGAACCGCATTATATGCGCATGAAGGCCCTGATCGCTTCCGGCGAGCTGGGTCAGATCTATCGCTGCCGGATGTTTTATGGAAACGGCACGGCCCGTTTGGTGCGCAATTCGGCCTGGCGCGACCAGGGGGCCGGTGTTCTGCCCGACCTCGGATCACATTTGCTGGACACCTGTCGTTTCTGGTTCGGTGACGCGGTCATGAGCGACTTCAAGGTCATCTCCGCCAGCCGCTTCGAGAATTTGGCGCCGGATCATGTCGTGATCGGATCCGAGGGCAGCCTCCCGAAGCTCGAACTCGAGATGACCTTGCTGATGTGGCGCAACCATTTCGTTTGCGACATTCTGGCCGAGCGCGGCACCGCCCATATCGAGTCGCTCTGCAAATGGGGCCCGACGACCTTTACTCGGCGGACCCGCATGCTGCCGAGCGGACGTCCGCCGGAAGAGAGTGTGACCTTGGTGCAGGACGATCCAACCTGGGCGCTGGAATACGCGCATTTCAAGAAATTGGTTGAAGACGGTACGCAGACCGATCTTACCGATAATCTGTGGCTGCAGGAGACCCTCCGCGAGCTGGGTGAAGAGGCGCTTCATGCTTGATCCCAAAGTAGCGTTCGTCGGGATGACCCATCTCGGTTTGAATTCAGCCGTCGCCGGGGCGGGACGCGGCTTTTCGATGGTGTGCTTCGATACCGATGTGGCGCTGATCGAACGATTGAACGCGGGTATCATGCCGGTCGTCGAACCCGATCTTGACGCCTTGGCGGCAAAGCATCGCGATCGGCTGACCTTTACGGCCGATCCAGCATACCTTCGGACCTGCGATGTCGTGTATGTGGCGCCCGACGTCGCCACCGACGACCAGGGCGGCAGCGATCTGTCCGTGCTGGATCGCCTGTTGAGCCTCGCTTTCGACTGCGCCCGCGACGATGCGGTGATCGTGGTCCTGTCGCAGGTGCCCCCTGGCTATAGCCGTGCCCACCAGCGCCCCGGCCGCCATTTGATCTATCAGGTGGAGACCCTAATCTTCGGACAGGCCGTCGCTCGCGCGCTGAACCCGGAACGGACGATCATCGGTGTCGCCTCGCCTAACGATCCGCTGCCCGCCGCCTATAAGGCCTATCTGGACGGACACGGCAATCCACCCCTTTTGACGATGCGCTACGAAAGCGCCGAGCTCGCGAAGATCTCCATCAATTGCTGCCTCGTCGCTTCGGTCAGCGTCGCGAACACGCTGGCTGAACTCTGTGCGAAGATCGGGGCCGACTGGTCGGAGATCGTGCCGGCTCTGAAGCTCGATCGGCGAATCGGCCCCTATTCCTACCTGACGCCCGGCTTAGGGATTTCCGGCGGCAATCTGGAACGGGATCTCGCTACCCTCGTACGTTTTGCCGATGAGCGGGGAACCCATGCCGGGGTCGTGCGGGCCTGGATCGACAATAGCCGCTACGCAAAGGATTGGGCTTTGCGGACCTTGCATCAGGTGGTGCTCGACCTGGTGAAGCAGCCTTGCATCGCCGTGCTCGGGCTGGCCTATAAACAAGACACCCATTCGACCAAGAATTCCCCGTCGCTCGCGCTGATCGGCAGCCTCGGTCCTTTCGATGTCGCGGTATACGATCCCGTTGTGCCGGCTACCGCGGCGCCACATCCCCAGGTTCGGGCCGCGAGTTCGGAACTCGATTGTATGCGCGGGGCGGATGCTTTGGTCATCATGACGTCCTGGGGCCAGTTCAAGACGCTGGCGCCTGCCGCCATCAAAGCGGCCCTGCGTGGGGATGTCGTCATAGACCCCCATAGGGTGCTCGACCCCGCCGCGGTGCGCGCGGCGGGCTTACGCTATTTCACGCTCGGCACATCCTAAAGAGGGTTACCACATGCTCATCAACCAAACCGCGGTACTGCCGGAGCGGGTGGTCATCCTTGGCAGCCGCGGGTTCGTCGGGCGCGCGACGGTAGACTTGCTTCGCGACCGGGGCATTCCGCTGCTGACGATCACGTCGGACGAGATCGATCTGTCGGTAGCGGGTGCCGGTGATAAACTGGCCGAGCGTCTTTTGCCGGGTGACGCGGTTCTGCTGCTTTCGGCCCTCACCCCTGACAAGGGCCGTGACATAGCCACCGCGCAGAAAAACCTGCGGATTGGCGAAGCCGTCGCCGCTGCTCTGATCGCTCGTCCGGTCGCTCATGTCGTCTATTTCAGTTCAGACGCCGTCTATGGTTTCGACACAACGCAGATTAGCGAGAGCACGGCGGTGGCGCCTACCGACTGCTATGGCGGCATGCATCTCATGCGCGAATTGATGCTTAAAAGCGTCGTGAAGGCGCCGCTGGCCATTCTCCGCTGCACCGCTGTCTACGGTGCGGGCGATACCCATAATTCCTACGGTCCCAACCGGTTCCGGCGCCAAGCATACAAGGAAGGCCGAATCCCGCTGGGTGGCCAGGGGGAAGAGACTCGCGACCATATCTACATCCATGACGTGGCGCATCTGGTCCTCGAAGTGCTGATGCATAAGAGTGCTGGTTTGCTGAATCTGGCGAGCGGGTGCTCGATCACCTTTTGGGATCTCGCGACGAAAATCGCAGAGGCCGCCGGCAAGCCGGTCGAGATCGCGCCGTCGCCTCGCGGCGCGCCGATCACCTATCGCCACTTCGACGTCACCGGCACGATGAAGGCCTTCCCGGCCTTCGTCTTTACCCCGTTGGATCGGGGGCTGGCCGAAGCCCGAGCGGCCGAACTCGGCTAATGGGTCAGTACAACCTGCTGAGGACGGTACCGAACATCCAGCGAGACGTTTCGGCGCGTACCCATGACAAGCAAGTCAATCGCGCCGCCGCGCTGAAATTCGGCGTCGAATATTTCGATGGTCCGCGCGAGCAGGGTTATGGCGGTTATCGCTATGATGGCCGATGGGTTGCCATCGCCCAGGACATCATCGGGCGTTACGGCCTGAAGCCGGGCGACAGAGTGCTGGATATCGGATGCGCCAAGGGTTTTCTGGTGAAGGATCTGGTGGAGGCCGGCATCGACGCTCAAGGTCTCGATATCTCGGCCTACGCCCTAGAAGCATCGCCGCCCGAGATGCGCCACCGGCTGCATCTCGGCAATGCCCTCTCGCTGCCTTTCGCCGACCACTACTTCGATGCGGTGCTGTGTATCAACACGATCCATAATCTTGATCGCGGAGGATGTCTCACGGCCTTGCGGGAGATCAATCGCGTCCTCCGCCGACCTGAGGCGGCGTTCGTCCAGGTCGATGCCTTCACCTCGCCGGAGGAGAAATCGCTTTTCGAAGATTGGTGCCTGACCGCCTTGACTTATCTGCAGCCCGAGGAATGGGTTGCCCTGTTTCACGAGGCGGGGTACGTCGGCGATTATTATTGGACGATCCTGCGCCTCGATTGAGCTGCGCGCGCCCGATTTTCGCCATAGTTATCGCTTGGCGAATGTCTGTCAAATCAGTTACGATAAAACGATGGACTGTAGAAAAACGCCTTGAATCAACCTGGGCGTGGTTTGGTGCGGACTTGTTAAATCGAGGAAAAGCATAGATGGGGCCCGCAACCAAAGAGCCGCAATATCAGGGCATGGTCGAACAAGCTGCTGAGCTCGAATCGTTGGGGCTGATGACTAGTTTTGCTTTCGACGACGATCCGAAGCGGCTGACCTTTACATTTTCACGATACAAGTTTGTCGCGAAGTTGCTCGCCGGGCGTGAACATGTTCTGGAGGTCGGTTGTGCAGACGCATTCGCCACCCGTATCGTGCGTCAGGAAGTGCGGGCCCTAAGCGCCCTCGACTTCGATCCGCTGTTCATCGCCGATGCGAAGAAGCGCATGAATCCCCGCTGGGCATTCGATGCCTTCGTCCATGACATGCTGTCCGGACCCGTGCCGGGAAGTTACGACGGAATCTACGCATTGGATGTGCTGGAGCATATCGACCAGGACAAGGAAGACCTGTTCCTGGCTAACATGCTGTCCGCGCTAGCTCCCCACGGTGTGGTCATACTCGGCATGCCCTCGCTAGAGTCGCAACTTTACGCCTCGAAGTTGAGTAAGGAAGGCCATGTCAACTGCAAGACACAGCCTGACTTTCAGAAGCTCATGCAGAAGTATTTTCATACCGTGTTCATGTTCGCCATGAACGACGAAGTGGTACATACCGGCTACCACAAAATGGCGCATTATCTCTTCGCCGTATGCGCCGATCGGAGAGTTTCATAATAATGACCGGTGATTACGGCAGGGCAGAACAGATGATCAAGCGGCCCATTAGTGTGAGTTTTATCGTGCCCGCCTTGAACGAGGAGGACGTGATATCCTCGGTCATCCACGAAATATGGTCGACGGTGTCACCGCGCTTGGCGACATTCGAAATCATCCTGATCGATGACGGCAGCACGGACGGTACCGGGCGGATCATGGATCAGCTGGCGGTCGACCTCCCTTTCGTCAGCACCGTGCACAATGGGACGAATATCGGGTTGGGCGCGGCCTATACGGCGGGCGTCAAACACGCCAAACATGACTATGTGATGATGCTATGCGGGGATGGCGGTTTGCCGGCGGCGAGTTTGCCCCCGATCATTGAAAAGATCGGTGCCGCCGACATCGTCGTGCCGTATATGAAAAACTTAAAGCGCATCAAGACGCCGTCGCGTTTTTTGTTGTCGCGGGCTTATACCAAGCTGCTGAATTTCGTCTTCGGCTTTCACCTGCGTTACTATAACGGCTTGCCGGTGCATCGTCGCGCGCTGCTGCGCAAAATCGAGATCCGGAGTTCGGGCTTCGGATTTCAAGGTGAAGTCCTGATCAAGCTGCTCAAGTCTGGCGCGACCTATGCGGAAGTCGGCGTCTTGGGCGCTGAGAAGACTAATCGTTCCGCAGCACTCAAGCCGCGGAACTTGGTGAGCGTGGCGGCGACGTTTTTGCGCCTGCTGAACGAACTCAAGAGCTATCAGCCGGTGGATGTGAGTTTGACGCCGTCTGCTGCGGCGCCGAACGATTAGATGTTGATGGGCTGACGACTACAACGCGGCGAGGCCGCACTCCTCGCACGGCCACCAGCAGCCTAGCCGCAATGCGGCCCGGCTGCGCGCCCCCGGACAGCTTCGCCGCCTGCCTGTTGCTCTCACCGAACCGACCCAAGCGAAGCAAAATCGCCCATTTGGGCGGAGCCGGAAGCGGGCTACAACGGATCCGAGCACCGAGCGTATCTTTTGGTCTCTCGGTCCAGTTCGCGTAGCCGATATCTTCCTTGCCACATGCGATACCGCAGTGTACCAACAGATCGCTCCGTTGCAGGTCTTCTTACGATTTCGCATGCAATGCGACGCTAATTGTCTGCGTGAATATAGGATTTATCAATGAGTCTGGTTACTTCAATAAAACGAAAGGGGGCAAAATTTGTAGAAACGCATCCCTTGTCTTGGTATTTCGCATGGATTTTGGTTCACAAGCTTCATTTTCTGTTGCCGCACGATCAATCTTACATGGCCGTCCGATATTTTCCAGATACTGACGGGACACTTCTTCTCGACGTTGGTGCCAATGATGGGATATCCGTCCTTTCATTCCATAAAATAAATCCCACCTTGCGATTTATATCCCTTGAGCCGAACTCGATTCACAAAAAAAGCCTGGAAAAGCTACGAGGGAAAATCAAGGAATTCGAGTATCGCCTCATTGGGGCCGGCGACAGCCCCAGTGAAATAGATTTGTTCACGCCGATCTGTTTTGGTGTCACGCTCCATACGGCGACTTCTTCCGATAGAGATCGGCTTTTATCTTGGGTGGAAGCCCAATATGGCAAATTTGCTCGCAAACATACCTCAATCCTGCACTGCAAGGCATGTCTCGCCACGGTAGATAGCCTCAGTGTTGATCCAAAAATCATAAAGATCGATGCGGAAGGTTTCGACTATAATGTCTTGCTCGGTAGTCAAAAAACTATCGCGAGAAATAGGCCGTTCATCATCACAGAAGTGAGTCATTATAAGGACTCTGAGGAATTCATTTTCCTAATGAACGAAATTAAATATAGCATATACGGTTTTGATATCGGGAATAACAAATTTTATGTGCCTGATGTTTATGAGGATAAAAATATCCCAGGTCATCGGAATATGTTCTTAATTCCAAACGAGTATGTGGATCGTATACCTATTTAATATCATTATTTGTGAGAGTAAAATACCAATTCTTACAAGAAGACGTTCAGAAAATGGATTTAGATTTCACTTCATATTCCCGTCAAGGTTACAATCGCGGCTTATTTGTCGTGGCTATTGCGTATGCGTTGATCTTTTCCTGGTTTATTTGTGCCGGACATGGTGTGCCTTATGTGATGGACGGAAACGAATCGTTTTCTGTCTATTGGCATTCACACAATTTATTTGAATACGATCTGCGAAAAAGCTTTGGTCTTTCGGATGATGCATACAGTCCGGAGGTTGATGCCCACCCTGTGGTTCATCCGCATCAAGGTAACTGGCCTCGGGTTTTCGGCTTTCTGATTTATCTATTGGGTGCCCGGAGCGTCGAAGCGCAAACTATCGTAGCCACTTGCACTGTGGGCGTCTCTGCAATTTTTCTTGCCTATCACTTTTTCGCGAGAAGAATAAATCCGACATTTGCCGCGATATTTTGCCTATTTCTCATGAGCGATTACGTCCTTTACGCCCAGTGGCATGTTGTAACCTACCGCGTCTGGCATTTATTTTTTGTCTTCTCAAGCCTGCTTTGCGCCACCGGGTGGAGGGATGGCAATAGATGGCGCTGTTTTGCGCTGACCACGTTGAACTACGCCTGTTTGTACTACTACGAGTTCGTCTTCGTTGCGTATCTGTCCGTATTCGTGGGTCTTTACACGGTCTACCTGTACTGGCGGCGGCCGTTATTGCTGACCATAGCCGTGTTCAGTCAAGTGATCGGCGGAGCTCTCAGCTTGACCCTGCTGGTCTGCCAGTTGATAGGGTTTTATGGCATCGAGGGGCTCAAGGCGGACTTCTATTACACGTTCCTGGCCCGCAATCATGTCTCTAGTCTGGCGGATCTTCTGGAAAATATGCGGGATTTTTACCAAACGCATAACGTTGCCTTTTTTTACAATCTGAGTGACAACACATCGTATTTGACACCTCTGGCCTTTGTCAGATCATTTTTTTCATTTGACTTTCAGACGCATACACCGGTCTTTACCGCGCTTGCGTTGATCCTGGCATTGCCGGTCATCCTCTATAGGGCCGGTGTCCGCGCCGCTGACACCGGCTTGCCGCGGCCGCTCGGATGGATTGTGGGCGGTGCCCGATCGTTTTCCGGCTCTCTGGATCGACGAGCGGTCCGTTGGCTGTCCGTGTTGGCCTCGGCTTCGGCCAATCTCGTTTTCGCGATCGGTTTTGCTCTCCTGTTCCTATCGGTAACCTCTCCATCGATGATCGATGCGGTCGCTCCCGTCGACCATCTGATCGTAGGGAGGCCATATCTCTGGGGGGTGGCCGCGGGCGTTAGTCTTGCCGTCGTGACCAAGTGGCTGGCCGGGTTGCCTCCGTGGGGCGTCCCTGCGGGAGCCAGGACGCGGGTCTTGCTGGCGTCGATCATGCTGCTTGCCATAAGCTTTTTCCTGCGCCGGCACTCTGCTCTTTATGCAGCCGATGGAGCCGATATCTGGCACAAGCTCGATGCGATGAACTATCCCCCAGTCGTCTTTCAGGGGGCGATTCTCACGGCCACAATTCTTGCCATTATCGCGCTTCTTGCACCCCATTCGCGGCGCCTTCACTGGCACCATGTCCATGACCTACGCGCCTATTTGATTTGTGGTCTGCTGGGATATGGCTTCGCCTACGGGATGTCCGCCGGCTATGTCTACTCAGGTTATCTGACGCGCAGCACACCGTTCACGGTGTTTCTCACTAACGCTGTCCTCGCCGCGGCCGCCTATTTCTTGATTGACGGCTTGCGTGTCGGCTTTTTAACCGTGACAGGGGGCGGGGGTGTGCCGCGCCGACTGGTCGTCTCGGCGCTGTCGGGCAGCCTGATGCTTGTGCTGGTCAGCAGCTGGATATGGCAACAGGTGGATTATATCCGGCTGCTACCGCCCGATTATCTATCCTTTATGAGTCGACTGGAGCAACCGCCATACAAAGGGGCATCGTTCGCCGTGGGCGCCTACGCGGCGCCGGTGGCGGCATATACCGGGCAATGGGCCTTTGATTCTGAACAGTGGAATTACTGGAATATGCGCCAGCGGGAACCTGCTGAAAGCGTGCTCGGGATGTTCGATGCCGCCGAGACGGCGCCAAACGATTTGCCCTATCTGTGGATGGCGGATCGTCGGCAGAATACGAGTTATCTCCGGCCCCAATACTATCTGTGTTTGGCCAATCAGAGCATGAAGACCCTCTCCGAGAGTCTCGCCGTACCGCCGGGCGGTGCTTATTCCCGAGTTTGCCGCGACGTTATCGCCTCGGTGCAATCGGTAGCCCGACAGCCGTGGTTGGCATTGACGCCCAGCCTGGTGGATTATGATCGGGATGGCATCGTCCTGCGTGGGTGGCCCGCCTGGGCTATCGTGAAACTGGACTGGACGATGCCGCCGTTCTTGCAGCCGGTGCCTCAGGGAACGGTCGCCAGACCGGTGCGAATGGAGGTTTCTCGCAGCGGAGAAGGATATTCCCTCACATACCGCTATAGCTACGCCCAGGCAGATGATGTCGCGGAACAGGGTACGACGATTGAACTGGTGCAGTTCGGCGCCAGCGCCGCCTGCGGGGACACCAATTGGGACGTCAAAGTGCTCGCTGCTCATGGTCAGGGGGCGGTCGGCAGCTTCAAACTGCCCCATGGCTTCGTGGGTAGGGTGGGCGTGCGCGTCACGCCGCGAACCACGGCCAAGGCTGGCCGCCCGTACTATTCCAATGTCTCTGCTCTCGCTGAAGATGGAAAAGACCCGATAGCGTGTCAGGAACCACCGCTACTGAGTGGTGAGCCAGGCCCTCAGCAACAGAACCTGGAGGGCTATCTCGTACCCGGATACGCAATCGATTTCCGATCGTCTTCGGCCGACAATCGCTATTTCGGCGAAGGCTGGTCGGCTGTGGAAGAACCCGGCACATGGTCGGTGGATAACATCTCGACGCTGCGGATGAGGCTGCTAACCCCTGTGCAAAAGCCGCTGCGATTGACGGCGAGAGTACTGCCTTTCGCGGCCTCGAATCATCCCTTGGAGGTGACGGTCCTCGTTAACGGCACAGAGGTGGGAATTTGGAGTTTCGATACGCAGGGCTGGGCCACCGTTACAGCCGACATCCCTCCCGAAGTGCTGGAGGGAAGCCGCGAGATGACAATAACCTTGAAGGCTGCCGCCGAGAATACCCCGGTAGCACTAGGCGTCAGCACCGATTCGCGCCGTCTCAAGCTACTGTTCGAGACCGCGACCATCGCCGAAATTCCGGACGGCGTCGCGACTCCGGCTGCGCTCAGCCCGGCTTATTATGTCTTAGGCGATGTCATCGATTTTCGCTCCTCCGGACACGGGGAGCGCTATTTAGGCGAGGGGTGGTCCGCTTCGGAGGCACCTGGAACCTGGTCGGTCGGACGCTCAAGCTTGCTCCACCTCGATCTTGATTCTCTGGCCCAAAAGCCGCTGCGCTTGACCGCCAAGGTGCTGCCCTTCGTGGTACCAGGACATCCGCGTCAGGTCGTCACCGTACTGGCAAATAACCGGGCCGTGGCGACATGGACCTTTGACAAGGGCGGATGGACGACTGTCACAGCGGATATTCCGGCCGACGTCATTGGGCAAAACGGTGGTTTGGTGATCACCCTCAAAGCAGCGGATCCGGTCACGCCGGCATCCATCGGCTATAGCAAGGACACACGTCTCCTAAAGCTTCTCTTCGAAACGGCGACGATCGGGATACCGTAGCGGGCGCATCTCACCGATGAGGTGCCCTTGGGAGGGCTCCCAAAATACGACGCCGGTTCGCAATTAATTAGAGCTGGACAGCGACGGTCAGCTTTTAGCCCGTCGGTCGAAAAGCCAGAAGATCCCGCCCGGTAAAGTGCTGACCAGATTGACCAATCCGAACAGGACGGAAAGTGACAGGGCCGAGCTTGCCGTTACGCCGATAAAGCCGAACGCGAATACGAAGCTCGCCTCTCGCAGCCCCCAGCCGGCGATTGAAATAGGCAATGCCGTGACGAGGGTAGCCGATGGAACGATCAAGAGGCAGTCGAAGATGCCGATCGGGATATTGAGGCCGCGCGCCAGCACATACACACTCAAGGACATGAGAATGGCAACGATGGCGGACACGCCGATGATCTCGCAAGCCGCCCAAGGCCTAAGGTAGACGCGGCGGCAATCGCCGGATAGAGACCAAAAGCCTCGGACGATCCGCCATTGTCCATACCGTGCCGGCAGGCGGTCCATAAGCATGATGACACCCAAACCGCCAAAGGCTGCCAAAGCCAGAACCGGGAAGGCATAGGCTCGCCACCCGAAGGTCGTGGTCAGCGGAGCAAACAAGGCGAGGATCAAAACCATCAACCCGAGCAGCGTCGAGATCCGGTCCAACACCACTGAGTTGATGGATTTGGCGAGGGTCAATCCGGCCGCGCGGGCTCCCCAGGCGCGGACGAAGTCACCACCGACGGAGCTGGGCAGCAGCGTACTGAAGAATGCCGCGACATAGAAAATTCGGAAAGCGTCAGGAATTCTCATACGGCAGCCGATTTTGGCCAGTATCCGGCACCACCTGAGGCTGCCGAGAGCGGTCTGCAGGACCGTGAGAAGTAATGCGACCGCTAATGGCAGGATGCCGACATTGGACAGCTGGCGCCAGAAATTCTCGATGCCGACCTTCTGCACCAACCAGATGATGACGGCGGCCGACATCGCCACTTTTAACAATAAAACGAGCCCCTTGCGTCGACCGCTCTGGGCCGTCGTTTTGGTCTCTGACCCTTGAAGCACCGCCGGAATGCTCGTCTCGTTTATCGATTGTTGCCCGGCGATATCGCCACCCATGCTAGGAGCACCCTGAGAAATATCCGTCACCGCTCATGCTCCCGGTGGAGCTGTGGCGGTGAAAAATTGTCGATCCGACTGTCATGTAGCCCCGTTTACCGTCGCGAAATTGTCTATCAACGTTGCAGATCGCCACGCTGGAATGGGCATCTCCGGCCACCGCCCGATACGCTTATACTCCGGTCGCCATTCCATCAACCGTCCTTCTATCACCGTCTTTCTATCATGGGCGAAATGCTTTTCCGCGATCGGCCTCGCACCTTTAAGATGCGCTTCGAGCGATCCCGCAGAATCGAGATCGGCTTGCAGATAGATTATCGGAGGTTCGGCCAGTTGAGGCACGTATGTTCGCGACGGTCGATCGACAGGGGAAAACCGGCGTTGGGGGCGATGGAATCGCGTATAGGGTTGCGGCAGCCAAACGGTTCATGAACTAGAGGCTACCGCTCGATCAGGTCGCTGGGCGATTTATCGTCGGGGCTCGGGTCGATCGGCGATAGACAGATGCTGATAGGGGGACATCGGTGCGGGATCTGGCATTTTTGTTAATAAATTTAATATTGGTATTTGTATCTTCCTATAAAATTTCCTCTTATTTTCGATGTGGCATCTCTGTTCGATTTGTAGCGTGCTTTTTATATTTTTGGCTTTCGGTGGCTGTCACAGCTTATATTCTCAGTATATTCGGATTGCTCGGTCGGCCTTGGATATATCTGGCGGTATCCACCGGGATAGCCGCCATTCCGGCGGTCATCTTTCGGAAATGGCTACCAAAACATCGCTCTCCGCAGTTAATCAGGCAATGGGCCGACCTATTCGACGGGGACCGGCGCGATACGGCTTTTCTTGCCATCGTGCTGTTCTGTACGGCGGGCGCGGTGATCGGCACATTGCTGCTAGTTACACTCTACGATCCGAATAACTACGATTCGCTTGCCTATCGTTTTCCGAGAGTGCTGTTGTATTTAGCACAGGGAAACCTGCGGCCGCTCAATTCATTCGACTACAGACTATCCAGCTACCCATTTTGCGGAATGTTTCTTTACTTCCTTCCCGGAACGTGGGGCGTGGACGGCCGTCTATTCAATTATGTCAGTTTTGGCTGTTGGCTGGCAGGCGGAGTGGCCGTCGTGGCTGTGGCGCGCGAGATGGGTGTCTCGCGGCGTGGGGCGCTGATTGCAGCGTCGCTCTATTTGACGGCGCCGGCAGTCCTGATTTCGGCGGCCTCGACCAACGACGACATGATCGCCGGCGTGCCGATGCTGTGCGCTGCTTTGTTCGCGCTGCGTTGGTGGCGCACGCGCGGTTGGGCCGACGCCGGCCTGGCGGGCGTCGGCGCGGGGCTCAGCGTTGGCACGAAGCTTCACGGGCTGTTTTACGACTTCACCGTCATGGCGGCGGCCATCGTGATTTTGTTGCATCCGACTCTGCGTAGGGTCGCTTTTCAGACGCTGCGGCGTTCCTGGAAGCAATTCCTGGCGGCTGGCACGATAGCTGCGCTTCTAGCGTTTCCGCCGCAGGCGATCAATCTGTTCACAAGCGGCAGCATGATGCCCATGGCGAGTGGTGCCGTGGAAGCAAACATCACGCTGGCAACACTGTCCAATACGCCGTTCTCGCTGGTGACCGCCGCTGCCACCACCGCAATGAATACCGCCCAGCTATTTTTGGGTGACATTCCGAATATGCTCTTCTTTGAAACCTCGGAATCGCGGTTGGCGGCTTTGAGGTCGTTCAATGCCTTCTTCAATCGACATTTGTTTTGGTGGTTGCGGGATGATGCGTCCTATTGGATGCCGTTTTACAAATTCCGCGGTGTCGCCGATGTGGAGCCCGGAACGGGCGCCTGGGAGCAGTCTGTAACCCTTGGGCTGATGCCATGGCTATTGATCGTCACTTTGGTGGTCAGTGGTGTTCTCTGGCGTCGTCGTGCCGGTGCGGGGATTGCCTTCTGGCTTGCCCTCAGCCTGCTGCTCCGAGACGTTTCCTACAGCACGCATCTGAAGTATGGCGAAGCGGCCGGCATCTATTACGCCTTCGTCATCGCGCTGGCGGCACCGAGCCTTGCGTGGTTGTGGGATTCACGCGCCTCGCTAGGTAGGCGCGCGGCCGGGCTGGTGACCGTCGCGACAATCCTCGCATTCGGCGGCAACGTTATGGTTGGGCTCGATAGTTTTCTCAACAACCCCCAACGCAATTTGCGCCAGCTCGCGGCGGGGTCGGTCTCGGCAGCGTCGCGGGATACAGTCTCGGCGGATTTGGCTGGTACCTTAGGAAAAATGAATAAGATCGACATACTCCCCGCCCATCTTGAAGTCGAAATGTTCACGCTGATGATGAAGAATATGAAAGCACGATATTTTATATCGGAGATGCCAAGTACAGATGCGGACATGTTGAATATTTATTCTTACCCGAGTCGCGGCGAATACGGCAACATTCCGGTGCGGGTGGCCAACGATTCAGCAAAACGGTTGACGCTCCTCGGCTCCTACATGGGGGTAGGCAAGGAGCTCGTTTTCGGCGAGGGCGCGCTGCCGCCTGGCCTTGATTCGGGGCACTCAGGGTATGTGGTGTTTCACTCGGAACTGGTGCGGGACAAAACCCAGGCAGAGATGGTCAAGGCGATCGAAATCTATGGGCTGGTGGGCGCATTGCCTGACGACGCGCTCGAGTTCCGGTTGATACAGCAGGCATCCAAAGGCGACCACCCGATCATCGCCGATTGGCGGAGCGTCGAGGGATTGTCCGGCAGAGTGAGGGGGATCTCGGCGCAGGATGCGGGGCGAACCGGCGCGCGGGTCAGTCGCGACTTTACCTTTCCGCTGCCCCAGCCGAGCAAGAGCGGTTTCGTCGAGCTTCAGCTTCGGCAACGCCAGCAACCGGAAACGATCTGGTCCGCGAAAATATCCCTCGTTCGCGGCATCGACACCGTTCCGGCGGAAGCGATAACCATCCCCTCCTACGCCCTTGGGCAGGTTATGGATTTTCGGTCGTCCGGAGGTGGCGCCCCATATTTGGGGGGAGGCTGGTCGGCCGCGGAGGGGCCAGGGACGTGGTCGGTGGACGAGACATCGACGCTGCGATTGCAACTGCCACCCAGAAGCGGCGAGCCCATAAGGCTGACGGTGAAGGTCATGCCCTTCGTAGCGCCGCGGCACGCTCCGATGACCATCCGAGTGCTTGCCAATGACGTCCGTGTGGCGACCTGGGTCTTCGACCGGTCCGAATGGACGACGGTCTCGGCGGATATCCCGCCCGATGCGTTGTCGCCTACCGGCCTTTTGACGCTCTCGTTTTATTGTGACGACGTAGTGGCACCGGCCTCCGTCAATTTTGGAGCCGATACGCGTCGTCTCAAGCTGCTGTTCGAGACGGCGAACATCGACCGTCGTTGACAAATCCTCGCCTCAGCCAGGTTGACCTGCGCCAGATTGCTCCGAGTTCGGTACACATGTGGTGGGGTGCTGCCCCGAGCCTACTCTTGTTCCTCGGCGATGGCTCGCACCCTGCGGAGTTCCTTATCGAGGCGGTTGATCAATTCGAGACGTTCGGCGCAGGTCGCGGCAAGAAGCGTGATCTCGCCGTGCTGCGCCTGCATCAGCCGTTTCGCCGCCGCGAGTTCGGCTGTTTCAAATCGATCGAAGATGTTCGGAGGCAATCGGAAGGCGGTTCGAAGGGCGATGTCCTCCTCCCGCAGATAGAAATTGTTGAGACCATCGAACCACACCTTCTGATAACGGGCATCCGTCAGGATCGGCTCCCATGCTTCCCAGTTTTCGTCGCGCGAATTTACGGCCGTAGCCTCGACGATCAAGAGGCGGGGGCGGTACCTGTTCCAATCCCCGCTCCGTATGACGCCGAGCTCGCCGCCCTCGACATCGATCTTCATGAAGTCGATGGTTTTATCTTGGACGTGCAGGTCGCAGAGCGTGTCGAGGCGGATGACCTCAACCTCATGGGGCGTCGAGGCCAAATTGGTCGAGGCGAGCGTGTCGGCAACGGCGGCATTGAGCGTCGAATTTTCGGCAAACCCCGATATTTCGTAAAAGGCGGCGCGGCCCGCCTTTTCGCCGATTGCGCAATTCAGGTTCAGATCGTTCGGTCGCGCATCGCGCAATAAGGGATAAAACTGCGATGTCGGCTCGATATTGATACCCGACCAACCTTGCTTGTAGAAATGGCACGTAACCGACAGAAATTCAGGATGCGCGGCGCCGATATCCACGTAGAAACCACGATGTTCGGCGCTGAACAACCGCGCGATCATGATGTCTTCAAAATTTTGCGCGTAGGAAATCACGGAACCTCCCTACGGCATCCCCGAAGGGGCCGGTGACCTTGACTCGTCGGGATCAGCTGGTCCGACCGAGGCCGCCAGCCTTGTTTTCCAGAAACCACGCATAGGTATCGCGAAGGCCCTGATCGAGTGAGATTTTGGCCTGCCAGCCCAGCGCCGTCAGGCGTCCGACGTCGAGGAGCTTCCTCGGCGCGCCGTCAGGTTTATCCGTTTCATTGACGAAGCGTCCGTCGTAACCGACCGCGGCCGCGATGGACGCTGCCAGTTCGTTGATCGTAACGTCGGTTCCGGTGCCGACATTGACATGGCCTTCCGCCGAATAGCCTTGCATTAGGAAGACGCAGGCATCAGCCAGATCGTCGACATGGAGGAACTCGCGACGCGGCGTTCCGGTGCCCCAGATACGCAACTCCGGCTGACCGTCGATCTTGGCTTGGTGTGCCTTGCGCATCAGCGCCGGCACCACATGGCTCGCCTGAAGGTCGTAATTGTCGTAGGGGCCGTATAAGTTGGTCGGCATCGCCGAAATGAAATCGCAGTCATATTGCCGGCGATAGGCTTGGCACAGTTTGATGCCGGCGATTTTCGCGATCGCATACCACTCGTTGGTCGGCTCCAAGGCGCCGGTCAACAGCACGTCTTCGCTCATCGGCTGCGGCGCGAATTTCGGATAGATGCAGGACGAGCCGAGGAACAGCAGCTTCGTCACACCGATCTCTCTCGCCGAGTCTATGATATTGGCTTCGATCATCATGTTGTCGTAGAGGAATTCGGCCGGACGGCTGTCATTCGCCAAGATGCCGCCGACCGTCGCCGCCGCCAGGAACACTGCTTCGGGTCGCCTATCGCGCATCCATTGTCGGACCGCCCGCTGGTCGCGGAAATCGACCTCCGGGCGCCCCACCGTCAGAATCTCGCAATCCTCGGTCGCCAGGCGCCGCACGATGGCGGACCCGACCATGCCCCGGTAGCCGGCAACGAAGACGCGTCGACCGCGCAGGTCGAAGCCTTGTCCCGAAAGTCCCGCCGCCACTATCGGTGCGCCGCGCCGCGCACGGCGACGACGTAACCGGCGCCATGCAGTGTCGCCTCCTGCTTCGCCAGGTCGAGGTCGTTCTCGACCATCATCTGAACGAGCGATTGGAATGAGACCTTCGGCTGCCAGCCGAGGAGCTCGCGCGCCCGCGTGCTGTCTCCCTGCAGAAAGTCCACTTCCGTCGGCCGCATATAGCGCGGATCGAATTCGACGAATTCCTGCCAATCGAGATCGACCGCGCCGAAGGCAAGCTCGAGAAATTCACGCACCGAATAGGCTTCGCCGGTCGCGACGACGAAATCGCCCGGCTCGTCATGCTGAAGCATCCGCCACATCGCCTCGACATAATCGCCGGCGAAGCCCCAGTCGCGCTTCGCATCGAGATTGCCAAGATAAAGCTGGGATTGCAGGCCCAGCTTGATGCGTCCGACGGCGCGGGTGATTTTGCGCGTCACGAAGGTCTCACCGCGCCGCGGGCTTTCGTGGTTGAACAGGATGCCGTTGGACACGAACATCCCATAGGCTTCGCGGTAGTTGATCCCGTACCAATGGGCGGCCACCTTGGACACGGCATAGGGGCTGCGTGGATAGAACGGCGTCGCTTCGCTCTGGGGTGGCGACGCGGCTCCGAACATCTCGGAGGAGCCGGCCTGGTAGAGCCTAACCGGCTTGTCGAAATCCCCCATGTAATCGCGCACTGCTTCAAGCAGCCGGAGCGACCCGCTGGCGACCACGTCCGCCGTGTATTCCGGCACGTCGAACGACACGCGGACATGGCTCTGTGCCCCGAGATTGTAGACCTCGTCCGGCTGGACTTTTTCCAGCACCCGCCGCAGCCCGGTGCCATCGGTCAGGTCGCCGTAATGCAGCGACAGGCGCGGGCCAGCGACATGCGCGTCGTGATAGATGTGGTCCAACCGTTCGGTGTTGAAAGAGCTGGCGCGCCGCAACAAGCCGTGAACTTCATAGCCTTTAGCCAGAAGCAGTTCGGTAAGGTAAGAACCGTCCTGCCCCGTGATGCCGGTCACCAACGCGCGTTTCAATGCACTTCTCCATTTTCGGATGCTGCCGCAACCGCCGTACATATAAGGTTGTGAATCATAAGGCCAAGCCGCTTGATCGGCCACGAATGCAGTGTCGATATTCCATCAGAATGTCCCGATGACGCAAGGTGCACGGGGAGATGAGCGAGATCGCCCCGCAAGGGCGATGCCCCAAAACCCCCACATCCCTCCCCCGGTTATTGCCGGCCCAGTGCCTTCAGCACCTGTGCCAATCGTTGCTGCGCCACATCCTGGTCCGGTTGTAGGGCAAGGGCGGCGGTAAGATCGCTCTCCGCACCGTCAAGGTCTGCACGCTGGTAGCGCAGGTACCCTCGGTTGCAGAGCACCCAGAAGCGGTCGAAGCCTAGCTCCAGCGCGCGATTGTAATGCTGGAGCGTCTCGCCGCCATCGCCCCGTGAATTATGGAGTGCCTGTGCCGCTAGGTAGTGCCATTCCCCATTCTCGGGATCGCTGCGCAGGTGCTGTCTTATCTGCTTCAGCGCTGCGCGGTACCTGCCGGCGTTGAACAGGCGCCAAGCGGTAGCCTTGCTGTCTTCGAGCGCTGACTTGCCAAGTGCCGGATCCTTCCTGCTGAGCCAATTGCAACGCATCCGGTCGATTTTGGCGGCGATCCTGCGACCGAACTGGCTAAGGATCCGCGCGCGATGGTAGCGCACCCAATATTCATTGAAATTCGCCGCCAGGGCCCGGTTGTAATGATCGAGCGTTTCCCAGGGTTTCGTCCCCTTGCTCTGCAGACAAAGCCCGGCCAAGTAATTGGCCTCGCCATCGGCCGGCTGAAACCACAGCATCGGTTTCAGCAGTTCCAGCGCGTCGTCATGCCGTGACGCATAGAAAAGCTGCCACGTCATCTCCATCCCGCGCCGCCACCCTGACGGACTCTGAAGCTGCTTTGTGTGCAGGGCGATCACCTGCCGGTCCTCGGTATCGGCCTCGGCGCGTTGGGCGAGGGTGCGTAGCAGCCGACTCCGATCCAGACGAATGAAAAAGTTCGTCGGGTCCAACGCCACCGCCTCGCCGTAGTGGGCCGCCGCCTCGGCCAGATTTCCCTGATTCTCTGCCATTTTGGCCAGCATGAGTACTGTTTCGGACGCCATGCCGTGCCGGGCGAGCACGTCCTGGACCGTTTTGATGACCAAGGGATCGGCCGCATCCTGCTCGGCGACCTTCTGCCCAAGCTTCTTCAACATCCCGGCGGCTGACGAGATGCGGGAAGGGGCTTGGGGTGAGGCTGTTTGATCGGGCAACCCCATCAACGGCAGATAGGCTGCATTCACGCGGCGATAATCGTAGCTTTCGGCGAATTGGCGAGCAGCGGTACGGATTGCCTCCGCCTTGCCAGGTTGAGTAAGCATCTCCTGAATGAGTTCGGGATAGCGATCCAGCGAATCCTCGACTAGACAATCTCGTCCCGAGACGATCGGATAGCCTCGGAAGCTGAGGGCGGTGCCGATCACCGGCTTACCCGCGGCCATCGCTTCGATCGTCTTGATTGAGGCGCCGAGTCCGTGGCGCAAAGGGATGAGCACCAGGTCGGTCGCTTCGTATAATAGCCGCAATGCCACGTCATCGACGCTGCCGAGGGCGATGAAATTGTCGTGGCGCTGTGGCTCGGCGCAGGACCCCGCCACAACGAACAGAGGGGCGTTTCCAGCGAAGCGTTCTCGGGCGATTTTTGCCAAATGTCGAAGTTCGATGACGGCGTTTTGGTTCGGGATATGGTTACTTCCGACGAACAGGCAGGTATGCGAAGCGTCAAGATCAATGCCGTAGAGCTCGCGGAGCAGTAGCCTCGATTTACCGTCGGTCAAAGGCGCAAGGCCTGCGATATCGACAGGCATGCGGATCTCAGTGGATGGAACATTCAACGCGGCAAGGGTCTGTCGATCCTCAGCTGTTACCGTAACCGTCGAATCGGCTGCTCGGGACCATGCGATGTCGTAGCGCAGCAGCGCGCGGCGCAGCGGCGCGCAGTCGGTGGCGATCTGGTGCATCATGTCGTGATGCGTGAGGATCAGCTGCTTGCCGTGCTGACGGCATGCCTTGGTTACGACATCGCCCCAGAACGGGTATTCCAGCAAAACGATGTCCGCCCAGCGGACCACCTCATGGATCCGCAATCGGAATTGCCGATCGCCTCGATGACGCAGGTGGTACCAGAGATAGATCGGCAATCGAGCTTGCTCGCCGCGGCAGAACAACGCCCACCATCGTTGGAAGAGCCAATGGAAAACCGGCCGGCGATCGCGGATCTCGACTGATTCGTACGTCACATTGTCGGTTTGATCGGTCGGGGTCCTGCCCTCCTGGACGACACGGAGATGGTCGACATGATCGCGCAGGAAATCGACCATCAAATTGGTCCGGACACTGGCTCCGGCTCGGCGCTGCAGGATGTCGCCCCAGGGATAAAACACACCGACGCGTGTCCCAATGCGCCGAGTCGCTTCCGAAGAACGACGACCGAACAACACATCGATGAGCGTCTTCGGGCTGTGCCAATCGAGACAATCGACCTGCCTGGTCCGTGCGGCCTGTCGGTAGTGCGCCAGGCTCGCTGTCAGATCGAGAATCGCCTGGACGAGTGCGGGCGGATCCAGATCAGCGCAGACGATGCCGGCGCCGAACCGCTCCAACTCGTCGCTCATCCAGGTATCGGCCGTTACGATCATCGGCTTGCCGGCCGCGGCGGCTTCGACAAATACGCCGGAGCTGCGGGCCTGATAGACTTGCCTCCTATAGGGTAGCAGGACGGCGTCGGCGCCGGTCAGCAGGGCCTTATACGCTTCGCTCGGCAGTGGCGCGCGGATCAGGTCGACGGAGGCAAAGCCACGCCGGGCTAGATCGTCGACGGCCGCGTCGATCGCGGGATCCGTGCTATTGCATTGGAGCGTGAAGGAAAGGTGCCCGGCCTGACCCTGCTCTTCCAGTTGGATGATCGCGGCGATGAGCTCGAAGATACCCTTCTCGCCACGCGCTCCGCCCAAGGCAACGAAGCGGATCCGACGCGCGGTACCCACCGGTTGATCGAGCGGCTGTGTGTCAGGTTCCGTGGACTGCTTCCCGGTCAGCGGAATCGGGAAAATGCTGACAGGGGCTAAGGTCAGATGCGCATAGGCCTCTGCCATGCGTGCACTATCGGAGACGAGTCTCGCTTTACCGCGCCGTGCCGCCCATTCGAGCAAACGGAATGCCCGGTCAGCGCCGGGGCCTTGATAAAAGCTGGGCTGATACCCGAGATGCAGGACGACCGGCCGTCGCCGGTTGCCGAACAGGGCCGCGAACCAGGACCATGCCAAGAGCTGGTGCAACGTCACCATGGGGGCGAAAATCACCCCTGTACCGGCCGAGGCATTCGGCGCGGTGGCAGCGCGTCGAGCTTGACGCAGGCCGCGTCTGATCTCGACGAAATGAAGCAGGTTCAACCACAGCACTTCAAGCAGCGGGGAAATCCGCGCCAAGGCTGGATAGCGTTTCCATATGTCGTGAGAGAAGCACCGTACGCCGTGAATGCGGCGTTGGATCTCATCCGGCATCTCACTATGGCCGAGCGTTGTGGCACTTAGGCCGGCTTCCTCGGCGGCCCGGACGATGGCTTCATTATATTCGAGGTGATGGCCGACGAAATCCCGGACGCACGGGTCGACGATGATCAAGTATTGGGACAAAATAAACGCTCGAGGTGAATGGGTTGCATCGATTCGTTCACGCCAATTCGTGCTTCCGGCTGCGGATGTTTCAACCACGTTTCGATGACATGTTGTTACTAAAGAGGCGGGAGCCTCGGCGCAAGAAGCTCAGACGGGGAGCACAATCATATTCCGGGGCCGATCGACGGAGCGGCCGCCCTGTGGGAGCCCTCCCTGCCAACAAAAATGTTTGGCGGTCATAACTGCTTCTGGCTAAACAGGAGGGCTAGAGGCGCGCATCAGCCTGAGTCCTAAGACCCCCGCTCGGGTCAACCTATCATTAGCTCGGGAGAAGGTGAATGTTTCTCAAGATCAAGAAGTTTCTGCGGCTATTCCCACCATTTTCCAGCTATGTACTGATCCGAAAACTCGATCGGATGCGGCCGACTCTTGAGCGGCTGGTTGAGGATTTCTCAAAAATTGACGAAATGAATCGGATCCGGACGTCACTCCAGGATTTCAGCTCCCTATTGGTTAATACATACGTTGCTTTGGGCCGTACGACGGCTCGGCATAGTCCTCGAGAAGCGATCGACTGTTTTCAACGTGTATTGAGTTTCGATCCCGACGCTCCGCAAGCCCGGCGATATTTGTCTGAGGTCTACGTTCAAATCGGAGATATGCAAAACGCGCTCAACGCAATTTGCCAGGCGCTGAGAATTTCACCGGTGAGAGCGGTTCAGGAGCCAAGCGAGGCGAGTCGTCTGCCCGCTGGGACACGGCCGGCAAAAATTTATGAGCCGCACGCCCGCATCACGATTGCTACATCCCTGATGCCTCGACGGATCAGCGAGCAAAAGGCCGCGGTGCGATCATGGAGGCGATTGGGAATCGATGTCATATCGGTTAACAACGCCCATGAAATTGCTATCTTAAAGCCGGAATTTCCGGAGGTCACGTTCAAGGAAGCCGCCTGGACCGCCGAAGCACAATGTGGCAAGCCGGTTGTTCCAACCGACGAAATAATTCGATTTTTGAGCGAAAGCGACTCGCCCATCGTCGGCATCTTCAATTCGGATATCGTTATTGAGGAGGGGGACGGCTTTTTGGATGCGATCCGGCGCCAAGTTCCGGGCAGCCTTGTTCTCAGCAATCGTATCGACGTGGACAATGCCGGGTCTGCCGATGGCAGGTTGTACGCAGGGGGCTACGACCTGTTCTTCTTTGAACGGAGTGCATGCGCGATTTTCGCGTCATCCGGGATGATAATGGGAATGCCGTGGTGGGATTTCTGGATGCCGCTGGCGGCGCATCTCGGTAGCCTGAAGCTGAAAAAGCTCACCTCGACGCGGGCCCTCCACTACACCCATCCGATCGGCTACAGTTTCGAACTGTTCATGAGTTTATCCGTGCCCTTCTCGGATTCCCTGGCTTCCATCGCGCGGGCATATCCCCTTATGCCGGGCAGCGAACTTGCGACGCTGACGCGAGGGCTGTTCGAAGCCATAGACGCGTCTGTGGCGGCCTCCGGACAGGCGCTGGAGCCGTACGAGGTTGGGACGCTGTGCAGCTTCGTCAATTTTCTGATCGACCATATGTCGACTTCCATCCGGGGCGATGGCGGGTCGCAAACCGTTGTCGGCGATGAAGAGGTCCTGGAATCGATCTGATGGGGCAGGGGTGGTTGGGGGCCCCGCTTGGATTTTCTGCCACGCTGTTGGAGCCGCTAGGGATCCCGTTTGCCGAGCCGAACCGAGGTGGGAGCTAGGACGACGAGCTCTCGTGTATCCGCATTCATCCCAAGCGCTTTTGGTACGAAAAACGCGTCGAAGACCAGATGAATGATGATTTGATCGGATTGGGGGAGCGCCACAGCCGATGTGTCTACCAGGATCTCGTATCCCGCCGCATTGACGCGACGGAGTGACGCGGGAACCAAGACGTCGCCAGATGCCGTGTTAATCGTGGCGGAGATAGTCGGTACTCGCGGCAATTGAGGCACATAACCGGATGTGCCGGCCAGCCGGATCATTGGAAACCGCTCAAGGGTGGTGCGCTTGGCGTCGATCGTCATCCCGCTGCTTGTGATCCACCCGGCCGAAATGCCCGCAAGCAGCGCTGTGGGGCGGGCATAGGTGGTAACGGTGTACTCTCCCGACACTCCAACCGGTTCCGCGACCATGTTCTCATCCGCCCAACGCTTGAGTTCGGGCTGGTAGGTAACCACGTCGTTATCAAATGGGTAGGGTGGCTGAGGCAGGGTTGTAGACAGGAAGAAATCGCTATCGGCCAGTAGTCTCAGCGCTTCCTTTTTGTCCGTGGAAAAGATGCTTCCGCCCAGCATGGGGCTGAAGCGCAAGAGCACCCGTTCTTTCTCATAGCCTTCCACTGCCAAGGTGCCGGCATTCAACCAGTCGGATATTACGTCGAAGGACACTTTCGGCACGGTCCAGCCCCGCTCATCGGCATATTTGGTCATCCATCGTTCGAGCGTTACGATTTGTTCGATGGTCTGTCGGTCGGCATATTCCCGTTCATGGTGTGACGCTCTTAAAAACATATGGCCGATGCCGAGGACAAGGGCCACGGCCGAGGTGGCGATCGATATCCTGGCCAGCCGGTTGGACTGGGGCGCTTGGCGCCATGGTGCTAGCCTATGGGAGAGCGCGACCAGCAACAGAGCCGCGGGCCCTCCCACGACACCGCCGACAACGTTGGATTTCGCCACATCCGTCGTAAGCACGATAAGCGGCCCGACGATTGCTCCCAAAAGGAAGAGAATTTGAAGAAAAAATGTTTCATCTCGGGGACTTGGCGGCGTCGGGCCGGCGGATAGCGGCTGGGATGGTTTGCAAAAAAGACGACCCAGGAGTCCACCGAGTAATGCCAGGGCGGCACAGAGGAGGAAGCTTACTCCCCAATGGTCAAAAATCACAGATTTTGGATAAAATAGAAGAGAGGAAAGGAGCTCTGTGGTGCCGCTCACGGCGGCTCGAATATCTTTTTCTTTTCCGATAATGTGGCCGACCACATAATATCCATAAATACTATGTCGACTGATCCAAATCGATGGGGCAACGATGAGGCCGGTTACCGCAAAGGAAGCGCACAAATTTATACTTCTGCGAAGAAGTCTTTTTCTTGCCAGGTGAGTTCTGTCAAAAAACAATCTCGAGGTGAGAAGTATTGCAAAGAGGCCAAACAAAACGCCAAACATATAGACGATGATAAAGTATCGATGCAGAACTAAAATGGCGGCGACCAACGCTACGATCATCGATCCACGGCGACTGTGGAAAAGGTCGGAGCGGATGATGCAGCAGGCCCAAATCCCATAGAAACAATAGGCAAAGAAATCTATGCGGAAATCAAAGAGACCGCCCACGAAATACCACAGCGTATTTTGACAAAGTACAAGGCCAACCGCGAGATAACCGTATGAGTAGTGTTTCCAGACAATGCGCGCAGTCTGGAAGATGACGAGCTGAAAAGCGATGAAGGCAAGGAAATTTACGAAAAGCTGGGGAAGGCGAGTGCCGCCCAAGAGCAAGCCGGATAGAGCTCCGTCGATCGATAGAGCTATGCCGGTGGCAACCGGTTCGGAAATTTCCTTCCAAAGTGCCCCAAAGCCATAATTGAGGATCTCTTCCTGAAGTCTATACGAACCGATCAGGTAGCTTGTCTGGTCCATATATCCCGGAATGCTCCAGGATATTTCCCTTATATAGTGGGCATGTAAAAGTATCGCTTCAAATAAAATTAGCGAAACTATTATATAACGATGCAGCTTTCCGCTTGAGTTTGTCACAGTATTGGCCCTGGTTTTGGATTCAGGTTTTGAGGAAAGGTGGTCCATGGCCAACAGGAAGTACAACCATTCCCCGGATAAAAAAACGCGGGCGCCAGACCCGGATGATCGCATGCTCTGAGAGCATGCGGTTACTCAGCTGTATGAAAAGATCGCGCGAGTTGCGACCTTTCCAACAGCGTCATCTTCCCGGTGCCATGAAGCCGCTGCTTCTCAGTGAAGCTTGTAGCCAGCCGCCTTGGCATCATCGAAGAACATTTTGACAGTTTCAAGCGAATAGCCGGTCAAATCCTTGCCGACAAGGGATAGCTTTGCCAATACGTCCTTAGTGGCTGTGATGATGTGACATCCGACTTCGTCGGCCTGAAATACGTTGAGCAGTTCGCGCGGACTGGCCCACAGCAGTTCGGCATTCGGATTATCAGCGAGAATATCCACGGCTTCCCGCATCAGAGGCATCGGATCGATGCCCGTATCGGCAATCCGGCCGGCAAAGACGGAGACTATGCTCGGAGTGCTGGGCGCGAGTGCGTCGGCCACTGTCTTCACCTGATCAAGTGTAAGGAGCGCCGTGACATTAAGCGCGATCCCCTCATTGGAGAGTTTGCGAATGAGAGGGGCTGCGGAGTCGCCCCGCGTATTGGTCACCGGGATTTTGACATAGGTGTTTCCACCCCAACTCCGGATCACGCGCGCCTCGCGCTCCATCTCCTCGAACTCATCCGAAAACACTTCGAACGAGATCGGCAGATCGCCGACGACCTCGATAACCTGCTTGGCAAACGCCGCATAATCGCTGATGCCGGCCTTTCGCATCAGCGATGGATTGGTTGTGAAGCCCTTGATCAGGGGATTGGTCTTCACCGTGTCCTGAATCGCCGACAGTTCGGCACCATCCTGGAAAAGCTTGATTTTCAAATTATCGGCCTTCGACATTTTGGTCCTCCCGGACGCTCATAGCGATATAATCTTGGGTTTCGAGTAGCCCTTGGGGCGACCCGATTTCATAGAAACGTTGATCGACTTCAAACCCGGCCAAATCTTCGGCATGGGCTAAATTCTCATACACTTCCGCGAGGTCGAAACTAGCACGCTGTTGGAACGGGTTTAAGACGTTCGCGCGGAGCATGCCCAGGCCATAATCGATAAAACGCATGTCCGGCCGCTTCTCGCGCTTGCTGTAGAAGCGGACACGATCATCGGCGTACACCACGTTGCTAACGTCGAAGCGCCCCTCGTTCCGATAAACCGTCATGAGACCGCTAGCTCTCGAACGTTCGAACGCCTTTGCGACGGGCAGGTAATCGATATCGAGGTAACTGTCACCATACAGAATCATGAAGGGGTCGCTGAGCAATGGCAATGCCTTGCGCAGGGCTCCCCCCGTTCCAAGCAATTTGTCCCCATCGTAGGAATAATCGACTCGCAGGCCGAAGCGGCTCCCATCGCCGACGAAGGCTTCGACCCTTTCGCCGAGAAACCCAAGGCACAAGACGACGTGTCCGGCGCCTTCCCGGGCGAGTAGTCTCAGCTGATGGGCGATAAATGGCTCACCGCCGATGTCCAGCAAGGCCTTGGGTACTTTTTCGGTCAGCGGCCGCATTCGGGTCGCAAGGCCGCCAGCCAGAATTGCAACGCTGGGGAGCACCTGATCGGCCGAAGCGATGGGAAAGTTCATTGCCAACGATCTTCCGTGCATCAGGTGATCACTTGGGTTCCACCAAAATCGAAGCCAAACCGGACTTCACGCATACCTGCCGTGGTCAAAGCGTGACGGAGCCGGCGCTTGTCCTCGGTATAAAACATGAGGAAGCCGCCACCGCCAGCGCCGATCAGCTTGCCGCCGACGGCACCGTTTTCCAGGGCGACTGTGTACCATTTGTCAATCTCGGGATTGGACATCCCGCCCGACCGGTGCTTTTTGTGTTCCCAATGCTCATGCATGAGGCGGCCGAACTGATGCAGATCGCCGCTTTCCAGGGCTTCCTTGCTGCGGAGCCCCAACTGCTTCACGTAGTGTAGATTGTCGATCATGCCCTGATCGCGCTGCTTGGTCTTGGCATCCTGCTCATTGAGAATCGAGCCGGCTCGGCGGGAAAATCCAGTAAAGAAGAGCATCAGTCCATCTTCGAGGTTGTACAGCGTCTCGGCGTCCAGGTTGAGGGGAGACGCCTTGACCGTACCATCTCGCCGAAACTCGAAGCAGGTGAGGCCGCCATAGGCCGCGATATATTGGTCTTGCTTGCCGATCGGCTCGTCCAGCAGGTCGATTTCTATGTGACAGGCTTGCTCCGCCAGTTCCGCAGGTGTCAGCACGTTCCGCCGGAACGTATGCAACGCCTTCAGCAGGGCCGTCGTAAAACTGCCGGACGAACCCAGACCCGTCCCTGACGGAATATCCGCCATGCTGGTCATCTCGAGGTAGCTGCCGTCGAGCCCGACCAGCCGGAAGGCCTCGCGGATGATCGGATGCTCAAGTTCATCCAGCGATCGAACGCGCTCCAGCTTCGAATATTTGACGATCAATTCTTCCACGAATGTCTGGTGCAGCGTGATGCAGACATACTTGTCGATCGCCGCCGCGATCAGAAAACCCTCATGGTCCCGGTAATACGACGGCAGATCAGTCCCTCCGCCACCCAGGCTGATGCGGAGCGGGCTGCGCGTGATGATCATTCGTTTCCTCGGCCGTAAGCTTTGTCGATGATGTGATGCATGGCGAGCGCATCGCCGATATCGCCGCAGGGACGCCGGCCTTCCGCGATCGCGGCGGCGAATTCGGCAAATTCCAAATCCCATGAGCGGTCGGGGAACGGAAACTCCCAGGTGGTTGTCTCGGGTGGTCCCATTTCCGGGTGCATCTGATAGAGCGTCAATCTCTCGGTGCCATAGCTGCCGCCCAGACCGTCGATCACCAGCTTGCCAACGCGCCCATAGATCTCCATGGAAAACATGTTCTTCCATTCGGTCCAACTGGCATGCAGCCACGCCATCCTGCCGCTTTCGCCACGCAGCGCCAGGAAGGCGTTGTCGTCGACCGGGATGTCCCAGAAATATGTTGGTGTCGCCGCATATTCGAGCGTGAGCTCACCCAGGAACCAGCGAGACAAATCGATCAGATGCGATCCCTGATCGACCAACTCGCCGCCGCCGGAGATTTCGGGGACGCAACGCCACTCTTTCTCGTAGCCGACCCGGCCGCCATGGCCATATCGGCCGCGGATATAGAGCAAGGGTCCGACGCTGCCACTCGAGACGATCGCGTGGGCCTTCAGAACGGCGGGGTGAAAGCGGTGGTTGAAGCCGACCTTGACGATGCGGTTGTGGCGCGCCGCGGCCGCGGCTACCGGCGCCACCTCGGCGGCGTTCCGTCCCGCGGGCTTTTCGACCAGGACATGCTTGCCGGCCTCGACCGAGCGAGTCGCGAGAACCGGCAGCGCGTCATGCGCCGTGGCGATGATGATCACGTCGAGATCGGCACCGATTAGCGCTTCGGCCGACTGGGCGACAGTGGCCCCGGTGGTTTTTGCCAGAGCGGCGGCCGCGGCGGGATCGCGGTCATATACCAGCGTTATCTCGTGACCCCGGGCCGCCGCGGCGCGTTTGCGGCCGATCAGGCCGCAGCCGATAATTCCGATGCGCATCAGACGTCGCCCCAATCCTGCCCGCGGTCGCTCGGAATGATCCGTCTCAAGGTATAAATATCGGAAGCCTTCAACGCATCCCGGTGTTCGTGCAGATCGGCCCAAGGATCCCAGAGGGCACTGATCAAGCGGCCAGTGATTCCGTCGCTTTCGGCCGAAGCGAGATAGACGGCCAATCCCGCGGCGGTCTCGAGCGGCGTGCCGCCTTCCCCCTGGATCTTGACCATGCGCGCATGAAATTTGGCGCCCGCCCGATCGGGGCCCGCTTCGATCAGTTGGTCCATCAACCGGGTCAACAAAGTCCCGGGAGCGATGGCATTGATATCGATGCCGAAATCTTCCACCTCGACCGCGAGGCTCTCCGAAAACCGCACCACGGCGGCCTTAGATGCCGCATAGGCGCTGATTCTCGGCATTGGACTGGTAGCGCCGCCACCCGAGAGATTGACGATCTTGCCGTATTTCCGCTCCTTGAAATGCCGAATGACGGCGCGACAAGGGTACACGGTGCCCAATAAGTTGACGGAAATGGCATTAGCCCATTCTGCCCAGTCGATATCCTCGATAGCGCCGATCGGTCCATAGACGCCGGCATTGTTCACCAGGATATCGAGGTGTGGAAAGCTCGATAGGGCCGTCGTCACGAGCGCGTCGACCTGGGCAGGATTGGCGACATCCGCGGTCTGGATGAGGATCTGCTGACCCGACGCCAAACGAGGTTGAAGGCGGTCGCGGACCTCCTCCAGGGAGGCCGCCGTGCGGGCACAGAGCAGAACCGAAGCGCCTTCGGCGACGAAGGCTTCGGCGATTGCAACGCCCAGGCCCTGACCGGCGCCGGTAATGAGCGCGTAGCGGTTTTCGAGCTTCATAGGGGGGTGCCGACTGTTACGTATTGAAAGCGCGTATCCCGGGCCAGACGATCCCCGAGGAAGCGTCCCTGATCCAGGATCAAGGGGCGGCTCATCGCGGATAGCAGGGTCGCCGGCGCGAGATCGCGATACTCGGGCCACTCGGTCGCGATAACCGCCGCTTCGGCTTTTTCCAAGGCGGCCTGGACCGTTGTCGCCCGCTCCACCGTCGTCACCAGATCGGGCGGCAAGGATTCGGCTTCTGGATCATGCGCGACCACAACGGCGCCAGCCTCGGCCAATTGGCGGCAGAGCTCGATGCTCGCGGACCGACGCAGGGAATTGGTGCCTGGCTTGTAGGTCAGTCCCAGCACGGCGATCCGGTGCCTGGCGACCCCCCTCAACCGCGTCGTCAATTGGTCGAAGGACCACTGACGATGGCGCTTGTTGCTTGGGATGATGCCGGAGAGCAGCGGTAGACTGAGATCATGCCGACCGCCGATCTCGGTCAGGAACATGACATCACGGGCAAGCGTGCCGCCGGCGAAGGCGCCGCCCGGGCGGATATAGGCACGTTGTCCGATTCGCGGTTCCGATCTCAGCGCCAGTTCGACCTCGGCGGCATCGGCACCCACCCGCTCGCAGACCGTCGCAACCTCGTTCATGAAGGTCACCGAGGTTGCCAAAAAGGCGTTGATCGCGTGCTTGGTCATCTCGGCGGATTCGGTCGAGATCCAAATGAGCGTGTCGCAGAACCGCGCCAATACGGGTTCCAGAACGGCGCGTACCCGCGCATCCCGGCTGCCGATGATGATCCGCCCCGGATTGGTGAAGACCTCGATCGCCTTGCCCAGCCGCAAATTTTCCGGCGAACAGGCGAAAGCGACCTGCCGGCCCTGCGCTACCGCTGCAAAGGCGACATCGAGCTCCTGCACGCTGCCCACCGGCAATTGCGACGATATCAGGATGACGGCGCCATCCTTGACGTAGGGGAACAATCGCTGAACCGCTTGGATCACCGCGTTCGAATCGGCGCGGTCCTCCTCGTCGACCGGCGTATCGAAGGTGACCCAGATGATGTCCGCATCGGCCACATCGGCTTGGTCCGCCGTGAAACTAAGCTTGCCGGAGGCGAGGCCCCCCTGCGTCAGCGCTTCGAGCCCAGGCTCGAACAGTGGCGGATGGCCACGTGATAATTCAACAATCGTCTCGGGCCGGGGATCCATGCCCAAAGTCGTGAAGCCAGCATCCGCGAGGCATGCCGCCGTCACCGATCCCAGATGCCACAACCCATAGACGCAGATCTTCACGACCGCTGCTCCAGGACCCACTGATTTTCCATCAGCCAGGTTAGCGTGCGCACGATTCCCTCGCCGATGGAATGGCGCGGGGTCCAGCCAAGCGCGCGAATTTTTGTGGTATCCAGGAAGATGAATGGGCTGTCACCGATCCAGCCACGCTGGCCGCCGGCGAACTCGATCTTCGGTTCGATACCCAGATGGGCGGTGATCCATCTGATCGAATCCCGCACCTCGCAATATTCCTGAGCGCCCAGATTGAAGATATTGAGCTTGCCTGGCGCCTTGTCGATCGCGAGCAAGATCGCATCGATCGCATCATCGACATGTAGATAGGATTTCCGTTGCCGGCCATCCCCCAGCACCGGCAAACGGGTCGGATCGGCCAATAGTTTCTTGTAGAAATCGAAGACATGCCCATGGGTGTAGCGAGGCCCGAGAATCGACACGAACCTGAAGATCGTCCCCTGGAATCCGAAGCCCTCGCAATAGGCCGATACCATAGCTTCGCCGGCTACCTTGGAGGCGCCATACAGCGAAGTCTGGATCGGGAATGGTGCATCTTCCGGTGTTGGAAACACGGCGGCCTCGCCATAGACCGAGCCGGTCGACCAGAAAGCAATCCGTTTGACGCCATTGGCCCGCATTGCCTCCAACACATTGTAAGTGGCAATGGTGTTCTGCTCGAGATCCTTGCGCGGATGCTCTGTGCCGAAGCGGACATCGGCATTGGCGGCGAGATGAAACACGAAATCCGCGCCGGCCACCGCGGCATTCAGCGCCGGCTCGTCTAGCAGGTCACCTTCAATGAAGCGAAACCGATCGAAACTCCGCGCGCCGGCGAGGAAGCGGGAGAAGCCCGTGGAGAGATTGTCATATGCGATCACCTCGTGACCGCCAGCCAGCAAGCGATCTACGAGATTGCTCCCGATGAAACCCGCCCCACCGGTAACGAAATAGCGCATTCAGATTATCCTGGATCAGTGCCTAGGGTTTAAATGGGTCAGTGTTGTCCGGCCGTCGAATGCGCCAATAGCACAGACGAGCCGCTGACGCACGGCGGAGTGTCAAAGCGGTGGTTCGGCCGCCCCGGGCTGGTGACTGGGAGGCGTGCCGTCGGCGAACACCCAAAACTGGAAAACGATGAAATTTAACGCGGGCAGGACGAGCACCACGGCACAGATGCCTATCGCGTAATGCAACGAGTAGGTGCTGACCAAGTAGGTAATGCCTTGCGATGTGGCATATCCAATCGCCGCCTGGATGATAAATCGCGGCGCCGCCTGCTGATGCGGGACCGCCGAACGAAAGGTCAAAAGCCTATGGCCAAAATATGAACTCGCCATAGCCAAGAGAAATCCCGTCGCGTTTGCGAACGTGGGCGGCCAGTGCAGCCAGCTGACGGCGAACGCCACCGTCGCTCCGTAGAGCACCGCGCCCGTGATCCCGACGACGCCGAACCACGTCAATTTTGGCAGTCGCCGATTCATTGGGCGAGCACACCGACGCACAGGTTGAGCGAGATTACGGGTATGCCGAGGGGGAAGTATTCGCGCCGGCTTAGCGTGAACCGTTTGCCCAACTCGGTCTCGATCTCGCCGGGGCTGTTGATGTGCTCCCGCCGAATCAGCCAGCCATAGGGGAGGTGGTAGGTCCGCCGGAAAATCCGCTCGGCAGAAATTTTACGGGCGACTTCATAGGCAAGTCCGGGATCGCACGGATAGACAATCGCGAAAGATCCGCCGGGCCGGAGCACCCGTCGGATCTCGTCCAACGCCTTGGGCAGGTCCGGAAGGTGCTCCAGCACATGGATAGCCACGACTCGGTCGAAATGGTTGTCGGGAAACGGCAGCCGCTTCTGGCAATCGGCGACGACCGCGCTGACCGACGGAAATCTTTGCTCGATCGCCTCGGCCATGATCGGGCGAAGTTCGAGGGCGTGGTATTCCTGAGTGCTCAAATCCTCATAGGCGATATGCTCGCCAAGCCCCGCGCCGATTTCCAATGTACGCGAATTTTCCGCAGGGGGAGCCGCTCTCACCGGGTAGGTATGATTGAAGCGTTCGACAATGCCGTATCGCTGCGGCAAGACCTCGTGCCAGAGGCGCATGAAATCATCATTGATCCGGCTTTGCTCGGCAGTCATGGGCGGTAGTTTCTTCGGCCACACGTTCCGTTCGATACGGGGCGTCGACCAGTCGGATCGTGACGTCATGCTGAGACCACCTGTCGCGCTAAGAAGCATGTGCCCTCCGCCCGCGACGGAATGAGGACGGGTCGGTCGAGGACGTGCCCCGTGGTTGGGCTCATAATTGCCCGCGACGCGGCTTCGGGAAGGACACGCCTTCGCCCGTCCGCCGGATTGCCGTGACATTTGGCTTGTCTCTGGTCGCCGTTGCCATGCGTTGTCGCCCGTCGTCCAGCACATCCATATTGTAAATGCGATCAACGATGTAGCGGGGACGGCGGCGGACTTCTTCGTAAACCCTGCCCAGATATTCGCCCAAGATGCCGATGCCGACGAGTTGTACGCCACCGAGGAACAGCACCAGGACTGTAACCGTCGGAATACCTAACGGGTAGCTGTCGCCGAGAATGATCTTGGCGACGATCATAGCGACAATCAGCACCGTGCTCACCGCGGCGATCGAGAAGCCGAGCCACAGCAGAAACGACAGGGGGATAGTGGAAAAGCCAATTACCCCGTTGAGGCCGATCTTGAGCGAACCGAGGTTCCGATTGTAATTGCCGACCCCCGAATGCCGAGGGTCGCGATCATAGAGTACCGCCGCTTGTCGGAAACCGACCAGTGCGACGAGACCGCGCAGAAACCCGTGGCTCTCCGGCAGAAAGCGCAATTCCTCAATGACCCGGCGATTCATGATTCGAAAATCGCCCGTGTTCGGTGGGATCGGGCAATCGGCGATGGCATTGATCAACTTATAGCCCAGGCTCGATATGGTTTTCTTGATCCAAGTTTCGCCTTCACGGCTGCGCCGTTGCGCATAGACGACGTCATTGCCTTCTTTCAGTTTTGCATAAAGCTCGGTGATCAATTCGGGAGGATCCTGGAGGTCTACGTCGATCACGACGCAAGTCTCACCGGAACAGTTCAGAATGCCCGCCATCGTCGCCGCCGGCTGCCCGACCCGACGGCTGAATATCATGAGCCCTATGTTACCGTTTGCTGCGATGTGCTGCTCGATCACCTCTTCGGTGCGATCCGGTGAAGGATCCATGCAAAACAGAATTTCGTAAGTGCCGATCCGCTCAAGCACCGGAACGAGCCGGGCGAGGCAAGGACCTATATTCTGTTCCTCTTTATAGACCGGGATCACCAATGAGATATCTGGCGGTTTCCGATCAACTTTATCGTCCGGCATTCAATTTTCTCCGTTTGCGCGTGCCGTCCGATGACAAACAGCCAATTTCTCCTCTCCAGCGACGAGATCGCACAGCCGTTCGGTCGACGCCCATCAAGCCGTACATCTGCCAAGCCGTCCTGGCGAGGGCGGATCAATACCGAACAACATGGCTGGCTGTCAAAACGGTTCGGGCACAATGCAGGCTGCCCAGGACCATCTGCGGTCAGCGACGTTTCAAGATCTCCTGTGCCCAGCTATCCTGGCGCGACCGGCGTGGTGCTAAAGTCGCTTGGCCTAACCGGCGCGCCGGCCTAAACATCGTTCCCGTTCGAAGCGTCGCGCCCAGAACCGGCTCGCGCTTGATTGGCGGGTACGATTCTTGCCTCGCGTCGAGCAGAATCGCGCGGCCTATGCGCAATTAAGGAGAGACCCCCATGCCTCGTATCGTGACCGTGGCCGCCGCCCAGCTCGGGCCGATCGCCCGCTCCGACGGGCGGGGCAGGGTGGTGAAGCGGTTGATCGAGCTGATCGAACACGCGCATGCCCGGGGGGCTCGTCTCGTGGTGTTTCCGGAACTCGCTCTCACTACGTTCTTTCCGCGCTGGTACATGGAGGATTGGGCCGAGGTCGACGGCTTTTTCGAGCGCGAGATGCCGGGGCCGGAGACGCGACCGCTGTTCGATCGGGCGGCCGAGCTGGGGGTGGGTTTCTATCTGGGCTATGCCGAGCTGACCCACCAGGACGGCGTGCTGCATCGGTTCAATACCTCGATTATCGTCGACCAATCCGGGCAAATCGTCGGCAAGTACCGCAAGGTGCACCTGCCCGGCCATGTCGAGCTTGAGCCCGAACGGCCCTGGCAGCACCTGGAAAAGCGCTATTTCGAGGTTGGCGATCTGGGCTTTCCGGTCTGGCGCACGATGGGCGGCGTCATGGGCATGTGCATCTGCAACGACCGGCGCTGGCCCGAAACCTTCCGGGTCATGGGCATGCAGGGCGTCGAGTTGGTCATGCTCGGGTACAACACGCCGAGCGGCAACGCGGTCGGACCGGAGCCCGGCCATGTCCGCATGCTGCACAATCATCTCAGCCTGCAGGCCGGCGCCTATCAGAACTCGACCTGGGTGGTCGGCGTCGCCAAGGCCGGCCGTGAGGAGGGTGTCGATATGATGGGCGGCACCGCGATCGTCGCCCCCTCCGGCGAGATCGTGGCCCAGGCCCATACCCTGGACGACGAGCTGATCGTCGCCGATTGCGATCTCGACGAATGCGCCTTCGGCAAAGCGACGATCTTCAATTTCGCGGCCCATCGCCGGCCGGAGCATTACGGCATCATCACCTCGCAGGCGGGGGCGACGCCGCCGCCGTGACCCTCAACCAGCCATAAGGAGCCTCCGCCATGGCCGATCGCATCCTGGTGATCAACCCGAATTCATCCGAGGCGGTGACCCGTGGCATCGACGCGGCGATGGCGCCCTTGCGGCTGCCCGGCGGCCCGGCGATCGATTGCATGAGTCTGGCAGAGGGGCCGCCCGGCATCGAGACCCAGGCGCATGTCGAAAGCGTTGTCGCCCCGCTGGTCCGAACCCTGCGCCAGAACGATGATGCCGCCGCTTTCGTCATCGCCTGTTTCAGCGATCCGGGCCTGTTCGCCGCGCGGGAGGCGACCAGCCGTCCGGTGCTCGGCATCGCCGAATGCGGTATGCTGACCGCCCTCACCCTGGGCGAGCGGTTCGGCGTCATTTCGATCCTGCGGCGCTCGATTCCCCGACATCTGCGCTATATCGGCGCCATGGGCCTGACCGGCCGGCTGGCCGCCGATCGGGCGATCGGCCTCGGCGTGGTCGAGCTTTCCGACGATGCGCGGGCCCTCGGCCGGATGATCGAGGTCGGTACCGAGCTGCGCGACCGCGATGGCGCGGATGTGCTGGTCATGGGCTGCGCCGGCATGGCCCGTTTTCGCGACCGCCTGGCCGATGCGGTTGGCATCCCGGTGGTCGAGCCGACCCAAGCCGCCGTGGCGATGGCGATCGGCAGGGTGCGGTTGGGCTGGTGATCCTCAATCGATAGTCGTTCTGAGCTTGCGGTTCGATCGTCGGGCTCCGATGTCATGACGACACAATGGAGACACCATCCCATGCCCGCCCTCTCGATCCTCGATCTCGCGCCGGTGCCGCAGGGTGCCACGCCGGCGGAGGCGCTGCGCCGGTCGCTCGATCTCGCCCAGCACGCCGAGCGCTGGGGCTATCGCCGGTTCTGGTTGGCGGAGCATCACAACATGATCGGCATCGCCAGTGCCGCGACCGCCGTCGTCATCGGCCATATAGCCGGCGGGACGCACACGATCCGCGTCGGTTCCGGCGGCATCATGCTGCCCAACCATGCGCCGATGGTGATCGCGGAGCAGTTTGGTACGCTGGAATCGCTCTATCCCGGGCGGATCGATCTCGGTCTCGGCCGGGCGCCCGGCACCGATCAGCGCACGCTACGCGCACTGCGCCGCGACCCGATGGCCGCCGACAGCTTTCCGCAGGATGTGCTGGAGCTACAGGCATTGCTTGGCCCGCTGCAGCCCGGTCAGGCGATACAGGCGGTACCGGGCACCGGGCTCGAGGTGCCGATCTGGATCCTGGGATCGAGCCTGTTCGGTGCGCAGCTCGCCGCCATGCTGGGTTTGCCCTATGCCTTCGCCTCGCATTTCGCGCCGGACGCGCTGCTGGAGGCGATCGAGATCTACCGCGCGCGGTTCAAACCGTCCCGCCAGCTCCAGCAGCCCTACGCGATGGTCGGCGTCAATGTGATCGCCGCCGACACGGACGCCGAGGCGAAACGGCTCTTCACCTCCGCCCAGCAGAGCTTCACGAACATCTTCCGCGGCACGCGCGGCCAGCTACGACCGCCGATCGACGATATCGAGACCTATTGGTCGCCGATGGAAAAGGCCCAGGCGTCCAACATGCTGGCCTGCTCGATCGTCGGCTCGCCGGAGACGGTCCGGGATGGGCTCGCGCGGTTCATCGAGCGCACCGGGGCCGACGAGCTGATGGTCGCCGCCGCCATCTACGACCACTCGGCGCGGCTGCGCTCCTATGAGATCCTGGCCGAGGTGAGCGAGATGCTGTCGATGCCGCGGCCTGTCGCGGCCAGTGCCTAGCGACCTCCCCTTCATCACAGAGAAGGACGGTGTCCGCCTCGCGGTGCGGCTGACGCCCCGTGCGAACAAGAATCGCCTGGATGGTCTGATGCGGGGTGTCGACGGGCGCCCGGCCTTGAAGCTCAGGCTGATGGCACCGCCGGTCGAGGGAGAGGCGAACCGCGCGTTGATCGCCTTCGTGTCCGGCGCCCTGGGCCTGCGGCATGCCGATGTCCGAATTCAGTCGGGCGAGACCGCGCGCCTCAAGATCCTGCGTCTCTCCGGCGACCCGGCGGTGATCACGGCGCGGCTCACAGCCTGGATCGGCGCATCTCTCGTCAATTCCGGCTTGCCCAGGATTTCCAATTGATCAAGCGGCATCGGCCGATCATAAGGGGAGGAGCGGCGCATCGATCGGGCGCCGCCAACCCGTTATGACGGTACAAGCACATGACACGGTCGATCTGGACGGCTTTTTCGATCCTTGCCTTGGTGGTTCTGCTAGCTGCTTGCCGGTCGCCCATGCCGGTCTTCAACGTCCAATCCCATCCCTTCGCGACGCCGCTCGCGGCACTCGCCGAACGCGACATGCAGATCAGGCGGGCAGGGGCCGGTCTTGGCTGGGTGATGAACGATGTATCGCCGGGACGAATCCAGGCGGTCCTGAATATCCGAACCCATCAGGCGGTCGCGGACATCACCTTCTCCCAGACGGCATTTTCAATCACCTATCGGACCAGCAGCAATCTCGACTACGACGGCCACACCATCCATCCGAACTACAATGGTTGGATCGAGAACCTGGAAAAGGCGATCATCATCCAATCGGGGTTCTGATCGTCGCCGGATCGACGAAGGCCCTTTTCGCCGAATCACACCGCCGGCATGGCCGATGCCGAGGCCATAGCGCCGCCTTCATGCGGCGGATGCGTCACGAGGGATTTCAGGGCTGGGACGGGTTCGCGCAGCCGGTCGAGATCCGGCCTGGGCCGCTGCAGGCCGGGGATGCTTGCGAAGGCCGCCTCAAGGGCGCCGCCCACCCCCAGCAACTCCCGATCGCCGCGGAACCGCCCGACCACTTGTAGCCCGAAGGGCATGCCATGCGTGTCCGTGCCGCAGGGCATGGATAGGGCCGGGTTGGTGACCAGGGTTATCACGTAGGTCAAGGCGAGCCAGCGGTAGTAGTTCTCCAGCGGCTCGCCGTTCATTTCCTTGAGATAGAGCTCAGTCCAGGGGAAGGGCGAGACCGGGGTGGTCGGGGCCAGAACCAGATCGTAGTCTTTGAAAACGGTCTGAAAGCGCCGGAAGATCTTCGTCTGTTCGAGCTGCGCCCAGGCGCAATCGGCCAGGGTCATGGTGGCGGCCATTTCGTAATTGGCCCGTGTGTTGGGGCCAAGCGACGCCGGATCCCGGGCATAGGCGTCGCTGAAGCCCGCGACCACGTTTACGGCACGGACGACGTCGAAACAGCGATGCGCCTCGCCGAAATCGAATTCGACCTCGTCGCAGGCGCGGAACAGGTGCCGCATCGCCGCGATCTTGCCGCGGAACGTCTCGCGTATCCCGCGATCGACAGCGCAGACCCCGAAATCCTCGGTCCAGGCGACCCTCAGCCGGCTGAGATCGATCGAGGGCGGCATGGCCATCGCGGTGCTGTCCACGCCATAGGAGAGTGGATCGCGGTCATCCTGCCCGGCCGTGGCGGCGAGTTGGAGTGCCACATCCGCCATGGTCCTGCCCATGGGGCCCACGACCGAGATCGGTGCCCAGCCGAGCAGGCGGCGCTCCACCGGCACGAGACCGGGCGAGGGTCGAAAGCCGACCACGCCGCATTTGGCGGCCGGAATGCGCAGCGAGCCGCCGGTATCGGAGCCGCTGCAGAGGGGCAGCATGTCGCAGGCGAGCGCCGCCGCCGAGCCGCCGGACGAACCGCCGGCATTCAGCCGCGGATCGAAGGGATTGCCGGTCGCTCCCCAAACCGGGTTGCGCGAATTGGCGCCCGCCCCGAACTCCGGCACATTGGTCTTGCCGGTGACGATGGCACCCGCCCGGCGCAGCCGCTGGACCAGCATATTGTCGCGTTGCGGGATATGGGCGCGAAACAACGGCGACCCGAAGGTCGTGAGCAACCCCTCGGTCTCCTCCAGGTCCTTGATGCCGATCGGCAGCCCGTGCAGCAGGCCGAGCGCTTCCCCCGCGAGCACGGCCCGCTCGGCCGCCCGCGCTTCCGTTCGCGCCCGCTCATAGCAGGTCGCCGTGACCGCGTTGACGGCGGGATTGATCGTCTCGATCCGCTCGATGCAGGCGTCAAGCAAGTCGACCGGCGAGATCTCCTTCGTGCCGATCAGCCGGCGGAGTTCGACGGCCGGCTTTGCGAGCAGGGCAGCGGTATCGGTCATCGGTATTTCCTTCGTTCGATCGGTCCGGGTGATTGGTAGTGTCGGTCGGCGACCTTCTCTAATCCTCGCCGGCCGCCTGCTGCGACGCCCGCCACGCTTGGTAATCGGCGATCGGCAATTCGAAGCGATCGCGGGTGCGCATATAGCTGCGCCCTTCCAGCCGACCGACCGTGCGATAGGCTTCCCGGTCGACCCGCAAGGTGACGGGATCGATGATCGCATCCGAGACGTGCATCCACAGTACCTCGCCCAGCACGATGGTCCGCCCGGGGGCCGGCTCGATCAGCGTATGGACGCGGCATTCCATGGCGACCGGCGCACGGGCGATGCGCCGGGCCTTCACCACCCGGCAGGGCAGCATGGCGAGGCCGGCGGCATCCACTTCGCTTTCGCCCGGCGGGAAATCAGCCGAGCAGAAATGCATCTCGGGCGCCATGGCCTCGTCGACCAGATGCACCACGAACTCGCCGGTCTCGCGGATCAGCCGCTCGCTGTCCTTGATGCGGCCGGCGCGGTTCGCGCCGAAGCTGAGCACGATCAGCGCCGGTTCCTCGCTGAGCGCGTTGAAAAAGCTGATCGGCGCGGCGTTGTCGACACCCTCGGGGCTGCGCGTCGTGACCAAGGCGATCGGCCGGGGGACCACCAGCCCGGCCAGCAGCTTGTAGCGCTGGGCCTCGCTGGCGGCCGCGAAATCGATCTCCACGCCTCAGAACTCCTCTGGGGTCGCCGTCGGCGGTTCGGCCGCGACGCGCTCGGTGATCAGGCGGTAATGCTCGATGCGCCGGTGCTTGGCGAAGTTGAATACGGTCCGCTTGATATAGGCGCCGAGTTCCAGATCGGCCTTGACCGCGATGACCTCGTCTTCCTCGGTCAGGGCCTGCGCCGCGATCTCGCCGGTCGGCGCGATGATGGCGGAGCCGCCGATCATGCCGTAACCGTCTTCCCGGCCGGCCTTCGCCGAGGCGACCACCCAGGTGCCGTTCTGATAGGCATTGGCCTGCATGGTTACCAGATGGTGGAACATGCGCAGATGCACCGGTTCCGGGTGATGGATATTGTCGGTCGGCGTGTTGTAGCCCAGCACGACGATCTCGACATCCTGCAGCCCCATGACGCGGAACGTCTCGGGCCAGCGGCGGTCGTTGCAGATGCACATGCCAAGATTGGCCCCCATCGCGCGCCACACCTTGAAGCCGCCATTGCCGACCTCGAAATAGCGCTTTTCCAGATGCTGGAACGGTGCTTCCGGCAGATGCTCAGCATGGCCGGGCAGGTGGATCTTGCGGTACTTGCCGATCAGCTTGCCGGTCGGATCGACCAGGATCGAGGTGTTGTAGCGGTGCATCCGGCCCGCCTCCTGGGTAAGCTCCGCATAGCCCAGATAGAACCCGATGCCCAGTTCGGCCGCCCGGTCGAATAGCGGTTTGGTCTCGGGGCCGGGCATCTCGCGCTCGAAATAGGCATCGATCTCCGCCTGATCGGTCATCCACCAGCGCGGGAAGAAGGTGGTCAACGCCAGCTCCGGAAACACCACCAGGCGGGCGCCCCGGCCATGCGCCTCCTCCAGGAGGTCGATCAGCCGGCGCACCGCGCTGGCACGGCTATCGGCGCGATGGATCGGGCCGAGCTGGGCGGCGGCGAGAGTCAGGCTGCGGGTCATCGATAATCTCTCCAGAACTAAAACAACGTGGCGCCGAGGCGGCTCATCAGGGCGATCTCCGGCACCGGCCGGCCCAGCGGCTCGGCGGCCTTGGGCTGGGCGCAGGGCAGGAATTCGCCGCTGCCCCGCGCCGCCGTCAGGGTGCCATGCTCGACGACGACGCGACCGCGGCTGATCACCGTGACCGGCCAGCCGGTCAGGTGCCGGCCCTGATACGGGCTATAGCCCACATTATCGTGCAGGTCTGCGCTATCGACGGTCACGGTCTTGTCCGGGTCCCAAAGCGCCAGATCGGCATCCGAGCCGATCGCGATGGTGCCCTTGCGCGGGTAGAGGCCATACATCTTGGCGTGGTTGGTCGCGGTCAGCGCCACGAACTGGTTATGGTCCAACCGGCCTTTGCGCACGCCCTCGGAATAGAGCAGCGGCAGGCGCAGTTCCAATCCCGGCACGCCATTCGCCATCTCCTTGAAGGTCGTCTTGGCACCCTTGGGCAGCTTGCCGGTCTCATCGAACCGATACGGCGCGTGATCGGACGAGAACACCTGGAAGGTGCCGTTGGCGAGGCCGCGCCATACCGCCTCCTGTGCCGCGGCATCGCGCGGCGGCGGGCTGCAGCAATACATCGCCCCGTCCAGGCCCGGCCGGTCGGCGTCGTCGGCGGTCAGAAACAGGTATTGTGGGCAGGTCTCGCCATAGATGCGGAGGCCGCGCGTCTGAGCCGACCGGATCTGATCGATCGCCTCGATGCCTGAGACATGGACGACCAGCATCGGCACGTCGATCAACTCGGCGAGCGTGATCGCGCGATGGGTGGCCTCTGCCTCGGCCAGCCGCGCATGGCTGACAGTATGGAAGATCGGCGCCCCATGGCCACCCTCCAGCAGGCGCTTGGACAGCCATTTGATGACCTCGTGATTCTCGGCATGAACCATGACCAGCGCCCCTTCGCGCCGCGCCGTCGCCAGCACGTCGAGCATCTGCCCGTCATCCAGCTTCAACAGGTCATAGGTCATATAGACCTTGAACGAGGTATAGCCGTCGCGGATCAGCGCCGGCAATTCCTGGCCCAGCACGGTCTCGGTCGGGTCCGACACGATGAGATGGAACGCATAGTCGATCACCGCCTTGGGACCGGCGGCTTGGTGGTACTCGGTCACCACCCGGCGCAGCGACTGGCCCTTATGCTGGGCGGCGAACGGGATGATCGTCGTGGTGCCGCCGAAGGCCGCCGACACGGTGCCGCTGTAGAAATCATCGGCGCACATAACACCGGAGGACGACCGCTGCTCGATATGGCAATGGCTGTCGACGCCGCCGGGCATGACCAGCAGATGCGCCGCATCGATCTCCCGCGTGCCGCGTGCGAGGTTGCGGCCCAAAGCCGCGATCACGCTATCCTTGATGCCGATGTCGCAAGCCATGGTATCGGCTGCGGTGATCACCGTGCCGTTGCGTATCACCAGATCGAAATCAGCCATGCGGCGGGACTCTCCAAGCGATGGGGAACCTGTACAGTGCCCCGCCAAGCCGTGCGCCTCAAGGGCTTAGGGCATCCTATATCGTGTCGGACCGATCGCTGATGCGGAGATGCTGGCACCCACGTTGCATCGTCTAGGCGATCGAGGAGAGGAAATTTTGATGCGTGGATGGTGGATGGCGGCGCTGCTGGCCGTGATGATACAGGCCGGGACGCCCGCCCATGCGGAGACGACGCTGACCGCGGTGCTGGAGGCGGAGGTGGTCACGCTCGATCCATACCTCACCGGCGCCTATATCACGCGGACCTTCGGCTACATGGTGTTCGATACGCTGTTCGCGCCGGACAGCCAGGGCAATTTCAAGCCGCAGATGGTCGGCGCCTGGACTACCTCAGACGACAAGCTCATTTGGCGCTTCACCCTGCGCGACGGCCTCCGGTTCCATGACGGCGGTCCGGTCACCGCCACCGATGTCGTCGCCTCGTTGAAGCGCTGGGCAACGCGCAACGCGCTAGGCGGCCGGCTGCTGGCTGCCACGGTCTCGCTGGAGGCCGCCGATCCGAAGACCTTCGTGCTGACGCTGCGCGAGCCCTACGGCCTGGTGATCGAGACGCTCGGCACCACGCTCGGCCCAGGGCCCTTCATCATGCCGGAGCGTCTCGCCCGCACCCCGAGCACCCAGCAGATCACCGAGATTATCGGCTCCGGTCCCTTCGTCTACAGCCGCGCCGATCACCGGACGGGCGATCGCATGCGGCTGCGGCGCAACCCGGACTATGTGTCGCGCGCCGAGCCCAACGATTTCCTGGCCGGCGCCAAGCCGGTGAAGGTGGACGCGGTGGAAATCCGCGTGCTGCCGGACGGTGCGACCGCCGCCGCCGCCCTGCAGCGCGGCGAAATCGACTATATGCAATACGCGCCCTTCGACCTGATCCCGCTGCTGGAGCGGGACCCCAACATCCGCATGCTGAATTTCACCGGCGCGCACATGTTCACCGGTCACTACCGGATGAACTTCACGCAGAAGCCGTTCGACGATCCGGCGATCCGCCGTGTGCTGCTTGGCCTCGTGGACCAGCACGAGGTGCTGCAAGGGCTGGCCCTTGATGAGCGTTTCTCGCGCAGCTGCGACTCCTTCTTCATCTGCGGCTCGCCCTACGCGACCGAGAATCCGGCAGCGCCGCGCGACCATTCCATCGAGGCCGCCCATGCCGCCCTCGCCGCCACGGCCTACCATGGCGAGCCGGTGGTGGTGATGGTCGCGAACGACTTGGAGGCGCCGCGCGTCGCCTCGACCATCTTGGCGGATCGGTTGCAGCGCGCCGGTTTTACCGTCGATATGCAGGTGGTGGACTGGGCGACGCTGCTGCAGCGCCGCACCCAGCGTACCGGCTGGAACGTGTATGGCGTGCACGCGCTGGGCCTCGACCTGCAATCGCCGCTGACCAGCTCGGTGATCAATTTCAACTGCCAGGATTCGCCAGGTGCCGGTTTCATGTGCGAGCGCCGCCTCGTGCCGCTGTTCGACGCCTTCGCCCATGCCCCGACGCGCGCGACGCAGCAGGAGATCGCCGGGCAGATTCAGGCTATCATCTACGAGCAAGCCCTGGCGGCACCGTTCGGCCAGTTCGCGCAGCCCGCCGCCTACCGCGCCAATTTGACCGAGTTGATCCCCTCCGCCATCCCGCTGTTCTGGAACGTCGAGAAGAAATAGCGCCGCCATGTATGACGTGATCGTGGTGGGGGCCGGTTCCGCCGGCGCCCCGCTCGCCGCCCGCCTCTCGGAAGACCCCAAACGCCGCGTTCTGCTGCTGGAGGCCGGGCGGGACTGGCGCTCGGCCGAGGCGCCGCACCCGCTGCGCTCCGCCAATATCATCCCATTCATGTACGACCCGGCGCATCAGGCCGAGTGGCAGTGGCCGAAGCTGATGTCGCGCCGCACCGCGGTTCAGCAGCCGCGCTTCTATTGGCGGGGCCGAGCGCTCGGCGGTAGCTCCACGGTGAACGCGCAGATCGCCATCCGCGGCGTGCCCGGCGCCTTCGACGGCTGGGCCGAGGCCGGCTGCGAAGGCTGGGCCGCGTCGGATGTCATGCCGTTGTACGACCGCATCGAGGACGACGCCGATACCGGTACCGTGCTGGGCACCCGCCATGGCGGCCCGCTGCCGGTCTACCGCGCCCCGTTCGAGCAATGGGGCGCCGTCGATCTAGGTCTCCGCGATGCCGCCCTCGCCTGCGGCTATCCGTGGAAGGCGGACCTCAACGCACCGCTCGGCGAGGGCGTCTCCTGCAATCCCATCAACAGCCGCGACGGCAAGCGCGTCACCACCAATGACGGCTATCTGGAGCCCGCACGCGGCCGAGCCAATCTCGAGATCCGCGGCGGCGCCCTGGTCGACCGCGTGCTGTTCGACGGCGTTCGCGCCACCGGCGTCCGCGTGCGCTTCGAGGGTGGGGATTGGCAGGAGATCGCTGCCCGCGAGGTGGTGCTGTCCGCCGGCGCCATTCATTCCCCCGCCATCCTGCTGCGGTCCGGTATCGGCCCCGCGACGCAGCTGAAGTCGCTGGGCATCGGGGTGCTGCGCGACCAGCCATCGGTCGGCCGCCATCTGATGGACCACCCGATCCTACGCGCCACGCTGCACCTGAAGCCCGAGCACCGCGCGCGCGGTGCGGATGCCCGACACACCAATTGCTGCGTCACCTACAGCAGCCGTTTGGCCGGCGGTGGCGAGCGGGACATGATCTTCATCGGCTACAATCATCGTCTGTTGGTGGGGCCGGAGCCGGGGCCGCAGGGGGCCGTCGGCGTCGCCCTCTATGATGCCTTCTCCCGCGGCGAACTCACGCTCGCCTCGGCCGATCCCGAGATCGATCCGGTGGTCGAGGAGAACATGCTGTCGGACCAGCGCGATCTGCTCCGCCTGCGCGATGGGGTCCGCCGTCTTGGCGTGCTGACGGCGCAGCCGGCATTGTCAGACCTCTGTGAGTCCATCCGCTTTGGCGACAGCCCGCTTACCCCCGCCGAGGCCGCTGCCCTGCCGGAGGCCGAGTTGGACGCGCTGATGCTGCGGGAAGCCGGCGACATCCAGCACGCCGCCGGCACCTGCCACATGACCGCCCATGAGGATCCGCGTGGCGTGGTCGATCCGGAGCTGAAGGTGCGCGGCGTCACGGGCCTGCGCGTTTGCGATGCGTCCATCATGCCGACGGATTGCCGGGCGAATTTGCACTTCACCTGCGTGATGATCGGCGAGAACCTGGCGCGGCGCATGCGGCAGGCGTGAGCGCTGGGGCTCTATGCGGAGCCCCATCGACGCGGGATCGGTTGCCACGGCCGGGCAGGCAGCTTAGACAGCACCCATCGTGAGGGGTGTGATGGGCGTGACCGACGGAGAGGCCGAAACTTTGCCGACGGGGCGCCTGCTCGCGGTGCTGCGCTTGGTCGTGGCGCCGTTGGCGATCCTCGTCGTTGGCGGGTTCCTCTATCTCGCGGTCCACCATCTGGGCGATGCGCTGAGCTATCGGGCGTTGTCCCGCGCGGTGCGCAGGACGCCGGTGACTGCCCTCCTGGGGGCACTCGCCGCGACGATCCTCAGCTATCTGGCCCTGCTGGCGAGCGATTGGTGCGGTGTGCGCTATGCGCGCGTACAGCCGCCGCGCCGGGCACTCCTGCTTGCCTCGTTCTGCGGTTATGCGCTGGGCAACGCCGCCGGTTTCGGCTCGCTGAGTGGTGGCGCGGTACGCTATCGGATTTATTCGGTCGCGGGATTGCTGCCCGGTCAGATCGCACAGATCGGTGCCTTCCTGGCCGTCGCGTTCACCGCCGGTGCCCTGGTGACCACGGCGGTGGCGGTGCTGATCGCCGGGGCCGCCGTCTCCCGGCTGACCGGGCTGCCGCCGTACTCGCTGCGCATCGGCGCCGGCATCATCCTGGTGCTCGCCGCCGGCTTCGTCGGTTTCGCCGCTTGGCGTCGGACGCCCATCGCCATCGGCCCGTGGCACCTGCGCCTGCCCAGCCCGGCACTCACGATCGGCCAATTGGCGTTCACCGTCCTCGACATCGCCGCCGCCGGCACCGTGCTCTGGGTGCTGCCGCCGCCGGGGCAGGTCGCCTTCGTGCCGTTCATCGCCATCTACGCGGCGGCGGTGACGCTGGGCGCGCTCAGCCATGTGCCGGGCGGCATCGGCGTGTTCGACGCGGCGATCCTCGCGGCACTCGGCACCAAGTTGCCGCCGAGTTCGGTTGCGGGCGCGTTGGTCGTCTATCGGGCGATCTACCTGCTGCTGCCCTTGTGTCTCGCGGCCTTGTCGTTGGCGATCTACGAGATGCGTCGCGCCGCCGCCAGCGGCTTGGCGGAGCCGGTGACCAGGGCGGCGGCGCGGCTGACGCCGACCTTTCTCGGCGTGTTGGCCTTTGCGATCGGCGCGGTGCTGTTGGTCTCGGGGGCGACGCCGGCCATCGGCAGCCGGCTGGCGCTGCTGAAGCAGGTCGTGCCGCTCTGGGTGGTCGAGGCGTCGCAACTGCTCACCAGCGTCACCGGCGTGCTGCTGCTATTCGTCGCGCGGGGGTTGTTGCATCGGCAGGATGGCGCCTGGTGGATGGCGATGGGCCTGACGGGTGTCAGCCTGTTCTTCGTGCTCGCCAAGGGGGTCGCGATCGGTACGGCCAGCCTGATCGCTTTCTTCATGATTATTATGGTGCTGGCGCGGCGGCAGTTCCGGCGGCCGGCCTCGCTGTTGCGGCAGCCCTTGACGATCGGTTGGCTGGCAGCCTTTGGTGCGGTCGTCATCGCCGGCATCTGGCTGCTGCTGTTCGCCTATCAGGATGTGCGCTACAGCCGCGATTTGTGGTGGCAATTCGAGTTCGACGCCCAGGCGCCGCGCGCGTTGCGCGCGGTGATGGGGGCGGTGGTGATCGCCCTGGTGCTGGCGGTCTGGCAGTTGCTGCGGCCACCCTCCGGGCGGGTGGCGCCGCCGACCCTGATCGAACTGCGCACCGCTGCCCGCATCCTGCGCCTGCAGGACCGCGCGGATGCCAATTTGGCGCTGCTCGGCGACAAGAGCTTCTTGTTCTCCGACAGCGGGGCTGCCTTCCTGATGTATGCCAAGCGCGGCCGGACCTGGGTGGCGCTGGCCGACCCGGTTGGGCCGCGCGGCGAGTGGCGCGAGCTGGTCTGGCGCTTCGTCGAGCTGGTGCATTCCCATGGCGGCCGCGCCGCGTTCTACCAGGTGCGCCCGGACAGCCTGCCGCTCTATCTCGATGCCGGCCTCAACATCTTGAAGCTGGGCGAGGAGGCGCGCCTGTCGCTGACCGATTTCGACCTGCGTGGCGGTTCACGCACCGATCTGCGCTATGCCCTGCGCCGCGGCGAGCGCGATGGCCTAACCTTCGAGTTCGTGCCCGTCGAGGCCGTGCGCGCCCTGCTGCCCGATCTCGCCGAGATTTCCGATGAATGGCTGGCGCAGCGCGGCATTCGGGAGAAGGGCTTTTCGGTCGCCGCCTTCGATACCGATTTCGTCGCGGCTCAGCCGGTCGCCCTGCTCCGCGAGAATGGCCGCATCACCGCCTTCGCCACGGTGATGACCACCGATCTTAAGGCCGAGGCGACGATCGGCGTGATGCGCCAACGCTCCGATGCGTCGCGCTTCGCGATGGAGTTTCTGTTCGCCAGCCTGATCCTGCATCTCAAGGCCGAGGGTTTCGCCAGCTTCAGCCTGGGCATGGCTCCGCTTTCCGGCCTCGACTCCCACCCGCTCGCCTCCCGTTGGCACCGGATCGCCGGCTTCTTCCGTTCCCATGGCGGCGCCCTCTACAACTTCCAAGGGCTGCGCACCTTCAAGAACAAGTTCGATCCGGTGTGGGAGCCCCGCTACCTCGCGGCGTCCGGCACGCTGGGCCCCTATCTGGCGCTGGCGGATACCGCCGTGATCGCGGGCGGCGGCGTCAAAGGAGTGTTTGCACGATGATCCGCGGGTGTGTTTTAGCGGCGCTGCTCGTCCTGGCCGGCGTGTCGGTCGCCCGAGCCGATGACGCCGATCAGTTGGGGGACGGGCGATTCGGCGCGCTGCATGTGGTCGAGCCGGTCGGTCCGGTCACCGGCATGGTGATCCTGTTCTCCGACTCGGCTGGCTGGGATGCCACCGCGGATGCCGTCGCGGCGGCACTGGCGAAAAAGGGTGCGCTGGTTGCGGGGGTCGATACCGCGGGCTATCGACGTACCCTCGACGGTGCCGGAACCGGTTGCCACGACCTGGTGACGGATGCGGAGACGACCAGCCGCGGCCTGCAGCGCAAGCGGGGCTACACCACCTATCACTCGCCGATCCTCGCCGGACTGGGCGAGGGCGGCACCCTGGCGGCGGTCATTCTGGCCCAGGCGCCCGATGCGACGCTGGCCGGTGCCGCCTCGCTCGATCCGACCGTGACGATCAGGACGCGCCAGCCGCTCTGCGCCGGCGCGCCCCCGACACCCGCGCCGGGTGGCGGTTTTTCCTATGGCGCGGTGCCCGCCTTGCCCGGCTTTTGGACGGTGGGCTTCACCGCGTCGGCGCCGCCGGATCGGGCGGCCCATATCGCGTCGCTGAAGGCCGCCGGCATGCCGGTCGATATCGTACCCGTGCCGGCCGGAGCGGCCCTTGCCGAGGCGTTGACCACCCTCGTCGCCCCCCATCTTCAAGCCGAGGCCGAGGGGGACTCCAATGTGGCGGGCCTGCCGCTGATCGAGCTGCCGGCCGCGAAGCCGCTACCTGGCGGAGCACCGCTGCTCGCCATCATCCTGTCCGGCGACGGCGGCTGGCGCGATCTCGACAAGAGCATCGCCGAGCAATTGAGCCAGGATGGCGTGAACGCCATCGGCTGGGACAGTTTGCGGTATTTCTGGGGCCGCAAGACCCCTGACCAACTCGCCCACGACCTGCATCGGGTGATCGCGACCTATGCCGCGAAGTGGCGTGCGCAAAAGGTGCTGCTGATCGGCTATTCCTTCGGTGCCGACGTGCTGCCCTTCGCCTATGGCCGGCTCGGCGCCGCCGACCGGGCGCGGGTCATCCAGCTCTCCCTGCTCGGGTTTTCCAAGGCGGCGGATTTCGAGATCAGCATGACCGGCTGGCTCGGCGGCCCGCCCACCGCGGCGGCTCTGCCGGTCGACCCGGCGCTGGCCGCCATCAAGCCCAGCCTGATACAATGTTTCTACGGCGAGGAGGACGGGGACGACACCGCCTGCCCATCGCTCGCGGCACGCGGGGCGGAAATCATCCGCACCACCGGCGGCCATCATTTCGACGGCGACTACGCGGCCTTGGCCAAACGCATCCTGGACGGCGCCCGGCGCCGGGCGGGATGACGCGATCGTGACCCCGACGGTGTGGGGCACGCCCCGGAGAGCACCCCGGTTTAAGCCCAGCCGCTTAGGTCGACCTTGCCGCGGGTGGGGCCGTCAATATTACATTTCGCAGTACGGAGAGTGTCGTGGACACAGTCACCCTGCGCAAACAAGGTAACGTGATCGGTGTGAACTTTCCGGCAGAGACTTGCATCCGAATGGGCTTCGAGGCGGGGCAGGAACTGACCTTGGTGAAACTCGCCGATGGCGTGAAGCTGGTCAAACGCAACCTGAAGCTCGAGCGCCAAATGCACCTCGCCCGCGACGTGTTGCGCGCAGACCGACGCCTTGCAGGAACTCGCCAAGCGGTGACGGAACCGGAGTTTCTCGACAAGGATCAGCCTCAGGCCGCTACCCAATCTTCCGCGCGCAAGCCCTCGACTCGGGTGAATTCGCCCAAATTGCTGGTGACGATGACGAGACCTCTACTGCGCGCGTGACCGGCAATCAGCAGGTCATAGCCGCCGATCGGCATGCCACGCCTCTCCAGCGTGGCGCGGATCTCCGCCGAATGCGCCGCCGCTTGGCCATCGAAAACCAAGGTTTGAAGCCGCGCTGTGAAGCGTCCGATCTCATGCCGGTTTTCGACCGGTCCGGCCGATTTTTCGGCGCTGTGAAGCAACTCGGCAAGCGTGATCGCCGAGATGCACAAAGTATCGGCCTCGGCGTTGAAGCGCGCGCGGAGTTTCGGCATCCGGTTCCGCAGAACACGGATGCACAGATTGGTATCCAGCATATAGCGCAGCACCGTTGGCGACACCCTAGAAGGTCTCGCGGACCTGCGCGGGGGGCTCCTCGCGCTCTCCGAGATCGATGCCGGGTGCGTCGAAAAAATCGTCCCACACAGCATCCGCCGGCACGATCACTCGACGCGCGCCTTCCCGGAGAATGACCACTTCGCGGACATTCTCCGGGAAGGCGACATCCTTCGACAAGCGAACCGCCTGCGAACGGTTGGTTAAAAAGAGGGTGGTACGCGTCACCACATGATCCCTGTACGATTGAATATACCAAATGTATAGGGCGGCACGTATATATCAATGGGATGTACGTTGGGGTGTGCCCAATTTATGTCAAGCTGCGCAAAATTCACCTCCCCGCGGCGGCACGATCGAACCCATTGGCCGGCCGGCCGAGGCCCAGATGGTCGCGCAATGTCCGCCCGGTATATTCCCGCCGGAAGAGCCCGCGGCGCTGTAGTTCCGGCACCACGAGATCGACGAACTCCTCAAGGCCGCCGGGATGATAGGCCGGCATGACGTTGAAGCCGTCGCAGGCGGCTTCGGTGAACCATTTTTCCATCTCGTCGGCGATCTGGACGGGGGTTCCGACAAACGAGGCATGGCCGCGCGCGGCGACCAGCCCGGCGCTGGCCTCGCGGATGGAGAGGTTCTCGCGTTTCGCGCGATCGATGATCATCCGGGACCGGCCCTGCTCGCCGTTCGTCTCGGGCAGGTCGGGGAGCGGACCATCGATCGGATAGGCCGAAAGATCGAAATCGAGGAGATCCGACAGATAGGCCACGGCGATGGTCGGATGGATCAGATCGTCGAGCTGCCGAGCCTTGTCCCGCGCTTCCTGGGTCGTCGCCCCGATGATCGGCATGATGCCTGAGAGGATCTTCACGTCGCTGGGCGATCGCCCGGCCGTGCCGACCAATTCCTTCAATGTCCGATACCGAAGCTTCGCATCCGCCAGTGAGGGATTGACGACGAAGACGATGTCGGCGATCCGCGCCGCCAGGTTCTGTCCGGTCGGCGAAACGCCGGCCTGAATGATCACCGGATGCCCTTGCGGCGGGCGCGGCACGTTGAGTGGCCCGCGCACGGTGAAGAACTCACCCTTGTGATCCAGGCGATGCACCTTCGCCGGGTCGGCGAAACTACCCTCTTCCCGGTCGAACACCAGGGCTTCATCCTCCCAGCTGTCCCACAGCGCTTTCGCGACCTCGACGAATTCCTGCGCGCGCCGATAGCGGGTGGCATGTTCCAGATGCTCGGCTTTGCCGAAATTATTGGCTTCGAGCGTGGTGCTCGACGTCACCACATTCATGGCGGCGCGTCCGCCGCTCAGGAAGTCGAGCGTCGCGAATTTGCGGGCGACATGAAACGGCTCGTTATAGGTGGTCGAAATCGTCGCCGCGAGACCGACGCGGTCGGTGACGGCAGCCAGGGCGGAGAGCAGGGAGATCGGCTCCGGCCGGATGGTCACCGTCCGGCGGACGATGTCGTCGTAGCGGTCGTTGATGCCAACGCCGTCGGAATGAAACACCAGATCGAACTTGCCCCGCTCCGCCGTCTCCGCGAGCTTGCGATAGAAGGGAAACGTCAGGAATTCGCTTGTCTTTGTCGGGGGATACCGCCAGGAGGCGATGTGATTTCCCGTATTGAATAAAAACGCGGCCAAATGCATCTGGCGTTGGTTTCCAGTACCGGTCATTTTTCGATCCAAGGACGATAAAGAATGGGCGGTTCAGCCGAATGGGGTGGAGTGTAGTCCCAATCACTGTCTCGGCCAAAGGGGCGGTCCAGCTATCGTACCGTCTCCCGCCGAGCCCCGACCTTGCCCGCTCTACCCGCCTCGCCGGCGCCGAGAAAATTCATCGACAGCGTGTGATAGAGCGGGTGCGGACAGATAAGCTTGGAGGCGCCATGGCCGATCAGGGCGGTCGCCAAGATCGGGATGGTCATGGCCCGGCCCGCGGTCATCTCGAAGACGATGACGGCGGCGGTGATCGGCGCCTGTACTACCCCGGCGAAGTAGCCGACCATGGCGAGCAGGACGACCGCGCCGGCGGGCTGGTCCGGCATCGATTGGGCCAACACATTGCCGAGGCCGGCACCCACCGACAGAGCGGGGGCGAAGATGCCGCCGGGGATGCCGCTCAAGGTCGATAACAGCACCGCGACCAGCTTCGCCGGAGCGTAGCCCCAGGGCAGGGCGCCGCCCTCGAGGATCGCGCGCGCTTCGGTATAGCCGGTGCCGTAGACCAGCCCGCCGGTGGCGAGGCCGAGGATCGCCAGCGCGAGACCGCAGCCGGCGGCGAAGCCGGCGATCCGCCAGGGCCGGCCACCGATCAGCCGCCGCATCAGCCGGCCGATCTCGATCACCGCCCGGCTGAAGATGCCGCCGAACAACCCGCCGACAATCCCGCAGAGCGGCACGATCAGCCAGTTTTCCGGGCCGCCCAGACTGGCGGTGCTCTGGCCGAAATAGGTGTAGTCGCCGGCCAGTGACAAGGCGGCCAGGCCGGCGATGATTACCGTGGTCAGCACCACGCCGTTGGTCCGCTGTTCGAAGCTGCGGCTCAACTCCTCGATGGCGAAGACGATCCCGGCGAGCGGCGTGTTGAAGGCGGCCGCGACCCCCGCGGCTCCGCCGGCCAGGATCACGCCACGTTCCTGTCCCATCCGGCCGGTGCGGGCGGCGAACAGCATCAGGGCGGCGCCGACCTGCACGGTCGGCCCTTCCCGCCCAATGGCGGCCCCGCAGGAGAGACCAACCAGGGTCAACAGGATCTTGCCGGTGGCGAGCCGCATCGACAGCAGCGACAGCCGCGCCGCCGGCTCATGCAGATGCCGGGCGGCAATGACCTGTGGGATGCCGCTGCCCTGGGCGCCAGGGAAAAACCGGGCGGAAACGATGGCGCAGGTGGCAAAGCCCAGCGGCGTCAGCACCAGCGGCAGCAAAGGGGAGACACCCAGTGCCAGGCCGAATACCGCCTGCGCCTCCTCGCTGGCCCGGGCGAAGCCGACGCTGACGATACCGACCGCGATGGCGCCGAGCCAGAACACGATGCGCCGCCGCCATAGCCGGGGCGACAACCACAGCCGACGGCGGAGCGACGGGCGTGGAATCGATAGAAGGCGCGGGACGCGAAAGCGCATCATCGGTCGACGTCTCGGTTGCCGGGGGCTCGTCCCCCATCCGCCAAGCCCATCCGTGCCATCCCTCTCGATCCAGTGTCCCGAGACAGGCCCGGTCAGGCAGATTCGCAAATGTCCAGGATCAGCGCCAGATAGATGCGGATCATGTCCAGGTAATCGATCCGGTCGACCCGCTCGTCGGGCATGGTGTTGTAGCGGCCGCCGGGGCCGCAGACGACGCCTTCCATCCCGGCGCGCGCATGGAGATGCCCCGCATCGGTGCCGTAATAGGCGGGGGGCGTGATCGCCCCGGTCGGCTGATCGGTGCCGCGTACCCGGCGATAGGCCCGGTTCAGGGCCTGGACGATGCGCGCCTGCTTCGAGACCTCGAAGGCCGGCATGGTCCATTGGCCGGCGCTGGGTTCGCTGGTGACCGTCGCCTTGAGCCCCGGGAATTGCTGCTCCAATGCATCGAGCACCCGGCGGATGTCGCGCAGTGCCGAGGCTTCCGTCTGCCCCGGCGCATAACGGCCGGAGCCCTTCAGGCGCACGAAATCCGCCACTTGCGGCGGCCGCCATTCCTGCAACTCGCGGCCGAGCGCCCCGTGTAGTACGCCGATATGGGCGCGGTTGATCGATCGATGCTCCTCGCTCGGGGCGTCGGAAAAAGTCATGGCGTTGATCGTCGGGACCAGCGCGCAGGCGGCGACGATCGCATCCACCGCCATCTCTCGCTTCGACAAATGCCGCGTATTGCCGACGAGTTCGATCACGAAGGTGAACGCTGCCGCATGCATGGTAAGGGCGACGAGATCGGTCGGCTCGCTGTTGACGAAGTAGTCGGCGCGAATGCCCTGGTCGATCGCCGCCGCGGTACCGACACCGCCCTGCAACTCGCCGACGACGTAGGTCAGAACGATGTCGCCCTTGAGCCGCACGCCGGCATCGACCAGCGTCTTCACGGCGCAATAATACGCGGCATCGCCCGCCTTCATGTTGGAGACGCCGATGCCATAGATGAAGTCCTTGTCGATGACGCCGCCCCAGGGATCGACGGTCCAGCCCTCGCTTACCGGATTGGTGTCCAAATGGCCGTTGAACAGCAGGCTTTTGCCGCCGCCGGTTCCGGCAAGCCGGCCGATAGCGTTGACCCGCTGGCCGACCACCGGCCGCAGTTCGGCCGCGAGCCCCAGCGAACGCATCCGCTCGACCATGAAACCGGCCAGCGCCCGTTCGCCCTCGGTCTCCGAATAGCTTTTGTGCCGGACCATCTCGGCCAGGAAATTCAGCGCCGCCGTCTCGTCGACGCGGGCCAGGAGCGTATCGGTATCCATGCTCAGTCCTCGCGTTCTTCAGCGGCGAAATCCCGGCTGAGATACAGCAGGATGGCGCGGGCGAGGGCGGTCACATCGTCGATCGTGGTGAATTCGTCGGCGGCATGGTGCCGGCTGGTCGGCCGCACCAGCCCGCCCAACAGGATCTCCCGTACCCCGGCCTGCTGCGCCCAGCCCATATCCGAGCTCGATGAAGCGCCATGGGTGACGAAGCTCTCGACCGGGAAGCCGAAACCTTCGGATACCGCTCGCACCCAGCGCGGCCAATGCGGCCCGGTCGGGTCGTCGACCGGTGGTAGGTGACCGATCGTCTCGATCTCCAACCCTAGAGCGCGGGAGTCGGCCATGGTGCCCTCGATGGTGGATCGCAGCTCGTCGAGCACGGTCGCGAACCGTTCCTCCGGCAGATAACGGCGATTGACGATGAGTTCCAGCGCGCCGGGTAGCGACGAACCCTTCTGCCCGCCATGGGCGGCGGCGATGGTCAGCCGCGCATGCAACTGGCGCCCGGCGTAATGCGGCGGCGGGGGTAGGGCCGAGACCCGCGCCTCGACCTTGGTTTTGAGGTCCATCAGGGCGACCAGCAGCGGCACCGCCTCCTCGATCGCATTGATGCCCTCCAGCCCTTCGCCGGAATGGGCCGAGCGGCCGGTGACGCGGATCACCAGATCGACGCTCCCGAAGCACCCGGCCCAGATGCGCGGCGCCGCCCCGCCGTTGAAGCTGAGCAGATGGCCCTCGATCAGGTGCTGTTCCGCCAGATAGCGGATACCGGGATAGAGGCCGCCTTCCTCGTCGGTGCAGAACAACAGGATCGGATCGTAGGCGAGGGCGACGCCGCAGGCATCGGCGGCGCGCAGCGCCAGCAGGGTTGCCGCGATGGTGCCCTTCATATCGGCGGTGCCACGGCCGATCAGCCGATCGCCGTCTCGCGTCAGGGTCAGCGGCGGACGGGTCCAGCCAGCTCCCGCCGGCACCGTGTCGACGTGGTAATACAGCGAGCAGACCGGTCGGCCATCCGTTCGTCGGGTGGCGATTAAATTGGTGCGCTCGCCCGCCGCCCCACCGGTTTCGGTATGCCACAGCGGCCGCGGCACTACGACCCGGCGAAACGCGAAGCCCAGCGGCTGCAACAGCTCCTGCAGCAGATCGGCGAAGGCCGGATAGCCGTCGCCGGGCGGAAACGCGGTGTCGACGGCGATCAGCCGGGCCAGATCGTCGACCATCCGGGTCGCATCGTGTCCGATCCGATGGAGAGCCGCCCCTAACGGTGTATCGCCGCTTGCTGCCACCTGCGCTTCACCCACCATGTTTCCCGTGATCTCGAATTTCGCAAAGCTAGGAGGAAGGTAGCGGGGTCTGTCAACCGGCGTCATAGCCTGCCGAAAGCTTCGTCGGGGATGTTTCGCGCCGAGGTCGCCCAACAATCTAACGAGGATTGGAGGCTGCTCGATGCCGTGTTCCCGAACCACACCCCTAAAATCGTCATTCGCCCTGCTTGTCGGCTTGGCGATTTTGGCGCGGGCGCCTTCCGTCCGTGCCGAGAGTGCCACGCTGGGACAAGAGGGGGCGGCGGCCCATGCGCTGGATCGGCTGGGCTACGGCCCTCGCCCCGGCGATCTCCAGGCCGTGACGGCGGAGGGTGTGGATCGCTGGATCGACGTACAGTTGAACCCGGAGCGGATCCCGGTGCCGGCGGACCTCCAGCAGCGGCTGGATAGCTTCGAGACCTTGCGGCTGAGCCCAGTCGAGCTCTTCAAGCAATACGGACCGCCGCGCGCCGAACGGGGCGTCAAGCCCACGCCGGAGGAGATGAAGGCGTCTCGGCAGCGCGCCCGCGTCATCATGGCCGAGGCGGTCCAGGCCCGTTTCCTGCGTGCCGTCGACAGCCCCCGGCAGTTGCAGGAGGTGATGGTCGATTTCTGGTTCAACCATTTCAACGTCTCCGCCGCCAAGGGCCTCGACTATCTATGGACCGGCTCGTTCGAGGAGACGGCGATCCGGCCGCATGTGTTCGGCCGCTTCCGCGATCTGCTGGAGGCGACAGCGAAGCATCCGGCGATGCTGTTCTATCTGGATAACTGGCAGAACACCGAGCCGGGCAGTCCGGGCGCCAAGCGGCGAGAAGACGGGCTCAATGAGAATTATGCCCGTGAACTCATGGAGCTGCATACGCTGGGCGTCGATGGCGGCTATACCCAGCAGGATGTGATCGCCTTGGCGCATATCCTGACCGGTTGGGGTCTGCCGCCCGGTCGCGGCGGCGGCCGTCCAGGTCTGCCGCCGCCATCGCCGGATGGCTTCTATTTCGATGCCGAGCGGCATGACTTTTCGGACAAGGTCTTCCTCGGCCATACCATCCGCGGCAGCGGTCAGGCGGAGGTCGAACAGGTCTTGGACATCCTGGCGCGCAGCCCCACCACCGCTCATCACCTCAGCTATCAACTGGCGCAGTATTTCGTCGCGGACGAGCCGGATCCGGTGCTGGTCGATGTATTGGCCAAGCGGTACTTGGCGACCGACGGCAACATCCGCGAGGTGCTGCGAACCTTGTTCCACAGCGAGCAGTTCTGGGACCGCAAGACTTTCGAGGCGAAGTACAAGACACCTTACCAGTACGTGGTGTCCGCCGTGCGCGCCGCCGGCGTGCCGATGCTCAACGCGCGGCCGCTCTATGGCACCGCCGCGCAAATGGGCATGCCGGTTTATGCCTATCTGACACCCGAGGGTTACAAGAACACGCGCGACGCGTGGCTCAGTCCTGATGCGACCGCCAAACGCCTGACTTTCGCGACGGCGCTGGCCGCTGGTCGTCTCCCGGTCGATCGGCCGCCACCGCCCGAGGCGGCGCCGGGTGAAGCTCCCATGCCGAAACCGCCGGGTGGCGCTCTTGTTGGCCTCGCCATGCCCGCGAGCGACGGCGTGGCGGCCGAACCGGCGATCAAACCGGTGCCGCTCGACGCCCAGGCCATATTGGCGGGTCTCGGGCATCGCTTCGGTCCGCGCACGCTCGATGCCATCAATACCGCCGATCCCAAGTTGCAGGCGGCAATGGTGCTCGGCAGCCCCGAATTCATGCAACGCTAACCTGGCAGCGATAGGAACCCATCATGGACAGACGTTCATTCCTCAGGCTATCGGCGCTGGGCCTCGGCGCCGGGCTGATCCCGGTCGGGCGTAGCGGTTGGGCGGCCCAGGGCGGTACCGGCGGCAAGCGGCTGGTCGTGGTGTTCCTGCGCGGCGCCGTCGATGGGCTCAACGTGGTGGTGCCTTACGCCGATCCCGCCTATCACGATTTGCGGCCGAGTATCGCGATCCCACGGCCGGGTGCCGCGGTCGGCGCCCTTGATCTGGATGGGCATTTCGGCCTGCATCCGGCCTTGGCCTCGCTGATGCCGCTCTGGCAGCAGCGTAACCTCGCCTTCATCCATGCCTCGGGTTCGCCGGATACGACGCGCTCGCATTTCGACGCGCAGTTGGATATCGAAACCGGGACGCCGGGACGGCGGACGACCGATGGCTGGATGAACCGTCTGTTGGCGGTCTTGCCGGGGCCGCATACGGCGAACCAGGGTGTCGCCTTTGGTCCGACCGTGCCGCGCATCCTGTCCGGCAAGTTACAGGTCGCCAACCTGCCGATGGGCAAGGAGATGGGCAAGGCCTCGATCCTCGACCAGCCGGCGGTCAGCAGCGCCTTCGATAAGCTGTATGCCGGCACCGACGCGATGAGCGTCGCCTATCGCCAGGCACAGCAATCCCGGCAGGAGGTCATGGCGACGATCGATCACGAGACGCAGGAGGCGGATAATGGTGCGCCACCGCCGGACGGCTTTGCCGGGGATGCGCGGCGGCTCGCCCGGCTGATCGCCAATGACCCCAGCATCCAATTGGCGTTCCTGGCGCTTGGCGGCTGGGACACGCATGTCAATCAGGGCGGCGCCACCGGACAACTTGCCAATCGATTGAAGCCGCTCGGCGACGGGCTTGCCAGCTTTGTCGAGGGGCTGGGGCAGGCGTATCGGGACACGGTCATTCTGGTCGTCTCGGAATTCGGCCGGACGGCCCATGAGAACGGCAATGGCGGTACCGATCATGGCCATGGCAACGCCATGTGGCTGTTGGGCGGCGGTGTTGCCGGCGGCCGGGTCTATGGCGCGTGGCCCGGCCTCGGTACGGGCCAGTTGCATGAGGGCCGCGACCTTGCCGTGACCACCGATTTCCGCAGCGTCATCGGCACCATCGCGCAGCGTCACCTGCGCTTGCCCGACACGGCCCTCAACACGATCATGCCGGCGATGCCTCAGGCGCCGGGCGAGATCACCCGGATCGTCGGTGCTTAGAATTACCGCGCTGTTGCCGAATATCTTGGCAATCGGACGGGACGTTCCATCTATACTGTCATGCATTTTTGGAGTGGAGCTTCGGCTATGACCAGAGATCGTGTCGCCAAGGTCGGGCGCAGGGTCCTTTTGGGGACCGCCCTGATCGCTGGCTTGCTGGCGTCGAGTGTCGTGGGCAGCACGCCCGCTTCGGCGCGTGCGTTCTTTTCCGTTGGCGTCGGTCTGCCCATGGTGGCGCCGCCGCCGCCCTATTATTACTACCCGCCGGAATACTACGCCCCGACCTACTATTACGCGCCGCCGGTCTATGCGGCCCCGGCCCCGGCCTATGCTCCGCAGCCCGCCGCGGCGGTCTCGCATGATTACTGCCGCGAGTATCAGTCGACGCAGGTGATCAACGGCCAGCCGCAGAACGTCGTCGGTACCGCCTGCCGCCAGCCGGACGGAAGCTGGCGAATCGTTCAGTAGGCGAGGCGGCCAGTAGGCGGGGCCTATCCGGTTGTCGCCGGTTTTGGTCCGGTGGAGCGAAGCTGAACCAGATGCTGCAGGGCGTCGAACCAGAAAGGCGCGCCGAACAAGGCTGCCACTGCGACGATCAACCAGCCTAGAACCATGGTGGCGGCGCTCAGCGGATCGCCGAGCCGCGCGCTCCTGGTCGCCGGGGTCCAGCCGATCGGCAGGGACAACCCGTCCAGCGTGGCAAGCACGGCGATGGTCTGCTGGCCGGGCAGGCTGATCGAATTGGCGAGCGTCGGCTGCTGCCACAGCGTCTTGGCGACGTGCAGCGCGTCGATGTTGAGCACACCGGCCACGAGGAGGGCGACCGCGAAGGTGACGACCTGAACGCGCCGCTTATAGGTGCCGCTCAGCCGATTCATGCTGCTGTCGAACCAGGTCGCAACCTCGGTGTGGAAGCGATCGAGTTCGCCGCCGGCCTGTGTATAGAGCCGCTGGAGCCCTTGTTTGATCTGAGGGTCAGAGATGGTGTCGATCGCCTGCTGCAGCGAGGCGCCCGCGGCTTGGCGCTTCTGGATGGCATCGATCAACGCGCCGGCAAAGGCGGCGGACCCGATATAGGATGGCTTCACCGCCAGATCGGCTTCACCCGTCGCCTGCCCGGCCGAGAGCGGATTGACCAGGCTGTGATTGTAGAGATCGAGCGCCAGGCCGCTGAATTGCTGATCGTTCATCAAAGACTTGATCCCTGACAGCAGCGTATTGGCACGCCAGTTCAGGGCGGATGACAGGCCTTCGGTGATCGTGCTGACGGCAAGGCTGATCGCTAGAAACGTGAAGACCAGCCCAACAATGACATCCAGAATGGTGCTGTTGAACATCGGACCCTCCTCTTACGGCATTTGCCCAATCGGTCGTAGGTGTCGCTTCAGTTCCGCCGGCTGATCCGGGCGCCATTGCACTCTATGGTGCCGGCTATGGCTCTGTCGTGATGTGACCTGTCTCACAGGGACTCCTAGGATCAGAATCGCACCGGCTCTATTCGCAGACGGTTGCGGCCTGGGCGCTCGGGAGTGCGATATGGAGCATATCGGCCATGGCGTTGCCGACACCGTCCAGGATCTCCCGCGCGGTCGATGGGACGCGCTGGACGCCGGGGGTAGCGACCTGTCTGCCCAATTCGATGTCCTCTCGCTCGGCGAGCAGCCAATTGGCCACGTCGGCCGGTTGCGGCAGGCCCGATATCTCATAGATTGCCGAGCGCGTCGGCATGGCGCCGATCGGCTGATCGAAGGCGCCGAAATAGATGCCGTCCGGACGCAGGTCGGACGGTTTCATACGACCTTGCTGCACCAGATCGAGCAAGCGGTCATGGGCGGCATAGCTGTCATAATCCCGCATCAGGCGATCGAGATCGCCTGGACCCGGAACGGGGTAGTCGGCGGCCTTGGTCGCGACGGGGACGATCAGCGCGCCCTTGCGCGGGGTCGCTTGCCCCGTACCGGCGGCGCGGATATCGCACAGATAGACGTTGAGGACGGCGCGACGTCTTGCCGGATCGGCCGATCGCTCCATCAGCAGATAGGCGTAGAGTGCGTAGCCCCCCGGCTCGGCGCGATCGGTAAAGATCAGGGCTCGTTCCAACCGTACACCGGAAAAGGGTGCCACGGCCCCAACGGATGGCGATGCCGCAGGGGCCAATGAGCGGGCCAATTCACGATGCACCCCGTTCTGCTTGGCGGCGATGGCCTCGGCGGGTGGCGGGGTTGCCGTGGTTGTAGCTGGTGGCGTGCTGGCTGGGGCCGGCGGGACGGGAGGCGGTGCCGGGGCTGGCGGCGCTGGGGCGGGGGCTGGCGGCGGGATTGGGGCCGGAGCCATGGCGCATGATGCCAGAATTAGGGTTGCCAGCATCGCGGCGAGGGGCTGTCGCCACAGGATTTTTCGCCGCCGCCTCATTTCTCGTTGTCGGCCGTGCCGACGCCCAACCGGCGGCGGCACGGCGGGCATACCAGCAGGGTGATCCAGGCGATGGTGGCCGCCAGGATTCCCACGCCGAAATCGAAGGCGAGATCGGGTGCGCCGATCAAGAGGGCCTCGCCAATATAGGCAGCGATCGTGCCGCCGATGACGACGCCGACCGCGACGCCGAAATAGGGGATGGCTTTCAGGATCTCCGACATATCCTTGTCCTCCCGGCTCCTTGTCCGCCCGGCGTCGGACGAGTGATTTCGAAGGCAAGTCGCGGCTTGGCCGGCAAGTGCTGTCTTCCCCGGGGGAAAGCGCCTCACTTGCCGGCCATCGTGGCGAGATCGATTAAGCCGCCAGGACTGTTTCGACGGCATCGATCGACGGGACGAGGAAGTAGCCTCCTCCGGTCGGGACGATGAAGTCGCTGGCCAGCGTGATCGGGTCGCCGGTCGGACCCGTTGGGTAGTTCACCACGGCCCCGCCGAAATTCCGAGCACGATTGTCCGTGCCGGGGCGTCCCAGCAGGGGGTCGGCGCCGGCTTGCCCGAGGATCGGATCGAACCCGGCCTTGCCGCCGCTGGCCGGTGGGAAGCCTGGGTTGTTGACCCAGGCTTGCAGGATGAACTCGAACTGGCCCGCGATGGAGCTTTGATAGCAGACGAACATCAAGCCGCGATCGATCAGGGTTTTCTCCTGTTCGGCTTCGTCATCCCCGACATCCCCCCCGAAGGGGATGCCGCGCCGCATGATCCGGCGGGTCTGTGTATTGGCCTCCGATGCCGCGCGCCGGTCGAAATCATTGGTCTTGGCGGTCCCGGCCGGCGTGATGTCGTTGCGTGGGTAGGATTTTCGGATATGCGCGGCATAGGGACAGCGCCGGCCGGCCGCATCCTGCGAGAATTCGAAATCATTGACGAGCAGGTCGTCCTCGGCCAGCGTCGGATCATCCTGCAGCGGGGTGGTGACCATCGGCGCCCCACTTTTCCACCGCCCGACCATGCGCGCGGCCAGCAGATCAGCATCCATGTTGAGGGTCGCGGCCGAGGCGGCGACAAAGGCGTCGAATTCCGGAACCAGCTGCTTCAGCCGGCGGAATACCATGAAGGTACCGTTCTTCATCCAGCCGAGGCCGCCATCGACGGCCGGGCCGGGATTGTCCATGTCCGCCGATTGTTGCGACGGATAGCCGAACACGAAGGCGCCCGGCCAGAGCAGATCCGATCCCGGCAATCCCTGCCCCGGGTCATCCGGGTTCTGGGCGGGGGTGAGGAATTTCCGGTGCGGAAAGAACTGGTCGATCTGGCCGCGGACGCTCGGCTGCGAGACGCCGTCCAGGAAGCCGAAATGCTCGTGGCCGCGATCCTGCGCGCGGGTCAGCCCCAGCTCGTCATAGACAACTGTCCAACTCGTGCCGGCCAAATCGCTGATCACGGTTCGGGCATGATCGACGCTGTCCTTGGATGGTCCGGTGATCAGCAGCAGACCATGCAGGACCTGGTTGGTGCCGCCGACGACCCATTGCGAGGGAGCACCCGCTCCGCTGGCCGGATCGCCCAATCCGGCCGATTGCTGCGCCAGACCGTTTTTGAACGAGGTATCGCTGATCTGGCTGAGGTCGGCGACGCCCAGGGCCTGCAACCCCGTGATCGTGAAGCCGATATTGGTGCCGATGAAGTTGAGTCTGTCGTGCTTCTTCGCCGTGTGTTGCGCCTGGATCAGGAATTCCCGTTCCAGGACCGTGCGTGCCGTCGTCAGATGCGGCGTCAGATTTTTCAGGAAGATCTTGAATTTCGCGACATCCGCGATCGTGAATCCGATGAACCACTGGAAATCTTTTTGCAATCCGACAAGGACATCGCCTTGTACTTGATCCAGGTCGAGTTCGACTTCACCTTGGCTTCGATCAAACGCCATGACGCCCTCCGTTGTTTTTTCTTCGGGAACGTACGTGTAGATCCAAAGCGCAAGAGTAACGGTGGCGATGGCGGCCGAGTGTGAGCTGGCTCACACGGCCAAGCGACGGGTGGTTCAGCTGGTGGCGGCGAAACCCATGCCGGACCGCTTGCCCAGATCGCGCAGGATTTCCCGGGCGGAATTATAACCGGGAATGCCCGAGACGCCGCCGCCCGGATGGGTCGAGGCGCCGCAGAGGTAAAGCCCGTCGATCGGCGTCCGGTAATCCGCGTAACGCGATATCGGCCGTTTGAAGAACAGCTGGTCGGCGGATAGCTCGCCGTGAAAGATATGCCCTTGCGGCAGGTTGACGATGCGCTGGATATCTTCCGGCACCAGCAGCTGCGAGGCGATGATGTCGCTGCTGAAGCCCGGCGCATACTGTTCGATGGCATTCAGCACGTTCCGCTCGAAACGCGGCTTCTCCACGGCCCAATCGCCGTCGCGCAGCGTGTAAGGCGCGTGGCCGCCGAACAGGTTCACGACATGCTTGCCGGGCGGCGCCAAGGTCGGGTCGACGATGGTCGGCACGACCGGCGTGACGAAGGGGGCCGATGAATACCAACCCGCCTTGGCCTCGTCGAAGGCGCGTTCGAGATAGTCGATGTCAGGTGCTATGTGCACATAGGTCGGATAGGACCAGGAGCCCAGTGCCTGGTCGGCGAGCGCGCGCTGCAGACAGCGGTATTGCGGCGGCCGTTCGCAGGCGATGTTCATCTTGAACGCGGTGGAGAAGGTCCGGTAGCCTGAGATCTCCCGCACCACTTCATCCGGCAGGTGCTCGGCCCCGACCATGTCGAGATAGAGGATCTTCGCATTGGCGTTGGAGATGACGACTGGCGCGTCGTATTCGTCGCCCCTCTCGGTGACCACGCCGGTCGCCCGACCGTTGGTCACCTTGACCCGGGCGATCGGGTTGCCGGTCTTGATCTCGACGCCCGCCGCCCGGCCGTAGCTGGCCAGCGCCTGGGTGATGGCGCCCATGCCGCCCTTGATGAACCCCCAACCGCCGGCACCGGCATTCTCGCCCATCACATGATGCATGATGACATAGGCCGAGCCGGGGGTTTTCGGGCCGGCGAAGGTGCCGATCGAGGCGTAATAGGCCAGCACCGCCTTGATCCGATCGTCTTCGAACCATTCCGACAGGTAATCATAGGCGCTCATGGTCAGCATGTCGGCGACGCGGAAGAAGCGGTCGCCATAGCGCCGGTTGCGCCATAGGAAGCCGGCAGCCTGCTTGGCCGTGCGCCAGTCCCGCCCGGTCGGGTCGAACGGCGTCTCCCACAGCAGGCGGCGGAACACGTTCGCGGTCTCGGTCAGGTGCCGGTCGAATTCCGGATAGATGTCAGCATCCTTGCGGCTGAAGCGCGCGAAGCTTGCCTGGGTGCGGGCGACGTTGTCGGAAAACACGATGTAGTTGTCGTCGTCGATCGGCGACAGCATGTCCGAGCAGGGCATCACCTCCAACCCATGTCGCTTCAGCTTCAGATCGGCGATGATGCGCGGATGCAGCAGGCTCATGAGGTAGGAGAAGATCGAGGCGCGGAAGCCCGGATGGATCTCCTCGGTCACCGCGGCCCCGCCGACCACGTCCCGCCGCTCCAGCACTAGCGGCTTCAGCCCCTGGCGCGCGAGATAGGCGGCGCAGATCAGGCCATTATGGCCGGCGCCGATGATGATCGCGTCATAGCGGGAGGGCATGGGCAAGGTCCAACAGGAGGCAGGCGAGGTCGGTCAGGCGGTGGCAGCGCGTAGCGGCTGGACCACCGATCCCCGACCCGGATCGCCGCCGTCCAGGGCCGCCACGACCATGTGCTGGAAGCCCAGAACGGCATGTTCGTGTCGCGGCGACAGGATACCCCGCTCGTAGATGCCGGTTGTGAGGTTGCGCTGCACGCCGGCGATGATGGCCAGATCCTCGGTCACGATCTGCGCCGACCATTCCACTGAGCGCCGGTTTTCCGCCGCCCGTTCCGGCGAGACGTCCTGAAAGAAGTACCAGTTGATATGGCGCAACCGGCCTGGCCCGATCGGTTCGATCGTGGCGATCGAACTACCCCAGTCGTAGAGGTTCAGCATCAGGTAAGGGAAGCGGTAGAAGTAGAGGCCGCGGGTCAGCCCGCCCTCGCGCCGGGGCGCGTGCAGGTGGAAGAACCCGTCCTCCGTATGCACGTCGATGCGGTAGCGCGCCATGTCGAGCGACTGGCACAGCCCGGGATGCATGGTGCGGCAATGGTAGCATTCCAGGTAATTCTCGCCGTAGACCTTCCAGTCAACCGCCGCCTCCTGGCTCTTGGTCATGAAGTGATGCTGGGTATCGAGCGGATAATCGGCCGCCATCCGGTCGATCGGGCCGAGCCAGGTCTTGAGGTCGGGGCCGGTGCGGGCGATGCGCACGAAGACCAGGCCGCGCCATTCCTCGACATCGACGGGAAAGAGGCTCCAGCCCTCCGGATCGGGGGCGCCTTCGCCGAAATCGGGTGTGCGCAGCAGCGTGCCGGCACGATCGTAGCTCCAGCTGTGATAGGGGCAGATGATCGCCCGCGCGCAGTGCCCGGACTCGCCGTCCAGCAGGCGCGCGGCGCGGTGGCGGCAGACATTGTGAAAGCCGTGCAACGCCCCATCGTCGCCCCGCATAACGAAGATCGGATACCCGGCGATCTCGCCGACGACATAATCACCAGGTGCCGCCAGCCGCTCCGCCCAGCTGAACAGCGACCAGTTCGCCGTGAAGATCTCCGCGCGTTCCCGGGCGTATTGCGCCGGGTCGCGGTACAGGGCGGCCGGCAGCGTCATCTGCGGCGTGGTGGTGTCCGGGTGCGGTGGTCATGGCGAACCTCCGAATATCGAGGGCCTAGTCGGACGTAAGCCATCGTCTCCGGCCGGTGCTGCAAGCGCAAGGCCGGAGTATGCCAGACTAAAGTTTGGCCGCCGATTGCACGCTTTCGTCGCCACCGGCGTTACTGTCATGATTGGCTATTGTGTCGAATAAGCGCTCATCGGCATGACCAGGGCGATTGTAAGAAAGCTCGATAAAGAATAACGCCTGCAACAAGGGGGCATTTCGTCTTGGATCCTAGAAAGATACCCATCGCGCCGATCCTCCCGACAGCCGCTTTGCCCCACTCGGTGATCAAGCAGCCCGAGCGTCCGAAGCTGCTGCAGATCATGGGGCCCGGCTTGATCACCGGCGCCTCGGATGATGACCCCAGCGGGATCGCCACATATTCCCAGGCGGGCGCGCAGTTCGGCTATGGCATTGGCTGGACGTTGCTGTTCACCTATCCTCTGATGTGCGCCATCCAATTGATCAGCGCGGAGATTGGTCGAGTGACCGGCGTGGGATTGGCGGGCAATTTGCGCCGCCACTTCCCGGCCTGGCTGCTGTACGGCGCGATCGCGTTGTTGCTGATCGCCAATACGATCAATATCGGCGCCGATCTTGGGGCGATGGCAGCGGCGCTGAAGCTGCTCGTGGATGGCCCGCAGATCTTATATCTGGCGGGTTTCGCCGTCCTTACTGTGGTGCTTGAAGTCTTCGTCCGCTATTCACGCTACGTATCGGTGCTGAAATGGCTGACGCTGTCGTTGTTCGCTTACGTCGCCACGGTGTTCGTCGTCGGCGTGCCATGGGGCGAGGTCGCCCTGGCCCTGGTGGTGCCCCACATCTCGCTCGGCGGCGACTACCTGACGGTGGTTGTGGCGATTTTCGGCACAACGATCAGCCCCTACCTCTTCTTCTGGCAGGCGGAGGAGGAAGTCGAGGAAGAGAAGGAACAACTGGGCGCGCGTCCCTTGAAGGAGGCGCCGGATCAGGCACCTTATGAAATGGAGCGGATGCGGCTCGATACGTTGGTTGGGATGGGACTGTCCAATCTGGTGGCGTTGTTCATCGTGATCACCACGGCGGCGACCCTGCATGCCAGCGGCCATACCGACATCCAGACCTCCGCGCAGGCCGCCGAGGCGCTTCGGCCGATCGCCGGCCGCTTCACCTTCACCGTGTTCGCGCTGGGGATCATCGGCACCGGTCTGCTGGCGCTGCCGGTCCTGGCGGGGTCCGCCGCCTATGCGCTGGGCGAGGCCTTGAAATGGCCGGTCGGGCTGGGCAAGACGCTGCCGCATGCGAAGGCGTTCTACGGCACCATCGCGGGTGCGACCGTCATCGGCGCGCTGCTCAACTTCACATCGCTCGATCCGGTGAAGGCGCTATTCTGGAGCGCCGTCATCAACGGTGTCGTCGCGGTTCCGGTGATGGTCGCGATGATGCTGCTGGCCTCGCGATCCAAGGTGATGGGCCAGTTCTCCCTCAAACTGCCGCTGAAGATCCTCGGCTGGCTCGCGACCGCGGCGATGGCGCTGGCCGCGATCGGTATGTTCGCGACATGGGGCAGCTGAGGCGACCGTCGGGGCTGGTCGGCATAACGCGGATGTTCGACATTCCTCCGCCGATCCTTGGCAGGCCGGCCCTCCGTATGCGAGGGTGTCGCACAAGCGAACGATCAACAGAGGGTAGGTGGAATGAGCGGTCTTGTGCTGCGCAATGGTCGGGTGCTGGATCCTGGCCGCAATTTCGATCAGCGCGCGGATATCCTGTTCCAGGACGGCCGGGTCGCGGCGATCGGGCCGGGGCTGTCGGTCCCAGCCGGCACCGTCGCGCAGGATGTCGGCGGCCGCACGATCGTCCCCGGCCTGATCGATCTGCATGCCCATGTCTATTGGGGAGGCACCTCGCTGGGCATCGATGCGGTTCCGATCGCGCGGCGCAGCGGCACCACCACCTTCATCGACGCCGGAAGTGCCGGTCCCGGCATATTCCATGGCTTCCGCCGCTTCATCATCGAGCCGTCGCCGGTTCGTATCCTGGCTTATCTCAACCTGTCCTTTCCCGGCATCTACGCTTTCAGCAAATCCGTGATGATCGGCGAATGCGCCGATATCGAGCTGCTCGATCTCCGGGAATGCCGGCGTGTCGCGGATGAGAATCGCGATCTCATCGTCGGCATCAAGGTGCGGGTCGGCCGCCATGCCGGCGGCAATTCGGGCATCATGCCGCTGGACATGGCGCTCGAGGTCGCCGATGCGGTGGACATGCCGGTGATGTGCCATCTGGACTACGCGCCGCCCAGCCGGCTCGAAGTGGTTTCGCGGTTGCGCCGCGGCGACGTGTTGACCCACTGCTTTCGGCCGTTTCCGAACGCACCGGTGCATTACGATGGCCGGATTTGGGAGGATATCCAGGCGGCCCGCGAGCGAGGCGTGATCTTCGATATCGGTCATGGTGGCGGCTCGTTCGGGTTTCGCACGGCGGAGGCGATGCTGGAGGCCGGGTTCGAGCCCGATGTGATTTCCAGCGACGTCCATGCGATCAGCATGGAGGGGCCGGCCTATGATTTGTTGTTCACTCTGTCGAAATTCCTGTCGCTGGGCATGAGCCTGGAGGCGGTGATCCGCTGCGCCACCGCAGCACCGGCCCATGCCGTCGGCCGGCCGGAGCTTGGCCGGTTGGAGCCGGGCGGGATCGGCGATGCGACGGTGCTGGAGGTGGAGAATGGGCGTTGGACCTATTCGGACGTGCTGGGCGAGAACCGGATCGGCACCAAGCGGCTGTCGCTCGGTGGCATGGTGGTGGCCGGCCAATGGTTCGAAACCACGCCCGAGGTGCCGGCCGTCCCGGCTTGACACTCAGAGGCTTGACGCTCCCGCTCTGATGCTCGCCTAGGCTTTTCCCTGGTTCGCAGCCCGATGTGACGTGCGTCACATCGGCGCGGGCGGCGCGCCTGCGAGGATCGGTCTCGCGGCGATGACAGGAGCCATCGCCCGACCGAACAGCCAGATCCTTCGCCTCCACTACTCCCGACGATCCGGAGTTCAGAGCATGGCGAGCATCCATATTCTCTATCCGACAGGTTCGCCTCGATCGGCAGCGCCGTCATTGTATAGGCAGATCCGTGACTTGCCCGGCATGCTGGCGCGCCTCGTCGAGGGTCGACGTCGGCGTGCGATCGCGCAGCGCGATTTGCTGGCGCTCGATCGACAAACGATGCTGGACATCGGCATCGACCGCACGGTCGTCATGTGTGACGTCTGGAAGGCGCGCGACTGATCCTGCCCTGGTTTTGGAGCGTGATTTTTTCATCCGCGTGAACGGATGACGATGCCCCCATCAAACGTTATATACCCGCCGTGCCATCGCGAGGGCCTACCGTCCAAGCAATCGGCCGTGTGGTGACCCAGGCGATGGATGAAACGGCTTCGACACGCGGCGTACGGCGGCACCGGCTAGGCGACGAGTTCCGTCGCCGCCTTCGGCTGCGGCTGCATCTGGCCAAGCGGTCATTGACCCGTGACGGTTTCCGCAACAGCGAGACGGCCCTGGTCGGCTTGTCCGCCGTGATCGGTATCGCGGTCGGCCTTGGCGTGGTGGTGCTTCGACTGGCGGTCTCGGAACTGCACCACCTGATCTTCGGTATACCGCTCGACGGGCATCTCAGCGACGGCTTCCAATACGATTGGCAGGCGATCATCGCGGCGACGGTGCTGGGTGGCCTGCTGACGGGCGGCATCGCCTGGCTGATCCGGCGCTGGCGACCACGCGATCCGGTCGACGCGATCGAGGCGAATGCCCTGCATGGCGGCCGCATGTCGCTCACCGATAGTCTCAACATCGTGCTGTTGACGGTGTGTTCGGTCGGCGGTGGCGCATCGGTCGGTCTGGAGGCCGCCTATACCCAGCTGGGCGCCGGGTATGCCTCGCGTATCGGCAGAATGCTTAAGGTCCGCCGTAAGGATTTGCGGACGCTCGTTGGTTGCGGTGCCGCGGCGGCGATCGCCGCCGCGTACAACGCGCCGATGGCCGGCGCGTTCTATGCGTTCGAGTTGGTGCTGAGCAGCTATACGACGTCGGTCCTGGCGCCGGTCGCGGTCGCGGCGTTGAGCGGGGCATTCGCCGCGCGGGCAACCTTTGGCGCCGATCCGGTCTTCGTCATATCGGCGCCAATTCAGATCCATGACCATGATTATGGGCTGTTCACCCTGCTCGGCGTTGTCGCGGCGGGGCTCAGCATCCTCACCATGATGGGCGTCACGGCGGTCGAAGGCTGGTTCCGCGCCCGCGCGCTGCCGACCTGGATCAGACCGGCCGTCGGCGGCCTGCTGGTCGGGGTGATCGCCCTGGCTTATCCCGAGGTCATGGGCAGCGGCCATGGCGGCATCCTGTCGAGCCTCAACGCCAGTTACGATCTCCCGCTGCTGCTCGGCCTGATCGCGGCGAAGATGGCGGCATCGGCCGTGTCGATCGGCTCCGGTTTCCGCGGTGGGTTGTTCAGTTCGTCGCTGTTCCTCGGCAGCGTGCTGGGCAGCACCGCGGCGCTGGTCATCAACATCTTCGCCTCCGCCACCGTCGTCGATCCGGTTGCCTTCGCGCTGGTCGGCATGGGGGCGGTCGCCGCGGGCATCATCGGTGCGCCGGTTACCATGATCCTGCTGGTGCTGGAGACGACGGGCGATTTCGCCGCCAGCGTCGGAGTTATGGTCGGCGTCATCACCAGCTCGCTGATGGTACGGCATGCCTTCGGCTATTCCTTCGCCACCTGGCGATTTCACCTACGCGGCATGCGCATCCAGGATTCTCACGATGTCGGCTGGATCGACGATTTCACCGTGGCCCGCGTCATGCAGCGCAAGCCACCCGCCGTCCGCGATACCCTGCCGCTGGCCGAGTTTCGCGCCACGTTTCCCCTGGGAGGGGCCAAATATGTGGTGGCGGTCGATGCCGAAGGGGGTTGCGTGGGCGTCGTCGACCTTGCCGAGGCGCATACGGCGGACCGGGATGGCGAAGCGCTGCTGGTCGCCGATGTGCTGATGCCGACACCGCAGGTGCTGCGCGCGGGCGACAGCGTGCGGTCCTCGCTTGAGTTGTTCATCCAGACCGAGACCGAGGTGCTGCCCGTGGTCGACACCGTCGATCGCCATCGCGTGGTCGGGCTGCTCAGCGAAGCCTACGCCTTGAGACGGTATAATCAGGAACTCGAACGTCGCCGTTCGGAAGAACTCGGCGAGAGCAATCTGTTCAGCCCCAGCAGCATTCCCTGAGGCTGCAACACCCGGTCAGACCGCGTTCCACAGCACCCGCAGGCCGATCTCGGCGGCGACGGCGCCCAGTCCCAGCAGCGAGAAGATCACCAGCAACCACAGCCAATGGATGCGTCGCCCGGCACTGGGTGGTTGCACCGCCCTGGGCGGCGTTTGGATGACAGCCGGCTGTGGCGGGCTGTCCGGCCCGCCGGCGGTTTCGCGATGAGGCATCGGCCGACTGCCGACCCGCATATCCTCTTCACCGCGCGTGCGGCGAAACACCGTGAGGCCTTGGATCAGGTTGGTTCTGACATCGAGCGCCTGTTGGACGACCCGGACCGATTGCGGTTTCCACGAGGACTCCATGATGCGCAGGGCCTCGCTTTCCGCCAGATATTGGTCGTCGAAAAGCAAGCCAACCTTCCACTGCCCGCCGGTCAGCATATGGACTTCATAGGACATGACGATCCATGCGGCGGTCACGGCTGGGGCCCCCCGGACATCTGGGCGGTATCGCGTGCGATCGGATGGTTAGGTAAGCCCCTGAGAGTTCGCCAATAGTTCACCACTCTCAAAACTAAGCGGTGTTCCGCTGGAATGGCCATATTAGCTACCCAAAATGTATCTACCGAATACAGTTGGCTACTCTACTTAAATTTTTCTTAAATATGTTGCGGAAAACTCGGGAAACGATAGTGATTTCCGTTGTTTATCAAATTTTTGGCGTATCCGAAAAAGGGTGGTCGGATCGCTGATGGATCATTCCTGATCGAGTGCGGTCCGCAGCGCCACGGCAAGTTCGTTTCGACGGAACGGCTTCAGCAGCGTCGGGATCTGCGGCTGCGTCTGCTGCAGGCGGGCTCGTTCGGTCGCGGCGTAACCGGTGGTCAGCAGGATCTTGAGGTCGGGTCTGCGCTGTTGTGCCTCCTGAGCGAGCTGCAGGCCGCTCATGCCGCCCGGCATGACGATATCCGTCATCATCAGGTCTATCCGCTCGTCCTCGGCCAACCGGTGCAAGGCGTCGGCGCCATTCGCCGCCAATATTGGCCGATAGCCGAGCGATTTTAGGGAACGGTCGAGGACCTGCCGGACATGCTCATCATCCTCTACGACCAGCACGGTTTCTGTTCCCCGCTCCGCGGTTTTCTTTCGGCGCGGCGACGGCGTCGCGGCGGCTGCCGCGCGCGGCAGGAGGATTCGAGCGGTGGTTCCGGCACCGGGCGCGCTCTCGATGATCAGAAATCCGCCGGATTGACGCGCGAAACCGTAGACTTGGCTGAGCCCGAGGCCGGTCCCCTTGCCGACATCCTTGGTCGTGAAGAATGGTTCCGTCGCGTGCGCCAGGGTCTCCGGCGTCATGCCGACACCCGTGTCGCTGACAACCACCATGACATAGCTCATGCCGGCTTCGGCATGGCCGGCCAGCAAAGGGTCTTTCGGGGGGACGTTGCGTGTATGGATCAGCAGGGCGCCACCATCGGGCATCGCATCCCGCGCATTCACGACGAGATTGAGCAGGGTCGAGCCGAATTGCGCGGGATCGACCCAGCAGGCGCCGGTATCGGCCGCAAGATCGATCTGGAGATCGATCGTTTCGCCGACCAGACGCTGCAGCATGGTGACGGTTTCTTGCGTCAATTCGCCCAGCGAGCGGGTTTCCGGTCGGAGCGCCTGGCGTCGCGAGAAGGCCAGCAAGCGGCTGGTGAGCTGTTCGCCTCGTTGGGCACCATGCTGGGCCGCTTCGATCAGCCGCTGGATTCTCGGATTGTCGCCGACCATCGCCGCGATCAAATCCAAGTTTCCGGTGATCACGGTCAATAGATTATTGAAGTCATGGGCAATCCCGCCGGTCAGTTGGCCGACCGCTTCCATCTTTTGGGCGTGCTGCAGCGCCTCTTCGGCCCGGCGGCGCTCGGCGATCTCGGTCGTGATGCGTTGTTCCAGCGTCTCGTTCAGCGCGCGGAGCTCTTCCTCCGCCAATTTGCGTTCGGTGATGTCGAGCGACGCGCCGGTCAGGCCGACGATCGTGCCATCCACCCGGCGCAGCGGCTCCATGGTGACGTCCCGATGCGACACCGTGCCGTCGTTCCAGCGAATCTCGATTTCGCGCCGGCCTCCCTGACCGGATGCGATCACTTCGCGCTTGAAATCCGCGAATTCTCCGATGATCTCCGGATCGGTCAGGTCCTCGTCACGACGTCCCAGGATCTCGGTATTCTTGAGACCGTCGCGCGCATTCGCCACCCAGGTGTAGTGCAGATCCAGATCGCAATTGAAGACGACCAGCGGGGCGCTCAGGACGGCGACCCGGAAACGTTCCTCGCTTTCGAAAAGCGCGTCGTCCGCTCGGCGTCGTTCGATCGCGACAGCCAGCAGATTGGCGACATTCTGCAGAAAGCCAGTATCGCTCTCACTGAACGCGCTGCCGTCTTTCGCATCGGCTTCCAGCACGCCGAATGATTTCTGTCCGGTCGAGATGATGACGTTGACGGCCCGATCGATGCCGTGCTCGCGCAACAGCTCCGGCGTGCGAAAGCGGCTTTCGGTCGAAAGACTGTTGGTCAATACAGGCAAGCCGCTTTGCAGGGCGAAACCTGCCGGGGATTCAAGGTCGGCGCCGACCGTCGCGTGGCCGACGACGCCGGGCCGCCACCCGACCCCGGCCCTGACCAACAGCCGGTGCTCGCTTGGCATGTATTCAAGCACCTTGGCGAAGCGTGTACCGAGCCCCTCCGCGGCGATTTCGGCGGCGCGATTCAGCAGGTCGTCCAGGCCACCGCCCGCCAAGGCCTCCCGACCGAGATCCGCCACCAGAGCCTGTTGCTTCAGTCGGTAGGCATCACCGGCTCTGGGCGGGTCACGCTCTGTCATTGTCGAAAAACCCGCGGCCATCTGATCGGCAAGCGGGCGAGGGCAATCCCCGCCCACCATCCGTCCAACGAGCAAACACCCGGAGATTGGATTCGTAGCAACGAACCAGCAAATATTTTGCCGGAAAGCACTATTTGGCGTTGTGCTGGGCGGATTTCCCCGCGCCGTGGGCAACGGAGACGGCGACCGCTTACTTGACGCTCACGTAGCGGAGTTGCAGGAAATTGTCGCCGGTCGGCTTGATGTCGACATTGGCGCGCGCCGCCCAAACCACCGTCTGCTGGTGCAGCGGTATGATGGCGATGTCGTCCTTCACGATCTTCAGCGCTTCGGCGATCAGTTGATCGCGCTTCGGCTTGTCGATTTCGACCTGGATCTCGGTGATCAGCGTGTCCAGCTTCGGGTTGGAATAGCGTCCGGAATTGTTCAGGCCGATGCCCTTGTCGTGGTTCTGGGTACCGACGATGTTCAGCAAGGCGTTGTGAGCGTCATAGGTCGAGGGCGTCCAACCCAGCATGTAGAAGCTGGTGGTATTGCCTGGTTCGCCGATCTTGGCGAAGTGCTTGGCACGGTTCTGGGCCAGCAGGGTGACCTTGATGTTCACCCGCGCCAGCATGGCGACGATGGCCTGGCAGATCTGCTCGTCATTGACGTAGCGGTCGTTCGGGCAATCCAGCTCGACCTCGAAGCCGTTCGGATAGCCGGCCTCCGCCAGCAGCTTCTTGGCGGCGACCGTATCGTAGGGAAAGCGCTTGTTCAGCGCCTCGTCGAAGCCGTTGATGCCTTTGCCGACCAGCAACGCGGTCGGCGAGGCGTAGCCGCGCATGACTTTCTGCGTGATCGCTGCCTCGTCGATCGCTTGGTAGAAGGCGCGGCGGACCCGGATATCCTTGAATGGGTTCTTGCCCTTGACGCTGCTCTCCAGCAGTTCGTCGCGATACTCGTCCATGCCCAGGAAGATGGTCCTGAGTTCGGGCGTCTGCAGCAGCTTGAGGCCGCCGGTGGCCTTGATCTTGTCAAAGCTCTCGGTTGGCGTGGTGTAGATCATGTCGATCTCGCCCGACAGCAACGCCGAGACGCGGGTCAGCGGATCCTTGATGACCGAGAAGACGATCTCGTCCAGATTGCTCTCGGACTTTCCCCACCAATTGGGGTTCTTCACCAGAGTGGTCTTCACGTCCGCCTGGCGGTCCTTCAGGATGAAGGGACCGGTGCCGTTCTCATTGCGGGTGGCGAAGCTTTCCTCGTTCTTGGTGATGTCGGGCGAGGCGGTGGTTTTGTTCTTTTCGCACCATGCCTTCGACATCATGTACCAATTGGTGATCTCGTTGGGCAGGATCGGATCCGGGCCGTTGGTGACGAATTCGACCGTTTCCTCGTCAACCTTGCGGATGGATGCCACCGTCGCCAGCGTGCTGTTGAGCTTGGAGCCGGGCGAGCGCACGCGGTCGTAGGAGAACAGCACGTCATCGGCGGTGAACGGCGTGCCGTCATGGAACTTCACGCCCTGTCGGATGGTGAAGCGCCAAACCGTCGGCGATGTCTGCTGCCATGCGGTCGCCAGCATCGGGATGAGCTGCAGGTTCTGGTCGCGCCCGACCAGCGGCTCGTACATGGCACCATCCATGCTCAGCAGGAACGTCTCCTGGCGGGCATAGGGGTCCATCGAATTGACGTCGCCGTCATTGGCGAACCGCAACCTCGCCGCGTCGGCCTGCGCTGCCGACAGGAACGCGACGAGCGCCACCATCCCCGCCAAAAACCGCTGCTGCATCTGATGTCCTCCTCGAGGGGAATTGGTCGGAAGAGGCCGAGCATCCCGGCTTTTTCGCTGAACGCAGACAAGCGAGTGCAAGCCCAAGGCCAGTTGGCCGAGGTGGTTGCCACGGATTCAGCCCTGCGGCACAGTCGCGCCCGTGAATTTGGTCAGCGGGGATAATGATGCGGGTGGCGGTTTTAGGGGCCGGGTCGATCGGGTTTGGAACAGCTGCTTTCCTCGGCGAGCGCGGTCACGAGCCGGTGCTTTGGTCGCCCTCCGGCGGGCGCACCGTAGCACTGGCCACCGGCGCGGCCCTGAAGGCCACCGGGGCGGTTGTCGGCGAATATCATCCGCGTATCGCCCAGAGTTGCGCGGATGCCGTGGCCGAGGCCGACGCGGTCCTGGTGGCGGTACCCGGCAACGGCCATCGGCGCGTGATCGATGCGCTGGTCCCCGTGCTGGGCGAAGGACAGCCGGTGTTGATCAATTCGCATTGCTCGTTGAGCGCGCTCTACCTGTCGAAACGTCTGGCCGAACGGGGGATCGCGGCACCGATCGTCGCTTGGGGCACCACCGTGCTGACCGGTCGCGCGCTCAGCGGCACCGAGGTCGCGGTGAACGCGGTGCGCAAGCAGATCGACATCGCCACCTTGCCGGTCGCGGCGGGCGAGGCCGGGCTGGCGCTGTGCCGAAGCTTGTTCGGCGACCGGTTCGTGCTGCGCGCCGATGTGTTGGCGATTTCGCTCAGCAACCTCAATCCGCAGAACCACATGGGCATGGCGCTGTGCAACCTTACCCGGATGGAGCGGGGTGAGGCCTGGGGCAATTACGCGGGGATCACCCCGGCGGTCGGCCGGCTGATCGAGGCGCTCGACGCGGAGCGGCTGGCGGTGGCGAAGGCCTTCGGCCTCGCCGTGCGCACTGTGCACGAACATTTCCACCTATCGTTCCATGTGCCGCTCGGCTCTCTCGGCGAGATGGCGCAACGCATTCATGATCGCGACGGCGGTCCGCCGGGCCCGACCACGCTCGACAGCCGCTTCGTGACCGAGGACGTACCCTATGGGCTGGTGCCGAGCGAGCTGATCGCCCGGCTGGCCGGCGTGCCATCACCGCTGCACACCTCCGGCATCGAGCTGTTCTCGGCGCTCTACGGCCGGGATTTTCGCGCCGAGAACGATCTACTGCCGGAACTTGGCCTCGCCGATCTCTCCGCCACCGGGCTGCATGCCCTGGCTCGGGAGGGATGGCCAAAGGTCTGACGTCTCTCTAATGCCGCAGCACTTTGGAGAGGAATTGCCGCGCCCGTTCGGTCACCGGTGCGGCGAAGAAGTGTGCCTTATCGGTGTCTTCCAAGATCTCGCCATGGTCCATGAACAGTACCCGGTCGGCGACGCGCTGGGCAAAGCCCATCTCATGCGTCACCATCATGGTCATGCCATCCTGTGCCAGCGCCTGCATCACCTCCAGCACCTCGGTGACCATCTCCGGGTCGAGAGCCGAGGTCGGCTCGTCGAACAGCATCGCTTCCGGATCCATCGCCAACGCGCGGGCGATCGACACGCGCTGCTGCTGACCGCCGGATAGCTCGGCCGGCCGGCTGCGCAGCTTATCCGCGAGACCGACGCGGACCAGCAATTCCTCCGACCGTCGATCGGCTTCCGCCCGTCGTCGTCGGCGGACATGGATCTGCGCCAGGCTGACGTTCTCCAGCGCCGTCATATGCGGATAGAGCTCGAAGTGCTGGAACACCATGCCGACGCGCGCCCGCAACGCCGGCAGGTCGGTCGCCCGGTCGCCGACCGATGTACCCCCCACGAAGATGCGGCCCCGATCGAACGGCTCCAACCCATTGATGCATTTGATCAAGGTGCTTTTGCCCGAGCCCGAGGGGCCGCATACCACGACGACCTCGCCCGCATCGATGTTGGTCGAACAGCCGCGCAGTACCGGCGTGCGGCCATAGGATTTATGGACGTCCTCAAGCAAGATCATGGACCGACCATCCTCATCGGTAATTTAGCTTTCTCCGCCGCTGCAGGGCGTACGAGCCGACGAAGCAGATTGCGAAATAGACGACCGCCACCAGCGTGTACATCTCGATCGGCCTGCCGTCGCGCGACGCGATGACGCTGGCGCTGGTCATGAAATCGCGCAAGGCCACGACATAGACCAGCGAGGTGTCCTGAAACACGATGATGATCTGGTTCAACAGTACCGGCACCATGGCGCGCAGCGCCTGGGGCAGGATCACCAGGCGCAACGCCTGCCAAGGCCGCAGGCCGGTCGCCGCCGCCGCCTGGCTTTGACCCCGCCTGACATTGGCGATGCCGGCGCGGATGATCTCGCAATAGAACGCCGCCTCGAACAGCACGAAGGCGACTAGCGCCGAGGTCAGCGCGCCGATCGGTCGGCCGATCGCCAGCGGCACCAGGAAATAGAACCAGAACAGCACCAGCACCAGCGGGACCGAGCGCATCACGCCGACATAACCCGCGGCCGGTGCCGATAGGAAACGCCGGGGCGAGCGGCGTAGCGCGGCCAGACCGGCGCCGCCCACCACGCCGCCCAAGGTCGCCACCACCACCAGCAGCGCGCTGAGCGCCATGCCGGCGGCGAGGAAATCCATCGAGCGGGCGATCACGCCCCAATCGAACGGGTCCATGGCTAATCGGAACCTGTCATGTGGGGATGGCGGCCGGGCGCAGCCGCCGGTCCAAGGCGCTCATCGCCGCGCTGATGAGCAGCCCCAGCACCAGATAGACGGCGGTTGCGACGGCGAACGCCTCGAAGCCGTGGAACGTATAGTTCTCGATATGGCGGCTCTCGGCGGTGAGGTCCATCACGCCGATGGTGAGGCTGATCGACGACATCTTGAAGATGACCAGGAATTCCGAGGTCAGCGGCCCGACGATCGCCCTGAGGCCGACCGGCAACAGCACCAGGCGATAGGCCTGCACCGGGCGCAGTCCGGTGGCGAGCGCCGCGGGTAGCAGATGCCGGCCGACCGCGTCGATCCCGGCGCGAACCTGTTCGGCGACCCTGGCACCGCCGAACAGGCCTATGGCGACGACCGCCGTTACCAGTTCCGGCTCCGGCATGTCGCGCTTGATCCACAGGCCGACCGCCTTGGGCACGATCTCCGGGAACACGAAATACCACAGGAACAACTGCGCCAGCGGCGGCACATTGCGGAACAGTTCGACATAGCATCGGGCGGCCAGCCGGATCAGCCGGTTGGGTAGGCCGCGCGCCACGCCGATCAGTAGGCCGGCCGCCAATGCCACGACCCAGCTCCCGGCGCTGACCAACAGCGTCCAGCCGATGCCCGAGATGAGCCAACCGGCATAGGGCTCGCGCAGGAGGACGCCCCAATCCCACTGATAGTTCATGCCCGGCGGCTCAAAGAGACGGGTTCGTCCTGATCGCGACTATTCCGGCAGGGAGGCCGCGTCCCAGGCGGCGCGCAGCCTGGGGCCGACGCCCACGCCGAACGGCCCGAACCACTTGGCGATCAGCTTGTTGCCCTCGCCGGACTGATACATCTGCGCCATTGTGTGATTGGCGATCCATAGGAAGGTCGGGTTGTTCTTCGGGATCATGAAGCCCTGCGGCGCGTAGCCGATTTCCGGTCCGACGATCGCCAGATTTTCGGGGTGGCGCGACTGCTGGATCAGCGCGAAGAACGCGCTGTTGTCGCTGAAATAGGCATCGCCGCGATGGCTCTCCAGCGCCAGCAAGGCGGCCGGATGATCATCCACCTTGAGCACGCGCAGGGTCAATTTCTGCTCGGTCATGATCTTCTGCAACTCGGGCTCGCTGCTGCCCGCGGTCGCGACTAGCACGACCTTGCCGTTTAGGTCGGCGAACGATTTGACGCCGGAATCCTTCAGCACCAGCAACTGGTTGGACGCGACGAAGCTGATCGAGGTGAAATCCACCTGCTTGTTGCGGGCGAAGGTGTTGACCGTGCCGCCGCACTCGATATCGACCGTCCCGTTCGCCACCAGCGCCTGGCGCGTCTGGATGTTGACCGGGACGTAAGCGTATTTCAGCTCGGGGAGCTTCAATTCCTGTTTGGTCGCTTCCGCGATGCGCCGGCACATGTCGACCGAATAGCCGGTCGGTACCTTGTCCTCGCCTAGAAAAGACATCGGCACCGACGTCTCGCGATAGCCGATGGTCAGCGTATGGGTCGCCGTCAGCTTCTTGACGATCGCGTCGACGTCTTGCGCCCGAGCGGTGCCGCCGGACAGCAACCCCGCCGCCAGCACGCCGCCGAGGACAAGGCCACGCCCCGCGAGACCGGCCCGCTCCGAGAGACCGACCCGCTCCGCGAGACCAGATAGCGACCAGACGATTTTCCCCAACATCACCATGTTCTCCTGACGCCCCTGCTTCTCTTGACGATTTCCGACGGCTGCCCGCGCGCCATGCGCCGCCTCAACCCGCCTGGCCCTCGCCCCGATAGTCAACCTATCTTGCGAGGCCATATCTTGCAGAGACGGTGCCATCGACACAACGTGACGTGACTGGGGTGACGCGACTGGGCGGGACCGGCATGCATACCCGCCACATAGTCGCGATGACGCGCGGGAGTGTCCAACATGCTTCAACTGGAATAGCTGACCGGCTTGAAGCGACTCAGGCTTAACCGGTCTCGCTCGATTGACCGACCGCGACGCTGGCGGTCTGATCGGTGCTGGCAAGCGCCTGGCGCAGCTTGCGGGCGAAGTCGTTCGACCGAAACGGCTTCTGCAATACCCATTGTTCGTTGTCGAGCGGCGCGGCGACGGCATAGCCGGTGACGAATATCACCGGCAGATTGGGGCGCATCTGGCGTGCCGCCCGAGCGACTTCGGCACCGTTGATGCTCGGCATCGCGTAATCCACGACCATCACGTCGATCCGCTGTGGATCCTGCAGCTGCTCGAACGCCGATTTCCCGTTATCCGACTGAATGACGGTGAAGCCCAGATCCGTGGCCATCGTCGAGAGTGTCGTGCGGACACTGCTGTCATCGTCGACGATCAGGGCCACGGCGCCGGCGGTTACCGGAATACGCGTCACACCCGCGGGCATTGCCAAGGCGTCATGCATCCGCGCTTCGGCACTCGCCCCTTCGGTGCGCGGCAGGTAAATCCTGACCGTGGTTCCTTCGCCCGGGGCGGTGTCGATGCGAACACCGCCGCCGGATTGCTGCGCCACGCCATAGACCTGGCTAAGGCCGAGCCCGGATCCTTTGCCCGGTTCCTTGGTCGTGAAGAACGGGTCGAAAGCACGGGCCAGAACCTCGGGCGTCATGCCGGTTCCGGTGTCGTTGACCGCGACCATGACATATTGGCCGGCCGGCGGCGCGCCCGGCCGATCCGGGTCGGCCAGCGATACATTGTCGGTTTCGATCGTCAGCACGCCGCCTTCCCCCATCGCGTCGCGCGCATTGATCGCGAGATTGAGGATAACCAGCTCGATCTGCGTCGGATCGACCAGTGCCGGCCATAGATCGACCTTGAGCCGGGGTTGAATACGGATGGTGCCGCCAAGGGTGCTGCGCAGCAACTCGCTCATACTGTCGACGATGCCGTTGAGATCGACGACCTTTGGCGATAGACGCTGCTTGCGCGAGAAAGCCAGAAGCTGCCCGGTCAGCTTGGCGGCGCGATCGGCGGCGCGTTGGATGGCGGCCAGTCGGCGGGCGTTCTTGCTGTTGCCCGCGAGATCGGTCTGCAGAAATTCCAGATTGCCGATGATCGCGGTCAGCAGATTGTTGAAATCATGCGCCACACCTGTGGTGAGCTGTCCGACCGCTTCGAGTTTCTGCGATTGACGCAGCTGTGCCTCGACCTGCTCGCGGGCCAGTACCGCGACCTCACGCTCGGCCATCGCCTTGGTCACCGCCTCATAGGCACCGAACTGCCGGGCGAGCGCCCATACGACCAGGCCGACCGCGATCGCGCACAAGATACCGGCGGCGCAGATGATCATCGCCGACCGCCGCCAATCGGAGAGGATCTCGTATTCCGTCCGGGTGACGTTGACGACGATCGGATAGTCCCGGACCGCCCTCGTGGCGACGACCCGCGCCACGCCGTCGATCGCCTTGTCGGTCTGATAGACACCGGCATTGGCGTGCAGCAGCACTTCGGTGAAGGATTTGATCGCGAAAGTCTTGCCGATGCCGATCAGCGTCGGATAGCGGGCGAGCAGCACGCCGTCTCGGCGCCATAGGCTAATGCCGCCGCCCTCGGCGATCTGCAGAGTGCGATAGAGATCCTCGAAATAGCTGAGATTGACGCCGCCCAGGACCACGCCGAGGAACTTGCCGGCGGGATCGCTGATGCGCCGAGCGACATACATCGTCCATGTGCCGGTGCCTCGGTTCTCGACCGGTACGCTGAGAAAGGGCTTGTCAGTCGCGGTGTCACGCAAGGCGGTGAAGTAATCTCGATCGGCGACGTTAACCTGGGGTATCGGATAGAACCGCGAAAAATTGATGAGGTTTCCGTCCGCGCCGATGATGGTTAGGGCGTCCAATTGTGGAACGCCGGCAGCCCGGGCATTCAGCAAAAGGTAGGTATCGCGCCCGGCCTTCGCCTGCTCCAGCTCCTCGACAGTGTCGACCCCCTCCGTCTGGAGTTGTTCCAGCAGGCTGCTGAGGACGAGGTCCACACCCTGGAAGGCTCGCGCGGTCTGCTCGGTCAGCGAGGTGTCGAGGGTGATCAACTCACGCTTGGCGTCGGAGATCTCCTTGGCACGCATTTCAAGCACGAGCAATATCGTCCCGGCCATAATCACGGCGACGGCTAGCGTACCCATCAGGACAAGCATGCGAATCGGGCGGCTCAATCGCCATTGAGCGGTCCAGCGCTTGTCGATCGAGCTGAGCAGCGATGCTTTGTTGGCGCTATCCTTCACGGCACTTGCTCACGTATGTCCCCCCCCGAGGACCATGTCATCCCGATTGTCATGTTACCTCGGGCCCATGATGTGACGAGGGTTGGCCCGACGGGCCCAATATCCGGACATTATACAAGCGAGGACGAATGTTGAACGGCGTGATGGCGTCAGTCACCGGCTGCGCCTCGCAGCTTTGTATTTCTCTCCCGGTATACTTAATAGTTGGTTAAAGCGATAGTTGTTAAACCGATGAACGCTAGGCGATGGCTGGCCGCGTCGCCCGTCGTGCCGGACCTACCGGTTCGCGCGCGAGATGATCAGCTCTTCGACCACCGCGGGGTCCGCCAATGTCGAGATGTCGCCGAGACTGTCATGCTCGTTGGCGGCGATCTTGCGCAGGATTCGGCGCATGATTTTGCCCGATCGCGTCTTGGGCAGTCCCGGCGCCCATTGGATGAGGTCGGGAGCGGCGATCGGTCCGATCTCCTTGCGCACCCAGATCGCGAGCTCGACGCGCAACGCCTCGGTCGGTGACGCATCCAGCACCAAGGTGACATAGGCATAGATGCCCTGGCCCTTGATGTCGTGCGGATAGCCGACCACGGCGGCCTCGGCGACCTGGGGATGGGCGACCAGGGCGCTTTCGATTTCCGCGGTACCCAGGCGATGGCCGGCGACATTGATCACGTCGTCGACGCGACCGGTGATCCAGTAATAGCCATCCTCGTCCCGACGGCAGCCATCGCCGGTGAAATAGCGTCCCGGATACGTCGAGAAGTAGGTTTCGACGAACCGTTTGTGATCGCCGAAGATCGTACGCATTTGGCCGGGCCAGCTGTCGACGATGCACAGATTGCCCTCGCAGGCGCCCTCCAAGGGGTGTCCCTCGGCGTCGACGATTTCAGGTTGGATGCCGAAATATGGCTTGGTTGCCGAGCCGGGTTTCATGGCGACGGCGCCGGGCAGGGGAGAGATCAGGATGCCGCCGGTCTCGGTCTGCCACCAGGTATCCACGATCGGGCAGCGCGCGTCGCCGACGACGTTGTAATACCACAACCAGGCTTCCGGATTGATCGGCTCGCCGACCGAACCGAGCAGCCTTAGCGAGGCCCGGCTGGTCGATTTGACCGGCGTATCGCCCTCCCGCATCAGCGCTCGGATCGCGGTCGGTGCCGTATAGAAGATCGACACCTTATGCTTGTCTATGACCTGCCAGAACCGCCGGCTGTCCGGGTAGGTCGGGATGCCCTCGAACATCAGGGTGGTGGCGCCGTTGGCCAGCGGGCCATAGACGATATAGCTGTGGCCGGTGACCCAGCCGACATCGGCGGTGCACCAGAACACCTCGCCATCGCGGTAATCGAAGACATGGCGATGGGTCAGCGCCGCGTAGACCAGATAGCCGCCCGAAGTATGCAGCACGCCTTTTGGTTTGCCGGTTGATCCCGAGGTATAGAGGATGAACAACGGGTCTTCGGCCGACATCTCGACGGCGGGGGCGTCGGCCGGCACCGAGGCGGTCGCCTCGTGATACCAGACGTCGCGCCCGGCTACCCAGTTGACCGCCCCCCCGGTATGGCGCACCACGATCGCGGTGGTGACATCCGGGCAGGCTTTCAGAGCGATATCCGCATTGGCCTTCAACGGCACCTTGCGGCCGCCGCGCACCCCCTCATCCGCGGTGATGAGGACGCTCGACCGGCAGTCCTGGATCCGGCCGATCAGGCTGTCCGGCGAAAAGCCGCCGAATACCACCGAGTGAATGGCCCCGATACGGGCGCAGGCCAGCATGGCAACGGCCGCCTCCGGAATCATCGGCAGATAGATCGTCACCCGGTCGCCGCGTCGCACGCCGCGCGAGGTCAACACATTGGCCAACCGGCACACGGCTTCGTAGAGGTCGCGATAGGTCAGCGTACGCGAGACCGACGGATCGTCACCTTCCCAGATGATCGCCGGCTGGTCGCCGCGCGTCGCCAGATGCCGGTCGAGGCAATTGGCGCTGACGTTGAGCGTGCCGTCCTCGAACCATTTGATGGAGACGTCATCGGTAAAGCGTGTGTTTTTGACCCGTGTATAGGGCTTCAGCCAATCGATCGTCCGGCCCTGTTCGCCCCAGAAGCCCTCCGGATCGTCGATCGAGCGCCGGTATAGACGTTCCCGCTCGGCCGCATCGATCGTGCTGGGTCCCGCGAACCCAGCGGGTACCGGCAACAGGCTATGATCTGACATGACGTTCAACTCCCATACGCGAAACATTCTTATCGTTGCCGACCCTTATCACGGCCGACTATCACGGGGTTTGGGGCCGGTTTCAAGGTGGCGAACGCAGCTTGGTTTGGCACCATGGGGCGGCGTAAGCTGATGCCATGAGAGATCTGGCCTTTACCATCTCACGGAGGAGCGCGCCTTGCTGCTGCACCACGCCACCTGGAAAGAAGTTGAGACAAGGCTCGCCGTCGATCAGGGCATTATCCTGCCGATCGGCTCGACCGAGCAACACGGTCCGAACGGTCTCGTCGGTACCGATGCTATCTGCGCCGAGGTGATCGCCCGCGGCGTCGGCGAGGCGGTCGATGCGCTGGTGGCACCGACCATCTCGGTCGGCATGGCGGTCCATCACATGGACTTCGCCGGTTCGATGACCCTGCGTCCGTCGACTTTGATCGCACTGGTCGGCGATATGGTGCTGTCGCTCGCCCGCCATGGCTTCCGCCGGTTTTTCTTCGTGAACGGCCATGGCGGCAACATTGCCACCATGCAGGCCGCGTTCTACGAGATCTACGCTGCGGCCGAGGGGATCGGCCTCGCCTCGGACGGGCGTGCGGGCTCCAACCGGCCCCCGGCGACTCCGCGCTGCGTGCTGCACAATTGGTATGACGCGCGTGGCGTGCGGGCGATCTCGGCGGAGCTTTACGCCGGCCGCGAGGGCAGCCATGCCACGCCGAGCGAGGTGGCGGTCACCCAATGGGCCTATCCCGAGACGATTAAGACAGTGCCGCTCGATCCGCCAGTGGCGCCGAGCGGCCGGTTCTTCGGTGCGGAAGATTTCCGCCGACGGTTCCCCGACGGCCGGATCGGCTCGGACCCATCGCTCGCGACGCCGGAGGCCGGCAAGCGCCTCTACGACGCGTCGGTCGCCGATCTGGCCCAGACGTATCGGGAGTTTTTAGCGGCGGAATAGCGGACCAGCGTCACGGCTCGATGCCGGCCATCTCGCAGAGCAGGGCCCAATCGGCGTCGTTCACGGGCACGACCGAGAGCCGGGACTGGCGGACCAGCGCGAGATTGGCCAGGCGCGGCTCGGCCTTGATCGCCTTCAACGTCACCGGCGTGCGAACCGGCTGCTTGGCGGCGACGTCGACCATGCCGAAACGCTGGGCGGGATCCGCCGGGTCCAGATAGAAGGGTTTGACGATCTCGACCACGCCGACGATCTCCAGCCCCTCGTTCGAGTGATAGAAGAACGCGGTGTCGCCGACCGTCATCGCTTTCAGATTGTTGGTCGCCTGGTAATTGCGCACGCCGTCCCAATGGGTCCGGCCGTCATGGACCATCCGATCCCACGCATACTTGAACGGTTCGGATTTCAGCAGCCAGTGAGCCATCGGTTATCGGTGCCTCGCGCGGGTGGCGCCGGGGGCAGGCGGCCGACCATCGCTGTCGACACGGCTTGTCGGGAACATCATGGGGGAAGGTGCCTCTGCTCGAGTGGTCGCCTGGTCGTCCGGCCATGCGACCATCCTCTCCAGGCATCGCGGGCTTCGCAATCGGTAGGTGCCCTTAGTGAGAGGCGATCCGACCGAGCGGCGAAAGCGTCGCGGTTGCCGATGCGGTAGACCGGTTGGTTCGATCGGCCGGCTCGCGTGATTGATGTTTCCTGGGCTGCAAAGCGTCGCGCTTTGCTTTAGGTTGGGGCCTCGTTAGATTGCACCAGATTGGTGCATGGTTAGATTGCACCGCCGGGAGATCACGCCGTCGTTCGGGGCGATCTCCCGTATTCTCGTGCGACCGTCGGAACATTCGCCCTTTGTTCAGCGCTTGTGTCTATCACTGATGCTTGGAAACCGATGAAAGCACAGGTCATCATCGACGGCCTTCGTCTTGGGGCGACGCTCACCGGGATCGAGCGGTTTACCCTGACGATCATCAGCTATCTGCGCGGCAGGTCGGATCTCGCGTTGACCGTCTATGGCGGCGATCGTCTGGTGCTGCTGCATCATCTGCTGCTGTTGCCGCTGACCGTGTTGTTTAACCGGCGTGCCCGCGTCGTTCTGTCGCTGTTCCCACCATCCCCGCTGTTTTTTTTGTGTGCCAGACGCACGCTGTTCCTCGCGCATGACATGTTTTATTTGGATCGGAAAGATCTTCTGAACTGGCGTGCGCGTTTCTATCTTAGCCCGTGCATGCTCTTGGGCACGAAATTCCTCCGGCATTACCTGGTGAATTCGGAATACACCAAGCAGCGGCTGCTGGCCTATGTCGACAAAGACAAGGTGACGATCGATTATTTGCGGCCGATCATCGAGAATATCTTCAAGCTGACCTATGTCGAGCGGCATATCCGTCCTGCCGGTCCGATCAAGTTGATCGCCATCGGCACGGTCGAGCCGCGGAAGAACTATGCCTATGCGATCGATATCGTCGACCGGCTGCGCACGGTGCATCAGTTGGACGTGGAGCTGGAGATTTTTGGCCGGCGCGGCTGGAAGGTCGACGAACTGACCGACGGCAAGCCATTCGTCTCGGTGCGCGAGGGGGTGGACGACGCGGTGCTGAGCGCCGCCATCGATTCCGCCCACTTCATCGTCTCGACCTCCCTGGCCGAAGGATTGGGCCTGCCCATGCTGGAGGTGCAGCATGGCGGGCTGCCGGCGATCGCCTCGCCGATCGATGCCTATCGGGAGACGTTGAAGGGCGGCGCGATTTTCGTGCCGTTCGATGACGTCCCGGCGGCGGCGGCGGCGATTGCCCAGGTTATCGGATCCGCGGAGGCGTATGGCAGCCTATGCCAGGCGGCGGCGGCGAACCTGCGCGTTTGGAACGAAACCGCTGGTCCGGATTGGGAGCGGCTGGCGCAACGCCTGAAATCTTCGGACTTCGAGCAGCGCACCAGAATTCTCGTCAAGCGGCCGGCGGCGGAGTGATCGGATGAGACCGGGCTACGATACGTCCTTGGCCGGTTCTTCGCCGCGCGCCGATGGGAGCTTTCAACCCACGGGGTCTGCCGCTGGATCGGGCGGGCGCTCCTGGGGCATCTTGGCACGGCTCCCGGGGGTCGTGCTGGCGCTTGTCCTCCTGGCGGCCGGCTTGACGCTGACCACCGCATTCTTGCGGCGGCTGCCGGCGGATGCGGTGATCGCGGAGATCCGGTCAAGTCACGTTCCTTCCCAGGACGATCTGCGCCATGCGGTCGATTCGGCGCGAGCCTCTCTAGCGATCTTGCCGACGCCGGACGCCTCGACCGATCTCGCGGTCATCGGCGCCAGGCTGCCGCTCTCGGCCGGCGGCGTCGATGCGGCCGCGGCGGTGGCCTATCTGCGCGACGCGTTGAGGCAAGTGCCGGCCGACTCGCTGGTATGGAGTGATTTCACGCAGGCTGAGTTGCACGAAGGCGCATTGCCCCAGGGGGTCGAAGCTTTCAAGGTATCGATGTTGACCGCGCCGTTTCGGCCCGCCCTGACCTGGTGGCGCTGTTCGGTCGGGTTGCGCCTCTACGCCTATCTCGATGCCGACACCAAGGAATTGATGATCAGCCAATTCCGCTATGCCTGGGCCGAAAACCGCTGGCGCCTCATGGGGGTGGCGGTTGCGATGAGTGCCGTGGCGTTGGTGCGTCAGGCGATCACCCCGACCGAGCCGCATGCGGAGGAGTTCGACCGCATTCTAGCCAATACGCACATCTGAGAGTTGACGCGGGTCGCTTTCGCGGTGACCCTGTGCATCTGGAGCTAAGGATGACGATGAGCGATGCTGTCTTCGACTATCATAGGTCCACGCAGATATCAGCCTACCGTAACAAATATTACATCATAAAGCAGGGCGGTAGCTTTTACGAACTGACGCCGGAATTTAAGGAAGAAGATATCAGAGGGTCTCGGTATTTCATCCGTGCTCTGCGCTATTTGGAGGCGAACTCTACCATATCGGGAAAGGTGTTTATCGTTGTCGAAACCGGCTTCGAGGAATTGCCTGCTTATGGCGATAATGTAATAGTCCTCGTTGTTTCGGATTTTTTTCAACGAGTTCCCAGTTTCTCCCGCAATGTAAGTGCAATATTCAAGGTGGCGGGGATCTATCCCAGGGTGAACTGCAGTTTCTCTTTTGATTATCTGACTGCCCTGATGTGGCTCCGATTCTTTCGCTCGATCGCTCAAAATGTGAAGAGCCGCCTGGCTGTCATGCGGTCGTCAAAAGGTCGAATGGCGACGATATTTCCCATTCCCATTGGTGATCGCGATGTCTGGGATCTCGATCCCATTCCGGTGCTCGAACGTACCCATGACGTATCGTTCCTTGGCAGCGCCGTCGGGACCAAGCTGTCCAAACTCAGTGTGACGGGTATTCTCGGCACGCCGAAGGCGTGGTCGCGTGCGCGCATGTTCGAGACCCTGAAACGATATGCGCGGATGCGGCCGACCAGCGTCATCACGCTGCAAACCACCGCGACCTTCGCGGCCAGCCGCGGCACCGGCCCCGGGCCGTTCTCCGAACTTCTCGCGGATACCAAAATCTGCGTCGTACCCCGTGGCGACGTGCCCGAGACTTATCGGTATTTTCAGGGCCTTCGCTATGGTTGTGTGATCATCGCCGAGGAATTGCCTGATGAGTGGTTTTATCGGGATGGACCCGCCTTCATCCTGCGTCGCTGGGATGAGTTGCCGGCGTTGCTCGATCGATTGCTGGCCGATCCCGATCTCATCAAGCGGAAGTCCGAGGAAGGTCTCGCCTGGTGGCGAGACACGGTGTCCGAGGCGGCGCTAGGGCGTTATATCGTCCGCCAAGTCGAAACGCTCGGCGTCCCTAATTCCGCGTAGACCGGGGGTTCGGGCGCGCCACCCTGAATACGAGGAAATGCCGCCCGGGTGTCGGTCAGGCGTGGCGCCGTACCGGACGTTTCTGGATGACCTCTCCAAGACCTGCCGGGCCTTTCAGGGAAAGTGTGATAGGGCTGCGCCGTCTGGGCAGAGACTCTAAATTGGGTCGTTCCCATAGCCGAGCACTAGCGCAAGACTGACCAGAGAGTAGGATCAATGATCCGCCCCGTCGTAATCCTTCCGCGCTTTCGATAACTGGCAGACATGACGTATATTTTCACAATCCTCGTGAACTTTTCCTGCTGACAGGCGTTATATGGCGAATGTGCCTAACGAGGGAGCCTCGGGCGGCCCGACGGATCGAGGTGCGGGAAGTCGATGAGCAATGCATTTTTTTATTATGAAAAATATCCACCAGTGGCAATTTATCGCAACAAATATTACATCACGTCGGGGGGAAGCCGCTTTTATGAGCTGACGCCGGATCTCAAGGATCGGGATATCAAGGGGTCGCGTTATTTTATCCGCGCCCTTCGCCATATGGAGGCCACGTCAAACATCTCCGGAAAAATATTTATCGTGGTTGAGATGGGGGACGAGGAATTGCCGGCCTATGGAGACAATGTAATCGTCTTTGTGGTGTCGGATTCTTTCCAAAAAATCCCGATTTTTTCCAGAAAAGTTGGATTGGTATTTAAATCTCTTGGAATTTTTCCAAAAGTTAATTGCAGCTTTGCTTTTGACTATCTGACCATTCTCATGTGGCTGAGGTTTTTCCGTTCGGTGGCTCAAAATGTTACGAGCCGCTTTGCTGTCATGCGGTCGTCGAAAGGACCGTCGAAGCGCCGGATGGCGCCGATATCGCCCATTCCGCTTGGCGATCGCGATGTTTGGGATCTCGATCCCAAACCAATTCTCGAGCGTACGCATGACGTATCGTTTCTCGGCAGTGCAATCGGCGGTAAATTTCCTAAATTCGGCGTGACGCGAATTCTGGGCACGCCAAAGGCTTGGTCGCGCGCCCGCATGATAGGTGTTCTGAAAAACTACGCGGAGACGCGGCCCACCAGCGTCGTCACGCTGCAAGCTGCCTCGACCTTCGCGGCCAGCCGTGGGGCCGACCCCGGACCGTTTTCCGAACTTCTCGCCGACACGAAAATCTGCGTCGTGCCCCGCGGCGACCTTCCCGAGACCTATCGGTATTTCCAAGGTTTACGGTATGGCTGCGTGATTATCGCGGAAGAACTGCCTGATGAGTGGTTTTACCGAGGTGGCCCCGCCTTCACCATCCGTCAATGGGACGAGTTGCCGGCTTTGCTCGATCGATTGCTGGCCGATCCCGAGCTCATGAAACGCAAATCGGCGGAAAGCCTCGCCTGGTGGCATGAGGTCGTCTCCGAGCCGGCGCTGGGGCGCTATATCGCCCAGCGTGTGGAGGCGCTCGGTGAAGGAATATCGGCGTGACGCGCGGGGCCCGCCCCCGGTCGGACGGCGACCAGTTCAGGGCGTGCGCAAGAGCCCCACCGAATGGACAGGGAAAGAGCAGTTGTGCTGTGGATGGTAGAGGGATCGTCCGAGGGAATGCCGGAACCCCAAGAGTTCCCTCGGATATAACCTAAAAGTAGAGGGTGTGCCGATGGAGTTCACCCCATGGGTTTGTTTGATCTTCCCTTGAGGAAGATTCTCCGACAAGTCGTCGAGGTTACATTTTCTAGGTTGTGTTTGATGTCGAAGATGTGGCATTTATAAAGAAATATGAATGTTTTATGACCTGCCCTCTAGAAGAGCGGGCCAGCACCTTGAGGGTGGAGCATCATAAAATGCCTACGCAAAAATGTGACGCCATGAGTCGAAACGGCCCCATAAGCCGTTTATTGGAAGAATTTAATAAACGTTTCGCCAAAGATTTCGCTCTTTTACTGTGTAAATTTCCTGCCCGTAGGGCATATCAGTCGCGGTTACTCATCGCCTTCGGTGGCTTTGGGTCGGCTGCGCTCTATCGCTCGTCCGTAGAGTGGGCGCGGCGTGTGATCTACTTCATAGACGGCAAAGTTTTTCCGAAATATACCGCGATTATGACACGGCGCGGTTTTGTCGTTCATGTCGCGTCAAATGCTGACCGCTTTCCGGCTATGTGCCGCTAGGCCCCAGCATTTCGGCCAGAAGTTGGCCGCCCGTTCGGCGAGGTCGCTCGCCGATGCGGCATTGATAAGGCGCTGATCCAACGAGTTTTTACCGGGTTTTATGCGTCGAATCACCACTGCTTCGCCGAGGTTCGTTGAATGAGCCTGACACGGACATTAACATTTTAGTTGAGGCAATTATGATTAGCAAAAAAAATGGCCACCTGTTTTGGGGAATTCTACCCACTTCGCCGTTGAAAGCTTCCATGAGGTCTGCTCTTTATTGGGCGGCTGGCCTACTTCTTTTGATCAATGTTTTTGGTTTATTGAACGGCAATTTTCATATGATCGTGGATGGCGTCCAATGGCTGGATATTTCATTCACGCATGCGATCAACAAGTTGGCCCGGCGCAGCGAAATCTTCGACCAACTGGTCTTCGAGGTTTCCGGGAAAAATCTGATCAAGATGGTGCCGCTTGTGACCGTTCTGTGGTGGGCATGGTTTCACAAGCCGATACCGGCCCGCCATGAATTGGTCATCAAGGGCTTCCTCGCTGCCCTTTTCGCCGTGGCCGTGTCGAGGACGCTGATTTTCCAAATGCCGATGCGCCTCCGGCCGCTGCACGACCCGGCGATGGGCTTCGTCATGCCTTATGGTCCACCCGAGTCTATTCTCGAGCATTGGAGTTCGTTTCCCAGCGATCACGCCGCCGTGGCCTGCGCGCTCGCTACCGCCATCTTCCTCTGTTCGCGGCGCTTGGGCGTGGCCGCTTTCGTCTGGGCGGCGCTGGTGGTCTCGTTGCCGCGGCTTTATCTCGGGTTCCATTATCTGAGCGACGTGCTGGCCGGCGGGGCCATCGGGGTCGCGGCGATGTTGACCCTGGCCTGGCTGCCCACGCCGAAGCGATTGGGCGACGCCCTGGGCAATCTGGAAACGCGCCATGCCGGCGTCTTTTACGTCGGATTTTTCCTGATGACCTATCAGCTGAGCACGATGTTCGAGGACGTGCGGTCGATCGGTCACCAAGGCGTCAACATTATCTTCTCGCTCTTGGGAAGATCCTGATCCGGTAGGGAAATTTCCGCTCGGATACGGATGTCGCGATAAACGCCGGCTTGGCTAATTGGCCCGGCCCGCGAATTCAGGGCTCCAGATCGGGCCGTCGCGTCAATCTCGGCCCGAAGTATGCATTCCGAAACGATCAATAAAGCCGTCGATCACGGTCGATGGCTGAGCGCCCTGTAGCATAATGCCGCAATGCGGTCACTATCGTAGGTTATGACCCGTCCAGGGTGGTACGATAAAACCGGTGCAGCAGTGGCGTACCTCACAACATTCTGGGAACTTAGACGTTAATATAAGCGTCTCAGGCGTCGCGCGCCGGGTTCATACATCGTTTAGAGGCTCCAGCGTAGCATTGGTACGGGCTTAAAGTTTGATCCGAGCGCATTTTTAGATCTCGCGAGATGAGGAATTTATGAGCGAACTCGTCGAACCATTCCCCTCAGTTCCCGGGGGCCGCGCCGGCCAGCCCGGTCGGGCGCCCGACCAGCGGTCGCAGCCCGGCGGTGGTGCCGAGCGCGTTCGGCTGCGGCCCGTGAGCGGCGGCGAGGGCGGCCCCGAGGGCGATCTTCTGGATCTTCGCGAGATCCTCAATATCCTGCGCCGTCGCAGGATGTCGATTATCGGGACGGCGCTCGCAGTCACGGCCTTGGTGTTCGTGATCATCTTTCAGCTGACGCCCCGCTACACCGCTGAGGCACTGATCCTGGTCGATGCCCGCAAAACCCAGGTCATGGATGTCCAGGCCGTGGTGTCCGGCATCAACGGCGATCTCAGCGCGATGGGCCCGGCGATCCGCAGCGAGGTCGAGGTTATGAACTCGAACACGCTGGCGGAGCGCGTGGCGACGAAACTCGACCTCATGAACAATCCCGAGTTCAACGGCGCGCTCAAGCCGCCGGGTTTCTTCGCCGCGTATAACCCGATCCATCTGATTCCCGACGACTATCTGCTGGCCGTCGGTCTGGTGAAACCCGAGGTCCAGCTCACCGAGGAGGCCAAACGCCAGCGTCTGCTGACGCGGATCGCCGGCGCCTTGTCCGGCCACATGAACATCACGAATGATGGACGGTCGACGGTCATCCGGGTGGCGGCGCAGTCGGAGAGCCCCGGTCTGGCGGCGACGATCGCGAACACCTATGCCGAAATGTATCTGACGCAGCAGCTCGAGGATAAGTTCGAGGCGGCGCAGCGGGTCAACGCATGGTTGAACGAACGCACCAAGGAGCTGCGCGATAAGGTTCAGGAATCGGACCATGCGGTTCAGTTCTATCGCGAACAGAATTCGCTGACCGAGGCCAAGGGCTTCACGGTGACCGAGCAGCAGCTCTCGGAGTTGAACTCCCAGCTGATCCTGGCGTCGAGCGATCGGGCAGCCAAGGATGCCAATCTGCGGCAGATCCAGGACATGTTGAAGGGCCAGGGCGGGGCCGACGCGGCGGCGCAGGTGCTGGCCTCCCCACTGATCTCCAACCTGACGCAGCAGGAGGCGACCGCCCGGCAGAACCGGGCCGAGCTCGCGACGCGATACAAGCCCGATCATCCGGCGATGATCAACGCGCTGGCGCAGGAACACGACATCCAGAAAAAGATCGGCGACGAGGTCGCGAAGGTCGTGCGCGGCATGGCGAACGACGCGGTCGCCGCGCGGGCGCGGGAATCGTCGCTGCGGGCGAGCCTGGCGGAGCTGCAGCGTTCGGCCGGTGTGCTCGACAAGGCGCAGGTTAGGCTGGCGGATCTGCAGCGCGAGGCGGATGCCAATCGCACGCTGTATCAGGATTTTCTGTCGCGCTTCAAGCAGACCTCGGCGCAGAACGACCTGGAGATGCCCGACGCCCGCCTGGTCGCCCGCGCCTCGATCCCCGAGGCTCCATCCTTCCCCAAGAGGACGTTGTTCGGCGGGATGGGCGTGATGCTTGGTCTGCTGATCGGCGTGTTCGTCGCCTTCGCGCTTGAACGGTTGGATAACGGGTTCCGGAATGCCGATCAGCTGGAAAAATTGGGCGGCGTCGCGACGCTTGGGATGACGCCCAACCTGTTCCAGAAGGAAAGCGTGATCGATACCTTGGTGAACAAGCCGACTTCGCAATATGCCGAGGCGATCAGATCGATCCGGGCGACGTTGCGGTACTCCAACATCGACAATCCCCCCAAGATCGTCCTGGTGACCTCGTCCTTGCCCGAGGAAGGCAAGACGCTGTTCGCCTGCTCATTGGCGCGCAGCACGGCGCGGTCGGGCAAAAAAGCGCTGCTGATCGACTGCGATCTGCGGCGCCCCTCGGTCGGCAGGGCAATGGGTGTCGCGGCCAACAGCGAGGGGCCCGGTATCGTCGGGTTGTTCGAAGACAATCCGGTCCAGGACATCATCAAGGTCGATCAGATCACGGGGATGCATTACATCCCCTCGCCGCGCGGCGCGCTCAATCCGCAGGATCTGCTGGGGTCGCATCACATGCGGATGTTCCTGGAATCGAAGCGTGCGGAGTACGACCTGATCGTGATCGATGCGCCGCCGGTTCTGGCGGTGTCGGATGCGATCGTGCTGTCGCATCTGGTCGATTCGACGATCTTTCTCATCCGTTGGGAACGCACGCCGCGGCCCGTGGCGCTGGGTGCCTTGAAGGCATTGCGGGCGAATGGCGGTCACGTTTCCGGTGCCGTGCTGTCGCGCGTCAACGTCCGCAAGCACGCGCTCTACGGCTATGGCGATCATGCCTACTACTACGGGCATTATTCGAACTATTACTCGTAGGTCGATGCTTCCTATCGGGCGGGCATGACGTCAGACCGTCATGCCCGCCCGGGTGCCTCGCCAAGGGCGCGGGCTATCGCCCCCCAGGCGGGTTTGCGGTTCAGATTGATGTCGAACGGCAAGGGCCTCGGCAATGTCGCGACATCGTCGCCAGGCTTGCCGCGGCCATCCCGCAACTCCCACGTCTTGACCGATCGGACCTGGGGATTGCGCAGCGCTATCGTCAGGTACCGGTAATACACATCGGCCACCTTTCGGTCCCGATCGGCGATCGAGCTGCTTTCCTTCATGTCCGACACATCCAGTTCCGAGATCTGGATGGTCAGCCCCATGGCGGCGAGGTCGTTCAGAAAGCCCGAGAGGTCGCCATCATCGATCGCCGAGGTGGTCGATAGATGGCTCTCCAACCCGATGCTCTGCACCGGCACGCCGCGCTGCCGCAGGCGGCCCAGCAGCTTGAGGAGCGCCTCCCGACTTTGTTGGTCGTCGCGACTGGTGGTCTCGATGCCGGCCTCGTTGAGGATGAGCAGGGTGTTCGGCGCGGCCTGATGCGCCTCGTCGAAGGCAATGTCGATATAGGCTTCGCCCAGCGTCTCCAGCCATATCCCGTTCCGCAGGCCGCCGGGCTGGCCGTGACCCAGCCAGATCGGCTCATTGACCACATCGCAACTGACCATGTGGTCGCCATACCGCTCCATCACCGCGCGGATATGCTGCCGCAGGAGCTGTTCGGCATTGGCCTTGGTGATCTGGGATTTCAGCCAGGTTGGATTCCATTCCTCCCAGGCGAGGTTGTGCCCATGAAACGCGATATCCGCGTTCTCGCAGAACATCAGCAGCTTGTCGGCCCCCCACCAGCTGAAGGTCGTCGCGTCGGGGCGAAGCCACCCCCATTTGAACTCGATGTCCGGAACGATGACATCGGTCTCCTTCTCATAGACCTCGCGCAGGCCGGCATCGATTTGCAGCGCCTTGGTCCAAACCGCCGCGGCACCGAAGCGCAGACCCTTGGCCTTCGCCAAGACGCGCAGCGGCGGACCGTCCGTCGGAAAGGCCGGATCGATCGTCACCGGCATCTGTGGGGGAGGCGCGTCATCCGCCCGGCTTGCGCAAGCAGGGGCCACCAACGATGCCGCCAAGCCCGCCTTCAGGAGGTGACGGCGATCCAGCTTCACAGCAGCTCTCCATAGCTGCCCTTGACGGTCGCCGCCCAACTGAGCTCCGTCGCGTATCGCTTGGCCTGCGCGCCCATCCGGTCTCGCAGGCTCGGGTCCGAGATCAGCCGCATCAACCGATCGGCAAACCCCGCGACATCGAGCGGCTGAACGAGGAAACCCGTCTCGCCATCGACCACCGCGTCGGCGACACCGCCGATCTCGCCGGCGATGCTTGGGGCGCCCTGCGCACCCGCCTCCAGAAAGACCAGGCCGAAGCCTTCGACCAGGCCCGGGACCGGCTCGCCGGCCATGACGAACACATCGGTCCGGCTATACACATAGCGGACCGTGGGATCATCGACCTCGCCGACGAAATGAACCTCGACGCCGCTGGCGGCGGCAAGCTCGCGCAGTTCCGCTGCGTAAGGCTCATCATAGGCGGGCCCGATCACCAGATGGATGATCCGCTCCTTGAGCGCCGCCGGCAGGGCTGCGAGGGCCCTGAGAACGGTCCGATGACCCTTCCGCGGCGTGAGCCGGGCGACGGTCGTCAGCACGACCTTTCCGCTTCCGCCCGGCGAGTCATCGCCCAACACTCGATGGATCGCCGCGTCTTCCGGCGGGGGCACCGGCGGCTCGAACCAGAACTCGCGACATCCCAGCAGCGTGACCAGGGCGTGTGATGGATCGACACGGGGAAATCGCTCGATGAACAGGTTCCGCGTGAAGTGGCTGTTGCACAGCCAGCGGTCGGTTCGCTGGAACGTTCGCGATGCCGTCGTCATCACCCGGCGCGCAGGCGACCCCAGGCCATAGATCTCGCTGCCATGCAGGGTCGCGGCCGTGCGATGCCGGCCGCGCCAGCGCGTCAGCGCCATCGGCACGAAGAAGGGCCAATCCACGGCATGGACGATGTCGAACCGCCGCCGCCGCAACACCCGGTCGAGGGCCGCGACCTTGTGGCGGATATCGATGAAGCGGTGCCGGTCGGCCTGGGGATAGCGCACCGTCTCGAAGGGCAACTCGGCATCATCGGGATGGTCGGCGCCGCGCCCGTAATCCGGAACCAGGGCGACCAGCTCGATGCCCAGCTTATGCGCGGCTTCCGCCATGCCCTGCGCATAGGTGCCGATGCCCCCTCGAAGCGGCAAGAATTCGCTGGACGCCATGAGCACGCTGGACATTATGGGCTGGCCCCTGGGGCAGGTTGGAAAAACATCGCCGCTCCGATCGCCAATGATGCAAAGAGCCGACCATTTTTCGGAGGATGTGGTAGGAAGGTTATCCTGCAATGAGTCATATTTATGATCGATGCCCCTTCATTGCCCATGACTATCTGGTCTTTGTGAACAAAAATATCGTGATGCCCCGCTAATTTATGAAAAAAATACGAGCGATCATAGGTTCGAAATTTTTCTTTATTGTGTAATATTGATTCGGCGTATTTTTCTTGTCGCGCAGATGGCTGAATTTTTCTGGATTTTTCCACTCTCTTGACAAAATAGTTTTTTTAATATACCCAAGAATCAATCAATTATCAAAAATCACATTTGAGTTGGATCTTCGTTCTTCGGAGGTAGGTCGAGCGAAGGGTGTTCCGGCGTGTCGGGTTTTTCTAAGCATTTATCAAAAATGCGACGGGCGAATCTGTGGGAATAGTCGCCGCGACGATCTAGTCAGCATAGCAGTTTCGAAAGGAAGTCCATGGTCATGCCTGCCCCGATAACGCTTCAAGCAACCGGCTCCGTTGTTGGCGTGGCGCCCGCGGGCGGCCCCGAGCTCAGCGTGGTCGTGCCGACGCGGAATGAGCGTGGGAATGTCGGCGTGCTGGTGGAGCGGGTGGCCGAGGCGCTGCAGGGCATCCGCTGGGAGATCATCTTCGTCGATGACGATTCGACGGACGGGACGGTCGCGGCGGTTCGCCAATTGGCGCTGGACGATACGCGCGTCCGACTGCTGCACCGGATCGGCCGGCGCGGTTTGTCCTCGGCGTGCATCGAGGGCATCCAGGCCAGCACGGCGCCGTTCGTGGCGGTGATGGATGGCGATTTGCAGCATGACGAAAAGGTCTTGCCGACGATGCTGGCGGCGCTGAAATCCGACACCCTCGATATGGTGGTCGGCAGCCGCTACGTCGCCGGCGGCGGCATCGGCGATTGGGACAAGGGGCGGGCCCGGATCAGCAATATCGCGACCCGGCTCGGCGGGCTGGTCCTGCGCGTGAAGATCGCCGATCCGATGAGCGGGTTCTTCATGCTGCGCCGGGACGTGTTCGATGGCGTGGTCCGTCGTCTGTCCGGCATCGGCTTCAAGATTCTCGTCGATATCCTGGCTTCCTCCGAAGTGCCGATCCGGCTGCAGGAGGTGCCTTATCAGTTCGGCCTGCGTCATGCCGGCGAAAGCAAGCTGGATAGCCAGGTCGCGATCGAATATCTGCTGCTCATCGCCGACAAGGTGATCGGGCATCTCATTCCGGTCCGCTTCATCCTGTTTTCCTTGGTCGGCTTTGTCGGCCTGGCGGCGCATCTCGTCGTGCTGTCGCTCAGCCTGTCGGTGCTGGGCTTCAGTTTCCCCTATGCGCAGGGGCTGGCGACCGGTACCGCGATGGTGGGCAACTACACCCTGAACAATTCGCTGACCTATCGGGATCGACGGCTCAAGGGCTGGCGCTTTATCCGGGGGCTCATTTCCTTCGCCCTGGTCTGCGGCGTCGGTGCCTTCGCCAATGTCGGCTTGTCGTCGTACCTGTTCGATAGCGGCCGTTCGTCCTGGTGGCTCGCGGGGATCGCCGGCGCGCTGATGAGCTCGGTCTGGAACTACGCGGTGAGTTCGGTCGTCACCTGGAAGCGATAGTGGACGGCTCAACCCAGCCTTCGCCGGCGGTCGGGATCTCGTTTTCCGCCTCGCCGGCCAAGCTCGCCGTCGCGTTCCTGGTGGCGCTGGCCCTGGTATCCATCCCGGTGTTCAGTACGGTGCTGCCGCCGCTCGCCGATTATCCGAACCATCTGGCGCGGATGTATCTGCTGGCGATGGACGGGGCGTCGGGGGTTCTGAACGCCTTCTACGCGGTGACCTGGCATCCTCTGCCGAACCTGGCGATGGATCTGCTGGTTCCGCCGCTGTCGAAAATCATGCCGCTCGCCCTCGCCGGCCAGTTCTTCCTGGTCGCCGTCTTCGCGTTGACGACGGCTGGTGCGTTATGCCTCAACCGTGTGTTGTTCGGCTCCTGGTCGTTCTGGCCGTTACTGTCGTTCCTGCTGCTCTACAACAGGATTTTCCTGTGGGGCTTCGTCAACTACCTGTTCGGCGCCGGTCTCGCCATCGGCGGTCTGGCGCTGTGGATCGGCTTGCGACCCAGGCCGTGGCTGCGCATCCCGCTGTCGGTGGCGATCTGCCTCGCGGTGTTCTTCAGCCATATCGCGGCCTTCGGCGTCTATGCCGCGGCCGTGGCGGGGGCGGAGCTGGCGACGGCGCTGCCCGCCCTGCGTCGGGGCGAATTCGGTCGGGTTCTACGGCAGATCCTCCATGCCGCCCCGCAATTCGTGGCACCGATCGCCATCTTCGTGCTGTCCTGGCAGCCGGCGGCGGGCGGCACCCTGGATTATTCGGGATATTGGCGAAAGATCCTGTGGCTGTTCACGATCTTCAACAACTACAACCTCGCCATCGACGCCGTCAGCTTCGTCGTCTTCATCGGCGGTCTGGCCTATCTGGTGGCGACCCGACAACTCAGGATCGCCCGCGAAATCGGCTGGGCGCTGGTCCTGCTCGTTTTGTGCTATCTGGCGCTGCCGTTCGAAGGGCTAACCGGTTCGGGCCTGGATAACCGGCTGCCGGTGATCATGTTCGTTCTGGCGATCAGCGGCTCGTTGCCGGTGCTTCGGTGGCGGGCGGCGGCGTCGCTCCTGGCCGGCATCGCCGTCGTCTTGTTTCTCGGCCGCTTGGCCTTGGTCGAGCGGGCATGGCTCGCCGCCGATGCCGTCTACACGAGCGATCTGTCGATCCTCGACCGTGTCGCCCCGGACAGCCGGCTGGCGGTCGCCTATCCCCATGGCGGTCCGCCGTTCATCGCGATTCCGGAGACGCATCTGCCGAATTTGGCGATCATTCGGCGCAACGCCTTCGTCCAAAGCCTCTTCGCCTTCGCGGCCCAGCAGCCGATCGCCTTGGTGCCCCCCTATGACGGCGTGGCGGCGGCCGCGACGCCGAACGCGCTATGGGACGTGCTGGTGGATCATGCCAACCTCGACCGCTCGAAAGTGCTGGCGGCCCTCGATCGGTTCGATGCCGTGATCTTCGTCAACCGTAGCCCTGGAACATCCGTCGATCTCGCCTGCCTGTCGCCCGTCGCCAGATCCGGCACGGTCGAACTCTGGACGATCAACCGAGGCGCCGGCGGCAAGGGCAGCTGCGGCGGATAAGCACGTATCACCGGCGCGGTGGAGGCGGCTGTCATACCCCCGTCGCGGCGGCCGGGACGATCCGGCGCCGCGTAAGCCGCTTGCCCAGCCTCATCGAGGGCGCTTCGACAGCGCGGTAGAACAATTCGGCGGCGATCAGCGCGGTCGGCACGGCGATCGCCATGATCGCCCAGAGCGGCAAGACCGGACCGAGCCCATGGATGGCCGCCGTCAAGATCGGCAAATGGATCAGATAAAGGCTGTAGGAGACGCGACCGAGCCAGGCGGGAACCGGCGTCTCCAGAGCCGACGCGGCATGCCGGTTGCCGAGCAGGAAGGCGACGATGAGGACCGACGCTATCATCCAACTATCCGCGGCAAACGCCGACCGACCAGGAGCGGCGAAGAGTACCAGAGCAAAAAGGACAAGAATTACCCCGACGAACGGCGAGAGCCGGCCATACATGCTCGCTATAATATGTCTATATTGCGCGAGAAGCGCCCCAACGACAAAGAACAGAACGTAGAATCCGGTATCCGCCCAGGTGGCGGAAGGAAAGGAGTACACTGCCGGGAAGAATATCGAGCTTATCAGATGCAATATCACGGCGGCGACAAAGGCTGTAGCGGGTTTCCGAAAAACAAATAACATTAAAAGAGGGAATATAATAGAAACCCGCATTTCATGGACCAAGGACCACATGGGTCCATCAAGCAATCTATTCTCCGGCCCATTTATCAGCAGAATATCGGAAAAAACCAAACCGAATGTAAGCTGTCCCGGCGGGGTGTTGCGCCAGTCCGGTGTTGTGTCCATGCGCAAATAGTAATGCAGTGCGGCGGAGAAAAGTATCGCGCCCGCGAAGGGCAGCCAAATTCGGCAAATTCTCTTTAATAGAAATTGCCCGTAATTTACCCTTTGTTCGTTCAAAAACGGTATCGCCAAGACGAGGCCGCTGAGGACAAAAAAGAAAGCCACGGCAGCCTGTCCGGAGGCAAGCAGTCGAAGCGGCGTCACCCTAAACCAAGCAGGAGGATTGCTTATCAAATCCCCGAAAGAGGAAACGCTGTAATGATATGATGGGAAGGCAAGAGTAACATGGTATATAACGACCATGAGTGAGGCGATACCACGCGCACCATCCAGAAACTTAAGCCTCATTGCTCTGCCTGTATAATTAAGAATGCTGGAATTTTTCGCGATAAATGCTTGGTTGCACGAAGGGATGACATGATCATTTCTATGATGTGCGGGGGCGTGAAATTCATATAACGATCAGATAGACAAAAGTATTCTGTCAGCGAAGACGCGGATTATCAACTCTTTCTTGCCTTGGCAGATGTTGGGCAATCCTGAAGGCATGAATTGAATTGTCCTGTTTCGAGAGGGTGGATGACGGTTTCCTATCGCACAAACTCTGTGCCCGTCCCGAGACTGCGGACGCTGTTTGAAGCGGGGGCGGTCACACCCCTGTTGCGGCGGCGGCTGTGCGACGCTGAGTCAGCCATCGCCCGAGCTTCATCGAGGGGGCTTCCACCGCGCGATGGAACAGTTCGGCGACGATCAACGTCATCGGCACCGCGATCGCCATGATCGTCCAGAGCGGCAAGACCGGATCGAGCGCAAAGACAGCCGCGGTCAGGATCGGGACGTGGATCAAATACAGGCTGTACGATACACGGCCAAGCCACGTTGGAATTGATGTTTCCAAAGCAGCCGCCGCGTTCGGGTTTGCGAGTAAAATGGAAATGACCAGGGCTGCTCCGACCAAATACATGTCATCTATGATAATCGTCACGGCGGGGATCATGAGCAGAAGCAACGACAGGCCGATCAATCCCGCCTGCCGATAACGCGGAATCTGTTTCAGGGTGGCTTTGACTGTCTCCGCATGTGCGGCAAGCGTTGCCCCGACAACAAAGAAGAGAAGATAGAAGCCAGTTCCTGCCAGGCCGACAGTGAGAAATTCGTGGCCTCGATGGAGAAAATAGCCGCAAACCACGTTCAAGACGAAGGCGGCGAATATTGTGCGACGGGGCGAGTAAATAACGAGAAAAACGATTAAAGGGAAGATAATGGAGATTCTCATCTCGTGGACAAGAGACCACATGACAAAATCCAACGATATATTATCAGGGCCGTTCACCAGGAAAAGATGCGATGCGATGGATCCGTATGTGACGGGGGCGGTCCACGCATCAAATTTCCACAAGGGTGGTCTCGGATCCGTGTAAAAATAGAAGCAGAGAATCGCCGAAACCAATATTGCCGCCGCGAAGGGCAGCCAGATTCTACACACCCTTTTGATGAGGAAATCTGGATAGCTGCCTTGCCGTTGCGCCAGGAACGGTAGCGCCAATACAAAGCCGCTGAGGACAAAGAAAATCGCCACGGCAGGTCGTCCAGCGACGAAAAGCCTGAGCGGCGTTACCCGAAACCAAACAACCGGATTGGCTAGATCCGTCAGCGAGGCGACGCTATGGTGATATGCGGGAAAGGAGAATATTACGTGATCGATCAATACGATAAGTGAAGCAATGCCTCTTGCGCCATCGAGGAATTTAAGTCTCATCATTCTTCCCGTATAGTTTAGACTGCCCGCGCTTTTCACGAAAAGTGCTTGGAGGTGTCTAAGAGCGACATTATTTTGTCACAATGTACGGACGTATGAGATTCTACGTGGCGCTCACGCCTTTAGAAGTACTGTGTCTGTAGAAATCTAGCTTATCAACCCTTTTTCGTCACCCATAGGCTGGTAGGTGAATTCTCCGGGGCGCCGGGCCCATAAAAATGACATGAAGCTTTGGTTTTTGAGCGGACCAATGCTGGAGACGCGGTGTTGACAAGCTGTCTCGCTCCTGCTGCTTCGGAGCGCTTTGGCATCATCCGTAAACCTGCTAGGAGGGATTATCATGAGCCTGCTGCATGTGCGCCGGGTAACCGGGCTGGCGCTGATGATCGCGGTATCCGTTGGCTCCGCCCGGGCCGATACGGTCCCGGCCGGCCAGCCGGCGCAATCCGCCGTCGATACCGTCGCGGCCCTGCGCGCGGTGACGGGATCGGCCGGACAGCTTGCCATGGTGCGCGCGCTCGATGCCACCGGTCCGGGGCGTGGCGTCTTCTTTTGGAATGTGGCCAGCACCGCGGCGGATGACGGGGCGGGCGTGGTCAATCCGACCGGGCATTCGGGCGCCGGCCGGTGGCAGCATCTGACGGCGGGGCAGGAGGTGCCGGTGACCGCGTTCGGTGCCGCGCCGGGCCAGGACGACACCGCGGCGTTCACCGCCGCCTTCGCCGCGGTCAACGCGGTCGGTGGAGGCACGGTCTTCGTGCCGCCGGCGGACCGGCCCTATATCATCAGCCCGCTTCCGACGATCCCGATCTACTCCAATACCCTGTTTCGCGGCGCCAAGGGCAAGTCGGTCATCCAGATGGACCGAACCAAGATCGTCAGCAACATGGGACGCACGGGTTTCGTGGTCGGCCAGCCCGCCGGTTTCAGCCAGGTCAACGGACCGAGCGGCACAGGCTTCAAGGCCAATCTCATCTGGAAGACGGTCAATGGCGTTTCGTCGGTCGCCGGCTTCCCCGACCCGTATTTTTCAATCACCTGGGCGCCCGCCACGCCCTATGCGAAGAACGCCTATGCCAATGCCCATGGGGGCATCTACCAGGCGACGACCGCCGGTGTGTCGGCGCCGGGCGGCGGTCCCAGCGGCACGGGCTCGGATGTCGCCGACGGCACGGTCGTTTGGAAATACCTGCAGCCATTCACCGTGCCGACCATCGTCGATGGCGGGACGAATTATAAGCCGGGCGATACGGTCTATGTCGGGAAGCCAACCGCGCGCGGCGATGCCGGCGCGAGCTTGGATATCCAGGCGGTCGTCAGCTATCGGGGTGCCATCGCCCGCGTGAGCATCGGCCGGGCCGGTCAGATCACCGGTGAAGCGCCGACGAATCCGACGCCTCAGGATGCGTCGACCGGCCGCAGCCCTCAGGACTATTTCCTGAAAGATATCAGCAAGGTCGCCACCAACATCACTGTCGATGGGTTGGTGTTCGATGGCGGCTATGGCTCCGGCAATCCGTCGCCGGCGCCGGATTTTCGCTTCAAGGCCACGCTTTTGACGCTGGAGAACGTCAATACCGTCGCGATTGCCGGGTGCGAGTTTCGCTATGGGCTATCCTCGCCGCTCTATATCAATAGCTTCACCTCGGCATCGGTGAAGGACTCCTACTTCCACGATAATGGCGTCTTTGGTTTCCCCGGCTCGGCGCGCAACGGCCTGAACGCCGTCGGCCGCTATCAGGTCAATAACCCGGCCTTGGACGTGAAAAGTTTCGTCGTCACCGGCAACCGGTTCGACGATAACAAGGATGTCGGCCTGCAGTTCACCCTGATCCGTGGCGGCGTCTTCACCAAGAACACGTTCTCCGGCAACGGTGCTATCGGCATCGAAGGCGAGGCGTCTAGTTACAAGATGCTCGATACCCGCGCCGCCAATGGCGGTGTCGAGGTGCCGTCCGAGGTGCTGATCGAAGACAACGAGATCGATGGCCGCTCCAAGAGCAGCCCGCAAGCGCCGGTCACGCAATGGGGGCTGGATGGGATCTCGACGGGTGCCGGCAATGAGGGGACGATCACGCTGCGGCGCAACAAGCTGCATCACCTGCAGCGCTACGCGATCCTCGCGACGCAGCCGAATGACGGCTTCGTCGATCTTGAAAACAACACGATCGATACCGTCGGCTCGCCGGCGACCGCCAATTTCCAAGCCGTGTTTCTGGTGGTGGGCAGCGTCCATATCGATGGCATGGTCATCAGGAATGTCGGCGTCACGCCGATTCTGGCTACCGGAAAACTGGTCTCGGCCGACTTCAAGAACATCAAGATCGAAGGAAATACCTCGCCGCATCCTGCGATCGCTGTGTCTCTCAGCAACGGCCAGGGCAAGACCGTCGCGTTCAGCGATATCGACATCGCCTATTCCAGCCATGGCGGTATCTGGATCGAGGGGGCGGATTACGCTCTCGATCAACTCAGTTTCAAGAACGTCAAAGCGCAAAACTTCAATGTGGCGGGAGATCCGAATGCCGCGGCCTTCGCGATCGTCGGCAAGGGCTCGAAGTACCTCTCGGTGGAGCACGTCGTCGTCGACGGGTTGACCGCCACCGACGGGACGCGGATGGCGCAGAACGCCATCAACATACGCTCCGCCCCGAACGCCATTCGGGAGATGGTCGTGAAGAACAGCAATCTCTCCGGCGGCCAAACAGCCAAAGCGCCGCTCACGGCGTCGCCGGCGATCGGCAAATTCAGCGAGGCCAACAATCGTTGAGAGGGCTGCCCATCGAACTGAAGCAATCCAAGAGGTAGTACAATAAAGACCGTTTTAGTCCTTTCGGTTGCTCTGACATCGTCAGAAAAATTTAATGGAGATAGCCTAGCCAAAGGTGAAATTCATGAATATGGTGAATATTTAGCGGATTGAGTGCGCCTGAGCAGCTGTTCCCTTATCGAGGATCAATTGGAAAGAGAAATCAAATCCTTGACCTCCCTTCGGGGTCTAGCATCCATATGGGTGGTTCTGTTTCATCTCGTCGATACCATAGATAAGATAGCCGGCCGCGAGCATGTCGCGGGATTGTTCGACAAGGGGTATCTTGCTGTCGATTTCTTTTTTATTTTGAGCGGTTTTATTCTCTCAAAGAAGTATGCGTCACTATTTATGAGAAAAATTGATAAACAGGAGTACTATAGTTTCCTCCTTAAGAGGGTGGCGCGTATATATCCGTTGTATATTGCCGTGATCATTTTTCTGATTTTTTACACACTGATCGTGGCGGGAAGCTTCGTGGGTACAGCACCCCCTCCGGCGATCATCAGCCACAACTTTGCGATCATCCTAGCCACCAATATCTTGATGATACAGGCCTGGGGCATCGCCTACTCGCTGGTCGTTCCGGCCTGGTCGATCAGTACCGAATGGGCCGCTTATCTGGTGTTTCCCGCCCTGACGAAGTTGTGGTCGGCGAGCAGCCCTTCGCGCGTCTGTCTGGGCGCCGTCTGCCTCCTTGCCCTGCTCTATGTCCTGACGTTGCTCGGCCCCACGGGCAACCTGAACCTCAGTTACGAGCGTTCGCCTTTCCCCTTGTTCAGATGCTTCGCCGGCTTCAGCCTCGGCATGCTCGTCGCGCGCTGGACCGACATCGCGGCGTCGTCGTTGCCGGCTCTGCGCGATAGCCATTGGGCGGCGGCGGCGGCTGTGGTGATCCTGCTTTACATCTTTTTCCCGATCAACGACGCGGAATTGGTCGTGGCCTTTCCGATGCTCGTCCTGGCATGCGTGGCCGATCGCGGATGGTGGTGTCGTGCGCTAAGCTGGTGGCCGTTTTACTGGCTGGGCGAGATCTCGTATTCGATCTACCTGGTGCACCGGCCGTTGCTCGAAGTGGTCGAGCCCCTGTCGAGCCTGGTCAAGAACTGGGTGCCGGCCCCGGTGGTCGCGCCGCTGACCGAAGGAGTGGCGCTTTTGCTGGTCGTCGGCGTCGCTCAGGTGACCTATTCCGTCATCGAACGACCGGGACGGCGCGCGCTGCAAAGATTGTCCCTACGGCAGACTAGCCCAGCCGCGGTGTGACGGGCATCGAGCTTAGCCGCGCATCATGGCGCGCGCCACGGTCGATGGACCGAGTGCTGTCACGAAAAGCCCCGCGATGTTGCGGAGGCGACGCCCGGTGCTGAGCCGTGGTGTCGACAAAAACGCGGTGATGCCCCGCCATAAAATGCGAAAGCGTGAAATCCCCGCCAATTCCGGTGCCGACGGCATCAATCGCTTGATCAGCATCGCCGCCCGCCAGTCATAGGGACCCAGATAATCGAGGGCGTCTTTCGGGGATGCTCCCAACCGTCTGGCGTGATCCGCCAAACCCAGACGGTGAGCGAGGTTCGTCTTGAACTGGTTGCGCAGGCGAGGAAGCGTCACCCCCGCGGATAGCGACGCGTTCTCGCCATGCACCCGGTAGATGCCCAAGACGGTGTCGAGACTGCGGACATCGCCGTAAAGAGGGGCCGTGAAAATGAGATAGCCATCCGCGAAATTCCGGTCGCGATCGGTGTTATATTTAAAAGCATTCTCGATATGTTTGCGCGAGAAGGCGTTGCCTGAGGTCGGTGACGAGGGGAGATACCCGTGCGTCAGCACGAACTCTCGTTCGCCGCCATGCAGGAAGGGTTGATCGGGATATCGTCCGATGACCCGGCCCTCGCCGTTCCGCTTCTCCAGCGTGAACTGCAGCAGGCTGAGGCTTGGGTCCCAGTTCTCGGCGATCACGGCGCAGGCCGAGGGAAGGAGCAGATCGTCCGAATCCAGCACGATGACGATCTCGCCCGTAACCCGCGCCAGACCGGCCCTGATCCCCGAGGACTGGCCCCCGTTCTCCTTGAAGACGCTGACTATTCCCGGATATCCGGCAATAACGTCCCGGGAACCGTCCGTGGAACCATCATCGACGACGATCAATTCGACATGAGGGTAAGTCTGCTGAAGAACCGAGTCGATCGCCTCGCCGACGAAACGTTCGTAATTGTAATTACAGACGATCACGGAGATCGGGACGATACGGTCTTCCAAGATGCCCTCTCTATCGCCGCGGTGAGTCGCGGGGGTCGGTATATGGACCGAAGCCCGGCTAATTGCCAACCGCCGCCTCATCATCGTCCAGCCCGTAGAATTCGGCGTAGCTGATCCGTTCCGGACGCCTGGCATAGGTGGCACCGGACATCATCATGACGCAGAACAATGACAGGAGAGATGACTTGGTGGACAGCCCGACGGACGATGAAAGCCCCACTATCAGAACCATGGTGCAGACAAGGCTGACGAATGAATGCCGGCGGACGACACCACGCAAGAATAGGAAAAACACAATACAAAACGGGATAAACAGGAGGAGCCCGAATTTAAAGAACAGAGAGACCCACATGTTCTCGATGCCGTAAATTAACCCCATGAAACTCTGCATGTCGAAGCCGCGCGAGGGTGATGCGCCGATGATCTTTTCTTCCCAGGTCATCAGATTGATGATGTCGATACTGCCGATACGCGTGGAGGCGCTACCATTGTCGTCGGCGAAGCGCGAGAGGAAACTCTCGCCCAACGAGGTGCCAAACGCCACATAGATGCCGAGCAACGGCCCCACGAACACCCCGGCGAAACCGAACAGGAAATTGCTTGATGAAATCCGCTGGCCCTGCGCCATGCGAAGGAGGCTATGACCGACCAGGGCCGCGAGGCCGATAAGCATCATGACGGTCGCGACGCGGCCTTGGAAGGCCAGTTGCGATGCCAGCATGACGAGGACGCAGAAGACCTTGACGATGAGGTTGCGAAGGTAAGCGAAGGCGATCAGCCCAGCGAACGCGGTGTTCAGGGCGTTGGACAGCGGATGCCCGCCAAAGGCGGTCGACCGCACCTCGTCAAACGGGACGCCGTCGAGATATAGGGTGAATAGATGACGACCGGTGACGAGTTCGGCTAGGCCCGTGAGGCTATTGACCACATAGAATGCAATGGTAATTTTGAAGATAAGCTTCTGTTCTCGCTCGGACAGCAAAGGAAATAGGGTAACGTAAATGGCCGGTACAATGAACGAGAAGATATAATTGGTGAGCTGACCTTCTCCCTTGAGCAGCCCCTGAATCAGGGTGATTGCAATCATCACATACGCGAAAATCATAGCATGCGGATTGAGGGCGGCTACTCGGTAGAATCTTTGCCGAAACAGGACCGAGAAAAAGGCGGCGAACAGAAAATAGGCGCAGGGGTGAAGCTTCGTCAGCGGGTTTCCTTGCGCGCTGCCGTAGGGAATGCCGAGATTTTCCAATATCTGGTCGGAGAGATACAGCAAGCATATCGAGATGATGAACATGTAGCGTTCAAACGGCGTGAACCCGCTTATCCGGCTGCGATCCACAGGCCTGGCATCATAGGTTGCTGACGACATCTCGTGCACTGCTCTCCAGCTTCGGTCGTTCGGAAGGCGGCCGGCCCGCCGGGTCGCTGCCGGAACCCGCGCCGCCAAAACCCATGACCACCATGCGTGTGGTGTCCACAATCGGACGAAGTGGTAGAACTTTTTCGGCGGATTCGCAACGCCGGTACGCCATGGACTCGTGACAAAGCCGGTCAAGCCGGGTACGCCTGCGCTGAATTCGTCCAGGAAACTCTGGCTTAGAAACTCTGGCTAAATCGGCGGTGTGATGATTGATGCCTTGTGTTTGCACGCCTTGATCAGCGTGACGAAAGTCTTGCGCGCCCTCTTCCTCAGGGCGGCCTTGTCTTGAGTTCGAGGACGAGTGGCACGATCGGGGCCTTCTGGTCCGCGATCAGCAATGTTACGACCAACGCGCTGACCTTCGCCGTCACCACGGTGTTGGCACGGCTGTTGTCGCCGCAGGATTTCGGCATCGTCGGCATCGCAACGGTGTTCACCGCCTTCGCCCAAATCTTCCTGAGCGACACGGTCTCCGAGGCGCTTGCCCAGCGCAAAACGCTGGAGCCGGAGCATATCGGGGCGGCGTTCTGGAGCATGGCGCTGCTGGGTTTGGTGGGCACCACCCTGGGCATCATGATCGCCCCTCTCGCGGGCCGGATCTATGGCGAACCGGCCTTGGCGCCGATTCTTCAGGGCTTGTCGTTCCGTCTGGTGATGGATGCCCTGATGACGGTGCCGATCGGCCTGCTGATGCGCAAGCTGGACTTTCGCGCGCTGGCGCTTCGCTCCGCCCTCGCCAATATCCTGGGTGGCGCCGCGGGGATCAGCATCGCCGCCGGCGGCGGCGGGGCCTGGGCGCTGGTCGTCCAGCAACTCGTCAACGCCGCCGTCACCCTGGCGGTGCTGTTTTATTATGCCGACTGGCGGCCGTCTCTCAGCTTTTCTCCGCGCCATCTCAAAGATCTCGCCGGTTATTCCTTTCATGTCGCGGCGTTCCGCGTCTGGGGTTTCATAACAGGCACCTTGGATCGGGTGTTGATCGCCGGGACGATGGATCCACGGACCTTGGGTTTCTACAGCCTGGCGTCGCGGACATCCCAGGTCTCCGCCGTGATGATCGGCGGCTCGGTCGGCTCGGTCGCCTTGCCGCTCTTCGCCGGCCAGCAGGATGATCCCAAGCGGCTATCCGCCAGCCTGATGCGCGCGGCCGATCTCATGACGATCATCGGTTTTCCGGCGTTCATCGGCTTTTCGGTGGTCAGTCCGGAACTGGTACCGGTCGTGTTCGGCGCCAAATGGGCGGAGGCCGTGCCGATCTTGCAAGTGATGGTGCTGGACGGTGCGCTCGGCTCGCTCACGGTCATCCAGGCGGCGGCCATTCGTGCTTGCGGGCGCTCGGACTGGTGGTCCTGGGTCATGCTCGCCCGCGCCATCGTCACGATCTGCGGCTTCGTCATCGCCTCGCAGATCGGCGTCGTCGCCGTGGCGGCGTGCGGCGTCATCTCGGCTTTCGTCGTTCTGCCCGTGCAGCTCTGGATGTTGCGTCGCCTGCTGCGGCTCGATCTCTGGGCGTATATGGCGCGCTGGCTCCCGCCGCTGGTCGGAAGCGGCTTGATGACCGCGGCCATCCTCCTGGTGCGTGGGATGTCGTGGACCGCGGAATACCCGGTCTGGGTCGGTCTCATCGTCGAGATCCTGGTCGGCGCGTTGACCTATGCGGCTTCGATGGCGATAATCGCCTTCCCGCGATTGATGCAGGTTCTCCAGATCGGCCTCGCTCTGCGTCGCCGGGCTTCGTAACGGCTTCGGGCGGCGAGGGGGCGCCAGACGAATCGAGTCCAAGTCTACGTCGAAGAGCCGCCTCGTGGGTCTTTGCCCGTTCTGAGGGCCTGCGCTTCGCATTTTCCAATTACATGAAATGCCAATTTGCGTTATAAAGCGCCGGCTACGATTTGTTGTGGCGAGGTCCGCGGTTTGTTAATTAAGCTCATTGGAAATTCTTGACGTTTGGCGTCGGCGCACGCATTGTGCAGTGCACTAATCGAAAAGAGGTTCGTGATGAATATATTTTATAGATTTTGCGCTGTTTGCGCTCTTATTGTCGGTTTGACGCAGGGTGCCGCGGCGGCGACTTTGCCGACCGAAATCGCGACGCAGGTGAATACCCTGGCCGCGAGCGGCGACGTCGCCGGTATCGCCGCGCTGGCGGCGGCGAATCCTAGCTTGGCGATCGACATCGCGACGCTGGCGGCGACCGACCGGGCCGATCTGGCCGCCTTGATCGCGGGAGCCATCGCCGCGGCCGATCCCGCGGATGCCGCAGCGATCGCTCTGGCTGTTTTGGCGGCGCTCCCCGCCGATCAGCGCGACGCGGCCGGCCCCATTATTGCCGCCGCTGTGATCCAGGCCGTGCCGGGTTCCGAGGCCACCTTGACCGCGGCTGGTTTCTCGCCGGCGGCAAACCTCAACTCGACCTTGGCGGCGCAATTGACGGCGATTCTCGCGACCGGCTTCACGCCGCCGTCGGAGAATTCTCGGCAGGTCGGAAGCCCTGCCTGACCGTTCCGGTATCGTGATCGTTATTCGTGAGCACGTTCACCCAATGAACTGATTGCCTTTGGTGTCAGTTCGTATTACGGGCAAAAGTAATAATTGAGGTGTTGATGTTCAAGAAACTCGGACGCCAAGCCCGTATAACGAGGCTTCGTGCGTTGGGCGGTGCCGCTGTTGCGCACGCCGCCGTGTTAACCATGTTTGGCGGTGCAGCGGTTGCACAGTCGGTGCAGAGCGCCGCGCCAATCCCCGTCGAAAATCTCAGCGCGCCAGGCGCGGAGGACCGGCTGAGCGTGTCTCAGCGCCCCCGTCCGGACTACGACGAGCTCGGTGCCAGGGTCGGCGGCTTCATCATCAAGCCGGCGATGGATCTCAGCGAAATGCTGGATACGAATATTTTCGCGACTAAGGCGCCGCAGCAGAGTGATTTCGTCACCGACATCATGCCTGGCGTGGATGTCGTCTCGGATTTCTCGCGGCATTCCCTGTCGCTTCAGGCGTCGGGCGATATCCGGCGCTTCGCCAGAAGCCAGGCGGAAGATGTCGAGAATTTCGTAACGGCCGCGAACGGCCGGTATGACATCTCGGACTCCAACTTCATCCTGCTTGGCGGCGGTTTTCAGCAACAGCATGAAGACCGCGGTTCGCCTGATGCCGTCAACGGCATCAATCCGACCCAGTACCACGTCGCGAACGGGACGTTCGGGTATAATTACACGCCCTACCGGGTCGGTTTCACGCTGGATAGCTCGGTTACGCATTACAGCTTCGACAATGTCCCGACCTCCAGCGGCACGGTCATCAACCAAACCGGACGTGACCGTACCGAATACGGGGTTACCCCGCGTCTGTCGTATGAAATAATCCCTGCTTATCGGGCGTTCATCCAGAGCACCTACAATCAACGGGATTACGACCACAAGTTCGACGCGAGCGGTTTTCAGAGAAGCTCGCACGGCTATTCCTTCGCGCTTGGCACTGGTTATGAAATCAGTCGGATCATCAATGGCGAGGTCTATGTCGGTTATCAAAACCAGAGCTACGATGACTCTCGCCTGAAGGATAATGGCGGCGTGATCTTCGGTGGAAATCTGCTGTGGAATCCCACGCAGCTGACATCGGTGAAACTCAATATCGCCCGCACGATCGAAGAGACGACGCTGACCGGTGCCTCCGGTTATTTCCAGACGGTTTTGGCGGTCACTGGCGAGCATGAGTTGCTGCGTAATCTGCTGCTGTCGGTTACCCCAGCCTATGTCCGCAGCGAATATCAGGGTATTTCCCGCACCGACGATTATTTTCAGGTCAGCGCCGGAATGAAATACCTGGTGAACCATCGTCTTTCGTTGGGCGCTCAGGCGAGTTACCGGATGCGGTCGACGACCATCTCCGCATCCGATTATGATCGTGAGCAATACACCGTCAGCGGGCGGCTGCAGTTCTAACGCGGTCCGGCTCGGCTGCGCGAGAGCGAGATATTACACATGCTGACTAGGGTAGTGTTGATTTGCGCCACGCTTGTGGCGTTGGTGTTTGGGCTGATTGGTCCGGCGGGGGCAGCAGGTGATTCGGGCGATCCGTACAAGCTCTCCGCGGGCGACCGGATCCGCGTCACGGTATACGGGGAACCGGATCTATCCGGTGAATTCGATGTAAGCGATCAGGGCTATGTGGGGTTTCCTTTGATCGGCCAGATCGTGGTCCAAGGGCTAACCCCGACGGCCGTCGAAAAAATCCTTATCGACAAGCTCGGTAAGGATTACCTGGTCAATCCCAGGGTAAATGTGCAGGTCGTGAATTATCGCCCGCTCTATATCATTGGAGAGGTCAAGACCCCTGGTCAGTATCCCTATATCAGTGGATTGCGTATGGTGAATGCCATAGCTCTGGCGGGCGGCTATACCCCTCGAGCGAGAAAGTCGCCGCTCTACGTGAAACATGCCGATGACGCTACGGGAACCGAACATGAGGTCTCCGAGGACACCGTCGTTTTACCGGGTGATGTCATTCGGGTGGCCGAACGCTTCTTTTAGGGGAGCGGTGTCGGGTGATGCCCTGGTGGATCATATCATCCGGCCGTTCGCGTGAGGCCGGATGAGTTCCGCTGGATGCGGACCCCCAAATTTTGGTATGAAGTTCGCACTGTCGGAACATCGCAGCCGGTATCCAAGCCGCCTGACTTCCCGGCGGGGATAGCCCCGCCGTCGTCCAAGACGACCGGTGTGTTTTTACCGATAGCGAGGGGTTGGCTATAACCGTCGTGAAACCTGTGACCACTCCACCGCGGCACACCATCCTCGGTGTCGATATCAGCACCGGTACCCAATCCCAGGCGATCGAGACGATCATGGGATGGTGCCGCGACGGCCGCAAAGAAATCGTCGTCACACCGAATCTCGACCATGTCATGAAACTGGAGGCTTCGGAACCGTTTCGAGCCGCCTATAGCAAGGCCGAACTTGTGCTGGCTGATGGCTGGCCGTTGGTCATGATGGGAAAGTTGCTCGGCCGACCGATATCGCGCATTACCGGCTCCGACCTCATCCACCCGCTTTGCGCCGCGGCGGCTGCGAACGGTCATTCCATCTTCTTGTTTGGCACGACTTTCGACGCGTTGCAGAAATCCGCGCAGGTGCTGACCAGTCACTCCCCGACCCTCAAGATCGCCGGTATCTACTCGCCGCCACGCGGCTTCGACCAGGATAGTGCCGAGACTGCGACCATCGTCGAGATGATCAATTCGGTCGAACCCGCCATCATCCTCGTAGCGCTGGGGGCGCCCCGCCAGGAGATTTGGGCGGCCGACATGCGTGACCGTTTGGCGTGCAACGCGCTGGTCTGTATCGGCGGGGGGCTGGATTTCATCAGCGGCCGCGTACAGCGGGCGCCAAAGCTCTGGCAAAAGCTGGGCATGGAGTGGCTGTGGCGGGTGGTTTGCGAACCGCGTCGCTTGGCGTGGCGGTATCTCAGCATCCTGATCTACGTCCCGGTGATCATGATCCGACAGGCGCTCGGCAAACATCAGCGACGACTGACGCCGAGCCGGTTGGGATGATGCCCGCCCGGTGCTTCGAGCTGGTTCGCAGGGGATATATTTGGCCCCAGGGAGATATTCGGTCGAAATCGTTAGGTGCCGTGGCCACCTTGCTCCCGCGGCTTCTCCATGATTGATGTCGATGATCCGGAGCCCAGGGCTTCGAGGCCCGGGGGCCTTCGATTACCGCCATCGGCTCGCTCCGGACCGTCGCGGAACGATCCTAGCGGGCGGCGCAACGCCAGGCCGGTATCGATGATAGCGACCCGTATCGCGCAGGTCCTGGCGGTGGCGCTGATTGCCCTGGCGCCGTTGCCGTTCGGCAGCAACCGTCCATGGGCATGGTCCAGCCTTGGCGTCTTGGCGGCTATTCTGCTGCTTCTGGTTCACCTCACCCACATGCCGGTGAACCGGGAACATCCTCCTTCACGGTTGTTGACGATCGCCGCGGGTTTGTTCGGTCTCGTACTCATCTGGGCGGGGGTGCAAATCCTGCCGCTGACCCCGGAGGATCTGCATCATCCCTTCTGGGCCGACGCGGCGGCGACCCTATCCGAACCGTTACGCGGGACAATCAGTATCTCTCCTTGGCGAACGGTGCTGGGGATCTATCGCTTCGTCACCTACGCCGCGGTTTTCTGGTCGATGTATAAGCTGGCGAGCGACAGCCGAACGGCCCGGCTGCTGGTCAATGCCGTGGTGATAAGCGGTGCCGTTTATGCCGCCTATGGTTTCATCGCCTTCGTCAGCGGTAGTCAGACCATCCTATGGTTCGAGAAATGGGCCTATCAGGATGATTTGACGAGCGTATTCGTTAACCGCAATTCCTATGCGACCTACAATGGATTGTGCCTCACGGCCGCGGTCGGCATGTTGATCGTCAAGGTGTTCGGCAAACTGGATCTGTATCAGAGCGCCAAGGGTGTGGCCGCCGGCGTGCTGGAGATCGCAACGCGCGAGGCCGCGCCGCTTGTCGTCGCCGTCTGCTTGATGATGGCGACGCTGCTGCTGTCCCATTCCCGCATGGGCCTGGTTGCCACGATGGGCGGCTTGGCCGCTATGGTGGTCAGTGTCGCCCTGGCGCGGAGCGTTCCAGTGCCTCGACGCTGGCCGCTGGTGATCGTCATCGGGGTGGCGCTATGCGCCGTCGTGCTGGTCGCCGGCGGCGATACCCTTGATCGCCTAACGCCCGATATCGTCGCGAATGACGAGCGCGGGGAGATTTATCGCCTGACCTTGCAGGGCATCGCCGATCAGCCTTGGCTGGGTACCGGATTGGGGTCGTTCGGCGATGTATTCGGCTTCTATCGGACGCCGCTCGTGGGCGAATCCATCGATTTCGCCCATAACAGTTACCTGGAGAACGCCTTCGAACTGGGTATTCCGAGTGCCGCTTGCTTGATTCTGGCCTTGTTGCTCGTCTGGCTGGTGTGCGTGCGCGGCATGGTCATGCGGCGACGCGATGGGATTTACCCATGCATTGGGGTGGCCGCGACGGTTCTGGTGGGCTTGCATAGCATGACCGATTTCAGTTTGCAGATACCGGCCGTTACCGTGACCTATCTCAGCTTGTTGGCGGTGGGTGCGGCGCAGTCGCGCCGGCAGGGATAAACGCCGCCGCCTCGTAAACGGCTAAGGCGTCGTTGACCGCGACGTCCCATCCCGAACGCTCGCGCCGAGCTAGCGCCGCCTCGCTGAAACGGGTCAGCAGCCCGTCATCGGTCAGCAAACGATGCAGGTTGCGCGCGAAGCCATCGACATCGCCATAGGGCGATAACAGCCCATCGACCTCGTGCTGGACGACGTCCGGGATTCCGCCGGCCTCGGTGGAAACGACGGGGAGCCCGGCCGCCAGCGCCTCGCACAGGGCAATCCCCTGGGATTCCTCTTCCGAATGCAGCGCCATGATGCGCGCGCCGGCGATCGCCTCGAGTAGGTCCTGTCGCCCGGCATCGGTATGTACCTGCACCGCGTGGTCGAGCCCGAACTGATGCACAAGATCGCGCAGACCTGCCGTGTAGTCGGGATCGATTTCCGCGCCAAAGATTGTCAGGCGACACTCCGGTAGCCCGTCGACCGCCTTGGCAAAGGCACGGATGAGGTGATGATGCCCCTTACGGGGATGCATTACGCCGATCGACACGATGGCATGGGAGCGATGACGATCCAGCGTCATCGCCGCAGCCAGTTCGTCGAGAAACACACCCTGGGCAATGGTATGGATCCGTGCGGAAAACGCCGGACCGATGGCGCGGGCAACATAGGGCGTGTCGACGATCATCTGCTTCGCCGACCGCATCGCCAGCCGCTCGAAGGCGCTATAGATCCAGCGCTGTAGGCGACGCTTGAGGCTCGGTGCCCGGATGTATGCATCCGCCAATTCCTTGACCAGCAAGCCGTGGACCGTCAGCACCCACGGCTTGCGGCGCAGCGTCAGATAAACGCCCAGCAACGCCGCGAGCGGACCGGTGCCGTGCAGATGCACGACATCCGGCGCGTAGCGCTCGAGTGCCGCGATCAGACCGGGTAGACGAAGGGGTGCTGCGATTTCGCGGCCGGCCGGATAGGTCAGGAACCGTACGCGCGAGCCGGAATGACCGGGCAGGGCGCTCTCCCCCTTGGTATGGCCGAGCGACCACACCCGGATTTCGCAATCCGGCCGAAGCGCGCCCAATGTCCGCGTCAATCCCAGCACCGATGCCTCGATGCCGCCGCGTGGCCGGCCGGGGTCCGCCGGATAATGGCCGATGATCGCGACGCGTCGCAGTCGTCGTGTCGCCTCAGCCTGGATGGTTGAGGCAGGGGTGGTGCCGCTCAACGACACAAATCATCCGCTCGGTGAAATGGTGGTATCGACGCGACGAGCGCGGTCCGGCTTCCAAGACGATCTCGGTCACAGCGCATTCATAGCCTCATAAAGCTTCGAGATCTGACCTTCCGGATGGAAATCATGCACCATGCCATGGACCACCATTGGATCGACCTTGGCGGCTTGGATAGCCGAGAACACCTCTTCAATGGCGGTCGCGAGATCATCGGGCGAGCGCGACGGAACGATGCGTCCGCTAAACCCATCCTGCACGACGGGACGAAGCTGAGGTAGATCGGTCGTCACCATCGGCCGTCCACAACTCAAGGTCTCCAACGCAAAGAACGGCATGCCTTCGAAATGAGAGAACAGAACACCGAGATGAAACGTAGATAAAAGCTGTGCGATCTCCAGCCTATTCCTGAAACCATGCAAGACGACATGATCCCGCACACTAGCATAAGCGGGGAAACGGGTAGGGTCGCCAGTGCCGATATAGTGCAATCGAACTTGTCGACGACGCTGCATCAATGTCGCCACCGTCTGGAACATAAGGTCTGGATCTTTGAAGTCGTCCAGGCGGCCAACATAACCCAACTCGATAACATCGCCGGCGGGAAAGGCTGTTGGCACAAATATTCGTGGATCGACCCACGTATTTATCAGACGAAATTTGTCATGTAATTTTGGGAAGCGAGCTTTCATCTTGTCGACTAGGCCAGCGTTCACGGCAAAATACCGAAACGATGTGTGGGCCACCAAGAATTCGGTGGCTTGGTAGACAAGACGGAATTGACTGAGTAGAGAGCTCATCGGCTTTAGAGGCACGCCGTCGCCATGGACCACTTGAACAAAGGGTCGACCCGTCAATATAGAAAACGGTGCCAACTCCACCCTATGGAGATAGACATTGGCTTTAGCCCCACGTAGAAGCGATCTTATTGAAATGATGTATTTCAAGAGGCCGATAAAGAAGAGAAACGTCACAGATTGAAGCAATCGCGAAGCCGCTTTATTTTGATCGGCCTCACTATACCTGATAATCGGCATGAATTCGACTAACCTACCGCCAAATTCCACAGGAGTAATTTTTCCCAGCGGGAGATCGCCTATGCCGTCAACGCCGAGAAACAAAACACGCCAGGTCGGAGGACAAAACGCGACCATATCCCTCGCGAATGTCTCAATACCGCCGACTTTGCTACCACGAAGATCCATTGGATGGATGATGCATATGCAGCGTTCATTGCTATTTCTTTGCATGGCAATCTGCCGCTTCGCCGTGCTTGCTCTTCCAACACGCAATGGAAGTAAATTGATGAAGCTAGAAAAGCTCTCCACAGGCATATTACGAATGTGCTTCATTTCATATCCCCGTCGAGAGTAAAATTATCCTCCCTCAACTATGATTTGTTATTCAACAACATCTATCATAACAATTTTGATCTAAAAAGGGGCAGATTTATGGCGATTTAAAACTTTTAGGTAATGGTTTGATAATGCGCATAAGTGCGTGCCAGCTGATATATCGCCAGCGTTAAAAATTAGGGAAGTTGCGTGGAGGGTGTCCGCATGACGCGGTACTCACAGGCACATCGCCCGATCGCTTAGGCGTCCGTGGCTGCCAAGTCCCCGTGGATCGTGAAAACCTTGCTCAGCTGCTTTTCCGGCGTGTACTCGAGCATGGATTCTCGGATCTTCTGGGGCTGATACCCCCCCTGCTTGATGCGCTCGAAGACGGTGATGATGCCGTCGGCCAGCTTGGACGCGTCCCGTTCCGGCACGATCAAGCCGTTCTTGTCGATCTCGACCAGGCCCTTCAACTGGTATAGGTCGCTGGTCACCACCGGCCGACCGCAGGCCAAGGTTTCGAGAACCGCGCGCGGCATGCCTTCGAAATGCGAAAACAGCAGCCCGATATGAACGGCGGACAGGATCCGGTCCAGCCCCGCCCGATCCTGAAAGCCATGCAGGACGGTTTCCGCCCGGATCTGGTCGAATTCCGAAAACCGGTCTGGATCGCTCGTGCCGATATAGTTGAACCGGAACGACACGCCCCGGCGCTTCAACTCGGCGAGAGTGCTGAACATGAGGGCGGGGTCTTTAAAGGCGTCGAGCCGACCGACGAAGACCATCTCCAGCCGGTCCGTCGGCGGAAAGGGTGATGACGACAAAGCCGAGGTATCCGCCCAGGTTCCGACATAGCCGATCTTGTCCGCGTATTTCGGGTATGTCGCGCGCAGCCGCTCGGCCAATTGGGGATTGACGCACAGAAAGCGCCGGCAATGGCGCATTGCGAAGCTTTCGGCCAAATTATGCGTGAAGCGCAACTTGCGGATCAGCGAATCCATGGCCATCAGCGGCGCACCTTCGCCATGCAGCATCTGTACGAAGGGTCGGCCCGTCAGATAAACGAAGCCCGAGATTTCGACCCGCCGCAGATCGACCGTGTAGCGGCCGGCCTTCAGCAATCTTCGAAGCATGAAAAACCGCGAAAACAGCGCCAGGACGAATTGGAACGTGATCGACCGGCTGAGCTTCTTCGCCGCTTCGTGCTGCTCCTCGGGCGGGTAGCGCATGATCGGCATAAACGCGAAGGTACGCGATCGGAGCGTGAGGTTGACGATCTTCCCGAGTTCCAGATCGCTACGCTCGTCGATGCCGATCAGCAGAATATTCCAGCCTTCCGGATAGAATTTCAGGAAGTCCCGGATATAGGTTTCCAGACCGCCAACTTTCGTCCCGCGAGGGTCGATCGGCTGCATCAGACACACGGACGGGCGGGCAGATTGGCTCGACATACTCAACAACACTTCTCCATGTGTGCTTGTAGACCGGAACTGCGGCTTGACCGGGGGGACGATCTAATTTTCTTCGAGTATAATAAAATTGCAGTTTAGGCAAATGTTTTTTAAATCCTCCCCAAAGTACCTTGAAAGGATTCGTCTAGTGCTAACAATCAAAAAGGTACTTTTCTGACTATAGGGAGGCACCTTGTAACAGGGCCGCCATTAATCTTGCCGCCGGTCCCACGCGACATGGCGGGGTTTCTTCGATGTCCGCCCCGAAAGGCTACTGCACCGCATCAATATATAAGTACTTTGATCGTCATGCCACTTCTAAAATAAGCGTCGGGCATCAGGACCTGCTTGATCCGGGCTCGATGCCGATATGATGCGCCGGTTTATCGGCGATCCATCATGTCGCCTTCGTCATACCCTTTGCATAATGTTGGCTACTCTCGATCGGCAATCCCGGCTATTTTCGTCGTCGATGGGGCCGGTTTTTGGATTGGGATGGCATGGACGGGCGCGACGTTGTCCGAGAATTGGTCGATAGACTGCCGGGGGCGCGGGTCGCCGTGCTGGGTGATCCGATGCTCGACCGGTATGTCTATGGCTCGGTCGATCGGATCTCTCCCGAGGCGCCGATCCCGATCATCCGGGCCAATCGGGAGATGGCGGTAGTCGGAGGCGCCGGCAACGTGGTCGTCAACCTGACGACGCTTGGCGCATCGGCGGTGTTTCTGACCGTTCTGGGCGACGATGCCGCCGGGAGCGAGATCGCCGATCTCGTAAGGGCGCATCCCAGAACGACCCTACATGCGGTGATTGAGCCGGGTCGGCGCAGTACCGTGAAGACCCGCTATGTCGCGGGTTCCCACCAGCTGCTGCGCGTCGATTACGAGGTCATTCTGTCGATCGACGCCGCCTCCGAGGCCGAGCTGCTGCGCCGGCTGGCGACGGCGCTCGGCGAGATCGACGTGATCGTCTGTTCTGACTACGGCAAAGGCGTGGTGACGCCGACCCTGATGCAGGGCGTCGCGGCTTTGGCCAAGGCCGCCGGAAAACCGGTGATCGTCGATCCGAAAGGCACCGATTACAGCAAATACGCCGGGGTGACATTGATCACTCCGAACCGGGCCGAACTGCGCGAGGCGACGCGGTCGCCGATTGGAACCTCCGCCGAGATCGCCGCGGCCGCTTCCGGCATGCTGCGCCGGCACAATATCGCCGCCGCTCTGGTCACGCGCAGCGAGGATGGCATGACCTTGGTGATGGGGAATGCCGATGGCGACCCGTCGGCCGAGGTGCCGCCCGCGTTGCATATCGAAGCGTCTGCGCGGGAGGTATTCGATGTGTCGGGTGCCGGCGACACCGTCATCGCCGTGGTCGCCGCGGCCTATGCCGCCGGCGCCGATCTGGCGGACGCGGCGCGGCTTGCCAACGTCGCGGCCGGCTTGGTCGTCGGCAAGGTCGGCACGGCGGCGGTTCATCCCAGCGAGCTGAAGCGCGCGCTGATGGATGATGCGCGGCATACCGCCGCGGATAAGATCCTCGGCGTTGAGGAGATCGCCGAACGGGTCGAGGCGTGGCGGGATGCCGGCCTATCGGTCGGCTTCACCAAGGGCTGCTTCGACCTTCTGCATCCCGGCCATGTCTCGTTGCTGAGCCAGTCGCGACGGGCCTGCGACCGGTTGGTTGTCGGTCTTAATACCGACGCGTCGGTCAGTCGCCTCAAGGGGCCGGATCGCCCTATTCAGCGCGAATTGGCGCGCGCCACGGTGTTGGCGTCCCTGGCCGACGTCGATGCGGTCGTCTTGTTCGACGACGAGACCCCGTTCGCGTTGATCGACAAGCTGCGGCCAGACGTGCTGATCAAAGGTGCCGATTATACGCCGGAAGGGGTCGTCGGCGCCGATCTGGTCCGCTCCTATGGCGGGCGGTTGTTGCTGGCGGAACTGATACCCGAACAGAGCACCAGCCGATTGGTGCAGCGTTCACAGCCGCCGCCTGTCGCTAAAGCCCCATAGGGGGTGGCGGATGAACTTCACGAGATATCGGCGCGGCGGCGAGCGCCCTATGTGAAGCCCAGATGGTGAATCGCCTGATGAAAATCGGCGAATGAGGCGAGCCTTGTCGCATCGTCCTCAGGTTTTTCGACTTTCAGCAGGTACGCTACTCCGGCACGTCGGGCACATTCCGCATCGCGTTCGTCGCGGTCGCCGATAACGATCGCCTGATTGGCCGGGATTCCCGTCGAGGTCAGCAAATTATGCAGGCCCTTTGGGTGTGGTTTAAGGCGGTCAACCATCGCATCTTCCGCCGTCACCTCAACATCCGGAACGAGGTCGAGAGCGTCGAGCTTGGCCGTCGCCGTATAGTCGGAAAGGGTGGCGACCAAGATGCCGGAGCGTTTGAGGGAGACGAAGAGATCTTTTATCCCGGGAAAGCGGCAGCGCAGGAGATATTTCAAAGGCCGTCGACGCATCCATTCATCCACCAGATCTCGAACCATACCGGCCTTGTCAGGCGGCCATCCGGGAAGATCGAACTGTGCCGTGTGAATCCCCGTTGCCTCTCTATCCGCCAGTTCCTCTCTGTGGCGGCGAAACGTCTTGAGGGTCCTCATGACACGCACCCCATCCTTATGGGTGGCGACATACCCGAGCAACTCGATCAGCATATAACGCCGTAGCCGCTTCTGGTCGTACAGGGTGCCGTCGACGTCGAACACCACCAGCTTCAAAGGGCGGCTGCTTATGCCGGGTCCCCGAACGCCGGACTCTGGGATGGTTGGAGATATGGATTGTTCCGTCATCCAGCTAATTGGGGAGCTGTATGTAACGCGCGCTCATGAACGGCTCCAGAAAGGGGAGATTGACGATCGAAAGAACGAAAAAGATACAGACGAGTATGCCGACGGCCAGCATCAGGCCCCGCTCTTTGGTCAAGCGCTCAGGGGTTTGGGCATTGGAGTCAGGTTTTAACCCAATCCGAAAATATAGGCAGAATAACAAGGCAACAAATGGCAGCGCCAGCGTATATTCAATCCGATATTTTATGATAAATATCGAGCAGCCGAATATCGACATTTGCGCGTATAGAAAACTCGCCAGGAGCAGGCGCTGTTCGGTGTAAAATCGGAACGATCGGCGATACTGAGCTAATCCAAATGCGCCAATTTTCCTAGAAACATCACGATATTCCGCTAGTCTCTTCGTATTCATCAAGAAGCACCCACCCATCCAATAGGCGAGCAAAAGGCTGGATGGTGGCAAACTCGTCGGATCGACCATGGCCCAGCCGAAGACCATCCTGATGGGATTATTAAGGGCTTCGCTCAGCACATCCAAGAAAACGACATCCTTGGATCTGATTGGATTTACATTGTAAATCAGGCCACTCAGGAGCAATGCGATGGAAGTGTAGAGCGCCAGGGAGGAAACCAGATAGCCCGCGCCAAGCCCAAGAACCGCTAATATCAGATATTCGCTGTAGATCAGTGTCGGAGACATCTTTCTGGCGACGCAGGGTCTGTTGGACTTTTTAGGGTGAATCCGATCGAACGGAGCGTCGAGCCATTCGTTTATCACGTAATTGGCTGAAGCTGAGAAAACGCAGCTCAGAAGAATCAGGATCGCGTTGACGACGGAAAATCTATTAAAATCCGGCCGTAAAACGAAAGCTAGAATTACGCCCGGAATCACGAATACATGTTTGATCGCGTGATCAAGTCGGGCGATGGCATAATAGTCAATCAGCCTGCCGGCGGGGCGCTGATCCGCGTCCAATGCATTGGTAACTTCCGCTTGGCCCATGTCGCATTCCTATGGAAGGTGAGGCTAGGTGATGTTTATCCGGGAATTGGACAGCCAAACTTGGCGTTTCGGTCGGTCGGGATGGGCAAAATATCATAGGTCGATAGGGTGTAGGGGTCATTATACAGCTGGAAACGGTCGAAGCTGTGGTCGGTGACGATCGCCTTGATGGCGTCGGCGGGCCATCCCGTCATTTTCGAAATAAAGATGAATGTGCGACCGTCGCGGATGCCCGTAAACGCGACGAAACCATCGATACGCGAGGACATGGCCTTGACGGGTACGCCTCCGACGTAAAGACGTGTGATGAGCTGCTCCGCCTCGTCGCTGAAGATGATGACGCCGGCATCGCAGGCCGTCGCGATCTCGTCTCCCAGCGCGTTCCAGTTCCGGCGTCTGGCATCGAGCGCTTCGTGATGCAACCAGCTCCAGCCCAAGGGAGCATGGGTAAACGTCCGGTACGCTTCGGGGGCGGGGCGATAGGGAGAGCGTGCCTCGTTCATGGCAAGCAGGGTAGGTCGCACCGCCGCCGATAACGCCTGGTTGCCGACGACGATGACGAGCAAGGCAACCAACGCGGCGACGGGGTTTCGCCGCCATACGGTCTCGCCGAGGCAACCGATCAAAATGGCAAACCCGGCCAGTACCAGGATGAAATGCCGAGCGGGCTGCGGATTGGCGATCCAGAATGCGGTAGGCACCAAGATCAGTGCGATTGGGCCGACCAATTTTTCGGCCAATTCTCGATAGGTTTCGCCATTTTTGGAGCGGATGCCGCGAACGACGATCACCAGGCCGGCCAGTGCTCCCACCGTCACCGTGACGATGCCGCATCCCAGAGCCAAATAGACGATGCCGGGCCCAAGATTTGACCATCGATAGAATTGATCGAAAAAACTCGACGACGGACCGTCGCTAGGGAACGTTGCAACCTTCGCTTTTAAGAGAAAGAAGATGGCGAACGCGGCGGCCGGCGCGGCCGTTCTCACGAGAAGAGAGGTGACGAATACTCGCGGCGACGAAAACTTGACGCGCGCCAGGACGAGATAGGGTAGCGCCAGAAATATTTCCGCGCGCATGGTCAGGCCGCAGATCAATAAAAGCATGCCGACAAGCGCTGCGACGATGGCGTGCCAGCCCGTGACAGGCAAGAAGAGGAAGACCGCCGCGGCCGAGAGAAAAGCAAAAGCCACCAGAATTTGGTGGCCCGAGGTGGCAAGCTCGAGAATCATGGGGCTGAAGGCGAACACAACCATTGCCATCAGCGCGGCCCTGACCCCGTAGACCAGGGCGACGGAAAGCCAGAAAAAGACAAGCCCGCAGGTGATCGAAAGTAATCCGACAGTATTTATGATGGCCGTTACCTTGTCTGGATCCCTCATGATCGCCGCAGGAACGAACTCATAAAATGCTAGTATGTAACCAAAGCCAAAGCCTCTTCCATAGTGCAGATTGGATGCCAAACCTTCCTGGCTCACGGCACCATCGAGCAGACCCATCAAGACTCGATAGAGATCCGACTCCCCTAGTGCGCCCCTGTATTGAAAAAAATATACTATCGTTATGAATAAAACTAAAAATAATACGGAAAATACCGCGTCTGTGTTGCGTTCTTTAAACAAGAACGTGTCTCCTTGTCCATTTCAATGAAATGCTAAAACCGGCGTATTTTTGTAACAAAGCTGAACATTATACTTGTTCATGCTTGAAGTTATGTTGATATGATCCAAATGGTATTGTCAAGACTGAAGCGAGGCGCGCAGAAGGTCGCCGCCCAGATCCGCTTCCGGCACATCCTCAAGGTCTCACGGCACTTGCGGCACGGTGCAGCACATGCTCGCGGTGCACGGTATAGGCCCCGCTCGCGACGATGATCGCGGCGCCGGCCCAGGTCACCGCATCCGGTGCCGAGCCGAAGAAGACGAAGCCGAGTGCCGTCGACCACAGCAGCTGGCTGTACTGGAAGGGTGCCAAGGTCGATGTGGCGGCACGCCGATAGGCCGTGATGAGCAGCCACTGCCCGACGGCGCTCAGCGTTCCTGCGATCAGGAAAAGCAGCGCGTCGTCGAGGCCCGGCGTTACCCAGATCGCCGGGATGATCGCGGTGCAGATCACCAGCCCGACCAGGTTGGTATAGGTCAGGGTGGTGAGCGTGGTGTCGCTGCTGCTCATCTTGCGCGTGAGGATGATCCCGACCGCCCAACTGGCGGCGGAGGCGAGCGGCAGCAGCGCCGCCGGATCGAAGGCGCTGGAGCCGGGACGCACCACGATGGTGACGCCGATCAGCCCAACGACGATCGCCGACCAGCGCCGGATGCCGACTTTTTCGCCCAGAAACGGTACCGACAGGGCGGTGATAAAGAGCGGTGAGACAAAGCCGATCGAGGTCGCTTCCGCCAGCGGCAATTGCGCCACCGCCATGATGAAGAAGACCGATGAGCCGGCCATGCCCAGCGCCCGCAACACCTGCAGCCTCGGGACGGCCGAATGCAGCGTTCGGAAACGGCCGCGCGCAACGCTCGGCAACAGCAGCAGCACGCAGATGAGATACCGCGCCCAGCCGACCTCCATGACCGGCAGATGCTCGGTCAGATGCTTGGAGATCGCGTCCATGCACGAGAAGACGGCCATGGCGACGAGCGTCAGCAGGATTCCCAGCATGGGATTGTCGGCGGTGCCGCCTGGTGCCGCCAGAAGCGGCCGATCGCGTGAGCCGGCGGTGCCGGCGATCTCGACTGACATGATCCATCCCCGGCGATCCGGTACCGTACCGCCGCCGCCGTTGCGAGAAGAGCTTTCGTGCCTCGACTTTAGCACTCCCCCTCATCCTGTCCGCAGGTTATTGACCGGCGAATGAGGCATTTCCACGGCATCGAAATGGGTGGCGCGGCTCTCGCTTCCCTCGACGGCCTTGTTATTACGCTTTGTTAAGTAAATGCTTGTGTAGTGGCGGCATCCGCGGGGCGACGTGCCGCGGTCACTGGCCTGTCGAGGCATCTCGCGCCGACAGACTGTCGGAGGGGTCTTGAGCGCGGTCAGAGGCATTTCGTGGTACCGTCGCGTTGGTCTCGAAGCATCGGTGATCTGCGTCTGTATACTGGCGATCGCTTGCCTGGCTGGCCTCTTCGCCGTCTCGGCATATTCCGGCCGCGAGGCCGCCCTCGCGGCGGCGCATGAAACGGCTGCTAGCCTGACCCGAACGGCGCAAATCGGCACCTCCCGCTCCATCGCCGCCGTTGACGGGATGGTGCAGGGCGTTGCCAGATTGCTCCAGCCGACGGTGCTGCGTGGAGCGCTGGACGATGCCGCGGTCGACACGATCGTCAGCGCGTTCAACCCCGGTATTCTTGGCGTGCGCAGTGTCTTCGTCGTGGATGGCGGCGGCCATCGGATCGGCGGGGCCGCGCCCGATGGCGATGCCGCGGCCCCGTTCGCCGACCGAGAGTTCTTCCGGACCTATCAGCGGGACCCGTCTCCCGCTCTGTTTATCAGCCATCCCGAATATTCCGGCCCCGTGGCTGGTTCGCCTGCTGGGTCGATCGACAGCTGGTCCATTCTGATCGGGCGGCCCTTCGTCGCCGGCGCACTGCATGGCTTCATCGTGGCCGATATGCCGATCGCCGCCTTTGCCCGTTTATTGAGTTCGTTCAATTCATCGCCGGCCGCGGAATTGGCGCTGGTCGGATCGGATGGTGTGTTGTTCGCCAGCGATCCCGTCGATGCGCGGCTGATTGGCCAGCGGGTCGCCGAACCGATGGAGAATCCAGGCATCGAAGCGGCGAGCCCGGACCGAACGGATCAGCTGCGGCCCACACAACATATCGGCGACGGTCTTAGCCTGACGGACAACTCCGCCGGTATCGTTGGCTTGAGGTCGGTTCCAGGGCACCGGCTTGTCATCCGCGCCAGCATCGAGCGGGACACGGCCCTACGGGATTGGCGGGGCGAGTGGCGCAGCGATATAGAAACCTTCGTGGTATCGGCGCTGGCGATCGGCCTGTTCGCGGTCTGCCTGATCGTTCTGATCCGCCGGGAGCGTCGTTCCCGGCTCATCTTGGCGAATGCCGTCGCCAGCATCAGCGACGGCTTCGTGTTGTTCGATCGCCATGATCGGCTGGTATTCTGCAATCAAAAATACCGAGAGATGCATCCCCGATCGTCAAGACACTTCCGACCGGGCATCACCTTCGAACAGATCGTCAGGCTGGGGTTCGTGACGGGCGATAGCGAGATGATCGGCGACAATGTCGAGGCGGAGGTTACCAGGACGATGGAGAGCCATCGCCGCTATCCGGTGGGTGTCGAGCAAGCGATGGGCGACGACCGGTGGCTGTTGAGTTCGGATCGTTTGACTGCGGATGGCGGCAGCGTCGGGATCCGAACCGACATCACGCAGATGAAGCGCCAGGAGGCGGTATTGCGCGCCAATCAGGAAGCGCTCAACCGGGCGATCCTGGAATCGGAGAGCGCGCGGTCGCAGTTGCAGGCGCAGGCCGATCATCTCGCTGCCTTGGCCGCGGATCTGGCGGTCGCGCGCGACAAAGCCGAAGTCGCCAATTTGGCGAAGAGTCGGTTTCTCGCCAATATGAGCCACGAGTTGCGCACACCGCTGAACGCGATCATCGGTTTCGCTGAGTTGCTTCGGCTGGAGATCTTCGGCTCGGTCAATGACAAGCAGCGGGAATATGTCGGCGACATCCATTACAGCGGCTCGCTTCTGCTTGAGATCATCAGCGGCGTGCTCGATCTTTCGAAAATCGAGGCCGGCCGGGAAGAGCTGAAGGAGGAGGAGATCGATCTCGTCGCCGTCATCCGCAGCCAATTGACGGTGATGGTGCCGCGCGCGGCGGAGGCATCGATCTCGATCGACGCCGCCTTCGCGGACGGCTTGCCGACGATCCGCGCCGATGGATTGAAGCTGCGTCAGATGGTGCTGAATCTGCTGTCGAACGCGGTGAAATTCACGCCGGCCGGGGGGCGGGTGACGATCAAGGCGGCGATCGAAGGGCCAGACAGTCAAGGGCCGCATAGTCCAGGGCCGGGCTGGATCGGCATCGCGGTCGCGGATACCGGCATCGGGATCGATGAAGCCGACCTCAACTTGGTTTTGGAGCCGTTCCGCCAGGTCGAGGGTCAGATGGCGCGGAAATATGGCGGTACCGGCCTCGGGCTTGCCATCACCAACGCGCAGGTCAAGCTGCATGGCGGCCGGCTCGATCTCAAAAGCGCGGTGGGCGAAGGGACGGTGGCGACTCTCTTCCTACCGCCCTGGCGCAATCTTGGCAGGCAACCGTCGGCGGCCGGAACCGATCAGCCGGAACTCGATGATCTGTTGCAGCGGGTAGGCTGACGCCGGCCGGTTAATTTCGTTTAGGGCAATTCCGTTGGGCCGATTTCGCTCGACCAAAATTGGTTCTAGGGTGCGGGCGACCCGCTCACGGGTCGGCGACCTACGGATTGAATCATGCTGTCCATCGGAGTGATCGGCCTCGGTATCATGGGGCGGCGCATGCTGGGGAGCCTCACCACCCATCCCGGGTTTCGCGTCGCCGGCGCCTGGGATCCGTCGGCGGACGCGCGGACGATATTCGCCACGACATATCCGGGCATTCCGCTGTTGGAGAGCGCCGCCGACCTGATTGGCTTGCTCGGGCTGGATGCGGTGTATATCGCCTCGCCGCCGCGCAGCCATATCGAGCATCTGGATCGGGCATTCGATGCCGGCCGCGCCGCCTTGTGTGAAAAGCCGCTGTCGGTCGATGCCGGGCAGTCCCGCCGGCTGGTCGCCCGTGCCACAGCCGAAGGCCAGCGCGCCGCGGTCAACTTTCCGTTCGCGAGTTCCATCGGGGTGACGGCGCTCCTCGCCGACCTCGCGGCGTTGGGGCCGATCCGATCGATCGACGTCGAGGTTGGCTTCGCCGCCTGGCCGCGCCAGTGGCAGGAGGCGGCGGCACCCTGGCTCGGCCGCCGGGGCGAGGGCGGTTTCGTGCGCGAGGTGGTCTCGCATTTCCTGTTCCTCGCCCGCCGCCTCGGCGGACCGCTGACCGTGCTCGACGGTCACGTGGCGTATCCCTCGGATGGCGAGACCGCCGAGACCGCTCTCGAGGCGCGGCTCACCGCCGGTGAGGTGCCGCTTCGCTTGACCGGTGGCGTCGGTGGTTGGCACACCGAGATCGATGAGAATACCTGCGTGATCGAGGCGGCCGGCGGTGCGTTGCGGATCCGGGATTGGATCGGCGTCGAGCGCCGCATGGCGGCCGGCTGGGTGCCGCTCGATCTGGGTGAGGGTGATCTGCGGCAGCGCGCGGCGGCCTTGCAGCTTGATGGTCTGGCGGCACTGATCGAAGGGCGGCCCCATCATCTGCCCACCCTGTCGGAGGCGCTCGATGTGCAAGTAACCGTGGAAACCCTGCTGAGCAGCGGAGCAGGTATGCCAACGGTTTAGTGTTTTATTCATCGTTTTTCGGCAGATTTCCATCCAAGGTCCTCAAAGGATCTTAGGAACGGCTCGTTGGCCGCTTTCTTGTGGATGACCGAGGAGATGATGGCCGTAGCTCAGGGCAGCCAATCGGAACGGGCCGCCTCTCCCTGGCGCCGGCGACTTCACGCGTGGTGGGAAGGCGCCGATCTGGCCGAGTCGGCCGAACCGCCGGCGGACGTTGCCGAGCCGACGCGGCCTGCTGTGCCATTGTCGCAACAGGTCGACCGGCTGGCGATCTCGCAAATGCTATGGGGCCCCGGCTTCCTCGAGCCGGGCGGCCCGGACCACGTTCTCAACATCGTGAAGCCGTTCGGCTGCAATCCCGCGATGAGCATGCTGGATCTGTCCGGCGGCCTCGGTGGCCCGGCGCGGCTGATCTCCAGTACCTTCGACATCTATATTACAGCGCGCGAACGGATCGCGGCGATCGCGGAACGCGGCCTCGCCATGTCGGTCGATGCCGGCATGGCCAAAAAGGCGCCGGTCACCGCCTATGATCCTGAAGCGCTGGAACTGCGGGCCGGTGCCTTCGATTGTGCCTTCGCTCAGCAATTGCTGTTCGGTGTCGAGAATAAGGACAAGTTTCTGGCGACGCTGAAGAACGGCCTCAAGGCGCGCGGCAATTTCGCGTTCACCGATTATGTGCTGTTGGATGGCGGCGAGAAGGACCTGACCCTCAAGGCATGGAAGACGGTCGAACGGGTCGTGCCGCACCTCTGGACCCGGGCTCAATATGAGGCGGGAATGAAGACCGCCGGCTTCGATGTCCGTATCGTCGAAGATATCAGCGATCAATACCGCGGCCAGATCGTTCAGGGATGGGGCAACCTCATTCGCAACGTCAATCTGCGTAAGCTGCCCAAACCCGAGATGCTGGCGCTGATGGATGAGGCGGAGCTGTGGATCTACCGGCTGAACGCGCTCAATGCGAAGGCGCTGGGCGTCATGCGGTTTTACGCGCTCTCGACCAAGAGTGCCGCGCTGCATTGAGGATCGACGCAAGCTTATCGTTGACAGGCGAGCCGCCCTCGGCATAGGTTCCGCGCCTTCTCGTCGCCCGTCTCTATTTCTGTCGCCAAGGTTCTGTCATGAAGGTCGTCAACTCGCTGAAGTCGCTGAAGAAGCGCGACAAGAACTGCCGCGTCATTCGGCGTAAGGGCCGAGTCTACGTCATCAACAAGGCGAACCCGCGCTTCAAGGCGCGCCAGGGCTGACCCGATCCCGACCCTGGTTAATCCCGGCCCCGGTTAGGTTGATCCGGGTCTCGCGCGCCGCAATCCGGACTTAAACGCAAAACATCCCCGACCGCCGCTCGGCGTTCGGGGCGTTATTGGTGGTTGCGGGTCGGAACGCCAGCACCCATGCTTCTGATCTAGAACCCGGACGCAGCATCGATCGCTGACGCAAAAGGGATAAGATCGGTAGAAGGGGGACGCGCCGCCCATGCGGATGCCGGTTCCAGACGCTCACATCATTTCCCGTCGGCGCGAGATCGCGACCGCCTTGCGGCGGATCTTGCCCCCGGAATCAGTCATCGCCGACGAGGACGAGCGACGGGTTTATGAAAGCGACGGGCTGACCGCGTATCGTCAAATCCCGCTGATCGTGGTCTTGCCCCGCACGACCGCCGAGGTATCGGCGGTGCTGCGCTATTGCGACGCCGAGGGTGTGAAGATCGTGCCGCGTGGCGCCGGCACGTCGCTGTCCGGTGGTGCCCTGCCGCTGGCCGATGCCATCACCCTCGGGATGGGCAAGCTCAACCGCGTGCTGGAGGTGGATTACGCCAATCGCTGCGCCGTGGTGCAGCCGGGCGTCACCAATCTGGGCATCACCCGCGCCGTCGAGGCCGAGGGGTTCTATTACGCGCCGGATCCGTCGAGCCAGATCGCCTGCACCATCGGCGGCAATGTCGCCGAGAATTCCGGCGGCGTGCATTGCTTGAAATACGGTCTCACCACCAACAACGTGCTGGGTGTCGAACTGGTGCTGATGAACGGCGACGTGATCCGGCTGGGCGGCAAGCAACTCGACAGCGAGGGCTACGACCTGCTGGGCGTCGTCACCGGGTCGGAGGGGCTGCTGGGCGTCATCACCGAGGTGACGGTGCGCATCTTGCCCCGGCCGGCCAATCTGAAGGCGATGATGCTGGGCTTTCCATCGAGCGAGGCGGCCGGCAATTGCGTCGCCCGGGTGATCGGCGCCGGAATCATCCCGGCCGGCATGGAGATGATGGATCAACTGGCGATCCAGGCGGCGGAGGCCTTTGTCAAGGTCGGCTATCCGCTCGACGTCGCGGCCTTGCTGATCGTCGAGCTGGATGGTCCGATGGTCGAGATCGACCATCTGATGGAGCGGTTGACCGAGATCGCGGCTGCGAGCGGCGCCACCTCGTGCCGGATCAGCGCCAGCGAGGAAGAGCGGCTGGGCTTCTGGGCCGGGCGCAAGGCGGCGTTCCCGGCGGTCGGCCGCATCTCGCCGGATTATTATTGCATGGACGGCACGATCCCGCGGCGGACCCTGCCGCTGGTGCTGCGCAAGATGACCGAATTGTCGCTCCATTACGGGCTACGCGTCGCCAACGTCTTCCACGCGGGCGACGGCAACCTGCATCCGTTGATCCTCTACGATGCGAACCAGCCCGGCGAGTTGGACAAGGCGGAGGCATTCGGCAGCGATATCCTGCGGCTCTGCGTCGAAGTCGGCGGTGTGCTGACCGGCGAACATGGCGTCGGCGTCGAGAAGCGCGACCTGATGGGCACGATGTTCAACGACATCGATCTCGACCACCAGATGCGCGTCAAATGCGCCTTCGATCCGCAACATCTGCTGAACCCTGGCAAGGTGTTTCCGGAACTGCGCCGCTGCGCCGAGCTGGGCCGCATGCATATCCATCACGGGGCGCTGCCGTTCCCGGACCTGCCGCGCTTCTAACAGTTAGCCAGTGGCAGCCGTGACGCTTATTCAACCCGAGACTCCACAACAGCTCTGCGACGCCGTCGCCGAGGCGGTGGCCGAGCGCGTGCCGATGGAAATCGTCGGTCACGGCACCAAACGGGGCTTCGGCCATCCGGTGCAGGCGGCTCACACGCTGGTGCTCAACCGGTTGTCCGGTGTGACGCTTTACGAGCCTGACGAGCTGGTGTTGACCGCCGCGGCGGGCACACCGCTCGCCGAGATCGAGGCCCTACTGGCGGCGAATGGCCAGCATCTGGCGTTCGAACCGGCCGATCTGGCGCCGTTGCTGGGGGGTGAAGGGCTGCTGGGCGGGGGCCCCACCATCGGTGGCGTGGTTGCCTGTAACCTCGCCGGGCCGCGGCGCATCCAGTCGGGGGCCGCGCGCGACCATGTGCTGGGCTTCACCGCCGTCAGTGGCCGGGCGGAAGTGTTCAAGTCGGGCGGCCGGGTCGTCAAGAACGTTACCGGCTACGATCTCTCGAAGCTGATGACCGGTTCGTTCGGCACGCTGGCGGTCTTGGCCGAGGTCACCGTCAAGGTGCTGCCCCGGCCGGAGAAGACTCGGACCGTCCTGATCTTCGGCCTCGACTGTGCCGCCGCGGTTGATGCGTTGACCCGCGCGCTGGCGACCCCGCATGAGGTTTCCGGCGCGGCGTTTCTGCCGGCACCGATCGCCGCGCGTGCGCCGGTCGGCCGGGTCGCCGGGGGCGGCCGGTCGGTCACCGCGTTGCGGGTCGAGGGGCCGGGCCCTTCCGTCCTGTTCCGGGCTTCGGCGCTGGCTGCCGATATCGGGCCAGGTGTCGAGGTGGACGAACTGCACAGTCACAATTCCGCCGCCCTGTGGCGCTGGCTCGCCGATGTCGGCCCGTTCGCCGCCGATCCATTTAGCGCCGACCGGCAATCGGTCGTCTGGCGCCTGTCGATCCCGCCCAGCCTGGTGCCCGCCCTGCTACGTGGGCTGGCGGTGGATGACGCGCGGTATTTTCTCGATTGGGCCGGCGGCCTGGTCTGGCTGGCTCTGCCGCCGGAGGCCGAACTCGATGGCGGTGCGGCACGGGTGCGCCGGGTGTTGGCGGGGCTCGGCGCCGGTTACGCCACCCTGGTCCGGGCACCCGACGCGCTGCGCGGCGCGGTGCCGGTGTTTCAGCCGCAGGAGCCCGCCCTTGCCGCCTTGACGCGGCGGATCAAAGACAGTTTCGATCCGGCCGGGGTGTTGAATCCCGGTCGTCTCTATCCGGGGACCTGACGCCCGATGCAGACCCATTTCAGCCTGGCGCAACTGGCCGATCCGGCGACAAGGTCGTCCGAGGCGATCCTGCGCAGCTGTGTGCATTGCGGCTTCTGCACCGCGACCTGTCCGACCTATGTGCTGCTCGGCGACGAACTCGATAGCCCGCGCGGCCGGATCTACCTGATCAAGGACATGCTGGAGCAGTCGAAGCCGGCGACACCCCAGGTGGTGAAGCATATCGACCGCTGCCTGTCCTGCCTGTCCTGCATGACGACCTGCCCGTCCGGGGTCAATTACATGCATCTGGTCGATCATGCCCGGGTGCATATCGAGAAGACCCATCGGCGACCTTGGCCGGAACGCTTGCTGCGCGACCTTCTCGCCGGGTTGTTGCCGCGGCCCGGCCTGTTCCGTGTGGCGCTGCTCGGCGCCTGGATGGCACGGCCGTTCCGGGCGTTGCTGCCCGGCCGGCTGAAGACGCTGGTCGGAATGGCGCCGAAACGGTTGGCCCCGCCTTCACCGGTCGACCGGCCGCAGGTGTTCGCCGCGGAGGGCGTGCGGCGGCGGCGGGTGGCGCTGCTCAGCGGCTGTGCCCAGCAGGTCTTGGCGCCGCAGATCAACGAGGCGACGATCCGCCTGCTGACCCGGCATGGTTGCGAGGTCGTGATCGCCAAGGGGGCGGGCTGTTGCGGATCGCTGGTCCATCACATGGGGCGCGAGGCGCCGGCCCTGGCATCGGCGCGGGCGAATATCGATGCCTGGTGCCGGGAGGCGGATGGCGCCGGCCTCGACGCGATCATCGTCAACGCCTCGGGCTGTGGCACCACGCTTAAGGATTACGGCTTCATGCTGCGCGAGGATCCGGCCTATGCCGTCAAGGCCGCGCGTGTGGCGGCGCTCGCCCGCGACGTGACCGAGGTGATGGCCGAATTGGGTTTGCGGCCCCCCGCGGCACCGACCGGTGCCACGGTCGCCTATCATTCGGCCTGCTCGATGCAGCACGGCCAGGGCATCCGCACCGAGCCGAAGTCGCTGCTCGCCGCGGCGGGGTTCATCGTTAGGGATGTCCCCGACGGGCATCTCTGCTGTGGCTCGGCCGGCACTTATAATCTGCTGCAGCCGGCGCTGGCGACCCAGTTGCGCGATCGCAAGGTCGAGCAAATCGCCTCTGTGCGACCCGACCTTATCGCCGCCGGCAATATCGGCTGCATGACGCAGATCGCTTCCGGCACGGGGCTGCCGGTCGTGCATACGGTGGAATTGCTGGATTGGGCGACCGGCGGTCCGCGACCGGCAGGGCTGGCGGCGATCTAGGCCTGCTTAGTCCGGGCGAACGATCGGGCGTTTCGCCCGGCGCTGCAGCCACATCACGCCGATGATATCGGTGATGCCGACCCAGAGCCGGTCCATCGTGCCGTAATTGGAATGACCCCGTTCGCGCGGCCGATGGTTGACCCGTACCGAGACGACGCGGCCGCCGGCGCGGATCACCAGGGCTGGCAGAAAACGATGCATATGGTCGAAATACGGCAGGTCCAAAAACGTGTCGCGACGGAACAGCTTGAGGCCGCAGCCGGTATCCGGCGTGGCGTCGCCCAACAGCCGGGCGCGCACCCGGTTGGCGATGCGCGAGGAGAGCCGTTTGATCGCCGTATCGCGCCGCTTTGCCCGGTGGCCCGCGATCAGCAACGGCAGATCCCCCGGAGTGGCGGCTGCCGCCGCACCGCCGCCGCCGACTTCCATCGCCATGCGCCACAAGGCGGGGATATCGGCCGGATCGTTCTGGCCGTCGCCGTCCAGCGTCGCGATCCAGCGCGCCGCCGCCGCCTTGACGCCGGTGCGGACCGCCGTGCTTTGGCCATAACTCTGGTCGTGGCGAAGCAGGCGCAACGTCGGATGCGCCGTCATCAGGCCGCGAACGCGCGCCGCCGTCTCGTCGGTGCTGCCGTCATCGACATAGATGATCTCGTAGCCGGGGCCGCCGGCCAGCGCCGCGGCGATCTCCGCTACCAACGGTGCGATGTTCTCGGCTTCGTTGCGCACCGGAATGACAACGGACAGATCTGTGATGGGTTGGTTCACGGTCGGAACGAACTCTGGTGACGGGCCTTTCGGCCGCGGCTCGGGCAACCGCATGGCAAGGACGCCCAGCTGGACAAGGCCCCAGCTAAACAAGGCGGGGCGTTTAGCACGTTTCGTACTGTCCGACCACGCTGAATGAGCCTCGGCGCCGTTATTAGCGCGATAGGGGGCGTGTCCAAATACTGGTCAGACCCTGGCCGGCGCACCATAGTTGATGGCATGCGCCATCTGGTCATCGCTCTCCTGCTCTGTGCCTCGCTCGGGATAGCGCCTGGCGCCGAGGCGTCGCAGCATGACAAGCGGCTGGATGCGCTGTTCGCAGCGCTCAAGGCCAATCCCGCCCCTGATGCGGCGCATGATCTGGAGCAGCGGATCTGGCTGATCTGGGCGGAACCGGATCGGCCGGAAGCGGCCGCGCCGCTGCGGCTGGGCATGGTGGCGCTCGCTCATGACGATCTGCCGGCGGCGGATGCCGCCTTCGCCGCGGCCGTCGCCGCCGATCCCGATTTCGCCGAAGCGTGGAACAAGCAGGCGACCGTCAGCTTTTTGCGCGGCGATTTCAGTGCATCGGTCACTCAGATCCAGCATGTTCTGGCGTTGGAGCCCCGGCATTTCGGCGCCCTATCCGGGCTCGGCCAGATTTATCTGGCGCTGGACAACAAGCCGGCTGCCCTGAAGGCATTCGAGGCGGCGCTTGCGATCGATCCGGCGCTCGCCTCGGTGCGCGAGGCGGTGGACGCGTTACGCAAGGTGGTTGGCGGCCAGCCGATCTGAAGGTCGGACGACGCAGAACGAATGCCTGGCAAGCGATAACAGCAATTTTCTGTCCATAGTACCATTTCGGAACTATGTGGCCAATATTGCCCGGAAAATTGGCACTCTTTGTGGCTCTTGAGCCGCGACCTGCAAAAAATAGGACCGAATTGGTACTTTACGTTGTTTTTCTGTTGGAATCGGCCGGATTGCCTGACTATATCGCGTTTTCCCGGTGGTCGATTTCCTCCGGCTCGCCCTCCTGTCCGAGGTTCTCCCGAGGTTATCATGGCACAGCAGCAGCTTCTCAAATTCACCACCATCGGGAAGGCGATGCCGGAGAAGCGTCTGGCCGAGACGCGCCGCCAGGATTTCGGCGAGATCTACGCGGAGTTCGATCCGGCCGCGGCGCAGCAGCAGGCATCGCGCTGCTCGCAATGCGGTATTCCGTTCTGCCAAGTGCATTGCCCACTCTCGAACAACATCCCGGACTGGCTGATGCTGACCGCCGAGGGCCGGCTGGAAGAAGCCTACGAGATCTCGTCGGCGACCAACAACTTCCCGGAGATCTGTGGCCGGATCTGCCCGCAGGATCGCCTGTGCGAAGGCAATTGCGTGATCGAGAAGGGGTTTGAATCGGTCAGCATTGGCTCGGTCGAGAAATACATCACCGACACCGCGTGGGAGCAAGGCTGGGTCAAGCCGCCGACGCCGCTTCGCGAGCTGTCGCAATCCGTCGGCATCATCGGTGCCGGGCCGGCCGGCCTTGCCGCCGCCGAGCAGCTGCGCCGGCGCGGCTACCAGGTGCATGTCTATGACCGCTACGACCGGGCCGGCGGGTTGATGATCTATGGCATCCCCAATTTCAAGCTGGAGAAATCCATCGTGCAGCGCCGCGAGGCCCTGCTGGTCGCGGGTGGCATCCAGTTTCACGGTAACTTCGAGATTGGCCGAGATGCCAGCTTGGAGGAGTTGCGGCAGCGCCATGACGCCGTGCTGATCGCGACTGGCGTCTATAAGGCCCGGCCGCTGACGGTTCCTGGTGTCGGCCTCGACAACATCGTGGCGGCGTTGACCTATCTCACCGCCAGCAACCGCAAGGGCCTGGGCGATACGGTGCCTGAATTCGAGGACGGCACGCTCGATGCCGCCGGCAAGACCGTTGTCGTGATCGGCGGCGGCGATACGGCGATGGATTGCGTACGCACCGCCATCCGCCAGGGCGCGCGGTCGGTGAAATGCCTGTATCGCCGCAACAAACAGAACATGCCCGGCTCCCAGCGCGAGGTGCATCATGCCGAGGAGGAGGGGGTCGAGTTCGTCTGGCTGGCCGCTCCCCAGGCGCTCCTGGGCGACGGGTCGGTGCGTCAAGTGCGCGCCGGGCGCATCCATCTGGGGGTCGCCGACAGCACCGGCCGGCAGATCCCGCGCGAGGTCGAGGACAGCCAGTTCGCCCTCGACGCCGATCTGGTCATCCTTGCTTTGGGCTTCGATCCCGAGGACGTGCCGACCTTGTTCGGCGCACCGGGTCTCTCGGTCAGCCGCTGGGGGACGGTCAAGGTCGACCATCGCAGCATGATGACCTCGGTCGATGGCGTGTTCGCCGCCGGCGATATCGTGCGCGGCGCATCCCTGGTCGTCTGGGCGGTGCGCGATGGGCGCGACGCCGCCGATGCGATGGCGACATATCTCGCCGCCAAGGTCGCCGCCGGTACCGCGCCGTCGATCGCCGCCGAATAATTTACTCGACCACCGATTCACCCCGCCGCCTCGGGAGCCCGCTTATGACCCATGATCCTCACAACCTATCCTCTCTGGATGGCGGCGAGCGTTTCGCCGCCGAGTGGCGGGACAACGCGCGGCGTCTCACCGAGGGCGGCCTCTATGATCCGGCCGACGAGCACGACGCCTGCGGTGTCGGCTTGGTGGCTTCCATCGACGGCAAGCCGCGCCGTCAGGTGGTCGAGGCGGCGATCGGCGCGCTGAAATCGGTTTGGCATCGCGGCGCGGTCGATGCGGATGGCAAGACCGGCGATGGCGCTGGCATCCATGTGCAGATCCCCGAGGCGTTCTTCCGCGCCCATATCGCGCATCACGGCAATGACGCGGCCGGCGCCCCGCTGGCGATCGGCATGGTGTTCCTGCCGCGCACCGACCTCGATGGGCAGGAGCGCTGCCGCACCGTGGTCGAGACCGAGATCCTGAATTTTGGCTATGCGATCTATGGCTGGCGGCAGGTGCCGGTGAACATCGACATCATCGGTGAAAAGGCCAACGCGACCCGGCCCGAGATCGAGCAGATCATGATCGCCAATACCCGCGGCGTGCCGGCCGACCGGTTCGAGCGAGATCTCTACGTGCTGCGCCGGCGGATCGAAAAGCGCGTGATCGCCGACCAGATCCGAGATTTCTATATCTGCTCGTTGAGCTCCAACTCGCTGATCTACAAGGGCATGTTCCTGGCGGAGCAGCTCACCTCGTTCTATCCGGATCTGCTGGACGAGCGGTTCATCTCGGCCTTCGCCATCTTCCATCAGCGATATTCGACCAACACCTTTCCGACCTGGCCGCTGGCCCAGCCGTTTCGCATCCTGGCGCATAACGGCGAGATCAACACGCTGCGTGGCAACCTCAACTGGATGAAAAGCCACGAGACGCGGATGGCGGCCGATGTGTTCGGGCCGCATGCGGACGATCTGAAGCCGGTCGTCCAGGCCAGCGGATCGGATTCGGCCGCCCTCGACAACGTCTTCGAGGTGTTGTTGCGCAGCGGCCGCAACCTGCCGATGACCAAGGCCCTGATGGTGCCCGAGGCCTATTCGAACAGCCCGTCGATGCCGCAGGCGCATCGCGATCTCTACAGCTATTGCAACTCTGTCATGGAGCCCTGGGACGGTCCCGCCGCCCTCGCCATGACCGACGGCCGCTGGGTCCTGGCCGGGATGGATCGCAACGGGTTGCGGCCGATGCGCTACACCGTCACCGCCGATGGCATCCTGGCGGTCGGCTCGGAGACCGGCATGGTCCGGGTCAACGAGACCGAGGTCGTCGAAAAGGGTCGGTTGGGGCCGGGGCAGATGATCGGCGTCGATCTCGCCGCCGGCAAGCTGTACCGCGACCGCGAGATCAAGGACATGCTGGCCGGCAGCCAACCGTTCAGCGAATGGGTGAAGCGGATAACCGTGCTGGACAGCCTGATCCAGAAATCCGGCGGCTCCGAAGCGGCGGAGCTGGACCGCGAGATGCTGCGCCGCCGCCAGGTCTCCGTCGGCTGGACGCTCGAAGAACTGGAACTGATCCTCCAGCCGATGATCGAAGACGGCAAGGAAGCGGTCGGCTCGATGGGCGACGACACGCCGCTCGCCGTGCTGTCCGACCGCTATCGGCCGCTGCATCATTTCTTCCGCCAGAACTTCAGCCAGGTCACCAACCCGCCGATCGACAGCCTGCGCGAACGGCGGGTCATGACGCTGACAACGCGGCTCGGCAATCTCGGCAATATCCTGGAAGAGAGCGATAGTCAGACCAGGCTGCTGCAGCTCGCCTCGCCGGTGCTGACCAACGGCGAATTCGCTGCGATGCGAGCCTACATGGCGAAGACCGCGGTCGAGATCAACTGCACCTTTCCGGTGCCCGAGGAAGGGGCCTCGGATGCGGGCTCGGCGTTGCGCGAGGCGATCCGCCGGATCCGGCTGGAGGCCGAGGACGCGGTGCGCGGTGGCTGTACCCATGTCATCCTGTCCGACCAGGCGGTCTCGGCCGGGCGCTGCGGCATCCCGATGATCCTCGCCACCGGTGCCGTGCACAGCCATCTGGTGCGCCAACAGCTGCGCACCTTCACTTCGCTCACCGTGCGCTCGGCCGAATGCCTCGATGTGCACTACTTCGCGGTGCTGATCGGCGTCGGCGCCACCACGGTCAACGCCTATCTGGCGCAGGAAACCATCGCCGACCGGCATCGCCGCGGCTTGCTGCCCGGCGTCACTCTGGAACAGGCGCTGGCGCGTTTCAAAAAGGCGGTCGATGACGGGCTGCTGAAGATCATGTCCAAGATGGGTATCTCGGTCATCTCCTCGTACCGCGGCGCCTATAATTTCGAAGCGCTCGGCCTGTCGCGCTCGCTGGTCGCCGAGTTCTTCCCCGGCATGACCTCGAAGATCTCCGGTATCGGGTTGCAGGGCATCCAGTTGAAGGTGCTGGAGATCCACAAGCTGGGCTTTTCCCAGGACTTCGTGGCGCTGCCGGTCGGCGGCTATTACCGCTATCGGCGCAACGGCGAGAAGCACGCGCTCGACGGCAGCCTGATTCACATCTTGCAGACCGCGGTCGCGACCGACAGCTATGCCACCTTCCGCAAATACAGCGAGGCGGTCCGCCGCGAGCCGCCGCTCAACCTGCGCGACCTCCTGGGCTTTACCACCAAGCGGGAGCCGGTCTCGATCGACGAGGTCGAGTCCATCACCGAGATCCGCAAGCGCCTGGTCGCACCCGGCATCTCGCTGGGGGCGCTTGGTCCCGAGGCGCATGAGACGCTGTCGATCGCGATGAACCGGATCGGTGCCAAATCGGATAGCGGGGAGGGCGGCGAGGATCCGGCGCGCTATCGGCCACGCCAGAACGGCGACAATGCAAGCTCGGCGATCAAGCAGGTCGCCTCGGGCCGGTTCGGCGTGACCGCCGAATACCTCACCAATTGCCGCGAATTGGAGATCAAGGTCGCCCAAGGCGCCAAGCCGGGCGAGGGCGGCCAGCTGCCGGGCTTCAAGGTCGACAGCATGATTGCGCGCCTGCGCCACTCTACCGAGGGCGTCACCCTGGTGTCGCCGCCGCCGCATCACGACATCTATTCGATCGAGGATCTGGCCCAGCTGATCTACGATCTGAAGCAGATCAACCCCGATGCCAAGGTCTGCGTGAAGCTGGTGGCGCGGTCGGGCATCGGCACGATCGCCGCCGGCGTCGCCAAGGCCAAGGCGGATATCATCCTGATCTCCGGCCATAATGGCGGGACCGGCGCCAGTCCGCAGAGTTCGATCAAATATGCCGGTATCCCCTGGGAGATGGGCCTGTCCGAGGTGCATCAGGTGTTGGTGCTGAACCGGCTACGGCACCGCATCCGGCTGCGCACCGATGGCGGCATCAAGACCGGTCGCGACGTCGTCGTCGCCGCCATTCTCGGCGCCGAGGAATACGGCCTCGGCACCGCCTCGCTGGTTGCCATGGGCTGCATCCTGGTCCGCCAATGCCATTCGAACACCTGTCCGGTCGGCATCTGTACGCAGGATCCGGCCTTGCGCGCCAAGTTTGAGGGCACGCCCGAAAAGGTCGTGAACCTGTTCAGCTTCGTCGCCGAGGAGGTGCGCGAGATCCTGGCCTCGCTGGGGGCTCGGTCGCTGAACGAGGTGATCGGCCGGACCGATCTTCTGGCGCAGATCAACCGCGGCTCGAACCATCTCGACGATCTGGACCTCAACCCGATCCTGTCCCAGGCGGACCCGGGCGACTATCCGCGTTATTGCACGCTGGAAGGCCGCAACGAGGTGCCGGATACCCTCGACGCCCAGATGATCAAGGATGCCAAGGCGCTGTTCGATGTCGGCGAGAAGATGCAGCTCACCTACAACGTGCGGAACACCCAGCGGGCGATCGGCACGCGGATGAGCGCCATGATCACAAGGCGCTTCGGCATGGCGGAGCTGCAACCCGGCCACATCACCGTGCGGCTGCGCGGCTCGGCCGGCCAGTCGCTCGGCGCCTTCGCCGTTCGCGGCCTCAAGCTGGAGGTCTTCGGCGATGCCAACGACTATGTCGGCAAGGGCCTGTCCGGGGGCACCATCGTCGTCCGGCCGATGACCGCGAGCCCGCTGGTCACCAACCAGAACACGATCATTGGCAATACGGTGCTTTATGGCGCCACCGAAGGCCGGCTGTTCGCCGCGGGCCAGGCGGGCGAGCGGTTCGCGGTGCGCAATTCCGGCGCGGATGTCGTGGTCGAGGGCTGCGGCTCGAATGGCTGCGAGTATATGACCGGCGGCACCGCCGTGATCCTGGGCCCGGTCGGCGCCAATTTCGGCGCCGGCATGACCGGCGGCATGGCATTCATCTACGATCCGGCCGACGGTTTCCCGACCGATGCCAACCCGGAGACCATTACCTGGAACCGCGTCGGCTCGGCGCATTGGGAAGGCGTGCTGAAGGATCTGGTCCGCGAGCACGTCGCCGAAACCCAGTCCCGGTTCGCCGAGCAATTGCTCAATGACTGGAGCCAGGAACTCCGGCATTTCTGGCAGGTCGTGCCGAAGGAGATGCTGAGCCGCCTGGCGCATCCGGTGGCGGCGCCGGAACGGCTGGCCAGCGCCGGCGACGACTGACCGCTGCCGGATGCCCCTCACTCTATGAACATGCCGCACCATGGACATTGACGGGACCGGGCAGGTTTAGGCACGCTGTCGGGGTAGTTAAGGCTGTCGTGTCGCGACGGCCGACTCTTATCCCAAGGCTCAATGCGCACCCTGTTTCACCAGTGGCTTTCGCCGTTCTCCCGCAAGGTTCGGATCGTTCTCAAGGAGAAGGGTCTGGACTTCGAGATGAAGGTCGAAAAGGTGTGGGAGCGGCGGCCGGAGTTTCTGGAGATGAACCCGGCGGCCGAGGTGCCCGTGCTGGTCGAGTCGGACGGCACGGTGCTGGCCGATAGCGGTGTCATCTGCGAATACCTGGACGAGGTCTATCGGGAGCGGTTGCTGATCGGCATCGATCCCGCCGACCGGGCGGAGGTGCGCCGGGTCATCGCGTGGTTCGACATCAAGATGAATCGCGAAGTGACCGAAAACCTGGTCGGCGAAAAAATGATGAAGCGCATGCTCGGCCTCGGCCAGCCGAATTCGGCGGCGATCCGTGCCGGGCACGCCAATATCCACTACCACCTGGATTACATCAGCTTCCTGATCGAACGTCGGCGCTGGTTGGCCGGCGACCATTTCTCGCTGGCCGACATCGCCGCCGCCGCTCACATCTCGGTACTGGACTATGTCGGCGATGTGCCCTGGGCCGATCACGAGATCGCCAAGGATTGGTATGCGCGCATCAAATCGCGGCCCAGCTTCCGGCCGCTGCTGGCCGATCACATTCCTGGCAACCCGCCGCCGCCGCATTACAGCGATCTGGACTTCTGACGCCTCGGTATCGCTTAACCGGATGTCAATGACGAGCGCGGTACCCTGGAAGTGACACGCACATTTTTGAAGAGGCATTTTCTGTGTTTCAGCCTTCCGAACGCACCCTGACGTTCGGCTACATCCTCGCCGTCAGCCTTGTCGCGCTGCTCTGCATCGCGTCGCATCTGACGCTCGATCGCGCTTTTCAGGAATATGAAGGCTCGGCGACGGTTATCGACATGAGCGGCCAGCAGCGCATGCTGTCGCAGCGCATCGCGAGCCTCGCAGCCCAGCACGCCCTGGGCGATCCCTCCGCCAAAAACGACCTCCTGGTCGCCGTCGAGATGTTCGAAACCGTGCATCGGCGGTTGGTCGAGGGCGATCCCAAGCTGTTTTCGCCCGCCGCCAGTTGGCCCGAGTTGCAGGCGATCTATTTCGACATACCCGATCCATTGGATCGGACAGTCGCCCTCTATGCCGCCCGTGCCCGGCGCATCGCCACATTGCCGGTCATGGACCCATCGCTGCCTGCGGAATTGGGACCGCTCTTCGCGATCGCCCGCGACTCCTTGCCAAAGCGGCTCGATGCCGTCGCCGGCATCCGCCAAAAGGTCAGCGAACGCCAATCGGCCAGCTTGCAGTGGCTGGAGTGGGTCATGCTGCTGGTGATTCTGCTGTTCCTGCTGGTCGAAGCGATCGCAATTTTCCGGCCGATGGTCAGGCGAATCCGTCGCGATGCACGCGATCTGCTGCGCTTGGCGACGACGGATGTCCTCACCGGTGCTCTCAACCGGCGTAGTTTCATCGCGCGCGGCCAGCTGGAGCTGGATCGTGCGATCCGACATGGCAGGCCGCTCAGCTTGTTGATGCTGGATGCGGACCACTTCAAGAAGGTCAATGATACCTTCGGTCATGCGGGGGGCGACGCCGTGTTGCGGGCGCTTGCCGATCATCTCGCTCGCACGGTCCGGTCGAGCGATCTCTTCGGCCGGCTCGGTGATGAGGAGTTCGCCATCCTGCTGCCCGAGACCGTCCTCGCGGCCGCCACGGGAATGGCCGAGCGACTGCGTGCGGGGATCGCCGCCCAGGTCGTCATCAGCGAGGACCGGGCGATCGTCTTCACCGTCAGCATCGGCGTCGCCATGGCCGAAGCCGGTCGCACCGACGTGCAACATCTGCTCAACGCAGCCGATGCCGCTCTCCATGCCGCCAAGGTGGGAGGCCGGAACCGGGTGTCCATCGGCGATCAGACGGTACAAAGTCAGACGGGCCTTGAGGGCTCGGGTGGCATCACCCCGCAATCGACCTGATCTGCTCCGATCAGGATTTTGGCTTGGCGCTAGGCTTCGGCTTAACGTCGGCCTGCGGTTCGATCTTGACGTCGAGCTTGGCGATATTGTCGCGCGCGGCATCGGCGACAGGGCCATCGGGCGTCAGGCTCAGGACTCTCAGCCAATCGGTCCGCGCGCCCAGATCCTTGTGCAGCAATCGGCGGATATTGCCGCGCTCCAGCCATGCCTCGGGCAGCGTCGGGCCTAGTGCCACCGCCAGTTCCGCATCCGCCTCGGCCGGCTTCAACTGGTCGAGGAAACGGTACGCGGTCGCCCGGTAGACGAAAGCGTCGGCCCGGTTGTGGTCATGATCGATGGCCGCGTTCAAGTCATCGATCGCCTGTCGGTATTGCTTTAGCCCCGCGCGCACGATCGCCCGATCGATCAGGATATCCGGGTTGCCGGGCTGCAGCGCCAGCGCCTGGGTCAATGTCGCCTGGGCATGGGTCGGCTCGCCGGCGAGGTTCCAGGCTTGGCCGGCTTGATCGAGGACGTCGCCGCGCAGCGCCGGGGCGGTAGTGCCCAAATCCCGCGCGAGTTGTTCCAGCCGTGCCGCCCCTTCGCCATATTGCTTGAGGTTGACGAGGGCGACCGCGACGCAGTGCTTCGCCGGGTTGCCGCCGCCCTGATCGCGCCATTGGGAACCGGTCTCGAACCCGGTCTGCGGATCGGTCCGCGCCAATGCCATGCACTGCTCATAGGTCTTGGCCGCCGGGTCCGCGTTGGTCACCGGAGCGGTCGCGGCAGGAGCGGGTGTCCGTGTCTTGGCGGTTTGCGCCGCCGCGGGATCGGTCCGTCCGAGACCGAGAACGAGGCAAATCGCGAGGGCGATGCGGGGACGGAGCGACACGGCGGGAGACCTCATGGTGACTGCGGGAAGACCACCGTACTGCCGGATCTGGGCGGTAGCGAGGTGCTTTGCGGTAACAGCGGGATCGATACTGGGCTTGACGAGTGCCGCAGCCTGGACATCTCTGCCTCCTCGATATGTTGACTGACCGAGATCGATCGCATCATGCCGCCGGCCCCACATCTGTTCTGCATCGGTCTCGGCTACGTGGCGCTGACGCTTGCCGAGCGGATCGCCGCCGAGGGTTGGCGGGTGAGCGGCACCTGCCGCGCGCCGGCCAAAGCGGCATCCTTGGTGGCGCGGGGCATCGCCGCCCATGCGACGGATGGTTCGACACCGGATATCGCCGGCATGTTGGGGTCGGTCACCCATGTGCTGTCCTCGGTACCGCCGGACGAGCACGGCGATCCGGCGCTGGCGCTGTTCAGCGATGCGCTCGCCCGGCGCCCGGATCTTGCCTGGGTCGGGTATCTTTCCACCACTGGGGTCTATGGCGATCGATCGGGTGGCTGGGTCGACGAGACAATGGCCCTGGCGCCCCGCAGCGAGCGCGGCCGTCGCCGTGTCGTGGCGGAAACCGCTTGGCTGGCACTCCGGTACGAGGCGGGGTTGCCGGTGCATGTCTTCCGGCTCGGCGGCATCTATGGCCCCGGTCGTAGTGCCCTCGACACCGTGCGGGCCGGGACGGCGCAGCGCGTCATCAAGCCCGGCCAGGTGTTTTCGCGTATCCATGTCGCCGATATCGCGAGCGTGCTCCAGGCGTCGATGGCACGGCCCAATCCCGGTGCCGCCTATAACCTCGCCGATGACGAGCCGACATCGCCCGACGAGGTGCTGAGCTACGCGGCGCGCCTGCTGGGCCTGCCACCGCCGCCGGCGGTGCTGTTCGAGACCGCCAACCTGTCGGAAATGGCCCGTGGCTTCTACGCCGACAACAAGCGCGTCGCCAATGGCCGCATCAAACGGGAGCTGGGCGTCTGCCTGGCCTATCCGACATATCGCGAGGGGTTGGCGGCGTTGCTCGCCGAGTCGCCCGAGGCCTAATCACGCGCGCCCCTTAGAGGGCCGACAGCTCCGCCACCGCGGCACCGATCCGGGCGAGATCGGAGGGCGTCGATAGGCGATGATCGCCGTCCTTGACCAGCGTCAGCGTAACATCGCGGCTGGTCAGGCGATCGAGCAGCTTGGCCGATAGCTGCCAAGGGACTTCCGCATCCGCCGAGCCGTGGAACAGCCGAACCGGCTGGTTCAGCGGTACCGGCCGGTCGAGCAGGCGGTGTTGCCTGCCATCCTCGATCAGCGCGCGGGTCAATACATAGCCCGTGGGGTCGTAGGCCGAGGCTACCCGGATCAGCCCGTCGGTCATCAACCGAGCACGTTCCGCTTCGGGCATTTGCGGCCACATCAGCTCGTCGACGAAGTCCGGGGCGGCGGCGATACCGATGAGGCCCGCGACCCGAGTCGGGCGTGCCAAGGCCACCAGCAGGCTGATCCACCCCCCCATGCTGGACCCGATCAGCAGCTGCGGACCCTCGGTCAGCGCGTCCAGCACGGCCAGCGCATCGGCGGTCCACATGCCGATCGTGCCATCCTCGAATCGACCCGACGATTGTCCATGGCCCTGGTAGTCAAAGCGGATGAACGCTTGGCCCCGGGCGGCGCAGAAGGCTTCGAGCCAGGTCGCCTTGGTACCGGTCATGTCGGAATTAAAACCGCCCAGAAATGCCACACCCGGAAGATTTCGTCCGCTGTCCACCGCCGGTAGCCGCTGGTAGGCGATTGATGCCCCCTCTTTGCGTGCTAGGATCGCGATGCCGTTGGACGTTCCCGTCGCTGCTGTTGTTCCCATGCTGCCGTCATATCCCTTATGAACGCCTTCGCCGAATTCATCGCCCCGCCAGACGCCGATCACACTCGTCCGCCCGCCGTGCTTCAAGTCGTTCCCCGCCTTGTGACCGGCGGGGTGGAGCGCGGTACGGTCGAGGTCGCGGCCGCCCTCGTGCAAGCCGGCTGGAAGGCCGTGGTGGCCTCGTCCGGCGGCCTCATGGTGCATGATATCGAACGGGCAGGGGCGACGCACATCACCTTGCCGCTGGCCTCGAAAAACCCGCTCGTCATGCGGCGCAACATCCGGCACCTGCGCGCCGTTATCGAACAGCACGAAATCGATATCGTCCACGCGCGCAGCCGGGCACCGGCATGGAGCGCCTTTTACGCCGCGCGTGACGCCAAGCGACATTTCGTGACGACCTTTCACAATGTCTACGGCTCCGAGACCAAGCTGAAACGCCGCTACAACGCGGTGATGGCACGGGGCGAGCGGGTCATCGCCATCTCGGAATTCGTGGCGCGTCACGCCGCCGCTCAATACGGCGTCGGGCCGGATCGGCTGCGCATGATCCATCGCGGCGTCGATGTCAGCCGCTTCGACCCCGAGGCGGTCAATCCGGAGCGGCTGATCAGCCTGGCGCGCGCCTGGCGGCTGGACGACAGCCGTCCGGTGATCATGCTGCCGGGACGGCTGACCCGTTGGAAAGGGCATTTCGACCTGGTCGAGGCGGTGACGCTGCTCGGCCGCCGCGACGTGCAATGCCTGCTGGTCGGCGGCGATATGGACCGGCCGGATTACCGCAACGAACTGGCGGCGCGGATCGAAGAGCGCGGCTTGGGCGGCGTGTTCCATATGGTCGGCGACTGCCGGGACATGCCGGCCGCCTATATGTTGGCCGATGTCGTCATCTCGGCATCGAGCGAGCCGGAGGGCTTTGGCCGGGTCTCGGTGGAGGCGCAGGCGATGGGCCGTCCGGTCGTCGCGACTGATCACGGCGGCTCCCGCGAGACCGTGCTGCCCGGTTCCACCGGCTGGCTGGTGCCGCCGCGCGATCACATGGCGCTGGCCGAGGCGATCGCCTCGGCCCTGTCGCTCGGGGTGGCCGCGCGGATCGCGCTCGCGGACCGCGCCCGCGCCCATGTCCTGGCACATTTCCAAAGCCGGGCGATGTGCGACGCGACGATCGGCGTCTACGAGGAAATCCTGTTTCCCGACCTGGTGAGAACCGAGGCGAGAAGCGATGAGGGCGCCGAGGCCGTGGCATGAATTGGGCCTCGCGGCTCTGGTCATAATCTTGGCCTGGTCATGATCCTGGTCCGGCGATAATGGCGGCCGAGGCCGGCGCGTCACCCCTCCGGCGCATTCTGGTCATCAAACATGGCGCGCTCGGCGATTTCGTCCAGGCGCTGGGGCCGGCGGCGGCGATCCGCCGGCACCATCCGGATGCGTCGATCACCTTGCTGACCACGGCGCCATTCGTCGATCTGGCCCGCCGCAGCCCGTATTTCGATGCGGTCTGGATCGATGATCGACCATCGCTGAGCGATCCGATCGGCATCTTCCGGCTACGCCGCCGGTTGCGCCAGGGGCGGTTCGACCGGGTCTACGATCTGCAGACCTCGGCGCGCAGCAGCCTCTATTTCCGCTTGATCGGTCCGGGCTATCGGCCGGAATGGTCGGGCATCGCCGCCGGCTGCTCGCACCCGCATCTGAACCCGGACCGCGACCGGATGCATACGCTCGATCGTCAGCGCGATCAGCTCGGTATCGCGGGGATCGATGATGTGGCATCGCCGTCGGTGAGCTGGATCGAGACGCCGGCCGACCGCTTCGATCTCGGAGGGCCGGCAGTGCTGTTGATCCCCGGCGGCTCGGCGCATCGGCCGCGCAAGCGTTGGCCGATCGATCGCTTCGCCGCCTTGGCCGGCCTGATTGCCGCGAGCGGCCGCCGACCGGTCATTCTGGGGGCGATCCAGGAGCGGCCGCTCGCCGCCGCGATCCAGGCGGCGGCGCCGAGCAGCCTCGATCTCACCGGGCAAACCGATCTGCCGGACATCGCCGCCCTCGGCCGGCTGGCTTATCGCTCGATCGGCAACGATACCGGGCCGATGCATCTGGCGGTGGCGGCCGGCTCGCCCGCCACCGTGCTCTATTCCGATGCGTCGGACCCGGCGATCACGGCCCCTCGCGGCCCGGATGTGACCGTGCTGCGCCGTGAGGACTTGGCAGACCTGACGGTGGCGGAGGTTGCGGCGACTTTGGACCTTCGGTAATTGTGCAGGTTCTCGTCGATGCACAATGGATGTAGATCGCCCGTGTCCTCCGCCGTCAGTACTTCCGCCCCGATCACGGTCACGCTGCCCGATGGTGCCCAGCGCACCTATGAGCGGCCGACCACCGGGGCTGAGATCGCGGCGTCGATCGGCCCCGGCCTCGCCAAAGCGGCCCTCGCCATCAAGGTCGATGGCGAACTGCTCGACCTCGACCGGGCGATCGACCGGGACGCGCGCATCGCGATCGTGACGCGCGACCAGCCGGATGGCGTGGCCTTGCTGCGCCACGACGCGGCGCATGTCATGGCCGAGGCGGTCAAGACGCTGTACCCGGAGACCCAAGTCACCATCGGCCCGGCGATCGAGAACGGCTTTTATTACGATTTCGCCCGACCGACGCCGTTCACGCCCGATGATCTGACGGCGATCGAGGCCGAGATGCGCGTGATCATCCGCCGCGACGAAAAGTTCACCCGCGAGGTCTGGGAGCGAGACCAGGCGATCGCCTATTTCCAGGGTCTCGGCGAGGCCTATAAGGCCGAAATCATCGGCGACCTGCCGGTAGGCGAGACGATCACGATTTACCGCCAAGGGGCGTTCCTGGATCTCTGCCGCGGTCCGCATGCGCCGTCGACCGGCCGGATCGGCCAGGGCTTCAAGCTGATGAAGCTGGCCGGTGCCTATTGGCGGGGCGACAGCCGCAACCCGATGCTGCAACGCATCTACGGCACCGCCTGGGCGACGGAAAAGGAGCTTCAGCAGCATCTCTTCCAGCTCGATGAGGCGGAGAAGCGCGACCATCGCAAGCTTGGCCGGGAACTCGACCTGTTCCATCTGCAGGAAGAGGCCGCCGGCTCGGTGTTCTGGCATCCCAAGGGCTGGACGCTCTATCGCACGATCGAGAACTATCTGCGCGCCCGGTTGGAGCGAACGGGCTATGCCGAGGTCAAGACGCCGCAGCTGGTCGACCGCTCGCTGTTCCAAGCCTCGGGGCATTGGGACATGTATGGCGACAACATGTTCAAGGTCGAGGTCGGGCAGGGTGCCGACGGCAAGCCGGAACGGGTCTTCGGCATCAAGCCGATGAACTGCCCGTGCCATGTGCAGCTGTTCAACCAGGGCCTCAGGAGCTATCGCGACCTGCCGATGCGCCTGGCGGAGTTCGGTTCGTGCCATCGCAACGAGGCCTCGGGCGCGCTGCACGGCATCATGCGCGTGCGGCAGTTCACCCAGGATGATGCGCATATCTTCTGCACCGAGGGGCAGGCGAAAGCCGAGAGTGTGGCGTTTTGCGACCTGCTGCGCGTCGTCTACAAGGATTTCGGGTTCGAGCAGGTGTCGGTCATGTTCTCCGACCGTCCGGCCGTCCGGGCCGGTACCGACGCCGCCTGGGACCGTGCCGAGGCGGCGCTGCGCGAGGCCTGCGAGGCTGCCGGGCTGCCCTATACGCTCAATCCCGGCGAAGGGGCGTTCTATGGTCCGAAGCTCGAATTCCATCTGACCGACGCGATCGGCCGGACTTGGCAATGCGGCACCCTGCAGATGGACATGGTCCTGCCCGAGCGGCTCGATGCGACGTACATCGCCGAGGATGGTCAGCGGCATCGGCCGGTCATGCTGCACCGGGCGATCTTCGGCTCGATGGAGCGCTTCATCGGCATTTTGATCGAGCATTACGCCGGCAAGCTGCCGCTCTGGCTGGCGCCGGTCCAGGTGGTGGTCGCGACGATCACGTCGGAGGCCGACGCCTATGCGGCCGAGGTCTGCCAGGCGCTCGCCGGTGCGGGGCTGCGGGTCGAACTCGACATCACCAACGAGAAAATCAACTACAAGGTGCGGGAACACAGCCTCGCCAAGGTGCCGGCGATGTTCGTGGTCGGCAAGCGCGAGGCGGAGACTCGCTTCGTGGCGCTGCGCCGGTTGGGCGGTAAGGATCAGGAAGCCCTTGCGCTGGACGAAGCCATCGCTAAATTAAGGGTCGAAGCGGCCGTGCCATCCAGCCGCTGAGCAGCCTTCCCGCACGACGGTGCCAGCGAAATCCGTCGCTGAGGCCGCTTTGGTCGTTCCGGGTTCATATCAGGAGATAATTCAATAGCCAGACCGCCGCTTAATCTCACGCCGTCCCGCGATGGGCCGCGCGTCAATGAAGAGATCACCGTCCCCCGCGTCCGCCTCGTCGATGACGCAGGCAACATGGTTGGGGTCGTAACGAAAAACGAGGCATTGGTCATGGCGGCGAACGCCGGTTTGGATCTGGTCGAGGTCGCGGCCGCGGCGGATCCACCGGTGTGCAAGATCCTCGATTACGGCAAGTTCAAATACGAAGAGCAAAAAAAGAAGAACGAAGCCCGTAAGAAGCAGAAGGTCATCGAGGTCAAGGAAATCAAGCTGCGTCCCGGCATCGACGACCATGATTACGAGGTCAAGATGCGCAGCATGGTGAAGTTCGTCGAGGAGGGTGACAAGGTCAAGGTGACCATGCGCTTCCGCGGTCGCGAACTGGCGCACCAGGATCTCGGCATGAACGTGCTGATGCGGGTGCGCGACGATCTCGACGCGATCGCCAAGGTCGAGCAGTTCCCCCGGATGGAGGGACGGCAGATGACAATGGTAATGTCGCCGCGCTAAATTTTGGCGACGGTAGACGGTTGGGGGCGGGGCGATGACCTCTGAGACGGCAGCCGATATGTTCGGCGAGATCGACCCGCGTCCGTGTCTCCTGATGGGGCCCGGGCCGATCAATGCCTATCCGCGTGTGCTGCGCGCGATGGCGGCACCTCTGCTTGGTCAATTCGACCCGCAATTCACCGCCTATATGAACCAGACCATGGCGCTGTATCGCCAGGTGTTCGAGACCGAGAACCACTGGACGTTCTTGATCGACGGCACCGCGCGGGCGGCGATCGAGGCGGTGCTGGTTTCTGCGATCGAGCCCGGTGACCGGGTGCTGGTGCCGGTATTCGGCCGTTTTGGTCACCTCAAGGTCGAAATCGCCACCCGCATCGGCGCCGATGTCCGGGTGATCGAGGCCGAATGGGGCACGGTGTTCCGGCCCGAACAGATCGAGGCGGCCTTGCTGGAACATCGGCCCAAGCTGGTGGCGATCTGCCAGGGCGATACCTCGACGACGATGGCCCAGCCGCTCGACGAGATCGGTGCCCTGTGCCGGCGGCACGGCGTGCTGACCTATGTCGATGCGACGGCGAGCCTGGGCGGGATGCCGTTGCCGGTCGATCGCTGGCAACTAGACGCGGTGACCGCGGGCCTGCAGAAATGCCTCGGTGGCCCCTCGGGCTCGGCACCCATCACGCTCGGCCCGCGCATGGTCGAGGTGATCGAGCGCCGTCGCCATATCGAACGCGGCCTGCGCCCGGCGGATGGGTCGGGTGGCGGTTCCAATGGACGGATCATCGGCTCGAACTATTTCGATCTTGCCATGCTGATGGACTACTGGGGCGAGCGGCGTCTCAACCACCATACCGAGGCGAGTTCGATGCTCTATGCCGCGCGGGAATGCGCGCGGATCATCCTGGGCGAAGGGCTGGTGGCATGCCACGAGCGGCATGCCGCGGCCGGCGGTGCGATGGTCGCAGGCTTGGTCGCGATGGGCTTGGAACTGTTCGGGGATCAGCGTCACAAGATGCCCAATGTGACCGGCATCCTGATCCCACCGGGGATCGATGGCGAACGGGTGCGGGGGCGCATGCTGGCGGATTTCAGCATCGAAATCGGTTCGTCCTTCGGGCCGCTGCATGGCCGGATCTGGCGGATCGGCACGATGGGCTATAACTGCCGCAAGGATGCCGTGCTGACGACGCTCGCCGCGCTCGAAACCGTGCTCGCCGCAGAGGGCTTCAAGGTGCCGCGCGGTGCCGCCGCCGACGCCGCCCTTGCCCACTACGGTACCGGCACCGCCTAAAGCCGCTTCATCTCTTCAGCCTGCCGCAAAGGAGACGTCGCATGAAATATTTGCACACGATGGTCCGGGTCACCGATCTCGATCGCTCGGTCGATTTCTACACCAAAGTCGGGCTGCGGGAGGTCCGCCGCTCGGTCTATGAAAAGGGCCGCTACACCTTGGTGTTCCTGGCCGCACCCGGCGATGAGGATGCCATGGTCGAGCTGACCTACAACTGGGATCCGGAGACGCTGAGCGGCGGTCGGAATTTCGGCCATCTCGCCTATGCGGTCGAGGATATCTACGCGCTTTGCCAAAAGCTCATGGATCAAGGTGTGACGATCAATCGGCCGCCGCGTGACGGCCGGATGGCCTTCATCCGATCGCCCGACGACATCTCGATCGAACTGCTGCAAGCCGGCGAAGCGCTACCGGTGCAGGAGCCGTGGGCCTCGATGCCGAACACCGGCGTTTGGTAATCCCGGAGGTCGCTCACGTTTGATGGGGCGGAGCAGCCACGCAAGGGTGTAAAGCTAACAAACCGTAAACTATTACGGTATATCGATCGCGCCAGGCGGGGCGTTGGAGCGGGACCAAATGCGACGCAACGATCTCTGGATCGCATTGGGCGGCATTTTGCTGCTAGTCCCCCTATGGGTCGGCGTCATCATCCTCATCCGGGGCGATTTCGTCGAACGTAACAACCGCCTGGAACGCGACAACCACAACCTCGCGGTCGCCGTCGCCGAACAAACCGACCGCGCGCTGCAGAGCGTCGACCAGGTGTTGCGCACGGTGGCTTACCTCGCCGATCACGAGGGGGTCGATTTCGATCTGCGGCAGGTCATCGAGCGTGACGGTCTGATCAACGACCTGGTGGTTCAGCTCAGTTATGCCGACGAACGCGGCCAACTGCGCCAATCCACGCTGCCCGGTCCGGTGGCGTCGGTCAGCATCGCCGATCGCCAGCATTTCCGTGTGCAGGCGGATGGCCTCACCGACGGCCTCTATATCAGCGAGCCGGTATTCGGCCGCGCCTCCGGCCGGTGGTCGATCCAGCTCACGCGCCGCGTGACGCGCGCGGACGGCTCGTTCGCCGGCGTCATCATCGCCTCGGTCGATCCGGACTACTTCAAGACCTTTTATAGCGGCGTCGATCTCGGCCGTGAGGGCATGGTGACGCTGGTCGGCTCGGACGGCCAGGTCCGGGCGCGCTCGCTGATGGGCGCCAATGGCAGCTTCGATATCCGGGGCAGCGGGTTGCTGGACTTCGCGTTCGGCAGGTCGACCGGAGTCGCCGCCATGGCCGACCCGATCGACCAGACTCGGCGCATCTACGCCGCCGCGCGCTTGCGCTCCTACCCCTTGGCGGTGCTGGTCGGAAGCGGCGAGAACTCCTTCCTCAAGGCGTTCCGGATCCGGCGCAACATCGATCTGATGGCTGGCTCGATCGGCACCGTCGCCATTCTGTTGTTCATTGGCATCATCCGCTGGCAGCTCGGTCAGCAGGAGGCCGCCGAGGCGCGGCTTCGCCAAGCGATCGAAAGCATGTCCGATGCGTTCATCCTGTTCGACCCCAATGATCGGCTGCTGATCTGGAACAAGCGGTACGAGGTGACCTTTCCGTACCTCAAGAACATCCTGCGGCCGGGCATGACCTTTCACGATATCGCCGCTTATACGGCGGCACATGGGCCGGTCGCGATCGAACCGGCCCAGCGCGCAACCTGGTTGAAATGGCGCCTCGAGCGCCACCTCAAGGCCGCCGACACGTTTCAGCAGGCCCTGACCGACAATCGGACTATCGAAACCTCCGAACGTCCGACCATGGAGGGTGGGGTCGTCGGCGTCAGCCGCGATATCACGCCGCTGAAGGAGACCGCCCGAAAGCTCGCTGCCAGCGAAGCGCGTTTCCGAGATTTCGCCGAGGTCGCGTCGGACTGGTTCTGGGAATCCGGCCCGGATCTTCGCTACACCTTCGTGTCCGACCGGATCGCCGCTTATGGCATTCCGCCGGAACAGTTGATCGGCATCGATCACCGGAATTCCGCCGATCCGGCCGAGTTCGCCGCCGATCCGGAGAAATGGCGGGCGCATGAGCGGGTGCTCGCCGACCGAGAGCCCTTCCGCGATTTCCGTTTCACGATGCGCGGTGGCGACGGGCTGATCCAGGTCTCGCTCCGCGGCAAACCGGTGTTTGCCGCTGACGGGGCGTTTTTGGGCTATCGCGGGTGCGCCTCGGAAATCTCCGCTCAACTCGCGGCCGAGGCGGCGATGCGCGAGGCGGCCGAGGCGGCCGAGGCGGCCAATCGGGCGAAATCCGACTTCCTGGCGAATATGAGCCACGAGGTCCGCACGCCGATGAACGGCGTCCTGGGCATGACCAGCGTTCTGCTCGGCACCGCCCTTGACGAAGAGCAACGCCGGTTCTGCGTCGCGATCAACAGTTCGGCAGCCTCGCTGTTGCAGATCATCAACGACATCCTGGACTATTCGAAACTCGAAGCCGGCAAGATCGATCTCGAAGCGGTGCCGTTCCGGACAGAAATGGTGATCGACAACGTCGTATCGCTGATGTCCGCCACGATAAAGGAAAAGGGGCTGGAGATCGACGTGACCTGCGCACCGGCGGCGGGACGGCTGGTGATCGGCGATCCGCATCGGGTGCGGCAGATCTTGCTGAATCTGCTGTCGAACGCGATCAAGTTCAGCGATGCCGGACGTATCGCGGTCTCGGTCGACGCCACGCTTTCCAGTCTTTCCGAGCCATCCGACAGCACGCCTGACGCGTCGGCGATGGTCCGGCCGGCACTCGATCTGCGGGTGACCGTCACCGATACGGGGCCGGGAATTGCGCCCGAACTGCGCTCCCGCCTGTTCGAACGGTTCTCCCAGGCGGATGCGTCGACGACACGGCGCTATGGCGGCAGCGGGCTTGGTTTGGCGATCTGCCGGCAATTGGTCGACCGCATGGGCGGCAAGATCGGCGTCGACAGCGCGACTGGCGCCGGGAGTCGCTTCTGGTTCAGCGTCACCCTGCCACTGGCGCCTGCCGATCTCGATGCCGTTACCGAGACGACCGTGATGACGGAAGCCCGAACCACCCCGATGGTCGCGGCACTCGATATCCTGGCCGTCGAGGATAACCGGGTGAATCAGATGGTCATCGGCGAGATCCTGCGGCGGGCCGGCCACAAGGTCAGCTTCGCTCAGGACGGCCACCGGGCGGTCACCATGGTATCGGAGCACAACTTCGACCTGATCCTGATGGATGTCCATATGCCGGGCATGGACGGTCTCGCCGCCACCCGCGCGATCCGCGCCATGGCTGGACGCGCCGCGGTCGTGCCGATCATCGCGCTGACCGCCGATGCGATGGCCGGTGACCGAGAGAAATACCTGGCCGCCGGCATGACCGACTACGTCTCGAAGCCGATCGTTTCCAAACGCCTGTTCGAGGCGATCGACCGGTCCATTGACGGCGTCGTGCGGCTCGGTCCGCGGGTTCACCTGCGGACGCCCGTGTCGCCCGGCTCGGTGGAAAACGGTGCACCCCATGGCGCCGGCTTGGGCGACGCGGCCGCCGCGATCGATGCGTTCATCGCTGACCTCCAGACCGTGCGCCCGACATGACCGGCCGACAGGACCGGGCCGACACGACCAATCCGGCAAAACCCGGCATGGATGGCGCGGCGTTATCCCAGGCGTTGGGTATCGATTATCCGGTGCTGTTGGAGGCTGATCTCGCCGTGATCGAGACGTCGCTGCGAGCGCTGGCGCAGGGCGGGTTCGATGATCCGGCGGTATGGGCGGCCCTGTATGGCCGGCTGCATGACGTGAAGGGGCAGGGCGGCAGCTTCGATTACGCCCTGGTCACCGATATCGCCCAGCAAGCCTGCCAGTTGCTACGGGCGATCAACCGCGATTTCGATCTGCGCCGCCGCGCGTCCGAGGCTCTGCTGACCAGTCTCGGCCATCAAGTCGCTGCGCTGCGCCTGATCGCCCGGTACCGCCTGACCGGCGACGGCGGCGCCCGTGGCGCCCAATTGCTGGACGGCCTGCGGACCAATGCGGCCGGCCTGCGCCAGACGCTGGGGATCGACGCTCCGCCCGAGGAGCGGAGCGATGACTGATCGCTGACGGCTGACTTTTCACTGGCAGCTGACTTTCCGATCAGGCACATTTTTCTCTTGCGGAACAAACGAGAAACGTTCATCCTCTGTTCTGTCCATGGCGTGCCGTGGTCGGCCAAGGTCCGGCCACCGTCGCGATGATCCCCGAACCGGCCACGGGCGGATGCCCGGGCCGGTTCTGTCTTTTTGGGGTGTTTCTGACACCGAGGTTAAATCGCTGTAATGACGGCAGAAATCCCAATCTCCTTCCGTTGTCTGGGCAGGAGACGAGGTGCAGCGTCGTCACCGATCAACGATCAACCTGGCTGCCGAGGAAACTTCCCATGCGTATCGCCCATAGCGTCAAACTGCTGAGCACCGTCGCCGCTTTCGCCCTCATCCTGCCGTTCGCGGCGCAGGCCCAGACCACGATCGCTCAGACGGCGGCTCCGGTGACCTCCAGCGTCACCAGCCCCGCGGTCTCGGCTCCCACCATTCAGACTCCCGCGCTGGCGACCGGCAAGGCTCTGCCGTCGACCGCGTCGACCGTGACGGCGCCGTCCGTCGATAAGGCGGCCAAGCCGGCCGACAAGATTACCAAGGACGCGACGGCGAAGACCGATGCCTTGACCGGTTCGACCACGAAGACGACCGACAAAGTGGCGACGGATAAGACGGTCTCGCACAAGCTGAAGCACGCGAAGAGCACAGTCGCCAAGACCGACCTGTCCAAGCCCGCTGATGTGTCCAAGGCTGACGTGTCCAAGACCGACCTGTCGAAGACTGGCGAGACGGCTAAGACCGGCGCGGCCAAAACCGCTTCGATCAAGCCGACCGTGGCGAAGCCGGTGGCGCCGATCGCCGACCCGGTTCCGGCCACGGCGACCAAGTCGTAACATCCGGATCGTCCCGGATGCCTCTTGCCGACTGTCAAATGGCGCGGCCGGACCGGTTGTCCGGCCGCTGCCGTTCCGGCTCGTTTTTGGTATCATGGCGGCATGACCGCGAACACACCCGCCGCTTCCAAACCGCCCGACATCTATGTGGATGCCGATGCCTGCCCCGTGCGGGCGGAGGTCTTCCGCGTCGCCCAGCGCTATGCGCTCAAGGTCTATGTCGTCGCCAATGCCTTCATCTCGGTGCCGAGCGATCCGCGGATCGAGCGTGTGCTGGTCGGCGACGGCTTCGACGCGACCGATGACTGGATCGCCGCCCGCGCCGGTTCCGGCGATATCGTCATCACCGCGGATATCCCGCTCGCCGATCGCTGCCTCAAATCCGGCGCCTCGGTGCTCGGCCCGACCGGTCGGCCCTTCACCGAAAGCTCGATCGGCATGACGCTCGCCACCCGCGCCATCATGGCCGATCTGCGCGCCGGCGGGGAGCAGATCGGCGGCCCGAAAGCCATAGGCCCGGCCGACCGCTCCCGCTTTCTCTCCGCCCTCGACGACCTGGTCGTCCGGCTCCGCCGGCCAAAGCCAAGAGTGATTCCGCCGGCGAGTTTTTAGGAGGCAGATTTACCGGCACTTGGCACCGTCGCCTCGATCAGCCAGTCGACCACCGCTGCCAGCGCCTCCGCCTGGCTCGCTCCGCCGGCCAATGCGGTCCGGAACACCTCCAACTGGCGATGCGCGCTGGTGCCGCGTGCCAGGATCGTTCGGGCGTGGTTCACTTCCGCGACGCAGTCGAAGAACGCCGCGTCCTCGGCGACGAGGGTGAAGATCTCTTCCAGCAACTCGGCATAGGGCACGATCACCGCTCGGCCGAAATCGACCAACCCGGCATCGATGCCGTAGCGCTGCGCCCGCCAGCGGTTCTCGTCGATCAGCATGCGCGCATAGATCCGCCAGCGCTGATTGGCCCGGCGCAGGCGCCACAGCATGCGCAGCAGGCAGCGGTAGAGGCAGGCGATGGCGATCCCGTCATCGAGCTCGGTCGCGACATCGGTGACGCGCATTTCGAGGGTCGGGAACCGAGCGCTCGGCCTGATGTCCCACCACAGCTTGCTGGCATCGGTGATCACCCCGACCGCGATCAGCATGTCGACATGCCGGCGATATTCGCCGGCGCTCTCGAAGCGTTCGGGGATGCCGGTGCGCGGCAATTCGTCGAACACGGCGATCCGATAGGATTTTAGGCCGGAATCCGTCCCCTGCCAGAACGGCGAGGACGTCGATAGGGCCAGCAGATGCGGCAGGAAGTAGCTCACCTGGTTCATGAGGTCGATGCGCAGCTCATCATCCGCGATGCCGACATGCACGTGCATGCCGCAGATCATCAGACGACGTGCCACACCCTGTAGGTCGTCATGCAGGGCGCGATAGCGGTCCTGGTCGGTATGGCGCTGGTCGTCCGGCATGGCGAACGGGTGGGTCGCGGCGGCGATCGGCGCCATGCCATGGGCGCCGGCTATGTCGATCACGGTCCGGCGCAGCTCGACCAGCTCGGCGCGCGCGGCGGCGGCACTGGCGCAGATGCCGGTCGCGACCTCGATCTGCGAGCGCAGGAATTCCGGAAAGATACGGCCTTTGCCGGCGGCCTCGCAGGCGGCGAGCAATTGGGGCGGCGGGTCGCGCACCACATCGCGGGTCCGCCGATCGACCAGCAAATATTCTTCCTCGATGCCGAGCGTGAAGGACGGCTCGAGGATCATCGTGTCCTGACGATCATAAGGGGATGGCGACGCAGCACGGGCCCAGCCGCGAAAATGCCGTGTGGGGCGTGTCGGGCGGGGCGTTGCTGTCGGTCACGAAAACGGGCTAATTTCCATTGCGCGGAAATTTTTCACCGCAATCGTGGGATTTGTCGATCCTCTAATGGCCTCCTCTGAACGCACGATCCTGGACGCGTTGTTCCTGGCCGCTCGCCAGGCCGCGGATCCGGCGCATGTCGTCCCGCCCGCTCTACCGCCGCCGCCGCGCGGCCGCACCATCGTCGTCGGCGCCGGCAAGGCCGCGGCGTCGATGGCCCGAGCTGTTGAAAAGGCATGGCCCGGCCCGCTCCAAGGGCTGGTCGTCACGCGCTATGGGCACGGTGTGCCCTGCGAACGGATCGAGGTGGTCGAGGCGGCGCATCCGGTGCCCGACGCCGCCGGTTTCGCCGCCGCCCGGCGCATCCTCGACCTGGTGGGCGGATTGGGGCCGGACGATCTGGTTCTGGCGCTGATCTCGGGTGGTGGCTCGGCCTTGCTGGCGCTGCCGGCACCCGGCATCCCGCTCGACGACAAGCGGGCGGTCACTTCCGCCTTGCTGCGCTCCGGGGCGACGATCGGTATGATGAATGCGGTGCGCAAGCATCTCTCCGCGATCAAGGGCGGCCGCTTGGCGCTGGCGGCCTATCCGGCGCCCGTCGTGACCCTCGCCATCTCCGACGTGCCGGGTGACGATCCGGGAACGATCGCCTCCGGCCCGACCGTGGGCGACAGCTCGACCCTGGCCGAGGCCCGGGCGCTTTTGGCGCAGGCCGGCGTGGCGGTCCCCGAGTCGATCCGCCGCTGGCTTGACGATCCGGCGGCGGAAACCCCGGATCTCGACGATCCGCGCCTCGCCGGCAACAGCTTTCGCCTGGTTGCGACACCGCAAATGGCGCTGGAAGCCGCGGCCGATGCCGCCCGGCGCTTCGGGGTGACGCCGCTGCTGCTGGGCGACGCGCTGGAGGGCGAGGCGCGCGAGGTCGGCCTGGTGCATGCCGGCATCGCCCGATCGGTCGCCGAGCACGGCCATCCGATCGGCCGCCCGGCCGTCCTGCTGTCCGGCGGCGAGACCACGGTCACCGTGCGCGGGTCCGGGCGCGGCGGCCGTAACGTCGAATTCCTGCTCGGTCTCGCCCTCGGCCTCGACGGCCAAGCCGGTATCCATGCCATCGCCTGCGATACCGATGGCATCGACGGCACGGAGGACAATGCCGGCGCATGGCTCGATCCGGCGACGCTCGTCCGCGCGCGGGCGGCCGGTATCGATCCGCGCGCGGCTCTGGCGCGAAACGACGCCTATGGCGTTTTCGCGGCTTCGGGCGATCTCGTCATCACCGGGCCGACCTTGACCAACGTCAATGATTTCCGGGCCGTGCTGATCACCTGACAGTCATCCATCGCCGTCATAGTTCAATAACCAGAAAATAGAGGGAACGCCGCTCGTGAAACCGGTTATTCGCCGTCGCCGCAGTGCCAAGGTGCTGGCCACCCTGGGGCCGGCCAGTTCCAGCGAGGAAATGATCGCCGCCCTGTTCGCCGCCGGCGTCGATGTATTCCGCCTGAACTTCAGCCACGGTACCCAGGAGGATCATCGGCGCAACGTCGATACCATTCGGCGGATCGAAAAACGCACCGGGCATCCAATCGGCATCTTGATGGATCTGCAGGGACCCAAGCTGCGGCTCGGCACCTTCGCCGCGGGACGGGTGGCGCTGGTGACGGGGGCGACGTTCCGTCTCGACCTCGACCGGGCGCCGGGCGACGCCAAGCGGGCGCCGCTGCCGCATCCCGAGATCTTCGCGGCGATCGAACCAGGGACCGAGCTGTTGATCGATGACGGCAAGGTGCGGCTGCGCGTCGAGGCGTCGGGCGCGGATTTCGCCGATCTCACGGTGCTGGTCGGCGGTGCCGTGTCCGACCGCAAGGGCGTCAACGTGCCGAACGCGGTGCTGCCGATCTCGGCGCTGACGGCGAAGGATCGTTCCGATCTCGCCTTCGGCTTGGATCTCGGGGTCGATTGGGTGGCGATGAGCTTCGTGCAGCGACCCGAGGATGTCGCCGAAGGGCGCAAGCTGATCGCCGGGCGCGCGGCGTTGCTCAGCAAGCTGGAGAAGCCGGCGGCGATCGACCATCTCGACGAGATCGTCGAGCTCAGCGACGCGGTGATGGTGGCGCGCGGCGATCTCGGCGTCGAGATGCCGCCCGAGGACGTGCCGATCCTGCAGAAGCGGATCATCCATACCTGCCGGCGGGCCGGCAAACCGGTCGTCGTCGCCACCCAGATGCTGGAAAGCATGATCAAGGCACCGACGCCGACCCGCGCCGAGGCGTCCGATGTGGCGACCGCCATCTATGAGGGCGCCGACGCGGTCATGCTGTCGGCGGAAAGTGCCGCCGGCGATTTTCCGCTGGAGGCGGTGCAGATGATGGATCGCATCATTTCCCGGGTGCAGCGCGACCCGCTTTACCAGGCGCAGATGGCGTCGGAGCATCTCGATCACGAGGACACCGCATCGGATGCGATCAGCGCGGCCGCGCGGCAGGTCGCGGAGACGATCAAGGCGGCGGCGATCGTGACCTATACCAGCTCGGGCTCGACCACGCTGCGCGCGGCGCGGGAGCGGCCGGACGTGCCGATCCTGTCGCTCACCCCGCGGATCGAGACCGCGAGGCGCCTGGCGCTGGTCTGGGGGGTCCACGCGGTGGTCGCCAGCGATGTGGGGAATTTCGCCGATATGGTGCAGAAGGCCTGCCGTCTGGCGCTCGCCCATGAGGTCGCCGAGGATGGCGATCGGGTGGTGATCACCGCCGGTGTGCCGTTCGGTACCCCCGGGGCCACCAACATCCTGCGTATCGCTTGGGTCAAGAAGAGCTAAGATGGCTCGATGAACGAGTTGACCCCACCCGACGACGCCCCCGCCAAGCCAACCGCAGCCGCCAAGCCGGCTCTCGTACCGGTCGACGACCAGCCGCCTTGCGATGGCTGCGGCAAGCTGCCCGCCCTCTGCGTCTGCGCCGAGGTCGTCCCCGTGCAGAACAAGCTCGGCGTGTTGATCCTGCAGCATCCGCAGGAGCAGGATATGGAACTGGGGACCGCGCGTCTCGCCAATGTGGCCCTGGCCAAGTCCGGTCTGCGGGTCGGGTTGTCCTGGCCCAGCCTGGCGAAGGCGGTTGGCAAGCCGATCGATCCCAAGCGCTGGGCCATCATCTATCTGGGATCGGTCAAACCCACCGCCCTCCCACCCGGGCGGGAGGTCGTCGCGGTCGATCGCAAGGGCGTGCCGCTCACCAATCAGGATACCGCTCTCGCGTCCCTCGACGGAATCGTGCTGCTCGACGGCACCTGGAGCCAGGCCAAGGCGCTGTGGTGGCGCAATGCCTGGATGCTGAAGCTGCCACGCCTGGTTTTGGCACCGAAGCGGCCGTCGCATTACGGAAGGCTGCGCCGCGAGCCCCGCGCCGAGGGCCTCTCGACCCTGGAAGCCGTGGCATTGGCCCTGGCGCGCCTGGAAAAGCGGCCGGAGATCGAAACCAAGCTGGTCGGCGTGTTCGACCTGTTGCTCGGCCGCTATCGCGCGACCCAGTCCTCGCGGCCCGGGTCGCCGAGCCCTGCGACAGCCAATTCGCCGGGTGCCAAGCGGCACCGGCCGCGGCGCCGATCCGCTTGATGCCGGCCCGCCTTCACGCCATCCGCTTCCGCGTATACCAGCCGCCACGCCGGTAGCGATCGAGATATGTCGGCACAATCAACTCCACGGCGGCCGGCGTGATGCCCAGATCGGCGAAGCCGGGCGCTCCAGGCGACACGACATTGTCCTGCTGCAACAGCGTCACCTGATCGCGGGTCAGTAGCGCGCCCGGCAGCTTTTCCAGTAACGCGGCCTGCCGAGTGGCCAGCGGGATCGGTAGGTCGACCAGCCAGCGCTTGCGCTGGATCAGGTCCAGTGTCAGGGCCATCAGTTCCTTAAAGGTATAGACTTTCGGGCCGCCCAATTCGTAGGTCTCGCCGGCTGCTTCCGGATGATCGAGCGCTACCAGGGCCGCGTCCGCCACATCGCCCACATAGACCGGCTGGAATTTGGTGTGGCCGCCGCCGATCAGCGGCAGGGCCGGGGAGATCTGAGCCAGCGTCGCGAAGCGGTTGAAGAACTTGTCCTCGGGACCGAATACGATCGACGGACGCAGCACGATGGCCTCGGGAAACGCCGAGCGGACCGCCGCTTCGCCCAGGCCCTTGGTCCGGGCATAGCGGGAGGCGGCGTTCGGGTCGGCGCCGATCGCCGAGACCTGCAGCAGGCGCTTCACGCCCAAGCTTTTCGACAGGGCGGCGATCCGTCCCGCCGCCTTGTGCTGCACATCCTCGAAGCGCTGCTTGCCGGTCTCCGCCAGGATGCCGACCAGATTGATCACCGTATCCGCGCCTTCGATCGCCGCGGCGACGGTCACCTCATCACTGAGATCGGCGTTGATCAAGGCGATCTGCCCGACATCCCCCATCGGCGTGAGGTAGCTGGCGGCTCGCGCGTTGCGGCCGACCACCGTGACGACAGCGCCACGCGCGCCCAGCCGCTTCACGATATAGCGTCCGATGAAGCCCGCGCCCCCGAAGATGGTCACCCGGCGAAGTGTTGCCATGCCTTACGCTCTTTCCCGACGATCGATCCGGTCGACAGCCCCTTGCTTTGGGCCGTCGATACAAATGGTTATAGTATGGCCGCACGGCGACGGCACCGGCAAAAGCACCGCCGGGACTCGGTGGCGTCAGGAACGGAAGTACGAGCCACGATTGCGTATCGACTACCTCATACGCAATTCTCCATTTGACATTGGCCGGCGACGCCCCTACGAAACCATCCCTCTGGGCCCTGGTGGCGGAATTGGTAGACGCGCTAGATTCAGGTTCTAGTGGGGGTAACCCCGTGGAAGTTCGAGTCTTCTCCTGGGCACCATGTTTTCCGATGATCCCGGCCGGCGATTGGCGGGCCGGGATCATCGGACATACCCTCATCATCGGACATCACTTCGCCGACCGGTGATCCCGCGGGACGGCCAATCGGAAGTCGACCTTTTGAGCATCACCCTGCATCACGGCGATCTCCCGGCTGGGCTCGATCTCGGCAAGATCGTGGCGATCGACACCGAAACCATGGGCCTCAACCCGCATCGCGACCGGTTGTGCCTGGTTCAGCTCTCCGCCGGTGACGGCACCGCGCATTTGGTGAAATTCGCGCGCGGCGCTTACGACGCCCCAAATCTCAAGGCGATGCTGGCCGACCCCACGGTGTTGAAGCTGTTTCATTTCGGCCGGTTCGACATCGCGGTGCTGCGGCATTTTCTGGGCGTGCTGACCGAGCCTGTCTGGTGCACCAAGATCGCCTCAAAACTGGTGCGGACGTTCACCGACCGACACGGCCTAAAGGATCTTTGCAAGGAATTGGTCGGCGTCGACCTCTCGAAGCAGCAGCAATCCTCGGATTGGGGCGCCGACACGCTCAACGAGGAGCAGATGCGCTATGCCGCCTCGGACGTGCTGTACCTGCACCAGATGAGGGGCCGGCTCGACGAGATGCTGGCACGCGAGGGCCGCGGCGAGATCGCCGCTGCCTGCTTCCGCTTCTTGCCGACCCGCGCGCTGCTCGATCTCGAAGGTTGGCCGGAATTGGACATCTTCGCGCACTGAGCCGTTCGGAGTCCCCGGCAAGTGATTTCGTATGAGGTAGTTCATACAAATTGACTTGGCGGGGTTGGACCCCTATACGGTGGCGCTCATTTTTGCAGAGTAGCCGGAGTTTTCTGTCGTGAAGCGCACCTACCAGCCCAGCAAGATCGTCCGCAAGCGGCGTCACGGCTTTCGCGCACGTCTCGCCACGGTTGGCGGCCGCAAGGTCTTGGCCACCCGTCGTAGCCGCGGCCGCAAGCGTCTTTCGGCCTAACCGACTGCTTCTCCATGCCCTTGGGCGCGGTCGATGCAGACCCCTCTAGGTCACCTCACCGAGCGTTCGGAGTTTCTGCGCGTCGCAGCATCGCGCCGGAAATGGGTGACGCCAGGGGTGATGTTGCAGGCGCTGCGGCGCGAGGGAGATCCGGAGGCGCCGATCCGGATCGGTTTCACCGCCAGTAAAAAGGTCGGCAACGCCGTGATCCGCAATCGTGCACGCCGCCGCCTGCGCGAGGCGGTGCGGCAGGTGATGCCGGACCATGCGGCGCTGGCCCATGATTTCGTCCTGGTCGCCCGCGCGGGCACGCCGGAACGGCCCTGGGCATTGTTGCTCGAGGATCTGGCGCTGTCGCTGCGGCGGGTTGGGGCCTGGCGCGAGAGCGCGGATCATGGGCGCGAGAGCGCGGTGGATCCGGCCTAGAGTACGTTCGGCATAGCGCCGCTGCCGATTTCCAGGGTGTGATGCCCTAGGGAGGTCATATGGGCCTACTGCTGAGGGCATTGATCTGGCTCTACCGGATGGCGATATCGCCGATGCTGGGTCCACGTTGCCGGTTCCTGCCGAGCTGTTCGGCCTATGCCGCGGAGGCGATCGCCCGGCATGGCGCGGTCGACGGCTCGATCCTTGCGGTGGGTCGGCTGTGTCGCTGCCACCCCTGGGGCGGCAGCGGTTACGACCCAGTGCCGGCTGCGCCGCCGTGGCGCCAGCGCCATCACGCGGCCGGCGTCGGCGCGGCACCGTCTTCGACTACCACCGCGGCCGACCCGGCCCGGTCTGACAAAGCGCCTTAGGGACGACATGCCTGGTATGGAACAACGTAATCTGATCCTCGCCATCGTGCTGTCGGTGGCCATTATGATCGGCTTTCAACTGCTGATCGAGCGGCCCCGGCAGCAACGCGAGCAGGCGGCGCAGCAGGCTCAGCAACAGGCGACCCAGCAACAAGCCGCCCAGCAGCCGGCCGGCAGCGCGCCGGCTACGGCCGGGCAACCGAGTACGGCCGGTCAAACGAGTACAGCCGGCCAATTGCCTTCTGTGGCGCCGGGTGCCACCGGCCTCAGCCGCGACACAGCGTTGAAGCAAAGCGCCCGCGTCGCCATCGACACGCCGGCGCTTCACGGCTCGATCGCGCTGACCGGTGGTCGGCTCGACGATCTGCTGATGGAGAAGTATCGGGAGACCACCGATCCGAACAGCCCGCCGGTCGAGCTGTTTTCGCCAGCGGGGACGTCCGATGCCTATTTCGCCGATTTCGGCTGGGTCGGCGCCGCACCGGGGGCGAAGCTGCCGGGCGCCGACACGCTATGGCAGGCCGATGGCGCGACGCTGACGCCGGACAAGCCGGTCACGCTCACCTGGAACAACGGCGAAGGACTCACCTTCACCCGCAAATTCGCGGTGGACGACAACTACCTCTTTACGGTCACCCAATCGGTCACCAACACTGGCGCGCAGCCTGTTGGGCTGCTGCCGTTCGGGCTGGTGTCGCGTTCGGGCACGCCCAAGACCTTGGGCTATTACATCCTGCATGAAGGGCCGATCGCCGTCTTCAACCAGCGACTGTCGGATGGGACGAGCTACAAGAATCTGGAGGAATCGAAGGAGATCGATACCACCACGTCCGGCGGTTGGCTTGGCTTCACCGACAAATACTGGCTGACCGCGGTGATCCCGCCGCAGTCCGAGACGGTCAAGGCGCGGTTCGATCATTCGCTGCAGAACGCCACCGACCAGTATCAGGCGGATTACCTCGGCAATGAGATCACCGTGCCGGCCGGCGGCAGCGCCACGCACGAGACCAGGCTGTTCGCCGGCGCCAAGGAGGTTCATCTCCTGGACTCTTATCGCGATAAGGCGGGCCTGCCGCTGTTCGACCGAGCGGTGGATTTCGGCTGGTTCTATTATCTGACCAAGCCGATCTTCTATCTGCTCGACTTCATCTACGGCTATGTCGGCAATTTCGGCATCTCGATCATGCTGCTGACCGTGATCGTCAAGTCCCTGTTCTTCCCGCTGCAGGATCGCGCCTATCGCTCGATGAATCGGTTGAAGCAGCTCCAGCCCGAAGTGCAGAAGCTGCGCGACAAGTACGGTGAGGACAAGGCGAAGCTGAACCAGGAAATGATGGCGCTGTACAAGCGTGTCGGTGCCAATCCGTTGGGTGGCTGCCTGCCGATGGTGATCCAGATCCCGGTGTTCTTCTCGCTCTACAAGGTGCTGTTCGTCACCATCGAGATGCGTCATGCGCCGTTCTTCGGCTGGATCCACGATCTATCGGCGCCGGACCCGACCAGCTTCGCCAATCTGTTCGGCTTGATCCCGTTCACGCCGCCGCATTTCCTGATGCTCGGGGCCTGGCCGATCATCATGGGCTGCACCCAGTTTCTGCAGCAGAAGATGAACCCGCAGATGGCGGATCCCGTGCAGGCGCGCATGATGATGTTCCTGCCCGTGGTGTTCACCTTCATGCTGGGCTCGTTCCCCGCTGGGCTGGTGATCTATTGGGCATGGAACAATTCGCTGTCGGTGCTGCAGCAATGGGTCCTGCTGAAGCGTGCGAACCGCCCCACCCGTGCCTGATCCGGGCGTGCCTGATCCGACGATGGCGCCGGCCGGCGAGGCATCCGTCGCCGAGGTTGCCGTCGATGAGGTTGCCGCCACCGAGGCGGCGCGGGCCTTCGGGCGCTGGCTGTTCGCTCAGGAATGCGAGTTCATCAACGGCTCGACGACGCTCGACACATTGCCGCCGGACGATCTGCCCGAGATCGCCTTCGCGGGCCGCTCGAATGTCGGCAAATCCAGTCTGATCAACGCCTTGACCGGCCGCAAGACGCTAGCGCGCACCTCGCATACGCCGGGTCGTACCCAGCAGATCAATTTCTTTCGCCTCGGCGGCAGATTGATGCTGGTGGATCTGCCCGGCTATGGCTATGCCGATGCACCGAAGACCGAGATCAGGCGGTGGACGCAGTTGGTGAATACCTACCTCAAGGGACGGACCCGGCTGCGGCGGGTATGTCTGCTGATCGACGGCCGGCATGGGTTGAAGCCGGTCGACGAGCCGGTGATGCGCATGCTGGACGAGGCGGCCGTCTCGTACCAGGTGGTGCTGACCAAGACCGACAAGCTGCGCGACGCCGAAATGACGCGCCGGCTGGCCGAGACCTCCGGCGGTGCCGGACGGCACGTCGCCGCCCATCCGGACCTACAAGCGACCAGCGCGCATGAGGCGATCGGCCTCGAACAGTTGCGCGCCGATCTCGCCGCTTTCGCCATACCTGCCTAATCGCCTAGACCTGTTACTTGCATAGGGGGCCCGCCCGATGACCGATCACCCGGACCTGCCGATCCACCCCAAGGCAGTGACGCTGTCCGAAGCGCTGCCGTTCATGCGGCAATACGCCGACAAGACCATCGTCGTGAAATACGGCGGCCACGCGATGGGTGACGCGGCCCTGGGCGATCGGTTCGCCCGCGACATCGTGCTGCTGAAGCAGATCGGCATCCATCCGATCGTCGTGCATGGCGGGGGCCCACAGATCGGCCAGATGCTCGAACGGCTGCGCATCAAAAGCTCGTTCATCGATGGCTTGCGGGTGACCGACAAGGAGACGGTCGAGATCGTCGAGATGGTCTTGTCCGGATCGATCAACAAGCAGCTGGTCATGTCGATCAACGCCGCCGGCGGCATGGCGCTCGGCCTGTCGGGCAAGGACGCCAATCTGATCACCGCGCGCAAGCTGGAACGCGCCCGGCAGGAGACCGACAGCCACATCGAAAAAGCGCTCGATCTCGGCTTCGTCGGCGAGCCTGTCGCGATCAACACCAGCATCCTAGACCTGCTGGCCAAGTCCGATATCATTCCGGTGATCGCACCGATCGGCGTTGGCCTCGATGGCGAAACCTACAACATCAACGCCGATACGGCGGCCGGGGCGATCGCCGCGGCGATGAAGGCGACTCGCCTCCTGATGCTGACCGACACCGCGGGCGTGCTCGACAAGGACAAGAACGTCATGCACGAAATCTCGGTCGGCGAGGCCCGATCGATGATCGCCGATGGCACCATCTATGGCGGCATGATCCCGAAGATCGAAACCTGCCTCGACGCCGTCGACCAAGGGCTGGAGGCGGCGGTCATCCTGGATGGCCGCAAGCCCCACGCGCTGCTGCTGGAGTTGTTCCTGAACGAAGGCGCCGGTACGCTGATCCGCCACCACGGCTGACGGATCAGGTGGCGCTGTTCACGCGAAGCTAGTAGGTGCTTACCATCGAATCGAAGAACTCGATCTGCCACCGCATCTCGTCCGGCGTCAGCGGAAAGCCGCCGCCGGGGATGGCGTGCAGGCGGCTCTTGGGCGGCAGGTGAGCCAGCCGCAGCTGCAGCTGCAAGGCCAGCCGCATGCCACAGCCGGCGCGCCAGGCCAGCGCGGTCATCCCCTTGGCACTGTGACTGGCGAGAATCTTCTGGACCACCGCGACGCTGAGATCCGCCTTGATCGCTAGGGCCGCGGCCAGAAAGTCGCGGTCGCCGCCGATCGATTCGGCCATCAATTCCTCGGTCAGTTCGCCTAACGCGCTCATCTGGCGCGCGCGGCCGATCGGCGTGTCGTCCTGAACCAGCTCACCCCGAACCAACTCCCCGCGAACCGGCTCGCCCTGCATGGGGGTGATATCGATGAAGCCGGCGGTAGATTCCGGCGACACCCGACTGGCCGATTGGGTTCCGGTCGCCTGGCCCGAACTCACCTGGCCCGAATTCACTTGGGCCGAAATCGTTTGGGCCGTGGCCGGCTCCAGGTCGGGCCGATTGAGCAGCATGCCGAGCAACCGTCCGGTAACGAAGCTGGCTAGACGCAGCACGGCGTTGGACGATAGGACCGGGCGGCGTACTAAAGGCTCGTGCCAGACCTCATGGGCGGGAGCCACCTCGATCAACCGGTCGATCGTCGCTTCGGCGACCTGCGCCGTTGGGTTGGCCAGTACCGTCGCCACCGCGGGCGGCTCGCCATGCTCGATGATCGCATCGGTTACTCCGCTGCCGATATCCGGCCGCCGGGCCACCGCGTCGATCACCGTCTGATCCGGTGCCGCGCGCACCACCTCGATCAAATCGGCATCTTCCAGCCGCCCGACGAAGCCCAGGGCGGAGACCGCGACGCTCGGCGTGCGATCCCGGGCAAGTTGCTGCGCCACGGCGCTCGGCACCTGGCCGATGCCGCGCACCGCGTCGGCCAGCGATTGGCGGACGGTGGCCGCATCGTCGCGCATCAGGGCCTCCAGCACCCAGACCGTCAGGCCCCACAGTTGGGCTGCTTCCTGCTGGCTCAGCTCCGGCAGGACGGAGGCGATCTTTTGCGCGACCGTCAGCCGGATCGCCGGATCGTCGTCGAGCGCCAGGATGAGGTCCGCCTGGCGGGGTGTGCGGGGGTTGGCGGCGACCGCGCGCCGAACCGCCGGATCGGCGTCGCGCGCCAGAAAATAGAGGATTTCCGGCTGGATATCGGCGGAGGCGGCAAGCTCGACCCGCGATACGGGATCGTTGCTCCGGGCCAATTCCTTGGCTCGGTCATAGTCTAGCGCCGCCTGCTTCGCGGCCCGTCGGACCGTCGATCGGCCGAAAAGGTTGGCTAAACTCCGCATTCACAATCCCAATTCGGCACCCGAAAGACGCGCGGGTGCGCTAGACTATACCCTAGTTTCGCCGCCGAGGATTCTGCCGTAATGCCGTCCGTCCCGCCAGCCGAGCGATCGATCCCCGTGAAAATACCTGCCTCCGCCGTGCCGATCATCGCTGCTGAGATCGATACCTGGATCTTCGATCTCGACAACACCCTCTACCCGGCATCTTCCAACTTGTTCGCCCAGGTCAGTATCCGGATCACTCAGTTTATCGCCCGTTACCTGGCGATCGAGCTGGAGGAGGCGCGAAGGCTGCAGCGGCGGTATTTCATGGAGCACGGCACCACGCTGCGCGGCCTCATGACCAACCACGCTCTCGATCCCGCCGAGTTCCTGGCATTCGTGCATGATATCGATCTCACGGTCCTGCCGCCGGCCGCGGAACTGGACCAGGCGCTGACCGACCTCAAGGGGCGCAAGCTGGTCTTCACTAACGGCTCGACGCGCCATGCCGAGCGGATCTTGGAGCATTTGGGGCTGGCCCGGCATTTCAGCGGCATTTTCGACATCGCCGCGGCGGGTTACCTGCCAAAGCCCGACCCGTCGGGCTATGATCTCATGATCGAGCGCTTCGGCATCACCGCTGGCCGCGCGGCGATGGTCGAGGATATGGCCAAGAACCTGGCCCCGGCGGCGCTGTTGGGCATGACCACCGTCTGGGTGCGCACCGCCAATGACTGGGCGATCGATGGATCGGCCGAGCCGCATATCCACCACACGACCGACGATCTGCCCGGTTGGCTGGCGGCATGGACGGCCCGGAGCAGAGACCCGAATTCATGAGCAAGCGGCGGGGTGCGAGGAGGGCGCGCGGTCACGCATGATCCGCCCCTATTCGCTAATGCCTCTCCGGAGTCGTACCCGCCATGTCACCTTTGCTCGATACTGACCCGCCCCTCTCCACACTCGATCCCGATGCCACACGCTGGCAGGTGGTGCTTCGGCGCGACGCGTCGGCGGATGGCACCTTCTACTATTCGGTGCGCACGACCGGGGTCTATTGCCGCCCATCCTGCCCGTCGCGGCTGGCTAGGCGCGAGAACGTCGCGTTCCATGCCAGCCGCGAGGCGGCGGAGCGCGCCGGCTTCCGTCCGTGCAAGCGGTGCCGGCCGGACGAGCCCACCGGCAATCGGCGCCATGCCGAGGCGATCGCCGCGGCCTGTCGCCTGATCGAGGCGGCGGAGGAGCCGCCGGCCCTGGCCGAACTGGCCGAGGCCGTGGGGCTGAGCCCGTTCCATTTTCACCGGGTGTTCAAGACCGTGACCGGCGTCACCCCCCGCGCCTATGCGGCGGCCCTGCGCACCCGCCGGGTGCGAGACGGCCTCGCCACCTCGGCGACGGTGACCGAGGCGATCTACGATGCCGGTTTCAACGCCAGCAGCCGGTTCTACGAGCAATCCGCCGGGATGCTCGGTATGACGCCCGGTACGTTCCGGCGGGGCGGCACCGATACGGAAATCCGCTTCGCCGTCGGCCAGTGTTCGCTGGGCGCCGTGCTGGTCGCCGCGACCGACAAGGGGGTCTGCGCCATCCAACTGGGCGATGATCCTGACCAGCTTGTCCACGACCTCCAGGACCGCTTTCCCAAGGCGATCCTGGAGGGCCGCGACATCGCGTTCAAGCGGATGGTCGCTCAGGTGGTCGGCTTCGTCGAAGCCCCTCGCCAGGGCCTCGACCTCCCGCTTGATGTGCGCGGCACCGCGTTCCAGCAGCGCGTCTGGCAGGCGCTGCGGCAGATCCCCAGCGGTCAGACCGCGAGCTATGCCGAGATCGCCGCGCGGATCGGCGCCCCCAGCGCCGTACGCGCTGTCGCCGGTGCCTGCGCCGCCAATCCGGCGGCCCTGGCCATTCCATGCCATCGGGTGGTGCGCACCGATGGCAGCCTATCCGGCTATCGCTGGGGTGTGGAGCGCAAGCGCGTCCTCTTGCAGCGGGAAGGCGCCCGGTGAGCGCCGCCATACGCTTTCCCAGCCCGCGCTTTCCTGGCGCCTTCATCCGCCTCGCCTGGTCCAACCTCGCGGCTCAATCCGCCGAGCAGGTCGGGCTGGCCGCTGCCCCGCTGGTCGCGGTACTGGCGCTGGGGGCAGGGGCGGGCGAGACCGGGCTGCTGCAAACCGCGCAGAGCCTGCCGTTCCTGTTGCTGTCGCTGCCCGCCGGCATCCTGGCGGACCGGGTCTCGCGGCGCGGCCTGATGGTAGGGGCGGAGGGTTTGCGGGCCGCCTCCCTGCTCGGCATCCTGCTGCTCGTGGCGAGCGGGTCGCTGACGCTGCCGGCCCTGGCTCTGCTAGGCTTTATCGGTGCTATGGGCACCGTCGCCTATAGCGTGGCGGCGCCGTCGCTCGTCCCGGCTCTTGTGCCGCGATCCTTGCTTGCCGGGGCCAATGGCCGATTGGAGCTGGCGCGTAGCGCGGCTTTCGCGGCCGGCCCCGCCCTCGCCGGCTCGCTGGTCGCCTGGGCCGGCGCGTCGCTCGCCTATGCGCTTGCCGCCGGTTTGTCGGTCACCGCCGTGTTCCTACTCGCGAGGCTTGCCGAGCCGTCGCGGCCGGTCTTGCCGCGCCGGCATGTGTTGCACGATCTGCGGGAAGGGGCGGGTTTCGTCCTTGGCCACGCTTTGTTGCGCCCGATCCTGCTGTGCTCGGTGCTGTTCAACCTGGCCTGGTTCATCCTGCAGGCTGCTTATGTGCCCTATGCGGTGCATCGTCTGGGTCTGACGGCCGATGTGATCGGCGCCACCCTGGGCGTCTATGGCGCTGGCATGGTGGTGGGTGCTTTGCTTGCGCCGCGCTTGGTCCGGCGCCTTCCCTTTGGCGCGGTGTTGGGCTTAGGGCCGCTCGGCGGGCTCTGCGCCGCCCTGGTCATGGTGCTGACCCTTTGGATCCCATCCGGATGGCTGGCGGGGTTGAGTTTCTTTCTGTTCGGCGCCGGGCCGATCCTGTGGACGATCACCTCGACCACCTTGCGTCAGGCGGTGACGCCGGAGCGGATGCTGGGTCGGGTCTCCGCCCTGGTGATGATGGCGAGCTTCGGCGCACGGCCTCTGGGTGCCGCGATCGGCGCATTTCTGGGGGCGAGCTATGGTCCGGCGATCTGCATCGTCGCCGCGGCGATCGGCTTCCTGGCGCAGTTCCTGGCGATCTTCAGCTCGCCGGTGCCTCGTCTGAACGAACTGCCCGAGGTGGCTGTCTAAAGCCTCCTCCAATTGACAGGGGGCGCCGCCCTCGCCATGGTCCGACATCAATCGAACAGCTTCGGATGCCAGCCAGATTATGACCCCTTCCGCCATGCAAGCCGCTATCGAGGCCGCCTGGGACCGCATCGACACGATCGGCCCGAACACCGGCGGCGACACGGCCGCCGCCGTCACCGCGGCGTTGGAAGCACTCGATGACGGCACGCTGCGCGTCGCCGAACCCAAGGAGGGCGGCTGGATCGTCAATCAGTGGCTGAAGAAGGCGGTGCTGCTGTCGTTCCGCCTGAACCCGCTGGTCGAGATGCCGGGCGGGCCGGCCGATCCCACGCGTGGGCCGTCGCCCTGGTGGGACAAGGTGCCGTCCAAATTCGCCGGCTGGGGTGCCAACCGCTTTAATGCCGCGGGGTTTCGGTCGGTTCCCGGCGCCATCGTGCGGCATTCCGCCTTCATCGCCCCCGGCGTCGTGCTGATGCCCAGCTTCGTCAATGTCGGCGCCTATGTCGGTGCCAAGACCATGGTGGATACCTGGGCGACGGTCGGGTCCTGCGCACAGATCGGCGCCAATTGCCATCTCTCCGGCGGCGCCGGGATCGGTGGCGTGCTCGAACCGCTGCAGGCCGATCCGGTGATCATCGAGGATAATTGCTTCATCGGTGCGCGCAGCGAGGTAGTCGAGGGTGTCAGGGTCGAGATCGGTTCGGTGCTGTCGATGGGCGTGTTCCTCAGCGCCTCGACCAAGATCGTCGATCGAACCACCGGCGAGATCTTCATCGGCCGCGTTCCACCCTATTCTGTGGTGGTGCCAGGCACTATGCCGGGCAAGCCGCTGCCGGATGGCTCGCCGGGTCCCAGCCTCTATTGCGCGGTGATCGTAAAGCGCGTCGATGCGCAGACCCGTGCCAAGACGTCGATCAACGATCTGCTGCGCGAATGACGATGGAGGTGATGGCGGGGACCGCGATCGCGGGGGATCGCCTGATCGACCCGGTCGAACTCGCCCGCGATCTGCTGCGCTGCCCCAGCGTGACGCCGGCCGATGCCGGCGCGCTGGGCGTGCTGGCAGCGGCGTTGGGGCCGCTTGGATTTACCTGCCATCGCCTGGACTTCAGCGCGGCCGGCACGCCGGATATCACCAATCTCTATGCGCGCTGGGGTTCCGGCGGCCGCAATTTCTGCTTTGCCGGTCATACCGATGTGGTGCCCCCAGGTGATCTCGCCGGGTGGAGCGTGCCGCCTTTCGATGGCGTGATCCAGGCCGGCCGGCTCTATGGCCGGGGGGCGGTCGATATGAAGGGCGCTATCGCCTGTTTCGCCGCCGCCGCCGGCCGGTTCATCGCCGCCGCGGCACCCGGCTTCGACGGGTCGATCAGCCTGTTGATCACCGGCGACGAGGAAGGCCCGGCGATCAACGGCACGGTGAAAATGCTGGAGTGGCTGGCCGAACGGGGTGAGCGGCTCGACGCCTGCGTGGTCGGCGAGCCGACCGGCGCGCGGCTGCTCGGCGACATGATCAAGATCGGCCGGCGCGGCAGCCTGACCGGCATGCTGACTGTCGACGGCATCGGCGGCCATGTCGCCTATCCGCATCTGGCCGACAATCCGGTGCACCGCCTGGTCGCGATGCTGGCGGATCTCACCACGGTCGAACTCGATCAGGGCAACGAGCACTTCCCGGCAACGACGCTGCAGGTGTCGACCGTGGATGTCGGCAACCCGGCCTCGAACGTCATCCCGGCGCAGGCCCGCGCGGTCTTCAATATCCGCTTCAACAATTTGTGGACGGGTGACAGCCTGACCGCCTGGCTCAACCAGCGGCTGGCACCGTTCGGCGGTCGATGGTCCCTGGACGTCCGGGTCAGCGGCGAGGCGTTCCTGACCCCGCCCGGCGCGCTGGCGCCGCTGCTGAGCGATGCGATCGACGATGTGGTCGGGCGCCGGCCCGAACTCAGCACCACGGGCGGGACCTCGGATGCCCGCTTCATCTCACGGATCTGCCCGGTTGCCGAACTGGGGCTGGTCGGCCAGACCATGCACAAACTTGATGAGGCGGTGTCGCTCGACGATCTCACTGCCTTGACCGGAATCTATCATCGCATGCTCGAGCGGTACTTCGCCGCGTGACCAGTCGATGAGGATGTGGCGCCAATGGTGAGCGTTACCGAGATCGGCCACGCGCTCTATGGCAGCTATCGCCTGGCCCGGGCCGATCGGCGCGGTCTAGCTTATCTGGACCGTTCGCTGGCCGGATGCCGGCGGTCGTTTATCGCTGCCGTGCTGACGCTGCCGGCGTTCTACCTGCTGCTGTTCCTGCATATCGGCGACGCCGAGCTGGAGCGCAGCGGCTGGCAGCAGATCCTGCTGGTCGAAACCATCGGCGATGCGATCAGCTGGACCGCGTTCCCGCTCGCCGTTCTGCCGATGCTTCGCTGGCTCGGCATCGCCGACCGCTGGCCCGGCTTCATCACGGCGTATAATTGGGCGTCGGTCCTACAGATGGGGATCCAACTCGTGACCAACTCCATCGCGGGGCTGATCGGCGATCCCAGCATCGGCGCGCTGATCGTGATGCTGGGCATCATCGTTGCGCTCGTTTACGAGTGGTATGTCTGCAAGGTGGCGTTGGACATAACCAGCCTGCCGGCAACCGCGATCGTGCTGTTCGACCTGGTGCTGGGCCTCGCCATCAATTCGGTGACCACGAGCCTTTATTAGGTGTGGCCCGTGGATGACGGCCCCGCCGTATCGCCATAGATCACCGCCGTCAGATACAGCCCGTCGGGTGGGGCGGTCGGGCCGCCGCGGGCGCGGTCGCGGGCGGCGAGGGCCGCCGCCACGTCGTCCGGCGACCATTGGCCGTTGCCGACCAGCTTCAGCGTGCCGACCATGTTGCGGACCTGATGATGCAGGAAGGACCGTGCGGCGGCGGTGATGTGCAACTCCTCGCCATGCCGCTCGACCGTGAGGGTATCCAGCGTCTTCATCGGAGACAGCGCCTGGCACAGGCTGGCGCGAAAACTGGTGAAGTCGTGATGGCCGACCAGGCGCCGGGCCGCCTCGGCCATGGCGGCGGCGTCCAGGATCTGGCCGACATGCCAGATCCGGCCTCGCTCCAGCGCCGGCGGCGCCCGCCTGTTGAGGATGCGGTATAAGTAGCGGCGGCCGGTGGCGGAGCGGCGGGCATCGAAATCGTCGGGGACGATTTCGGCCGACAGCACGGCGATCGGTGCGGGTCGAATATGATAGTTGATCGCGTTGCGGACCTCGTGTGGCGGGAAGGCGCGAACGAGATCGACATGGGCCACTTGGCCGGTGGCGTGGACCCCGGCATCGGTCCGACCCGCACACCAGATCCTGGGTGCCTCGCCGGCGAAGCGCGGGATCGCCTCCTCGATGAAGGCCTGGACGCTGTCGCCGTTGGGCTGGCGCTGCCAGCCGACCAGCCCGCTGCCGTCATATTCGATGGTCAGCTTGTAGCGCGGCATTACGCGAGCAGAGTGCCGCGGGGGACTGGCCGGCCGCGCAGATAGGCATCGATCGGCAGTGCGCCGCGACCGGGGCGTTGCAGCAGGAGCGGCCGGAACAGCCCCATGGTGCAAGCGATGCCGAGCCGGTCGTCGGTTACCGTGCCGGGCACCGCCGATCCCTCGAAGGGCTCGGCGGCGGCCTGCAACACCTTGATTCGCTCGCCGGCATGCTCGAACCAGACGCCGGGCCAGGGGTTCAGCGCGCGTACCCGCCGTTCGATGTCGGATGCCGGGTTGTGCCAGTCGAGCACCCCCTCGGTCCGGTCGAGTTTCGCGGCATAGGTCACCCCTTCCGTCGGCTGGGGGGTCGGAACCAGGCTGTCGGCGGCGACGCCGTCGAGAGCCTGAACGACGAGGGTTGCGCCGAGGACGGCCAACGCGTCATGCAGCTCTGGCGTGGTGGTCTGCGGGTCGATTGGCACTCGGCCGACCAGTAGCATCGGTCCGGTATCGAGGCCCGGATCCATCTGCATGATGGTGACGCCGGTTTCCGGATCGCCGGCCAATAGCGCGCGCTGAATCGGCGCCGCGCCGCGCCAGCGCGGCAGCAGCGAGGCATGGACGTTGAGGCAGCCGAGCCGGGGTGCTTCGAGGATCGCCTTGGGCAGGATCAGGCCATAGGCCGCGACCACCGCCGCGTCGAGCGCCAAGGCGGCGAACTCCGCCTTTACCTCCTCCGGGCGCAGCGATAGGGGATGGCGTACGGGCAGGCCCAGCGCCGTGGCGCGCGCCTGAACCGGCGAGGGCTGCGGATGATGGCCGCGGCCCGCCGGGCGGGGCGGCTGGCAATACACCGCCGCCAGATCATGACCGGCGGCGACGAGGGCGTCGAGGATCGGCACCGCGAAATCCGGCGTGCCCATGAAGACGAGGCGCAAGCGCCGGCGGGGCGCCGCCGTCAAGCCGGTCAAGAATCCTCTTCGGCTTGCGCCTTCTTCAGTTTGACCAGCTTGCGCAGGATGATGTTGCGCTTCAGCGCCGACAGGTGATCGACGAACAGCACGCCGTTCAAATGGTCGATCTCGTGCTGCACGCAGGTCGCCAGCAATCCACCCCCGCGAATCTGTTGCCGGCTGCCATGCCGATCCAGATAGCGCACCTCGACCTCGGCCGGGCGGGTGATATCCGCATAATACTCGGGTAGCGACAAGCAGCCCTCATTGACCGTTTTGACCTCTTCGGAGGTCCAGGTGATCTCCGGATTGGCCATTTGCAGCAGGCGGGGCGGCTCGCTGTCGCGCGATACATCGAGCACGACGATCCGTTCGAGCACGCCGATCTGCGGCGCCGCCAAGCCGATGCCGGGCGCTGCGTACATCGTGTCCGCCATGTCGTCCATCAACTGGCGCACTCGATCATCGACCGCCGCGACCGGCTTGGCCTTGGTCTTCAGCGTTGGGTCGGGGGCGATCAGAATGGGCAGACGGGACATCGAGTCGGGCTTCGATTGGACCAAAAGGTGAAAGCCGGGGTGTAAGATGTCGGCGGCATCGGGTCAAGCGGGACAGGGGCTGGCATGCTTTTTCCGCATTGCGCGGTGCCCCGATCGTTCTCTTGTCGTTCTCGCGGTGGCTGGCTGCTAGACTCCGCGATATGACGTGCTGGGAAGGAATTGGGTGCATGCCGACCGATCCGATGACGCTCGGGCTGAGCGGCGCCGCGGCGCTGCTGCTGGTCGCGGCGGTGGCGTTTCTGGTGGCGTGGTGTGGCGCCGCGCGTCAGGGGGCCGCTCAAGCGGGCTTGCTGGACGAGGCGCGCCGGGTAACGGCTACGGCGCAGATCGGCTTGGCGGCGGCGGAAGCCCGGCTGAGCGAGACGCGCGCCGCCCTGGAGGTGGTGAGCGACGAGCGTGATGCCGCGCGCGACGCGGCGATAACGGCGGATACGGCCGCCGCCCTGGCACGCCAACAGGCTGCCCAGATCGCCCAGCAGATGCAGGATTGGACGGCGACCAAGGCCGAATTCCTGCAATCCACCCGCTCCGCCGTGCTGACCACCGCGCAGGAACTCTCGACCAAGCTGATCGAGGATCATAAGCGCGAGAGTGCCGAGGCGAAGGTCGCCAGCGCCGCTCTGGTGCAGCAGACCACCGAGAACCTGCTGAAGGGTGTCGCCGAGATCACCCAGCAGGTGGCACAGCTGAAGGGGCAGGTCGGCGAAAAGGGCGTGCAGCTCGACACGGTATTGCGCGCGCTCTCCAGCCCCGGTGGCGCCGGCTATTACGCAGAGATCGGCCTCGCCAACACGCTGAAAACCTTCGGTCTGGTGCAGGGGCGCGATTTCGCCCTGCAGCACACGGTATATGGCGAGGAGGGCGGCCGGCGTCTGCGGCCCGATGCGGTCGTCTTCCTGCCCGGCAACGCGGTATTGGTGATCGATGCCAAGGCCTCGAAATTCCTGCTCGATCTCGCCGCGGCCGAGGGGACCGAGCACGAGGCGGCGGCCTATCAGAATCTGGCGCGAACGATGAACCAGCATTTGCGCGACCTCGCCGCCAAGGATTACCGGGCGGCGATCCAGGATGGCTATCGCAAGGCCGGGGGTGGCGGCGACATCGCCCGGGTTATCAGCGTCATGTATCTGCCGAACGAAGCGGCGATCGAGAAGCTGGGCAAGGCGGACAGCCAGTTCATACGCAAGGCGGCCGATGCCCAGATCATCCCGGCGGGGCCGGCGGGCCTCGCCTGTGTAATCGGTTTCGCCTCGGTCGAGATCAGCCTGATGCGCCAGATCGAGAACCAGGAGAAGATCGTCGACGGTTCGCAACGCCTAATCGACGCCCTGTCCAATGCGATCGAGCACGCCGCCAAGATGGGGCGCGGCATCAAATCCGCCGCCGATCATTTCAGCGCCTTCGCCGCCAGCGTCAATGGCCGGTTGCTGCCCCGTGCCCGCGAATTGGGCAAGCTCGGCCTCAGGCCGCAGAAGCCGGTGCCAGGCAATCTCGGCACCTATCAGGTGCTGGCGATCGACACGCTGATTGAAGGCGAGGCCGCCGAACAGGCCGAGGATGCGGATGGCTTTTCGGAACGGCCGGTTCGGCTGCGTGCCGACATGGAGCCGCTTTCGGTTGGCTCCGAAGAGCTCGTTCGTCAGGGTCGTCAGGGGCGGTGACGTGACGCCACCTCAGAACTCGCGCCGTGCCTTTAAGGCCGCTGTCAGCGTGCCCTCGTCGAGATAGTCGAGTTCGCCGCCGATCGGCACGCCATGGGCGAGACGGGAGATGCGCACGCCGGCACCTTCCAGCCGATCGGTGATGTAATGGGCGGTGGTCTGTCCTTCCACGGTGGCATTCAGCGCCAGGATGACCTCGACGACACGGGCGTCGGTGGTATCGGACGAAGCGTCGGTCGCCGTGGCGCGCGCGATCAGGCTGCCGATCGACAGATCCTCGGGCCGCACGCCGTCCAGCGCCGAGAGCGTGCCACCCAGCACGTGATAGCGGCCTTTGAACGACCCGGTGCGTTCCAGCGCCCAGAGATCGGCGACATCCTCGACCACGCAGAGGAGGGTCGGGTCGCGCCTGGGATCGCGGCAGATCGGGCAAGGATCGGCGGTGTCGAGATTGCCGCAGACGGAGCAGGTCCGGATGGTGGCCGCGGTCTCGGCCATCGCCTCGGCCAGCGGCCCCATCAGCGCCTCGCGCCGGCGCAGCAGGTGCAGCACGGCGCGCCGTGCCGAGCGCGGCCCCAACCCCGGCAGCTTGGCCAGCAACTGGATCAGATGGTCGATCGTGGTATCGGTCATCGCGGAGCAGGGGGCATGGGGCGGGACGCCGGTAGCGCCTAGAACGGCAGCTTGATGCCCGGCGGCAGCTTCAACCCACCGGTGAGCTTGCTCATCTCCTCCGAGACGTGGCTTTCGACCTTGGCCTTGGCATCGGTGAATGCCGCCAGGATGAGGTCTTCCAGCACCTCGACCTCTTCGGGGTCGAGCAGTGCCTTGTCCAGGCTGATCTTCTTGAGATCGCCCTTGCCGGTCAGGGTCATCTTGACCATGCCGCCGCCCGCGGCGCCGGTGACCTCGACGCGGTCCAGCTCCGCCTGCATCTCCGTCATGCGGGTCTGCATCTGCTGGGCTTGCTTCATCATGTTGCCCAAATTTTTCATGCGTCAGGCGCTCCTTGATCCTTGGGTTCGAGCTATTCGGTATCCAGCAGGTCGGCGAGGTATTCCTCGCCGCCGAACTCGCCGCCACCCGAATCCTCATCATCGACGCTATAGGCGGCGAGAGGGCCCGGGTCGTCGGCCTCCATCGGCGCCTCGTCCAGCGTAGTCGGTTCGGTGCCGGGGTTGATGGCGGACACGTCTGGCGCGATCCCGGCGATCCCGGGTTCGGCTGCGACCGGCGCACCGCGCTCGCGGATCTCCATGATGGTAGCGCCGGGGAATGTCGCCAGCGCGGCGCGGACCAGCGGGTGGGTGTTCGCCTCGGCCAGCTGCCGCTGCTTGGCCGCTTCCGCCTGCTGACGTGGTGTCGGCTCGCCTTCCGCCTGGCTCACGCTGACGACCCAGCGCATGCCGGTCCATTCGCCGAGTTTTTGGCCCAGCCGATTGGCGAGATCGCGCGGCGCACCCTCGGCCGGCCGGAACTCGATCCGACCGGGCTCGAAGCGCACCAGATGAACGGAGCTGGCCAATTGCGTATAGAGCAGTATTTCCCGCTGTTCGGCGACCAGCTCCAGAACCGCCCGGAAATCGGCGAGGGGCGCCGGTGCTCTGTCCTCGACCGGTTGAACCACCTCGGCCGGCGCTGCCTCGGCTTGGGCGTCGAGCACCCGTTCCGCCGTCGCCTGGGCGGCGCCACCACTCATCGCCACCGGCTGCCGTGGGCCGGTTTCAGGGATACGGGCGATCGGCGCCGCCGTGGCGAGCGCCGGCATGGCGGGGGCCGCTGCCTGTGGCCGAAGTGCCGGAAGAGTAGCAGGAATTGGCCCGGGAACCGTCGGTGCATGCGCCGCGGGGCCCCCGCCGCGCTCCACCAAGCCGCGCACCACTTCGGCCGGCGAGGGCAGATCGGCCACATAGACCAGGCGGATCAACACCATTTCGGCTGCTTGCAGCGGCTGGGGTGCCGTCTGCACTTCGCCGAGGCCTTTCAGCAGCATCTGCCAGGTACGGGTCAGCACCGCCATGCCCAGGCGCTCGGCCAGCTGCAGGCTGCGCGCGCGGGTGGCGGCGTCCCCCGGGAAGCTCGATTCGGGAGCATTTCCCTCCGCCTCGCCGGTGCCGTCCAGCTTCAGGCGGGTCAGCAGGTGGGTGATCTCCAGCAGGTCCTGCAGTACCAGCGCCGGCTCAGCCCCGGCCCGGTGCAGGCTGGTGAGCGTGGCGAGGGCGGTGGCCGCGTCACCGCGCATCACCGCCTCGAAGATCTCCAGCGCCAAGCCGCGATCGGCGATCCCCAGCATGTCGCGGACCGAAGCCTCGGTGATCAGCCCGCCCCCCTCTGTGGTGCCACCGCCTAGGCTGAGGGCGATCGCCTGGTCGAGGATCGACAGCCCGTCACGCGCCGACCCGTCGGCGACGCGGGCGATCAGCGCCACCGCCGCCGGCTCCGCCGCGATGGCCTCCGCCTCCAGGATTCGCTGGTACAGGCCCGCGAGCTCCGCCGTCGCGATGCGCGGCAAGGTGTAGCGCTGGCAGCGCGATAAAACGGTGACCGGTACCTTGTTGATCTCGGTGGTGGCGAAGATGAACTTGATGTCGGGTGGCGGCTCCTCCAGCGACTTCAACAGCGCGTTGAAGGCGTTCTTCGAGAGCATGTGCACTTCGTCGATGATGTAGATCTTGTAACGCGCCGCGACCGGGCGATAGCGCATGCCGTCGGTCAGCTCGCGGATGTCATCGACGCCGGTGCGCGAGGCGGCGTCCATCTCGATGACGTCGACATGTCGGTCCTCGGCGATGGCCCTGCAGGGCTCGCATACGCCGCACTGGGCGATTGTCGGGCCACCCGTGCCGTCCGGCCCGACGCAGTTCAGCGCGCGGGCGATGATTCGGGCGGTGGTCGTCTTGCCGACGCCGCGTACCCCGGTCAGCATGAAGGCATGGCCGATTCGGCCGCCGGCGATGGCGTTGGTCAGCGTGCGCACCAGCGCATCATGCCCGATCAGGTCGGCGAAGGTCTTCGGCCGGTATTTGCGCGCCAGCACCCGGTATTCGGCGGCATCGACCGTCATGCGAGTCGTATCCGAGAGACGTTTGAGGCGTTCTGCGACGGGGAGGCCGGGAGTCGGGCGTCCGGGGAGGCGTCCGGCATTGCCAACCTTGTCGCGGCACTTGTCGCCACTGCGTCTCCCGTGAGGCCCAAGTCGAACAGGCCAAGTTTGAATGAGGTGGGAGGCTGGCTACAACCCAAATCGAAACTCGTTACGGCTGCTTCCTTCCGGACCTGACCGGGTTGGCGAGGGACCTGCCCATAACCAACCTCCCGACCGTACTATATCAGAACCGGGGTGAGGCGCCGCAAGCCTAAAGCGCGTGTTGACGCTCAGTTAGGCAGCGGGCGAGCGTGTCGCGGCCGCAACGCGTCGCGCGAAGCCGATGGTTCGGCGTTGGGAACGGATCGCCCATCAAGTCGCCTACCCGCCCGAGGTGGTGGAAAATGCCCTCGCCCACCGTCAAGCATACTTGTTTGTATACGAACAATAGCATAGCCTGCGCGATAGGCTGGTCGCGACGATTTTGGATTGCGAGAATGCCTGTGCACCGGGATGCAGCACCCTTCGGCTAGCGATATCCAGGGCTCATTTGACCTGAGGAGTGGGAACCACATGCCGCAGCGACAAATGCATCTCGTCGCATACCTGAAGACAGGCCCGACCGCCCTGCATATCGGTGGTTGGCGCCATCCCGAAGCGACGCTGGACGACATATTCGATCCCAGCCGATACCAGCACATCGCTCGGGTGCTCGAGGCCGCGAAGTTCGACGGCTGCTTCTTCGCCGATCTCTTCGGGCTCTACGACGTGCATCAGGGCACCGTCGACGCCTATGTGCGGCGCGGCGGCCAGATCAGCTATCTCGACCCGACCGTCGTCCTGCCGATCATGGCGGCCGTCACCAGCAATCTGGGCCTCGGCGCCACCCTCTCCACCAGTTTCCACACGGCCTACCATCTCGCCCGCTGGCTGGCGTCGCTTGATATCCTGAGCAAGGGCCGGGTCGCCTGGAACGTGGTGACATCGGCCACCGACCTCGAGGCCAGGAATGCCGGCCTCGACGAGCTGCCGCCGCGCGAGCTGCGATACGACCGCGCCGACGAGGTGATGGAAGCCTGCTTCGCCCTATGGAACAGCTGGGATGAGGATGCGCTGATCCGCGACAAGGAAGCCGGGATCATGGCGGATCCGGCCAAGGTGCATTACGCCAATTACGAGGGCCGTTGGATCAAGACGCGCGGTCCGCTGTCGATTCCGCGGAGTCCGCAAGGTCGTCCGGTCATCATGCAGGCCGGCAGTTCGGATCGCGGGCGTGAGTTCGCCGCACGCTGGGCGGAGGTGATCTTCACCATCCAGCGCGGCCAGGACGAGATGCGTGAATTCTACACGGACATAAAATCGCGGATGCAGCAACGCGGCCGCGCGCCGAGCGAATGCGCCATTCTGCCCGCTGTGACTGTGGTGCTCGGCGAGACGGAGTCCATCGCCAGGGAACGGGCCGACTATCTCAATAGCCTGATCGATCCGGAACTCAGCCTGGCCTCCTCCTCCAGCAATCTGGGGGCGGATCTGACGAAGCTGGGTTCGGGCAAGACACTTGCCGAGCTTCAGGGCAACCAGGGCATGAAGGGCTCGCAGGACCTCGTGGAGCAGACGATGAAGGCCGAAGGTGTCAGCTTCAAGGAGGCCGTGGTGAAGCGCGGGCTAGGCCGGGAACTTGTCGGTACGGCGAGCATGGTCGCCGATCACCTGCAGGAAGTATTCGAATCCGGCGTATGCGACGGCTTCGTGCTGTCGCCGACCATGTTCCCTGGAATGTTCGAGCAATTCTGCCGCAGCGTAGTACCGGAACTGCAGCGCCGCGGCATCTTCCGCACCGAATATACCGGGCGAACCCTCCGAGAAAACATTCGAGGCTGACCGCCCACCTACAGGTCGGCACCACGGCTCGCGAGGTCGATGTGATGGGCGTAATGCCGGCCGTCTTGCTCCGCACCCGGGGGCGTGCGAGGTTGGCAGTCATGAATCGTATTAATTTCTATGCGCCGGGTGACCTGGATCGAGCGAGCCATCTGCGCAAGGACGAGGCTTGGCTGCGTGACCGGCTGACCGACCCCACCAGCCGTTTCGCGCCGGTCTGGAAGTCGCAGCATCTGGTGGTGACCAGTCCCGACGGCCCAACCGCCGTGCTGGCGCGTCCCGATCATGTCGCGTCCGTGCTGCCACAGGCGAATGCGGTGATCTTCCTCGGCATCGAAGATGGTGGCGCGCGCTTCGCGATCGACCTGCCGCCGGAAGAGGCGCCGCCGCTCGACCGCCTCGCAGGTGCTGTGGATGAGGCGCTGGGGCAAGGCGCCGCCGAGCCGCGCTTTCAGGATCTGCGCGCGGTCGGCCCGTTGCTGCCGCGGGCCGAGGGGGCGCTGCTGGCCTATGCGCGCGGCGTCATCCATTGGCACGGCCGGCACCGGTTCTGCGGCGTCTGCGGCAGCCCGGCGGAGAGTGCGGAGGGCGGCCATGTGCGTCGCTGCGCCAACCCCGCCTGCGCCACCACACATTTCCCACGCACCGACCCGGCGGTCATCATGTTGGTGACCGACGGCGACCAGGCGCTGCTGGGCCGTCAGCCGGTCTGGCCCAAAGGTATGTACTCGACCCTCGCCGGCTTCGTTGAGCCCGGCGAATCGCTCGAAGCGGCGGTCGCGCGCGAGGTGTATGAGGAAGCGGGCGTCGTCGTCGACGATGTGCGCTATCACTCCTCGCAGCCCTGGCCGTTCCCCGCCTCGATCATGCTGGGCTTCTATGCCACGGCGCGCGGCACCGACATCAAGGTCGACCAGACCGAGATCGAGGATGCCCGCTGGTTCGACCGCGACTGGCTGCGCACCCACCATGACGACGAGGCGTTTCGCCTGCCGCGAGCGGATTCGATCGCGCGACGGCTGATCGAGGATTGGTTGGCGCAATAGGGGGCTGTGCCCCCGGGCGCCGGGGAGCCGATCTCTTGCACGTTTGTGGACTAACCGCGAAGCTGACGTAACCGCCCCCGCTGCCTCCCCTGTGGGCGCTTTTGCGCGAGGTACGCCGATGCTATCCGGGATGCCTCCTCGCCTCGTCGTTGTCGGCGGGGGCTTCGGCGGCCTCAACGTGGTGAAGAGCCTTGCCGGCTTGCCGGTCGATATCACGCTGATCGACCGGACCAATCATCATCTCTTCCAGCCCTTGCTCTACCAGGTCGCGACGGCGGCGCTGGCGCCCTCCGACATCGCTTATCCGACCCGGTCTCTGTTCGCCGGACAGCGCAACGTCACCGTGCTGATGGGCGAGGTGACCGGCGTCGATCCCATCCGCCGGGTCGTCTCGGTCAGGGATACGGGGGAGATCGGTTACGACTATCTCGTGCTGGCGATCGGCTCGGTTTATAGCTGGTTCGGCCATGACGAATGGGCGACCCACGCGACGGTGCTGAAGACGCTGGATGACGCGATCACGCTGCGCGTCCGGCTGCTCGGCGCCTTCGAACGGGCCGAGAGCCGGACCGAGCCGAGGGAGATCGACCGGCTGCTGACCTTCGTGGTGATCGGCGGTGGCCCGACCGGGGTCGAGCTGGTCGGCGCCATCGCCGAGCTGGCGCGCTCCACCCTCGCGCGGGATTTCCGGCGTATCCATCCGGGTTCCGCCCGTATCTTGTTATGCGAGGCGGGGCCGCGCCTGCTCGGCACATTTCCCGAGGCACTGTCGGAATACGCGGCCGATAAGCTGCGACAGCTTGGCGTGGATGTGCGGCTGGGGGCGGCGGTCGAGAAGATCGACGCCGAGGGGATCGTCGTCGCCGGAAACGCCGGCGCCTGCGAGCGGATCGCCAGTGCCAGCGTCTTCTGGTGTGCCGGCACGGCGGCACGCCCCGTGGCCACTTGGTTGGGTGCGCCGGCGGCACGGAATGGCGCCGTGCAGGTCGAGCCGGATTGCTCGGTACCGGGTCACCCGGACATCTTCGCCGTCGGCGACGTCACATCGTTCACCACCAACGACGGCCGCACCCTGCCGGGTCTGGCGCCGGTGGCGAAGCAGCAGGGCAAATATGTCGGCCAGCTGATCGCCCGCCGGATCGCCGGTCAGCCGCCACCGGGCCCGTTCGTCTACCACGATGCCGGTGCCCTCGCGATGATCGGCCGATCATCGGCGGTGGCGGATTTCGGCTTCGTCAGATTGCGCGGCGTGCTCGGCTGGCTGTTGTGGAGTGCCGTGCATCTGCTGCTGTTGGTCGGGTTTCGCAATCGGCTCGCGGTCTATCTCAATTGGAGCTGGGCGTGGCTGACCTGGGGACGGGGCGCGCGCTTGGTGACACGCCCCGACGATTTGGGCACCTTCCATTTCGATCGGGGGGATGATTGATGACCTCCGCGAGGGCGCAAACCTCCGCGAGGGCCCTGTGCGAATGGGGTGGCGCGGGGATCGAGGCGCTGCGTGACCGGGTGGCGGTGCTGGTCATCGTCGATGTGCTGTCATTCTCGACCGCCGTCGATGTCGCGGTGTCGCGGGGGGCGGCCGTCATCCCGTTCCCGCTCGGTGACCCGGACGCGGCGCGCGCGGCGGCCGATCGGGCTGGCGCGGTGCTGGCGATGCCCCGGCGCGCCGAAGGCGGCCAGTTCAGCCTATCGCCTGCCAGCCTCGCGACGCTTGCCGAGGGCACCAGATTGCTGCTGCCCTCGCCGAACGGCTCCCGCCTGTCGCTGGGCGGGGATGCCACACCGGTCCTGGCAGGTTGTCTCAGGAATGCGACGGCGGTGGCCGGGGTCGCCCGCCGGATCGCCGGGACTGGCGCCATCGGCGTGATTCCGGCGGGCGAACGCTGGCCCGATGGTAGCCTGCGCCCGGCGATCGAGGATCTCATCGGGGCGGGCGCCATCCTGCACGCCCTCGATCTGCCGCTCTCGCCCGAGGCGCTTGTGGCACGGGAGGCGTTCCGCTCGGCCGGTGCCGGCCTCGCCGATCTCCTCCGCGCCTCGATGTCGGGGCAGGAGCTGATCGGTCGGGATTTCCCCCAGGATGTCGAGTACGCCGTCGCGACGGATGTCAGCCTGACCGTCCCGATGCTGCGCGATGGGGCGTACCGCGCGGTTGCCCCATCATAAGCTTGGCGACCTTTCGGTCACCTGACCTATCTCAGCTAACGGCGGCGTTGAACGAACGGTCGAACACGGCGGTGGCATCCAGGCGCGCGCGGATTAGCCGGGCCGACTGGTACCGGTCGGCGGTGCGCTGCTCGTCGGCGATGACCTGATCGTCGATCGCCACCGCGCGCGGGCTGTCGGTCTCCAGCCAGCGCTTGGCGACGGCTTCGGACACGCCGATCTCCGCGGCCAGCACCCGCGCATAGGCATCCGTATTCTGGAGGGCCCAGCGCCTGGCCCGGGCGAGGCGCCCGAGGAAATCCGCCAGTGCCGCGCGTTTTTCCGTGATGGCTGTGGTTGTCGCCGTCACGAAGGACAAGCCGGACAGCAGACCATTGCCGCCATCGATGATGACGCGTGCGCCATCCACCAACTGCGCCTGGGCGACATAGACGTTCCAGGTCGACCATGCCTCGACCGAGCCCGCCGCCAGCGCCGCCTTGGCATCCGACGGCAACAGATTGGCGAGCCGAATATCGTCGGCGCTCCAGCCCTCCCGTTCGGCGATCGCCAGCAGCAGGGCATGGCCGACCGAGCCCCGGTTGGTGGCAATCGGATGGCCCTTCAGCTGTCCGATCTCGTGGATCGGCGAGTTGGCCGGCACCACGATCGCGGTGCCGGCACCGCTCCCGCGATAGGCGGCCACGATGCGCGCCTCGACGCCACTGGCCAGCGCGAAGGTCGTCGGCGAATCGCTGGCATAGGCGGTGTCGACCGCCCCCGCGTTCAGCGCTTCAAGCAGCGGTGCGGCCGCCGCGAACTGGTTCCACTGCAGCTTGTACGGCAGGTCATCGAGCACGCCCGCGGCCTTCATCACCGCCTCGTTGCCGCCCTTCTGGTCGCCGGCGCGCAGGACGGTGCCCGGGGAGATGGGGGTAGCAGCACGGGTCATGCCCGGCAGGGCGCCGATCGCCAGGGTCGCCGCTGACGCCCCTAGAAAAAGGCGGCGGGTTACGAGGCTGGACACGGTCATCATTCACCATCGCTCGGAAATAGGTGGGGTCATGAGAAAGACGAGCTTCGCCCTGGAACTCATAACAAATCTCGCCACTAACCGAGCCCCATTCAACAAGTATTGATCGGCTATCCGTAAAAAAGAATATCGATCTATGGGGCGGCGTGAAAATAGTCATAAATATCGTGGCGATGGGACAAAGGAGTAACTCATCCTCATGAAGTTGGTCGGTCGGATGGTGTGTTTTAGGCTGGACGTACCCGTATCGGTCTATTCTGTTTCAAGGTCGGGGCCTTGCTATCGATCGCCGTTCGCGTTAGGCGCCGCCGATCTTGGTTCTCATAATAATCCAGCATATCCTGCGGGAGCATCATTTGGCCGGACTTCGAACCCAGGAAGTAGAAGCCGGACGCGGCATCATTGTTCGGGCGGCCCCTGCCCAGGCCATCGAGAAAGCGCAGCCAGAAGAAGGGAATGGTCAGCACTGTCGAGAGCTTGGTTCCCATGCCGAGCGAGCGCCAAAGCTGCCGCACGGCATCGACGGCGACGGTCCCCGCCCCCTGGACGGAACCGGCGTCAAGCTCGGCGAAGCGCTTGAACAGCCATCGATGCCCGCTCATCGTGAAGCGCGTGAAATCATAGGCGCCCTCATGCACTGGCTGCATGAAGGGGGTTTCCGCATAGACGATGCCGCCGGGTTTCAGCACCCGGAAGATTTCCGCCGCGACAGCATGCGGCTCGAGCACATGCTCCAGAACCGCCTGGATCCACACCCCATCGAAACTGTCCTCGGTGAAGGGCAGGGAATGACCATCCGCTACCAGACGCGTATGATGCGACGCGTAGACATCAGTGCCGATCAAGCGGATGGCATCGTCTTCATAGAGCGCCTTGGCACCCTCGCCGATCGCGCCGCCGCCGATCGTCAACACGACCGGACGAGGGTTCCCGACCTTGACCAAGTCGATGAAGGTCGCGGCGTTGCGGGCCGCGACCGGGTTGGTGCCGATAATGAGCTGGCGCAGCCGGAGCCGCCAGCTGCGACGATCGTCATCCCGCGGAATGACGCTGCCCGGCTGGCCCGTCTGATAGGAGGTTTCTTTGAAAAGGCTGGCGTCGAAATCAATCAGCACCGGCTGTCCCGCCGCCATGGGGAAACCTGTTCCCGCGTATCTACAGTTTTGATTGCTGCAATGCAGCCGCGGCGGCCGCTTGTTCAAAGAGTCAACGGGGTCAGGGAGAGAAAAAAGCTTCGCCATGCAACATGGACATCGCAGAATATCTCCCGCGATATCGTTGACATGCGCCGTATAATTGATTTCTGGAATCGAAATCTGAAAAAGTGCGTGCATTCGAATGTGCCTAAGATAGTAGTTTCTGGCGCTGAGCGCTTTTTTTTGGTTTTATTTTCTGGCAGCCTCGATCCGAGTCATTAGGCTACGCCAGCATCCGTTAGTAAGCCGTGTAGAGTGTGGCATCACTCCGTCGAATGACGTAGAAAAAAATGCCCGCCGGTTCGATGGCAATATCGGCTTGCGCAGCCGGCGCCCCTCCGCCACATGTTCAAGCGATCTCTCAGGTTTCGTAATATTCCAGCATGTCCCGCGGTTCCAACGGCTGCGCGGATTTTGTACCGAGGAAGTAGAAACCGGACGCGGCATCGTTATTCGGGCGCGTCCTGGTCAGGCGATCGAGAAAACGCAGCCAGAAGAAGGGGGCGGCCATAAGCGTCGCGAGCTTGTTGCCAGCACCGAGCGCGCGCCATAGATGCCGGATGGCACCGATGGCGACGGTTCCCGCCCCTTGGACGGAACCGGCGTCGAGCTCGGCGAACCGTCTGAACAGCCATCGATGCCCGCTCATCGTGAAGCGCGTGAAATCATAGGCGCCCTCATGCACCGGTTGCATGAAGGGGGTTTCCGCATAGACGCAGCCACTCGGCTTCAGCGTCCGGAAGATTTCCGCCACGACGATTTGCGGTTCCAGCACATGCTCCAGAACCGCCTGGATCCACACCCCGTCGAAGCACCCATCGGCGAAGGGCAGATGATGGCCGTCCGCCACCAGATCGGTATAGCGCGACGCATAGACATCGGTGCCGATCAAGCGGATGGCATCGTCTTCATAGAGCGCCTTGGCACCCTCGCCGATCGCGCCGCCGCCGATGATCAGCACGATCGGTCGGGGGGTGTTCGCCTTGACCGAATCGATAAACGCCGAGGTATTGCGGGACACTACCGGGTTTGTACCATTGACGAATTTGCGGAACCGAAGACGCAGGCCACGACGATCGTCGTCCCGCGCAACGACGCTGCCCCGCGCCCCGTCGAAATAGGCGGTTTCTTTGAAAAGGCTGGCTTCGAAATCGATCAGCACCGGTTGACCATCGGCTATCGGGAAACCTCTTTCAGCATACGTGCATGCGGGGTTGCTGCAGTGTAGTGTTTCCGGAAGAAAAATGAGCCTCTTCAAGCATCGAGGACATCTTAAAATATTGCCGATAAAACTATCGATACGTTTCATGTACCTATAGTCTTTTGTAGATACTTGGAAAATATCTTGCAATTTTAAGCGTGTCCGAGGTTGTTGTGGGGCGCAAGGTTCGTTTTGCCGATGATCTTGGCCCGGATCGCTAAATCACGGTCGCATTCGGACAGAAGGTTCTCCGGCGGCCGGAGTGGTCGATCCTCCCCAGCGGGTGGTGGGGTAAAATCGTCAGCTGATTGGGATAGGTCCCGGAAGCCGCCATCGACCGGCGTCATCTCGGGACAATGTTCCTTGCCAGTGCCCGAACGGGATCACCGACCTTTTAGAGCCTGCCCTCAAACCCACTCAAGCGGGTGATGCGGTAGTGGCGGCAGGTCGATCCTGATGGGGTCGCCGGGGCGCACTTCGCCGCTGGTGAGGACGATTGCCATGATACCGGCTTTGCGGATCAGCTTGCCCTGCTCGTCACGCCCCAGCACGGCGGCCATCAGGCCCGGCATGAACCGGTCCAATTGGGCGCAGGGGTTGCGCAGTCCGGTGACGCGGATCACTGCCTCGTCACCCAGGGTCAGGAGGGCACCGGTCGGCAGGGCCAGCAGATCGATGCCGCGCGTCGTGACGTTCTCGCCCATCTGCCCGGCCGAGACCGCGAAACCCCGGGCGCAAAGCTCCTCATGCAACTCGCCCTGGATCAGGTGGATCTGACGCAGATTGGGTTGGCTAGGATCGGCCGCCACGCGCGAGCGATGTTGCACCGTGACACCCAGATGCGCGTCATCCGCGACGCCCAGGCCGGCCAACAGCCGGATGCTATCCCGCAGCGGCTTGCTGAACTCATGCGTCTTGTCGCGGCTGACCGCGGTGACGATGCCGACCATCAGCTCACACCCGGCATCAACTCATACCCGCATACCCGTCATGAACCCCAGCACCCCGATCAGCCCGCCAATGAGCAAGATCAGTGCCGCGACGCCGGAGATCATGAAGCCCGGTCCGCGGCGGGTGGCGGCGCTGTAATAGCCCAGATTGTAGAGGATCCGGCCGACCACCCAGATCAGCCCCAGCACGGCACCGATCGGTTGCGAGATGAACAGAGAGAAAATCCACAGCGATGGCAGGAACAGTACGAGCTGTTCGACGGTGTTCATCTGGACGCGCATCATCCGCTCGAAATCCGGGTTGCCGGTGGTCGCCGGCGCCACGACGCCATATTTACTACGCGCCCGGGCGACCGCCACGAAAGTCCAGCAATAGACCAGCAGCGCCAGACAAGTCACAAAGGCGGGATACAGGTGCAACATAGGCGATGGGCTCCGGCTCGATGTTTTGCGACGCTTGCGGGATGGTTTTACCGCGATCCGGGTGCGGGGTCGATCCGGCGTCTTGAGGCGCCGAAAGCCTATGGATTTCAGGGACTCTCATCCAGTAGGGGTGGCAGGTTGGGCCACCCAGATTTGCTCGCGACCATAGGCTGGTGGGCTCTTCGCGAAATCGCTGTATTCGGCAAGGATCTCGAAGCCGGCGCGCGCCAGCAGATGCCGCATCTCCCAGCGATAGCTCCAGCGCAGGGTCAGCACGCGGTGTTCCTCGCGGATCACCGCTCCGGCGACGTCGACGACGATATAGCACCAGACATCCCGGCGGATCTGCTCGACGTGATCGAAACTCGACCGCTCCAACATCAGATTCACCCGGTTGCCGCTGGCGGGATCGATGCCGCTCCGCCGTTCCCGAGGCTGGGCGGCGAGCGGCTGGTCGGGCAGCAGCAGATCGAGCCGTGGGGCGAATAGGTTGAGGACCAGCACGCCATCCGGCCGCAGATGCCGCCGCATCGCTGCCAAGGCTGCGAGTTGATCCTCGACCGTCAGCAGGTGCTGGAACGATCGGAACGGCACCAGCACCGCGCCGAAACGGCGGCCGAGGTCGAACCGCCGCATATCGCCCTCGACCAATGTCACCCGCGCCGCGACGTCGGCAGGTAAGCCCGCGTGCTTCGCCCGCGCGACCGCCAGCATGCCGCTGGAAAGATCGAGTCCAGTGACCGTGAGGCCGGCCCACGCCAAGGCGAAAGTCACCCGCCCGGTCCCCGACGCGCACTCCAAAACCTCGCCGCCGCCCTGCCGCGCCAGCTCGATATAGAACGCGACATCCCCCGCGATCGTCGGCTGTGGCGGATCGTTCACCGCGTCATAGGTCGCGATATGCAGGCTATCGGACGCGTAGCAGGAGGCTAGATCGGTCATCGGTGGCTATCTTGTGAGAGATGTCACTGGATATGAGATTGGAGGATGTCCTTCAACTTATTCGGGGAATCGGCTTCAGCTGGCTGGTGCCGTCAGGGCGCGTCGGCTTGGGTGGCCGGGATAGACGCCGAGGATGGTCAGCTCCTCGGTGAAGAAGGCGAGTTCCTCGAGCGCCAGGCGCGTCGAGGTCTCGTCCGGGTGGCCTTCCACATCGGCGTAGAACTCGGTCGCGGCGAACCGGCCGGCGACCATGTAGCTTTCCAGTTTGGTCATGTTGACGCCGTTGGTGGCGAACCCGCCCAGCGCCTTATAGAGCGCCGCCGGCACGTTGCGGACACGGAATACGAAGCTGGTCACGGTCGGCGCCTGGCCCCCGGGGGCCGGCCGGTCGGGGGTGCGCGACAGCACGACAAACCGGGTGGTGTTGTGCGCGGCGTCCTCGATATTGGCCTTCAGCGAGACCAGGCCATAGGTCTCGCCGGCCAAGGCCGAGGCGATGGCGGCGACCCGCTTGTCGCCGGCCACGGCGATCTCCCGGGCCGACCCCGCGGTATCCGCCGCCACCACGGCGGCGAGGCCCAGCTCCCGGATGGTGGCGCGGCATTGCGACAGTGCCTGGATATGGCTGCGCACGGTGACGAGGTCTTCCAGTCGGGCGCCGGGTACCGCCAGCAGATGATGGTGCACCGGCGCGAAATGCTCGCCGATGATGTGCAGGCCGGAGCGCGGCAGCAGGGTGTGGACATCGGCGACTCGGCCGCCCAGTGAATTCTCGATCGGGATCATGCCGAGGGCCGCGGCGCCTGAGCGCACCGCGGCGAAGGCGTCCTCGAACACGTCGCAGGGCAGGGTGGGGCGGCCCGGAAACACTTGGCGGCAAGCCAGGTCGGAATAGGCGCCGGGGGCTCCCTGAAAGGCGATCGGGGTCGTAGTGTCAGTCATCGTGGGCATCTCGGTCATGTGAATTTGGGGTATAGGGTCAGAGTTCGGATACAAGGGTCTATCGTCCTGCGGCGAGCATCTGGTTGGCTCGTGCCAAATCCTCCGGCGTGTCGACGCCGAGCGGCACGGTATCGACGCGCGCCGCGTCGATGCGCATGCCGGCCTCCAGCGCCCGCAACTGCTCCAGCCGCTCGCGCTGTTCGAGCAGGCCCGGCGCCAGCCGAACGAACCGCTCCAGGGCGGCGCGCCGATAGGTGTAGAGGCCGATATGATGCAGTAATTCGCCGGGGCCCGTCGGCACGGCGGCGCGGCTGAAATACAGCGCCCGACCGATGCCGTTGGGATCCGCCGCGTCCTTCCAGGCGACAACCGCCTTCACCACGCTCGGCCGATCGCGTTCGGCGGGGTCGCTGATCGCGCAGACCAGGGTCGCGATATCGACCGCCGGGTCGGCCAGGGGGGCGAGCGAGCGGCGGATCAGCGCGCCCTCCAAGGTCGGCAGGTCACCCTGCACATTGACGATCGCGTCATATCGTCTGTCGGGATCGACGCGCTCGATCGCCTCGAACACCCGGTCGGAGCCGGAAGGGTGCGCCGGATCGGTCAGGATGCCGCGCCCGCCGGCCGCCTCGACCGCTGCCAGGATCTCCGGTTCGGCGCAGGCGACGATGACCGGGCCGATCGCCGCTTCCTCGGCTCGGCGCATGACTTGGACGATCATCGGCAGGCCGCAGATATCGGCAAGCGGCTTGCCCGGCAGGCGGATCGACGCCATGCGGGCGGGAATCACGATCACGGGGTTGTGCGGGAATCCGGTATTGGTCACAGTTCGCCCTTGATTTTGCGTCGTTATGCCGCACGATTTCGCGCCGAGCGGAAACCTCCTATCGGCTATGGTCCACGCGTTGTAAACCGATATGGCTATGATCGGCTCTGGAACTTCCGTTTCCGGCATGCTTTTGTCCCGCCCCGATCGCGCCGTATCGAGAACCGTCCGAAGGTTGAAGCATGTCCTCGTTTGAGCTCAACAAAATCGCGGCATCCGTGCTGCTCGCCATGATCGTCGCCATGGTTACCGGCCTGATCGCTGAGGAACTCGTCCACCCGAAAAAGCTCGACCAGAACGTCTACCAGGTGGCGGGTGTCGAGGCGGGGGCCGCGCCGAAGGGCGGCGCCGCTCCGGCGGCGCCCGAGAAACCGGCGCCGCTGGGCGCGCTGCTGGCCTCGGCCGATCCGGCCGCCGGCGAAAAAGTCGCGACCAAATGCGCCGCCTGCCACAGCTTCACCAAGGGTGCGCCGGCCAAGGTCGGGCCCAATCTTTACGGCATCATCGGCGACAAGCGCGCGCATATGGATGGCTTCGCCTATTCGCCGGCGATGCAAAAGATGGGCGGCACCTGGACGCCGGAAGAGATCAGCGTGTTCATCTACAACCCGAAGGCAGATCTGCCGGGCACCAAGATGGGCTTCGCCGGCCTGCCGAAGCCGGAGGATCGGGCGAACGTCATCGCCTATCTGAACAAGAACAGCGACAATCCGATCGACCTTAGCAAGGCGCAATAGGCAATTCCGGACAGACAAGGAACCGCCGCGATGCCGTTTTCCTCCGAGGCGATCAGTCTCGCCCACCACCTGGCCGATGCCGCCGGCGATGTGGTTCGGCGCTATTTCCGCGCTTCGGTCGAGGTGATCGACAAAGCCGATGACAGTCCGGTGACGATCGCCGACCGGGAGGCCGAAGGCGTCATGCGCCGGCTGATCGAGGCGGCATTCCCGGCCCATGGCATCTTCGGCGAGGAATACGGCGTCGAGCGTCCGGATGCGGAATTCGTCTGGGTGCTCGACCCGATCGATGGCACCAAATCCTTCATCTCCGGCGTGCCGCTGTTCGGCACCCTAATCGCCCTTTTGCATCAGGGACGTCCGGTGCTCGGCGTCCTCGACCAGCCGATTTCACGCGAACGCTGGCTGGGGATCGACGGCCAGCCGACGACGCTGAACGGTGCCCCGATCCGCGTCAGGCCCTGCGCCGATCTCGCCCAAGCGACGGTATATGCCACGGCGCCGGACATGTTCCGGGGACCCGACGAGGTGGCCTTCGAACGGGTCAGGGATGCCGCCAAGCTCACCCGCTATGGTGCCGATTGCTATGCCTTCGGGTTGGTGGCCGCCGGCTCCATCGACATCGTCATCGAGGCGTCTCTGAAACCCTATGATTACTGCGCCCATGTGCCGATCATCACCGGTGCCGGCGGCAGTTTGACCGATTGGCAGGGCAAGCCGCTCGGCCTTGCCTCCGATGGTCGCGTGCTGGGCTGCGGCGACCGGCGTGTCGCCGACGCTGTCCTGGCGCTGGTCGGCTAGCGGGCTCCGATGGCATTGCTGTTCCGCGCGAGTGGCGAGGGAGGCGGGGAATGGGTGGCGCCGTTGCGCGCTGCTATGCCCGACGAGGATATCCGGTTCTGGCCGGATGTCGGCGATCCGGCCGAGATCGACGCGGCCCTGGTCTGGAAGCCGCCTTCCGGATGGCTGGCGACCTTGCCGAACCTCAAGGCCATCCTGTCGCTGGGCGCCGGGGTCGACCACATCCTGCAGGATACGGCCTTGCCGGCGGGCGTGCCGATCATCCGTCTCGTCGACCCGGCCATGGCCGAGGCGATGACCGAATGGATCGTCCTGCAGGTGCTCCGCCTGCACCGACAGGACGTCGATTACGCGGCGCAGCAGCGCGAGCGGGTCTGGCGGCGGCATGACCAGCCGCTGGCACGGGAACGCCGGATCGGCATCCTGGGGCTCGGAACGCTCGGCTGTCATGCCGGCCAGGCCTTGCGGTCGCTTGGCTTCGATGTGGCGGGCTGGAGCCGATCGCGCAAATCGGTGCCCGACATCGCCAGCTTCGCCGGTCTCGATGAGTTGGAAAGCTTTCTGGCGCGGACCGACATCCTGGTGCTGTTGCTGCCGCTGACCGCCGATACGGATGGCCTGCTGAACTCGGTACGGCTGGCGCAATTGCCGCGCGGCGCCGGCATCGTCAACGCCGCGCGCGGCCGGCATATCGTCGATGAGGCAGTGTTGACCGCCCTGGGCAGCGGCCATATCTCGGCGGCGGTGCTCGACGTCTTCCAGCACGAGCCGCTGCCGCCGGAGCATCCCTATTGGTCGCATCCCCGGGTGGTCGTTTCGCCCCATGCGGCGGCGGCCACCGATGCCCGGTCGGCATCGGTCATCATGAGCGATACCGTGCGCCGACTGCGCAGCGGGGCCGAACTGATCGACCGCGTCGAACCCGGCACCGGTTACTAAGCAGGCTTCAACTCGCCAGCGGGCAGTGCCCCTCGCTCAAGGGGCGAAAGGCGTCTTGGGCGGGGATCGTCTGCAACAGCTCATAGTAGTCCCAGTCGGCCTTGGACGCGCTCGGTGCCTTGACCTGAAACAGATACATGTCGTGGACCGCTCGGCCATCCACGCGCAGCGTCGTGGTGCCGAACAAGGGATCCGCCATCGGGGCTGAGCGCATCTTGGCGAGGATCGGTGCGGTTTCCTCGGTATCGACGGCGGCCATCGCCTTCAGATACTGCAGGACGGCCGAGTAGACGCCTGCCTGGTTCGCGGTCGGCATGCGTCCCTCGCGCTTGGCCGCGAACCGTTTGGCGAAGGCCCGGGTCTGGTCGTTCAGGTCCCAATAGAACGGCTCGGTCAGATAGAGCCCTTGGGCCGCCGGTAGGCCGAGCGCGTGGACATCGGTCAGCTGCATCAACAGGGCGGCGATCGATTGATGCTGGGTGATCCCGAACTCGGCCGCCTGCTTCACCGAGTTGATGGTATCGCCGACCGCGTTCGCCAGCCCGATGATCTTGGCCTTCGAGGCCTGGGCCTGCAGCAGGTAGGATGAGAAATCCTGACTGTTCGGCGGATGGCGGACGCTGCCCAGCACCTTGCCGCCGGACGCGGTGACTGCGGCGGCGGCATCCCGTTCCAGCGACTGGCCGAAGGCATAATCGGCGGTAAGGAAGAACCAGCTGTCGCCGCCCTTTTTGACCACAGTCTTGGCGGTGCCATTGGCGAGCGCCCAGGTGTCGTAGGTCCATTGCACGGTGTTGGGCGAGCATTTCTCACCGGTCAGATCGGTGGTGCCGGGGCCGGAAGCCAGGAAGGCGGTATGTGGCGCATTGCGGACCGCTTCGGCCACCGCGAGTGCCACTGAGGAGAACGGTACGTCGACGATCGCATCGACACTGCCTTCCTCGATCCAGCGGCGGGCGGTGGCGGCGCCGATATCGGCCTTGTTCTGATGATCGGAGAAAACGACTTTGACCGGCACGCCATTGACCTTGCCGTCGATATCCTCGACCGCCAGCTCGGCGGCCGCGACCGAACCGGCGCCGGTCGAATCCGAGGCGAAGCCGGACATGTCGGTCAAGACGCCGACCGTGATCATGCCCGATTTGACGGCGGCGTGAGCGACGCCGCTCGTCAGCATCGCCACGCAGGCGAGGATGGAAAAAAATCTCATGAACCGGACTCCCCTGGACGTTTCTTGGTTTCGTTTGTTGTGCCGAAAAACTTAAAACCGGGCCGTTACGCCGTGCTACGCAGCTTCGTCAACTCGGCCTCCGCATGATCGACCCGGATCTTGCCGTGGGCGACCAGAAGCTGAGCGATCCGATCGATTTCCGCGCCGATGGCACCCGCCATCATCGCGATGTTCTGGGCATGCAGCGCCATGTGGCCCTTTTGAATGCCGGTGGTGGCCAGGGCCTTGAGCGCGCCGAAATTCTGTGCGAGACCGACCGCCGCGATGATGCGCGCCAGTTCCTCGGCTGTTTTGACGCCGAGCAGCTTGAGGCACGCCTTGGCCGTCGGATGGAGCTTGGTCGCCCCGCCGATCAGCCCGACCGCCATGGGGAGCTCGATCGTGCCGGAGAGATGGCCGTCCGCCGTCACTTCCCAATCGGTGAGACTGCCATAATGGCCGTTCCGGGCGGCATAGGCATGGGCGCCGGCCTCGACCGCCCGCGTGTCGTTGCCGGTCGCGAGCACGACGGCGCTGACGCCGTTCATGACGCCCTTGTTGTGCGTGGCGGCGCGGTAAGGATCGGCGGCGGCGAATTGATAGGCGCTGATCATGCCGTCGCGCACCTCGGTGCCGCCGATAGCGTCGCAGGGCCAGGTCGCTCGCGCCCGTGCCAAGCGGCGGTCGGCGAGGTTCGACAGGATGCGCAGATAGACCCGGCCGCCCGTCCAGGCGCTGATTTCCGGGGCCAGCTTTTCAGCCATGGTGTTGACGGCGTTGGCTCCCATGGCATCCCGTGTATCGACGATCAGGTGGGTGATGACCATCGGGCCGCCGCGCGTATCGAGGACCCTGACTTCGAGATCGCGGAAGCCGCCGCCCAACTGGACCAGGATCGGGTCGCAGGTATCGCAGATCGCCCTGATGTCGTCGCGGCGCTCCAGGATCTTGAGCCGTGCCGCGAACGGATCGTCGAGACCGACGAGCTGCACCTGGGCGATCATCAAGCTACCCGACATCGAGCCGATGAACCCGCCGCTGTCGTAGCATTGACGGGCCGAATTGCAGACCGCGGCGACGACGGAGGATTCCTCGGTCGCCATCGGTACCAGCACATCGCGGCCGTCGACCTTCATGTTGGTCGCCACGCCGATTGGGATGCTGATGGCGGAAACCGCATTCTCGATCAAATGGTCGATCAAATGCGGATCGACGCGGCCAAGGCTCCCGAGATGCGCCACGGTGTCGCCATCCAGATCGGCGAACCGGGCGATGATCTCCAGGCGCTCGCCCAGCGACTTCTTGTGAAATCCGGAAATACGGGAACTCGGGCCGGCGGGCATTGTCATGGTCGCGTCTTGTCCTTGGATGGATCGGCGGCCCGAACCGGCGTGAGTTGGTCAAGGGCCTGATTTGCTCAAGAATGGTCGGTATCGGCGGCGATTGGTCCGGGGAATCGGAGGGGGCTTCCCAGGTGACTCTCCTCCCAATGCCGCAATTCGCAGCTTTCGTTGTCGAGAATTGTGTCGCTCGTCAGCCATCATGGAAAGGGACAGTTTTCCAAACTATCGCAATCAGTGTACCAGGTTGTGATCTGGGACAATTTTGAGGAACCGCGCGTGTCGCCTGCGAAGCCGCCGGGTCGGGGAACTCGGATCGTCGAGAGCGTCATCGGTCTGATCGAGGGCGATACGCTCAAGACCGGCGAGCGTCTGCCGGCGATCCGGATCGCCGCCGCGAATTACGGCGTGTCGAAGAACACGCTCGCCGATGCCTATGACCGGCTGGTTTCCCTGGGCTATATCGAAGCGCGCCGCGGGTCGGGGTATTATGTGAGCCCGGTCCGGCGCAAGCCGGTCGCGGCTCGACCGCCTCATGTGGCGGAAGCGCTCGACCTCGTATCGCTGCTGCGCGAACAACTCGAGCAGCATTTCGCGGTCAGGGTCGGCGATGGCCGGCCGCCGCCGTCCTGGATGGAGGATTCCGAGCTCGGCCGGCATCTGGGCTCCGTCGGTAGCCGACGGGGCGGGAGTGTCACCCACGGCTACGGCCATCCCCGCGGCTTCGCCCCCCTGCGCGAGCGGATCGCGCTGACGCTCGCGGAGCGGTCGATCAACGCATCACCGGATCAGATCATCTTGACTCAGGGCGCCAATCACGCGCTCGACCTGATCGTGCGCTATCTGGTGCAGCCCGGCGATACGGTTCTGGTCGATAGTCCGGGCTATTACCCCCTGTTCGCCAAGCTGAAACTGGCGAAAGCCCAGATGATCGGCATCGCGCGCCTGGCCGATGGACCGGATCTGGAGGATCTCGCCGCCAAGGCCGCGATCTCGCATGCGAAGGTCTTCTTCACCCAATCCCTGGCGCATAATCCGACCGGTGGGTCGTTGACCTTGCCGATTGCCCATCGGGTGCTGCAGATCGCCCAGCGCCATGGTCTGCACATCATCGAAGACGATCCGTTCGCCGATGTCGTGTCGGCGGCCAGCCCGCGGCTTGCCGCTCTCGACCAGTTGGAGCGCGTGACCTATGTCGGCACCTTTTCCAAGACGCTGTCGGCCAGTCTGCGTGTCGGCTATGTCGCCGCGGCCCCGCCCCTCGCCGACGCGCTCGCCGATCTCAAGATCCTGACCATCGTGAGTACCAGCGACTATATCGAGCGCGTCATCCACACCCTGATCGTGAACGGCCACTATCGGCGGCATCTGCAGCGGCTCCGGGGGCGCATCGAGGAGGCGACGGTGTCGGCACTCCGCCATATGGAGCGCCTCGGGGTCCGGATCTTCGCGCCGCCTTCCGGCGGCTATTATCTTTGGGCGCTGCTGCCCGCCGGCGTCGATGAGGCCGCGCTGTCGCGCCAGGCGCTCGAACACGGCATCTTCATGGCACCTGGCTCCGTCTTCTGGCCAGATCGAAGCGGGCCAGATCGGCTCGGACCAGATCGGATTGGCGGCGGCGCGGCCATCCGCATCAATGTCGCCTATGCCAGCGACCAGAAGTTCCTGGAGTTTCTTAGGAACTATCTGGCTGGTCGATGCGGGGCCGATGACTAGGGAATGGTGCCACCGGAAACCGGGCGCTCGTCCAACTCGCCTTTCGCGGCGGCTGTCAGGATCTCGTTCATCTCGGTCAGGAACATCGACCCTTTGACGGTGCGTTGCACCAGCACGCTGCGCCGGTCGGCTGGGTCGCGCTTACGGCGCGCCAGTCCGAGGATGCCCAGCCTATCGAGCGCCCGGGTGATCGCCGGCTTGGATATATTGAGCTGTTCGGCCATGCCGCGCACCGTATGCGGTGCCGGCGTCATATAGACGGTCAGCAACAACGCAAGTTGCCGGGCAGAAAGATCCGGCCCCGACCGGCGAACTGTTTCGCTTAACACGCGTCGCCAAAGATCGAGTCCTTGGGTTCCTGTAATCTCTAAAGCCATCGCGTTCGCCAATGTCCTTGCCAGCCTGCCATTGGCTGATTAATCCTCAGCTTAAGTGGCTAGTGATGAAGTTGGCCTTAATTCAATCGGGGCGGCAATAGGAAGCTACTCAACCGTAACGAATTTTGAGCAAGCGAAATAAACCGCGCAGTCCGAGGGCTTCACCACCTTCCGGCCGGCCGGGTTTGCCGGTTGGATTCCAGGCGATCGTATCGAGATGAAGCCATGGTGTCGCTTCCGAAACGAATTCCTGGAGATAGACCGCCGCCACGATGGCGCCGGCGAAGCCGCTGTCGGAAACGTTGTTGAGATCGGCGACCTTGCTGTCGAGCATCCGGCGGTAGGGGCGCCATAAGGGCAAGCGCCAGACCGGATCGGCCTCCGCCTCCGAAGCGGCGAGGTATTCGGCCGCGAGCCGATCGTCATTGGCGAACAGCGCCGGCAGATCCGGGCCCAGCGCCACCCGCGCCGCACCGGTCAGGGTCGCGAAATCGACCAGCAGGGAAGGCGCCTCGGTATCCGCCTCCGCCAAGGCGTCGCATAGCACCAGCCGGCCCTCGGCATCGGTATTGCCGACCTCCACGGTGAGACCCTTGCGCGTGCGGATCACGTCGAGCGGCCGGAATGAGGTCGACGAGACCGAATTCTCCACCGCCGGGATCAGCACGCGCAGCCTGACCTTGAGGCCGGCCGACATCACCGCGTGGGCGAGGCCGAGCAGCGTCGCGGCACCACCCATGTCCTTCTTCATCAACTTCATGCCGCCGGCGGTCTTGAGGTCGAGACCGCCGCTGTCGAAGCAGACGCCCTTGCCGACCAGCGTCACCTTGGGATGGGTGGGATCGCCCCAGCGCAGGTCGATCAGCCGGGGTGCCCGGGACGAGCCGCGGCCGACCGCGTGGATCATCGCATAGTTCTGGGCGATCAGGTCCTCACCGACGATGAGGCTGATCTCGGCATCATGGCGGTCGGCCAGCGCCTCGGCGGCGGCGGCCAATTCGGCCGGCCCCATATCCTCGGCCGGGGTGTTGATGAGATCGCGTGCGAGGGCGACGCCGGCCGCCAAGTGCTCGACCTCCGGGCGATCGGCCTCGTCCGGCCAGGCGAGCTTGGCGAAGCCGCGGCCTCGGCTCTTGTAGCGGGTGAAGGCATAGGAGCCGAGCGCCCAGCCGAGGGCGGCATGGGTGGCACCGCCCGCGCCGAACAGCCCGTCGAGACTGCCCTCGATCCGATACAGCCCTTCCGGCAGCGTGTCTGGCAAGCCGGCGAGCGACCATAGTGGCTCGGTGACCGCGACGCCCTGCACGACCCCGGCGAGGCTGCCGCCCACACCTGGCAACAAGGCGGTCTTGCCCGCTTCACCGCTGAAACCGATGTTGCGTAGCCATGCCGCCACCGGCTCGGGCTGACTGTTCGACCAGGAGGCGAAGCGCTCCTTGGTGATCGCCGTGATCGGAATGCCTTCGCCGGGAGCCGCGTCGGCCAGCGTCTTAACTTCGGCCAGCGTCTCTGCCATGGTGATCTCCTTGTGAGGCTTTAGTCATGCAAACCTGGGTGGTTGAGCATGCCGCGCCCGGCGGGCGAGGGGAAGCCGCAGAGTGGCTGTCGCGAGAAGGTTGTGGTTCGTGGCCGTGATGGGTTGCATCGGCACTGGTGGCCGGGGGAAAATGCGATTCATCGACAATCGGAGGAAGTGTCGCCCCCATGGCCGATTTCACCATCTATCTGGGCAATAAGAACTATTCGAGCTGGTCGCTGCGTCCGTGGCTGGCCCTGAAGGCGACCGGTGTCCCGTTCGATGAAGTGGTGATCCCGCTCTACGAGCCCACCTCGCGCGCGACAATCCTCAAATACTCGCCTTCGGGCCGGGTGCCGACCCTGGCCCATGGCGCGATCACCGTCTGGGAGAGCCTGGCGATCTGCGAGTATATCGCCGAGCTGTTTCCGGCGGCGACGTTGTGGCCGGCCGACCCCGCTGTTCGAGCGACCGCGCGGTCGGTCAGCACTGAGATGCATGCGGGATTCCAGGCATTGCGCGCGCATCTGCCGATGAACATCCGTTCGTCGTTTCCGAACCGGGGCGTGACGCCGGAGGTGCAGTCGGATATCAACCGCGTCGCCGCGCTGTGGCGGGACTGCCGCAAGCAGGTGCCGGAGGGGGCGGGGCCGTTCCTGTTCGGCGGCTTCACGGTGGCCGACGCGATGTACGCCCCGGTCGTCAGCCGCTTCCGTACCTACAAGATCGATCTCGACGAGGCCTGCCAGGCCTATGCGGATGCGATCTGGACCCTGCCGGCGATGCAGGAATGGGCGCTCGCCGCCAGCAACGAGCCGATGATCATCGAGGATTCGGAATTCTGATCCGCGGTGGTGGGGTGTCGTCGAGGATACCATCCTAAGGCGCACCGTGATCCAATTCGGCGGTATATTCAGATCGGGAATTCACCTCATTCGCTATACGCTCGCCCCGATGTCACTCAATCCGCCGGAGTATGATGCCGAGACCGCTCGACCCCTTCGTCGTGGAATCGCCGGAACCGGGAGACATTCAGGATCCACGCCTGCAGGCACTCTTGCGGTATTGGGAGTGCAGGCGGGGCACCGCGGATGCGCCGCCTATCGCCGCGATCGATCCGGTCGAATTCCGGTTCATCCTCGGCTGGCTCATGATCATGGAGCCGCTGGAGGGCGGTCGTGACTTCCGCTATCGCCTGTACGGCACATGCATCGCCGACGCGTTTGGCCGGGACCTGACCGGTCGCAACATTGGCGACTCGTTTCCGGAAGTGGCAAATCTCGCTATCACTGTCTACCGGCGGGTGATGGAACGGCGCTGCGCGGTCCTGACCCGCCACACGCCGCCGGAAAGCATCCCGATCGAACGCTGGGAGCGCCTCGCCTTGCCGTTTCTCGATTCAAAGGGAGACGTGACACGCCTTCTCGTCGGTGCGATCGCCCAGGGCGTGCGAAGGACCGATCGGGCACCGCCGCCCTGGCCGCTTGGCGGGCAACCGGGCGGCGGCAACAACGATAGTTGAGTTTGCCTGAACAATATCGGGAAGCTTATCTACTAACAGGCTCGGAATAAAAATTAAGAATCTCGAAATCAAATGGTTTCATCATCGGTGATCAGATGGAAGCGACGGCTGACTTGGGTCGGTCGGCGGATCAGCCGCACTTTCGAGGCCGGAGGATAACAATGTTGAAAACAGGCAAGATAATTGTCGCCGCGGGTTTGGCGCTTCTCCTTGCCGGCGTGATGACGCCGGTCCGGGCCGCCACGCTCGAGGAGGCTCAGGCGCTCGGTGACAAGGCGGCGGCGCTCATCGTGGCCGAGGGCGAGAAGGCCTTCCCCCTGATCAGCGATCCGAAGGGCGAGTTTGTGCAAGGCGACTTGTATGTGACGGTGCTCGATCACCAGGGTGTCGTGCGCGCCACGCTCAATCCCAAGCTGGTCGGCATGAACATGTGGGAATCGGCCGATCCAGACGGCGTCAAGTTCACGCAAGATGCGGTGAATATCGGCGAAACCGCAGGTTCGGGCTGGCAGAGCTACAAATTCACCAACCCCGTGAGCAAGAAAATTCAACTTAAGAAGGCTTGGATCCGCAAGGCGGGTGATTTCGTTACCCTTTGCGGTATCTACATCACCAACTAGTTTTCGCTGGATGCGGGCCGCCGCCATGGTCTCCATCCACCCCCGATATCAGCCTCACCGGCTCATTCCGATGCCAGGATTCCTTCCATGATAGGGTGGCTCGCCAATCTTTCGATCACGCGCAAGCTGTTCATCGCGCCCGCTATCGCCGTCCTCCTCCTCTCGCTGATGGCACCGCTCGCGCTCCATTCGCTGAGCCAGCAGGCGAAGCTGCTCGATGAGCTGACGACGACTGAGGTCGAGAAAGCCGCCACCCTGACCGCCCTCGCGCGCGCCGTCCCTGAAGCGAACAGCCTCTCCATTAGCATGGTCGCCCTTGCCAGCAATTCCGACGATGCGGCCGCGGTCAAGCGCCTCACCGCCGATACGGATAAGCGCCTCGGCGAAGCCGCTTCGTTGATCGACCGGCTCAACTCCTTCGAACTCTTCGACGGTGAAAAGGAGGTCGTGGCCGGTCTTGGGAAAGACCTCAAATCATACGCCGACATGAGCCGCCAGGTCGCCACCATGGCAGCGGCGGATACCGCGACCGCCTATGTGATCAGTACCAATGGCGAGAAGTTCTATGCTGCGCTGCTGAAGAAGCTCGACGGCTTGCAGGATCTGGAGCGTAAGCGCTTGGCCGCCGTGCACGATGCCTCGATGGCGCAGGCCGAGACGGCGCGCTTCGCCTTCATCGCGCTTTTCGCCGCTTCGGTCCTCGTCTCGATCCTGGTGACGACGGCGCTGTCGCGGATAATCAGCGGCTCGATCACCCGGCTCACCGCCTCGACCCTCAAGCTCGCCGATGGCGACCTGACGGTACAGGTCGAGGGCGGCGAGCGCCGGGACGAGATCGGCGCCCTCGCCGGCGCGATCGGCGTATTCAAGAGCAACGCCATCGACAAGCAGCGGATCGAGGAGGAGCAGCGCGTCCGTCATGAGGAAGCGGCGGCGCGGCAGCGCGCGGTCGAGGGGCACGTCGCCATCTTCGAGACCCATATCCACGACGCGCTGGAGGCGCTCGGCGCGGCCTCGGTGGAGATGCGCGGCACCTCGGACGGGATGTCGGGCACGGCTGAACGGACGAACGGCCAGGTCGCGGCGGTCGCCGGTGCGTCCGATGAGGCGTCGAGCAATGTGCAGACCGTCGCCGCGGCGTCCGAGGAACTCAGCGCCTCGATTGCCGAGATCAGCCGCCAGGTCAGTCACGCCGCGAGCATCGCCGGCCGGGCGGTGGATGAGGCCCGGCAGACCGATATCACGGTCCAGGGACTGACCGAGGCGGCTACCAAGATTGGCGAGGTGGTGAAGCTGATCAGTGCCATCGCCGGCCAGACGAACCTGCTGGCACTCAACGCGACGATCGAGGCGGCACGCGCCGGCGATGCCGGAAAGGGTTTCGCCGTCGTCGCCAGCGAGGTGAAGTCGCTCGCCACGCAGACGGCGAAGGCGACCGAGGAGATCTCGGCCCAAATCGAGGCGGTGCAGAGCGTCACCCGCGAGACCGTCGACGCGATCAAGCGTATCGGCGGCACGATCGGCGAGGTCAGCGCGGTCGCGACCTCGATCGCCTCGGCGGTCGAGGAGCAGGGTGCTGCGACGCAGGAGATCACGCGCAGCACCCAACAGGCGGCGGCGCGCACCCAGGAGGTCTCCGACCATATTGCCGGGGTGAGCGAGGGGGCGAAGACCACCGGCCGCGCCGCGCAGGGCGTCAAATCGGCCGCCGAAGCGCTCAATCTGCAAGCGGAGCGGTTGCGCAGCCAGGTCCATGATTTCCTCGCCAAGATCCGGGCAGCCTGAAACCGGGCGGCGATCTGGTAAGAGGCGGCGCCATCCAATCCCTCGATCCGATCTCTCCTCCAGGTGGGGGCTCTCGTTGATGAGGACGGCCATCTTCGGCATGTCCCCGTCAATCAAAATTTATCGCGATCGCCTCGCGGAACGCGCCTCCGAAAACAGGGAATGATCCCATGCGTAAACTGGCCCTAATCGGCCCAATTTTGGCTACGCTGCTCCTCGCGGGCTGCGTGCCTCCCCTGATGTGGGTCAAGCCCGGCTCGGGCACGCAAGAGTTTTCCCAGGTCCGCTATGGTTGCGAGCTGCAGAGCACCGCCACGGCCCCGGTCACGCCGCAAGTGACGGGTATTGGCGTAAACAAGTACGATAAAGGCGTGATCTACAGCACGGACGTGAACGACGGCACACGCGATAGTCTGTTCCGGCATTGCATGGAGGCCAATGGCTGGCGGCTTGTTCAACAGGCACCCGCGCCATCAGCCCCGGCTTCGCCTCTTCCCGCCACGGCATCATCACTCCCCGTCGCACCACCCTCGAACAACCAAGCTGCGAATAACAGCCTGGTTGTCGATCGTATCTGCCACAGCGGAAAACTAGACCTCATCTATCACGCCGCATCTTGCTGGGGGCCTGATCGCGAGGCCACGGCGGCGCAAGCGGATGCGTTTCGGCGCAGATATGCCGTCTCGCAAACGCCATCGCCAAAGGGGGCCGAGCTTCGGGTGCCACCTGTCGGGACTCGCGTTTATCTCTCGACCGGGGGGTTCCTAGAATATCTCATGCTCGACGGACCGCTGGTCGTCACCAGGAATGCGTCCAACGTCATTTCGACATATCCGGGCTTTTTCTTCGGCCTCAACCCCAACCAGGTGACCGTCCCGCTCGATCAGGCCGTCGCGATCTGGCCGCTCTCCGTCGGGAAAAAGGCCTCCCTCCAAATAACGACCGACAACGCCGCGTTCCTCTATGATGTCGAGGTCCTGAGGCGGGAGAAGGTCAGTGTCCCGGCGGGAAGTTTTGATGCGTTCGTTGTCCAGCGACATGAGAAGGGTCAAGGGGGTAACTACCACGACCAGATCTCCACCTATTGGTACGCTCCCCGGGAGGCGCTGGTCGTAAAGCAGGAGATCCGGTTGGTCGCGGGAACCTCCAGCGAAAAGTCCTGGGAAGCTCTCAGCATAGCGCCGCCTGATCCATCCAGAGGGTCATAGAGGCAGGATTGAGAGTTATGAGGGCGGATTCCGGTGGCACCTTGGAAGCCGTGTGCTTAGATACGCGCCCGTCCTCGCGATGAGCGAGCACACGTCCTGTCGACCATGGAGAAGCCGCTTGCACTTCGATACCGCTCGCTTCCTTCAGGATCTCGATACGCTACGCCAGATCGGCGCCTATCGAACGGGCGTGCATCGCCCGACCTTCAGCCCGCAGGATATGGAAAGCCGTCGGTGGCTGGTGCGGGAGATGCAGGAGGTCGGCCTGGATGCCTCGATCGATGGTATCGGCAATGTCTTCGGGCGTCACCCTGGCCCTGGGCCGCATCTCCTGTCCGGCAGTCATATCGAAACCCAAAACCAAGCCGGTTGGCTGGACGGCGTGCTCGGCGTCGCCGCCGCCCTGGCTTTGGCTCGTGCCGGCTTGCCCGTCGATGTCTGCGCCTATAGCGACGAGGAAGGCCATTTTGCCGACTTTCCGGGCAGCCGGAGTCTGGTCGGCGACTTCGGTGAGGCGGATCTGGATCGTGCCCGGAACCGATATGACGGCACGCCCCTTCGTGACGCTTTGGCGGCCGCGGGCCTCGCAGGCGTGCCGCGGCTTCAACTAGAGGAAGGGCGCTACAAGGGCGCCTTCGAGATGCATATCGAACAGGGCACGCAGCTCGAGAATGCCGGCCTGCGGATCGGCGTGGTGACCGGCATCGTCGCCATCCAGAAATGGCGAATCGTCGTGCAAGGACAGCAGGACCATACCGGTGGCACCACCATGGCGGAGCGCAAGGATGCCGGTCTCACGGCGGTGCGGCTGCTGGCCGCGATCGATGCCGAATTTCCCCGTATATGCGGCGAGCGAAGCGTCTGGACGACGGGTCGCATTATTCTGGAGCCGAACGCGCCGCAGATCATACCGGGGCGGGCGGAATTGATATTCTCCTACCGAGACTTGTCGATGGAGGCCATGGGCCGGATGGAGCAATGCCTGAAGGCCGTCGTGCGCGAGAGCAACCGGCGCGAGCGCTGCCCCGCCACCCTGGAAGCCATCGGCCAGACGCCGCCGGCGCTGTGCGATCCGGGCATGCAGGCGGCGTTGACGGACGCGGCACGATCCTTGTGCCCGGATGCCTGGCAACCGATGCCGAGCGGCGCCATCCACGACAGCCAGATTCTCGCCCGCAAACTACCGGTCGCGATGCTCTTCGTGCCGTCGATCGGCGGCATCAGCCATCACTGGACGGAAGACACCAAGCGCGAGGATCTGGCTTTGGGATTCGAGGTTCTGGCGGAGGGCGCGCGGCGGTTTTTGGCGGAATAGGCGTCATCCCCACGGGCGCGCCCGGATGCGTGGTAGATGGTCGCACGACTTTCGTCACATGGCGGCCGACGTCTCGGAAGCGCGTCGGGCCTGACCGAAGCGGTGACGGTACCCCCTTGTCGCCTTTCACCAAAAGGTTGCGGGGTGCCGTCCGTTGGCTAAACTAGCTGTCGAGCGGAGAATCGGCGCAGATTGGGGAATGATGATGGCACGCGGGCAGTTCCTTGGCCTTTCCAGGCACAGCATCTACGTTCTCTTCGTAACTGTGGCCTTTGCCTCGCCTGGCTTCGCCGAGGAGATCGCCACACCGTCGGTGCATGAGCAGGATAACTGGGCCTATCGCGAGACCCGCGAGGTGAACGGCGTATCGCATCAAAGCCATCAGGAACTGACGGTAGTTCATGCGTCGGCGTCGGGAATCCTCGTATCGGCCCATGAGATCGGCTCTAACCTGCCGCCGAAGGAAGTGTTGCTGGGCGCGGATTGGAGCCGGTCGCGAAACGTGAACGGCGAGAACAAGGTCGTCAATCGACCGTTCCTTTTCCCGCTGAGCATGGGGAAGAGCTGGGTTGTTGATTACAAGGAAGACAACCCGAACAGGGCCCATAAAAGCGAAACCTTCCACTCGAAATACTCGGTGGTGGGCTGGGAGGACGTGAGCGTACCGGCCGGCACATTCAAGGCGCTCAAGATCGAATCGGACGGCCAATGGACCGCCGAATTGGCGCCTTCCGCCTCGACGGTTTCGGTCGCGCGGGTCGATGGCCAGGGGGCGACGGCGCTCGCCCAGACCAATCGCGTTACGGCGCAGACAGCGACGGGCCGCTTGTACAAGGCTTTTTGGTACGTACCGTCCGTCAAGCGATACGTAAAGGCCGTCGAAGAATATTACAGCACCAATGCGGTGCTCAGTTCGCGCAATATGGAAGAACTCGAAGCGTTCAACGTCGGCAAATAACGCGCGGGCGACATTGTCCGCGGGGTGATGGTAGCCGGCTTATGCGCGGCGGCCGCATCCCGCTCGAACCCGATGCCTGGGCGATCATTCCGGGGCGTGCCGAGATCATCTTCTCGTACCGGGACCTGTCGGTCGAGGTCATGGGCCGGATGGAGGAGTGCCTGCGGGCCGTCATGCGGGAGAGCAACCGGCGCGAGCGCTGCCCCACCACGCTCGAAGCCATCAGCCATACGGCGCCCGCGCTCTGTGATCCGGCCATGCAGCAGGCCCTGACCGACGCGGCAAAGTCGCTGTGCCCCGGCGCCTGGCAGGCAATGCCCAGCGGCGCCACCCACGACAGCCAGATCGTCGCTCGAAAGATGCCGGTCGCGATGCTCTTCGTCCCTTCCATCGGCGGCATCAGCCACCATTGGTCGGAAGATACCAAGCGCGAAGATCTGGCTTTGGCTTCGAGGTTCTGGCGGAGGGCGCGCGGCGGTTTTTGGCGGAATAGGGCGGGGGCTTTCTCGGAGCACCCCCTTTGGCATGGAAACCGGACATAGGACCCTCGCACCCTTGACGGCTGGTTACCATCTCGGCCAGTCCTTCGTGCGTCAACTGGACAGCCAGGCGGATTGCACCGCCATCGGGCGCGTGGTCACCACGCCCGGCGCCGACCTCAGCATCGCGATCCCCGCCGGGGGGGTCGAGACGCGACAGCAGTTCAATGTGCTTGCAGGGATCGGCTGCACCGAGGTGCAGGGTTTCCTGTTCAGCCTTGGGTTTCGGGGGGCGGGTGGCGCCTATGCGGCGGGCGTGGTGACGAGGCCGCTGCCGGACCAGCGCGTGGTCGGCCGCCAGCCCAGACGCGACCGCGCCTGGGCGTTGCTGACCGGCGAGGCCCGCGGCGCATTGGCGTACAGCGCCGGTTCGCGCACTGGGATGCGCGCGCCGTACAACGCTTCCAGGCGTGCGATGGTCGGCTGTTCGGCGAATGCATCGTCGGCGGCCAGGAAGAATGTCTCGTACCCGGTGTAGTCCAGCAATGCGGCGGCGGCCGCGAAAGCCTGCGCGCAGTCCTCCGGCCCGACATAGGCGCGCAGATACGGCATCGGTTCCGTACGGTCGGTGGGTCCGGTCCGAGTGGGTCCGGTCCGGCCGGCCATGAAATCCACCAGCTCCGGGAAGGCGACGAAACACGGGCGCAGAACCAACACCTCGAGGCCGCGCCTGGCATAGGCCTCGGCGATCCGCTCGCCGCAGAGCTTGCTGAGCCCGTAGGCGTCGGTGGGACGCGCCTCCTGCGCCTCGTCGAGCGGAAGATAGTGCGGTGGCATGGTCGGGTTGGACTGGTCGATGCCGGTGACCGAACTGCTCGAGCAGTGGACCACCCGGCGGACCCCGGCGAGGCGACTGGCCTCGAACAGGTTCCAGGTACCGAGGGCATTGACCTGCATCGTGGCGGCGTCGTCGGTCGCCACCGAACGGTCGATGCCGCCGAGATGCACGACCACCTCGATCCCCCGCAGCGCCGCGGTGAGCACGCCGAGGTCGAGCAGGTCGGCCGGGTGGAACTCGGCAGACGGATCGGCGGGCGGGGCCAGATCGAGCACGCGCGGCCGGTGGGCTGCGAGGGCATGCACGACATGGCGCCCGAGGCGTCCGGATCCGCCGGTAATTGCGATCTGCACCTTCATCCCCTTCCGGCCGATGGCAGGACGCGCAGCATATCGACGTGCCAGTCAGCGTTGAATAGTTTCCAGGCAACGAGGTCTTAATAAACCACCACGCCCCGGATCGATTCCCCGTGATGCATCAGATCGAACCCCTTGTTGATCTCGTCGAGCGACAGGCGGTGGGTGATCAGCGGGTCGATTTCGATCTTGCCGTCCATGTACCAGTCGACGATCTTCGGCACATCGGTCCGGCCGCGCGCGCCGCCAAAGGCGGTGCCGCGCCAGACCCGGCCGGTGACCAGCTGGAATGGCCTTGTGGCGATCTCCTCGCCCGCACCGGCGACGCCGACGATGATGCTTTCGCCCCAGCCCTTGTGACAGCACTCCAGCGCCTGACGCATCAGCTTGACGTTGCCGACGCATTCGAAGCTGTAATCGGCGCCGCCCCCCGTGAGATTGACCAGATACGGAACCAGTTCGGCCTCGGGCATCTCGCTCGGATTGACGAAATGCGTGAGGCCGAACCGCTCGGCGAGTTCCTTGCGGGCGGGGTTCAGATCGACGCCGACGATCATCGACGCCCCGGCGAGGCGCGCGCCCTGCACCACATTGAGGCCGATGCCGCCCAGCCCGAACACCACCACCTTGTCGCCGGGCCGGACCCGCGCGGTGTTGATCACGGCACCGATCCCCGTGGTGACGCCGCAGCCGATGTAACACACAACGTCGAACGGCGCGTCCGGGCGGATCTTGGCGACGGCGATCTCCGGCAGGACCGTGAAATTGGCGAAGGTCGAGGTGCCCATATAGTGGTGCAGCACGGTTTTGCCGCGCCGGAATCGGCTGGTGCCGTCGGGCATCAGGCCCTTGCCCTGGGTGGTGCGGATTGCCTGGCAGAGATTGGTTTTCTGGCTGAGGCAATAGTCGCATTCCCGGCATTCCGGGGTGTAGAGCGGGATGACGTGATCGCCGACCTTTAGGCTCCGCACCCCCGGCCCGACCTCGACCACCACGCCGGCACCCTCATGGCCCAGGATCGCGGGGAACAGCCCCTCCGGATCTCGGCCGGACAGGGTATAGGCATCCGTATGGCACAGGCCGGTCGCCTTGATCTCGATCAGCACCTCGCCTTCGCGCGGGCCATCCAGCTGGACGGTCTCGACGACGAGCGGCTTGCCTGGCTCGTAGGCGACGGCGGCGCGGACGTCCATGACGGTTTCTCCTCTTCTGGTCTTGCGGATCGGGGGCAACTTAGCGCATCGGTTCCCCGGGAATGAAGCCGATCTATGAAGGTTTATTTGCCACTCGCCCAGCCCACCGAATTTCATGGCATGCTGCCGACGACATGACGATAGCGGAGATGACGATGTCTGAAGCGAAGGCCCAGCAGGAATTATCAGCAACTCTCGCGCGGGCCGGACTTACCGTGCCGGCGCCGGAACAGGCGGAGATCCTGGCGGCATGGCCGATTCTGGAGGAGCTGCGCCGGCGGGTACGCGCCGGCCAGGGCTACGCGGACGAACCGGCCGTCACCTTCGGCGTGAAGCGTTAGCCATGGCTTCTATTCCCGACTATCTCACCCTCGCCGAGGCGGCGCACCTCATCGAACGCCGCGAGCTGTCGCCGGTCGAGTTGGTGCGGAGCCGACTCGACCGCATCGCGGCCTTGGATGACCGGTTGCACAGTTTCCTACTGACCGTGCCCGAGGCGGCGCTGGCCGCCGCCCGCATGGCCGAGGCGGAGATCTCGGCCGGCACGTATCGCGGGCCGCTGCACGGTATTCCGATCGGCCTCAAGGACATCTTCGATACCGCCGGGGTCGCCACCACGGGGAATTCGCGTGTGCTGATCGACCGGGTACCGACGCGCGACGCGACCTCGGTAGCCCGGCTGAGCGCCGCGGGGGCGATCTCGCTCGGCAAGCTTACCACCCATGAATTCGCCTTTGGCGGGCCGTCCTTCGATCTGCCCTGGCCGCCGGCGCGCAATCCGTGGAACACCGATCACTTCACGGCGGGCTCCAGCAGCGGCACCGCCGCCGCGGTCGCCGCCGGTTTGATCCTGGGCGGCACCGGCTCCGACACCGGCGGGTCGATCCGTGGTCCGGCGGCGCTGACCGGCCTTGCCGGCCTCAAGCCGACCTATGGTCTGATCAGCCGCTTCGGCGTCCTGCCGCTGGCCCAGTCGCTCGATCATGTCGGCCCGATGGCCTGGACGACCGAGGATTGCGCGCTCCTGCTGCAGGCGCTGGCCGGCCACGACCCGGAAGATCCGGCGAGTGTCTCGGTGCCGATCCCGGATTACCGGGCGGGGCTCACCGGCGATCTGCGCGGGTTGCGCATCGGTGTCATCCGGCATTTCTTCGAGGCCGACAACAAGGTCAGCCCCGACAGCCTCACCGCGATCGATGCCGCCCTCGACGTGTTTCGCGGGCTGGGTGCCAGCTTGGGCGAGGTGACCCTGTCGCCGCTCAACGATTATGCCGCCTGCGGCTATATCATCATGATCGCCGAGGCCTATGCGGTGCATGAGGCGAACCTCAAAACCCGCTTCACCGATTTCGGCGAGATCTTCCGCGACCGCATGGTGCAGGCCGCCGCCCTCTCGGCCGCCGATTACATCCAAGCGATGCGCCGGCGCCGGCAGCTCATCGCCGAATACACCGCGGCGACGACCGGTTTCGATCTGGTGATCACGGCCGCGGCGCCGGGCCCCGCGCCGCGGATCGATCAGGTGCCGAAATTCGCGCCGGCCGACCGGCCCTCGTTCACCATGCCGTTCAACATCACCGGCCTGCCGGCGCTGACCGTGTGCTGCGGCTTCGGCGATGGCGACCTGCCGCTCGGGCTGCAGATCGTCGGCCGTCCCTTCGACGAAGCCACCGTGCTGCGCGCCGGTGACGCCTATGAAAAGGCGACGGCCTGGCGCGCGCGCCGGCCGGTGTTGGCTGCCGGTTAAAGGGCCTACGCCTGCGGTAGGCTCCGTTGGCCTGCCACGGCCTGCCCCAAGGCACCCGTCACCGCGGCCAGCACGCTGTCCCAATCGCCCGGCGCGGGTTGCCGGAACTGGCGCAGGGTCGGGTACCAGGGGCTGTCGTCGCGGTCCAGCAGCCAGCGCCAGCAGGTATCGTAGCGGTTCAGTAGCCAGACCGGCTTGGCCAAGGCGCCGACGAGATGTGCCATCGCCGTGTCGACGCTGATCACCAGATCGAGCCCCTCGACCAGGGCCGCGGTATCCGAGAAGTCGTTCAGCTCGCCGGTCCAATCATGCATGACCAGGCCGGCGGGGGGTGCTTGACCATCCGTCCCACCTATCTGCAGCGAGACGAAGCTCACACCCTCGACGACACCGAGCGGTGCCAGTTGCTCCCGTACCAGGGAGCGGCGGCGATCAAGGGCTTGCTCGGAGGGGCGGTCCCCGCGATTGCCCGCCCAGACGAGCCCGACCCGCAGGCCGGGGAGGGTTGCCAGCCGATCGCGCCATACCGCTATCGATCCCGGTACTGGGGCTAGATACGGCATCGGCGCCGGAATGGTCTCGATCGTCGTGCCGAAGAGGCCGGGCAGGCTCATCAGTGGGCAATGCAGGTCGAAGTCGGGCAGCGGGTCGCCCGCCGCCACGATCTCGGCGATGCCGGGCAGGCTGGCCATCAGGCGGGTGAGGTTCCTCGGCACCTCCAGCACGACCCTTGCTCCGGCCGCGGCCAGCAGGGGAGCGTAGCGGCAGAATTGCAGCGTATCGCCGAAACCCTGCTCGTGATGGAGCAGGATGACGCGCCCAGCCGGGTTCTCACCAGCCCAGCGCGGCTGAGCCATGCCGCGCTCACGCGGGAATCCCGCAGCCTTGACCCGCCAGCGCGCCTCGTATTCCCGCCACCCTTCGTCAAGCTGCCCGGTCAGTAGAAGCAGCATGCCGAGGTTATGGCGAGGCTCGGCGAAATCCGGCCGTAGGGCGAGCGCCGCGCGATAGCAGGACGCCGCGTCATCGCGCCGGCCCAGCGCCTGCAGCACGGTACCGAGATTGTTGTGGGCCTCCGGATAATTCGGCTTCAGGCGGAGCGACTCGCGGTAGGCCGCCTCCGCTTCGCCGAGCCGCCCCAGACCCTGCAGCACATTGCCGAGATTGCTATGGCCTTCCGGCAGGTCCGGCTTCAGCGCGAGGGCCGCGAGGTGGTAGGCCAAGGCATCCTGCGGCCGGCCCTGCGCTTGCAACGTGATGCCCAGATTGTCTTGCGCCTGCGGGAAATCCGGCTTCAGGCGCAGGGCGGTGCGATAGCATTCCTCCGCCTCGGCCAGCCGGCCGCCATGGCGCATCGTATTACCCAGATTGTTGTAGGCCTCGGCATAATCGGGCCGCAATCCGATGGCGGCGCGATAGCATGCTTCCGCCTCGGCCGCCGATCCGTGATGCAGCAGCACATTGCCGAGATTGTTCCGCGCCTCGGGGAAATCCGGCTTCAGCCGCAGGGCCGTACGATAGGCCGCCTCCGCCTCGTCCAGGCGATCCTGCGCCTGCAGCGTGTTGCCGAGGTTGTTGTGCCCCTCCGGATAATCCGGTTGCAGATAAAGGGTCGCCCGATAGCTCGCCTCTGCCTCGCTGAACCGTCCTTGGTCGTGCAGGATATTGCCGAGATTGTTATGAGCGCCCGGGTGATCGGGCTTTGCCAGCACGCAGGCGCGATAACAGGCCTCCGCCGCCGCCGGGCGGCCGAGCTTCTGCTGCACTATGCCCAGATTGTAGTGCGCGTCTGGACTGTCCGGCGCCAGTCGAAGGGCGGCGCGATAGGCGGCCTCCGCCTCGTCGAGGCGGCCCAGCGCCGATAGCGCGCCACCCAGATTGCCATGGTAGTCGGGTACGCTCGGGCGCACCCGGATGGCCTGGGTGATGTAGTCGACAGCGACCTCGCAGCGGCCGAGTTGGAAGGCGATCAGGCCCAGCAGATGCAGGCAGTCCGCGTGGTTCGGATGCGTCGTCAAGACCCGCCGATATCCCGCATCGGCCTCCTGTAGGCGGCCGGCCTGATGGTCGGTGATCGCCTGCTGAAAGATCTGCGGAGCCGTGGGGTCGGGCTTGGAGGCGGAGTCGGGCGGATCGGCGGGATTGATCATGCGTCAGTCTAACCCGGACTCCGCCTCTTGGGAAATCGGGTGAGGGGAATCAGGCGGGGGAAATCAGGCCGGGAAACCGGGTGTTACGCGAACGGGTTGAGCCGCTTCAGCTTCGCGGTCAGGCGGTGGCGGGATTGTTCGTGGCGCACGACGTCGTCATCGGTTACCCAGTTGAGTTGGATGACCCGGCGCGGGCCATCGAAGCTCGCATGGCCGTGCCAGGAATGGTCGGTCACCTGGAACGCCACCAGCGTGCCCTCATCGGGCGGCACCTCGGCGACCACATCGTCCAGGCTTTCTGCGGAGCGCAGCAGCCGCAACCTTCCGCCATCGGACTCCCATTTGCCGTTCATGTAGATCAGCACGGTGATGAGCTTGGTCCGGCTGTCATTGTGGATCCGGCCATCCTTGGCGCGGGCCCGGCCGCGGACCGTCACCATGGTCGGCCGGTCGGTGAGGTCGATGTCGAACTTCGCCGCGAAATGGGCGCGCATCGCCGGCCCTTCCAATTCGTCGAGCAGCGTCTCGAAGCGGGGACCATAGGTCAACTCGCTGGTCGGAAAGCTGCCGGGTTTGGCGATCTCCGGATAGTCGCTCATCACCTCGGGCAGCGCCGCCGGCTTCAGAAAGCCGGGGACGATCAGATGGGGGAACGGCGTGGTGGTCAACGGGGTCGCGTCAAACTTGGCGAGGTCTAAAAGGCCCATCGGGTTCCATCCGGGTTCGGTCATGTGTCCACGCGCAAAGGTCGGGCGCGGCATCGTCGCAGGATTTCTACCGCGGACACCAGGGGCCGGCCAAGTCCATCGCGGCGTTGGGCAGCATTGCGGGCGGCGGATGGCCTGGTCGCGAGGCAAATGTTTTTGCAATGCGGTAGCCGAGGGAGTATCGACGGTCCCGCCTTCCCCGTCCCAGAGCCTCCCCGCCCTCAATCCCCGCAACCCATGTTCTCTTCTGATCATGCGCCTGTTTCCTGAGTGGACGACCGCCGTTGCCGCCGATGCCGGGCCGGCAAGCGCACCCGCGACACCGCTCGCGGTCTATCGGGCGCGTCGGGCCGCGGGCGACCTCAAGCCCGATCCCATGCAGGAATTGGCTGTCGAGAAGCTGCAGATTCTGCACCGCGTGCTGCAGGGCTATCGGCCGCCGGCGACCGAGCGGGGCTGGCGCGCTCGGCTGGGCCTCGTCAGCGGCGTCAGACCGCCGCAAGGTCTCTACATGTTCGGCGGGGTCGGGCGCGGCAAATCCATGCTGATGGATCTGTTCTTCGCCACTTCGACGGTCGGGGCGAAGCGCCGCGTGCATTTCCATGCCTTCATGCAGGAGGTGCACGATGCCATCCATATTTTGAACGCCGAGGCGGCCGGCGAGCCGATCCAGCTGCTGGCTCGCGACATCGCGGCGCGCACCACCTTGCTGTGCTTCGACGAGTTCCAGGTTACCAACATCGCCGATGCCATGATCCTCGGCCGCTTGTTCGAGGCCCTGTTCGCGGCGGGCGTGGTGGTGGTCGCGACCTCGAACCGGGCGCCCGACGAATTGTACAAGGACGGCCTACAGCGCGAGCGCTTCCTGCCGTTCATCGCGCTGCTGAAACAGCATCTCGATGTGTTCGAGCTGGAAAACGGCCGCGACTACCGCCGCGCGAGGCTGCTCGGCCGGCCGGTGTATTACAGCCCGGACGACGCGGCGGCGGCGGCGTCCCTGGCGCAGACCTTCGCCGAATTGACCGACGACGCCCCGGGTGAGAAGGCGACGCTGACGGTCAAGGCGCGACAGGTCCCGGTACCCCGCCAGGCCAAGGGGGTGGCCTGGTTCAGCTTCGACGGCCTCTGTCGCCAGCCGCTCGGTCCGGCCGATTACCTAGCGCTCGCGGCAACCTATGACACGATCCTGATCAGCGGCCTGCCGATCATGGGGCCGGAGGACCGCAACGCTGCCCAGCGCTTCAACACGCTGATCGACACGCTCTACGAGGCCAAGGTTCGGCTGGTCGTCTCGGCGGCGGCCCCGGCCGACCGGCTCTATCCCGAGGGCGACGGCTCGTTCGAGTTTCAGCGGACCGTCTCACGGCTGCTCGAAATGCAGTCGATCGAATACTTGAACACGGCGCGATCGGCGTGACCATATCAGGGGGCGGCGTCGGGTTTAACCATGCGTCCGGAATCTGCCTGCCATGCGTTCGCTGGACGGCGCCCGCGAACTGGCCGGCCAAGTCTTGCTGCTCTCGCGTTTTCGCGCTAAGACCCGCGCCAGACGGGATTTCCGCTGGCGGTTAGACCAGGGTTCGCACGCCTGATCGAGTGTATAGACTCATCGGGTGTTCAGACCCTGCCCCCCTCCACCCTGGGCCGATCGCATGGGCCCGGGGCAACCGAACGGGACGATACTCCATGGCACGCAAAAAGATCGCATTGGTGGGCGCCGGCCAGATCGGCGGCACGTTGGCGCTGCTCGCCGGCCTGAAAGACCTGGGCGACATCGTTTTGTTCGACATCGCCGACGGCGTGCCGCAAGGCAAGGCGCTGGATCTGGCGCAATCCTCGCCGGTCGAGGATTTTGACGCTTCGTTGACCGGCGCCAGCGATTACGCCGCGATCGCGGATGCGGATGTGGTGATCGTTACCGCCGGCGTGCCGCGTAAGCCGGGCATGAGCCGCGACGATCTCATCGGCATCAATACCAAGGTGATGAAGTCGGTCGGCGAGAACCTCAAGAAATACTGCCCGAACGCCTTCGTCATCGTCATCACCAACCCGCTCGACGTGATGGTCTGGGTGCTGCGCGAGGCATCGGGCCTGCCGCCACACATGGTGGTCGGCATGGCCGGCGTGCTGGACAGCGCGCGGTTCCGTTATTTCCTGGCCGAGGAGTTCAAGGTCTCGGTCGAGGACGTCACCGGCTTCGTGCTGGGCGGCCATGGCGATACCATGGTGCCGCTGGCGCGCTATACGGCCGTCGCCGGCATTCCGGTGCCCGACCTGGTCAAGATGGGCTGGACCACGCAGGAGCGTCTCGACAAGATCATCCAGCGGACCCGCGACGGCGGTGCCGAGATCGTCGGGTTGCTGAAGACCGGGTCGGCGTTCTACGCGCCGGCGGCCTCGGCGATCCAGATGGCCGAATCCTATCTCAAGGACAAGAAGCGGGTGCTGCCCTGCGCCGCCTGGCTGACCGGTCAGTACGGCATCAAGGATCTCTATGTCGGCGTGCCCGTGGTGATCGGCGCCGGCGGTGTCGAGCGGATCGTCGAGATCAACTTCGATGCCGAGGAAAAGGCGATGTTCGACAAATCGGTCGGGGCCGTCAAAACCTTGGTCGAGGTCGTGAAGAAGTTGGAAGCCGAAGGCCAGGTCTGATCGCCCCGATGTCTGACCACTCCCGGTATCTGGCCACTCCCGTGGCCGCTCGTTCGAACAGCACATCCGTAATGACGCTTAGCGCGGATTGAGAGGTCGTCGATGAACATCCACGAATACCAAGCGAAGGCGTTGCTGTCCAAATACGGGGTGAAGGTGCCGCGCGGCGCCGTCGCCTATACCGCCGATGAGGCCGCCAAGGCCGCCGGCGAGTTGGGCGGCACGGTCTGGGTGGTGAAGGCCCAGATCCACGCCGGCGGCCGCGGCAAGGCGGGTGGCGTCAAGGTCGTGAAGTCGATCGACGACGTCAAGGCGGCGACCGAAAAGATGCTGGGCATGACGCTGGTGACGCACCAGACCGGCCCGGCCGGCAAAGAAGTGAAGCGCGTTTACATCGAGGAAGGCTGCGATATCAAGCGCGAGCTTTATCTCGGCATGCTGGTCGATCGGGCGACCGGTCGGGTGACGCTGATGGGCTCGACCGAAGGCGGCATGGAGATCGAGGAAGTGGCGGCCCATACGCCGGAGAAGATCCTGCGCGTGGCGATCGATCCGGCCACGGGACTGCAGGCGTTCCACGCGCGCGAAATCGCCTTCGGCCTCGGCCTCGAAGGCAAGCAGGTCGCCACCGCCACCAAGTTCATCATGGCGCTGGGGACGGCGTTCACCGATCTCGATTGTGCGATCGTCGAAATCAACCCCCTGGTCGTGACCGGCTCCGGCGACATCATCTGCCTCGATGCCAAGGTCAATTTCGACGACAACGCGCTGTTCCGGCACAAGGATGTCGAGGCGCTGCGCGACGAGGACGAGGAAGACCCGACCGAGCTTGAAGCCGGCAAGCACGGGCTGAACTACGTGAAGCTCGACGGCAATATCGGCTGCATGGTGAACGGCGCCGGCCTTGCCATGGCGACCATGGACATCATCAAGCTTTACGGCGGGTTGCCGGCCAACTTCCTCGATGTCGGCGGCGGCGCCACGCGGGAGCGGGTGACGACGGCGTTCAAGCTGATCCTCAGCGATCCGAACGTCGAAGGCATCCTGGTCAATATCTTCGGCGGCATCATGCGCTGCGACGTGATCGCCGAAGGCGTCGTGGCGGCGGCCCGCGAGGTCAGCCTGCACGTCCCACTGGTGGTGCGCCTCGAAGGCACCAATGTCGAGCTCGGCAAGAAAATCCTGGCCGAATCGGGCCTCCCCATCCTCTCCGGCGACAATCTGGCCGATGCGGCCCAGAAGGTCGTCAAAGCCGTGAAGGAGGCCGCATAATGGCCGTTCTGGTCCATTCCGATACCAAGGTTATCTGCCAGGGCTTCACCGGCGCCCAAGGCACGTTCCATTCCGAGCAGGCGCTGGCCTATGGCACCAAGATGGTCGGCGGTGTGACGCCGGGCAAAGGGGGGACCACCCATCTCGACCTACCGGTGTTCAACACGGTGCACGAGGCGGTGAGGAAGACCGGTGCCGATGCCTCGGTGATCTATGTGCCGCCGCCGTTCGCGGCCGATGCGATCCTCGAGGCGGTCGATGCCGGGGTGCCGCTGATCGTCTGCATCACCGAAGGCATCCCGGTGCTGGACATGGTCCGCGTGAAGCGCGGCTTGACCGGCACGAAGTCGCGGCTGATCGGCCCGAACTGCCCGGGAGTCATCACCCCCGGCGAGTGCAAGATCGGCATCATGCCCGGTCATATCCATCGTCGGGGCAAGATCGGCATCGTCTCACGCTCCGGTACGCTGACCTATGAGGCGGTCGCCCAGACCTCCGCCGTCGGTCTCGGCCAGACGACCTGCATCGGCATCGGCGGCGACCCGGTCAACGGCACGAACTTCATCGATGCGCTGGGCATGTTCCTGGAAGATGACGAGACCCAGGGCATCATCATGATCGGCGAGATCGGCGGCAGCGATGAGGAGGAGGGCGCGGCCTTCCTGGCTGCCCATAAGGTGAAGAAACCGGTGGTCGGCTTCATCGCCGGCGTCACGGCACCTCCCGGCCGCCGCATGGGCCATGCCGGCGCCATCATTTCCGGCGGCAAGGGCGGCGCGGAAGATAAGATGGAGGCGATGCGTCGTGCCGGCATCACCGTGGCAGACAGCCCGGCGAGCCTTGGCACCACCATGCTCGCTGCCATAAAGGGTTAATTCAGATGCGCGCCGGCATCATGGCTGGGGGCGATCTCTTTCCCCATATGTTTAGTTCACCCCGAACCAGAGGACGGCATCCCTAAAAGGATGTCGTCAACCCCGACAATGTCAGTCAGCGACCAAGCCTCGTTCCTTTACGGTAGCAACTCGGCCTTCATCGCCGAGCTTTATGCCCAGTATCTGGACAACCCCTCGACCGTCGATGCCAGTTGGCGGAGCTTTTTCGCCGATCTCGCGGATGATGCCCCCGCGGTGCTGGCCGATCTCAAGGGGCCGGCCTGGTCGCGCACGCAGACCAAAGTGATCGGCACGATGGAGCCCGCTCCCAACGGTGCTGGCAAGAAACCGGCGAAGAACGGCGCCGCGGCGGCCGAGATGCCGGGGGCCGTCGCCGATATTCGCAAGGCGACCACGGACTCGATCCGTGCGCTGATGCTGATCCGCTCGTACCGGGTGCGCGGTCATCTCCGCGCCAATCTCGACCCGCTCGGGCTGCAGAAGCCGGCGGAGCATACGGAACTCAACCCGGCGACCTATGGCTTCGAGGAAGCCGACATGGATCGTCCGATCTTCATCGATGGCGTCCTGGGTCTGGAAACGGCGTCGATCCGTCAGATCGTCGGGGTGCTGCGCGAGACCTATTGCGGCAAGATCGGCGTCGAATACATGCATATCCAGGATCCCGTGCAGAAGGCGTGGATCCAGGAACGTATCGAAGGCAGCCGTGGCCAGGGCGGTTTCACCGCCCCGGACAAGAAGGATATCCTGCAGCGCCTGACCGCCGCGGAAAGCTTTGAGCGGTTCCTCGACAAGCGGTTCACCGGCACAAAGCGGTTCGGCCTGGAAGGCGGCGAGACGCTGATCCCGTCGCTCGAAGCGATCATGACCCGCGGCGCCGAACTGGGCGTGAAGGAATTCGTCATCGGCGTGGCGCATCGCGGCCGGCTCAACATTCTGGCGAATGTGATGGGCAAGCCCTTCTCGGCGATCTTCTCCGAGTTCCAGGGCAATCCGGCCAATCCCTCGGATGTCCAGGGCTCGGGTGACGTCAAATACCATCTGGGCACTTCGACCGATCGGCAATTCGGCGATCATGTGCTGCATCTGACGCTGAACGCCAACCCATCGCATCTCGAGGCGGTCAATCCGGTGGTGCTCGGCCGGGTGCGCGCGAAGCAGCGCCAGCGCAACGACATTCCCGCGCGCGATCAGGTGGTCGGCCTGCTGCTGCACGGCGACGCGGCGATGGCGGGCCAGGGCCTGGTCGCCGAGACGCTCGATATGTCCGAGTTGAAGGGCTATCTGGTCGGCGGCACCATCCACGTCATCGTCAACAATCAGATCGGCTTTACCACCAGCCCGGTCTATGCCCGCTCCGGGCCATACCCATCCGATGTCGCCAAGATGATCCAGGCACCTATCTTCCATGTGAACGGCGACGATCCGGAAGCGACCCTGCACGTGTCGCGCATCGCCATGGAGTTTCGGCAGCGCTTCAAGAAAGACGTGGTGCTGGATATGTTCTGCTATCGTCGGCACGGTCATAACGAGACCGACGAGCCGGCGTTCACCCAGCCGCTGATGTACCGCACCATCGCGACGCTTCCGACCACGCGGCAGCTCTATGCCCGCCGCTTGGTCGAAGAAGGCGTCATGACCGAGGCGGAGACCGAGCAGGTTACCAAGGATTTCCTCGCCCGCATGGAAAGCGAGTTCAAGGCGGCGGACAGCTATCGCCCAAACAAGGCGGATTGGTTGGAAGGTGCTTGGAGCGGCTTCGAGGTTGCCACCAATGATGACCGCAAGGGTAATACCGCGGCATCGACCGAGTTGCTGAAGCAGGTCGGCAAGGCGATCACCAGCGTGCCGGCCGAATTCAACGCCAATTCGAAAATCGTTCGGCAATTGGCCGAAAAGCAGAAGATGTTCGATAGCGGCACCGGCTTCGATTGGGGCACCGGCGAGGCGCTTGCGTTCGGCACGCTGGCGGCGGAAGGCGTGTTCGTGCGTCTGTCCGGCCAGGATTGCGGCCGTGGCACCTTCTCCCACCGTCATGCGGTGCTCGTCGATCAGAAGACCGAGGAGCGCTACATTCCGCTGAACCACGTCGCGGACAACCAGGCGCTGGTGGAGATCGTCGACAGCCCACTCTCCGAAGCGGCGGTGCTGGGTTTCGACTATGGCTATTCCCTGGCCGAGCCCAAGGCGTTGGTGCTGTGGGAGGCGCAGTTCGGCGATTTCGCGAATGGCGCCCAGGTGATCATCGATCAGTTCCTGGTGGCGGGCGAGGCGAAGTGGCTGCGCATGTCCGGCCTCGTCATGCTGCTGCCCCATGGCTATGAGGGCCAGGGACCGGAGCATTCCTCGGCGAGGCTGGAGCGGTATCTGCAGCTCTGCGGCGAGGACAACATCCAGGTCTGCAACATCTCGACGCCGGCCAACTACTTCCATGTGCTGCGTCGCCAGGTGCATCGCAACTTCCGCAAGCCGCTGATCATCATGTCGCCGAAATCGCTGTTGCGGGCGAAGCTGTCCAACCTCGACGAGATGGGGCCGAATACGTCGTTCCACCGCGTCTTTGGCGAGACACAGAAACTGGTCGCCGATGGCAAGGTGAAGCGTGTCGTGTTGTGCACCGGCAAGCTCTATTACGAGCTGCTGGCCGCACGGACCGAGCGCAAGATCAATGATGTGGCGCTCGTCCGTGTCGAGCAACTCTACCCGTTCCCGTTCAATGCCCTGTCCAAGGAGCTGAAGCGCTACACCAAGGCCGAGATCGTCTGGTGCCAGGAAGAGCCGCAGAACATGGGCGCCTGGAACTTCGTCGATCACCGGATCGAGGCGCTGCTGACCCAACTGGACGGCGCGGCGAAGCGGCCGGCCTATGTCGGTCGCGCCGAGGCGGCGGCGACCGCGACGGGCAGCATGAAGCGGCACATCAAGGAACAGGCCGACCTGATCGATCGGGCATTGACGGTCGGCTGATCGTTCTTAAAGCGCTGGGGAAGCTCCGTTTCGGCGGGGATTTTCTCAGGTCATTCGGTGCCGGCCCTTCGTGCCGGTCCACCCCTCACCCGGGCAGGCTGATATCTAGGCCGGCCCTTCCGATAGCTGACGAGAGCAGAACAGGATCAAGCGATGGCGACGGAAATCAGAGTGCCGACTCTGGGCGAATCGGTCACCGAGGCAACCGTGGCCAAATGGCTGCGGAAGGTTGGCGACACGGTGGCGATCGATGATCCGCTGGTCGAGCTGGAAACCGACAAGGTGACCCTGGAGGTCCCGTCGCCGGTGTCCGGCACGATCTCCCAGATCGCCGCCGATGAAGGCGCCAATGTGGTTGTCGGCGGTTTGCTGGGCATGATCGGCGAGGGCGGGGCTCAACCCGCCGCCAAGCCGGCGAGCGCCCCGGCCGCTGCCCCGGCGCCCGCACCCGTTCCGACAGCGGCCCCCGCGCCGATCACCGCGTCGGCCGCGCTGGAGAAATCCGGTCCGGCGGCGCGCAAGCTGGTCGCGGAAAACGGGATTGATCCCGCCGGTATCGCCGCCACGGGCAAGGATGGCCGGCTGACCAAGGGTGATGTGCTGGCGGCCCTGAGCAAGCCCGCGCCCGCGCCGCAGGCGCCGGTCGTCGCCCGCGAGACCGGCCCGCGCGAGGAACGCGTGCGCATGACGCGCCTGCGCAAGCGCATCGCGGAGCGGTTGAAGGAAGCTCAGAACACCGCGGCCATGCTGACCACCTTCAACGAGGTGGACATGACAGCGATCCTGGCGCTGCGCGAGCAGTACAAGGATGGCTTCGAGAAAAAGCACGGCGTGAAGCTGGGCTTCATGTCGTTCTTCGTGAAGGCATGCCTGGTGGCGCTGAAGGAGATTCCGGCGGTCAATGCCGAGATCTCCGGCGACGATCTCATCTATAAGAACCATTACGACATCGGCGTCGCGGTTGGCACCGAGCAAGGTCTGGTCGTGCCGGTCGTGCGCGACGTCGACGCGCTGAGCTTCGCCGAGGTCGAGAAGGCGATCGGCGCGTTCGGCCGCAAGGCGCGCGACGGCAAGTTGACCATGGAGGACCTGTCCGGCGGTACCTTCACGATCTCGAATGGCGGCGTTTACGGCTCGCTGATGTCGACGCCGATCCTCAACCCGCCGCAATCGGCGATCCTCGGCATGCATAAGACCCAGAAGCGGCCGATGGCGATCGGCGACAAGGTCGAAGTGCGGCCGATGATGTATCTGGCGCTGAGCTACGACCATCGGGTGATCGACGGCCGCGAGGCGGTGACTTTCCTGGTGCGTGTCAAGGAATGCATCGAGGATCCGCAGCGCCTGCTGCTCGACATGTGACCGCCGAAGCCAACTCCCCGTACCCTTCAGCTTTCGCATAGATCCAGGAAGACCCTTTTCATGAGCGACGGTAATTCCTCAAGCTACGATGTGGTCGTCATCGGCGGTGGCCCCGGCGGCTATGTCGCGGCGATCCGGGCGGCGCAACTGGGCATGACCGTGGCCTGCGTGGAAAAGGGCGAACGCCTGGGCGGCACCTGCCTCAATGTCGGGTGCATCCCGTCCAAGGCGCTGCTGCAATCCTCGGAGAAATTCGAGGAAGCGGGACATGCGCTGGCGGCCCATGGCGTCAAGGTGTCGGGGGTCGGGCTCGATCTTCCGACGATGATGACCCGCAAGGATAAGGTCGTCGCCGACAACACCAAGGGTATCGAGTTCTTGTTCAAGAAGAACAAGGTCACCTGGATCAAGGGTGCAGGCCGGATCTCGGCACCCGGCCGCATCGCGGTCGAGGGTGGGCCGGAGATCGCGGCGAAATCGATCATCATCGCCACCGGCTCGGATGTGGTGGCGCTACCCGGTGTCGCGGTTGACGAAAAGCAGATCGTCTCGTCGACCGGCGCTTTGGCTCTCGCCAAGGTGCCGAAGCATTTCGTCGTGGTTGGCGGCGGGTATATCGGTCTCGAATTGGGGTCGGTCTGGCGCCGGTTGGGGGCGGAGGTCACGGTTGTCGAATTCCTCGACCGGATCACGCCGACCATGGATGGCGAGGTCGGCAAGGCGCTGCAGCGCCTGCTGCAAAAATCCGGCTTCACCTTCAAGCTGTCGACCAAGGTGGTCGCCGCCAAGCAGGCCAAGGGCGGCGTCACGCTGACGCTCGAACCGGCGGCCGGCGGCGCTCAGGAGGAGTTGAAGGCCGATGTCGTGCTGGTCGCGATCGGTCGTCGCCCATTCACGGATGGTCTCGGCCTCGAGACGGTCGGCGTGGCGCTCGACGAGAAAAAGCGGATCAAGGTCGACGGCCACTTCCAGACCAATGTGCCGGGCATCTACGCGATCGGCGATGTGATCGCCGGCCCGATGCTGGCCCACAAGGCCGAGGAGGAGGGCATGACCGTCGCCGAGATGTTGGCCGGCCAGAAGCCGCACATCAATTACGACGCGATCCCGGCGGTTATCTACACTTGGCCGGAAGTCGCCTCGGTCGGCCGCACCGAGGAAGAGCTGAAATCCGCCGGTATCGCCTATAAGATCGGCAAGTTCCCGTTCACCGCGAACGGTCGGGCGCGCGCCAACGGCGACACGGATGGCTTCGTCAAGATCCTGGCGGATGCCACGACCGATCGGATGCTGGGCATGCATATCATCGGCCCGGATGCCGGCACGATGATCGCTGAAGCGGCGCTGGCTATGGAATACGGCGCCTCGGCCGAGGACATCGCCCGGACCAGCCATGCCCATCCGACCTTGAACGAGGCGGTCAAGGAAGCAGCCCTCGCGGTCGCAGGCCGGCCGATCCACATCTGACCGGGCTTGGCCTCAAGCCGAGCCGATCACTCCCTGGCGGAGGAATTCGTCGAGCCGGTTGACCGCGCTGGATGACGCGGTCAAGGGGCTGCGCATCAAGCCGATTTCCAGATCGCGCAGGGGCGGCAGTCCCTCCTTGCGGCCGATGATGCGCAGGCCAGGCGGTAGGCCGCATTCCGCGAGGGCCGCCACGGCCAAGCCGGCCCGCACGACGGCGGTCAACCCGACAAGGCTCGGGCTGGAATAAAGGCAGCGATAGGCGCGCCCGGTATCGCTCAGGGATGCGAGAACATTGTCGCGGGCAGTGCATCCCGGCTCGTACAAGGCGATCGGCAGAGGGTCGTTCTCCCAAGGGGCGTGCAGCGGCGAGGCGACCCAGACGAGGCGTTCGCGGCGCAGCACTTCCAATGCCTGGGAAGGTCTTCGGGTCACCAGCGCAAGATCGATGTTTCCAGCCTCAAGCTTGCCGATCAGCGAAGTGGACTGTTCGCAGATCAATTCCACGGCGATCGAGGGGTGTTCGGCAGCAAAGCGCGACAAGACCGGCGGTAGCAGCATCACGGCGTAATCGTCCGGCACCCCGAGCCTGACGGACCCTGCCTCCTGCGGCTCGGCGATGCTGGCCCAGGCTTCTTCGGACAGTTTGACGATCCGGCGGGCATAGACGAGGAAGCCTTCGCCGGCCTGAGTGAGCCGAACCGATCGCGGCTCCCGCCGCAGCAGTGCTTTACCCAAAACCTGTTCCAATCGCTGCATCTGCATGCTCACAGCCGATTGACTTCGGCCGACCCGCCGCGCCGCACGCGAGAAACTGCTTTCCTCGGTCACGGCGACGAAGGTCTTCAGCAAATCCGGATCGAGCGTCGGTATCATCTTGTGATCAGTTTAATTGATCTTAAACTTCAAATCTATTCGTTTGTCTGAATATCCGTGGCGAGCTACCAGAAGCACCTCAGATCCAGAGGTACCGCCATGCCGACATCCGATGACTTGAGTTCGTGTTTCCCTGCCGTGCGCTACGCGCTTGCCATGGCGATCATCGGCACCATCGGCTTCTGCGTGACCGAGGCCGGCCTCGATCCAATTACCATGGTATTTTGGCGATGCGTGTTCGCGACCCTGTTTCTTGGCGGGTGGTGTCTCGCGCGGGGCTATTTGCGGAGTGGCACATTGTCGCCTCGGCGGCTGATCCAGGCATCGATCGGCGGGATCTGCATCGTGCTGAGCTGGGTCGCCTTCTTCGCCGCGTTTCGGCTCACCTCGATCGCGACCACCACCATCGTCTATCATGTCCAACCATTTCTGGTGGTTCTGCTCGGTGTGGCATTTTTGAGGGAACGTATCGGCGCCCATCACATCGTCTGGATGATCGTCGCCTTTCTGGGGTTGGTTTTTGCCAGCGGGCTTATCGCCACCGGTGATGCTCTCACCGGCCGGTGGCTGCTCGGCATAGCGCTGACATTGGGTGCTGCCGCCCTTTATGCCGGAACGACCATCATGGCCAAGGAACTGGCAGGACAGCGTCCGGAAGTCACCGCCTTATGCCAAACCGTGGTCGGGGTCGTCCTGCTGGCGCCTTTTGCCGGGTTTGGCCAAACCGTTTCAGGACCAAGCTGGGCTTGGCTCGTTGGCATCGGGGTCATCCATACCGGTGTCGCCTACATCCTCATGTATGGGGCTTTACCGCAATTGGCGACACCGCTGATCGGGGTATTGACCTTCATCTACCCGCTGGTCGCGATCCTCATCGATTGGCTGGTCTATGCTCATCCCGTCAGTATCCAGCAAATCGCCGGCATGCTGCTGATCGCGCTTGGCACGATCGGCGTCAAGCTCGACTGGCGTATTCCGGCCGGACGGTTGTCGGCAACGCGCGCGTCGGTGACGCGCTGACTTCGCGGCGCAGGGCGCGTCGGTTACGACGCGATCGCGTTCCACCGGGTCGGGTTGGCCGGATCCTGCGCCTCGATCCAGCGATATGGCAGCTGATCCCACGGTGTCACGTCGGTTCGTCGATTATCCATGACGACATCGCCCGACGGCAGACTGACCACCAGGACGAGATGACTTTCGTCGGTCTCGGTCACGGCCACGGCGAGCCGAAGCTCTCGCACCGGCCAGCCCAGCTGGATCAGGCGACGGCGTTTTTCCATCGCGAAGCCGTTGCAATTGCCGCTGCCGTTCTTGGGGTAATCCCATCGCTGCGGCGGTTCATCGGCATAGCGCACCGTCTCATTCACAGATGCCTGCACCTTTTCCAGGGTGTCTATCGCATCGACCGATACGGTGGCGTTGCGCGGCGCTACCGGCTGTCGGGCCAGGCAATCATCGGCGTGCATGACGCAGAACCAGATGAAGCCACCGGGCGGGGGCGTTGGAGCACCCGCGCGCATACGGGATCCCGCCATGGAAGGAGTTGCCGGGATCATGGCGATGGCACAGGCGAATAAGGTCGTGGCAACGCGTGAGCGCCGCCACGACGAGCGGAGCTCGAGCGTGATTGGGCACAACATGCATGCAGCCTTAAATTGAAATTGCTGGGATTTTTTTAGGGCTAACCCGGCGAAACGCCATTGGATGCCGTGTCTAAAATCAAATAATAGACGTTGGTTAAAGAAGGGTTAACGGCACGGGGCCGCTAGCGAGCGGCTGATTCTTCCGGTGGTTGTGCTGGCGCCTGGCCCGGAAACGCCTGGTCGTAGACCGCCATCAGCTGGGCGGCGTCGATCGCCGTATAGCGTTGCGTGGTCGATAGGGAGGCATGGCCGAGCAGCTCCTGGATCGCGCGCAGATCGCCGCCGCCAGCCAGCAGGTGGGTCGCGAAGCTATGCCGTAAGGCATGGGGTGTCGCGGTTTCCGGTAGGCCCAGCAATCCGCGCAACTCGACCATGCGGCGCTGGACCAGGCGGGGATTGAGCGGGCCGCCCCGGACGCCGAGGAACAGCGCATCACCCGGCTTGTGTGTGTAGGGGCAGGCCGCGAGATAAGCGGCGATCGCCTCGGTCACGACCGGCAGCAGCGGCAGGATGCGTTGCTTATTGCCCTTGCCGGTCACCGCGATCAACCGATCCCGCGGTGTCGGTGCCTGTGCGCGGGTCAAACCCAGCGCCTCGCCCAACCGCAGGCCGCACCCGTAAAGCAAGGTCAGGATCGCCTCGTCGCGTCGGGCGATCCAGGGCAGCGTCGCGAGTTCTCCGGTCGAAGAGAGTGTCGCCTGCGCCTCGTCGACCGAGAGGGGTTTCGGTACCTGGCGGGGCAGCTTTGGGCCGCGCAGGGTACCGATCGCGGCGTTCTGGCCATGCCCTCGCCGCTCCAGGAACCGAAAGAAGCCGCGCAACACCGATAATTCCCGTGCCAGCGAGCTGCGTTCGAGTCGCGCGCCGGCGCGCCGGGCCAGAAACGCGCGGAAATCGGCGATCGAGAGTGATATGAGCCGTGTGAGGTTGGGGCGATCGCCGTGATGGTCCTGAACGAAATCCAGGAACAGCACGAGATCGCTGCCATAGGCCGCGATGGTATGTGGCGACGCGCGCCGCTCGGTGGTCAGGAACGCCTGCCATTGTTCGATCGCCTGAATCAGCCCCGCGTCGCCGGCGAAGCGGGCGAGGGGAATCGGTGCCGGGCCTGGGGGAGTCATGAAAATGTCGACCGCCGCGGCACGACTCTACGGTTCGATATCGAGCCAGGCGGCGATCGTGTGCTCCAGGCTGCGGGCGAGAAAACCCAAGAGTTCGGTGCCTTGACCAGCGCGGAACTTCGTCGGTTTGCGGGAGCCTAAGGCCAGCAACCCGACCGGCGCGTGGCGGCCGACCGCGAGACGCAGCAACGCCTCGGACCGAACCAAACCGGCGCCGCTGCCGAAGATCGTCGGATCGCCCAGCACATGATCTTCCAGCAGCGCATCGCGACCGGGCCCCAGCAATCTATCGACCTCGCCCGGCGCCATCAGCTGCACGCCGTTGAGCGGCGGTTTGACGTGGCTGCCAGCCTCCGACTCGATACACAGCGTTACCACGTCGACATCCAGCAGGATGGCGAGATCGGTGGTCACGGTCTGGATGACCAGCTCGAAACTCCGCGCGCCGATCAGCGCCAGCACGGCGGCGTGCACCCGATTCTGGCTGGTCATGTTCGAGCGGCTGGTGGTCAGCAGCGTGCGCTGCTGGGTTTTCAACCGCGCCAGCTCGTCTCTCAAACGGTGCAGCATGAATGACTGCATGTCGATCACGCCGTCACCCCGGTGATGCGACGGTGGCGTCAGCACCGGCAGCAGCGCTGGGTGATCGAGCAGAAAATCCGGGTGGAGGCGCAGATAGGCTTCGACCGATTCGGCGTCCAAGTGCTGGGTGCTGGGTGCGTCGAGGCCGCGGCGTCGATCAGCGGCTTCCTTGGAATCCATGGCCGACCTGCCGGCGTTCTACCGCGCCCGACGCGCGACGATCACCGTCGCGTGCCAGGTTGCTTGCCGCCGAGTCGCTCGCCGCCGTCGTACTGTCAGGCCTTGCGCCATCACCAAAAGAACCCTCACAGCATCGGTTCCGCAAAGGGTCGCGAAAACCGCCCGTTCCGCATAAGACTGTAGCTGATGCCAGAACCCAGCACCAGTTTCGCCGAGGCCGACGATCCGCGCGGGATGCCGTCAGCCGCCCCCGACAGTGTCAGCGTGCTGCTGCCGCTGCCGCTGGCGGGCGCCTATGACTACCGTGTGCCGTCCGGCATGACGCTGGCCCCCGGCGATTATGTCGAGGTGCCGCTCGGCAAACGCGTGCTTCCCGCCGTGGTCTGGGACCGGCCGGCGGATAATGAGGACGCGGCGCCGGTGGAGGAGGGGCGGCTGAAGCCGATCGCCCGCCACTATGACGTCCCGCCGATGAACCCGCCGCTTCGCCGGTTCGTCGATTGGGTTGCCGCCTATACCTTGAGTCCGCCGGGGGCGGTGCTGCGCATGGCGATGGGCTCCGCCCAGGCGCTGATTCCCCCGGAACCGCGCGTCGCCTATCGCCGCGGCCCGGCTCCAACGACGCCGAGGCTGACCCCCGCCCGGCGCCGTGTGCTCGAGCTTTTGGCCGACGGCCGGGCGCTGTCGGCGGCGGAGCTCGCGGCGCTGGCCGGCTGCGGTGCCAGCGTGATCAAAGGCATGGTAGGGCAGGGTTTGGTCGAGGCGGTCGCCGTGCCCGCGCGCCGCCTGCCGCCGCAGCCCGATGGCGCGCGGCCCGGCCCGGCATTGTCGCCGGATCAGCGCGAGGCGGCATCGGTCATCATCGACGCCGTGTCCGCCCGGCGGTTCCAGGCGATGCTGCTGGATGGGGTCACCGGCTCGGGCAAGACCGAAGTCTATTTCGCGGCGATCGCGACCGCTCTGGCGATGGGCAGGCAGGTGCTGGTGCTGCTGCCGGAGATCGCGTTGGGTGCGCAATGGCACGACCGCTTCGAACAGCAATTCGGCGCACCGGCGGCGGCTTGGCATTCCGACGTCTCGACGCGGGACCGTCGCTTCACCTGGCGCGGCGTCGCCGAGGGGCGTATCCCGGTTGTGGTCGGCGCGCGCTCCGCCCTGTTCCTGCCGTTCACCGATCTGGGCTTGATCGTCGTGGATGAGGAGCATGATCCGTCCTACAAGCAGGAAGACGGCGTCATCTATCAGGCGCGCGACATGGCGGTGGTGCGCGCTTCGCTCTCGGAGGTGCCGGTCGTGCTCGCCTCCGCGACGCCGTCGCTGGAGACGCTGGCGAATGTCGAGCGGGGGCGCTACCTCCGGCTGGGGCTGCCCGACCGGCATGGCGGCGCCACGCTGCCGCGTATCGAGCTGATCGATCTGCGCCAGCACAAGCCGGAGCGGCGGCGGTTCCTGTCGCCACCCCTGGTCGAGGCGCTCGGCCGGACCTTGGGAGCGGGCGAGCAGGCGATGCTGTTCCTCAACCGCCGTGGCTATGCGCCATTGACCCTGTGCCGGACCTGCGGGCATCGGCTGGAATGCCCGAACTGCACCGCCTGGCTGGTCGAGCATCGCCTGCTGGGCAAGCTGCAATGCCATCATTGCGGCCATGCCCAGCCGCTGCCTCGCAACTGTTCGGAATGCGGCGATACCAATTCCTTTACCGCCTGCGGCCCCGGCGTCGAACGCCTGGCGGAGGAGGTGGCGGAGCGGTTTCCCACGGCGCGCACCGCGGTCATGGCGAGCGACACGCTGTTCGGTCCGGCGGCGGCCGCCGATCTTGTCCGGGCGGTGCGCGAGCATGAGGTCGATATCCTCATTGGCACGCAGATGATGGCCAAGGGCCACCATTTTCCGCTCTTGACCTTGGTTGGAGTGGTCGATGCCGATCTGGGACTCGCCGGTGGCGATCTCCGGGCGATCGAGCGGACCTATCAACTGCTGCACCAGGTCGCCGGCCGGGCCGGGCGCGCCGATCGGCCGGGTCTGGTGCTGTTGCAAAGCTTCATGCCGGAGCACCCGGTGATGCAGGCCCTGGTCGAAGGCGATCGTGACCGGTTTCTGGCGCGCGAGGCGGATGATCGAAAGGAACATGGCATGCCGCCTTTCGGCCGGCTGGCAGCGGTAATCGTCTCGGCGGATGACGCGGAGACCGTCGATTTCGCCGCCCGCGCGCTGGCCCGCGCGATACCGCATGTCCGCGGCGTCGAGGTATTGGGCCCGGCGCCGGCGCCGCTCGCCATCCTGCGCAGCCGACATAGGCGACGGTTTCTGGTCAAGGCGACGCGGGCGGTGAATGTGCAAGCCATGCTGCGGCAGTGGTTGGGCGGCCTGAAAACCCATTCTTCGGTTCGCTTACAGGTCGATGTCGACCCCTATAGTTTCCTATGACCGAAGCTGCGCCGTGTTCCTCGCTGCCATTCGGCTCTGGCTGCATGCGGCGCGACGCGTTAGTGTCGGTAAGCTCAGTGGAGAACGGCCTCTTGCTACGCATCGCCTGCTTGCATACCGCCGAGAGCAACGTCGCCGTCTTTGACACCGCTTGCCGAGACCTCGGGCTTGGTGCCGGCGTGACGCTGCGGCACGAGGTGCGAGCGGACCTCCTCGCGGACGCTGAAAGGGCGGGTGGGCTTACGCCCGAGCTTGCCCTCCGGACGGGCGAGGCATTATTGGCGCTGTCCGAAGAGGCTGACGTCGTTGTCCTGACCTGCTCGACGTTGGGGCCGTCGGTCAAGGGCGTCGCGGTCAGGACCGTACCGGTGCTGCGGGTGGACGCGGCACTCGCCGGCGAGGCTGTACGGGACGGCGGCAGGGTCGTGGCCCTGTGCGCCGTCGAAACCACGCTGGGGCCAACCCGTGCCCTGTTCGAGGAGGCCGCGATGGCGACGGGGACCGAAGTCGAGGTTCGCCTTGTTCCCGGCGCATGGGCCGCATTCAAGGCTGGAGACCGCGACCGTTACCTCGCTCTGGTCGCCGAGGCGGCGGATGAGGCCGCTCGGGATGGGCTGTCGCGGGTCGTGCTCGCGCAGGCGTCCATGGCCGGGGCTGCCAAGCTTGGGAAGATAGCTTTAGCTCCGCTGACAAGCCCGGCGGCCGGATTAAGGGCCGCCATTGCGCAGGCTTGCACCGCGGCTTGATTTGTCCAAAGGCGTCTAGTGCCTCCAGACCCCAATAGTTTTCTATGACCAAGCTACCGATGGCCCGAATCCAAGTTCCCCGGCTCCCGCTCCCCCGTCACGTGTTGTGCGATCGTGTGGTGCTGTGGATCACCGCCGGTTTCGCTATCGTGGCGCTGTCGCTGATCGCGAGTCACACGCTGATCACCGCCTATCAGTCGGTCGGTGGGCGGGTCGATGGCCGAATTGAGGGGCGGGCTGCCGGCCTGGTCATGGCGGCGGGTTGGCTGCTCTATGGCACGTCGCTCGTGGCGTCGGCGATCTCGTCGCTGATCTATAACGGCTGGCATAAGCATCGGCAGTCCAGCCCGTGGCGGTTCGCCGATCATATCTGCATCTTTCTGCTGATCGCCGGCACCTATACACCCTTCGCTCTCGCCACCGGGCGTATCGGCTCGTTGCTGGCACCGATCTGGGTGATGGCGGCGGTCGGCATCGCGCTTAAGATCATCTTGCGGCTGCGCTTCGATCGTTGGTTCGTCGTATTTTATCTGGCGATGGGCTGGCTGGTGGTGATTGGTATCGACCGGATCGCCGCGAGTCTGCCATCGGCCGCCTTCGGGCTGCTGCTGGCGGGCGGCCTGATCTATTCGGCCGGAGTCGTCTTCTACATCTTGGACGCTAGATTCCGATGGGGGTCGACCGTCTGGCATAGCGCCGTGCTGGTCGCGCAGGCGAGCCATTTCGTCGCGATCTTCGGTTGGCTGATGGTGGCCGGTTGATGCCTCGGGTTCGAGAAATACGGGCAACTCTCCGCTGGCAAACTGTGCGACCGCATGTCACATAGGCCAGCGGCTGCGGCGCAGTAGGTTCAGACCTGAGAATTGGGCAAAAGTTTGACCGGCCCGGTAGAGGTATTTCATGACGGACACGAGTTCCATCAAGAGCGCTGGTGGGCATGACAACGGGACGACCCGGCGGGATTTCCTGATCCTGGCGGCCTCGGCGGTGGGCGCCGTGGGGGCGGCATCGGTCGTCTGGCCCCTGATCAACAGCATGAACCCGGCGGCTGACACGCTGGCGATCTCGTCGACCGAGGTCGATTTGACGCCGATCATCGAGGGCCAGCGCATCACTGTGGTGTGGCGCGGCAAGCCCGTCTTCGTTTGCCACCGCACCCAGGCGGAGATCGACGAGGCGCGCAAGGTCGATGTCGCGACGCTGGTCGACCCGGCGACCGATCAGTCTCGGGTGAAAAAGCCGGAATGGCTCGTGGTCATCGGCATCTGCACCCATCTCGGCTGCGTGCCCTTGGGCCAGAAGGCGACCGACAATCGCGGCGAATACGCCGGCTGGGCCTGCCCGTGCCACGGCTCGCTCTACGACACGTCCGGCCGTGTGCGTCATGGACCAGCGCCGGCCAATCTGCCGCTGCCCGATTACGCCTTCACCGCCGACACCGCGATAAAGATCGGTTGAGGAAACTGCCAATGGCAACCGCCGCATCGACACCTCCTTCCCAGAACAAGCTGATCCGCTGGATCGATCACCGCCTGCCCGTATTCACGTTCATGAATCACGAGCTGGTGGAGTACCCGACGCCGCGAAACCTCAGCTATTTCTGGAATTTCGGCTCACTCGCCGGCATCGCCCTGGTCATCATGATCATGACCGGCGTGTTCCTGGCGATGCATTACGTGCCGAATACCGCCCTCGCCTTCTCCAGCGTCGAGCGCATCATGCGCGACGTGAATTACGGTTGGCTGTTGCGCTACGTCCACGCCAACGGCGCCTCGATGTTTTTCATCGTGGTGTATATCCACATCTTCCGGGGCCTCTATTACGGTTCATACAAGGAGCCGCGGGAAATTCTGTGGATCCTGGGCGTGGTCATCTTCCTGCTGATGATGGCGACCGCGTTCATGGGTTATGTGTTGCCTTGGGGCCAGATGAGCTTCTGGGGCGCCACGGTCATCACCAACCTGTTCTCGGCGATCCCGGTGTTCGGCAACACCATCGTCACCTGGCTATGGGGTGGCTTCTCCGTCGATAACGAGACGCTGAACCGGTTCTTCGCGCTGCATTACTTGCTGCCTTTCATTATCGTCGGCGTGGTCGTGCTGCATCTGGTCGCCCTGCACCAGCACGGCTCGAACAACCCGCTCGGCATCGACAAAAAGGGCCCGCAGGACAGCATCCCGTTCCATCCCTACTATACGGTCAAGGATGCGTTCGGCCTTGCCGTGTTCCTGATCGTGTTCGCGGTCTTCGTGTTCTTCGCGCCGAACTTCTTCAATCATCCGGACAATTATATCCCGGCGAATCCTCTGGTGACGCCCGCGCATATCGTGCCGGAATGGTACTTTCTGCCGTTCTACGCGATCTTGCGCTCGGTGCCGAACAAGCTCCTCGGCGTCATCCTGATGTTCGGGTCGATCGCGATCATGTTCGTGTTGCCCTGGCTCGACACATCCAAGGTGCGCAGCTCGCAATTCCGGCCGATCTACAAGAAGTTCATGATCGTCTTTCTGGTCGATGTGGTTGTGCTCGGCTGGGTCGGCGCGAACCCGCCCGAGGGGATGTTCGTGCTGATCGGCCAGATCTGCACGACCTATTACTTCTTCCACTTCGTCATCCTGCTGCCGATCCTGGGCAAGCTGGAACGGCCGTTGCCGCTGCCGACCAGCATCAGCCAGGCGGTTCTCAAGGGCGGCGGTGCCCGCCTCGCCACGGCCAATGTGCCCATGGAGAAGCCGTAACATGAAGCGTGGATTCACCTTGCGCCGCGGCCTGCTCGGGGCCGCCGCAACGGTCGCGGTCATTCTGGGCGGTGTGTCGCTCGCCTCGGTCAAGGCGGCCGAGGAGGTCGAGATTCCGAAACAGGCTTGGTCGTTCTCCGGCATGTTCGGCACCTATGACCGGGCCTCTCTGCAGCGTGGCTATCAGGTCTATAAGGAGGTCTGCTCGAACTGCCACGGGTTGTTCCAGCTGTCATACCGCAACCTCGCCGATCTGGGTTTCAGCCCCGATGAAGTGAAGGCGCTCGCCGCCGAGGCCCAGGTTACCGACGGTCCGAACGATGAAGGCCAGATGTTCCAGCGCGCCGGCCGGCCGTCTGACAAGATCGCGCGGCCGTTCCCGAACGAGCAGGCGGCTCGCGCCGCCAATAACGGCGCCTATCCGCCCGATCTGTCGCTGATCACCAAGGCCCGCGAAGATGGTCCCGATTACGTCTTCGGCGTCCTCACCGGCTATAAGGATGCGCCGGCCGATGTGAAGATTCCCGCCGGGATGTATTACAATACCGGCTTTCCCGGCCATCAGATCGCGATGCCGCAGCCGCTGCAGGACGGTCAGGTGACCTTCGCCGATGGGTCGCCGAACAAGCTCGCGGACGAGGCACGCAACGTCGTGACGTTCCTGCAATGGGCGGCGGAGCCGGAGTTGGAGGCCCGCAAGCGCATGGGCATCCATGTCCTATTGTTCCTGGTCGTCGCGGCCGGTCTGCTCTACGCGGCCAAGCGGAAAATCTGGGCCGAGATCCACTGATCCCATCGCGATCGACGGAGAGGGCAGGGGCTGGCGAGGAATTGCCGGCCCCTTTTTATTCCTGGAAAAGCAGCAAGAAACGCGCAGCGGCACCGGCGGGCTTGGGCTCAGCCTTCTGATCGCATGGATCCTGGGGAGGGGCGATGGTATCTGGGAAATCCGGCTCCTCAACAGTGCCGGTGAAAGGAACACCCGTTATGGGTGCGGCGGAATGGGGATTGCTGCTCGCTCTGTCGGTCCTGTGGGGCGGCTCGTTCTTTTTCTTCAAGGTGCTGGTCGACGAGTTGCCGCCCCTGACAGTGGTGCTGGGGCGGGTCGGCTTGGCCGCGGTGGCGCTCAACTTGTTGCTTGTGCTGCGCCGCGATCCGATGCCCCGATCGCCGTCGCTGTGGCGCGGCTTTCTGGTCATGGGCCTGCTCAACAACGTCATCCCCTTCACGCTGATCGTCTTGGGCGAGACCCGGATTTCCAGTGGCCTCGCATCCATCTTGAACGCGATGACGCCGATCTTCACGGTGCTCGCCGCCCATCTGCTGACGCGTACCGAGAAATTGACCTGGGGCAAGAGCGCCGGAATCGGCTTCGGTTTGCTGGGCGTCGCCGTGTTGGTCGGGCCGGATGCGCTGTTCGGCGCCGGGGATCAGGACTGGCTGGGTGAGGCCGCCTGCCTGTCGGCGGCACTGGTCTATGCCTTCGCCGGCCTGTATGGCCGGCGCTTCAAGGATGTCCCGCCGCTCAAGGTCGCGACTGGTCAGATCACCGCGAGCACGCTGGTGTTGCTGCCGCTTGCCGGGCTTGTCGATCGGCCATGGCTGTTGCCGATGCCCAGCACGGCCGCCTGGGCGGCCTTCGCCGGGATCGCCCTGTTCAGCACCGCCCTTGCCTATGTCCTGTTCTTTCGCATCCTGGCGGTCGCCGGCGCTACCAATCTGGTGCTCGTGACCTTCCTCCTGCCGGTCAGCGCCCTGCTGCTCGGCAATTTGGCGCTCGGCGAGACGATCCAGCCGCAGGCCTATGCCGGCATGGCGTTGATCGGCCTCGGTCTCGCCGCGATCGATGGCCGGCTGTTGCGGGCGCCGTGGCGATCGGGCCGGACGTCGACCCCTCCCAAGATCACCTGAGCAACCTCAAAAGGCGGTGTCGGGTCGCCCTTTTTGCCGCGACGCGGCGGCGGAGCGACGGTAAGCTGCCGCCGCAACGCAACAGGCGTCGGGGGAATGGCATGGCGGGTCCGGTGATCGGGATCTTGGGCGGTAGCGGGCTCTACCAGATCGACGGGCTGACCGATGTCGCATGGCGCCGGGTCGACAGCCCGTTCGGCATGCCGTCGGACGAGCTGTGTTTCGGCAGGCTGGACGGCACGCCGGTGGTCTTCCTGCCGCGCCACGGCCGGGGTCATCCGATCTCGCCCAGCGAGATCAACTACCGGGCCAATATCGATGCGCTGAAACGCAGCGGCGTCACCGACATCATCAGCCTCAGCGCGGTCGGTGGACTGCAGGAACAATTCGCCCCCGGTACCTTTGTCGTGATCGATCAATTCATCGATCGCAGTTTCGCCCGCACCAAGAGTTTTTTCGGGACTGGCTGCGTCGCCCATGTCTCGGTCGCGCGCCCGGTCTGCTCGCGGCTGGGCGACGCCATCATGGAGACCGGCTCCGAGAACGGTCTCAGAATCTTTCGGGGCGGCACCTATTTGGTGATGGAGGGGCCGCAATTCTCCACCTTCGCGGAAAGCGAGCTGTATCGTAGCTGGGGTTGCGCGGTCATCGGCATGACCAACATGCCCGAGGCCAAACTCGCCCGCGAGGCGGAGATGTGTTACGCGACGGTCGCCATGGTGACCGATTACGATTGCTGGCATCCGGGCCATGACGATGTCACCGTCGAGGTCGTCGTGCGGGTGCTGCTGGATAACGCCGACAAGGCGCGCGGCTTGGTGCGCGGGCTGGTCCCACGCCTCGCCGGTCATGCCGGCCCCTGCCATGCGGGCTGTCAGACCGCCCTCGACCATGCCCTGATCACCGCGCCGGATGCGCGCGATCCGGCCGTGCTGGCACGGCTCGACGCCGTCGCCGGACGCGTGCTGAACCGGTAGGAGACCGCGTCGATGCTTGTCGATGGCCAACCGATGCGAACGATCTGGCCCGAGGCGGATGGCCGCGCGGTCGGGATCATCGACCAGACGCGCCTGCCGCACGACCTGGTCACCCTGCGCCTTAAAACCTTGGCGGAGGCGGCGCACGCGATCAGCGCCATGCAGGTACGGGGTGCGCCGCTGATCGGTGCCACCGCGGCGTACGGCGTCGCACTGGCGCTGCGCGTCGATGCCTCCGATGCGGCGCTCAGCCATGCGGTCACTGTATTGGCGGCGACAAGGCCGACGGCGATCAATCTGCGCTGGGCGCTGGCCCGGATGTCCGATGCCTTGACGCCACTGGCCGTCGAGGCGCGGGCGACGGCGGCCTGGCGCTTGGCCGCCGCCATCGCCGATGAGGACGTCGCCCTCAACGAGGCGCTTGGCCGGCATGGACTGGGCCTCATCCGCCAGGCCCAGGCTGCCCGCAATACCAAGGGACCGGTCGAGATCCTGACCCATTGCAATGCCGGCTGGCTGGCGACGGTCGACCGGGGCACGGCGCTATCGCCGATCTACGCCGCCCATGATGCCGGGATCCCGCTGCATGTCTGGGTGGACGAGACGAGACCGCGCAATCAGGGTGCCAGCCTGACGGCGTGGGAACTGGGCCGGCACGGCGTGCCCCATACGGTGATCGTCGATAACGCGGGCGGCCATCTCATGCAGCATGGCCGGGTTGACCTCTGCATCGTCGGCACCGACCGGACGACCCGGCGCGGCGATGTCTGCAACAAGATCGGCACCTATCTGAAGGCCCTTGCCGCCCATGACAATGGCGTGCCGTTCTATGTGGCGCTGCCCTCGCCGACGATCGATTGGACCCTGGATGATGGCATCCGCGGAATCCCGATCGAAGAGCGGCATGGCGCCGAGGTCGCGACGATCACCGGGCGACTCGCCGATGGCGGCATGGCGACAATCGGTCTGACGCCTGAAGGCAGCCCCGTCGCGAATTACGCCTTCGACGTGACGCCCGCCCGATTGATCAGCGCGCTGATTACCGAACGGGGTATTTGTCCGGCGAGCGTGGATGGCTTGCTGGATCTGTTCCCGGAACGGCGCCGCGCCGCGCTTGCCGGACAGCGTGTCAGCGCATGATGCGGCGCGGCCGGTCATGGCTTTTGGCGGCACGGGAGTAGTCCACGCGATGGCGCATGGGATAACCGGCATAGATCACGCGTTGATCGGCGTACGTGATCTCGAAGCGGCGCGCATGGCCTATACCCGCCTGGGCTTCACGCTCAGCCCGCGCGGCCGTCATATCGGCTGGGGTACCGCGAATTACTGCGTCATGTTCGACGAGGATTATCTGGAACTGCTGGGCATCGTCGATCCCAGCCAGTTCAGCAACAATCTTGACCAGTTCCTGGCGAAGCGCGAAGGCGGTCTCGGTCTCGCCTATGCGACCAAGGATGCATCGGCGTCCGCGGCCTCGCTCGCCGACGCAGGGCTGACGCCGGGGGAGGCTCGGGACCTCGCCCGGCAGCTCGAACTGCCGGAAGGCACGGTTCTGCCGCGCTTCAAACTGTTGTTTCCGCCGGCAAGCGAGTTGCCCGGTCTATCGAGCTTCATCTGTCAGCATCTGACGCCGGAGCTGTTGAGCCGGCCGGAATGGCTTGCCCACGCCAATCGGATCGTCGGCCTCCAGGGGGTGACCGTGCTGGTCGAAGACGCGGCCGATCTCGTCGAACCATACGAGCGGTTGTTCGGTCCCAATGCCGTCAATACCACGGATGACGTGTTGACGGTTCATGCCGGCCGGCACCGCCTGGTCTTCGGGACGGCGTTCGATCTCGAGGCGATGCACCCGACCGTCGATCTCATGGATATCGTGCCATCGGGCATCGCCTTGATCACGCTGGTCTCCGGCGATCTGGAGTCGACGATCGATTATCTGACGACCTGGCAGATCGAGTTCGAGGTGATCGGCCGCAGCGTGCTGATACCCGCCGAGGCGGCCGCCGGCGCCGCCCTCGAGATCGTCGCGGGGTAACCCGCGCCTGCGGCCCGACGAAAAGAAGCCCGCTTAATTGCCGCCCGTGATCGCGTTGCCGATCAGCGCACCGCAGATCGTCGTCGCGGTCTTGCCGGCAGACATCTCCTGTTCCGTCCGCGAATTACCGCAATTTCTCCGCGAAGAACTTCAGCGTGCGGTCCAATGCCAGTTCGGCGCTGGGCTTGTCGTAGCCGCCGCGTTCGTCGCAGTTGAAGCCGTGACCGGCCGGGTAAACGAAGATCGACGTATCGGGATGCCGCTGCCGTATCGTCTCGACATCGCTCATCGGGATGCCGTGATCCTTTTCGCCGAAATGCAGGATGATCGGTACCTTGGGCATTTCGGTGACGAACGGCACGATCTGGCCGCCGTAATAGCCGACCGCCGCGGCGAGGCCGGTGAGCCGTGTCGCCGACAGGAAGGCGAGGCTGCCGCCCCAGCAATAGCCGATCACGCCGACGGGGCCGGCGTCGGCGGCCGCATCGATGGCGGCCTGGACATCCTTCAGCACGTCGGCGAGATCGGTTTGCGCGCGCACCGTCCTGCCGGTCTCGACATCCGGCCCGTCATAGCCAAGCTCGATACCGGGCTCGACCCGATCGTATAGCGCCGGCGCCAAGGCCATATAGCCGGCTCGGGCGAAACCGTCGCAGACGGACCGCATATGGCCGTTGACGCCGAAAATCTCCTGCAAAACGACCAGCGCACCTTTCGGCGTGCCCGATGGCTCGGCGCGGTACGCCGAGATCGTCTTACCGTCGATGGCCGTGAGGTGGACCGTCTCACCCATTTCCCTGCTCCTCAATTCGAGACGCGTGGCATCACAAAGCGATACTCAGGGATATCCCATGTCTCGGACGAGCGCGCATGTTTTCCGCGTCGACCGGATAGATTGAAGATTGAGGTTCAGACCAGGATCGAGTTCGACTGGTGCGATCGGCCGGCGGTATCGATCTGATCGGTCTCGCCGGATTGCGGGTTGGTCCACAGGATCGGCACGATACCCGTGCCGGCATCCCCGCCCGAGGGGTTCGTCGGGTCGCCCGCCAGGTTCATCATCAGCAGAGCCTTGGCGTTGGGCGACAGGCTGACCGTGTCGGCGCCGGCAATGGTCGGCAACGACTGGTCGGCAGAGGCCGCGGCTTTGCTGGTCGCGGCTTTGGTCTTGGCGAGGGCTTGGCTGGCCTGATCGGTGTTGGCGGCCGTATCCTTCCGCGACACGCCGTCAGCCGTGCCGTCTGCCAATCGCACAGCCGAGGTGGCGAAGGCGTCGGACGCTCCCGCGGTCATCACCCCTGACATCGAACCCTCTCCCGCCCTGCTAGGGCGCTACCCACGTCCTCGAAGGACGCGAGTTCACGGAAACCCATCGTTGGCCTATAAAACTCACGCGGCCATCTCGCGTTAATAAAGCCACGGAGGTCGTAAAGAATACTTTAATGCGGGATGTTTGTTTCCGGGGCGTTGCACATAATTTTGACCAAATTTTCGCCATAAAATTGCCACAGCATAGTATTTTTGTTGAAAGGGCACCCAAAATAATCGTTAATAAGCCCTATATACTGAATATAGGGCAGACCAATAAAAATTTTCTTTGGAAGATGAGCGAGATTTGATGATGAAAATTGAGTTTCGTCGATCGAAACCTGAGTAGACCGACGTTATGATATCTTCGAATTACCCGAACGACCCGTTTGTCGAGGCAGAGTTTACGCAACGGCGGCCGTCTGATTCAGCGAGCGACTCGTTTCCTCGTCCGAGGTCGAATGACGAGGATGTGGTATCGAGGATGCGGTGCGGTCGGTCATGAGGGCGGCGCCTCGTTATTGCTACCATCTCCTCGACGCGTAAAAAGCCCATCTATCAGCAGGCTAGAGACCTTGTGCGGCTGTCCTCCCGGACGATCGCGATAACTCCGACGCTGCTTGCCGCAGCGCGGAGCGGACCTCGTCGATGGCGCTGTCCCAGTCACCAAGGCTGGGTTGACGGAACTGGCGCAACGTTGGGTACCAGGGGCTGTCATGCCGATCGACCAGCCAGCGCCAGCAGGTATCGAAGCGATTGAGCAACCACACTGGCTTGCCAAGCGCCCCGGCCAGGTGAGCGACCGACGTATCGACCGCGATCACCAGATCCAGCGTCTCGATCAGCGCCGCCGTCTCCGCGAAATCGGTGAGATCCGCCGTCCAATCATGCATGACCATGCGCGTGGGCCGTTGCGACACCCGTGACGCTCCGTCGCCCTTCTGCAACGATACGAAGCTTACGCCGGGGATCCCTGCCAACGGTTCGAACTGGGCCAATGTCATCGACCGGCGCGCGTCGATCGCCAAGCAGGCCGGTTGGTCCCGACGAGGGTTGCCCGCCCAGACCAGACCGACCCGCAATCCGTCCAAGCCCTCGACCCGCCCACGCCAGGCGGCGACCCGGACCGGATCGGCCGCGAGGTACGGGATGGCGGCGGGGACGGTATCGAGCGTGGTGCCGAACGCCCTGGGGAGGCTGAGGAGCGGGCAGTGCAGGTCGAAGTCGGGCAGCGCTTGCCCCTGCGCCACGACCCGTTCGACGCCGGGCAGCCCGGCCATCAGTCGAACCAACGGTCCTGGCACCTCCAGCACGACCCGTCCCCGCGCCGACGCAAGCGGGGCATAGCGGCAGAATTGCAATGTGTCGCCGAAGCCCTGTTCCGCATGCACCAGCAAGACTCGTTCGCCCAGAGGTTCACCTGTCCAGAGCGGCTGGGCGAAGCCTCGGTCGACCGCAAACCCGTCCGCCTTCACCTGCCAGCGCCATTCGTAGTGCGCCCACCCCTCGGTAAGCTGCCCGGTCAGGAGCAGCAGCATGCCCAGATTGTTGTGCGCATCCGGACTATCCGGTTTCAGACGCAGGGTCTCGCGGTAGCGGGCTTCCGCCTCATCCAAACAGCCGAGGTCCCGCAGGGCGTTGCCGAGGTTGTTATGCGCCTCGGCATAATCCGGAGTCAGGTCCAGGGCCTCCCGGTAACTGGCCACCGCCTCGCCGGGACGGCCAAGATCGCGCAGCGCATAGCCCAGATTGTTGAGCGTCTCCGGCCGATCCGGCCGTAGTGCCAGGGCCGAGCGGAAACACTGCACCGCCTCGTCCAGGCGGCCGCCCTCCAGCAGCACGTTGCCGAGATTGTAATGGGCCTCAGCGTAATCGGGCTTTAGGCGTAGGGCTTCGCGATAGCCAGCCTCCGCCTCCGTCGGTCGGCCGAGATCGCGCAGCGCATTGCCGAGATTGTAATGCGTTTCCGGGAGATCCGACCGTAGTGCCAGGGCCGATCGGAAACATTGCACCGCCTCGTCCAGGCGGCCGCCCTCCAGCAGCATATTGCCGAGATTGTAATGGGCCTCCGCGTAATCGGGCTTCAGACGCAGGGCTTCGCGATAGCCAGCCTCCGCCTCCGCCGGTCGGTCGAGATCGCGCAGCGCATTACCGAGATTATAATAGGTGGCCGATACAGCCGGGGCGAGGCGTAGTGCCGTACGGAACTGCGCCTCCGCCTCGACCGGCCGCCCCAACTCCTGCAGCACGGTGCCGAGATTGTTATGCGCCTCGGGATGGTCCGCCCGAAGCCGCAGCACCCGCCGGAAACAGGTTTCGGCCTCATCCAAACGGCCCAGATCGCGCAGCGTGCTGCCCAGATTGTTGAGCGCGTCCAGGTAATCCGGCCGGAGCTTCACAGCATCGCGATACCGGGCGACCGCCTCGTCGAAGCGGCTGAGGCCGCGGAGCGTGTTGCCGAGATTGTAATACGCATCGGGATAATCCGGCTTCAACCGGAGTGCCGTCTCGAAACTGGCGACGGCTTGGTCAGGGCGGCCCAGTAGCAGCAGGACATTGCCCAGATTGCTGTGCGCCTCCGGGAAATCCCGCCGCACATGCACGGCCTGCCGGTAGCTGGTCTCCGCTTCGACCGGTCGATCAAGCGCCGCTAGCGCGTTGCCGAGGTTGCAATGATAATCGGCAACCAGCGGCTGGACGGCGATCGCGCGGCCGATGAGATCGACGGCGACATCGTACCGGCCGACCTGATGGGCGATGACGCCCCAGAGATGCAAGCCGTCGGGATGGGTGGGGTCGGCCGCCAGAAGCTGCCGATAGCAGGCTTCCGCCTCCGGTAGGCGACCGGCTTGGTGATGGGCGAGCCCCTGCTGCAAGACATCCGCCGGGGGGCTCTGCCGTCGATTGTCTACCAGCAAAATGGCACCGCCTTCCCCGACCTGTCGCCGCTGATTCTAACGCCGGTATGGTGAACGAAGCGTAAATCCGGCGGTCGGGTGGGTACAAAATGGCATGGCCAAATGGCGTCTGGGGCCGTTAGCCCGGCAAACGGCCATGCTGCGTCAAGTTAGGCGGCGTGGAGTTCCCGCATAGCGCAGCGTGGCCCTTCCCCTCGTTGAGCAACCTTCTTCGGGTCACACATTGAAGCGGAAATGGAAGATGTCGCCATCGCGTACGACATACTCCGAGCCTTCGAGCCGCATCTTGCCGGCTTCCTTGGCGCCCTGCTCGCCGCCGCAGGCGACGAAATCCTCATAGGCGATGGTTTCGGCGCGGATAAAGCCTTTCTCGAAATCGGTGTGGATGGCGCCGGCGGCCTGCGGCGCCTTGGCGCCGGCATGCACTGTCCAGGCGCGGGCCTCCTTGGGGCCGACCGTGAAGAAGGTGACCAGGCCAAGCAGGCCGTAACCCGATCGGATGACCCGCGTCAGGCCGGTTTCGGCGAGACCCAGCGCCTCCAAAAACTCAGCTTTCTCCGCCTCGTCGGCAAGCTGCGCCACCTCGGCTTCGATCGCCGCCGAAATCACCACCGATCCGGCACCCTGCGCCGCCGCGAAGCGGGCGACCGCCGCCGATAGCTCGTTGCCGGTCGCGGCATTGGCCTCGTCGACATTCGCCACATAGAGTACCGGTTTAGCGGTGATGAGGTTCAGCCCGTCGAGGATCTTGCGTTGTTCCGCCGACACGGCGAGGCCGCGGGCCGGCTTGCCGTCGCGCAGCAAGGCCAGGGCCGGCTCCATGACCTCAAGCTGCGCCTTTGCTTCCTTGTCGTTGCCGCGCGCCTTTTTCTGGGTGGCGACGACCCGGCGTTCCAGACTGTCGAGATCGGCAAGCATCAACTCGGTCTCGACCGTTTCCGCGTCGCGCACCGGGTCGACCCCACCCTCGACGTGGGTGACGTTGCTGTCCTCGAAGCAGCGCAGCACATGGGCCACCGCGTCAACCTCGCGGATATGGGCGAGGAACTGATTGCCGAGGCCTTCGCCCCGGCTGGCGCCGCGCACCAACCCGGCGATGTCGACGAATTCGAGCTGCGTCGGGATCAGTTTTTGCGATTTCGCCAGCTCGGCGCAGTGCTCCAGACGCCGATCTGGAACGGCGACGCGCCCGACGTTCGGCTCGATCGTGCAGAACGGGTAATTCGCCGCCTCGGCCGCGGCGGTCGCGGTCAGCGCGTTGAACAGGGTGGATTTGCCGACATTGGGCAGGCCGACGATGCCGCAATTGAAACCCATCTCAGCGGCTACTCCGTAGCGGGCTTGGTGCCCAAAGGTTTAAGGGGCGGAAGTCTGGGGGCGGGTGGATTCAGCAGCAGCGCTACCTTGGTCATGAAGCCCGCATCGTCGCCGCCGATCAATAACGGGATCGCTTCGGCCACGGCCGGCAATTGGCGATCGAGCCAGATATGGTCCTCCGCGGCGAAATTCTGCAACACCCAGGACAGGACCAGATCCTTGCGCCCGGGATGCCCGATCCCGAGCCTGAGGCGCCAATAATCCGGATCGAGATGCGCATCGATCGAGCGCAGACCGTTGTGTCCGGCGCTGCCGCCCCCGCGCTTCACCTTGAGCTTGCCGGGGGCGAGGTCCAGTTCGTCATGAATGACGATGATGTCGGCCGGGGCGATCTTGAAGAATCGCGCCGCCGGCGCCACGCTGGTGCCGCTCTCGTTCATGAAGGTCATTGGCTTGAGGGCGGCCACCCGGATGCCGTCGATCTCGCCTTCGGTGATCAGCCCGTTGAACTTTTCGCGGGCCGGCCGGAAGCCATGGCGGCGGACGATTTCGTCCACCGCCATGAAACCGATATTATGCCGAGTGCGCTCGTATTTCGGCCCCGGATTGCCCAGGCCGACGACCAGCTTCACGGCTTTAAGCGCCGGGTATGCGCAGTACCGCCGATCAAGCGGCCGGTGTCGCCGCCGCCGCCGTCTCGGCGTCCGCCGCTTCATCCGCCTTGGCGACGGTCGGTGCCGCGATGGTGGCGATCGTGAAGTCGCGTTCGTTGATCACCGGCGTGGCGCCGGCCGGCAAGGTGACCGCGCTGATATGCACGCTGTCGCCGATGTCGTAGCCGGTCAGATCGATGTTGATCCGCTCCGGAATCGAATTGGCCTCGCAATGCAGCTCGATCTCGTGGCGGACGATGTTCAGCATGCCGCCACGCTTTAGGCCCGGCGACTTATCGGCGTTGTCGAAATGTACGGGCACTTCGACCGTGATCCGCGTGGTGGCGCTGACCCGCAGGAAGTCGACATGCAGCGGCTCGTCGCTGACCGGATGTAGCTGCACATCGCGCGGCAAGGTCCGGTGCGTCTGGCCGTCGATCTGCAGGTCGACCAGCTTGGCGAAAAAGCCGGACTTGTTCAGCTCGATCTTCAGCGTCTTCGGGTCGAGGCTGACCATCACCGGCTCTTTTTTGTCGCCGTAGATCACGGCGGGGATGCGGCCTGCGCGGCGCGTGGCCCGGGCGGCCCCCTTTCCAGCCCGGTCACGCATCTGCGCGGCCAGCGTAACAATCTCGGTCATCGCTTCACTCTCCAGCAAGGGCGGCTGCCCGGCAGGATTGCCGGACCGACCGCACCGCCTATCGCCTCCAGGGGTGCAATAGGCGGGTGGCCTGCCAACGCGGCAGGCCGAAACTGAGACGGCCGCGCGGTTCGATACGAACCCGCGGCCGCGACATCAAAAACTCGTCCCGCTTTGCGCGGGGGAACGCTTTAGTCGAACAGGCTCGACACCGAGCGTTCCTCGGCGATCCGGCGCATCGCTTCGCCGATCAGCGGCGCCACGGTCAATTGCCGGATATTCTGGCAGACCCGTACAGCCTCCGTCGCCAGGATGCTGTCCGTGGTCACCAGCATCTTCAGCGGCGAGGCCGAAACCCGCGCCACGGCACCGCCCGATAGAACGCCATGCGTCACGTAAGCGGACACCGATTCGGCCTTGGCCTCGATCAGCGCCTCGGCGGCGTTGCACAGGGTGCCGGCGCTGTCGACGATGTCGTCCACCAGAATGCAGGTACGGCCCGCGACATCGCCGATGATGTTCATCACCTCCGACACGCCGGCTCGTTCGCGCCGCTTATCGATGATGGCGAGGTCCGCGTCAAGTCGCCGGGCGATCAAGCGCGCTCGCACCACGCCGCCTACATCCGGCGAGACGATCACCAGATCCTGGCCGCTGAAGCGTTTCTTGATGTCGTCGACGAACACCGGTGCGGCAACCAGATTATCCGTCGGAATGTCGAAGAAGCCCTGAATCTGCCCGGCATGGAGGTCCATGGTCAGGACCCGGTCGGCGCCCGCCGTGGTGATCATATTGGCGACCAGCTTGGCGGAGATCGGCGTGCGCGAGCCGGATTTGCGATCCTGCCGGGCATAGCCGTAATAGGGTATGACGGCGGTACAGCGCCGTGCCGAGCTGCGGCGCAGGGCGTCCAGCGTGACCAGCAGCTCCATCAGATTGTCGTTCGCCGGATACGAGGTCGACTGGATGATGAAGACATCCTCGCCGCGCACGTTTTCCATGATCTCGACGAACACTTCCATATCGGAGAAGCGCCGTACGCTGGCCTTGGTGAGCGACAGGTTGAGATAGGCCGAGATCGCTTCGGCGATCGGCCGGTTGCTGTTGCAGGTCAGAACCTTCATGGGGTGCGTCTCAAACCGCGGGGCGTCACGCGCTTAAACAGCATCGGTCGGCACCCCTTCATCAATGGCGCGGACTTGTAACAAACCAGCTTGCTCTAGGCAACCCGCGATAGCGGTATTGTGCGACGCGGGGCAGCGTTGATGCCGCGTTATGGCTGGACCGGGTCGGGAGAGCGGTCTCTTAAGACTTAGCGCCCGCCGGCTTGTCGACCACCCCTGGGGGCACCGCTCCCGAAATCGGCGCCCGGTTGACCACCTCGGCGATGCCATCGGCCGCGGCATTGCCTATCGCCAGGGCGATTTCGCCCCAGATGCCGTCGAGCGAGCCTTGCGGGATGGTGTTGTCCTGCTTTACCTGGCCGGCGACGCTGCCATCGGGCCGCAGCACGGACCAGGTGATCACGACATGCTGCTGGCCCGGCCGCGCCGCCTCGACCAGGACATCGCCTTGCACCGCCAGCACCCCGTCGGTCGGTGTCGAGGCCCCGGCGGGGATGACGTCGATCGAGACCTTCTGCAAGGCAAAAGCGATCGCCCGGGTCAGCGACTTCGCGCCATCGCCCGGTGCCCCGGTAACCGGTCGCACGACGACACGATGGACCGGCTTTACCTCGACGGGGGCGGTGCCTTGAACCATGGCGCTCAGCACCGCGACCTCGCCTTGCGCCATGCCGGCCAGCATTTCGGGCGTGGCTTGCGCCCAATCCGTCGCGGTCATGGTCCGCTGCTGCAGATCGCTGCCGACCGTCTTGCCATCGGCGTCGACCAGGTTCCATTGAATGCGTATCGCGGCCTGATCGCCGGTTACCGCCGTGCCCGAGGCGTCGCCGATCAGCCGGAGGCTGCGCCGATTGCCGGTGGTCGTGCTCGCCGGGATATCGGCCTTGCGGAACGCATCGGCCACCGCCGCCGAGAGCGCGGCCGATGGGGCGGGGGGGGCATTGCGCACCGGCGGCACCACGACGCCGACGCTGTCGGGCAGGGTCAGGATCGCCGTCGCCTGGGGCGGCGTCGGCCCGGCCAGGGGATGCGGCAGGGGTTGGCATGCCGCCATCAGGCAGCCGGTTGTTGTCAGCAGGGTCCAAAACAGGGTCGATCCGCGGCCGCTCATCAAGCTGTCGCTCCCTTAGAAAAAGCAGCTCGCCAGCAGACCCAGCAGGCAGAGCATCATGAACAGGATCAGATAGGGCACGCCGCGTCTACCGCGCCTAAATCAGCGCGATCGCCGACAGGCCGCGGCCGTAATCCGCCTCGCCCCGCAACGTGATCCGCCGATAGCTGAAGAAGTGCGCCTCGTCGCCCAAGGTGTCGAGCCCCGATGCCTCGATGACGCCACAACCCAGCCGGCGCAGGCGATCCTCCACATAGGCGGGCAGGTTGCACAGGAAATGGCCGGACCGCGCCGCCGGCTTGAAAAAGCGGGCGTTCGCCGAATCCTGGGCCAGGAACCGGTCGGGAAATTCCGGTCCGACCTCATAGGATGCGCCGCCGATCGCCGGGCCGATGGCGGCGTGGATCGCCGAAGGCCGGGCGCCCAGTCGACCCATCGCCGCGACCGTGGCCTCCAGCACGCCGCCGAGGGCACCCTTCCAGCCCGCATGGGCGGCCCCGATCACCCGGGCTTCCGCATCGGCCAGCAATACCGGGACGCAATCCGCGGTCAGGATACCCAGCGCCACGCCTGGCCGATCGGTGACCAGGGCGTCGGCGCGCGGGTTCTCCGTGTGCGGCCAGGGCGCCTGGACGGTGACCGCGGTGGCGCTGTGGATCTGATGGACGCCGACCAGGGCGGCCGGCGGCAGGTCGAGCGCCCGCATCGCTCGGGCGCGATTCTCGGCGACGCGGTCGGTCGCATCACCCGAGCCGAAGCCGCAGTTCAACGAGCGATACAGCCCCTCGCTGACGCCCCCCTCGCGGGTGAAGAAGCCATGCCGTATCCCGGGCAAGCCCCCCAGCGTTTCGAGCGTGATCAAGGGAGCGTCCTCGGAGGGCTGCATGGGGCGATCTCGTTCAAAATCCGGGAAGGTCGGTGAGGCTCGCATCGGTGAGGGCCATGACCTTGAACAGCCTGCCCATTTCCTGCGGGTCGATCAAGCGGCGCACACCCTGGCGCAGACGCGCCCCGGTCGCGATGTCGCAGCCGGCTTCCAGCCGGGCGAGCCGCTGTTCGATACCGTTGGCGATCAGAAACCGGTGCTGCGTGACCGGTCCATGGGACCGTGCCCCGGCCTGGCCGGCCGCTCGCGCGACCGCGGCGAAGTCGACATGGGCGGTTAGATCCGCCGTACCGGGATCGGCCAGCACCGGTGCGTAGCCGTGCCCCTTGACCGCTTGCAGCGTGTCGCCGAAGCCGCTCTTGGCATGGCCGTAATCGATCAGTAACGCCGCGCCGCCGGTCGCGGTCAACCGGCCGCCGAGGGCCTCGGCAAGCGTTGATGCGACCTCGTTGGTCTCGAAGATGGCGCCGTCCGCTGGTGCCGGCGGGGCTCCAGGCGGGGGCGCGGCGGTGGGGCCGGCGACGAAGGCGAACGCGCCTGCTGCATCGAGGCCGATGCATCGCTCGGTCCATCGGCCGCCGGTATGGTGCCACTGCCGGATCGGTAGCGCGTCGAGGAATTCATTGGCGATCAGCAGCAGTGGACCGGGCGGCAGGGTCTCGGCACGGTCATGCCAGACCACGATCCGGCCGGGATGCCGTCGTGCCAACGCCGCCGCCTGGGCCGCGCGCAAGGTCGGGCTGAGTTCGACCAAATGCAGTTCGGCGGCGGCGGCGCAGGCCGGCAGCACGGCCAGCGCCCGCAGCAGATCGGTCATCAGGGTGCCACGGCCGGGTCCTAATTCGGCTAGCACGAAATGCGCGGGCTCGCCCATCCGCCGCCATAGCTCGGCGCACCACACGCCGACGATCTCGCCGAAGACCTGCGAGATTTCCGGCGAGGTGACGAAATCCCCACCGGCACCCAGCGGATCGCGGGTGGTGTAATAGCCATCCGTTGGGTCGGTCAGCGCAGCGGTCATGAAATCCGCCACGGAGATCGGGCCATCCCGGCGGATCGTCTCGGCGAGCCGCCAGCCGAGCGCGCTTACGCCCCGCGGGTTCATGGCCCGGGATCAGACCGGCTGAACGCTCGCCACCGGCTTCGCCCGGACCACCATGTAGATCCCGGCCAGCAACATCGGCAGCGACAGCAATTGGCCCATGGTGACGCCCAACACCAGAAAACCTAGCTGCGCGTCGGGCTGGCGGAACAGCTCGCCGACCGAGCGGGCGACCGCGTAGCCGATCAAGAAGGTGCCGCTGATCCGCCCCGGACGGTTCCGGCCGCCGCCGGCCTGCATCGCCAGCAGCACCAGGAAGAGGATGACGCCCTCGAGCGTCGCCTGATAAAGCTGGCTTGGATGCCGTGGCTCGGGCCCGGCATTCGGGAACACCATGGCCCAGGGCACGTCGGTGGCGCGTCCCCACAGCTCGCCATTGATGAAATTCGCCAGGCGGCCGAAGAACAGTCCGATCGGGGTGGCGCAGGCGACGATATCCGATAGCGCGAAAAACGGGATGCCGCGTTGGCGGGCGAACAAAAACAGTGCCAGGATCACGCCGATGCAGCCGCCATGGAACGACATGCCGCCATGCCACAGCGCTAGTGCCTCCAGCGGCTCGGTGATGTAATAGCCGGGCCGGTAGAACAGCACATAGCCGATGCGGCCGCCCAGCACGACGCCCAGCGTCGCCCAGACCAGGAAATCGTCGATATCGATCGACTTCACCAGATAAGGCGGCCGCTTGGCGAGCGCCATGCAGTACCGCCAGCCGATCACCAACCCGGCGATATAGGCGAGCGCGTACCAGCGGATGGCGAAGGGCCCGATCTGGAGCAGGACCGGGTCGATCGTCGGAAACGCCAGCGAGAACATCATCGGTAAGGATCCGGTTGGGCGAGGAAGTGTCGGACGTACCGGTCGATGCCGGCTTCCAGCGGCGTCGGCTGCCCGGCATATCCCGCCGCCCGAAGACGCTGCAGGTCGGCCTGGGTGAAATACTGGTAATTCGGCCGGATCGCTTCCGGCGTATCGATATACTCGAATCGCGGCTTCCGGCCGACCGCGTGGTAAACCGCGGTGGCGAGGTCGGCGAAGCTGCGCGCGATGCCGGAGCCGGCATTGTACAACCCGCTGGCCTTGGGCTGGTCCCACAGCCACAGCAGGATGTCGACGCAATCCTCGACCGCGACGAAATCCCTGAGCTGCCCGCCATCGGGATAGTCGTCGCGATGCGACCGGAACAGCATCGCCGGCTCGCCGCTCACCGCTTTCGGATACAGCTTCGCCACCAGGCTGCGCATGCCTTGCTTATGGTATTCGTTGGGGCCGTAGACGTTGAAGAACTTGACCCCCGCCCAGCTCGGCGGGCTGGCGTCGCCGGCTTCGACGCGGCGGGCGACCCAGCGGTCGAACAGATGTTTCGACCAGCCATAGCTGTTCAGCGGCTGAAACCGGGCAAGACCGGCGCTGTCCGATACATCGGCGAAACCGGCCGACCCATCGCCATAGGTGGCCGCGGATGACGCATAGATCAGCCGCGTGTCATGGGCGGCGCACCACGACCAGATCCGCTGCGACAAGGTGAAATTGGTCGCAATCACCAGATCGGCATCCGCTTCGGTCGTGGCCGAGATCGCCCCCAGATGGAAGATCCCGTCGATCTCGCCGGTATGGCGGTCCAAATACTCGAACAGCTCGTCGGGCGGGATCAGCGCGGCGATCTCGCGCTTGGCGAGGTTGCGCCATTGATCGCTCTGGCGCAGCCGATCGCAGATGACGAGATCGTGCCGGCCCCGCGCTTCCAGCGCCGCCACCAGGTTCGATCCGATAAAGCCGGCGCCGCCGGTAACAACAATCATGGCTGAGCCGCATGTATGAGAGGGCAAAACATCGGTTCGCGCCCTATATATGAGTGACGCGACGCCGTGCGCTTATAGGCGGAACCCTTCGGCCTCAGCAAGCCGGTGGTGGTAAGCCGCGCGGACGCAAACCGTCAAAGGGGGCGAAAACGGTTCCTCGATCGCGGTAAAATGTGCTAGCGGAACCCGTTATTCCAGGGAGTGCCAGGCATCATGCAAGGCGATAACCGATTGTTCGACGATCTCAGCCGTGTCGCGACGGGTGCCTTCAGCGCGCTTGCGGGCGTGCGCGAAGAAGTTGAGGTGCGGGCGCGGGAGCAGTTCGAGAAGCTGCTCGGGCGTGCCAATCTGGTGACGCGCGAGGAATTCGACGTGGTGCAGGCGATGGCCGCCAAGGCGCGTGCCGAGCAAGAGGTTTTGGCTGACCGGCTGGCGGCGCTGGAGGCTCGATTGGCTGCCTTGTCCGCCCCGCCCGAGTCTCCTCCGTCGAAGCCGGTGGCGGCCCGCAAACGTCGGGCGGCGCCCCTTGGGAAGGATTTGCCAGCCTGAGCGTATACATGTTACCCGCCGCCGATTATGCCGCCGATCACGTCGATCGGATCGAGCGACTACCGGCAGATCGCTTGAATGCGCGAGGCCACTCTGCCACCCTACAGGATGTTGGGTTTGATTCGCGTTCCACTACAGGATCTCGGATAGGCCGCATGGGCGGTATCCGATCCTGCTCCGCTCCCGCTTAAGGAGGGCAGCCATGACTGTGCTTTCCCAAGAATCCAGCATTGCTGCGACGAATCCCATCGATATCGTCGAAGAGATCGTTCAAGCCAATGAATGGCCCCACGACCGTACCAGCGACGAAGAGATGGTGGTCGAGATCTCCGGCCGGTGGTGCGACTACCGGCTGTTCTTCGTCTGGCAGGAGGAGATCAGCGCGATGCATTTCTCCTGCAGCTTCGACATGAAGGTGCCGAAGGCGCGCAAGCCGTCGGTCTATGAGCTCTTGGCCGTGGTCAACGAGAAGATGTGGCTCGGCCATTTCGATCTTTGTTCGGATCAGTCCCTGCCGATGTTCCGCCATGCGATCCTGCTGCGCGGCGCGCTGGGTGCCAGCGTCGAGCAGCTGGAAGATCTGGTCGATATGGCGTTGACCGAGTGCGAACGGTTCTATCCGGCCTTCCAACTCGTCATCTGGGGCGGAAAGTCACCTGAAGAGGCGGTGATCGCCGCAATGATCGAGCCGGTCGGCGAAGCTTAGGACACCGGAATTGTCACTCCCATGAGTATTGGCGAGCGTCCGACCTTGTTGCTGGTCGGCTGCGGCAAAATGGGCGGTGCGCTGCTATCCGGCTGGATGGAAGCGGATTTCCTCGGCGGCGTGGCGGTCGTCGAACCGGCGGGCGACGCGGCCGGTTTCGTCGGCGACCCTCGGGTGATGCAGGTGCGCGGTGCCGCCGAACTCGACCCGGCCTTCCGCCCCTCGGTGATCGTGCTGGCGGTGAAGCCCCAGGTGATGGAGATGGTGGCACCAGCCTTCGCGCGCCATGTCGGTCCGGAAACGGTTGTGCTGTCGATCGCCGCCGGGCGCACGCTTCGCTCCTTCGATCGCCTCTTTCCGCAAGCGGCGATCATCCGCGCGATGCCCAATACGCCGGCGGCGGTCGGACGCGGCATCACCGTCGCGGTGGCCAATCGGGTGGTGACCCAGGAGCAGCGCGCCTTGTGCGATCGGCTGCTGGCCGCCGTGGGGGCGGTCGAATGGGTCGACGAGGAGGCGCTGATCGATGCGGTGACCGCGCTGTCGGGCGGTGGGCCGGCCTATGTCTTTCTGCTTATCGAGGTGTTGGCCGGGGCGGGGGCCGCCGCCGGGTTGCCGCCGGATCTCGCGATGCGCCTCGCCCGCGCGACCGTCGCCGGCTCCGGCGAATTGGCGCGCCTGTCGGACCAGCCCGCGGATGTGCTCCGCCGCAACGTCACTAGCCCGAACGGCACGACCCAGGCCGCCCTCGACGTGCTGATGGGCGATGCCGGGGTGGCACCGCTGTTTCGGCGCGCGATCGCCGCGGCGACGGCCCGCTCCCGCGAGCTGGCGCAATAACCTGGTCGTGCCGTTGTGACGACGGGTCTTTCAGCATCGACGCTCCGGGTCCGTGAGTTGCTGCTTCAGGCCGGCCATTCCGGCGACATCAAACAATTGGCCGAGACTGGCCGGACCGCTGCCGATGCCGCCGCGGCGATCGGTTGCAGCGTCGCCGAGATCGCCAAGTCGATCATCTTTCGAGCCGCTTCCGGCCGACCTGTACTGGTCGTTGCCAGCGGGCCCAATCGGGTGGATGAGACGAAGATCGCAGCCGCCTTGGGCGAACCCATCGGCAAGGCGGACGCGGATTTCGTGCGTCAGTCGACAGGCTATGCGATCGGCGGCGTGGCGCCGATCGGCCACGCGGTGCCCCCCGCCGTGTTCATCGATCTCGATCTGCTGGGGTTTGCCACGGTCTGGGCCGCCGCCGGCCATAGCCATGCGGTATTCCCCGTCGCCCCCGATCTGCTGTGCCGCTTGACCAGCGGCGCGGTGATCGAGGTGTCGGCGAAGCGCTAGGGTCCAAGTGCGGCCCCTGACGGCGCCCTGGTAGAACGGAGCGGTAACGCCATATCCTTGGTATAGTTCGATACTTCTCGAACGGGGAGAACGCCGCCTTGGCCAAGAAACCGCAAAACACCGCCACTGCTTCAGCCGCCCCCCCGCCCGATCCGGCGGCACGCGTCATTGATGCCGCCCTCGATCTCATGGCGGCGCGCCGCTGGGGTGATGTCTCGCTCGCCGATATCGCCCAGGCGGCTGGATTGTCCTTGATCGAGGTTTATCGACTCTATCCGTCGAAAACCGCCATTCTCGCCGGTTTCGCCCGGAGCATCGACACGGCGATGCTGGAGGGGGCCGCCGAATGGGTCGATGAAAAGCCGCGCGACCGGTTGTTCGAGGCGATCCTCCGGCGGTTCGATGCGCTCGGTCGTCATAAGGCCGGGCTGCGCAATCTGCTGCGCGATGCCCGTTCCGGGCAGGTGCCGCTGCTCCCGGGGGCGGTGCAGTTTGGCCGGTCGATGGCTTGGACGCTGGAGGCCACGGGGATTCCCGTGGTCGGGCTGCGCGGCGCTGTTCGCACGCAGATTTTGGGTGCATTATATCTCTCGGTGTTGCGGACCTGGCTGCAGGATGACAGTGCGGATCAAGCACGGACCATGGCCCTCCTGGATCGCCGTCTACGCAGTGCCGAGCGTTGGCTGGGACTCGATGACACGAACGCCAGCGCTGAGCCTCCCATCACCCAGCCGGACACCAAACCCTAGCCCGCCTAACCCTCTAGACCGCCAAACCCTAGACCGGGCCGATGTCAGTCATGCCGACCGCGTCATTTAAATTAGACAATACTCATGTTGCGGCGCAGCAAAAATACTTGACGCGGACGGGCAGTGGGCGGATCTTCCGGCTCCGTCCGGACGCACTGTCTTCGGCGTTTCTCTGCCACCGCCTGGCGACCAAGCCGGGCGTTCAATCCAATAATGAAATGGAGGATCCCTATGCAGAAAACCACCAATCCATTCTTCGACATGGACGTCACCAAGATCATGGCCGAGTTCAAGGTTCCGGGGGCCGATGTCGAGACGTTGATGGCCTCGCAGCGTAAGAATATCGAGGCGTTGACCCAGGCCAACCGGCTCGCCATCGAAGGGATCCAGACGGTCGCCCGCCGGCAGGCTGAAATCCTGCGTCAGGGCTTCGAGGAGGCGACCTCCCATCTCCGCGAGATGATGCAGCCAAGCTCGCCCGAGGATCGCGTGGCGAAGCAGACCGACATCGCCAAGCGGGCCTTGGAAAAGGCCATCGCCAACGCGCGTGAGCTGGCCGAGATCGTCGGCAAGGCGAATAGCGAGGCGTTCGACATCATCAATCGGCGGATGAGCGAAAGCATGGACGAAGTCCGCGGGATGGTCAGCAAGACCACGTCGAAATAGGCTGCCGTCAAACCGAGCGCGGGAAAGGCCGGGGTAACGCCCGGCCTTTTTTTGTGAGCGGGCCCTTTTATTAAGCCGGACGCGGCAGGGCGGCGATGAAGCGACGGGCGGCTCCGGCGACCGCGTCGGCGCTGTCGCCCGGTCGGTACAGCGCCGAGCCCAAGCCAAAGCCCGTGGCACCAGCGGCGATATACCCCGCCATGTGATCGGGCGTGATGCCGCCGACCGGCAGAACTGGCAGGCCTGCCGGCAGCACCGCTTTCATGGCTTTGAGAACGGCGGGCGGATTTGCCTCGGCGGGGAACAGTTTCAGCGCGTCCGCACCGGCGCCATGTGCCGCGAACGCTTCGGTCGGGGTTGCGAAGCCGGGGACGCAATATAGGCCGGCGGCCTTGGCTCGGCTGATGACTGCGACATCGGCATGGGGCATGACGATCAGCCGCCCGCCGGCATCAGCCACCCGTGCCACATCGGCCGGGTCGAGCACGGTGCCGGCCCCAATCAACAATCGGCCCTGCGCCGCGCGGGCCAAGCGGGCGATGCTGTCGAAGGGCTGGGGCGAATTCAGCGGCACCTCGATGATCGTGAAGCCGGCCTCCGCCAGGGCGGCGCCGATGGCCTCGACCGTATCCGGCGTGACGCCTCGTAGGATCGCGACCAAGGGACATCGGGCCAGGGCTTCGGTGAAAGGGAGGGCGTCGACGAAGCGGGGGACGGTGGAAATTTGATCCGGACTCATGGCAGGGGGCCTTCTCGATAGGGCGTTCCGAGGCGGCGGAGATGCTTCGATCGGCAAGGTCTGGCGATTGGAAAGCCCCGGCCGGTCTCGTCGATTGCCTTTGCGGAAACGCCGATTGTGATTAAGAACGCTTCCGAGAGATCTGTCGGCAACCACATCCGAACGGTGCAATGACCATTACCTACGACGATTTCGCCCGTGTCGATATCCGTGTCGGCACCATCCGCACCGCCGAGCCGTATCCGGAAGCGCGCCGGCCAGCGTTCAAGCTTACCATCGATTTCGGTGCGGAGATTGGCATCAAGCGCTCGTCCGCTCAAGTGACCGTGCACTATACGTTGGACAACCTGGTCGGTCGCCAGGTCGCCGCGGTCGTCAATTTCCCGCCCAAGCAGATCGGCAAGTTCATGTCGGAGGTTCTGGTGCTGGGCTTTCCCGATGCCGATGGCGCCGTCGTGCTGATCGGGCCGAGCCAGGCCGTGCCCGATGGCGGAAGCTTGTTTTAACGCGGGGAGGAACAACCTTGATCGGAAGCCGGATGTTCAGCCGCCGCCGGTTGCAGATCGTGATCGCCGTGCTGGGCCTGATCCCCGTCGTGACCGGCCTGGTCGGCGTGATCTACGGTGCCGGTTATATCGATGCCGACCATGCCGCTGGAGGAGCCGATCTCGATACTCAGATCCGGTTTTTCTCGGCGATCTTCCTCGGCCTGGGGCTGATATTCTACAGCACCATTCCGACGATCGAGCGGGACGGTGGGCGGTTTCGCCTGGCCGCGGCCCTGACGGTCATGGGTGGGCTCGGCCGCCTGGTATCGCTCAGCGTCGTCGGTCTGCCTGCGGCGGGATACGTCGTCGGCATCGTTATGGAATTGATCGTCGTGCCGCTGTTGGTGATCTGGCAAGCCGTGGTGGCGCGCCGGACGGACCCCCTGTAGGATGTGAGGCGCGACTAAAGGTCGCGGTGGGAAACTCTGGGGCGAAATAGGTATCAAACCTGCACCGCCGCAAAGCGTCGCCATGCTTTTGCCATGAGCTACGTCAAACTGTTGCTAAGGTTTAAGGGATAATCTGCGAGCCTGAGGCGTTGGGTTGGCGTCACGGCCGACACGAAGTTGTTACCCAAATGTAACGGGGAGCGCCTTTTGTGGATCGATATAGTATCTTGCATGATGTTGCGCCGCAGCATTTTGAAATGGGTGTCCTATGACCAAGATGACGGATGGACCTGTCGGGCACGGTTCAGGACATGCGGCCTCCGGCCGTCCTGGGGATCATCAACGCGCCGGCGGTGGGCGGGGCTGGCTGATTGTCTGCCTGCTGCTGCTGATCGGCGGGGGTACCGCCGGCTGGTACTATTTCATCCGGCCGTCCGAGATCGCCAAACCGGCGGCCGCGGCATTGAGTGGCCCGCCGCCTGTGCCGGTCGTCGCCGGTGTCGCCCAAGCCAGTGACGTCCCGATCTATCTGCGCGGCATCGGCGTGGTGCAGGCGTACAATACGGTCACGGTGAAGCCGCGGGTCGACGGGCAGCTGCAAAAGGTCGCCTTCACCGAAGGCCAGCACGTCAAGATCGGCGATGTTCTGGCGCAGATCGACCCGCGCCCCTTGCAAGCGCAACTTGCGCAGGTCACCGCGAGCAAGGCGCGCGACGAGGCGCTCCTGGCCAATGCCAAACTGGATCTCGATCGTTACAGCAGCCTCGCGAACCGCGAATACGCGTCGAAACAAAGCGTCGATACCCAGCGCGCGTTGGTCAATCAGTACGACGCGACCGTCAAGAACGACCAGGCGCAGATCGACTATGCCCAGGTGCAATTGGGCTATACGACGATCACCTCGCCGATCGACGGCGTCACCGGTATCCGGGCCGTGGATGAAGGCAATATCGTGCACGCGACCGATACCACGGGTCTTGTCGTCTTGGCTCAGCTGCAGCCGATCTCGGTGATCTTCACGCTGCCGGAAGATAATGTGACCACGATCAAGCGTCAGCTTGCGGCCGGTCGGACGCTGACGGTTTCCGCGTTAAGCAGCGACAACAAGGAATCCCTGGGCGAAGGGACCCTGTCGCTCATCGACAACCAAATCGACCAGACGACCGGCACGATCCGTATCAAGGCGACGTTTCCGAACAAGAGCGAAATCCTGTGGCCCGGCGAATTCGTCAATGCCCGCCTGTTGTTGCAGACCCGGCCGCAGGCGGTGACGGTGCCGGATGCGGTCGTGCAGCGCGGCCCCCAGGGCACCTTCGCCTATGTCATCAAACCCGATCAGACCGTCGAAATGCGCCCGATCACGGTCGGACAGATCGATGGTGGCGTGGCATTGATCGAATCCGGCATCGCCGCCAACGAGCAGGTCGTCGTCGACGGCCAGTACAAGCTGCGGAACGGCATCAAAGTTGCTGCGACCACGCCGTCGCCACAACCCGCTAAGCAAGCGAGTGCCGCCCCATGAGCATCTCCGCTCCGTTCATCAAGCGGCCGATCGCGACGTCGCTGCTCATGGCGGCGGTGTTTCTGGTGGGCGTGGTGGCTTATCCGCTGCTGCCCGTGGCGCCGTTGCCACAGGTTGATTTCCCGACCATTTCGGTGTCGGCCCAGTTGCCGGGCGCCGACCCGCAGACCATGGCCTCGTCGGTGGCGACACCGTTGGAGCGGCAATTCTCTCAGATCGCGGGTGTGGCGCAGCTTACCTCGACGAGCGCGCTGGGCGTCGCCTCGATCACCATCCAGTTCGATCTCAACCGCAACATCGATGGAGCCGCGCAGGACGTATCGGCGGCGATCAACGCCGCAGGCGGTCAGCTGCCGAAGAACCTGCCCAGCCCGCCGACCTATCGAAAGGTCAATCCGGCGGATTCGCCGGTCCTTTTATTGGCTGTGCAGTCTGAATCGCTGCCGATCACCGATGTCGATAATTATGCCGATACCGTGATCGCGCAGCAGCTTTCCCAGATTTCCGGCGTCGCCCAGGTGCTGATCACCGGCGAGCAAAAGCCGGCGATCCGCGTGCAGGTCGATCCGGCGAAGCTCGCCTCGCGCGGCCTGTCGCTCGAGGATGTCCGGACCGCCTTGACCAACGCGACGGTGGATGCGCCCAAGGGCAGCTTCGACGGGGCGCGGCAAAGCTTCACGATCTTCAATAACGATCAGCTTTTGAAGGGCTCGGAGTACAGGGACGTCGTCATCGCCTACAAGAATGGCGCGCCGGTCACGATCAAGGACATCGGCACGGCGATCGACGCGCCGGAAAACACGCGGCTTGCCGCCTGGCAGAATGGCAAGCGCGGCATCACGCTGCTGATCTTTCGGCAGCCCGGCGCTAACGTCATCGATGTCGTGTCGCGCATCAAGTCGGTTCTGCCGCGCCTTCAGGCGTCGATCCCGCCCTCCATCGAAGTGTCCATCCTGACGGACCGCACAACGACCATCACCGCGTCGGTAGACGATGTTCAATTCACCCTGATGCTGACCATCGGTCTCGTCGTGCTGGTCATCTTCAGTTTCCTGCGAAATTTCTGGGCGACCGTGATCCCCAGCGTAACCGTGCCGCTGGCGTTGCTCGGCACCTGTGCCCTTATGTATGCGGTGGGCTATAGCCTCGACAACCTGTCGCTGATGGGTCTCACCATCGCGGTTGGCTTCGTGGTCGACGATGCGATCGTCATGATCGAGAACATCGTGCGTCACGTGGAAGATGGCATGTCGCCGTTGGAAGCGGCCTATCAAGGTTCCTCGGAGGTCGGCTTTACCATCGTCTCGATCAGCATCTCGCTGGTGGCGGTTTTCATCCCGCTGCTGCTGATGGGCGGCATCATCGGTCGCCTGTTCCGCGAATTCGCCGTCACGGTCACCATGACGATCATGGTGTCGGCGTTCGTGTCGCTGACCCTGACGCCGATGATGTGCGCGCGGTTTCTCAAGAACTCGCATGGCGAGCAGCACGGCTGGGCCTATATGGCGGCCGAACGGTTCTTCGATGGCTTGCTGGCGTTGTATCGAACCGGCTTGGAATGGGTGCTGCGGCACCAGCGTATCACGCTCGCCACCCTGTTCCTGGCGATCGGCGCCACCGGTTATCTCTATGTCGTCATCCCCAAGGGCTTCTTTCCGCAGCAGGATACTGGCCTCATCACCGGCTTTTCCGAAGGCGCCCAGGATATTTCGTTCAAGGCGATGTCCGAACGGTCCCTGGCATTGGCGGAGGTCATTCGGGGTGATCCGGATATCAGTACCTTCTCGATGTCGGTCGGTGCGACCGGCGGGTCGCAGACGGTGAATGTCGGCCGGTTCTTCATCACCTTGAAGCCGCTCGAGCAACGGACGGCCGGCGCCGAACAGATCATCGCGCGCCTTCGGCCCAAGCTTGCCCAGGTACAAGGGGCGGCGCTGTATCTCCAGGCGGCACAGGATATCAATGTCGGAGGCCGGCCAAGCCGCACGCAGTACCAATACACGCTGCAGGATGCGAACCTGGACGAGCTCAACCATTGGGCGCCGATCATGCTGCAAAAGATGCAGCAGGTGCCGATCCTGCGCGACGTCGCGACCGACCAGCAGACCAACGGCGCCACCGTGACGATGACGATCGACCGGACGATGGCGTCACGCTTTGGCATTCTGCCGCAGCAGATCGACGATATCCTGTACGACGCTTTCGGCCAGCGGCAGGTCACGCAGTACTTTACCCAGTTGAACAGCTATCACGTCGTTCTCGAGGTCGATCCGGCCCTACAGACGGATCCGGCGACGCTTCAGAGGATCTATGTCAAATCGCCACTGACCGGCACGCAGGTGCCGTTGAGCACCTTCGTGCATCTCGATACGACACCCGTCGCTTACCTATCGATCAGCCATCAGAGTCAGTTCCCCGCCGTCACCCTATCGTTCAATCTCGCGCAAGGGGCGGCGCTCGGCGACGCGGTGACCGCGGTCCAGCAAGTCGCGGCGCAAGTCGGCCTGCCCGGTTCCATCCAGGCGACGTTCCAGGGTAGCGCCCAGGCGTTCCAAGCGTCGCTGTCATCGACACCCCTGTTGGTCGCGGCGGCGATCGTCGCCGTCTACATCATCCTGGGCATGCTGTACGAGAGTTACATCCACCCGATCACCATCCTGTCGACCTTGCCATCGGCGGGTGTCGGCGCGCTGCTGATCCTGTATCTGTTCCACTACGATCTCAGCATCATCGCGCTGATCGGCATCATCCTGCTGATCGGTATCGTCAAGAAGAACGCGATCATGATGATCGATTTCGCGCTCGAAGCGGAACGCAACCACGGCCTGAAACCCGAGGAATCGATCTATCAGGCCTGTATCCTGCGGTTTCGGCCCATCATGATGACGACGATGTGCGCGTTGCTGGGCGGCCTGCCCTTGATGCTCGGCACTGGTACCGGTTCGGAGATCCGCCGCCCGCTGGGCTTCGCCATGGTCGGTGGTCTGATCGTCAGCCAGATGCTGACGCTCTATACCACGCCGGTTGTGTACCTCTATATGGACCGGGTGAACCAATGGCTGGGACGGGTGCGCGGACGTGATTCCAACTCGACCGATCAGTCGCGGTTGCAACGCGCCCTGATGCCGAAATCCGCCGAAACGGCGGCCGAATAATCCCAAGAGACTTCGGCCGCCGGTTGGGCGGCCGCTCGCTCTATCGCGGTAGCCGTAGATGGGCGCGCAGGCCGCCCTGCGGCGAGGTTTCCAGAATCAGTTCGCCGCCATGGCTGCGCACGATGTCGCGGGCGATGGTAAGGCCGAGGCCGACGCCGCCGGTCTGCAGGTTGCGAGATCGCTCCAGGCGGAAAAACGGCCGAAACACAGCCTCGCGCATGGCTTCCGGGATGCCCGGCCCGTCATCGTCTATGATCACGGCGACGCCGTTGCGCCGATCGAGAACGGCGACCCAAACATGCCCGCCGTAGCGACCGGCATTGCCGATCAGGTTCATGAGGCAGCGGCGCAGCCCATCCGGCCGCACCGCGAAGGGCAGCTCGTTCGGTCCGCTCAGGCTGACTTGCGTTCCGTCGCGGCGCGCATTGGCAACCGCGTCCTCCACTAACTCGATGAGGTCGGTCTCGCGCGGTGATTCCGCATCGGCACCCCGGGCGAAATCGAGATAGCCCTCGACCATCTGCTGCATCTCGGCCACGTCGGATTTCAGTTCGGCGACCTCGATCTGCTCGCCCAGCAGTTCGAGTTCCAATTTCATGCGGGTCAGCGGCGTGCGCAGGTCGTGCGACACGCCGGCCAGCATTTCGGTCCGTTGGCTGATCTGCCGTTGAATGCGTTCGCGCATCACCAGAAAGGCCGCGGCGGTCTGGCGTACTTCGGCGGCACCCTCGGGCTTGAAGTTCGGGACATCCTGTCCCTTGCCGAAAGCATCGGCGGCGATCGCCAGGCGGCGCAGCGACTTCACCTGATTGCGCATGAACCAGGTCGCCAAGGCGGTCATGAAGATCGCGGTACCGAACATCCACATCAAAAAGATGTAGGTCGGCGACAGGAACAGGCGCTTGCGCGGGATGGTCACGTCCAGCACGCCGTCGGGTAAGGCCACGGCGCCCTGGACGGCGCGGCTCTGGCTGCGCTCATCGATCTGGAACGGCCGATTGAGCCGATCGATCAGCGCCGCCTTCAGCTGCTCCTCGACCAGGGTTCCGGTCGGCGGGCGCGGCGTATCGGAAAGGGCGGCCCCCCGCCGAAACGCCAGGCCGAGATCGGTCGCCGTATTGGCGAAGGCGAGATAGATCGCCTGATCGCCGTCGCGGGGCAACAGGTGCCGGGTCTCTATCACCAATTCGATCTCTCCGGCGACGCTGCCCGACAACCGGCGCATCAGCGTGTCGACCAGGCGGTCGTAGAACACCGATGTCGCGACGGCCTGCACGACGATCAGCGGTGTGACCAGAATGACGACGGAACGGCCGAACAGAGTGCGCGGCAGGATGCGCTTCAGCCATCCCGGCCGCTTCGCATGACCGTCGATCCGGGCGGTGACGGGCCATTGGTCATCGGTCCGGGGATCCGGTGTCCTGGCCTGCCGGTCGGCGACCGTCGGCGGCCGCGCGGCGAGATCAATCGGGTTTGAGGACATAACCGGTACCGCGCACCGTCTGAAGATAGCGAGGGAATTTCGGGTCGCGCTCGATCTTGCGCCGAAGCCGGGTCATTTGCACGTCGACTGTCCTGACGCCGCCGCTGACCTGGCCGCATTCCGACAGGTCCTCACGCGATACCGCCTCGCCGGCCCGGCGTGCCAGGGCGGTCAGCAAGGCCGCCTCGCCCGCGGTCAGATGCACCGGTGCCCCTGCCCGCATCAACTCGCCGCGGACCAGGTCGAACCGGCAGGTGCCGAGGCGGAGAAGCCGAGGCGGCTCCGGCGTCGCCGCCGGCACGCGGTTCAGGATGTTGCGGATCCGTAAGACCAGTTCGCGCGGCTCGAACGGCTTTACCAGGTAATCGTCGGCGCCGCTTTCGAGGCCGGTGATGCGGTCTCGCGCCTCGGCCATCGCCGTCAGCAACAGGATCGGCACGCGGTTGGTGCGGCGGATATCGCTCAGCAGCTCCACGCCGCTTTCGCCCGGCATCATCACGTCGAGGATGATGAGGTCGAAGGCGAAACCCTGCAGTCTGGCGCGCGCCTCACCGGCATCGGCCGCCTCGGTCACGCGGAAGCCGCTCTTCTGCAGATAGCGGTTCAGCACGCTGCGCAGCCGGCCGTCGTCATCGACCACCAGCAGATGCACCGGCTCCGCCTCGGCCATAGGGGGGACGCCGGTGTCATCGGGGGCGGTTGGAATGGTCGTTGTCATATCTTGCGACGGCTTAATGGTTGCGAAGCTGGGCCGGCCGGTCGAACCGGCGGCGGTCGGTTTCAGTCGAAATGATGCCGAGCATCACCTTGCGGAACCCCTCGACCGCCTGGCCACCGGCCTCACGATAGGCGCGGGCCACAATCGCCCGCTGCTTTTCCGATAATTGTCGCTCCAATACAACACCTTGCTCGGTCAAGGTCAGCAAGCGCTGGCGCCGATCCCGTGCGCCCGGCTTCTGCACGATCAATTGCTGTTCGACCAACTGGCTCAAGACGCGGCTCAGGCTCTGTTTGGTGATCCGCAGGATGCTCAACAGGTTGCTGACCGTGGTCTGCGGATTGCGCCCGACAAAGTGGATCACCCGGTGATGGGCACGGCCGAGACTGAGCTCCGCCAGGATCGCATCGGGCTCCGCGGTGAAATCCCGATAGGCGAAATACAGCAGTTCGATGCCCTGGCGCAGCTCCTCTTCACGCAGGAACAGCAGGTTGGACGCGGCAGAAACGTCAGACATGTTGACCTTGTTTCGGTTTAACGTTACAAAGATATGGACTGAAGAGTAATTTAATTACAATATCGACCTGTTATCGGAGAAGCCCCATGTCCTTGCTGCCTTTCGACGATCGAGACGGCGTCATCTGGTTCGATGGCGCACTGGTTCCATGGCGCGACGCCAAGATACACGTCCTGAGCCACGGCCTGCATTATGGAAGCTGTGTGTTCGAAGGGGAACGGGCCTATGGCGGCGCGGTATTCAAGCTGACAGAGCACAGCAAGCGGCTGGTGACCAGCGCCCAATTGCTCGGCTTCGATCTGCCTTACACGGTCGAGGAGCTGGATCGGGCGACCGAGGCCGTCATCGCCGGCAACGGCATCGTCGACGGCTATGTGCGTCCGGTGGCCTGGCGCGGGTCGGAAATGATGGGCGTGTCGGCGCGTAACTCGAAAATCCATACGGCGATCGCGACATGGCAGTGGCCGGCCTATTTCTCGCCCGAGGCGCGGATGCGCGGCATTCGGATGTGCGTCTCGAAATGGGCGCGGCCGGCGCCCAATACGGCGCCGACCGCGTCCAAGGCGGCCGGTCTCTATATGATCTGCACCCTGTCGAAGCACGCGGCGGAGAATGACGGCTATGACGATGCGCTGATGCTCGACTGGCAGGGCCTGATCGCCGAGGCGACCGGCGCCAATGTGTTTCTGGTCATCGATGGCGAAGTCCACACACCGAAACCGGATGCATTTCTGGACGGCATCACCCGCCGCACGGTCATCGATCTGGCGAGGGCCCATGGGCTGACCGTGGTGGAGCGGAGTATTCCGCCAGATGATCTGGCGCGGGTGTCGGAGGTGTTCATCACCGGTACCGCCGCCGAGGTGACCCCTGTGCGCGAGATCGGCCCGCATCACTATCAGCCCGGCCGGATCAGCCGGTTGATGATGGATGCCTATGACGCGCTGGTCCGGCAAAAGCCGCAGGTGAATGGCCGGGCAGCATGAGATTTCGCGGTTTGAGATGTCGATGAGTGCTCGTCCTGTCGCGGTGATCGGTGGTGGGCCGGCCGGCCTGATGGCGGCCACGATGCTCAGCGAGCGGGGCCACCAGGTCACCGTGCTGGACGGGATGCCGACGGTCGGCCGCAAGTTCCTGCTGGCCGGCCGCGGTGGGCTCAACCTCACTCATAGCGAGACGTTGCCCGACTTCATCGGCCGCTATGGTGCCGCCGCCGGTTTCATCGAGCCGATGCTTGGCGAATTTTCCCCCGATGCCCTGCGGGCCTGGTGCGCCGAGCTCGGTGTCGAGACGTTCGTCGGCAGCAGCGGCCGGGTATTCCCCACCGGGCTCAAGGCATCGGGGTTGCTGCGGGCGTGGCTGCGGCATTTGGTGGGGCACGGTGTGCGGATCTTACCACGCCACCGCTGGCAGGGGTGGACCGAGGCCGGGGCGCTTCGCTTCGAGCGGCCGGCCGGTGGTGGTGAGGTCGAGATACTGGATCTTGCGCCGGATGCGACGGTCCTCGCTTTGGGCGGTGCCAGCTGGCCGCGGCTGGGTGCCGACGGCGGGTGGGTCCCGCTCTTGGCGGCGCGCGGTATCGCGATCAACCCGTTGCGCCCGGCCAATTGCGGGTTGAGCATCGCCTGGTCGGCGCATTTCCTGAGCCAGGCGGAAGGGCAGCCGCTGAAGCGGATCATCCTGCGCGTCGATGGACAGAATGCCGTGGGCGAACTCGTACTGACGCGCCACGGTATCGAGGGTGGGGCGGTTTATGCCCTGACGGCCCAGGTGCGCGACGCGCTGGATCGGCAGGGCCAAGCGGTACTTTGGCTCGACCTCAAGCCCGACCTTACCGAGGCGGAGATCGCCCGGCGGCTCAACCGCCCGCGCCGTGGCGACAGCCTGTCGAATCATCTGCGCAAGGCACTGCGCCTGGACAAGCCGGCGATCGCGCTGCTGCGCGAGCGGGTGCCCGACTTGCCGAACCTCGATCCGGCGTCGCTCGCCGGCGTCGTCAAACGCTTGGCGTTGCCGGTTACCGGGCTGTTCGGCCTGGAGCGAGCGATCTCGACGGCGGGCGGCATTCGGCTCGATGCGGTCGACGATCGGCTGATGCTGACGGCGCTGCCCGGCGTGTTCGTCGCCGGCGAAATGCTGGATTGGGAGGCGCCGACCGGCGGCTATCTGCTGCAAGCGGCGTTCAGCACCGGACGGCGCGCGGCACTTGGAGCGGCGGCGTGGCTGCAGCAGAGTGCTGCCGCCTGAGCATCCGTCGGAGCTAAGGTCGAAAAAAGTTATTTTGTTTTCGAAACGAACCGCCTAGAAGGGACAGGTGGTCTTCTGTCGGTACGAATGAGGCATCGGCCTTGGAAGTCCCCCTATCTTTCGCCGGGTCGGTATGGTGCTCCTACTTCTCGTGTCTGCCGACGGTCCCAAACCTGCCGGAGCGTTCGTCGCGCCCGGTGGCGGCGGATGATCACAATCCCGCCTGTGCTGGTCGGGAGCTTGATCGACGAAGCGTATGGTTACTGGCAGAGCCTGAATGCGGTGCGCAGTCCACCGGCTCGACGAGACATCGATCCGACCGCGATACCCAGACTCCTCGGCTCGATCATGCTGACCGATGTGCTCCCGTCGCCGCCTCACTTCCGCTATCGGCTGATCGGCCAGCACATCGCCGATCGGCTGCCGGAACTATCACGCGGCATGGCACCGCTATCGGCCAAGGCGGATCCGCGCTATCCGCCGGGTGGCGACGAGATAACGATCATGACGGCTGCGACCAACCTTCGGCAACCGCAGCTCTTCTTCGGCAGAGGGCGCATCCAGCACCGGCGATTACCGCTTGCCCGCCTGGACTGTCCGATGGTCGAGGATGGTACGGCGGTTGCCATCATCTTCAGCTGTCTGATGTTTGGCGCGTTTTGAGCGGCTGCTAAGATATTTTGACCCAATGGGTCAACATGCGCCGCTCGCCCGGCGGGATCAGCAGCAGGCCGGGTTTGTCGAGGAACTCGCCGGCGAAATCCACGGGGCTCGCCATGCCGTGCCACGGTTCGATGCAGAGAAAGTCGCCGGGCGGCCGCGTCCAGATGCCCAATTGAGTGAAGCCGTCCCAACTCATCGCGATGCCCGGCGCACCGGGAGCGGTAAAGCAGACCGACCGGCTGGCCGGCTGGTCGAGGATCAGGGCATCGGCCGCGAACAGCCCCTCGGTAAGCGGCAGGATCCGGCCCTGGATCGGTGTCGCGACGGAATCGGTCGCGATCAGCCCGCCGGTCAGGCGGCGGATCGGCGCCGGTTCGTCCCGGTCGAATTCCAGGCGATGCGCCTCCTTGGCGATGCCGTCGACCAAGGGCCAACGGAAAGCCGGATGCGCGCCGGCTGAGGCGGGCAGCACCTCGTCGCCCGGATTGGCGATCGTGTAGGTGGTCACCAGCGTGTCGTCCTCAAGGGTATAGGCGACCTCGAAGCGAAAGGCGAACGGGTAGCGGGCGCGCGTCTCTGCGTCGTCCGCCAACGCCAGACGGCACGTTTTGGTGCCGCGATCCACCCAGGTGAACCGGCGATCGCGGGCAAAGCCATGCTGGGTCAGCGGGAACGCCCGACCGCGATGGATCAGCCGGCCGTCCGTCAGCCGGCCGACGATCGGGAACAGCACCGGCGCGTGGCGCGGCCAGGCGGGGCCCGCTTGCCACAGCAACTCGCGTCCGGCGGCATCGCATAACGAACACAATTCGGCGCCATCGGCTTTGACGGAAGCCGATATCCGGCCATTCGTCAGGGCGTGACGATCGGGGTCTGTCATGCTGTCTCCGTGTCGTTTCCAGGCTTTTCAATCAGCCCGTGCTTGCGTAGCAGGTTTCGAAGCTGATGATATCCCAGACCGAGATGGACGGCGGTGCGCTTTTGATGATGGGCGTTACGGTCCAGGGCCTGGCGGAGCAGGCTTTTTTCAAGTCCGGCAATATGCTCGGAAAGATTGTAGGGTTCTCGCGGTGCCGCTTCCAGGGGGCTGCGCTCACTGGGTTGGCGTTCGACCGGTGCCGGTTCTCCCCGCGGGCGCCAGGGCGAGGCGAAGGGATCGAAGACGATCGTATCGATCGGCCGGCGCGGATCGGCCGCCCGATAGACCGCCCGTTCGACGACATTCTTCAGCTCCCGCGCGTTGCCTGGCCAGGCATAGGCTCTGAGCTGCGCCAAGGCCGCGCGGGTGAAGCCCAGGAAGACGTCGCGCTTCAACTCCTGGCTCATCGATACGCCGTAATGCTGGGCCAGCGCCTCGATATCGTCGGGACGTTCCCGCAGCGGCGCGATCGTGATGACATCGAAGGCGAGTCGGTCGAGCAGATCGGCGCGGAACCGGCCGGCGGCGGCATGGGCCGGCAGATCGATGTTGGTCGCGGCGATCAACCGGACATCGACGCTCAGCGTCTCGCTGCCGCCGACCCGTTCGAAAGTGCCGTATTCCACCACCCGCAGGATCGCCTCCTGCACCGCCAGAGGTGCATTGGCGATCTCATCGAGAAACAGGCTGCCGCGATGGGCGAGTTCGAACCGCCCGGCGCGCCGTCGCGTCGCCCCGGTGAACGAGCCGGCCTCGTGACCGAACAACTCGGCCTCCAGCAGGGTGGCCGGGAGGGCGGCGCAATTGAGCTTGATGAAAGGCTGGTTCCAGCGCCTCGACAGGTAATGCAATCGCCCGGCGATCAACTCCTTGCCGGTACCGCGCTCGCCGATCACCAGCACCGGCCGCGATAGGGGGGCCGCCAACGAAACGGCGTCGAGCATCTGGCGAAACGCAGGCGAACTGCCGATCGGCGTCGGTGGGACAATCGGATCATGGGAGAGCATTCGTCTATCTTGCCACAGAATGACTATTTTCACTAAATAATGTTCAAAAATGACACTATGGAAGATCTTCGGCCGCATGCTCTGGAATAATATTGTTTTAAATCAATCGATTGGGAAGGGATCATCCTCTGGCACGCCGCGTGAAATGGCGGCGTCGTCCCCGGCTGGGAGGTCGACTGAGAAAGGGTTTCGTCATGGGTGTGTTTTCGCGGATCAGCGATATCGTCAATTCGAACATCAATTCGATCCTGGATCGCGCCGAGGATCCGGAAAAAATTATCAGGCTGATCATCCAGGAAATGGAAGACACCCTGGTCGAGGTGCGCTCCTCGACGGTCAAGACAATCGCCGAGCGTAAGGAGTTGGAACGCCGGTTGAAGGGGCTCGGTCGCGACCATGCCGACTGGCAGACCAAGGCCGAATTGGCGTTGACCAAGAACCGGGAAGATCTGGCGAAAGGCGCCCTGCAGATCAAGGCGCGCATCGCCGGCGAGATCGCCGGTCTGGAGCGGCAACTCGGCCAGATCGAGGATGGTCTTGCCAAGCAGGGCGAGGACATCGCCAAGCTGCAGCAGAAACTGGCCGATGCGAAATCGCGCGAGGCGAGCATGGTCGCCCGCCACAAGACGGCGGCCAACCGCATCAAGCTGCGCTCGTCCCTCTATGATGAGCGGATCACCGACGCCTTCGCCCGGTTCGAACAGGTCGAACGCGCGCTCGATGAGATGGAAGGGCGCGTCGAGGTCTATGACCATGGCCGCAAGAAGTCGCTGCACGAGGAGATCGTCGATCTGGAAACCTCGGTCGCGGTCGAGACCGAGTTGAGCGAACTCAAGGCGAAGCTGGCGGCCCGGACCGGTGGTGCCGGTGCCGTCTCGGCCGAGCGGCAGTGATATGTTTGGATCGAGCCATGGCTTCGTCACCATCGCGATCCTGCTCTGCGTGGTCGTGGTGCCGATGTGGTTGCGGTTGCATTACCGCAGCCGGATGAGTGCCGCTCACCACTTGAGCGAGGCGAGTGCTCGGACCTTGGCCGAGCTTGCCACCCTGGCGGATCGCATGACGGCGCGGATCGAGAACCTGGAAAGGGCGCTCGACGCGGCCCCGCGCGACGGGAGACAGCAGTGATGTATGGTTATCGAGGTTACCCGATGATGGGGGAACGGATGCGGCTCTATCGGGATACCGATAACGCGCTGATCGCCGGCGTCTGCGCCGGATTGGCCGACCATCGGCAGATCAACCGGACAATGGTCCGTATCCTGGCGGTGGTCGGGTTGCTGTGCTTTTTTCCCGTCGTGTTCATCGCTTATGTGGTCTTGGCCTGCTTGCTGCCAGCCAAGACCGGTCAAGGTTATGCCCGGGCCGAGATGTCCGCCGGGGCGGCTTCGGCGGGGGATGAGTGGGCCGGCGATGGCACGCGCCAGCGGCGTCGCCACAGCCGCGGCGACTGGGCGCGCGATTGGCGCTGGTCCCCCGGTGATCCTGGGGCGTCGGACCGAGCCATCGCCGAGTTGGCGGAGCGATTTCGGGACTTGGATCGACGCCTGACCGACCTGGAACGGCACGCGGTCTCCGACGAGTTCGACCTTAAGCAGAAGTTCCGGGATCTTTAGACGCGTGAGGGGCGGTCGTCGGCGGCTTGCGAATAGCCTGTGGGCGCCCCTTCCAGACACCGCCGCGCCCGCGCCAATAATTCACCGCCGAACCGATCGTCGCCGCGGCATAGAAGAGCGCGATCAGCGGTAGCAGGAGCCCGGTCGGCCCCGGTCGGCCGTACAGCCGAAGGATAGGGGCGAAGGCGAGCGCCATGGCGAGCCAGGCGGCGAAGCCCAAGGTGGCGGCGAGATCATCGCCGGTCGCCAGCAATAGAGGGGGAGCCATATAGGTGATGCCAAGGCCAATCAGCGTGCCGACGAGCAGTAGCGGGGAATATCCCAGCTGAGTATAGGCGGTCCGGGCGATCATCGCCCAGATATCCCGCCAGCTCGGATACTCCCGAATGCTGATCGTGCTGTCGGTGACGCCCATCCAGATCCGGCCGCCGCTGCGCTTGACCGCCTGGCCCAGAGCGCAATCATCGATCAACGCGCCCCGGATCGTGCCGATGCCGCCAATCCGATCGAGTGCCGCCGGCCGGATCAGCATGCAGCCGCCCGCCGCCGCCGCCATCGGATGACCCGGCCGGGCGACCCGGCGCGGCGGATACAGCATGAAGAAAAAGAACACGAAGGCCGGGATCAGCCAGCGCTCCGCCCAGGATTGGCAGCGCAGCTTGACCATCAGCGAGGCGAGGTCCAGATCGCCGGTCTCAGCGCGGGCAATCAACGCGGCCACCGCGCCCGGCCCATGCTCGATGTCCGCATCGGTCAGCAGCAGGTAATCGGGCCGGTGCTGGCGGGCATGATCGATGCCCTGCGCCATCGCCCACAGCTTGCCGGTCCAGCCATCGGGCAGGGCGGCGCCTGGCAGCACGGTCAGCCGGTGTTCCGCCCCATTTGCCGCCGCCGCGGCGCGTGCGCAATCCGCCGTGCCGTCGCCGCTGTGGTCATCGACCACGATGATGTCGAGTTCACCGGGGATTTCCTGGCCGGCCAGAGAGGCGATCGCGCGACCGATGCCGGCGGCTTCGTCGCGCGCCGGGATCACCGCCGTCACGCGGATTTGGATATCGGGCATCGCGGGCGCTGGTTCGACGCGCACGCTCCAGAACATGCCCCGGAAGCTCAGCAGGTAGATCCAGATCGCCAGAGACAGGGCGCCGATCGAGACACCAATCATCGAGGCTTGGTCATTGGGGGCCGATCATCGGGCCGGGCGCTCGGCGCCATTCCTCCGCGAGGATCGCCCAGCGGTCATGGTCGCGCCATTCGCCCGCGACCTCGAGATAGCGCGGCGAAAAACCTTCGTGACGAAACCCCAGGCGCCGGGCGAGGGCGAGCGAGCGGGCGTTCTGTGGCTGGATATTGGCCTCCAGACGGTGCAGGTCGAGATCGAGGAAGGCATGGTCGATCGCAAGGCCGACGCCTTCGGTCATGTAACCTTGGCCGACCGTTTCGACGTCCTGGTAATAGCCGAGATAGGCGCTGCGAAACGCGCCCATCACCGGTTCCGCCAGATTGACCACGCCGATCAGCCGGTGATCGGTGAGGCGGCGCAGCAGCAGGCCGATGGTATGGCCGGAGACGATGCTGTCGAGATAACGCTGATAGCCCGCGATGTCGGTCGGGACATAGACCCAGGGCTGGTGCGCCCGCCGGCTTCGGCAATTGAGGTCGATCAGATCCTGGGCGCTGCGCCGCGTCGGATAGGCGGCATAGAGGTGGGCACCGTGCCGGATGATGCCCCCGGTAGCCGCCGGGTCGATACCTGGTGTCATCGCCGCACCGGCGTCGCTGTAAAGGCCGCGCTCATGCACGATGCTGATAGACGAACCGTGCAGTTCTGGCAACCGACCGGGCCGACACCGACCGGGCCGACACCGACCGGGCAGGCAACCGGCTGGTTGCCCGCCCGTGGTGGCTTGGTCAGGCCTTGCCGTTCAGCCAGCGCTGCGTCGCTTCCGCGACGCGGGTGCCGAGGTGCTCGGCGGTCGACTGGTCGGCCTTGGGCGGCGCCACATCCGGTCCCTGATCGGCGTTCGACTGGGTCATCACGCCGAGGAAACTGCCCAGCCGATTGAGGTCCTCGACCGAGCCCTTGCTGTTGTTGTTGCCGGGCGGCAGCCCGGTGCCGATCCACAGCATTGAGTGCTGGGCAGCGAAGACGGCGAGTTGAAACAGCGTGCTCAGTTTATCGCCGCTCTGGCTGGCCGAATTGGTGAACCCGGCGGCGAGCTTGTCCTTCCATGCCAGGGTGAACCACTTCTTGGACGAGGCATCCATGAAGGTTTTGAAGGGAGCGGAGGCGCTGCCCATATAGGTGGGGGCGCCGAACACGATGGCATCGGCGGCATCGAGCGCATCCCAATGCTGCTCGACATCCTCGACCGGCACCAGCAGGACAGCGGTGCCCGGCACCTTTTCCGCGCCGCGCGCGACGGCCTCGGCGACGACCTTGGTATGGCCATAGCCGCTATGAAACACGATGGCGATGGACGACATGACGACTCCGTTTCGCTTGAGTGAAAACCACTGCACCGAGATACGGGACCATGGTAACTTCAGTAAAGTAGGTACTTTAAAGTAACTAGGTTTCATGAGGGCCGAGGTATGTCGAAACGCAGCGCCGCGGTGTCGTTGTGTCCAATGGACGGGATCCTGCGTCTGCTGATGGGCCCGTGGACGACCTATATCGTGTGGTTGTTACGAACGAACGGGCCGATCCGGTTCGGCGCCCTGAAGCGTTACATGCCGGGGATCTCGGCCAAGGTTCTGACCGAACGGCTGCGCCATCTTGAGGCGGCTGGTCTGGTCGACCGAACCTACAAGCCGACCATCCCGCCGGAGGTGACCTACGCGCCGACCGCTCGGGCGGTCGAACTCTATCCGATGCTCGATGCGTTAAGCCAGGTGGCGATGCGGTGGGCGGAACAAGACGCCGTCCGCCCCGATACGGGGCAGACCAAGGCAATTGCCGGCGATGAGGCGCGGACGGTCGAAGCCGCCTGATGTTACCCTCGACACCGTTACCCCCTCGACACTTTGCTTCCGAGCGGCAGGGTGTCATAACCCTGTCCCGTTCGGGCGTCGCCCCGAAACCCGATCCCGGACGGGCGTTTCCGATCCCTTCCGGCGGGCGCCGTTTTGCAATTTTCCGACGTCGTCGCGTCACCGGGTGCCAAGCTGTCAACCACCCCGACCCTGCGCCTGTCCGTCCTGTGTCTCGTCTGTGCGATGCTGGCCATTCTGGCCGCTTGGCCGGTTCTGACCACGCCGTTCATGCCGCTTCTGGATTATCCGAACCACATGGCGCGGATGCACGTCCTGTTGCAAGCAGGGCAGAACTCGTCGGCCGGGCTGGGGTCGCCGCTTGACCAGTTCTACCGGGTGCAATGGCGCCTGGTGCCGGATCTGGGGCTTGACCTCGTGGTCCCCCTGCTGGCCCGGATCATGCCGCTCGACTGGGCCGGGCGTTGCTTCATCCTGCTGATCATGGCGCTGATGGTTGCCGGTACCTTCGCCGTCTCCCGCATGCTGCATGGCCGGGTCGGTTGGTGGCCTTGCCTCAGCTTTCTGTTTCTCTACGATCACATCCTGCTGATGGGGTTCCTCAACTACCTGATCGGTGCCGGCTTGATGCTGCTGGGCATCGCCGCCTGGCTGGCTGTGCGGCGGCGTGCACCGGTGCTACGGATCGCCGTCGGCACGGCCTTCGCGGTGGGGCTGTATTTCGCGCATCTCTTCGCCTTCGGCATCTATGGCCTCGTCGTCGCCGGCTATGAGCTGCAGCAGGTCTACCGGGTTTGGCGGTCGCGGCAGGGCGGTGGCATCGGTCCTGAGGTCGGCCGCCTGGCGATCGCCGCCGCTCAGTTCGTCGTGCCGGCGATCCTGCTGGTGGTGTTCGTGCTGATCCTACGCAGCTATGCGCCGGGCGCCGACGCGGCAGCCGGTATTGGAGTGGGGTTCGGCAAGTTCGCCCGGAAGTTCGATCTGATCTTCTCGGTATTCGATGATTACGACCGGGTGTTCGACATCAGCAGCTTCGTGGTTTTGGTGCTGGGTTTCGTCGTCGCCGTCTGGCGCGGCCTGATCCGGATCAGCCCGGCTATGGCACTGCCGCTCTCGCTGCTTGCCATCGCGTATTTCGTGATGCCGACATCTCTGGTCACCGCGTTCGCGCTCGACCGGCGGATGCCGGTGGCGTTCGCGCTGCTGTTGATCGCGGCGAGCCAGCCGGTGCGTTGGCGGCCGGGGGCCGAGGTTATGGTCGCGTCGGCCCTGGTGGTGCTCTTCACCGCCCGGATGGCGCTGATCCAGGTGAATTGGCAGGAGAGCAGCGCGCTTTATCAGCCCTGGGCGGATGCTCTCGACCAATTGCCCCGTGGTGCCAAGCTGGCACTCGCCTCACCGCCGAATGCCGAACGGATGGTGCCGGGCGAGGCGCCTTTCGTGCATTTTCCGCTGATCGCGGTGGCACGCCGGGATGCCTTCGTGCCGACGCTGTTCGCGCTACCGACGCAGCAGCCGGTGGAGTTGCGGCCGGCCTATCGGTCGCTCGCGGTGGCGACCCGGCCGGATCGGCTGTGGGACGCGTTCGTCGAGCATCCGGCAGGTGCCTCCACGGAGCTGCGCGAGCAAGTCGGCCGTTACGACTACGTACTGTTCCTCGGAAACGCCCCGTTTCATGTCGCGGATGACGCGCAACTCACCCCTGTGCGGGGTGACTCGAAATTTCAGCTGTTCAAGGTGAGGTCACAGCCGTGACGCCGCCTCTCGCCCTGCTGGTGCCGGCCCCGGCCGATCTCCTCGTGTTGCTCTCGACCTTGATGGCGATCGCCGCCTTTATCGGTCTCGGCCGGCTGTTGGCGGGCGGCGCCACCAAGCCTGAGATCGCGGTATTCGCGGGGTGGGGGGCGGCCTGCCTAGTGCTGACGGTCTGGGGCACGGTCACGATGGCCAGCCTCCGCATTCCCGGCATGGCACTGCTGGTGCTGGGGCTTGGTGCTTGGGGATGGCCTGGCTTGCGTCCGGATCGGGCGGAACTCGCCACGATCGGCCGCGTGCTGGTCCTATCGGTGCCGATCTGGCTGGTCATGGTGTCGGTGCGGCCCAGCCTGCCGGATAGCTTCACCAATTTTCTGCCCAACGCGCTCTATCTCCACGATTACGGCATGCTGCCGGCGGATGACCGGGCGCCGGCGCTCGCCGTTTGGCCGGCGCTGCCCTACAGCATGACCTTCGCCGGTTTCCTCGCTGCCTTGCCGTTCCCCTGGTTTCCGCCGGCGACCTTGGTGTTCTTCAATATCGTCACGCAACTGGCGTTCGGGTTGTTTCTGGCGCGTGTCCTGGTCAGCCGTGGGGTCGGCTTGGGCGAGGATGGTGTGGCTCAGCCGGGCTGGGTCGCCTGTGCGCTGGGCCTGTTGCTGACGACAGGCCTCAATCCTGGCTTTCAGCCGCAATACGAATTTTCCAGCTATGGCGAGGGCTCCACGGCGGCGACCCTGGCGCTTGCCGGCTGGTTGGGTCTGCGCCTCCTCGCCCCGCCCAAACCCGGCTGGTGGCGTCGGTCATGGTCGCCCGATGCGCGGGCGTTCGGCCTCGTGCTGGCGGCGCTGGTGACCATTCGGGAATCCAATATCGCGCTGTTCGGCGCCGTCTTCATCGCCCTGGGATTGGTGGCACTGTTCGCCTCCAATAAGCCGGGTCGGCGGTTCGCCATCGTGCGGGCCGCCATTCTGTTGACCCTTGCGGCGATTCCGGCGGTGGTGACACTGGTGGCTTGGCGGCTTTATGTCCGCGGTCATTTCGTCTCGGGCGAGCTGCTGCTGTTGCCGATCGCCCAATGGCGCCCGAGCAATCTGGTGCCGGCGCTGATCAATATTCTGAAGACGATGGGGGAGAAGGCGACCTTCTTCGCGGTCTGGGCCGTCGCCTTGGGCCTGCTGGCGCGCCGGCTGCTAACGGCCGGGGCGCCCGAGGCGGCGACCCGGATGTTGGGCTACTTCGTGGGCGTCTGGGTCGTCTATGTCGGCTTTCTGCTGACCATGTATGTCGTGCATTTCGAAGGCGAAATCGGCGCCAGCGCCCATTCCTTCTTCCGGTACAACACCCATCTTGCGTTGATTCTGATGCTGGCACTGGCCATGGTCGGCCGGGATGCGTGGCAGCGGCGCCCGATGCTGTCACCACCCTGGACGCGGTGGGTCGGCATCGTCGCCGTCCTCTTGATGCTGGTGCTGCCGATCGCCGCGCTCAAATTGATGCGGTTCGATCTGGTCATGCCATATCCGGTGATCTGGGATTTGGCCGAGCAGGTCAGGCAGCGGCTGGGCGATGGCGACCGGCTGACCCTGGTAACGCCGCCGGATACCAGCGGAGCCCCGCTGACCTTGCGCGCCTTCTTGACCCAAGTACCAACGCTCGGCAGCACCGCTCGCATCACCCTCGATGCCGAAAATGCACCGGCCCGCCCAGACCCGGTCCGTACAGATCCGACCCCCGCCGGCTATGTGCTGGAAAGCTGCGCCGAGCGCGAGGGGGGAACGAACGGCACCGGTAAAGCGGTGCTGTATCGGCGAGAAGACGGCACGCTGCGCAGCGTGATGGAGTGGTCGTATCCGCCGGCACGGCCGAAGGTGCGGTGGCTGCCTTCGCTTACCGGTCCGACGCTTTGCCACTGAGGCATGATCCGATCGGCTGTGATCGGACCATGCTCTCATATTCGGGCCTAGCTAGGCTGAGGCCGAAAACTGGGTGATCGACGCGGCCACCGTGTGCGGGGTCGAGCCGGCATGGCGTCGCCGTGCGACGGCCCGGGCGGCGATATATTTCTCGATGCTGAACACCCGGGACTCCGGTACGGCGGTACGGGTCGCGGCCGAGGGTTCGGCATCGGTCATGCCCATCAGAACGCGTAACGCCTCGCGACCGCGCGACAGGCGTGAACGGACCGTACCGACCGGGACGTCGAGGATCTCGGCGACCTGCTCGTAACGCAATCCTTCCAGGCCGATCAACAGGATGACCGTACGCTGCTCCTCCGGCAGTCGGACCAGCGCACGCTCCAGATCGCGCAACTGCAACGATTTCGTCTGAGCCGGGGCTGTCGTCAGCGACGCGGCGGCCTCATCCACGGGAATCGAGATGCCCTCGCGCATGCCGCGGCGAACGAGATTGACGTGTTGATTATGCAGGATCGTAAACAACCAGGCACGCAGGTTGGTGCCGGGCTTGTACAGATCCACCTTATCCAGCGCGCGGGCCAAGCAATCCTGCACCAGATCGTCGGCGGCCGAGGCATCGCGTGTCAGCGCGCGGGCATACCGGCGAAGACGGGGGATCTCTTGTTCGATTAGGCTGCCAAATTCGTCCATCGTAACCTCCTGTTCGAGGGCAGAATCGCCGGGGGCGATCCATGCTCTGCGGTTGCTAGGTACGGGCGACGTTCACCCCGAGATCGATGAGACAAGTTATAGTCGGTCAATGTAAGCAGCCGATGCCTGGCGCTTAAAATTGAGTAAAGACTTGTAACGCCACGTAACCAAGGTTTTGCCATAGCTGCGCGGGCGGAAGGACGCAGCTCAAGGATTTATTGCCAAATCCGCGCAGCTCTATGGCCCGAATACTGCTATCAATCGGACTGAGGCGCGGGTGCCGGCGTCATCTGGGGAGGGCGGGGGAATATGGTCGAACATTGTCGGATGGGTCCGGGTCGGATGGGTCGGGTCGGCCGCCGCGCGATCGTCGCGGGCGGCGCGGCGGTGCTTGCTCTGGGGGCGATGCCGTTGCGTGGGCTGGCCCAGGTGAAGACGGTCAAGCTCGGCATTCTGCATCCGATGACCGGCGCCCTGTCCTACAGCGGCAGCCAAGGACGCGCTGGCGCCCTGCTGGCGATCGAGGAGATCAACGCCGCCGGCGGTATCAAGTCGATGGGCGGGGCCAAGCTCGATGCGGTGTTGGGCGATGCCCAGTCGAAACCTGATGTCGGGGCGGCCGAGGTCGACAAGCTGGCCGATGCCGGTGTCGCCGCCGTGATCGGCGGCTTCGCCAGCGGCATCGTGTTGGCGACAACCCAAGCCGCCGCGCGCGTCAATCTGCCTTACATCGTCGATGTCGGCGTCGCCGACGGCATCGTGACCCGCGGTCTGTCCAACACTTTCCGGTTTGGTCCCGGCCAATCCAAGATCACGACCACGGCGATCGACAATCTGATGAAGCTCAACGACGGGGCCGGCAAGCCGGCGCGTACCGTCATGATCGTCCACGAAGACGGCGCGTTCGGTGCCGGTCTGGCCAAGACCATGGCCGACGAACTGCCCAAGCGTGGTTTCGAAATCCTGGAAATCATCCCGCATCCGACCCCGAACCGGGACTTCACCAACATCGCCCTCAAGATCAAGGCCGCCAATCCCGATCTGCTGATTCCGGCGAACTACTATAATGAATACGTGCTGCTGGCGCGCACCCTGCTGCAGCAAAAGGTGCAGGTTAAGGCGATCTATTCCGTGCTGGGCGGCGCCGCCTCGAACGTCAAATTCGTCACGGAGTTCAACGAGGCGGCGCAGTACATCATGGATTGCAACCACTGGTACGATCCGCGCAAGCCGGCCTCGATCGCCTTTGCCAAGGCGCTTGCGGATCGCAAGGTCGATCTTACTTACGAGACGATGCTGAACTACTCGGCGGTCAAGCTCGTCGCCGACGCGCTGGAACATGCGGGCACCGATGACCGTGCCAAGCTGATGGTCGCGCTCGCCGCCTCCACCTTCGATGGGCATATCATGCCGTATGGCCCGACCAAATTCGTCGATGGCCAGAACCAGGGTGCACAGCCGGTCAATACCCAGATCCGCGGCAAGGTGATCGAGGTCATCTTTCCCAAGGAATTCGCTTCGGCCGAGCCTGTCTTTCCGATGCCGCCGCGCGGCTGATCTGGTGTCGTTCAGTCTGGTCGCCCCCACCGTGATCAACGGTCTGACCATGGGGGCGATCTACGCGCTGGTGGCGCTCGGCCTGACGCTGGTCTACGGCGTGCTGCACATCATCAATTTCGCCCATGGCAGCCTGTTGATGCTGGCGCTCTATGCCGTCTATTTCCTGCACAGCCAGGTCGGCATCGATCCGTATCTGGCGATCCCGATCGTCGGCCCGGCTTTCTTCGTCATCGGCTATGTCTTGCAACGCGGCGTGATCGGCCGGGCGAGCCACGGGCGGGAGCAGACCGTGCTGCTGGTGACCCTGGGCCTGGCGCTCATCATCGATAATCTGGCGTTGTATTTCTGGTCGGCGGACACCCGCACGCTGGACCTCGCCTATGCCTTCGAGACGATCGATCTGGGCGTGGCTCTGGTGCCGGTGCCCCGGGCGATCGCCTTTGCGGCGGCTCTGCTGGTGGCCGGTCTGCTGTGGCTGGTATTGGACCGCACCGATCTTGGCAAGGCGATCCGCGCGGTGGCGAAGGAGCGGCAGGGCGCCCGCCTCGTCGGCATCAATGTCGACCATATTCATGCGTTGTGTTTCGGCATCGGCACCGCGACGGTCGCGGTCGCCGCGGCGATCCTGCTGCCGGCCTTCTACGTAACCCCGCAGGTCGGCTACACCTTCGTCCTGGTCGCCTTCACCACCGTCGTGCTGGGCGGCATGGGCAGCTTCGCGGGTGCCCTGGTCGGTGGTTTGCTATTGGGGGTCGTCGAAGCGTTGGGCGGCTTATGGTTCGGCGAGAGCCTGGGCGAGATCGCCATCTTCGGCTTGTTCATTCTGGTGCTGCTGTTCCGCCCGACCGGGTTGTTCGGCACCAAAGCCGCTTGATGGTGCCAACCTCGCCCAGCGCCGTGGTGTCGAACCGGGTGATGACGCCGCACCGGCTGTTGGCTGTGCTGCTTGTCGTGACCTTATTGGCGGTTCCGTTCGTCGTGCAGTCCAGCTTTTGGCTGACCTTCTGGACGATGACATTGTTGGCTGCCGTGCTGGGGCAGTCTTGGAACATCTTGGGCGGCTATGGCGGTCAGTCGTCGTTCGGGCATGCGGCGTTTTTCGGCACCGGCGCCTATGCGGCAGCGATCCTGCAGGTGCGTTTCGGTGTCGATGCCCGGCTGGCCGCGATCGCCGCGATCGGCTTCGGGGCGATCGCAGGGGCGGCGATCGGCATGCTCAGCTTTCGCTATGGCTTGCGCGGCTCCTATTTCGCGCTGGTCACCATGGCTTTCGCCGAGGTGTTCCGGATCATCGCCGTCGCCTGGCCACTGACCGGCGGCGGTGCCGGGCTGAACGTGCCGCTGCATGCCGGGGCCGCCACCCTGCAATTCGTCGATCGGCGGGGCTATTACTGGGCGGCGCTGGCCCTGGTCGCGATCTCGATCGGCCTCGCCGCCTGGCTGGAGCGGTCGCGATTCGGCGCCTGGCTAGTCGCACTGCGCGAGAACGAGGCGGCGGCCCAGGCGCTCGGCATCAATATCTTCCGGGTGAAACTGGGCGCGATCACGCTCAGCGCCGCACTCGCGGCCTCAGCCGGTGTCTTCTACACGCAGTACTTCCTCTACCTCGACCCGGGTATCGCCTATGGGCCCGGCTACTCGATCGAGGCGCTGCTGGGTCCGATCATCGGTGGCACCGGTACGGTCCTCGGGCCGCTGATCGGGGCGATCAGCCTGCATCTGCTGGGCCGGTTGGCGACCGCCGCCACCGGCGGTGCCCCTGGCCTCGACCTCGCCTTCTACGGTGTCTTGCTGATCGGCATCTTGGCCTTCCTGCCGCGTGGCCTGACGGGACTCGGCGCCGGCGTCAACTGGCCCTCCGCATGGCGGCGGTCGCGTGGCTGACGGCGGCGACGCGGCGCCAGCCCTGTTGGAGCTCGCCGGCGTCAGCCGGCGCTTTGGCGGGCTGCTCGCCGTCGACAGTGTAGCCCTCCAGGTGATGCAGGGCGGCATCGTGGCCCTGGTCGGGCCGAACGGCGCGGGCAAGACCACTCTGTTCGCGTTGATCGCCGGATTCCTGAAGCCCGATAGAGGCCGCATCCGTTTCGCCGGGCGGGACATCGCCGGACTGGCGCCGCATCTCATCTGTCGGCGGGGCCTCGCCCGCACCTTCCAGATCGTCCAGCCCTTCGGGGCGCTCAGCGTGCGTGAGAACATCGCGGTCGGCGCGCATCTGCGCCATGCCGGTCGGCGCGCCGCGCTGGCACACGCGACCGCGATGGCCGAGCGGGTCGGCATGGCGGGGATGCTCGACCAGCCGGCGGCGGAACTCACCATCGCCGGGCGCAAGCGGCTGGAACTCGCCCGCGTCCTCGCCACCGGACCGCGCCTGTTGCTGCTCGACGAGGTCATGGCCGGCCTCACCCCGCCGGAGATTGCGGCGATCGTTCCCGTGATCCGTGGTCTGGCCGATGACGGTCTCACCATCGTCATGATCGAACATGTCATGCAGGCGGTGGCGTCGCTCGCGGACGAGGTCCATGTGTTGAACCAGGGTAGGCTCATCGCCCGGGGCAGCCTCGCCGAGATCGCAGCCGATCCGGTCGTGGTCGAGGCGTATCTGGGTCACGGGGCGGCGGCCAAGTTGGGCGGGGGAACAGCGGGGGTGGGCGGTGGCTGAGCCGCTGCTTCAGGTCACCGGGCTTGCCGCCGGCTATGGTGCACTGACCGTGCTGCACGGCATCGATCTCGCGGTGAAACAGGGTGAGATCGTCGCTGTGCTGGGCGCCAACGGGGTCGGTAAATCCACCCTCAACAACACGCTGTCGGGCCTGATCCGGCCGACCGCCGGCAGCATCCGGTTCGATGGCGAGGAGATCGCCGGCGCTCCCAGCGAACGCATCGTGGCGCTGGGTCTGACTCAGGTGCCCGAAGGCAGGCGGATCTTTCCGAACCTCACCGTGCTTGAAAATTTGGAGTTGGGCAGCTATCGCCGTGGCCGGCCGCATCGGGCGCGCAATGTCGAGCGGGTGCTGGCGCTGTTCCCACGACTGGGCGAACGGCTGGGCCAAGCGGCCGGGACGATGAGCGGCGGTGAGCAGCAAATGCTGGCGATCGGCCGTGGTTTGATGGCCGAGCCGCGTCTGATGGTGCTGGACGAGCCCTCGCTTGGTCTGTCGCCGCTGCTGGTCGAGGAGATGTTCGCGCTGATCGGCGCCATCAACCGCGACGGGATGGCGGTCATCCTGGTCGAACAGAACGTCGTGCAGTCGCTCGCCATCGCCGGCCGTGCTTATGTGCTGGAACATGGCATGGTCGCGATGGCGGGACCGGCCGCCGACCTCGCCGCCGATCCCCAATTGCGGCGTACCTACCTCGGCCTGTGAGGATTAGACGATGAATTTCGCCTTCGACGATCCGCGGCGTACCGCCCTGGTTCTGGTGGATATGCAGAATGATTTTCTGCACCCGGCAGGCGCTTATGCGCGGGGCGGGGCCGGGGCATCGGCCATCGCCGCCTTGCCGGAGCGGCTACGGCCGGTCACCCAGGCGATCCGCCGCTGGGGCGGGTCGATCGTCTCGACACATTTCACCCTGGTACCCGACCGCGGCGGCGAGCCGCTGATCCAGCCTCATCTGAAGGCGCTGCGGCCGTTTCTCCGCAAGGGCGATTTCGCGCCGGGCAGCTTTGGTCACGCGTTGATCGACGACCTCGCACCGACGGATTTCGCCATCGAAAAGGTCGCTTATTCTGCGTTCTATATGAGCCGCATGGAGTTCGTGTTGCGGCGCGCGGGCATCGATCGGCTGATCTTCGCCGGCATCGTCACGAATGGCGGCGTCGCCTCCAGCCTGCGGGACGCCCATGTCCGCGATTTCGAAACGCTGCTGCTGAGCGATGGCTGCGCCGCGTTCAGTGATGCCGCCCACCAGGCGACCGTGGCCTCGCTCGGCACGGTGGCGCCGCTGTTGAGCTGCGCCAAACTGCTGACGGCGTTGGCCGGCGTTTCAGCTTAGGACTCGCGAAACACCCTTACCCGGCGTGCCGTCCAGCTGACCGGGCTGCCGATGCTCATGCCGTTCAGCTGATCGGCCGGCAGTTCTGCGGACAGAACGCCGTCCTGGTCGATCAAGGTGATCCGGGCGCGAGCCCCGACGACCGCGATGTCACTGACCCGCGCGGTCGGGACGCTATCGGTGGCGGGCGCCTGAGTGAGATCCAGATCATGCGGTCGGAAGAAAGCGACCGCTGAACCGTCCGGCAGGGCGATCCCTTCTGCCACGGCCACACCCGATCGGGTTGTCGCCCGGCCTGCCATCACATCGACGGCCAATCGGTTGGATTGGCCCAGGAATTCGAACACGAACGGGCTGACCGGTGCCGCGTAGACCTCGGCGGTCGGGCCGGCCTGTTCGATCCGGCCGTCGCGCATGATGACGATGCGGTCGGCGATCTCCAGCGCCTCGTCCTGATCGTGGGTCACGAACAGGCTGGTGATGCCCAGCCGCTTGTGCAGGTCTTTCAGGAAGCCGCGCAGCTCCTCCCGTACCTTGGTGTCGAGGGCGCCGAACGGCTCATCCAGCAGCAGGATGCGAGGCTCGACCGCCAGCGCCCGGGCGAGGGCGACGCGCTGCTGCTGGCCGCCCGACAGCTGCGTCGGATAGCGCCGCTCCATGCCCGGCAACTGCACCATGTCGAGCAGCTCGGCTACCCGTCGGTCGATCTCGCGGCGATTGGGCCGAGTGCGGCGCGGCCGGATCTCCAGCCCAAAGCGGATGTTACCGGCGACGGTCATGTGCCGGAACAACGCATAATGCTGGAACACGAAACCGATGCCCCGGTCGCGGGGGGCGATGCGATGCGCGTCCCGGCCGTCGATCTGTAGGCCGCCCGTATCGGCGAATTCCAATCCCGCCAGGATGCGCAGCAAGGTCGTCTTGCCCGAACCCGAAGGGCCAAGTAAAGCCACGAACTCGCCATCGCCGACCGATAGGTCGATATCGCTCAAGGCCGCGGTGCTGCCGAACCGGCAGCAGATGCCGCGTAAGTCAATCGACATAGGGCTACCGCTTCGCCAGAGACTGTGTGAGAGCGTCGCCCATGCGCCATTCCATGATGTTCTTCAGGACCAAACTGACCAGCGCCAACAGCGCCAGCAGGGCTGCCACGGAGAATGCCGCGGAGAAGTTATAGTCGTTGTACAACACCTCGACATGCAGCGGCATCGTGTTGGTGACGCCGCGGATATGGCCCGAGACGACGGAAACGGCGCCGAATTCACCCATCGCCCGGGCGTTGCACAGGAGCACGCCATAGAGCAGGCCCCATCGGATGTTCGGTAGGGTGACTCGCCAGAAGACCTGCCAGCCGTTGGCACCCAGCAGGATGGCGGCTTCCTCGGCTTCCTGCCCTTGCGTTTCCATGACGGGGATCAGCTCGCGTGCCACGAAGGGCAGGGTTACGAACAAGGTGGCCAGCACGATGCCCGGCACGGCGAAGATCAGTTTGATGTGATGCACCTGCAGCCACGGACCAAGCAACCCGTGCAGGCCGAACAGCAGGACGTACACCAGTCCGGAGACGACCGGGGAGACGGCGAAGGGCAGATCGATCAGCGTCACCAGTAGGCTGCGGCCGCGAAACCGGAATTTCGCGATCGCCCAGGATGCGGCCAGGCCGAACACGACGTTGAGCGGTACCGCGATCGCCGCCACCAGCACGGTAAGCCGGATCGCCGCCAGGGCGTCCGGGTTGGTGATGGCACCGAATGCAGACATGACGCCGTTGCTCAGCGCCTCGACGAAGATCGATACCAGCGGCACGACGAGAAAGGTCCCGAGAAACGCGACCGCGAGCAAAATGAGCAGCCAACGAGCGATGCTCGGCTGCCGTGAATGCCCAATCGTCTGTTCCGTGAAGGCTTGGCGAGGGATGGGATCAGAAGCCAAGGCGCTCGCGGCTCATCTGTTGCAGTCCGTTGATCGTCAGCATGAACAGGAAAGAAACCGCCAGCATCACGGTGCCCAGCACGGCGGCGCCAATGTAATCGAATTGTTCAAGCCGGGTCACGATCAGCAGAGGGACGATTTCCGAGATCCCCGGCATATTGCCGGCGATGAAGATGACCGAGCCATATTCGCCGATACCCCGCCCAAAGGCGAGGGCCAAGCCGGTCAGCAGCGCCGGGAACAGCTGGGGTAGCAGGATGCGCCGGAAGATTTGTCCCGGGCGGGCGCCGAGAGTGGTCGCCGCCTCCTCGACATCCCGGGTGAGATCGGCCAGCACCGGCTGGACCGTCCGAACGACGAACGGCAGGCCGATGAAGGTAAGCGCCACCAGAATGCCGAGCGGGGTGAACGCCACCTGGATACCGGCGGCGGCCAGGGGGGCGCCGAGCCAGCCGGTATCGGAATAAAGCCCGGTGAGCGTGATGCCGGCCACGGCGGTCGGCAGCGCGATCGGCAGGTCGACCAGTCCGTCGAGCAAACGGCGACCGGGAAAGCGATACCGGACCAGCACCCAGGCGACCAGCAGGCCGGCCGCGGCATCGATCACGGCCGCGGCGAAGGCGATGCCGAAACTAGCCCGGAACGCGGCCAGCACACGCGGCGATGTCACGATCTGCAGCAGGCCGTGCCAGCTCACACCGCTTGCCCGCAAGACCAGAAACGCAAGCGGGATCAGAACGACGAGCGACAGATAGGTCATCGTGAAGCCGAGCGTCGGGACGAATCCCGGCAGTGGCCCGCGATGGCGGCGTCGGACCACCCCGGTACCGGCGGCCCTCTCTGAAACGGTAACGGCCAACGTTATTTTCCGGCCTGATAGATCTGGTCGAAGATCCCGCCATCCGCGAAATGCTTGGCCTGCGCCGCCCGCCAGCCGCCGAAATCGCCGTCGATCGTCACCAGGTTCAGCTTCGGGAACTGATCGGCATATTTTTCGCCGATATCCTGGGCACGCGGACGGTAGAACCACTTCGCCGCCAGATCTTGACCTTCCGGCGTGTAAAGGAAGCGCAGATACGCCTCCGCCTGACGCCGCGTGCCGCGACGATCGACGACCGCATCGACGACGGCGACGGAGGGTTCCGCCAGAATGCTGATCGATGGGGCCACGATTTGCAGACCGTCCTTGCTCATTTCCCTGGCGGCGAGGAAAGCCTCATTTTCCCAAGCCAACAATACGTCACCTTGGCGGCGTTGTGCAAAGGTGATGGTCGAGCCGCGGGCGCCGGTATCCAGCACGGGGACGTTCTTATAGAGTGCCGCGACGAATGCCTTGGCCTTGGCCTCGTCATTGTCATTGGCGCGCAATCCGTAAGCCCAGGCCGCGAGATAGTTCCAGCGCGCGCCGCCGGAGGTCTTGGGATTTGGCGTGATCACCCTGACCCCGGGTTTGACGAGATCGTCCCAATCCTTGATGGCTTTCGGATTGCCCTTGCGCACCAGGAACACGATCGTTGAGGTATAGGGTGCGGAGTTGTCGGGCAGGCGCTTTTGCCAGGCCGGATCGATCAGCTTGGCCTGCTCGGCGATTGCATCGACGTCCCAGGCCAGCGCCAGGGTGACGACATCCGCCTCCAGCCCGTCGATCACCGCCCGCGCCTGGGCGCCCGATCCGCCATGCGAGCTGCGGATGGTCAGATCCTCGCCGGTTTCGCTCTTCCAATGCGCGGCGAAGGCCTTGTTGAATTCTCCATAAAACTCGCGGGTTGGATCGTAGGACACGTTCAGCAGGACGGTCTCCGCGCGGGCGTGCTTCGGCATCGCGGCCAAGGCCGCGCTCATCAGGGCGAGTTGGGCGAGACGGCGTCGGGTAACCGGAAATGCAGGCATGACAAGGGACCTCCGTCGTGAAGGAGCACGAAGCCACATAGGGTAACGGTTGAACATGACGTTCGTCTGGCGCTTAAACGCGCCGCGCAATGGATCAGGCGCTGGCGAGCTTCGACACGCGGGTCTTCCGCTGATCCTCGGCGCTCAATTGCGAATGGGTATCGAGGTTGGGTGGATCAACAACGTTGTTCTGCCAGTCGCCTTTGGGTGGCCGCCACCACATGGCGCAGGCATTCGGGCGTCACCCCGTCGCGGCGCATAATCGCGTGCATCACCGTGTCGTCGAACAGCTCGTCCAGCGACGGCTCGATGCCGGCATGGGCGAAAGGTTGGTCTCGCCGGGAGGTCCGAACGGGAGAAGTAATCGGAAAAAGTGTCTTTCTGGCCGGCATGCTCTCTGCTCCATCCCTTGGGGCCGCGGCGGCAAACGACCGTCGTGGCGGATCGTGATGGGCGGGATCGTCTCTGCTGGAAGGCGAACCGACCCCGCCGCAGCTGCATCGGGCGTCGATCGCCTCGCTTTAGCCGCACTTATAAAGCGCCCGCAAGCTGTTGCTCAAATCGGCGCTGAACCGACCCTAGCGATCCTCACCGGAATGTCAATATATTTTCTTATTGGGCGATATGACGTCGGCTTGGAGTGCGCAAGAGCCGTGCTGGACGGGCGGACCACCGCCGATTGAAGGCATCAAAGCGCTCGGCGAAAAAAGGGCGGGGATGGACGGCGCGTGCATTACGTAAAATCAACAATCCGGCAAGCGACCTGGAACCATCTGGCGAGCCCTGCGTTTTTAGGGGTTGTGACCTAAGTGGAGCAACGCTATTCCCGGTATGGATTTTTTTGTGCGGTGCGCTATATAATGCTCATCGAAAGATTGACGAGGCTGCCATGAGTATGGTGTGGATAGAGTCCTCGCAGGAGCATGGCTTTAAAGAAGTCAAAGGCGGCTTCGTCTATTATCCCTTTGGCCATTTGTTTCATGGCTTTAAAGTCACTCAGGCTCAGCATGACGAAATAAAGCGACTGCAGGGTCGCTATCTCGAACATTTCGGCATCGCCGCGGTGTTCTTTCTGATCCTATGGCCGTTCTTGCGCCGCTTGTTCGTGCCATTTCCGATACCTTACAATATTTTGAGCGGCCCGCTGGGGTTGTTAACGGTGATGTTGGTGCTGCTGATATGGCAGCAGATAATGATCCGACAGATCCTGCGCAACTGCCCGGTCAGCGATGTCCAGATGACGCTTGCCGATCGCCGTCGCAGCGTCGCGGCGGTGACTTCCGATGGGCGGCTATGGATCACCATGATCGGTTCGGGCGTCATGACCGCCGCCTGTCTGGTGCTGGCGATTGGCAGCGCTGTGATCGGCGACTCGTTCCTGAGCATCGGCGGCACGGCGGCGACCGCGCTGTTTGGTTGGTCTCTGGCCGAATCGATCGAGGTCTTTCACCTCAAGCTCAAATGAGCTGAGGGAGGCGGTTTTTCGACCGCCTCCCTCCGACGCTACAGACTGGCGGGGTCCCAGTCTGCTGAAAGCCCGTCTCGCCGCCTTCATTTCCCCCATCCCCAGCGCTAAAATGCAAAGCCATTTGCCAAACCGCCCGGTCTGCGCGAGGCTTCGCCGATCGTTCGTGTACAAACTGGTTCGGGGAAACTTTGATGGCGGTTGAAACGGGCGGCGGCGGGGCCGCCGGCAAGCTGGTGATCCGCAATATAGGCCTGCTGTTGTCCGGGGATCTGGCCCGGCCGATTCTGGATGCGGATACCTTGGTCGCGGTCGATGGCCGTATCACCGCGATCGGGCGCGCTGCCGATCTCGATCTTGACCATGCCACCACCGCGATCGATGCCAAGGGCACCACCGTGGCGCCCGGGCTGATCGACAGCCATGTGCATCCAGTGTTCGGCGATTGGACGCCACGGCAGAATCAATATGGCTGGATCGATAGCTCGCTGCATGGCGGTGTCACCACCATGATCTCGGCCGGCGAGGTGCATCTGCCCGGCCGGCCCAAGGATATCGTCGGGTTGAAGGCGCTCGCCGTGACGGCGCAGCGCTGCTACCACAATTTCCGGCCCGGCGGCGTCAAGGTTCTGGCTGGTGCGCCGGTGCTGGAGCGCGGCATGGTCGAGAGCGATTTCGCCGAATTGGCGGCGTCGGGTGTCACCCTGTTGGGCGAGATCGGCCTCGGCACGGTCAAGGCCGGCGAGGAGGCGGGCCAGATGGTCGCCTGGGCGCGCAAATACGGCATCCAATCGACCATCCATACCGGTGGTCCGTCGATCCCCGGCTCCGGCCTCATTGATCGCGACGTCATTTTGGAGGCCGATGCCGACATCATCGGCCATATCAATGGCGGCCATACCGCCCTGCCGCATGATCAGATCTGCGATCTCTGCGCGCGTTCGACCCGAGCGATCGAGATCGTCCATAACGGCAACGAAAGAGCCGGTCTGCTGGCTCTGCGCACTGCCAAGGAACTGGGTCAGCTCGGCAGGGTCATCCTCGGCACCGACGGTCCGGCTGGCTCGGGCGTCCAGCCGCTCGGCATCCTGCGCATGGTGGCGCTGATGGCGAGCCTGGGCGATATTCCCACGGAACAAGCATTCTGCTTCGCCACCGGCAACACCGCGCGGATCCGCGATCTGGATAGCGGGCTCATCGAGGTCGGCCGTGCCGCCGATTTCGTGCTGATGGATCGGGCCCAGCACACCGCCGGTCGCACCCTGTTGGACAGCGTCGCTCTGGGCGATATCCCCGGTATCGGCATGGTCGTGATCGACGGCCGCATCGCGGCGATGCGCAGCCGCAACACGCCGCCCGCGACCACCATGCCCGAGGTGATTGCATCATGAGCGCGGTCAGCAGCGTCGGTCCGACGCCATCCGATGCGCTCGACGGATACGTGCTGGATATCCAGGTCGGCTATCTGCTGCGCCGGGCGCATCAACGCGCCACGTCTGTGTTTCTGGAAGGCATGGCCCCGGACGCGCTGACGCCGACGCAGTTCGCCACCTTGGTCAAATTGGCCGAGCTGGGGCCGATGAGCCAGAACCATCTCGGTCGCACCATCGCCATGGACCCGGCGACCTCGCAAGGCGTCGTTCGCCGTCTGGTCGAACAAGGACTCATCCACCGTGCCGCCGATACGACCGACCGCCGCCGCGCCGTGCTGAGCCTGACCGAGGAAGGCCGCGGCGTCATCGAGCGCTGCCGCAAACGCGGGCTCGGCATCTCGGCGAAGATCCTGTCGCCGCTGCAGCCGGCCGAGCGTGAGGTGTTCGTGCGGCTGTTGAAACAGTTGGTGTGAGGCTCGATCGGCTGTTCCTGCCCACCATTGACAAAACCACGCCATCCACGATTATACGTACACGAACAAACTCATCGTACCTTGATCCAAGGCCACAGCATCCTTGAAACCGGCACCGTTCACCTATCACGCGCCGCATGACCTGACCGAGGCGGTGGGCCTGTTGGCGTCGCTGGGCGATGACGGGCGCATCCTGGCGGGTGGGCAAAGCCTGGTGCCGACCATGGCGTTTCGCCTGGCGCTGCCCGAGCATCTGATCGACATCAATGGGATCGCCGGGCTGGATTACCTCGATGTCAGCGACGGGGTACTGCGTATCGGACCGCTGGTGCGGCATGCGGCATTCCATCGGCCGGTGCTGGCGGGGCCGTTGGGCGGGTTGTTGAGCTTCGTCGTGCGGCACATCGCGCATTATCCGATCCGCACGCGCGGCACGTTTTGCGGCAGCCTCGCCCATGCCGATCCGGCGGCGGAATGGGGCCTGGTGGCGGCGACGCTGGATGCTTCGGTGACGGCACGCAGCGAGCGCGGCGAGCGGGTGGTGCCGGTGGCCCAGTTGTTCGAATGGATCATGACCACCACGCTGGCGGACGACGAGATGCTGGTCGAGGCGCGGCTGCCCGTGCTGGCGCCGGCCACACGCTGGGGGTTCTACGAATTCAACCGCCGGGCCGGCGATTACGCCATGGCGATGGCGCTGGTCGCGTTCGAAGTGACCGAGAACCGCATCGTGGCCCCCAGACTCGGCATGGGCGGCGTCGAGGGCTTTCCGCGCCGACTGGCCGAGGTCGAGGCGGTGCTGTCCGGCCGAGCGCCCAACCCGGTGCTGTTTCGCGAGGCCGCCGAAGCGGCGGCGGCGGCGGTCGATCCGCTGGAGGATGCGCAGATCGACCTCACCTATCGTAGAGATCTGGTTCGGGCGGTTACCGAACGCGCCTTGCAACGGGCGATGACGATGGACCGGAGCGCCGGTCATGAGTGAGACCGCCGGGGCCACCTGGGTCGGCCGGTCGATCCGCCGGGTCGAAGATCCGGCACTGGTCACCGGGCGCGGCCGATTCACCGCCGATCTCAAGGCGGATCTCTCCGTCCGCTTCGTGCGCAGCGCCGTCGCCGCTGGGACGTTCGCGGATGTCGTGCTGCCCGAGACGATGGCCGATGGCGCCCAGGTGTTCACGGCGCGCGACCTCATCGATGTGAAGCCGATCCGCAGCATCCTGCACAGACCGGACTACGTGATCGTGCCGCAACCCGTGCTGGCCGATGGTGCCGTGTATTTCGTCGGCGAGCCGATCGCCGCAGTGGTGGCGCCGACCGAGGAGGTGGCCGAAGACATCGCCGATCAGGTGCTGGTCGACGTCACCCCGGTCGATGCGGTGGTCGACGCGGTGGCCGCGCTGGAACCCGGGGCCCGGGCGGTGCATGCCGAAGCACCCCGCAATGTGCTGGTCGAAGGTCGCTTTCGCACCGATGGGGTGACGGCCGCTTTCGCCGGCGCCCATGCGGTGGTCGCCATCGATCTAGTGTCGCGCCGGCAAAACGCCCTGCCGCTCGAAGCCCGCGCCGGCCATGCGGCGTTCGATACGGCCACCGGCCGCGTGACGCTGACTTGCACCACCCAGATGCCGCATCTGACGCGCACGGTGATCGCCGATCTCCTGGGCATGCCGGAGCTGGATCTCAGGGTCGTAGCACCGGATGTCGGCGGCGGCTTCGGTCAGAAGATGTCGCTGGCGCCGGAATATGTGGTGCTGGTCTGGCTGGCGCGCCGGCTGCGCCGCTCGGTCGCGTGGATCGAGGATCGCCGGGAAAATCTGATGAGCAGTTTTCACAGCCGGGATCAGCGGCTGCATCTCAAGGGCGCCTTCGACGCGTCCGGCAAGCTCCTGGCACTCGATGCCGATGTGATCGTTAATGTCGGCGCCTATTCGGCCTATCCGATGACCTGTGGCGTCGAGCCGCTGATGGCGATGGCCGAGATCCCCGGACCTTACGACGTGCAAGAATATGCCTGCATCGCCCGCGGCGTCACCACCAATACCTGCCCCATGGCGCCGTATCGCGGCGTGTCGCGCCCGGTCATCACCTTCGCGATCGAGCGGCTGATGGATACGGCGGCGCGGCAATTGGCCATCGATCCGGTGATCATCCGCGACATCAACCTGATCGACCGATTTCCCTACCGATCCGCGACCGGGCTCTTGATCGACGAGGGCAGTTATCGGCGGACCTTGGCGATCGCCGCCGAGACGATCGACGTGGCGGCGTTCCGTGCCGAACAGGCGCGCGCCCGGCTGGATGGCCGCTTTCTGGGGCTGGGCTTCTCGACCTTCAGCGAGCGCACCGCCTATGGCACCAGCGCCTTCGCCGCGCGCGGCATGGAAACCACACCGGGCTTCGAGGCGGTCGAACTCGTGATGGACCCGTCCGGCACGGTCGAAGCGCGCATCGGCACCTCGCCCCATGGCCAGGGCCTGCGCACCACCCTGGCACAGATCATCGCCGACGAGCTGGGCATCCGGCCGGACAAGATCCGTGTCGTCCATGGCGACACGGATCGCACGCCCTATGGCTGGGGCACTTTCGCCAGCCGATCCTTGGTAATGTCCGGCGGGGCCTCGAAACTGGCGGCGGAGCGCATCAAGGCGAAGCTGCTGACCATCGCCAGCCAGTTGTTCGAGGTCGCGGAGATCGACATCGCGATCGAGGACGGCACCGCCTGCGTCGTCGGCACCGATCGAACCTTGCCGGTCGAGGTGCTGGCCCGCGCCGCCTATCACGGCGTGCATAAATTCATGGGTAAGGCCGCACCCGGACTGGTCGAACTCGCGACCTATGACCCCAACGGCACCTTCTCGAACGCCTGCCACGTCGCGGTGGTCGAGGTCGACACGGCGACCGGCCGGGTCGAGATCAAGCGATTCCTGGTGGTCGAGGATGCCGGCACCTTGATCAACCCGATGATCGTCGACGGCCAAGTGCATGGCGGCGTCGCCCAGGGTATCGCCAACGCGCTGTTCGAGGAGATCGTCTATGATTCCTCCGGCACCATCATCACCACCTCGCTCGCCGATTTCCTGGTGCCGACAGCGGCCGAGATCCCGTCTATCGAAATCCGGCATCTGGAGACGACGACCGATCAGTCGCTGACCAAGGCGAAGGGGCTGGGCGAGGGCGGGGTGATCGGCGCGCCGGCGGCGATCACCAATGCGATCAGCGACGCGCTGGCGCCGTTCGGCATCGCCATCAACGAAATACCGGCGACGCCGCAGCGCATCCGCGCGCTGATCCGCGCGGCGGAGGAGGCCCGTTCATGACCGACAAGATCGCGCAAACCCTCCCGGTCACGCTCCCCGTCACCTTGGCGGTTAACGGCACCGACTACGCCATATCGGTCGAGCCGCGCCGATTGCTGGTCGACGCGATCCGTGAGGAATGCGGGCTGACCGGTACGCATATCGGCTGTCAGCACGGCGTCTGCGGCTCCTGCACCGTGCTGGTCGATGGCGTGCCGGTCCGGTCCTGCCTGATGTTCGCCGTGCAGGTGGCCGGCCGCTCGATCCGCACCGTCGAGGGCCTGAGCGACGGCGAGACGCTGCACCCGCTGCAGCGCGCCTTCATGGATCATCACGGGCTGCAATGCGGCTTCTGCACCCCCGGTTTCCTAATGCTGGCGGCCGGCGCGCTGGAGGAAAACCCGGATATCGACGATGCGGAACTCACCCATATCCTGTCGTCGAATCTGTGCCGCTGCACCGGCTACCAGAATATCCTGAAGGCGGTGCGCGCCGCCGCGGTGGAGATGAAGGCCGGCGGTTGATTGGGGGGCGACACGGGTTCGCGTCGACAAATCACTCGAACAGATCTTCTTCGTTGGGCAGTTCTGGTTGGTCACGGCCAACCCTGACGATTGTAGTCAAACCAATCGATCATCACCTCGACGCAATCGAGTTTAATCTTTATGATTGATTTTGGTTAAAATTAAGCGGGGCTCCATGGAAACGAAGGTATTGACCGCTCACGTCCCGTTGCCGCTCGCGGAAAAGGTCGATGAGCTGGCTGGTCGTTTGGAGCGTTCGCGCGGTTGGATCGTCAAGCAGGCACTAGCGGCCTGGGTCGACCAGGAGGAAGAGCGCCGGCGTCTGACGCTCGAAGCGTTGGCGGATGTGGACGCCGGTCGGGTCGTCGACCATCAGACTGTGCAGGCCTGGGCCGATAGCCTCGGGAGCGACAAGCCGCTGCCGCGCTAGTGGAGCTAAAATGGACCAGCAAGGCGAGGTCCGACCTAGCGCGGCTTCATGTCTTCCTGGCGCCGGCTAATCCGCAGGCGACGATACGCACCGTTCGGTCCTTGACGGCCGCGCCAGCTCGATTGCTTGAAAACCCGCGCCTTGGCGATAAGCTGAGCGAGTTCGAGCCTCGCGAGGTGCGCCGTATCCTCGTTGGCCGGTACGAAATGCGCTACGAAATCTGGGAGGCGACCATCTACGTGCTACGCGTGTGGCACACGCGGGAGGATCGGTAGGGCTCGCCACGGTGATCTTCACTCTTGACATAGCGCCTGTGCATACGATTAATTCATACGTACACGAACGATATCTCGTCGTGCTCTCGGAGCGCCGTCAATGAACGAACCTGCCCCATCGATCGATCTGGTCGTCTGTGACGCGTGTCCGGTGCTGTGCCGGATCCGGCCGGGCAAGACCGGGGCCTGCGACCGCTATGGCAATGTCGAGGGCCGGTTGACCCGAATGGATCCGATGGTGCTGATGGCGGCGGGGCCGGATGCGGCACCGCTGGTGCCGTTCCTGGTGGCGCCGGAGGTCACGGGGCAGGAGTGGAACGGCAATCCGGTGGCGCATCACGTGCCGGTGACGCTCGCTTCCGCCGACCGAACGGCGGTGGGCGACGCGCCGGTGTTCGTGACCGGCATCGGCTCCGGTACCACCTATCCCGACTACAAGCCGGCGCCGTTCATCGTGTCCAGCCGGCATGACGGCGTCGATATGGTGACCGTCGTCACCGAAGGCATCTTCAGCTATTGCGGAATCAAGGTGAAGATCGACACCGACCGGTATGTCGGTCCCGAACAGGCGGCCGTACGCTGCAATGGCGAGGCGGTCGGCCATGTGACGACGGCGGAATATGGCTCGCAGATGCTGGCGCTGGGCGGCGTGCATCACCTCACTGGCGGCTCCAAGAAAGAAGGTCAGGTGACCTGCCAGACCATGCTGGCACTCGCCAATAAGCAGGCGGTTGAGCTGACCGTCGATGGGGGGGCGACGCTCACCTTGCAGGCCGGAAAGCCGCCAGTGGTCGATGGTAAGCTGGAGGAACGCATGCGCGTCGGCTGCGGCTCCGCCACCATCGGCATGTTCGCCAAGCAGTGGCAGGGCCATGTCGATGAGGTCATCGTGGTCGACGACCATATCACCGGCGTCTTGACTGAACACCAGGCCGGAAGATTTCTGGGGATGGAGCCGTCCGGCATCCGGGTGCGCGGCCGGCGCTCGACGCCGGGTCGGTATTTCCAGGTCGCCGAGCCCGGCACCGGCTGGGGCGGGACGGATGTGACCGATCCGTTGACGATCATCGACAGCATCGATCCGAAGACGGCGCGGCCGGGCATGCGGCTGCTGATGGTCTCGACCACCGGCGAAGATGCCGCCTGGTTCGTGCTCGACGGTGATCTGAAGCCGGTCGAGACGGCGATGCCCGAAGCGATCACCCATGTGGTCGAACGGATCGGTGAGAATTGCGAACCGGCGCTCACCTCGATCCTGTTCGTCGGGGGCGCCGGCGGTTCGCTGCGTGCCGGTGTCACCGAAAACCCAGTTCGCCTGACGCGCTCGGTCAAGGACCGGCTGACCCGCGTCACCTGTGGCGGGGCGCCGGTCTATGTCTGGCCGGGTGGCGGCATCACCGTGATGGTCGATGTACTTCGCATGCCCGATAATGCGTTCGGCCATGTGCCGACGCCGGCCTTGGTGGCGCCGATCGAGTTCACCCTGCGGGTCGAGGATTACCGCGCGCTGGGCGGCCATATGGACTGGGTGCGCCCGCTGGCTGAGGTGGCGGAGGTCGGCTCCCGCCTGCGTGTCGCCGCGGCCCAGCCGGAAAATCCCTGGCCGCTCACCCCGGCCGGACACGCCGCGACGCCATGACCGGGAAGACGCTGTGACGGGTCCGCATTTCGCCATTCTGGCCGATGGCCGCCGGCACTTTCAGCACGGTCCGATCGATCTGGTGATCGAGGCGTTCGGGCCGGTCACCGCCGTCGCAGCCGCTTACGCGGCGGCGGAGCGGCGGTTTCAGGCCGTGCTGAACGAGCTGGTCGCCGAATTGTGGCTGTTGCGCCGCCCATTGGCGGATGAACGGCTCTGGCTCGACGGACCGGTCGCGCGCCGTATGATCGCCGCCTGCTGGCCTTATCGCGATCGGTTCATTACGCCGATGGCCGCCGTGGCCGGCGCCGTCGCGGACGAGATCCTGGCGGCGATGCGTGCCGCCGGTGCACTCGATCGGATCTATGTCAATAATGGCGGCGATATCGCGCTGCATTTGGCGCCGGGCCAGCGCTTCGATATCGGCGTCGCGGCCTCGCCCGATCCACGCTCGAACGCGGCGCTGGCCGGGCGTGTTTCGGTGCTGGCCGGCGACGGGATCGGCGGCATAGCAACATCCGGCCGAGGCGGGCGCAGCTTCAGCCTGGGCATCGCCGACGCGGTCACCGTGCTGGCGGGTGATGCCGCCTCGGCCGACGCGGCGGCGACGATGATCGGCAACGCGGTCGATATCGATCATCCGGCGGTGCGCCGGGCGCCGGCATCGTCCATAAAGGACGATACGGATCTGGGCGGTCGGTTGGTGACGACCGGCCTCGGCACCCTGCCCGAACCGGCGATCGCCGAGGCGCTGGGCAGGGGGGAGGCGCGTGCGCAGGCGCTGCTCGACGCCGGCTTGATCGCCGGGGCGGTGCTGCTGTTGCGTGGCCGGCATCGTGTCGTCGGCAGGATCGCCCTGCCGTTGGCGGCGTGACAACGACAAGAGGAGGACGCCGATGGACCTGATCGAGATCCGCAAGATCGTGACCTGCCGCGAGGAGATTTTCCACGAAGGTGGTCCACCGGCGGCGGTACCGCTGATCCGGGGGGCGGTCGCGGCCGTGCTGCGGAACCCCTATGCCGGCCGCTACGAGCCCGACATCATGCCGATGATGAAGGCGCTGGAGCCGGTCGGTCTCGACATGGCACGGCGGTTGATCGCGGCGATGGGCGTCGAACCCGCGCGGATCCAAGGCTATGGCAAAGGCGCCATCGTCGGGGCGGCCGGCGAGCTGGAGCATGGCGCGCTGTGGCATGTACCCGGCGGCTATGCGATGCGGGCGTTGCTGGGCGATGCCAAGGCGATCGTGCCGTCGACCAAGAAGCTGGGTGGGCCGGGCACTAGGCTCGACGTGCCGGTGACCCATATCAACGCCTCCTATGTGCGTAGCCATTTCGACGCCATGGAGGTCGGCCTGGCCGATGGCCCCAAGGCGAACGAACTGGTCTATATCCTGGTGATGACCACCGGCTCGCGAATCCATGCCCGGGTCGGCGGGTTGAATGCAGCCGAGATCGTCGGCAAGGATGGTTTAAGATGAACGATCTGAAGATCCGCAAGTTGGTCGTGACGGTCGAGGAGACCCATCGGGAGCAAGGCCGCCCGGTGCAGCCGGCGACGCGCAAGGCGCTTGCCATCGCGGTCATCGAGAACCCGTTCGCCGGCCGTTTCGTCGAGGATCTGGAGCCGCTGATCGCGATTGGTGAGGCGCTGGGCGGTTTGTTGGGCGACCGGGCGGTGGCAGCGTTGGGCATCCGCCCGGGCGAGGCGGAGAGTTATGGCAAGGCCGCGATCGTCGGCGAGGCCGGCGAACTGGAACACGCCGCCGCCCTGCTGCATCCGCGCATGGGTAAGCCGCTGCGCGTCGCGGTCGAGAAAGGCGCCGCTCTGGTGCCCTCGGCCAAGAAGATGGGGGGGATCGGCACGCCGATCGACGTGCCGCTAGGCCACAAGGACGCCGCCTTCGTGCGCAGCCATTTCGACGCCATCGAGGCGCGGCTGGCCGATGCGCCACGGGCGAACGAGATCCTGGTCGCCATCGTGGTGACTGATAGCGGCCGGCCGCTGCCGCGCGTCGGTGGCCTCACCACGGCCGAGATGGAGGGCAAGGACGGCTTGCGCTAGAGGCTGGTGGCGGGACCCGACCGAAGCCCATCGCGCCCGACGGGAGCGCCGCGCCGAACTCAAGGCGATCCGGCTATTCACCGGGCAGGTAGATGACGATGCGGGCGCGGCGATTGCGTGGTTCGGGGTTCGGCGTGCTGATCGCCGGATTGCTCTTGCCGCGGCCTTCGATCCGGATCTTGTCGCCGGGGATGCCGGCCGCGACCAGCGCCTCGCGCACCGCCGCGGCGCGCGCCTGCGACAGGCTCTTGGCGCTGGCGGCGGTGCCGGTCGCGTCGGAATAGCCGATCACCTTCAGATGCGAATACCGGCGCTGCTTGGCCGCTTCCGACGCGGTTTTCACGATGCTGGCGGCACCGGGCATCAGCGAGGCGCTGCCCTGGGCGAAGAACACCGTGTATTGCCGCCGAAATGCCAGGGGTTTCGCCGGCCGGCCCAAATTGGCCGGTTTATTCGCGGTGGGGGGCGCGGTGGTGGTAGGGGGAGTCTGGGCCCATGCCGGTACGGTGGCACTGATGTCCAGCATGAGAATTGACGCCAACATCAGACAAGTGAGGCTGATCGTCCGTCGTTCTAATCGCACCCTTTGGTCCCCTAACCTTCGGCTCTTCTCAATATTACGGCTAACTTACCGGTCGATGCACGTCCGGTCTGCGAGGGCGGCATCTTGAGGTGTGGCATTAAGGTGTGCTGACGATCGCGGGCTGCCTTGCGACACCGGTCGGCCGGGTCCGCCGATTGCGCTCAGCGATCGCCTTTAGCGGCGCCGGAAAACATGGGCGGTCGATGTAGCGGCCGGCGCCGCGCGTGGTCCTGAGTTCGCCGTCGGTCCAGACCAGCTTGCCCTGGCTTATCGTGTGCCGGGCGAGGCCGGTCACGGTCATGCCTTCATAGATGTTGAAATCGACGTTCTGATGGCTGGTCTTGACCGAGATCGTCCGGCTGGCGGCGGGGTCCCAGACCACGAGATCGGCGTCCGAGCCGACCGCGACCACGCCCTTGCGCGGATAGATGTTGAAGATCTGCGCGGTATTGGCCGAGGTGATGCGGACGAATTCATTGGCGGTCAGGCGGCCGGTGCCGACGCCGTGGTGCCAAAGGATGCTCAGCCGATCCTCGATGCCGCCGGTGCCGTTCGGGATCTTGGTGAAATTGTCCCGGCCCATCGCCTTTTGCGGCGCGCAGAAGCAGCAATGATCGGTCGCCGTGGTCTGCAATTGGCCCGAGATCAGGCCGGCCCATAACGCGTCCTGGTGTTCCTTCGCACGGAACGGGGGACTCATCACATAGGCGGCGGCGGTCGCCCAGTCGGGGTTGCGATAGACGCTGTCGTCGATCACCAGATGCTGCGCCAGCACCTCGCCATAGACGCGGTGGCCCTGGGCGCGGGCGCGGGCGATCGCCTGGGTCGCCTGCTCGGTCGAGACATGGACGATATAGACCGGTGCTCCCAGCACATTGGCGATGGCGATGACCCGGTTCGCGGCCTCGCCCTCGACTTCGGGTGGGCGCGACAGGGCGTGGCCCTCTGGACCGGTGATGCCTTGTTCCAGCAAGGTCTTTTGCAGGTGGAACACCGCGTCACCGTTCTCCGCATGGACGTTGCAGATGGCGCCGAGTTCGAGCGCCCGGGTGAAGCTGTTCAGCAGGATGCCGTCATCCACCATGATGGCGCCCTTATAGGCCATGAAATGCTTGAAGCTGTTGACGCCATGCTTGTGCGTCAGCACGCCCATCTCCTCGGCCACCTGGTCGGACCATGAGGTGATGGCGACGTGGAAGCTATAATCCGCCGCCGCCTTTTCGGCCCAACCGCGCCAGGTCTTATAGGCCTCGAGCAGCGAACTGCCCGGGTTGGGGATGACGAAATCGATGATCATCGTGGTGCCGCCGGCGATGCCGGCCGAGGTGCCGGTGAAGAAGTCCTCGCTCGCCGTGGTGCCCATGAAGGGCAGTTCCATATGGGTATGCGGGTCGATGCCGCCGGGCATCACCAACATACCGCCGGCATCCACCACCTCCGTACCTGCCGGCACTTCCAGGGACGAGCCGATCGCCTGGATCAGGCCGCCCTCGCAGTAGACATCGGCGCGAAAGCTCTGATCGGCGTTTACCACCGTGCCGCCTCGAATGACGATCGACATGCCTGTCCCCCTTTTTTGCCTAGTGGTCTTCCGTATTGGGCAGGGCGATGCCGCAGCCCTTCAGGATCAGCCTAATCACCGTCTCGGTGGCGATCGAGAAATCCTTTTCGTCGAGTGTCGCGACGCCGAGCACGGCGCGGATCTGAACGTCGAAATCGGCGTAAGTTTGGGTCATCGCCCACAGGCTGAAGAACAGATGCTTGGCATCGACCCGATCCATCAGGCCTTGGGCGATCCAGCCTTCGATGACCGGCACCTTGTCCTCGACACGGCGGCGCAATTCCAGGGCCAGGTAGGGCCTGATGTGCGGCGCGCCGTGCAGCAATTCGTTGGCGAAGACCTTGGATGCCAATGGCCGGGTGCGCGAATGGGCCATCTTGGCGCGGATGTAACCGCCCAGGGCCACCGCCGGATGCCGGTCCGCGCGGATGCCGTCGGTGGCGTCGAGCCACAGCGCCAGGATGTCCTCCAGCACCGCCAGATAGAGCGCCTCCTTAGTGCCGAAATAATAATGCAGGTTCGCTTTGGGCAGATCGGCGGCGGCGGCGATCTCGGCCATGGTGGCGCCCGCGAAGCCGCGCTGCGCGAAAACTTGCTCGGCCGCCGCCAGAATGCGCGCCTGGTTCGCCTGACGCACCCGCCCGGCGATACCGTTGGAACCGGCCTCTTTTTTTGTCAAATCGTCTTTATTTAAAGCAATCATGCGGATTTAGGGGCATTTGCGAAAGAAGTTGACCGTCTGGTCAAATTTGACCTAACCTCGTATTCCAGTCAACCATCGTTGGAGCTGGCATGGCGAACGGGTTCAGGCATACCTCAAGGGTTGTCGAAGGGGCGGCGCCGTGACCGGTCGCGATGTCGCCGCCGGACGGCTGGATGCGATGACACTGGCGGCGAATTTCGCCGATGCCCATCCGCCTCTGACCGCGGCCCAGGCGGTGGTCGAGGCGAGCCGGTGTTACTTCTGCTACGACGCGCCATGTCTCGAAGCGTGCCCGACCGGCATCGACATCCCTGGCTTCATCCGCAAGATCGCCACCGGCAACCTCAAGGGGGCGGCGGTCACCATCCTCGAGTCCAATATCTTCGGCGGCAGCTGTGCCCGCGTATGCCCGACCGAGATCCTGTGCGAACAGGCCTGCGTGCGCGAGGCGCAGGAGGGCAAGCCGGTCGATATCGGCGGGTTACAGCGCCATGCCACCGATTGGCTGATGGACCAGGACATCCAGCCTTTCATCCGCGCCCCCGCGACCGGGCGGCGGATCGCCGTGGTTGGGGCCGGCCCGGCCGGCTTGGCCTGCGCCCATCGGCTGGCGCTTCACGGTCACACGGTGACGGTGTTCGAGGCGCTCCCGAAGCCGGGTGGCCTCAACGAATATGGCATCGCCGCCTATAAAGTGCCCGATGACTTTGCCCAGCGGGAGATCGACTTCATCCTGGGTATTGGCGGTATTGTCATTGAGCACGGTAAGGCGCTGGGCCGTGATATCACGCTCGATCAGCTGCGCCGTGATTACGACGCGGTGTTCCTGGGCCTTGGCCACGCGGCGGTCAACGCGCTGGGCATGGGGGCCGAGGCCTTGGCCGGCGTCACGGATGCGGTCGCGTTCATTGCGGTGCTGCGCCAATCCCCCGACAAAGCCGTCCTCTCGATCGGCCGGCGCGTGGTGGTGATCGGCGGCGGCAATACCGCGATCGATGCGGCGACCCAGGCGCGGCGCCTCGGGGCGGAGGACGTGACCCTGGTCTATCGGCGCGGCCCCGCCGAGATGTCGGCGACGCCGGTCGAGCAGGATTGGGCGAAGACCAACGGCGTGCGCATCCGCCATTGGGCCGAACCCCGTCACCTGATCGGCCGGGACGGGTCCATCGCCGCGGTCGAGTTCGAACGGACCACCCTCGGTGCGGATGGCAAACTGGCCGGTACGGGACAGCTTTTCACCCTCGAAGCGGATATGGTGCTCTCGGCGATCGGCCAACGCCTGCTGCCTCAGCCGGTGCCCATGCTGACCCTCGCCGGTGGCCGGATCGCCGTTGATGAGGAGCGTCAAACCTCGCTGCCCGGCCTCTATGCCGGCGGCGACTGCATAGCCGGGCAGGATCTCACGGTGAGCGCCGTACAAGACGGCAAACTCGCGGCCGAGGCGATCCATCGCCGGCTCACTGTCGGGGCATAGGGGGCATCATCATGGCCGATCTCAGGACCACCTTCGCCGGCATACGTTCTTCCAATCCATTTTGGCTGGCCTCCGCCCCGCCGACCGACAAGGAATATAACGTCGTCCGCGCCTTCCAGGCGGGCTGGGGCGGTGTCGTCTGGAAGACCCTGGGCGAGGATCCGCCGATCGTCAATGTCAGCAGCCGCTATGGTGCGACCAGTTATAACGGCACGCGCGTCTCGGGTTTCAGCAACATCGAGCTGATCACCGACCGGCCGCTCGCGGTCAACCTCGCTGAAATCAAGGCGGTGAAACGCGCCTGGCCGGATCGCGCCGTGGTGGTCAGCCTGATGGTGCCGTGCACGGAGGATAGCTGGAAGCGCATCCTGGCCGAGGTCGAGGATACCGGCTGCGACGGGATCGAGCTCAATTTCGGCTGTCCGCATGGCATGTCGGAACGCGGCATGGGCTCGGCGGTCGGGCAGGTGCCCGAATACGTCGAGATGGTGACGCGCTGGTGCAAACAGCATTCGCGCATGCCGGTCATCGTCAAGCTGACGCCGAACATCACCGATATCCTGGCGCCGGCGCGCGCCGCCAAGCGCGGCGGTGCCGATGCGGTGTCGCTGATCAACACGGTGATGTCGATCGTCTCGGTTGACCTCGATCTGATGGCGCCGACCCCGGTGGTCGACGGCATGGGCACCCATGGCGGCTATTGCGGGCCGGCGGTGAAGCCGATTGCCTTGCGCATGGTCGGCGACATCGCGCGCGATCCGGAATTGGCGGGGCTGCCGATTTCCGGCATCGGCGGCATCTCGACTTGGCGCGACGCGGCGGAGTTCGTGGCCTTGGGGGCGGGGACCCTGCAAGTCTGCACCGCTGCGATGCATCATGGCTTCAAGATCGTCGACGACATGATCGACGGGTTGGGCAATTGGATGGGCCAGAAAGGCTATCCGACGATCGACGCGTTTCGCGGTCTCGCGGTGCCGCGCTATGTGCATTGGGACGATCTCAATCTCAATTTCAAGACGATCGCCCGGATCGATCAGGATCTGTGCATCCGCTGCGGCTTGTGCCATATCGCCTGCGAGGATACTTCCCATCAGGCGATCGCGGCGGTGCGCCTCGACGGACATCGACGGTATGAGGTGATCGACCCGGAATGTGTCGGTTGCAATCTGTGCCAGCATGTCTGTCCGGTCGATGACTGCATCACCATGGTGCCGCAGCCGGCGAGTGCGGCGCCGGTCACCTGGAAGGACCATCCCGCAAACCCGCTGCGGCGCGTCGCAGCGGAATGACTTTCGTATATCGGCGCCGGCTTTTTGGGGCATCAAACGCATGAGCTCGATGGGTAATCTGAAGATCGATCCAGAGCGGTTATGGGCGACGATCATGGAGACCGCCCAGATCGGCGCGACGCCCAAGGGCGGCATCTGCCGGCTGACCTTGACCGATCTCGACCGGCAGGTACGCGGCTGGTTCGTGGCGGCCTGCGAGGCGGCCGGCTGTACCGTTACGGTCGACGAGTTGGGCAATATCTTCGCGCGCCGGCCGGGCCGCGACCCGTCGCTGCCGCCGATCGCCATGGGCAGCCATCTCGACACCCAGCCGACCGGCGGCAAATATGACGGCATCATCGGCGTGCTGTCCGGCCTTGAGGTGCTGCGCACCCTGAACGATGCCGGCTATGAGACCGCGGCACCGATCGAGGTGATCAACTGGACCAACGAGGAAGGCTCGCGCTTCGCCCCGGCGATGCTCGCCTCGGGCGTCTATGCCGGGGTGTTCACCAAGGAATACGCCTATGACCGGCAGGATCGCGACGGCAAGCGGTTCGGCGACGAGCTGGAGCGGATCGGCTACAAGGGCCCGGTTCCCGTCGGCGATCACAAGCTTGCCGCATTCTTCGAGGTGCATATCGAGCAGGGGCCGATCCTCGAAGCCGAGAACAAGACCATTGGCATCGTTACCGGCGTACAAGGCATGCGGTGGTACGAGGTGACGGTCAGCGGCATGGACAGCCATGCCGGCTCGACGCCGATGCATCTGCGCCATGACGCCCTGGTCGCGGCATCCCGGATGATCGAGGCGGTGAACGCGGTCGGCCTCGCCCATAAGCCGGATGCGGTCTCCACCGTCGGCCTTATCGAAAGTCGGCCGAACAGCCGCAATGTCATTCCGGGCGAAGTGTTCTTCTCGATCGATGTGCGCCACCCCGACGACAAGGTGGTGATCGCGATGGAGGCGGAAATCGAGGCCGCCATCCGGCGTATCGCGGGGGCGTCCGCCGTCGAGGTCGAGTTCCAGCGGGTTTGGGACAGCCCGGCCGTCCGCTTTGATGGCGGGTGTGTCGACGCGGTCCGCCGCGCCGCCGCCGATCAGGGCTATGCCAGCCGCGAGATCGTCTCGGGCGCCGGCCACGATGCCGCCTATATGGCGCGGGTGGCGCCGACCGCGATGATCTTCGTGCCCTGCGAAAAGGGCATCAGCCATAACGAGATCGAGAAGGCCGAGCCGGAGCATGTCGCCGCCGGCGCCAATGTGCTGCTGCGCGCCGTGCTCGATACCGATGCGCGGCTGGCCGAGCGGGCACCCGGTTGATCGAGGCGCCGGCGCCTGCGCGATCGATCGATGCTGGGGTGGTCCCATCCGCCGTGGTCTCGGCGAGCGGCCTTGGTGTCGTGTTCGACGGGGGGCGTCGCGGCACCCCGGTCACGGCCCTCTCCGGTGTCGAGCTCACCATCCGGCGGGGCGATTTCGTCTCTCTGATCGGCCCGTCCGGCTGCGGCAAGACCACATTGCTGCGGGTTATCGCCGATCTGGAGCGGGCGACGTCCGGCAGCCTCACGGTCAACGGCCTGAGTGCCGAGGCGGCGCGGCTGGCCCGCGCCTATGGCTATGTGTTCCAGGCGCCGGCGCTTTATCCGTGGCGTACGGCGGAGCGCAATGTGATGCTGCCGCTGGAGATCCTGGGTCTCCCCAAGCCGGCGCGTCGGGAGCGCGCCCTCCGTTATCTGGATTTGGTCGGCCTCAAAGGGTTCGAGCGCAAGTTTCCCTGGCAATTGTCGGGCGGCATGCAGCAGCGGGTGTCGATCGCGAGGGCCATGAGTTTCGAACCCAGCTTACTGCTGATGGACGAGCCGTTCGGCGCCCTCGACGAGATCACCCGCGATGGGCTCAACCTGCATCTGCTGCGGCTCTGGGCGGCGACCGACATCACCGTCGTGTTCGTCACCCATTCGATCCCGGAGGCGGTGTTTCTGTCCAACCGCATCGTCGTCATGTCGCCGCGGCCCGGTCGAATCACCCAGGTGATCGACAGCGACCTGCCGCGCGACCGGGATCTGGAAAGCCGCGAGACGCCGGAGTTCCAGCGGATCGCGCGGCAGGTCCGCGAGGCGCTGCGCGCCGCGCACAGCTATGACTGAGCGGCGGTGGTAAACCTGCGCCCGGTGCTGACCGTGCTCGCCGTCCTGATCGCGCTGTGGTACGCGGCGGCGGTCCCGTTGAACGGGCCTCGGACCGCCGAGCAATTGGCCCGCGCCGGGTCCTATACGGCCGGCGATTGGGTGCTGGGCACCTGGTCGATGACCCGGCCGGTGCTGCCGGCGCCGCATCAGATCGCGGTCGAGCTCTATAGCGGTTTGCTGCTTCAGCCGGTGACCTCGCGGCGCAGCCTGGTGTTCCATGCGGCCGTCACCGCTTCAGCGACGCTGGTCGGCCTCGGCCTCGGGCTGGTGCTGGGTGTGGCCCTGGCGATCGGCATCGTCGCCGTGCCGGTGCTCGATCGATCCCTGATGCCCTGGATCATCGCCAGCCAGACCGTGCCGGTGCTGGCGATCGCTCCGATGATCGTGGTCGTGCTCGGCAATCTGGGCGTAACCGGGGTGCTGCCCAAGGCGGTGATCTCGGGCTATCTCAGCTTCTTTCCGGTGGTCGTCGGCATGGTCAAGGGCCTGCGCTCGCCCGACCCGCTGCAACTCGACCTGATGCGTACGTATAGTGCCGCGCCGCGCGCGGTCTTCGCCAAGCTACGCTGGCCGGCCGCGACCGGTTTTCTGTTTCCCAGTCTCAAGGTCGCGATCACCCTCGCGCTTACCGGCGCCGTGGTGGCGGAACTGCCGACCGGCGCCCAGGCGGGACTGGGCGCGCGGCTGCTCGCCGGTTCCTATTATGGGCAGACGGTGCAGATCTGGGCGGCGCTGGTCATGGCGGCGGTCCTCGCCATCCTGGGGATTGGCGCCATCGACCTCATGGAGCGGGTGGTCATCGGCCGACGGGGTGGCCGGCGATGACCGCCATTCGCCCTATGGCCGAGATCGCTCCGGCGGGGTTCACCCTGCTGGCCGTCCTCGCCGCTTCCGTGGTGGTCCGATTGATCGATGGCGGCACCGGGTTGCCGGCCGCCGCCCTTGGCGTGGTCGCGACATCGGCGGCGGTCGCGGCCCTGCTTGGATTGTCCCGCCTCGATGGTCGGGTGGCGCGGCTGGCCACGCCAGTACTGTTCGGCGCCCTGCTGCTTTGGTTGTGGCAGATGCTGGTGATCGGCTTCGCCGTGCCGCGCGTGCTGCTGCCTTCGCCGGCGGCGATCGGCCAGGCGCTGGCCACGCATGCGGATACTCTGGCGGCGGATTTCCGGCAGACCTTCATCCGCTCGGTCATCCCCGGCTATGCGATCGGCTGCGGGTTGGGATTTCTCGCGGCACTGGCGATCGATCGCTCGACCTTCCTGAAACGCGGCTTGCTGCCGCTCGGTAGCCTGGCGAGCGCCATGCCGATCGTCGGCGTGGCGCCGATCATGGTCATGTGGTTCGGCTTCGACTGGCAATCCAAGGCCGCGGTCATCACCGTCATGACGGTGTTTCCGATGCTGGTCAACACGACGGCGGGCCTCGCCGAGGCGGGGCCGATGGAGCGTGATCTGATGCGCTCCTACGCCGCCGGATACTGGCTGATTTTGCTCAAGCTGCGCCTGCCCGCTGCCTTGCCGTTCGTGTTCAACGCGCTCAAGCTCAATACCACTTTGGCGCTGATCGGCGGCATCGTCGCGGAGTTTTTCGGCACGCCGATCGTCGGCATGGGCTTTCGCATCTCGACCGAGGTGGCGCGCATGAACATCGACGTCGTCTGGGCGACGATTGCCGTGGCCGCCCTCGCGGGGTCGCTCAGCTATGGGACGGCGGCGCTGATCGAGCGCGCCGTGACCTTCTGGCATCCATCGTTTCGCCGATGATATCCAAGCCAACACTTCAACATGAGGGGGACCGATATGAAAAAATGGATACTCGCCACGGGGATCGCCGCTGCGCTAACCGGTACCGCGATGCGCGCCGACGCCGCGGACAAGTTGACCTTGCAGCTGAAATGGGTGACCCAGGCCCAATTCGCTGGGTACTACGTCGCCGAGGCCAAGGGCTTCTACAAGGACGCCGGACTCGACGTCACGATCAAGCCGGGTGGCCCGGACATCAACCCGTCCCAGGTGATCGCGGGCGGTGGCGCGGATGTGGTGGTCGATTGGATGCCCTCGGCGCTGGCGACCCGCGAAAAGGGCGTGCCGCTGGTCAACATCGCCCAGACCTTTACCCATTCGGGCATGGAGCTGACCTGCCGCAAGGATAGCGGCATCAAGACCCCGGCCGATTTCAAGGGCAAGACCCTGGGCGTCTGGTTTTCCGGCAACGAGTATCCGTTCCTCTCCTGGATGGACAAGCTCGGCTACAAGACCACCGGTGGCGGCGCGGATGTCACCGTGCTGAAACAGGGTTTCAACGTCGACCCGCTGCTGCAGAAGCAGGCGGCCTGCATCTCGACCATGACCTATAACGAGTATTGGCAGCTGATCGAGGCCGGCATGAAGCCGGAGGAACTCGAAGTCTTCAAATACGAGGACCAGGGGGTGGCGACGCTGGAAGACGGGCTCTACACGCTGGAAGCGACGCTGAAGGACCCGGCGAAGACCGATCGGCTGGCGCGCTTCGTCAAGGCCTCGATGAAGGGCTGGCAATACGCGATGGACCACCAGGACGAGGCGGTCAAGATCGTGCTCGACAACGATACCGCCGGTGCGCAGACCGAGGCGCATCAAAAACGCATGATGGGCGAAATCGCCAAGCTCATACCCGGCGCTTCCAAGGGGTTGGGCTATCTCGACGAGGCGGCGTATGAGCAGACCGTGAAGATCCTGATGTCCGGCAAATCCGATCCGGTGATCAGCAAGGCGCCGGTCGGCGCTTGGACGCATGCGGTCTGGGACAAAAGCGCCAGTTAGAGCGGTTTCAGGGCTTCCCCGGATGCCTGGCGGGTATCCGGGGAAGCAGGCTGAGACGAGGGATCGGACGCCTACTTCCTGCCCAGCTCATCCAGGGGCGTGAGGTAGGTTTCCCGTGCCGTCATGATCGAGATGGCGGCGACGACCGCGGTGGCGGTGGTGAAGGCCGCTACCGGGAACCATCCAGTCGGGCCGTCACCCAGCAGCGCCGCGCTGATGGCCGGCGCGAAACCGCCCAAGGCGAAACCGAGCTGCGTGCCGATCGCCATGCCGGACAGCCGGACCTTGGTGTCGAACATCTCGCCATACAGCGCCGGCCAGACGCCGTTGGGCGCGCTGTAGACGACGCCGGAGAGCAGCAGGCCGAAGACGAAGATCAGCGTGATATCCGCCTGGCTGATGGCCCAGATATACGGCCAGATCAGCACTGCGCACCCCAGCGCACCCAGGATGAACACCGGCTTGCGTCCGATACGGTCGGCCAGCGACGCCCAGGCCGGGATGGCGGCGAGAGCCACCACGTTGGCCAATACCAGCACGGTCAGCATGGTTGGCCGCGCGACGTGCATCGTGTTCACGGCATAGGACAAGGTGAACACCGAGAAGATGGTGCTGACGACGGAGATCAGGGCGCCGAAGATGACGCGGAACACATCCGCCGTATGCTCTTTGAACAATATGGCGACCGGTAGCCTGGTTTTGGTGTGCGTCCGCTTTTCCTGCTCGAAGGCCGGTGTTTCCGGCAGGGTCCGCCGCACCCAGAAGCCGATGGCGACGACGACCGCGCTCAACAGGAACGGGATGCGCCAGCCCCAGGACAGCAACTGGTCCTCGGGCAATTGCGCGATCGGCAAGAACACCAGGGTGGCCAGGATCAACCCGGCCTGCGTCCCGCTGAGGGTGAAGCTGGTGTAAAACGACCGCCGGTTCGCCGGCGCATGCTCGAGCGTCATCGAATTGGCGCCGGCTTGTTCACCCGAGGCGGAAATGCCCTGCAGCAATCGCGCGATGACCAGCAGGATGGGCGCCAGCAGTCCCGCCTGACCATAGGTGGGCAGAATGCCGATCATGAAGGTCGAGAGGCCCATCAGCAGCAGCGTGAAGGTCAGGACCTTTTTGCGGCCGAACTTATCGCCGACATGCCCCAGCGCCACTGCGCCGAAGGGACGGGCGATATAGGCGACGCCGAATGTCGCGAACGCGGCGATCGCGGCGGCTTCCGGATTGCTGGATGAGAAGAACACCTTGGGAAACACCAGCGCCGCGGCGGTGCCGTAGATGAAGAAGTCGTAATACTCGACGGTACTGCCGATCCAACTCGCCAGCGCGGCTTTCTTCGGAGTCTTCACGCCCACGGGCTCGGGCATTCCAGGCGATGCGTGCGGTGCTTGAGGCATTTCTCTCTCTCCCTTTGGCAATTTTCTTTCGTTTCGCGGAGGAACGTTCACGTCATAGTCTTATCGTCCACGGAGGCGAAGTGGCGCAGCATCCGTTCCGGGTCGGGCGTGATGCCGGTGAACAGGCGAAAGGCCTCGACTGCCTGGAACACCGCCATGCCGCCGCCATTCAGCGTGCGGCAGCCGAGCGCGCGCGCCATCCGCAGCAATTCGGTCTCCAGCGGAAAATAGACAATCTCCGCGACCCACAAGGCCGGGCGGAGCAGGGCGGCGGGCAAGGGCAGGCCGGGATGCGCCGCCATGCCGGTCGGCGTGCAGTGGACCAGCCCGTCCGCCGTTGCCAGGGCGGCCTCAAGATCGGCACAGGCGACGGCACGCCCCTGGCCAAAGCGATCGGACAAGCCGTCCGCGAGAGCCACGGCCCGGCGCTCATCCACATCCTGTATCGTCAGGCGCTGAACGCCCAAGGTCAGCAGTGCGTGGGCGACCGCCGCTCCGGCGCCCAGCTGCACCACGTGGTCCAGCGCGGCACCGGTCATGTTGCGGCGGAAGGCCTCGGCGAAGCCCCACCAATCCGTGTTCTCGCCGCGGCGCTTGCCGTCGCGCAGCACCACTGTGTTCACCGCCCCCAGCGCCCGTGCGTCCGCCGACAGCTCGTCCAGTAGCGGGATCACCGCTTGCTTGCAGGGATGCGTGATGTTGAGCCCGTTGAAGCCCATGCGTTCCGCCGCGAGCAGCAGCTCCGGCAGCGCCTCCGGTCCCAGGCCGAGCTGGCCGATGTCGATCTTGCGATAGAGATAGCGCACCCCTTGCTCGTCGCCTTCGCGCTCATGCATCGAGGGTGTGCGGGAGGCCTGGATACCCGAGCCGATCAGGCCGACAAGAAAGCTCGATGGGCTCATGATGCCTTGCCCCTGACCAGGCGTGCCGACCACCGATACCTCCCCGAAATCGTTAATCCCGGTCGGCTGTGCCGACCCGCCCGTGTTGATCGCGGTTGTTGATCGATGTGATGGACTATCTGGTTAGTCCAGGTCAATGCAAATATGCGGTGTCGGATCGATCGTGCTATGGACACATGAGCTGGAGGGGGAGACGTGGTCGCAGACGGAGTTACAGACGGCGATGCCGCCGCCGGGACGAAGCGGCGTAAGCTTGATCCCGAGCGGACCCGCCAGGCCATTCTGGTTGCCGCGCGCGAAGAGTTCGCCGCGAACGGCCTCAGCGGTGCGCGTGTGGACGCGATCGCGGCCCGAACCAACACCGTCAAGCGCATGATCTATTACTATTTCGGCAGCAAGGAGGGACTCTACCTCGCCGTGCTGGAGGAGGCCTATGCCGATATCCGACGCGTCGAGCAGGGGTTAGGCCTGGATCTGCTGCCGCCCGTGGAGGCCATTCGACGGCTGATCGAGTTCACCTTCGATTACGAGGATGCCCATCCCGACTTCATCCGCCTGGTCTCGATCGAGAACATCCACCACGCGAAGCATATCGCTCAGTCGAAGACGATCCGGGACGTGAACGGTACCGTGATCACGACGCTGGCCCGGGTGCTGGACCGGGGAAGGCAGGAGGGCGTCTTCCGCGAGATCGACGCCGTTGACGTGCATATGCTGATCAGCGCCGTGTGCTTCTTCCGCGTCTCCAACCGGTACACCTTCGGCGCGCTGTTCAGCCGCGACCTGACGGATCCGGCGCTGCATACCCGGCACAAGCAGATGCTGATCGACGCGGTCCTTCACCTGCTGTTGAGGCCGGCTGGCGATGCCGCGAGGGGCGATGTCGGCGGCCAGGCCGCCTGAGGTGCCGCTCCGGGTCAGCCATTTCCGGAAGGTTTCCAGATCTGTCATAAAACGGTCGATATGGCGGCGTAACACTCCATGCGGCGCTTGAAAGAGAGCCCCCACGCGAACCCTTTGTCGATCGTAGCGTTGACCGGTGGGAGGCGCGCGGGCGGCTCCGCGGATCGGCCTCGCCGCCGGCCCGCTTGGGACAGTAAAGCCGCCTCGGTTTCGCCGGGACGGCCTATCGATGGAAGCGGGGAATATGGCCGACGCCTTCGTTATCGAGACCACCGCGGGGACTGCTGGGATCGTCGCCGCGGACGGTATCGCGTTTCGTTTCTACGCCTCACAGCCGCCTTTCTTCGTGATCGAGGGATGCTGCTTCGCCAGCCCGGCGGATGCCCGGCGCAGTGCCGAGGCGATCGCCGAGACCTATCTGGCGGCACTCGGCCACGCGACGGCCAGCGCCTTGCCCTGGCGGCGGTTGCGCCGGCACGGCACTCTCGCCGCCTGAAGTCTGACGGCCTAACTCACCATAGCCCGGCGGTTGACGTCGGCGGGCGGTCGGCATGACCGGGATGCCGGTGGAGTACGGTGTCGTGCAGGTGATCGATCCGCTGGCTACCGAACCACTCGTCCGGCGCATCGTGGCGCCCAATCCGGGGCCGTTCACGCTGACCGGCACGAACACCTTCATTCTCGGCCAGGGCCGGGTGGCGGTGATCGATCCGGGGCCGGCGTCGCCGGACCATGTCGAGGCGCTGCTCGCCGGCCTGCGCGGCGAGACCGTCGAGGCTATCCTGGTGACCCATACCCACCTCGATCACTCGCCCGCCGCCGCCTTGCTGCGTGCCCGGACGGGGGCGCCGACCCATGGCTTCGGGCCGCATGGCGCGGGCCGCCCGGTTGCCGATTGCGACGCGGGCTTGGACGACGCGGGCGCCGATCGGGATTTCGTCCCCGATGTGACGGTGGCGGATGGGGCCGTGATCGAGGGGGAGGGCTGGTCGGTGCGGGCGGTGCATACGCCGGGGCACGCCGCCAATCACCTATGCTTCGCCCTGGCCGGGCGGGGCTGGCTGTTCAGCGGCGACCATGTGATGGGCTGGTCGTCCACGGTGGTGTCGCCGCCGGATGGCGATATGGCCGCCTATATGGCTTCGCTCGACCGCCTGCTCGGCCGCCTGGTTGACCGGGCCGACACCCGGTACCTGCCGGCGCATGGCCCGGCGATCGACGATCCCCAGGCGCGGGTTCGCGCGCTGATCGACCATCGCCGGGCGCGCCGCCAGGCGATCCTCGACGGTCTGGCGCGGGGCGACCGAACGATCGAGGCGCTGGTCGCGGCGATCTATACCGGCCTCGCCCCGGCGCTGCGCCCGGCCGCCGGCCGCAATGTGCTGTCCCATCTGCTGGAACTGCGGGCCGCCGGTCTGGTGTCGCCCGGTCTCGGCACCACTTGGCGGCTGAGCTGAGGCGACTGGGCTGAGACTACGCGTCGACCGCGCCGATCACCTTCGTCGGCGCCGGCTTGCCGCGCCGGTTGACCAGTTGAATGCCGATCGCGACCAGCGCCAGGGCGGCGACCAGCGCGGGCGTGATCCGTTCGTTCAGCAGGATGCCGCCGGCGATCAGCCCGAACAGCGGCGTCACGAAGGTGAAGGCGGCCAGCTTCGCCGCCGGGTACCGGATCATCAGCCAGAACCAGGCCAGGTAGCTGACGAAGGCCACCAGGATCACCTGATAGGCGAGGCAGGCGAGCATCAGCGGCGTCGGATCGGTGAAACCCGGTTCGCCCATGATCCAGGAGACCAGCGGCAGCGACACGCCGGATACCGCGAGCTGATAGAACAGCGTCTTATTGGGACTGACCCTGATCAGCCCGGTGGCCTTGACGATCAGCGTGGTGGCCGCCCAGCCGACGGCGGAGCTCAGCACCGCGAGATCGCCCAGCAGCGAGCCGCCGCCCTGGCCGGCGAGGCCATCGGCGAAGGCGACCGCGATGCCCGTGAAGGCGCAGACCAGCCCGACGAAGTTGATCGGCCGCAGCCGCTCGTCCGGCAGCAGCAGATGCGCGCCGATCGCGACGAAGAACGGTGCCGTGTAGAGCACCACCACGGCGCGCGACGCGGTGGTCACGCTGAGGCCCCAGAACAGCACCACGACTTCGGCGGCGAAGACGATGCCCAAGACCAGCCCGGGCACCAGTGAGCCGTCGCGCTCGAACAGGGCGATGCCGCGGAACGCCGACCAGAGCCACAGCAGCAGGCCGGCGCCGATCGACCGGATGCCGGCCTGCAGCACCGGTGAGATGCCGATGGCCGCGACCTTCACCGCGATCTGCTGCAGCCCCCAAGTGAGGCACAGCACCGTCAGCAGGGCCATGGCGAGGCCGTCGAGCCGGGCGTGGCGCTGGGGCAGAGGGGGCATGTGGACGATCCAACCGAGACTGCGAGGATCGCAGAGTGGGGGTGGCGCGCTATCCGCGACAAGCGCACGCCACGCATGGCAGTCCGGCCCCCCTGAGCTCGCGCTACGTGCAATCGGTTGCCTATTTCCAGACCAAGGTGATCGCTGCACTGGGAATCCATCCCGCGCCCCTATCCGACCCGCGCGCCTATTCGAATAGGCGGCTCCGAATAGACGGCGTGGCACGTCCGTGGCCCCGTATTTGGCACCTTTGGATAATCGTCGCCCTTCGCTCACCCTGATGGTGGGTCGCTGCCCGTGGCGAGGGGCCGGGGCATGACCCCGCCGCCGAACGGGCCGTCCGAGGTGACGGAGCGGAGATAGTCCTCGGCACTGGCCAGGATCGCCGAGAACTCCGGTGTGGCGAACGGATCCTCCAGGATGCTCTCTTTCACCGATCCGTCCTGCGCCGGCCGGGTTTCCCCTAGCCGAGCTTCCTCGGCTTCGTCTTCCTCGGCCTCGTCCTCCTCATTGCCCCACTCGGCATAAGGTGACCCCGGCGCCTTGGTCCGGGCTTCCTGCACCGCCCAATGATCTTCCGCCCAGCGGCGCCAATTCGGATCGAGTCCCAGATCCCAGCAGATCCGGGCGATGATCGCGCCGATCGGATGATCGCCGATATCGGTCTCGACATCCTCGTCTTCCAGCCGCTCCCGCAGCTCTCTTTCCAGCTGGTAGGCCTTGATCCCGCTGAGCTCGGCATTGATCGCCTGCTTCACGATCCGTCCGACCTGCGCCTTGCGCCGGTGCCGGCGATCCGTCTCGGCCAGCGCCGCGCGCTCCGCCTGCTTGTCCAGCGCCGCCGAGACCGCGCGGGGGGTCAACGGCCCCTCGGCGATCCGGACCTCCAGCGCCACCGTCTGCCGCACCGAGCGCGAAATCCGCGTGAACACCAATCCCAGATCCGGTCCAGGCTGTCGCGGTGTCTCGGCCGGCTCGGAAGCCGCCTTGGCCTGCTCCAGCGCCTGCCGCCCGACCGCCTCCGCCAACTCCATGCCGATCTCGGCGAGCCGTTGCAGCATCCGCAGATGCCGCTCGGTGCGCTCCGTCCTCTCCGAACTGGGGGCACACCCCTCCGCCCGATCCTCGGAAGGATCGGCTTGGGTCGTATCCGCCGATGCGATATCGGCCGGGGCGATGGCTTGCGCTACACTCATGAACATAACGAGAACATAGGGCGTACCGGGAGTCAAGGGCCGCGCGGGATTTTTATTCAGAGACACAGTATCTATTTGATGGCGCCGCGCCCCGGTGGTTGATAAAAGCCGCGTTGTTTAGCGTGGCATCAGCGCCTTTCTCTCATCTTCTGTTCAGTCAATTGCAGCAGGTTTTATAACAATTGAGGCGAGGCTGACCGGGACCACGCGTGTCAGAGCAGTTGTTGAGACAGGCAAGGCACTCATTTACATCAGCGGTGACTGTTTGCAGAGCGCGCTGGTTCTTGATGCTCTTTCGCATCGATTTTTCCCGGCCTTCGATCAGAGCAAGCAAGGCCGCTATCTCCGGTGTCTTGGCTTGTGCGAATGTCAGCATCACGAACGGATGTTCGTGATCATCACAGGTGACGGTCGTGATCGGCTCAATGGTCTCGATCAGCGATGTGGGAAGATCGATCCACTCTTGGCATGACGCAAAGGAGAAGCCGATGATTTCCCCGCCCGGGCCGGGCTTTATCAGGCCATCAAGGCTGTATGGAACAGGCGCGGGCTTCTCAGCTTTGTAGCTCGCGAAAAATTCATTGGGTTTGAATGTCGCCATGGTCAAATTCCTCTTGCGGTCGACGAGCTCGCATAGCTCGTCAATTGGGAGAATACGGGTGCACTCCAGGAGTGGACTGCACCCCTCGGCTGAGACACAGAAATCAGGGACAGTTCTCCGTATAGGAGAGCTGATGAGCGACCCTTCCACGAAGGTTCATCGGTGCCCTGTCCGGAGAAGCGGTGAAGATTACCGGATCGCCAGACTTCCTTGGAATCGTTGGCACAACTTCCGAAGCTGGCGCCACATCGTAACCAGCCGCCTGTCCGTCGCTCGGCGCTTCCCTTGAACGGGAAGCTGCAACGGTTGTCGTCCCAAACGCGAACGCCCTGACGAAAGGACGCCGGCTTGCCTTGAACATGGATGGCCCCATCAATGATCAAATCGCATTCGCAGTATCATTAAGCATCCAAAAAAATACCAATTCAAGTCCAATAAAAGCCGACCCTCTAAAAAATAGCCGCATTCGAAAATTAAGGGATAAATTCGGGGACACAGTATCTAATTTTCATCGCCGAGCATGAAGCGCATCATCGACAAATACATACTGTGTCCCCGAATATAATACATACTGTGTCCCCGAATATAACCCCGAATCTATAAACTGATGAGTGCCGTGCCGGCCACGGCCAGCGCTGCCCCGATCCAGGCCAGCCGTGGCGGGGCGATACGGGTTCGGATCCAGACCATGGGCAGGATCACCACCGGGGTTATGGAGGACAGGGTGGAGACCGTGCCCACAGGGCCCTGGGCCAGGGCCGCCATCAGCAGGGACATGCCGAGGCCCGTGCCGAAGAACGAGGCGGTGACGGCGGTGCCCAGGTCGCGCGGCGCAAAGCGATAGGGCCGATGCAGGACGGCAATCGGCAGGATCGTGATTGCCAGGAAGAAGGTGGCCGCCACGCCGGCGCGGACGGCCATGGCGGTGAACGGCTCGACACCGGCGGCCATCGCGGGACGGGCCAGCAGGCTGCCGATCGCCTGTCCCAGCGCCGTGACGACACCCAGGGCGACGCCCACCCAGGGTGCGGCGGATGTCGCGGCCGGAGGCGCCGGTCGCCCTGCCCCTCGCCCCCTGATCGCGAGCACGATGCCGCAGAGCACCAGGGCGATGCCGAGACCTTGCCGCGCAGTGATCTTCTCGCCGAGCACGGCATAGCCGAGGGCCAGGGCAAAGGGCGAGGTGAGCGAAAACAGCAGGGCGGTGGTGCGGGGGCCGGCCGCATAGATGGCCATGTAATAGGTCGTGCTGGCGATGATGATCCCAAACAGGCTCGACGCGGCCAGCAACCCGACCTCCCGGGTGTCCAGCGTCCGCCAGCCGCCCAGGACGAGCGACACCGTCCCGGTCATGACCAGCGCCGAGACCATGTTCCAGCGCGACAGGCGGAACACATCCACGCGCCCGTTCAACTCGACGACCAGCATGCTGCTGAAGGCGATGCAGATCGAGGCCGAGACCGCCAGCAGGTCAGATGCGAACAAAAACAATCCCATGGGTGGTTCGGCGAGTGACCCTATAGCGCCTGAAGCGGATTTTCCTCGCCTATTCCGCTCCCCGAGCGACGATGCCGCGGTCTGGATAGGCGTCCCGAAATTGCCATCGCGCCCGCCATCGGTTTGACTTTGCTGCTGCCCTCAGGGAAAGACTCTACAAGATGGCAAAGCTCGTAACCGGCCGGCGCTGCGGCGGCGGTGTTCGCTTCCTCTTCGATCAGCCGCCGCGCGGGCATGCTGGTGCAGGGATTGCCAATACCTGTCATCCACAACGCGATCTTTCAGAACCGAGCCTTCACCCTCGCGAGCACCCGGCGGGAGTGCCGCTGTGCCTTGGCCTTGATCAGGCTGGCGAGCTTGGGCGTGAGAGAGATCGAGATGTACACGGCGATGCCCCTTCCGATATGAAAGAATCGTATTTTTTCATATCGCCTTGCTATGGGAGCGTCCTGGGAAAAGCATCCGCGCAGATGGCCGCTTCTTAGTTCAGCCGGTAAACCAGACTGGCCTGGACGATGTTCTGGTTGAACGACGCCGCGACGCCGCTGTTGGCACTGCCGGTTCCCTTGGCATAATCGAGACTAACGTAGCGGTATTCCGCCTTTACGCTCAAATGGGACCAGAAGACCTGGCTTTCGACGCCGGCGCCAACCGTCCATCCGGGTTCGATACCGCTGTAATCGACGGAGGTGCCTGGCCCGTTCGGACGGTAATCATGGACTGCGACATTGCCGACCGCTACGCCCGCTGTCACGAAGGGCAAGACTGGCAGGCCAAGATCATAGCCGGCGCGGGCCCCGATGATGCCCAGCCAATCATTCGCGGTCACATAGTTGAACCGGGTATTGGGCTGATGGGCGATGCCGTTGCTGCTGGCACCGGACATCTCCGCCTCGGTGCCGATGACGAAGCGGCCGAGCTGCCAATCATGGCCGATCCCGGCGCCGCCGATGATGCCGTCGACCGAATACTCGCCAGTCGAGTTATTGTTGCTGAACTTCTGGCGGGCAGTCGCGAAGCGGCCGCCGAGGGACAGCTCGCCATAGAAACCGTTCCAGGAGGTGGTGGCATCCTGCGCCCGGGCGGCGGTTGCCGCCGATAGCGCCATCACCACACATGTGCCGATCGCCGCCAATGCCCCGATACGCATGATCTTTCCCCAAGGGTCCGTGCTGCCCGACCTTGTGCGTATCGCAACTTATTGGTTTATACAACTGCGGCACTTCGTCTCTACCGATCAGCCGGCGGCGATCGTTTCGATCCGGTCGCGGACGGCGGCGAAGCGTCGACGTTCCCGCCCCACTCCCTCCGCCTTTCCCCCGCTACTCCGGCGGCACCGGGCGGGAGCGGCGGTGTTGGTCGATTGCGACGAAGGTGAAGGTGGCGCGGGTTACCTGGACCATTTCGTCGCCGTCGCGTGGCCGGCGCCAGGCCTCGATCAGGATGCGCATGGAGGTTCTGCCGACGCCGAGCAGCGTCGCATAGAGGCTGACCTCGTCGCCGACGAAGACCGGGCTGAGAAAGCTCATGCCCTCGACCGCGACGGTGGCGCAGCGGCCACGGGCGCGGCGGGCGGCGGCGTTGCCGGCGGCCATGTCCATCTGCGCCATCAGCCAGCCGCCGAAGATGTCGCCGGCCGGGTTGGTATCGGATGGCATCGCCACCGTACGGATCACCGGTGCGCCCTCGGGCGGTGAAGAGGGGCCGGTCGTCATGGGCTCATGCCTGCGTCATGCCTTCGGTTGGGATCCACGATCGATCGCCGATGCAAAACCGGTACCCAGCGGGAGCGTTGCCCACTCCGCTGCCGCCTGCCCAGATACCGCCCGTTCATCCGCCATCTGTAGTGAGTCCGGCCGCCGAAAAAGCGTACACCCGAAAAGCGGGTAACTTGACAAGTTATCGGATTAATTAATACTCGTCGAAGTATCGTGCCGGCACCCTGCGTGGAAAATTGACCTTTGACCAGAGCCGACTGGCCGTTTAGACGAATTCTGGATGCTGTCCATTGCGCGAAGGGCGCCGCTGGCCGGCCCGGAAGCGTGCCGTGATCGGCATCCCCGCGACAGCCGACGCCTCGCTGGTCGAAGCGGTCGAACTCGATCGGGCCGGTGACGATCACCCGGAACTGTCCCGCGTGCTGGCCTATTGGACCCTGAAGCGGCAGGATCGCTTCGCGCCGCGCCGCGCCGATATCGATCCGGTGGATCTGGTCGAATCCCTCTCGCGCATCACCTTGTCGGACGTGCTGCGGACCGGTGCCGCCGGGGAGGCGCTCGATTTCCGCTATCGGTTATGCGGGACCGAGATCTGTACGACCCATTGGCGCGATCCCACCGGTCAAGCGCCGCGCGATATGCGACCACCGGCCTTCGGCGCGTTGCTGCACGACCACTACACGCAAGCCGTGCAGCGGCGGGCCCCGATGGTCCATCTCATCACCATGACGACCCCTGACAAATCGCGCTCCTATGTCCGCCTGCTCCTGCCGTTGTCGGAGGATGGCGCCACGGTCACCATGCTGATGACCGTGGACAGCAAGCAGCAGAACACCCGGGCGCTCCTCGATTACTTCGACAAGGTCTCGCGGAAGGGGCCGGTGACACGAAAGAACGAGTGATCCAAGGCCCTGGTCGCAGGGCCTATCTGGTTGCAGGGCCTATCTGGTTGCAGGGCCTATCTGGTTGCAGGGCCTATCTGGTCGCAAGGGGCCTATCCGGCGCTGCACGCGGCACCGCCCAGCACGCAGAATTTGGCGCAATGCGGGTGGTTGAGGGGCACGCTGCCGGATGCCTCGGCAAGGGTGGTGCCCAGTTCGAAGGCGGTGTCATAGGGCAGCAGCGTGCAGGCCAGCACGCTCGGCGCCGCGGCACCCCGACGCTTCACCACCATGCGCGAACTGGCGCACATCACGGAATCGGGGGACCGGCGCAGGATGCCCCAGCATGCCTGGGTGATCTCCGGGACATCGACCGTCGCATCCATTTCGGGAAACAGGACCAGCCGCGCCGGGTCGTCCGCGTCGATCGGGATCCCCCGCGCCGCGAACAAGGCCCGATAACCGTCCCGCACCGCCGTTTCGGTCTCGCGGGTTAGCTGGCGGCCGGCGACGGCCAGGTCGATGCCCTGCCGGGCCAGCCAGACGAGGCCGGCGAGCGTCGGTGCCCAGCTGCCGTCGCCGCGCTCGGCCTCATGGCCAGCCTCCGTGTAGTGATCCACGGAGACGCGCAGCGTCAGGCGGGCGCCGGCACCATGACCAAGTTTCTGGTCGAGGGCGAGCAGCGGCTCGGCCAGGCGTTGCATGGGCCGCATGGCGTTGGTCAGCACCAGCACGCGAAAGCCGCGCGCCAGGCATTCCTCCAGCATCGGCAGAATGTCGGGATTCATGAACGGCTCGCCGCCGGTAAAGCCGATCTCCGCCGTCGGGTGCGCGTCGCGCTCGATTTCGTCGAGGTAGAGGCGCATCTCGGCGAGGCTGAGATAGGCCAGGCGGTCGTTGCGCGGGCTTGATTCGATATAGCAGTTGCGGCAGGTGATGTTGCACAAGGTGCCGGTGTTGAACCACAGCGTCCTTAGCCCCGTGAGGGCTACATCGGCGCGTCGCTCGCCCTTGGCCGTTACCAGCGGGTCGCGGAATTTCAACGGGTCGAGGGCGCGCGAAACGGGTGAGGCGGTCATCATCGGCCTTGGTGGGACGCGGTTCGACGTCAGGAGCCAGCACCAAGGGTATAGCTTACCGCTCCCGCGTCCAGCCCTATCCTCCGACCGATCAGATGTCGGTCCAATCCTCGACCCGCGGCGAGGCGTAGTCCTTGACGCGGCGGGTCCATTCCACCCGCAATCTCCAGGCTGGGTCGAGCGATGGATGACCGGCGACCATTTCCAGCCCGCCCGCCTCATCCTCGCAGGTAACATGATAGATCCGACGCGGGGTGCTTCCCTCGGCGGCATAGGCTCCGACTGTCGCGCTGAGCATGACGTCCTCCCTGATTGCCTATCATCTAAGCAATGAACGCCGTCATGACCGAAAAGTTCGACCTGAATAACGGGGATGAAGGGCAGGGACGTGGCGTCATTCCGGCCAAGAGGCGCGGGCACGCGGCACTGGCACGCGGTTGGCAGATGCGGCCTCGCGCGTCTATACCGGGTGATCGGCTGTGACCGACCGAATTTGAAGAGATAGGAGAGGGTATGAAGGCGCTTTTTGTCGACTGCATTCCGGACATGGCATCGATTTTCGCCGAGGTCGGCCTGCCGGGCGATCCGTCGATCGACCTGAACACCGCCCCGTTCGACCCCGACACGATCCCCGAACTGCTGGCCGGCTATCAGATCTGCATCGATGACCATAGCTTCTTCCCGGCGGCGATCCTGGAGCGCTGCAAGGATCTGAAGCATATCGTGTTCCTCGGCACGGGAGCGGCCAGCTACATCGATCTCGACGCCGCGGCGCGTCTCGGGATCACCGTGTCGACGATCAAGGGTTATGGCGATATCGCAGTGGCGGAGCACACCATGGCGCTGCTGATGGCGGCGGCGCGCGGCATCGCCCGGATGGATGGCGAGATCCGCGCGGGCGTCTGGCAGACCTATGAAGGTTTCCAACTCACCGGCAAGACCATCGGCCTGGTCGGGTTCGGCGGGATCGGCCGCGAGATGGCGCGGCTTGCCGGCGGCATCGGCATGAAGGTGCTGGCTTGGAACCGCAGCCCGGTGCCCGACGCCCCGGTGCCGATGGTCTCGCTGGAGGAGGTGCTGTCCACATCCCACGTGGTGTCGCTGCATCTGGCGCTGAACGACGCGACGCGGGGCATGATCGGCAAGGCGCAGTTCGCCTCGATGCGGCCGGGCGTCATCTTCGTCAACACAGCGCGCGCGGCGGTCGTCGACGAAGCGGCGATGCTGGAAAACCTTCGCAGCGGCCATGTGTCCCATGCGGCGCTCGACGTGTTCCATGACGAGCCGCTGAAGCCCGGCAATCCCTACCAGACGATCCCGAACGTAACCATTACCTCCCATTCCGGCTTCCGGACGCCGGAGGCGACGATGACCCTGCTGCGCCGGGGGATCGATATCGCGATCGAAAAGATGCGGGGGTAGGGGGCGGCCTTTAGCCTTCGCCCATCAGGAAGGGGAAAGGCTCCGGCGGACCGCAGCCATAACCCAGATTGGCGGGAAACCGGGCAACCACGCGGCGGCCGGCATTGGTGGCGTCTTCCGCGAAGACCACGAAATGCCGGCCGGCGACCCATGCCGAGGCGAGCGGCCCGTTATTACGGGGATCGTTGGCTTGGCGCTTCACCAGCACCAGCCATGGTTCGAATGCCGGCTGGATCGTCTGGTCGACGACGATCACCGGCGTGCCGCTCGCTGTCTTGGCCCGTTCGAAGTTTTTCGCCTTGGTATCCAGTTCCGCCTCGCCGTCGACGATCTGCTGCTTCAGGGTCTCGATCGCATCCTGATCCGCTTTTGCGAGTTCCTTCGCCGTCTTGATGTCGGCCTGGACTATTTGAAGCGTATGTTTCATGCCGTTGACTTGGGCGGGAATGGCCCGGCAGCGCTGTATCAAACCGTCAAGGCTGACGGCGAATACCCCCAGCATCAGGATGGTCGCCATCAGGGCCAGCACCAGCAAGGTCGCGGGCGGTATGAGGTCGAACAGGTTAAGCATGCGCCGCCGCCGCGTCGTGCTCGGCCTTGTGTTGCGCTTGAGCGATGGCGAGCGCGTTCGATTGCGGCCGGTCCGCCGGATAGATCACGAAGCCGTCATGACTGGGGAACCGGCCGACGACCAGGGCCGAGGCGGCTTGTTCCGTCCGTGCCCAGCAATGGACCCGCCGGGGAGCGGCATAAAGCGCATCCTCCGCCGGGCGGATGCCGAGCTGGTTGGCGAGGACGTTGGGTCGGGCCACGTTGTATTCGAAGGGCTCGTAGCCAGGCTCCACTATGCCCAATTCAAAGATCAAGTCCCATTCCGGCGCTACCATCTGGTTCAGGCGCTGTTTCAGGACCTGGGAGCGCCGCTCGACATCGCTGAGCCGGGCGTCGAGCACACTGACCTGCCGTTCGAGTTGAGTCCGTTCAGCCTGAGCCGCCACGAGGGCGGTGCGGGCGGCGGCGATCTGTTCACTCTGTTCGGAAATGCCGGATCGTTCGGTCAGTAGCCGCTCGATCGGCTTGGCAAGCACGAGGCTGGCCACGAGCCCGAACAGGCACAGCAGAAAGATGAACAAAAACGCGATTGTCATGCCGCTTTCATCGCATGGGTTGTCATAATAGTTGGTTAATTGCGCTCGGCGCATTGTGGCGATCGATGATTTGGGCGCTCCGCGGCGGATGGCCATATAATCGCCATGTGTTGGCGATATCCGGTGCGGCGGAGGTATCGCCATCCCTTTCAGTCATGGGTGAGGCATGAGGCCGAGAAGCTTGATGATCGTGCTCTGCCTGCTCGCGGCAGGGGGGGCGGCCGCCGTCTATTACTACCCGCCGGCACCTGTCGAGCCACAGCATCGAGATGGATCGAGCGGCGCGCGGAACGGGGAGGCCGAACCGCCGGTGCCCGTGGTCGCCGGTACGGTCGAGGCGGCGGACGTGCCGATCTATCTGACCGGGATCGGAACGGTCACCGCGTTCAACACGGTGTCGGTCAAGACCCGCGTCGACGGCCAGATCCAAAAGGTGCTGTTCAAGGAAGGCCAGGACGTCAAAGCCGGGGACATCCTGGCACAGATCGATCCGCGCCCGCTGCAGGCGGCCCTGCAGCAGATGGAGGCGATGAAGCAGAAGGATCAGGCGCAGCTGATCAGCGCCAAGGCGGATCTGGGGCGCTATCAGGAATTGTCGACGAAACAATACGCCACCAAGCAGAGCGTCGATCAGCAGCGCGCGGCGGTGGCGCAGCTCGAAGCCTCGCTCGCTTCCGACCAGGCGCAAATCGAGGCCGCCAAGGTGCAGCTGGAATACACCACGCTGACCTCGCCGATCGACGGCCGCGCCGGGATGCGGCAGATCGATGCCGGCAATATCGTCCATGCGGTCGATACGGTGCCGCTGGTGACGGTGACCCAGCTCCAGCCGATTTTCGTCGTCTTCACGCTGCCGGCGGACGTGCTGCCACAAATCATCAAGGACGGCGAGGTGGCGGAGCTGCCGGTGACCGCCCTCAGCAAGGACAGCCAGGTGACGCTCGATCAGGGAACCCTGACCCTGATCGATAACCAGATCGACCAGACGACCGGCACGATCAAGCTGAAGGCGACCTTTTCCAATCAGCACCGCACGTTATGGCCCGGGCAATTCGTCAATGCCCGGTTGCTGGCGACGACGCGCAAGAATGGCTTGCTGATCGCGGCGACGGTCGTGCAGCGCGGCCCGAACGGCAGCTTCGCCTATGTGATCAAGCCGGACGAGACGGTCGAGATCCGGCCGATCGATATCGGCCCCATTACCAATGGGCGCGCCCTCGTCGTCTCCGGGCTGAAACAAGGCGAGCGGGTCGTCGTCGACGGCCAGTACAAGCTGCGCGCGGGCAGCAAGGTGCAGATCGCCACCGCCGCCGCCGGGGGCGCGCCGGTGCCCGACGCCGCGACGCCCGGCCCGCCCTCGGGGGGCGAGAGCGCGTCCGGCCGGCGAAACCCGGCCTGAGCGATTTTGCGCGGGGCGGTGTCGTGAATATTTCCCAGCCCTTCATCCTGCGGCCGATCGCGACGTCGCTGCTGATGATCGGCGTCGTGCTGCTGGGGCTGTTGGGCTATCGCAGCCTGCCGGTGGCGGCTCTGCCATCGGTCGACTTCCCGACGATTCAGGTGACCACCGGCTTTCCAGGCGCCGGTCCGGATGTCATGGCCTCCGCGGTCACGACGCCGCTGGAGCAGCAATTCGGCCGCATCTCGGGCTTGACCTCGATGGTTTCGACCAGCGCTCAGGGCCTGTCGATCATCACGCTGCAATTCTCCCTGGCCCGCGACATCGACGCGGCCGGCCAGGACGTGCAGTCGGCGATCAACGCGGCTTCCGGCGTGTTGCCGGTCGGCAAATTGCCGGGGCCGCCGACCTACAGCAAGGTGAACCCGGCGGATACGCCGGTGCTGGTCCTGGCGATGACCTCGGACACGGTGCCGCTGCGCCGCATCAATGACGTCGCCGACAACCTCATCGTCCAGAAGTTGTCCCAGGTCGACGGCGTCGGCCTGGTGACGATCGAGGGCGGGCAGAAGCCGGCCGTGCGTCTGCAACTCGATCCGGCCGCCCTCGCCGGGCTGGGCCTCGGTCCCGAGGATGTCCGCACCCAGATCGGCCTCGCCACCGCGAACATGCCCAAGGGCAATATCGACGGGCCGCTGCAGGCATTCTCGATCGCGGCCGACGACCAGCTGTTCTCGGCGGATGCCTATCGCCAGGTGATCATCGCCTATCGCAATGGCTCGGCGGTGCGTCTGGGCGACGTGGCGACGGTGATCGACGGTGTCGAGAACACCCGGCTGGCCGGCTGGCAGGACGACAAGCCGGCGGTCATTCTCGACGTGCAGCGGCAGCCCGGCGCCAACATCATCGAGACCGTCGACCGGATCCGCGCCCTGCTGCCGCAACTGCAGGCGGCCCTGCCGCCCTCCATCAAGCTCGCCATCCTGACCGATCGGACCGAGACGATCCGCGCTTCGATCGCCGATGTGCAGTCGACGCTGGTCATCACCGGCGCGCTGGTCGTGCTGGTGATCTTCGTGTTTCTGCGCAAGATCTGGGCGACGGTCATCCCCAGCGTCACCTTGCCGGTCTCGCTGATCGCGACCTTCGGCATCATGAAGCTGGCGGGTTTCAGCCTGGACAACCTGTCGCTGATGGCGCTGACCGTCGCCGCCGGTTTCGTCGTCGACGACGCGATCGTCATGATCGAGAACATCGTCCGGCATATCGAGCAGGGCGAGACGCCGCTCGACGCCGCCTTGAAGGGCGCCCGGCAGATCGGCTTCACCGTCGTGTCGCTGACCGTCTCGCTGATCGCCGTGTTCATCCCGCTGCTGTTGATGGGCGGCATTGTCGGTCGATTGTTCCGCGAATTCGCGATCACGCTGTCGGTGGCGATCGTCATCTCGGGCATCGTCTCGCTGACCCTGACGCCGATGATGTGCGCGAAGCTGCTGCGCCGGGATACCGGGGAACCGGGGGGCTGGCTGTTTCGCCTGACCGAGCGGATGTTCGACGCCTTGCTGGCGAGCTACGATCGCGGCTTGCGCTGGGTGCTGCGCCGTCAGCCGCTGGTGCTCGCGGCGACGGCGGCGACCGTCGTGCTGACCGGCGTGCTCTATGCCGAGATACCCAAGGGGTTCCTGCCGCAACAGGATACCGGCCTGATCATCGGTGTCACCGATGCGGCGCAGGATATCTCGTTCGCCGGCATGGTGGAAAAGCAGCGGGCGATCGTCGATATCGTCCGCCGCGATCCGGACGTGGTCAGCACGGATAGCTTCGTCGGCACCGGCATCGTCAACAACACCGGCAATACCGGGCGCGTCTTCATCAACTTGAAGCCGCGCCGGCAGCGCCGGGCCGGCGCCGACGAGATCATCGGCCGGCTGCGCCGCGCCGTGGCGCCGGTCGGCGGCATCGAGCTGTTCATGCAATCGGTGCAGGACATTCAGGTCGACAACCGGGTCAGCCGGACCCAGTACCAATACACGCTGCAGGACGCGGATATCGGCGAGCTCACCCACTGGGCGCCGCGCCTGCTGGCCGAGCTGCGCAAGCAGCCGGCGCTGATCGATGTCGCGTCCGACCAGCAGACCGGCGGGTTGCAGGCCATGGTGCGGATCGACCGGGACGCGGCGGCGCGCCTCGGCGTCTCGGTCCAGACCGTGGACGACACGCTATACGACGCGTTCGGCCAGCGGCAGATCTCGACGATCTACACCCAGCTCAACCAGTACCATGTCATCCTGGAGGTCGATCCCAGCTTCCGGCTGGACCCGAACGCGCTGGGCCAGATCTACGTCAAATCCTCGACCGGCCAGCAGGTGCCGCTCTCGGCCTTCGCCACGGTGGCACAGGGCACGGCGCGCCTGTCGGTCAGCCATGTCGGGCTGTTCCCGGCGGTCACCCTGTCCTTCAACGTGGCGCCGGGCAAATCGCTCGGGGCGGCGGTCGACGCGATCCGGCAGGCGGAGCGGACGATCCATCTGCCCGATAGCGTCGCCACCAATTTCTCCGGCAGCGCCGCCGAATTCCAGACGTCGCTGGGCAGCCAGACGGCTCTGATCGTCGCGGCGATCATCGTCGTCTACATCGTGCTGGGCGTGCTGTACGAAAGCTACATCCACCCGATCACGATCCTGTCGACCCTGCCCTCCGCCGGGGTCGGCGCACTGCTCGGCCTCATGCTGTTCGGCTACGACCTCAGCGTGATCTCGCTGATCGGCATCATCCTGCTGATCGGCATCGTCAAGAAGAACGCGATCATGATGATCGACTTCGCGCTGGAGGCGGAGCGGACGCGGAATCTGCCGCCGGAGCAATCGATCTATCAGGCCTGCCTGCTGCGCTTCCGGCCGATCATGATGACGACGATGGCGGCCCTCCTGGGTGCCCTGCCGCTGGCCTTCGGCACCGGCACGGGATCCGAGATCAGGCGTCCCCTGGGCATCGCCATCGTCGGCGGCTTGATCGTCTCGCAGTTCCTGACGCTTTATACGACGCCGGTGATCTATCTGGCGTTCGACCGGCTGGGCAGGTCGTCGCGGCGTCTCACTCAACGCGCGGCGGGCAAGGCGGTCGACCCGCTGCCGCCCGCGATGCGTCTGGTGCCCCCGTCGAAGCATAAGCACACCGATGCCGCCGATTAACCGCCCGGGCCGCGGCGGCGAAGCCGATGCCTCGTTGAGCGAGCCGTTCATCCGCCGGCCGGTGGCGACGTTTCTGCTGACCGCCGGGGTGATGCTGCTGGGCCTCGTCGCCTATCGCTATCTGCCGGTCGCCTCGGTTCCCGTCGTCGATATCCCGACCATCTATGTCTATGCCAGCTTGCCGGGCGCCAGCCCGGAGACCATGGCCTCCTCGGTCGCAACCCCGCTGGAGCGCCTGATCGGACAGATTCCCGGGGTCAGCGAGCTGACCTCGACCAGCACGCTCGGCAACCTCTCGATGCCGGTGCAGTTCACCCTGGAACGCGACATCGCCGGGGCCGCCCGCGATGTTCAGGCGGCGATCACCGCCGCCGCCGGCGCCCTGCCGCAGGACATGCCCCGGCCACCGGGCTACTACAAGATCAACACCTCGCAGGCGCCGATACTGACCCTCGCCTTCACCAGCGACAGCCTGCCGCCGGGCGAGGTCTACGATCTGGTCGACACCATCGTGGTGCCCAAGCTGTCGCAGATCCCGGGCGTCAGCCAGGCCGATCAAAGCGGCGCGGAAAAGACCGCGATCCGCGTGCGGCTCAACCCCTCCACACTCGCCGCCTATGGCATCGGGCTGGAGGATGTGCGCCTGGCGATCGCCGCCGCCAACGCCAATTCACCCAAGGGCAGCCTCGAAGGGCCGCTGCAGGCCTATTCGATCGGCGCCAACGATCAACTGTTCAAGGTGGCTGATTTTCGCCAGTTGATCGTCACCTGGCGCAACGGCGCCGCGGTGCGGCTGGGCGATCTGGCCGACATCAAGGAGGGCGTGGCCAATTCGCGCAACGCCGCCTGGTTCAACCGCAAGCGTACCGTGCTGGTGCAGGTCCGCAAGGAGACCGACGCGAACGTCGTGGAGACGGTCGACCGGGTCAGGGCGGCGCTGCCGCAGATCCTCCACTGGTTGCCGCCCTCCGTATCGGTCGATGTCCTGGCCGATCGCACGACATCGATCCGGGCCGCGATCCGCGACGTGCAGTACACCCTGGCGCTCAGCACCGGGCTGGTCATCCTGGTGATGCTGCTGTTCCTGCGCCGGTTCTGGGCGACCGTGATCCCCAGCGTCACCATACCGGTGGCCCTGCTCGGCACCTTCGCCATCATGTATGTCTGCGGCTTCAGCCTGGACAATCTGTCGCTGATGGCCTTGACCGTCGCCGTCGGCTTCGTCGTCGACGATGCGATCGTCATGATCGAGAACATCGTCCGGCTGATCGAGGGCGGCGCCCGACCGCTTGATGCCGCCTTGAAGGGCGCCCGGCAGATCGGCTTCACGATCGTGTCGATCACCATCTCGCTGATCTCGGCCTTCGTGCCGATCCTGTTCCTCGACGGCATCATCGGCCGGTTCTTTCGGGAATTCGGCGTGACGCTCAGTGCGGCGGTGGTCGTCTCGGCGATCGTCTCGCTGACCCTGACGCCGACCATGTGCGCGATGTTTCTCGGCCGCGACGCGATGGACCGGCCACCGGGCCGGGTGAGGCGGGCGACGGATCGTCTGTTCGCGGGTTTGCTCGCCGGGTATGAGCGCAGCTTGACGGTGGCGTTGCGGCGTCGCCGCTGGATGCTCGGCCTGACCTTTGCCTGCGTCGCCGGCACGATCTATCTCTATGGCGCGGTGCCCAAGGGTTTCGTGCCGGTCGAGGATACCGGCACGATCCAAGGCAGCACCGAGGCCGCGGTCGATATCTCGTTCGACGCGATGTCGGCGAAGCAGCAAGCGGTCGTCGACATCCTGATGGCCGATCCGGCGGTCGAGAGCGTCTATTCCTGGATCAGCGCCAGCTACAATTTGAACAATGGTTACCTCACGATCAACCTGAAGCCGCTGGCCGAACGCAAGCTCAGTACCCCGCAGGTGATCGATCGGCTGCGCGCGGCGGCGGCGCCGCTGACCGGCATCTCGCTGTTCATGCAGCCGGTGCAGAATTTCGGCGGCGGGGCACGGCCCAGCAAGGCGGCCTATCAGTACACCCTGCAGGATCCCGATACCGAGGAGCTGCTGAAATGGATGTACATCCTGCGGGACAAGCTGGCGGCCGTGCCCGAATTGAAGGACGTCAACAGCGATCGCGCGCGGAACGCCCGGCAGGCGAGCTTGGCGATCGATCGCGACAGTGCCGCGCGTCTGGGCGTTTCGCCGGCGGCGATCGATCAGGTGTTGAACGACGCCTTCGCCCAGCGCCAGGTCGCGACACTCTATACCGAGCTGAACCAGTTCAAGGTTGTGCTCGAGGTCGATCCGCAATTCCGTCAAGACCCGGGCGCGCTCGGCATCCTGCATCTGCCGGCACCGGTTACCGGTGCCTCGGTGCCGCTGTCGTCGGTTACCAGGCAGATCGAAACCCTAGGGCCGCTCGCGGTCTATCACCATAATGGTGTGGCTGCGGCGACGCTCTCCTTCAACCTCGCCGCCGGGGTTTCGTTGGGGCAGGCGGTCGACGCCATCCATCGGGTCGAGCGGGAGACGGTGCTGCCGCCCGATCTCACCGCTTCGTTCCAAGGCGATGCCAAGACATTCCGGCAATCCAATAACAGTCAGGTGGTGTTGCTGCTGGCGGCGATCATCGGCGTCTATGTGGTGTTGGGGATGCTGTATGAGAGCTTCATCCACCCCCTGACCATCCTGTCGACGATCCCGTCGGCCGGCTTGGGGGCACTGCTGGCGTTGCTCTATACCCGCACGCCGCTCTCGCCGATTTCGATGATCGGCATCATCCTGCTGGTTGGTATCGTCAAGAAGAACGCGATCATGATGGTCGATTTCGCGCTCGATGCGGAGCGCGGCCAGGGCATGAAGCCGGCCGATGCGATCTTTCAGGCCTGTTTGCTGCGCTTCCGGCCGATCATGATGACGACCATGGCGGCGCTGCTCGGTGCCTTGCCGATCGCGATCGGCACCGGTGCCGGCTCGGAACTGCGTCAACCCTTGGGCATCGCGACGGTCGGTGGCCTGATCGTCTCGCAGATGCTGACGCTCTACACGACGCCGGTCGTCTATCTCTATCTGGCGCGGCTGAGCGGCTGGCGCGCCCGGCGCCGGACCCGGCGCGGCGGTTTTCAGGCGGCGGAGTAGCCGCGACGGCGAAGGCGCGACGCGACATAGACGGCGGCCAACAGGCCGGCCGGGATCACCGGCAGCATGTGCCGCGCCTCGATATGCACCAGGGCGAACAGGCCGATGACGATCAGTATCGTGCCGTAGCAAAGCGCCGCCACTTTCGTGTCGAGCGAGAACTGGCCGGTGCGCCGCCTCTCGCGCCAGGCGAGGACGGGAAACCCGATCAAGGTTGCCAGCCAAGCCAGCGTCGCCAGCACGGTCGCGACCAACGACAAGATGGCGAGGATCAGCCCACCGGCATCCCGCTTCGCCGCCAGGTCGCGGAAGCTGTTGAGGCCGGCGCCGGGGATGATCCGCTGATGCGGCGGCAGGCCCAATTGGAAGAAGTCGTTGTAGCTGGCCAGCGGATTGAACAGTACGGCGCCGATATGCGCGGGCGCCAGATTGTCGGCGACATAGAGCCCATAGGCGACCGGGTGCCGGGTGATCGTGTCGACGAATTTGTCGAAGGTCAGGCGCTGCAAGGCAAGGGGCGACAGGCCCAACACGTCATGCAGCCGCTGCAGCAGCAGTACCTGCTCCGGGTAGTGGTAATCCGCCATCGTGGTCTTCACCAGGCGCGACAGCGGGCTGCCATCGTCGAACGGATCGGCGCCGCCGCGTCGCGCGATGTCGAAGGCCGGGCGCAGATAATTGGCGACGCCGGTCATGCTGAAAAAGCTCTCGCCGGTCCGGTACGCGTTCCACGCGGTATAGCCGCCGACCATGAGGATGACGGGCAGCAGGAAGGCGCCGGCCTGCGCCACGCGACGGGGGACGCCACCGGTGAAGCGGGGCAGGCAGAGGATCGCCGCCGGGATGATCGTGAAATACACGCCGTTGTCGCGCAGCCAGATCGACCAGCCCCACAGCGCGCCCAGCGCCAGCGCGGCGGCAAGCCCGAATGGCTGGCCACGGCGATAGTGCCGGATGATCGCCAGCAGCACCAGGTTGAAGGCCGCGGCATAGAAGCTGTCGGACATCACGGTGCCGTCCCACAGCACGGCGATACTGACGCCATAGAGCAGCGTCGCCACCGCCGCCAGGGCGCCGTTCCGGGCGATCCGCAGCGCCTCATCGAACAGCAGGGCGGTCACCACCACCGAGAGCAGGATCTGGCAGGTCACCAGCAGAACGCCATAGCCATCGCCGACCAGCCATTGCCCGCCCGCGATCAGCAGCGGATAGCCGTAGGAGCGGAACGCCAGGCGGGGCAGCGCGGCGCTGTGCCAATCGGGTACCGCACTGAACGCGTTCGGCTCATGCAGGATGGCGTGCGCGACATCCAGGTAGTTGCCGGTATCGTCGGAGGTGAGGGCGCCATAATGCAGCAGCAGGATAAGCTTCAGCGCCAGGATCGCGGAGACGGTCAGATATTTCCAAGCGATCGGCGACGCCCGCTCCGGATCGCGCATGTCCAACGGCATTCCCAGGCGAACCCCCGCTCCCGAGGCCCGTCCGACCCCGGGGCGCACGATAGCGACGAAACTTCGGTGTCGAAAGACCCGCGGATTTGGCACTAGACTTGCTCCATCATGAGCGACCGTGACGTGGGTCTTCGCCCGAGGGATTTAATGGCGCACTCCAAGCGGATGCCTACCCGGCTTTGTCTCTTTTTGGGGTGGCCATGACCCGGCACCCGCTACCCGACACCCCGCAGCGGGGCCGGACCCAGCTTCACATCTCCATCGAACAGGATCCGGCCGCCGCGGATATCGGGGTGATCGAACGCGGCTTGTTCGCCTTCGAGGAGGGGCGATTGGGGCCGCCCGAGCATGCGCAATTCGCGGTCATGCTGCGCGACCGGATGGGCGTCGTGAAGGGTGGCCTCGACGGACACATCATGTGGCGCCGGCTGTTCATCAAAACCTTCTGGCTGCCGGAGGCGCTGCGCGGCCAAGGCTATGGCAGCCAATTGCTGGTCGAAGCGGAGGCCGAGGCAAGGCTGCGCGGCTGCGCCGGCATTTGGCTGACCGCGTTGGGCGACCGGGCCAAGAATTTCTACACGATGCGCGGCTATGGGGTATTCGGCCGGCTGCCCGGCTATGTCGAAGGCCAGGATCTGTTTTCCTTGGCAAAGGATCTGACCTGATGCCGCGATAGGCGGCGCCCGATCACCGTTCGGGCGGCAGGACCTCTACGGTGCAGATCTGGTCGATCAGATGCGGGCGCCGGATATCCTCGAGATGGGCGCGTTTCTCATCCGCCGACAGGGCGCCGCCGATGCCCTGCGTCATGATCAGCACGATCGACCGATCGCTCATATCCAGCCAATAGCCGCGTCGGATCAGCTTGTCGCCGGCATCGCGCATGAACGGGTTGTCGTCGCCCTCGAAGGGCGGTCGGTAGAAATTCGGCATGGTTTCAGCCCTTTATCCGCGAGGGTGGCATAGCCCGCATCGCTTAGTTGGACTTGCGGCGCGGGATATAGGCGCCGTGTTCCAGATCGCTGAAATACTCGTTGATCTCGGGATGCGGTACCGGCAGGCCGCTTTCGTCGGGCACCAGGTTCTGCTCGGAAACATAGGCGGTGTAGTAGGTCCGCTCCTCGCCTTCCGCCAGCAGGTGATACCAGGGTTGGTCCTTGCGCGGCCGGTTGATGGCGATCCGATCGTACCATTCGTCGGAATTGCTGAACACCGGATCGATATCGATGATCACGCCGCGAAACGGGTGGACCCGATGGCGCACGATCTGCCCGATGGTGAACTTGGTGTCGGCGGTAACGATCATTCGGAACTTAACCTCTGTCGGCGCGCGCCGATCCTCGATGGGCGGCGCCGACGACGCTTTCTAGCAGGATCGGCCGCCCGAGTCGAAGTCGGAGCCTTGCCAAGGCTCGGTAGAGGCATGTTCGGTTCAGGGCAGGTTGGCCAGGCCGACCATGGCGGGCGAGGGATGGGTGATGAGTCGGGTTGGGATCGCCTGGAGATAGGGGCTGAACCGTCCCTTCGCCTCGAACCGGCCACGGAATGGCGAGGCGATCAGCCGCGTGCCGAGGCGCGGCAGGATACCGCCCGCGAGATAGATCCCGCCACGCGCGCCGAGGGTCAGGGCCAGATCGCTGGCGACGGTGCCCAGCATGGCGCAAAACATCTCGACCGCGGCGTTGCACAGCGGGTCGCTCGCACCCTGGGCGGGATCGGTGATCTGCGCGGGCGTATAGCCGGTCGAGGGCTTGCCCTCCAGCGCCGCCAGTCCTTCGTAGATATGCACCAGGCCCTGGCCGCTCAACACCCGTTCGGCCGAGACGTGGTCGAACCGGCTGCGCAGATGGTCGAGCAGACGGCTTTCCTGATCGGTACGCGCGGCCATCGTGATATGGCCGCCTTCGCCGGCCAGCGGCACCCATCGCCGTGCTGGCGGCTTCACCTCAGCTTGGGCGGAAGGCGGCACGGGGATGAGGCCGCTGACGCCGAGCCCTGTGCCCGGTCCCAGAATCCCGATCGGCTGGTCGGGCACGGCCGTACCGCCGCCGATCCGCTGCAACTCGCTATCGGCCAGATAGGGGACGGCGAGGGCGTTCGCCGAAAAGTCGTTCACGATCTGCAGGCGCTCCAGACCCAGCGCCGTCCGCAGTTCGGCGATCGAGAACGACCAGGCGTGATTGGTGAAGGCCATCCGGTCGCCGGTCACCGGTCCGGCCACGGCGAAGGCGGCTTCGTGGGGTTGCTCCGCCGCCGGAACCATTGCGAGGAAGGCTTTGACGGCGTGTTCCAAGGTCGGATGCTCGACGGCCGGCAAGACACGGATGTCACCCAGCTTGCCGTCCTGGGCGATGGCGAACCGGGCATTGGTCCCGCCGATATCCCCGACCAGGCGCCGCCGGGGGCCGCCGCCAGTGGAGACGCCACCGCCAGGGCTCACGATCGGCGCCTCAGGCCGCCAGGCGTTCTCCAGTTTCGGTCAATCGGCGCACGAAACTCTCGCGCCAGGCGGAAATGTCGTTCCGCCGTAGGACCGTCATCATGGTATTCCATCGTTCGCGGCGCTCCTCGATCGGCATGGCCAGGGCTCGCGCCATCGCATCGGCGACGTCGTCGAGGTCCCAGGGGTTGACCAGCAAGGCCGCGTCCAGCTCGTGGGCCGCCCCCGCGAAACAGCTTAGCACCAAGACACCTGGGTCGGCAGGATCCTGTGCTGCGACATATTCCTTGGCGACCAGGTTCATGCCGTCGCGGAACGGCGTCACCAGGCCGACCTTGCTGCCGCGCAGAAAGCCCACCAGCGCCCGTTGATTGAAGCTCTTGTTCAGATAGCGGATCGGCGTCCAGTCGAACTCGGCGAAGCGGCCGTTGATATGGCCGGCGGCGGTTTCCAGGCTGCGGCGGATCGCCTTGTATTCCGGCACATCCGATCGGGTCGGCGGGGCGATCTGCATCAAGGTGACGCGCCCGCGCGTCTTGGGATAGGTTTCGATCAGGCGTTCGAACGCATGGAAGCGGGCCAGCAAGCCTTTGGAATAGTCCAGCCGATCGACGCCGATCATCAAATCCCGGCCGCTCAGACTGTCGAACAGCCGCGATGCCTGGCGGGAATTGCCGGCGAGGGACGCCTGGCGCGCCACATGATCGACATCGATGCCGATCGGGAAGACCTCGACCGTCAGGGTTCGGCCGAAGGCGGCCAGCCTTCCGTCACCCAGATCCTCTCCGCCGGCCTTGCGCACCACATAGTCGCGAAAGGCTTCGAGATCGGTCTCGGTGTGGAAGCCGACGATGTCATAGGCGCAGAGCGACTTCACCAGATCGTGGTGGTTAGGCAGGATGCGGAGGATCTCGGTCGTGGGAAACGGCGTGTGCAGGAAAAAGCCGATCGGCTGGTCGACGCCCAGTTCGCGCAGCCGTTCGCCCAGCGGAATGAGGTGATAATCATGCACCCAGATCAGATCGCGCGGGCTGAGCAAGGGCGTCAACTGGCTGGCAAAGGCGTGGTTCACGCGGAGATAGCCTTGCACTTCCGCCCGTTTGAACTCGACCAGGCTCGGCCGATAATGGAACAGCGGCCACAACACCCGGTTCGAGAACCCGGCGTAATATTCGTCGTAATCCTGCCGATTGAGACCGACCGTCGCATAGGTGATGCCGTCATTCTCGACGATCTTCGGTGCCGCGTCGTCCGCCGTGATCTCACCGCTCCAACCGAACCATAATCCGCCATGTTCGCGCAGCGCCGCCAGGACCGCCGTCGCCAGGCCGCCGGCCGCCGCCTTGCCGATCTCGACCGGGGCGACGCGGTTCGACACGATGACCAGTCGGCGCGACGGATCCACGCGCGCGGGTTGACGCGGCACTCGGTTCCGCATCGGCGCCGCATCGACGGCACGTGTTTCAAGCGAATGAACTGTCATTTGCACACACGATCCTCCTGTTATCTTGTGACTACCAAACGGCCATCGACACCGCGCGGTTCCGTCGGGCCCGAATACCAAGGGTGTCGAGGGCGGAAACCAACCTATCCGGAAAGTTGCGCCAGCCAGTCATGCGCGGCGGCGACCGAGGGCAAACCAAAGCGCGCATGGGTTGGTTGCGGCGTGCCGATCCGTATGCTTATGCCTCCCATTGCTCCCAAGGCGGTGAACCCGTCCTCGTCGGTGACGTCGTCGCCGAGGAATACCGGCAATCGGCCGCAAAACGGCGCCTCCTCCAGAAACGCCCGGATGGCGAGGCCCTTATGGGTGGTCGGCGGTTTGAATTCGACCACGGATTTGCCGGCGATCGGGACGAGTGCCGGTGCCACCCGTGGTGCCAGGTCCTTGATCAGATGGTCGATCTCGTCCGTCCGCTCCGGCGCCAGGCGGAAATGCAACGCCACCGTCAGCCCCTTGTCCTCGATCAGCAGGCGTTCATCGGTACCGGCGAATCGTTTCAGAGTGTCACGCACGTCGCGCAGCGCCGTTTCCGGGGCCGCGGCGCGCAACACGCTGCCATCCGATCGGCGACGCTCCAGCCCGTGCAGCCCGGCGACCGGCAGGTGCAATGGGGCCAGCAAGGTATCGACGGTGCTGATCGGCCGGCCGGTGACGATCGCGACCGCTCCCTCCGTCGCCTGACGCAATCGTCCCAGCAGTACCGGCAGGCCCGGCGGCACGGTGACCGCATCGGGTCGCAGCGCCAACTCGATCAGCGTGCCGTCCAGATCGATGAAATAGGCCCAGCGGGCATCGGGATTGGGCGGCGGACACAAAGAAACCATAAATGACCAACGGCCCACTGGCCCGGTCGGTTCCGCGGCATGGAGACGGCATGGGCTTTGCGAGTTTCGCCGCTTGACGCATTATCACCCCTCCACAGAGCTTCGTAGCCTGCCCTTTCAAGGATGACACCGTCGATGCGAGACCGGAAAATGCATCTCGTCGCGTTCCTCTTCGCGGGACCGACCTCGCATCATCACGGCATGTGGCGCCACCCGGAAACCGACAACAACTTTCTCGATCCGACCTGGTACGAGCACATCGCGCGCATTCTGGAACAGGGCAAGTTCGACGGCCTGTTCTTCGCCGATGTGCTGGGCATCTATGATTTTTATAACCGCAGCTTCGCCACCCATGTCGGGCGGGGTGGCCAGATCGGCTTGCTGGATCCGGTGGTACTGCTGTCGATGATGGCGCGGGTCACCCAGCACATCGGCCTCGGCGCCACCTTGTCGACGACCTTCTACAATCCCTATTACCTGTCCCGGGTGCTGGCCACGCTGGACATCCTCAGCAAGGGCCGGGTCGCCTGGAACGTCGTCGCCTCGACCAGTCATCTCGAAGCCCAGAATTTCGGCTTGAGCGAGATCCCGAGCCGGGACGAGCGCTATGACCGGGCCGACGAGGTGCTCGAGGCCTGCTTCAAGCTGTGGGAGAGCTGGGACGAGGATGCCATCATCCTCGACAAGAAGACCGGCGAATTCGCCGATCCGTCCAAGGTGCATTATGCCGATTACGCGGGCAAATGGATCAAGACGCGCGGGCCGCTGACCGTGCCGCATGCGCCGCAGGGCAACCCGGTCATCATGCAGGCCGGCTCATCGGGCCGCGGCCGCGATTTCGCCGCCCGTTGGGCCGAGGTGATCTTCACCCTGCAGCACTCCAAGGCCGACATGCAGGCGTTCTACAAGGACATCAAGGGGCGCATGGCCGCGCGGGGCCGCCCGCCGGGCGCCTGCGCGGTGCTGCCCTCCGTCGACCCGATCATCGGCGAAACCGAATCCATCGCCCGGGAAAAGCAGGAATACATCAACAGCCTGGTCGACCCGCAACTGGCCATGTCGCTGGTCTCCTCGCAACTCGGCATCGATCTGTCGCGCTATCCGGTCGACCAGCCCTTGGAGGATATCGAGATAGAGGAGGGCTCTCGCGGGTCGTTCGACATCATCCTGCAGGGCACCAAGGCGCATGGCCTGACCCTGGGCGAGGCGGCCAAGCGCTTCGCCACCAGCGAATTGGCGCCGCAGATCGTCGGCACCGCGTCGAGCGTCGCCGATCAATTGACCGATCTGTTCGAATCGGAGGCCTGCGACGGCTTCATTCTGACACCGACCGTGCAGCCCGGCACCTGGGAGCAATTCACGCGCAGCGTGGTGCCGGAACTGCAGGCCCGGGGCGTGTACCGGACCGACTATACCGGCAAGACGCTGCGCGAGAATTTACAGGAGTAACGCCGGCTCTACTGCCAATGGCCCTCGACCATGACCCAGCCATTGCCGCGCGGGACCCATTGATGCGGCACCCAGACGGCGTTCCGCATCGGCCGCTCGACATAATGACCGGGGTCCCAGGCGTATTCACGCCCATCCCAGCGCCAATGGCCGGGCTGCCAGACCCACCGTTCGACCGGGCCGGGCGGCGGCGGCGGGGCTTCGTAGCGGACGGGTGGCGGTGGCGCCGATGCCACCATCTCGACGTGGCGCGGCGGTGCGACCACGCAGCCCGCGGTGGCACACATTAAGACGACGCCTAGAGAGAAGGAAAAGGCCCGAGAAAATCGCACGATCAAACCTCGAAGAAAGCAAACTACCCAAGACGAGCGCGCGGAAATAACGGCTGAAACCGGCGGGCATTTCATGTGTCAAAAGAAATTCACGATGCACGGCGCCCGGGCCGATCCCAACCGATCGCTCCCTTGCACATACGCCCGCTTGGCTCCGGGCATCCCCCACCGGTCGTGTGGGATCGCCTAACCCCAGAGGGTGACGTTCGCCGGATAGACGATGCTGCCGTCATAGCGGAGGCCCGGCTGGCGATCGCGGGCCAGCAGCAGCGGGGCGTCGAGGTCGACCCATTCGGCACCCTGCGCCACCAGGATCGCGGGCGCCATGGCGAGGGACGACCCGATCATGCAGCCGACCATGATCTTCAGGCCCCGCTCCCGCGCCGCCTCGGCCAGCGCCAGCGCCTCGGTCAGGCCGCCGGTCTTGTCCAGCTTGATGTTGATCGCCTCGTAGCGCGTTTCCAGCCCGTCCAGCGTGTCGAGGCCATGGCAGGATTCGTCGGCGCAGACCGGCACCGGGTGAGGCAGGTCGGCGAGTGCTTCGTCCGCACCGGCCGGCAGCGGCTGTTCGATGAGCTCGACCCCGAGATCGGCGAGGGCGGGCGAAAACTCGGCGAACAGGCGCGGTGTCCATGCCTCGTTCGCATCGACGATCAGCCGCGCGTTGGGCGCATTGCCGCGTACCGCCGCGACCCGCTCCAGATCGCCCTCGCCGGAGAGTTTCAGTTTCAGCAAGGGCCGTTCGGCATTCTCCGCCGCCTCCCGCCCCATATCCTCGGCGCTGCCGAGGCTGAGCGTGAAGGCCGTCACCAGCGGATGCGGCGCCGGCAATCCGGCGATCTGCCAAGCCGCTGAACAATCCATCTTCGCCTCGAAATCCCATAGGGCGGCATCGAGCGCGTTGCGCGCGGCACCGGGCGGCAGCATGTCTTGCAGGCCCAGCCGGTTGAGGCCGTCGGCGATCGCGGGCGTCAGCGCCTCGATCGCGGCGATGACGCCCTCGACGGTTTCGCCATAACGGGCATAGGGCACGCATTCGCCCCGGCCGTGATGGCTGCCCTCGGTGATCTCGACCACCACCACATGCGCCTCGGTACGCGCACCGCGTGAGATGATGAAGCTTTTTTCGAGGGGCAGCACGTCGCACCGGACCGCCAGGCGCCGTCCGACCATCTGCTCGTTAAACATGCGGCACCTCGTCTCTCACTCTTGCGTGGATGCGCATCGGCTCAGGCGACCAGCTTATCGACCAGCGGACCGACTCCCGTTCGCACCGCGTCGACCACCGGCAGGCCCAACCGATCGGCGGTCCGTGCCAGCAGCGCCTGCGCCTCGCTCTCGGGCAGGGCCGCCGTATTGATGCTGACTCCGACGCAGCGCACCGTGGCGCTGGTGAGGCGCGCGGCCGCCAGGTTGGCCTCGATACACGTCTCCAGCGACGGCAGGGCATAACCTGGAACCCCGCGCATATGCGTCCGGGTCGGCTCATGGCACATCACCAGCACGTCGGGCTGGGCACCGTGCAGCAGGCCGAGGCTGACACCGGCGAAGGAGGGATGGAACAGCGAGCCCTGGCCCTCGATCAGATCCCAATGGTCCGGATCGGCGGCCGGGCTCAGCACTTCGATCGAGCCGGAGATGAAATCCGCGACCACCGCGTCGACCGACAACCCGTCGCCGGCGATCAGGATGCCGGTCTGGCCGGTCGCCCGGAACGTCGCCGGCAACCCGCGCGCCTGCATTTCCCGCTCCAGCGCCAGCGAGGTGAACATCTTGCCGACCGAGCAATCGGTGCCGACGGTCAAGACCCGGTGACCGCTGCGCGGCACGCCCGAGGCGACCGGATAATCCCGGGTCGGATGCCGCACATCGGCCAGCAGCCGGCCATGGCGTTTGGCCGCCTCGGCGATCGCCGGCACGTCGGACAGCTTGTTGTGCAACCCGCTGGCGAGGTCCATGCCCAGCTCGATCGCGCGCACCAGCGTACGGGTCCAGCTCTCCGAGATCTTGCCGCCGCGATTGGCGACGCCGACGATCAGCGTCTTCACGCCGCGCGCCGCCGCCTCGTCCAGCGTGAGGTCGGGCAGGCCGAGATCGGCGTGGCAATCCTCCAGCCTCAGCTGACCGACGCACCAGTCGGGTCGCCAATGCGCCACCCCGGCGGCAGTCTTGGCGGCGAGTTGATCGGCGGCATCGCCGAGGAACAGCAGATAGGGGGTGCGGAGCGACAAGAGCGGGCGGTCCTTGGCCGTGGCATGAACTCGATTGGGTTGATACTAGAGGAGAAACGCGGCCTTGCGAACCAGGGTCGGCGAACCATCGTTTCGGGCGTATTGGTCGCGCCTGCGAGGGATGCGATGGTTCCCGGGAATGTGCCATGATCGCGCACTCCATCTTCCACTCTCCGGTCTGAACACCCCGCCGGCGGAGAGGGGAAGATTACAGTCGAATTAGAGCTACCAGGAGTACCCGCATAGTGTTCACGACCCGCCCTGAAATCGCCGGTACCTTCGGGGTAGCCGCCTCGACCCATTGGCTGGCCTCGTCGGTCGCCATGGCGGTGCTGGAACGCGGCGGCAACGCGTTCGACGCCGCGGTCGCCGCCGGCTTCACCCTTCAGGTGGTCGAGCCGCATCTCAACGGGCCGGCCGGCGAGGTGCCGATCCTGTTCCACGATGTGCGCGATGCCGGCGGTCCCGGTTCCGGCATCGGATTGCTGTGCGGCCAGGGCGTCGCCCCCGCCGCCGCCAGCATCGAGGCGTTCGAGCGGCTGGACCTCGATATGGTACCCGGCACCGGCCTGCTGGCTGCGACCGTGCCGGGTTCCTTCGACGCTTGGATGCGGCTGTTGCTGGACCATGGGACGTGGCGTCTGGCCGATGTCCTGGCGTTCGGCATCGGCTATGCGCGGGACGGCTATCCGCTGGTCGCCCGGATTTCCGACGCGATCAAGACCATGGCGCCGCTGTTCGAGACCGAATGGCGGAGCTCGGCGGCGATCTACCTGGCCGGTGGCGGTGTCCCCGCCGCCGGCAGCTTGTTCCGCAATCCCGACCTCGCCGCCATGTATACGCGCGTGGTCGCCGAGGCGGAGGCGGCCTCGGGCAGCCGGGATGGCCAGATCGAGGCCGCGCGTCGCGTCTGGTCACAAGGTTTCGTTTCCGAAACAATCGATGAATTCTGTCGTGCTGCCGAGGTGATGGACACGTCGGGCCGGCGTCATACCGGATTGCTGACCGGCCAGGACATGGCGAATTGGCAGGCCGGCTACGAGGCGCCGCTGACCTATGACTATCATGGCTTCACCGTCGCCAAGGCGGGTGTCTGGAGCCAGGGGCCGGTGTTTCTGCAATCGCTGGCGATGCTGAAGGGCTTCGATCTCGGCGCCATGGCGCCTGATGGCCCGGATTTCGTCCATGCGGTGATTGAAGCGATGAAGCTCGGCTTCGCGGATCGCGAGGCGTTCTACGGCGATCCCGATTTCGTCGATGTGCCGGTCGACACCCTGCTGTCCGATTCCTATGCGGCGGAGCGCCGGGCGCTGATTGGCGAGACGGCATCGTTCGAGCTGCGACCGGGCCGTATCGCCGGGCATGGCGGCTTCGTCGCTCGGTCGACCGGGGGCGATGCCGGCGCGGGCGTCGGTGAGCCGACGGTTCCGGGGGCGAGCGGGGAAGCCGCCGAGCCCAAGATCCTGCGCAGCGGTGCGACCAGCGGCGATACCTGCCATCTCGACATCATCGATCGCTGGGGCAACATGGTCTCGGCCACGCCCAGCGGCGGTTGGTTGCAGAGTTCGCCGATCGTGCCGGGGCTGGGCTTCGCGCTCGGCACCCGCGGCCAGATGTTCTGGCTGGATCGCCGGTCATCGGCGGCGCTGGCGCCGGGCCGCCGGCCGCGGACCACGCTGACGCCGTCCATGGCGCTGCGCGACGGTAAGCCCTACATCGCCTTCGGTTCGCCGGGCGGCGATCAGCAGGACCAGTGGCAGCTCGTCTTCTTCCTGCGCCATGTCCATCACCGCTTGAACCTGCAGCAATCCATCGACATGCCGATGTTCAACAGCGTGCATTTCCCCGGCTCGTTCTATCCGCGCACCGCGCGGCCGGGCGTCATGCTGGTGGAAGACCGGCTGCCCGCCGCGACGATCATGGAACTGCGCCGCCGCGGCCATATCGTCGAGGTCGGCGCGCCCTGGTCGCTCGGCCGGCTATCGGCGGCATCCAAGGACGGCCCGCTGCTGAAGGCGGCGGCCAATCCCCGTGGCATGCAGGGGTACGCGGTCGGCCGTTAACCAAACCTTTGGAGGTTTGCTGGCACTTATTAAGCCTAGCAGCATCGATTTCGCGCTGAAGACGGCGAAAATCGACCGCGGCGTTAACCACGCGGGGCTGCTGTGGGGAAGGTGCAGTGGACCAGTCCGACGCGGTCATCGCGGAAGCCTACCAAGAGGGTCTGTCGCACCATCATGCTGGGCGGCTGGCCGAGGCGGAGGCGTGCTATCGCCGAGCTCTGGCGAGCAATCCCGCGCATGCGCCGGCGTTGCACCTGCTGGGCGTCGTCGCGCTGCAGGTCGGCCGGCACGACATCGCCGTGGAGACCATCGGCAAGGCCATCGAACTCCAGCCTCTGGTCGCCGACTATCACAGCAATTTGGGCAACGCGCTGGCGGCCCTCGGCCGGCTGGGCGAGGCCGAGGGGTGCTTTCGGGAGGCGCTGCGGCTCAATCCCAAGGCGCCTGTGACGCAGAACAATCTCGGCAACGTTCTCCGCGACCAGGGCCGCCTCGCTGAGGCCGAGGCCAGCTATCGGTCGGCGCTACGGCTCGATGCGGCTTACGCGGCGGCGCATAACAACCTGGGCAATACGCTGCGGGATCTGGGCCGGCTCGACGAAGCGGTCGCCGTCTGTCGCACGGCGCTGGGGCTGCAGCCGGACTACGCCGAGGCCCATAACAATCTGGGCAACGCGCTCAACGATCAAGGGGAGACGGCGGAGGCGGAGGCCTGCTTTCGCGCGGCACTCCATCTCAAGCCCGATTATGCTGAGGGGCATAACAATCTCGCGCTGGTGCTGCGCGATGGCAGGCGTTTCGCGGAGGCCGAGGCTTGCTGTCGCGCCGCCCTGCGGATCGCCCCGACCTATGCCGAAGCGCATAACAATCTCGGTGCCGTGCTGCGCAGCCTGGGCCGGCTGGACGAAGCGCTTCTCTGCCAGGAGACGGCGATACGCCTGAAGCCGGATTTTCCCCTGGCCTATGTCGATTTCGGCAATGTGCTGCAGGATATCGGGCAGTTCGAGGCAGCCGAGGCGTCTTGCCGGGCGGCGTTGCGCCTGAGGCTGGACTATCCGGAGGCACAGGTCAGCCTCGGTCTGGCACTCATGGCCCTAGGCCGGCCAGCGGAGGCGGAAGGGTGCTATCGCGCGGCACTTGATCTCAAGCCGGTCTTCCCCGAAGCGCGTTTCAACTTGAGCCTGCTGTTGTTGCTCGCCGGGCGTTTGGACGAGGGGTGGCGGGAATACGAAGGGCGGTGGGAGGTTAGGGCGGACGGCTTCATCATTCCGCGTGGCTTCGCGCAACCGCGCTGGGGCGGCGAGGCGTTGGGCGATCGGGTGTTGCTGGTGCATGCGGAGCAGGGCTATGGCGACACGCTACAGTTCTGCCGCTACCTGCCGGCGGTGGCGGAACGGGGCCGGGTGGTGGTGGAAGTGCCGCGCGCCTTAGTGCGGTTGGTCTCGGCTCTGCCAGGTGTGCAGGAGGTCGTCGCGTCAGGCGATCCGCTGCCGGCCTTCGATGTGTATTGCCCGATGCTGAGTCTGCCAGCCGTGTTCGGCACCACCTTGGAGACGATCCCGGCCGCGGTACCCTATCTGGCGGCGGAGCCGGCCTCGGTGGCGATGTGGCGGGAACGATTGGCGGTGCTGCCCGGCTTGCGGGTCGGGCTGGTATGGGCCGGTGACGCCCGTCGGCATTTGACAGGGCCGCCGACGGTCGACCGGCGGCGCTCGCTGATGCTGGAGCAACTGGCGCCACTTGTCGGCATCGACGGCGTGAGTTTCGTGTCCTTGCAGAAGGGCGAGCCTGCGGCTCAGGCTCGTCCAGACGGCTTGGTGTTGCATGACTGGACCAATGAACTCGGCGATTTCGCGGACACGGCGGGTTTGGTGGAAGCGCTGGATCTGGTGATCAGCGTGGATACGGCGGTTGCCCATCTGGTGGGTGCCCTGGGCAAGCCGGTCTGGCTGCTGAACCGCTACGACACCTGCTGGCGCTGGTTGCTGAACCGGGATGACAGTCCCTGGTACCCGAGCCTGCGGCAGTTCCGGCAGACCAAGCCGGGGGAGTGGGGCGCTGTGCTGGACGCGGTGCGCACCGCGTTGGTCGCGAGGAGCGGTGCCGCGTGACGACCGCGGCGCTGTTCCAGCAAGGCCTCGCGCATCACCAGGCCGGTCATCTGCCGGATGCGGAGGCATGCTATCGCCAGATCCTGGCGCTCGACCCCGCGCATGCGCCGACGCTGCACCTCCTGGGCGTCATCGCGTTGCAGGTTGGGCAGCACGACATCGCGGTAGACACCATCGGCAAAGCCATCGAACTCCAGCCACTCGTCGCGGACTACCATAGCAATCTCGGCAACGCCTTGGCGGCGCTCGGCCGGCTGGTCGAGGCCGAGGCGCGCTACCGTGAGGCCTTGCGGCTGCGACCCGCAGCACCGGTGATCCAGAACAACCTCGGCAACATGCTCCGGGATCAGGATCGCCCGGCCGAGGCGGAGGCCTGCTATCGGGCTGCCCTCGGGCTCGATCCGGCTTACGCGGCGGCGCATAACAATCTCGGTGTGGTGCTGCGCAGCCTGGGGCGGCTCGAAGAAGCGGCACTTTGCCAGGCGACGGCGATCGACTTGAAGCCGGACTTCGCGCAGGCCTATCTCGATCTCGGCAACGTGTTCCAAGATCTGGGGCATGTCGCGGCCGCCGAGGCGGCTTGCCAGATGGCATTGACCTTGAAGCCGGTTTATCCGGAGGCGCAAGTCAGCCTCGGCATGGCGCTCGCAGCCCTCGGTCGGCGGGAGGAGGCCGAGGCGTGTTACCGCGCCGCCTTGCTGCTCGATCCCGACATTGTCGAAGCCCATAACAATCTGGCTGCCACACTGCGGGACACCGGGCGTTTCGAGGAGGCGGCGGCGTCCGGTCGCGCGGCGCTCCGACTGAGGCCGAATTTTGCCGAGGCGCACAACAATTTGGGTAGTTCGCTGCACGCTCTCGGCCAGGTCGAGGAGGCGGAAGCATGCTTCCGCGCGGCACTCCGCCTCAAACCCGATTTCGCCCAGGCGCATCAAAATCTCAGCCTGGTGCTCTTGCTCGCGGGGCGGCTGGACGAGGCGTGGCCCGACCATGAATGGCGCTTGCAGCTCAAGGGGGTCGGCCTGTCCGCCGCTCGGCCATTCGCCCACCCTCGCTGGGCCGGTGAGCCGCTGGGCGCTCGGGTTTTGCTGGTGCATGCGGAGCAGGGTTTTGGGGACACGCTGCAGTTCTGCCGGTATGTGCCGCTGGCGGGTGCGCGGGGTCGGGT